>BNJS01003995.1_pt1 | contig 239582 bp, 279 predicted proteins | sample 8540461 | NCBI WGS metagenome assembly BNJS01 (sample SAMD00202454, study PRJDB9452) | human saliva metagenome | isolation source: human saliva | place: Japan
ATTTTGTTACGATTTCAGCCAGTCTTTCTTTATGAATTTGAGAAGCCAGAAGGTGGAGGTGGTGAAATAATTCTGAAGTAGAGAAGTTACGACTGTAGATAATTGGTTTAGGAGAGTTGGTGACAGGAAAGGTAGTGATAACAATATCGTGAGGAATTTGATTGAGAATTGAGAAAGAAATAGTAGATTCTTCCCAAGAATCAAAGAGATAGAGATTATTGCCGTAGTGAGTTAGGGTGTCGATTAGGTTTTGTGCGTGATGACTATCCAGATGACTAATGACCAAAAACACGTATTTTTGGGAAGTTTTTTTGAAGTAATTGGACTAAAAATTCGTTGCCCTTGGATAGAAAAAGGTGTAGACAAGTTCTTGTAGCTTACTTGGGTGACTTTTTCTAGACCCCATCTCAGTCAGATAAGATTGGAATTTGTGTTGACTTACTTCAAATAGTTTTGGAAATTCTACTTGATAATTGCTTAAAATCTGAGATTTCTGTCTGTCGAGAGACTGGTTACTGAGTAAATGGAAGAAATCAGATTGGGCAGTGTAGTGGAGGAGCCAAATCAATTCTTCGCGATTTTCAATCTGTAGGTGAAATTCTTTAGCTAGTTCTTCTAAAGATTTGACTCAATAAACGGTAGGATTTTTTTGAATATGATGAATGTCTCCTAGCGCTCCATTACTAGGATTGTTTGTGATTTGAGGAGACTTTACTGGGGTTTGAAAAATAGTTGTTCCAGTGTTTTCTTTCTAGGTTCAAAATGGAGTTTTTTAGCCAGCTTTTTGATGTCTTGTTCAAACTGCGGAATTTGCATGAGGGAGCTGTAGTGACTGGTTAAAAGAGGAGTAGGATTTTTCAATCAAATGACTCTTATTTAAACCGCTCTAGATTGATAGCTAGAGTATATTTGATTTGCCGTAGAGCTACTGAGGTTGGGTGAAACTTGTTGGGCGTTCAAAAAAATAGCTGAATCAAGTGAGTGAGTGATTCTTCAGAAATAGAAGGAAAGGCCAATCAAGAAAAGGTGTAACTTTGGCTAAAGTAGTCCAGATAAAAAGGCGCGAATGTCCTCTTCTGCTCCCTCCATGACTAAAGGGGAAGGTTGGATGCTGATGCCATAGTGTTGGGGGAAGTTTAGTATTTAGATGCTGGATGATTTCCTGAACTCTGTTCGTAACTAATCACAAGTTCCTGACACATTTGCTCAAGTGATTGTCCCTCTTTGAAAAAAATAGACAGTTCAAAAAAAGAGTAGGTTGTCAGATTGTTTCAAAGATCGCAATCCTGAGGATCCAAGGTGTTTTTGAAAGTCAAACTGCAATTGAATGCCTTCTTTTTCTTGATTGAATCAGGAGGTTTGGGAAACAATTGCTCAAGCTTTAAAAAGGTGTTCTTGCAATTCTTCTATTGAAAAAAATTCAGCTTCTCAGCCAAGACTGGAAACTTTCTATCCAATCATGGTGTTTGGTTAATTCTTCCAGTAAGAATAGCAAATCTTGTTCAGTTTTAGAAAGCAAGATATTCATCATAAACCTCCCTATATATTTATACATATATATTAAAAAGAAAAAGCCTAGTAAAGTCAAGAAAAACAACCTAGGATAAAAATAGGAAAAACCGTAATTTACTATATTTTTTTTATTGAACGATTAGAACTGAAAATGAAGTTTGCAAAAGTGATCATTGAATTTAATTTTTTTATAGGAAAAAGATTTTTGTCAAAAATTCGTCAATCCCCTTGAAAAAAATCTAGCTAAATAGGGTATAATATGAGTAATCATTTGTCGTAGGTTTTGTCTGAAATATTGTCCAGACAAGGCTCACAGCAGTTAAATCTTCTGAAAAAGTCAGATTTAGCTGCTCTTTTTGTGCTTTTTTTCAGGATTTTGAGTATTTGTAACAAAGACTTAAAGATTCTGAAAATTCATCAAGAGGACACGGTGATAGGGTTTTTAAAACCATATGACGATTAGAAAGCCTGATTGACAAGGCTTTGGAACTTATTTACAAAGGAGAATCATCTTGGCAGGACATGACGTTCAATACGGGAAACATCGTACCCTGTCGTAGTTTTTTTCAAGAATCAAAGAAGTTCTTGACTTACCAAATTTGATTGAAATTCAAACTGACTCATTCAAAGCTTTTCCTAGACCACGGTCTGAAGGAAGTGTTTGAAGATGTATTGCCAATTTCAAACTTCACAGACACAATGGAGTTGGAATTTGTTGGATATGAAATCAAGGAACCAAAATACACGCTAGAAGAAGCTCGTATCCACGATGCTAGCTACTCAGCACCAATTTTTGTAACCTTCCGCTTGATCAATAAAGAAACAGGCGAAATCAAGACCCAAGAAGTTTTCTTTGGTGATTTCCCAATCATGACAGAAATGGGTACTTTCATCATCAATGGTGGTGAACGTATCATCGTATCTCAGTTGGTCCGCTCACCAGGTGTTTACTTTAACGATAAAGTTGATAAAAACGGTAAAGTGGGCTACGGTTCAACTGTTATCCCTAACCGTGGAGCTTGGTTGGAACTTGAAAGCGACTCAAAAGACATCGCCTATACTCGTATCGACCGTACTCGTAAGATTCCATTTACAACCTTGGTTCGTGCGCTTGGTTTCTCAGGTGATGATGAAATCTTTGATATCTTTGGTGATAGCGAATTGGTTCGCAACACTGTTGAAAAAGATATCCACAAGAACCCAATGGACTCTCGTACAGACGAAGCTTTGAAAGAAATTTACGAACGCCTTCGTCCAGGTGAGCCTAAGACTGCTGAAAGCTCACGTAGCTTGCTTGTAGCTCGTTTCTTTGACCCACGTCGCTATGACTTGGCAGCAGTTGGTCGTTACAAAGATCAATAAAAAACTCAATGTTAAAACACGCTTGCTCAACCAAACCATTGCGGAGCCATTGGTAGACCCTGAAACAGGAGAAATCTTGGTAGAAGCTGGGACAATCATGACTCGTAGCGTGATTGAAAGCATTGAAAGCCATTTGGATGGCGACTTGAACAAGATTGTTTACATTCCAAATGATGCAGCGGTTGTGACTGAGCCAGTTGTTCTTCAAAAATTCAAGGTTGTTGCACCAACTGATCCAGACCGTGTTGTAACCATCATTGGTAATGCCAATCCAGATGACAAGGTTCGTATCGTAACTCCTGCAGATATCCTTGCTGAGATGAGCTACTTCCTCAACTTGGCTGAAGGACTTGGCCGTGTAGATGATATCGACCACCTTGGAAACCGTCGTATCCGTGCGGTTGGTGAATTGCTTGCCAACCAAGTACGTCTTGGACTTTCTCGTATGGAACGTAATGTCCGTGAACGTATGTCTGTTCAAGACAACGAAGTCTTGACACCACAACAAATTATCAATATCCGTCCTGTAACAGCTGCGGTTAAAGAATTCTTTGGTTCATCACAGTTGTCACAGTTCATGGACCAACACAACCCGCTTTCTGAGTTGTCTCACAAACGCCGTTTGTCAGCCTTAGGACCTGGTGGTTTGACACGTGACCGTGCTGGATATGAAGTACGTGACGTGCACTACACTCACTACGGTCGTATGTGTCCAATCGAGACACCTGAAGGACCTAACATCGGTTTGATCAATAACTTGTCATCTTACGGACACTTGAACAAATATGGTTTTGTTCAAACACCATACCGTAAGGTTGACCGTGAAACAGGTGTTGTCACAAACGAAATCGTTTGGTTGACAGCCGATGAAGAAGATGAATTTACTGTAGCACAGGCTAACTCTCGTCTGAATGAAGATGGAACATTTGCTGAGAAAAGTTGTCATGGGACGTCACCAAGGGGTCAACCAAGAGTATCCAGCTAATGTTGTTGACTACATGGACGTTTCACCAAAACAGGTAGTTGCCGTTGCGACAGCATGTATTCCTTTCTTGGAAAACGATGACTCCAACCGTGCCCTCATGGGAGCCAACATGCAACGTCAGGCTGTGCCATTGATTAATCCTAAAAGCACCTTACGTTGGTACTGGTATGGAATACCAAGCAGCCCACGACTCTGGAGCGGCTGTGATTGCTCAGTATGACGGTAAAGTTACCTATGCAGATGCTGACAAGGTAGAAGTTCGTCGTGAAGATGGTTCATTGGACGTTTACCACATCCAAAAATTCCGTCGTTCAAACTCAGGTACTGCTTACAACCAACGCACTCTCGTAAAAGTTGGCGATGTCGTTGAAAAAAAGGCGATTTCATCGCTGACGGACCTTCTATGGAAAAATGGAGAAATGGCGCTTGGACAAAAACCCAATCGTTGCCTACATGACTTGGGAAGGTTATAACTTCGAGGATGCCGTTATCATGAGCGAACGCTTGGTGAAAGACGATGTTTATACATCTGTCCACCTTGAAGAATACGAATCAGAAACACGCGATACAAAGCTTGGGCCTGAAGAAATTACTCGTGAAATTCCAAACGTTGGTGAAGATGCTCTTAAAGACCTTGACGAAATGGGTATTATCCGTATCGGTGCTGAGGTTAAAGAAGGCGATATCCTTGTAGGTAAAGTAACACCTAAGGGTGAGAAAGACCTTTCAGCTGAAGAACGTCTCTTGCACGCTATCTTCGGAGATAAATCTCGTGAAGTGCGTGATACTTCTCTTCGTGTACCACACGGTGCCGATGGTGTCGTTCGTGATGTTAAGATCTTTACACGTGCAAATGGAGATGAGTTGCAATCAGGTGTTAACATGCTGGTTCGCGTCTACATCGCTCAAAAACGTAAGATCAAGGTCGGAGATAAGATGGCCGGACGTCACGGAAACAAAGGGGTTGTCTCTCGTATCGTTCCTGTAGAAGACATGCCTTACCTTCCAGACGGAACTCCAGTCGATATCATGTTGAACCCACTTGGGGTGCCATCACGTATGAATATCGGTCAGGTTATGGAGCTTCACCTTGGTATGGCTGCTCGTACTCTTGGTATTCACATCGCAACACCAGTCTTTGACGGAGCAAGTTCTGAAGACCTTTGGTCAACTGTTAAAGAAGCAGGTATGGATAGCGATGCCAAAACAATCCTTTACGATGGACGTACTGGTGAACCATTTGATAACCGTGTTTCTGTCGGAGTCATGTACATGATCAAACTCCACCACATGGTTGATGATAAATTGCACGCGCGTTCAGTCGGACCTTACTCAACCGTTACCCAACAACCACTCGGAGGTAAAGCTCAGTTTGGTGGACAACGTTTCGGTGAGATGGAGGTTTGGGCTCTTGAAGCCTACGGTGCGTCAAATGTCCTTCAAGAAATCTTGACTTACAAGTCTGACGATATCAACGGACGTTTGAAAGCTTATGAAGCTATTACAAAAGGAAAAACCAATTCCAAAACCAGGTGTTCCAGAATCCTTCCGAGTTCTTGTCAAAGAATTGCAATCTCTTGGTCTTGACATGCGTGTCCTTGACGAAGATGACCAAGAAGTGGAACTTCGTGACTTGGATGAAGGAATGGACGAAGATGTCATCCACGTAGATGACCTTGAAAAAAAGCCCGTGAAAAAGCAGCTCAAGAGGCTAAAAGCAGCTTTTTGAAGCTGAAGAAGCTGAGAAAGCAACAAAAGCGGAAGCAACAGAAGAAGCTGCTGAACAAGAATAAGCAGTTCACTTAGAATAGAAAGGGAAGAAATAGTGGTTGATGTAAATCGTTTTTAAAAGTATGCAAATCACCCTAGCTTCTCCAAGTAAAGTCCGTTCATGGTCTTATGGAGAAGTCAAAAAAACCTGAAACAATCAATTACCGTACCTTGAAACCAGAACGTGAAGGACTCTTTGATGAAGTTATCTTTGGTCCCTACAAAAGACTGGGAATGTGCTTGTGGTAAGTACAAACGCATTCGTTACAGAGGGATTGTTTGTGACCGCTGTGGGGTTGAAGTAACGCGTACAAAAGTTCGTCGTGAGCGTATGGGGCATATCGAATTGAAAGCTCCTGTATCTCACATCTGGTACTTCAAGGGGATTCCAAGTCGTATGGGCTTGACCCTTGATATGAGCCCTCGTGCCCTCGAGGAAGTTATCTCACTTTGCTGCTTATGTGGTGATTGATCCCTAAAGGATACACCACTTGAGCACAAGTCTATCATGACAGAGCGCGAATACCGTGAGCGCTTGCGTGAGTATGGTTATGGATCATTCGTTGCCAAAGATGGGTGCCGAAGCCATCCAAGACCTTTTGAAACAAGTAGATCTTGAAAAAGAAATTGCTGAACTCAAAGAAGAGTTGAAAACAGCTACTGGACAAAAACGTGTCAAAGCCATCCGTCGTTTGGATGTTTTGGATGCCTTTTACAAGTCTGGAAACAAACCTGAATGGATGATTCTCAACATCCTTCCAGTTATTCCACCAGATCTTCGTCCAATGTTGCAGTTGGATGGTGGCCGTTTTGCCTCATCTGACTTGAATGACCTTTACCGCCGTGTTATCAACCGTAACAACCGTTTGGCTCGTTTGCTTTGAGTTGAATGCACCAGGTATCATCGTTCAAAAATGAGAAGCGTATGCTTCAAGAAGCGGTTGACGCTTTGATTGACAATGGTCGTCGTGGTCGTCCAATCACAGGACCAGGTAGCCGTCCACTGAAATCATTGAGCCACATGCTTAAAGGTAAACAAGGACGCTTCCGTCAAAACTTGCTCGGTAAACGTGTTGACTTCTCAGGACGTTCCGTTATCGCCGTTGGTCCAACTCTTAAGATGTACCAATGTGGTGTGCCACGTGAAATGGCGATCGAGCTCTTTAAACCATTCGTGATGCGTGAAATTGTTGCCCGTGATATCGTGCAAAACGTCAAAGCAGCTAAACGTTTGGTGGAACGTGGAGATGAGCGTATCTGGGATATTCTTGAAGAAGTGATTAAAGAACACCCAGTGCTTTTGAACCGCGCACCGACCCTTCACCGTTTGGGTATCCAAGCCTTTCGAGCCAGTCTTGATTGATGGTAAGGCCCTTCGCTTGCACCCACTTGTCTGTGAAGCCTACAATGCCGACTTTGACGGGGACCAAATGGCCATCCACGTACCGCTTTTCAGAAGAAGCCCAAGCAGAAGCTCGTATCTTGATGCTGGCTGCTGAGCACATCTTGAACCCCGAAAGATGGTAAACCAGTTGTTACTCCATCTCAGGACATGGTTTTGGGTAACTACTACTTGACTATGGAAGAAGCTGGTCGTGAAGGTGAAGGAATGGTCTTCAAAGACCGTGACGAAGCGGTTATGGCTTACCGTAATGGTTATGTTCACCTCCACTCACGTGTTGGTATCGCAACAGACAGCCTCAACAAACCTTGGACAGAAGAGCAAAAACACAAGGTCTTGCTTACAACAGTTGGTAAAATCCTCTTCAACGACATCATGCCAGAGGGTCTACCATACTTGCAAGAACCAAACAATGCCAACTTGACAGAAGGCGTTCCAGCTAAATACTTCTTGCCACTTGGTGGAGATATCAAGGAAGCTATCAGCAAACTTGAACTCAACCCTCCATTCAAGAAGAAAAACCTTGGAAATATCATCGCTGAAATCTTCAAACGTTTCCGTACGACAGAAACTTCTGCCCTACTTGACCGTATGAAGAACCTCGGTTACCACCACTCAACTCTTGCAGGATTGACAGTGGGTATTGCCGATATCCCAGTCGTTGATGACAAGGCTGAAATCATTGAAGAATCACACAAACGTGTAGAACAAATCACAAAACAATTCCGTCGTGGTATGATCACAGACGACGAGCGTTACAATGCTGTTACAGCTGAATGGCGTGCTGCCCGTGAAAAAAACTTGAGAAACGTTTGATTGCCAACCAAGATCCTAAGAACCCAATCGTTATGATGATGGACTCTGGAGCCCGTGGTAACATCTCAAACTTCTCACAGCTTGCCGGTATGCGTGGTCTGATGGCTGCCCGAACGGACGTATCATGGAATTGCCAATCCTTTTCAAACTTCCGCGAAGGTTTGTCAGTACTCGAAATGTTCTTCTCAACTCACGGTGCGCGTAAAGGTATGACCGATACGGCCCTTAAGACAGCCGACTCAGGTTACTTGACTCGTCGTTTGGTTGACGTTGCCCAAGACGTTATCATCCGTGAGGACGACTGTGGAACAGACCGTGGTCTCTTGATCCGCTCTATCGCAGAAGGAAAAGAGATGATCGAGTCTCTTGAAGAACGTCTCAACGGTCGTTACACTAAGAAAACTGTTAAACATCCAGAAACTGGTGCAGTTATCATTGGTCCAAATGAGTTGATTACAGAAGACAAGGCGCGTGAAATTGTCAATGCTGGTGTGGAAGAAGTGACTATCCGCTCTGTATTTACATGTAACACTCGTCACGGTGTCTGCCGTCACTGTTATGGTATCAACTTGGCGACTGGTGATGCGGTTGAAGTTGGTGAAGCAGTTGGTACAATCGCTGCCCAATCTATCGGGGAACCTGGTACACAGCTTACAATGCGTACCTTCCACACGGGTGGGGTTGCCTCAAATACCGATATCACTCAGGGTCTTCCTCGTGTCCAAGAAATCTTTGAAGCCCGCAATCCTAAAGGGGAAGCGGTTATCACAGAGGTTAAAGGACAAGTTACAGCTATCGAAGAAGATGCATCAACTCGTACTAAGAAAGTCTTTGTTAAGGGTGAAACTGGCGAAGGTGAATATGTCGTTCCATTTACCGCTCGTATGCGTGTAGAAGTTGGAGACCAAGTAGCGCGTGGTGCTGCTCTTACAGAAGGTTCTATCCAACCAAAAACGTCTCCTTGCAGTTCGTGATGTCTTGTCAGTTGAAACTTACCTTCTCGGTGAAGTACAAAAAGTTTACTGTAGCTAAGGGTAGAAATCGGTGACAAACACATCGAGGTAATGGTTCGTCAAATGATCCGTAAAGTCCGTGTCATGGATCCAGGTGATACAGATCTTCTCATGGAACTCCTCATGGATATTACAGATTTTACAGATGCTAACCGTGATGTGGTTATCTCAGGCGGAGTGCCTGCGACAGCCTCGTCCAGTCCTCATGGGAATCACCAAAGCTCCCTTGAGACAAATAGCTCCTGTCTGCAGCTTTCCTTCCAGGAAACAACCCGTGTCCTGACTGATGCTGCTATCCGTGGTAAGAAAGACCATCTGCTCGGACTCAAGGAAAATGTTATCATCGGTAAGATTATCCCAGCTGGTACTGGTATGGCTCGCTACCAGAACCTTGAGCCACAAGCTCATCAATGAAGTAGAAATTATTGATGAAGTTGTGGTGACTCCAGAAGATGTAGATTCTACTGAAACACTAGTCACAGAATAAGATGAAAGAAACCGTGTTTAAAAACGGGTTTCTTTTTATCAATTTTCCGAATCTTGTAAGGTGATATTTTCTTTTGACAGTAAAAGAACAACAAAGAAAGCGCTTGCAAATGTTCTTTTGAAAGTTTTAAAATAGAGGTGAGAGAAATTATAATAATATAGAAAGGATAACTTATGAAAGCTTATACTTATGTGGAACCTGGCAAAGCCCAGTTTGTTGATGTTGCTAAACCAATCATTCGCAAAACCTACGGATGCAATCGTTCGAATGGTGAAGACCACAATCTGTGGGACAGGATCTTCATATTATAAAAGGAGATGTGCCCTGCAGTTAAAAAGTGGAACAATCTTAGGTCATGAGGGAATCGGGATTGTCGAAGAGGTTGGTGATAGTGTTACTAACTTTAAAAAAGGGGATAAGGTTCTTATTTCTTGTGTATGTGCTTGTGGTAAGTGCTATTACTGCAAAAAAGGTATTTATGCCCATTGCGAAGATGAGGGCGGTTGGATTTTTGGACACTTAATTGATGGTATGCAAGCAGAATATTCACGAGTGCCCTATGCAGATAATACCCTTTACCATACGCCAAAGGATCTTTCTGACGAGGCTTTTGGTGATGCTATCAGATATTTTACCAACAGCATAAGGAAAGAAAGGTGTCATCAAAGGAAGGTTGAACCAGGTTGTACGGTTGCCATTATTGGATCTGGACCGATTGGACTGGCCTCTCTTTTAACTGCACAGTTTTATTCTCCATCAAAAATTATCATGGTTGACTTGGATGAAAATCGACTAGACCGAGCCATGTCTTTCGGTGCAACGCATAAAATAAATGCTGCGGATGCGGAAAAAGCTATTCAAGAAATCTTTTTCTCTGACTGATGGTCAGGTGTAGACGTAGCACTCGAAGCAGTTGGGATACCAGAAAGTTTTTGATTTGTGTCAAAAAATTATAGCAATTGACGGTACGATCGCGAATGCAGGAGTCCATGGAAAGCCGGTCAGTTTTGATCTTGATAGGTTATGGATTCGCAATATTAATGTGACGACGGGGCTCGTTTCGACCAATACGACACCACAACTCTTAAAAGCTCTGGAAAGTCATAAGATTGAACCTGAAAAGCTAGTGACTCACTATTACAAACTTAGTGAAATAGAGCAAGCCCACCAAGTATTTCAGCCAAGCAAAACTGGAACATCAAGCAATTAAGGTTATTATTGAGAATGATATTTCTCCTAAATCATGATAAAAATCTATAAAGTGGGACGGTAAAGTCTCACCTTTTTATTGCAATATTGATTTTTAGGGGGATTTGTAAAATCTCACTGTCAACTATTGGATTATCTAGATTTAATAAGGAATTATTAGTAGGGATTGATAGATAAAGTTATTTAAATAACCCGTTCATTATAAAAATATTGACCATTTATGATAGAGTGGTATTTTTAAAAATTTGCGTTACACTCGTTCATGCTCAACAGAGAAAAGCAAAACGCATTTCTTTCAAAAATAATTAGGAGGTTTGAAAAATGATATTAGTAAAGTCTATTTTTCACTCAATGTTTAGTAGGAGAGAAGTCAAAATTTTTCTGGCATCTCAGTTTCTTACCAATGCTAGTACCAATTTTATCAGACGTTATGGATGGGATAAAAGTGCGGATTTAGCAAATAATTTTTAATCTTTTCTTGACTCCAGCTATAACGACTCAGTCTCGTTTAATATTACCAACCCTCCTATTTTCATTAATCATTTCATCAGTATTTAAAAGAAGAAAATTGAGTATGGGATAATGTTTTATATAAAGATATTAATAGAAATAAAATTTTTAATGCTAAATTGATTAGTTTGATGCTGATTTATTTCCCTTTATTTCTTTTAACAGTTTTAGTTAGTTTCATTGCATATTACGGATTTATGTTACCACAAGGAAATGCTTTACCTAACTTTATTTCGGAAAAAGTCTCAAAAGTATTGTGGCTTTGATCTATTTTTTCTCTTTTAGCAAAATATTACTTTAAATATCATTACGATAATTCTTGTAAGTATGGTATCTATCACCTCAAAAAATATTCAATCTGTTTTAACAGGAGTATTATTTACATTAGCATATTCAGTTGCTCCTGTCTTAATTGGAATTAGATATATTTTCCCTAATGGCTACACTCAATTGACAAAACTAATTTAATTTTAGCTGTGGCTAGTGCAACGGTTTTATCTGAGCATTCTTAATCTTTTGGATAGGGAGAAAACCAAAAAGATATATGCACATTCCGAAAGATCCTCAATGACAAGGGTTCTAGAAAAATGAGCAAATTAGTTTCATTATCAAAGGATTTCATATATAATATACGGTACAAAGGAAGAAAAATATGTACCGAGTAGTTGAAATGTATGGCGATTACGAGGCCTTGGTGGTTTTTAGATGGTTGGGAACATGATATTGTCCGAGAACAAGTATTTGACAAATATTATGATGCTCTAAAATACTATAAAACTCGATGGCTGGAATTGGAAAAAAAGAATTCAAAGTATATGAAGAGTCGCAGTGACCTGATGACAGTTTTTTGAAAGAAAAAGACCTTAGATGGTGTGAAGAGTGTGATGATTATGTCCAGCAATATCGATCGATTCTGCTTCTAGAAGATGATAAGGTCATTCCGAAAAGTAAATTCCGCCCAGGTTATGCCAAAGAAAAATAGTTTGGAAAAAGCATCGAATATGTCGAATGAAAGAGCAAAAATACGAAGCCGGTAATTTCACCGGTTTTTCTTTTGTTTATGAATAAATATTTGAAGAAGAAAAGGTTGAACAAAAACTTTTTCTACTAAATATATTTGAAGGAGGTCTTATGGTTCCAAGAAATCTGCCCAGGCGATTGTCCGGCAAGCTGCATAGGAAGAGTCTGCTCAGGATATTTATTTTTGTTCCCAAGATGATTGCTATGAACTTTATATGCGGATTGGTGATGAGCGACGCTTTGCACAGACTTATGATTTTGACCAGCTAGTCACCGTGATTAGTCATTTTAAATTTTTAGCTGGGATGAGTGAGGGAGAAAAACGTCGCAGTCAGCTGGGGTCCTGTGATTATCAGCCAGGATGATAAGGAAACGTCAATTCGTCTGTCGACAGTAGGCGATTATCGTGGCTATGAAAGTTTGGTCATTCGACTCTTTTGCATGATGAAGAGACAGAATTGAAGTTTTGGTTTACTCCATTTTCCTGAGCTGAGAGAGAAGTTTATGGACCGAGGACTGTATCTTTTTCGGGACTCAGTAGGGAGTGGCAAGACCACTCTCATGCATCAAATTAGCTCAGCTAAAAATTTAAGGGTCAGCAGGTTATGTCCATTGAAGATCCCTGTTGAAATCAAGCAAGAGGATATGCTTCAGCCACAGTTGAATGAAACGATTGGTCTGACCTATGAAAATTTAATTAAACTTTCCCTGCGTCACCGTCCGGACTTGCTCATCATTGAGAAATTCGAGATAGTGAACCGCTAGAGCAGTGGTCCGAGCTAGCTTTGACAGGAGCTACAGTTTTTCAACGATTCTGCTAAGAGCATTCCCTGGTGTAGTACGAACGCTATTGGAATTGGGTGTGCAGGAGGAGGAGTTGAAAATTGTTTGCAGGGCATTTGCTATCAACGCTTGATTGGGGAGGAGGTGTGATAGACTTTGCCAGCAGCAACTACCAAGAACACGAGCCGGCCATCTGGAATCAGCAGATTGATCAGCTTCTTGCAGCAGGATATATCCATCCTGAGCAAGCAGAAGCAGAAAAAATTAGGAACCAGCAAGCAAAAAGCAGGTCTGTGAACTGTTTAATAATTTATTTTCTAGTGGTTTTCACTTTAGCTGAGACTGTAGATTTTTAGGACGAAGCGCTCTTTTGGAGCAGAACTATGTTCAGCAAATGCGTCATGGTCTAGCTAATGGACAAGCATTTTCAGAGATTATCGCTAGCCTAGGTTTTTCTGATGCAGTAGTAACCCAGCTGTCATTGGCTGAGCTACATGGGAATTTATCGCTTGCCTTGCTAAAAATAGAGGAATATCTGGATAATCTTGCTAGGGTAAAAATAGCTAATTGAAGTAGCGACCTATCCCATGATGCTTCTTGGCTTTTTGGTATTGATTATGATGGGCTTGAGAAATTATTTATTACCCCAACTCAGCAGTCAAAATTTTGCACACTCAACTGCATTGGTCATTTGCCGACTATTTTTCTACTAACCGATCTTAATGTTACTTGGATTAATAGAGCGATCTTTATCTGGTATTCAAAGGTCAGAAACGAATCCCTGTGTACTCTTTCTTGGCTCGCATACCTTTTGTTGGATCCTTTGTAAGGATTTACCTAACTCGCCTATGCGCGTGTGAATGGGGCAATATGATTGCAAGGTTTGGAACTCAGTCAGATTTTTCCAGATGATATGCAAGAGCAACGCTCGGTTTTTATCTTCAGAAATTGGCCAGGATTTGGTCAAGCCTTGCAAAATGGTCAAGAATTTTTCTAGGATAAAATAACTTACCCTTTTTCAAAAAGAATTGTCTCTAATCATCGAATACGGGAGGTCAAATCCCAAGCTGGGAAGTGAACTAGAAAATTTATGCCCTTAAGACCTGAAGAATTGAGCAGGGTCAATCGGACCATGAATCTGATCCAGCCCCTAGTCTCTTGCTCTGTAGCTTTGATGATTGTCTTACTTTGTATGCGGCAAATAGCATGTCCCCTTTATCAAAATATGGAGGTTCATCTATGAACAAAATTATTACGTGTGAAAGCCTTTACTTTAGTGGAAATGCTAGTTGTCCTTTGATCATCAGTGTCCTTATGCTCTTATTATGTCCCCTAATCTAACCAAGCAAAAGAGGCTGTTTCTGGATACGGAAACATGTCGGTGGGTTAAGGTAGTTGAGAGCCAGGCTGAGCTCTATGAACTCAAAAATACAGGAGATCAAGCAACCCTCAGCAAATTAGTCGCAGCTGGGAACATTAGTCAAAAGCAAGCAGACTCTTACAAGGCTTATTATGGGAAGAACAATAGTGAGACTCAGGCAGTTGCCAATTAAGGCCTTTACCGTTTTGGAAAGCCTCTTGGTCTTGATGATTAGCAGTTTTATCTTGCTGGCTCTATCAAGCTCAGTTCAAGCTACTTTTGAGCAGATTCAGGCAAAGATCTTCTTTTTAGAATTTGAGCATTTTTATCAGGAAAGTCAGAAGCTTAGCGTATCTTCTCAGAGGAAGCTGGTGCTAGAAATATCCAGTCAAGAGATTACAAACGGTTATGCTCGTCTTCCAATTCCCAAAGGAATCCAAGCACCTGAATCTACCCAGATCTATTTTGATAAGACTGGTGGTAATCCTTCACTCAGTAAAGTTCAGTTTCAAACCAAGGAAGGACTGGTGACCTATCAACTCTATATTGAAATGAGCAAAATTTAAGAAAACGACAAATTAAAGGGACCATCTTACTGGAAGCCTTACTGGCTTTGGGAGTTTTTGCTGTAATTGCAAGTTTGCTACTAGGTCAAATCACGCAATCACGCAAAGAAGCAGCTGGCATTTTACAAAAAGAAGAGGTCCTGCGGGTGGCCCAGATGGCCCTCCAAACAGGGCAGGACCATCTTCCTTAAAATGGTATTGAAATTCGGATCCAGAGAACGAAGGACCAGATTCGAGTGTCCCATCAGGGAGAGGAGTTGATTGATGTTGAAAAAAGGTAAACTAGCAGCCTTTACCCTGCTGGAAGCCTTAGTGGCCCTCTTGGTCATCAGTGGTGGCCTCTTGGTTTTCCAGGCAATCACCAAGCTTCTAGCCAGTGAGATTCAGTATCAAGAGCAAACTAAGGCCAAGGAATGGCTCTTGTTTGCGGACCAGTTAGATGCAGAATTATCTCGAGCCATTTTGAAAAAGTCGAGCAAAATAGGCTCTATGTCAAACAAGATGGCAAGTCGATTGCATTTGGTAAGTCTAAAAGCGATGATTTTAGAAAAACAGATGCGAATGGCCGTGGTTATCAGCCCATGATTTATGGACTAGAAGCTGCTCAAATACATAAAGAAGGTCAGATAGTTCATTTGCTTCTGCAGTTTAGAGATCGCCTAGAAAGAGAGTACATCTATCGTGTTGAAGAAGAACATTAAGGCTGGGGTCATGCTTTATGCCCTGCTTATGGCTGCCGTTTTTAGTCTGCTTTTGCAGTTTTATCTCAACCGTCAGACGGCCCATCAGCGCAATCTCTTAGCCCAGCAAGAAAGACAGGAAGCTTACGCTATAGCCTTGCTGACAAAAGACCAGAAGCTAGCTGATAGTGGACAATTTTTCTTTTCAATAATGGTCAGCCACTACCGACAAGAAAAGAGGACCAATTGGTCGTCAGTGTAGTGATCTCTGATCGAACTTACGATTTCACCTTTGCTATCAAGGGCCAAAAGCCAGATTGGATAAGGATCAGGATAAAGATAAAAAGCCTAAACAGGAGAAAGAAGAAAAGAGTGAAGCAGAGTCTGCCCGTGAAAAAGAAGAAGCCAAAGATGATAATAGCGAAAATGACTAAAATTTGATAAGATAAGAGCGGAGGAAATCATGAATTTTGAAAAATCGAAGAAGCCTTTATACGCTCTTTTTAGGAAAATGTCCAAGTCATTCAAAAACAACCTTTCAACTAATTTTTATGATGCCTTGGTTGAGCAAAATGGAATCTATTTGGATGGACAAATGGACTTAGAAATTGTCAAAAAAAATAACCAAGGTTTAAAGAGGCTGAACTTAAGCAAGGAAGAGTGGCGCCGAGTCTATCAGTTCATTCTGATGAAGGGTGCTCAGACAGAGCCTTTACAAGCCAATCATCAGTTCACACCTGATGCCATTGGTTTTCTACTGATTTTTATCATCGATCAGCTGATGGCTGCATCCGATATGACTATCCTTGAAATGGGAAGTGGGACTGGGAATCTAGCAGAGACAATTCTAAACAATAGTCAGAAAGAGATTGATTATTTAGGATTAGAGATTGATGATTTTGCTGATTGACCCATCTGCTAGCATTGCCGAAGTGATGGGTTCTAAAGCTCATTTTTGCTCAAGGGATGCGGTGCGACCCTCAAGTCATGAAAGAAAGTGACATGGTTATCAGTGACTTACCTGTTGGTTATTACCGGATGATCAGATCGCTAGTCGCTACCAGGTAGCCAGTCAAACCGAGCATACCTACGCTCATCATCTCTTGATGGAGCAGGCGTTGAAGTATATTAAATACGATGGCTATGCTATTTTTCCTAGCACCAAATAATCTCTTGACTAGTCCTCAGAGTGACTTGTTAAAGGATTGGATGAAAAGCTTCTGCCCAACTGAAAGCTATGATTGCTTTGCCAGAAAGCCTTTTTGCTTCTGTTGCTCAAGCGAAGACTGATTTTGTTTTTAAAAAGCAGGAGTCAATAGAGCCTTTATCTATGCGCTGTCAGATTTGAACAATGTCGAAGAGATTGCGCACTTTTAGCGAAAGTTTTCAAAAATGGTGTAAAGATAGTGAAAACTGATCAAATTTCTGGTATAATGAATCTGAAAAACGCTTAAAAGAGAGTGAATTATGTCTAAAACAATCGCAATAAATGGTAGGAAGTTCTAGTTTAAAATGGCGACTTACTTGATGCCAGAAGAAAAAGTATTAGCTAAAGGTTTGATTGAGCGAATTGGACTGAAAGATTCCATTTCAACGGTAAAATTTGATGGTCGTACTGAGAAACAGGTGCTTGATATTACTGACCATACTCAAGCTGTAAAAGATTTTTGTTAGACGATTTGATGCGTTTTAATATCATTGCGTCTTTCGATGAGATTACAGGAGTAGGTCACCGTGTCGTTGCGGGTGGTGAGTATTTCAAAGATTCTGCTCTAGTTGATGAAGAGGTCATTCAAAAGTTGAAGAACTCTCTCTCTGGCACCCTCTTCATAATCCAGCAAAATGCCGCAGGGATTCGTGCTTTTGAAAGGAACTTTGCCTGACATTACAAGTGTGGTAGTGTTTGATACTTCTTTCCATACGACTATGCCAGAAAAAGCTATCGTTATCCCTTGCCAACGAAATATTATACGGAAAAACAAGGTACGTAAATATGGCGCTCATGGGACTAGTCATGAGTATGTAGCACATGAAGCTACTAAACTTTTGGGCAAACCGCTTGAGGAGTTGAAACTTATCACCTGTCATATTGGTAATGGTGCTTCTATTACGGCTGTTGATAAAGGTTTGTCTGTTGATACTTCTATGGGCTTCACACCTCTGGGGGGTGTCATGATGGGAACGCGGACTGGTGACATTGATCCTGCAATTATTCCTTATCTCATGAAACATACAGATGATTTTAAAACTCCCGAAGATATCAGCCGAATTTTTGAATCGTGAATCTGGTTTACTTGGGGTTTCTGAGAAATCAAGCGATATGCGTGATATTCATGAAGCGATGCGGGCAGGTGATGCCAAAGGCTCACTCATCTAACGACATTTTTGTAGACCGGATTCAAAAATACATTGGTCAGTATCTTGCTGTTTTGAATGGAGCGGATGCCATCATCTTTACCGCAGGAATTGGCGAAAATTCTGTGACTATTCGTAGACTGGTCATTGAAGGAATTTCTTGGTTTGGTTGTGATATTGATCCAGAAAAGAATGTCTTTGGGCAATATGGAGATATCTCGACACCAGAAGCAAAGGTCAGAGTGTTAGTTATTCCAACAGACGAAGAGCTAGTCATTGCGCGTGATGTAGAACGTTTTAAAAAATAATAGGGGGAAGGCGTTAGCCTCCCCTTTTTTATAGATTGGGGGAAGAAATGGAATTCTATTTAAAAAAACTAAAATATTGTTTAATTGTGTTGGTGATAGTGGTCTTGACACAAGTTCCTTTCTATTGCAATGAGGTATTTAGAAGACAAACAATCACCAATTAGTGTAGGTGGAATAATCATCCTGTACCTATTGATTCTTCTTTTAACGCTCTTTCTTGCTAAAAGAGAAGGAATCCTCACATTTGATTTCAGCTTTTTTAGTTGGTCTTCAGTGGGACTTTTGGCCTTATATTATTTCCTATCGATTCTCATCGGTGCTTTAGGGTTTGTTGTCATGAGATTGGAAGGGGGCTCGCTTATTCCTCGTAATCAAGAGAGAATTCAAGAGGCGATGAGCGAGATCCCACAGATTGTCATGATTATCGCAACAGTGATTGAGCTCCAGTTCTAGAGGAAGTCATCGTGGCTTTATTCCCAAGAAACTTTTTCCTAAGCATCAACTGGTGGGATTTGTGATAGGTGCGATACTTTTTGGCCTTTTTCCATGGTCCGACTAATATTGGTAGTTTTATCGTTTATGGAGGAATGGGAGCAGTCTTTGCCTATGTAGCCTATACGACAGAAAGGTTAGAAATGTCTATTATGGCCCATATGCTTCGAAATGGAATTGCCATATTCCTCATGTTAGTTGCAAATAATCAAGCCTGACGAGAAATTTTCTCGTCTTTTTTTCTGAGGAAAATATGATAAAATGTTAGTAATTAAGAATTAGTGAGAGAAATAAAATGGCTCAAAAAGATTGATGTTCGAAAAACTAGTCCCAGACGGTAAGACAGGCTTGTGCGGATTCTTAATGTAACCCCCAGATTCTTTTTCGGATGGTGGCAAATACAACACTGTAGAATTTGCTTTAGAGCAAGCGAGGTATCTGATACAAGAAGGTGCCCAGATGTTGGACATTGGAGGGGAGTCCACGAGACCCGGTAGCCATTATATTGAGATTGAAGAAGAGATCGAGCGAGTAGTTCCAGTAATTGAGGCTATTCGCAAGCAAAGTGATGTCTTGATTTCGGTCGATACTTGGAAGGCGCTCGTAGCAAAAGCACCCCTAGCGACCGGTGCAGATATTGTTAATGATATCACTGGATTTTTAGGAGATGAAGGAATGGCGCAAGTGGTGGCTGAGTCTTCTGCTGGAGCTATTCTGATGTTCAATCCAGTTATGGCTCGACCTCACCATGCTAGCTCATTGATCTTTCCCAAGTTTGGCTTTCAAGATGTTTTTACAGACCAGGAATTATCAAGATTTGCTCATTCAGATATTGTAGATTTAATGTGGGCCTTTTTTGATAAGTCCTTGGCTAGAGCACAGCAGTAGGAATAGAGAAGAACAGTCTTATGTTGGATCCAGGTATCGGTTTTGGTCTTACCAAGCGGGAAAACCTAATTCTATTACAGCATCTGGAAGATATTCATCGGGCTGGTTTTCCAATCTTTCTTGGCGTTTCTCGCAAGCGCTTTGTTGTGAATATACTGGAAGATGCAGGCATTGAGGTTGATCCAAAGACAGATTTGGGTTACCAAAATCGTGATATAGCTTCCAGTCATTTGACCAGTATTGTACTAGTCAAGGGGTAGAAATGCTACGTGTTCACGATATTCCTTATCATAAAATGGCGGTGGAGATTGGTGATGCAATTCGTTTAGCCAATCGCGCTGAAGATTTAACCTTGGGGCAATACAAATAAGATGATAGATAGAAACGAAAAACCAGATTTGAGTTGGATTGCAAACTATCGGACGGATACTCCGAACTTTGGCTTAGAACGAATGAAGCCATGCTGGCTCATAGAGGAAATCCTCATAAGCAACTTTCAGTCATTCATATAGCAGGAACCAATGGCAAGGGGTCAACGATTGCGACTCTTCGAGAACTTCTTCAGTTAAGAGGATTACGAGTTGGAACCTTTACCTCTCCGTATATTGTTTCTTATGATGAGCAAATTGCTATAAACGGACAGGCTATTTCCAATCAAAAATTGAACCAGCTCTTGCAGATTTATAAAGATTTATTTGTCCATCAGGGGCATCATTCGACATTCAAGGGAGTGACTGAGTTTGAAATCATCACGGCCCTGGCCTATGATTATTTTGCTCAGGAAGAAGTGGATGTGGCGATCATTGAGGTCGGTATGGGCGGGCTTCTAGACTCGACAAATGTTTGCCAGCCAGACCTTACTGCGATTAGTACGATTGGTTTGGATCATATGGCTCTTTTGGGGGTCCACCCTTGGGGAAATAGCAGAGCAGAAAGCTGGAATCATCAAGACTTCAATTCCAATAGTCACTGGTAAGATTGATAGAGAAGCCCTGGAAGTTATCCAGCGCGTGGCAACAAGTAAACAGGCTCCAACATATTTGTATGGACAGTCCTATCAGGTTGACTGGCTTGGAAGTGAAGAAACTGGCGAAGTCTTTTCACTGGAAAATGAATGGCGAGACTACAGTATTTAGCAAACATCACTCCTAGGATCTTATCAAACAGATAATGCGGCCGTGGCTATTGAGATTTGTGATTTATACTGCCAACAAAAAGGGTTTGCCTCTTCTGACAAAAAGAAGAAATCGATCGTGGACTTCTAGCAGTTGCTTGGCCAGCAAGGATGGAAAATTTTTGGAACAACCTCTGATGGATGGGCACATAATCCGCATGCTTTGAGTCCTCTACTAGCTTCCTTAAGAACGCTTTGCTCAAAAGATAAAGAAGATTTTATTTACCTGTATTCGGACCAAAGCACTAGATGAGATGTTGCAGTTGTTTGCTCAAGCAGATGTATCTGTCACATTGACATCTTTTGCGGATGAGCGAGCAGTTTCTGAAGAGGAAATGAAGAGACAAGCCTTCCAAACGGGGTTAACCTATCAACCTTGGCAAAGACGTATGTCAGATAGCTATTTACAAGATGCGCATAAGGATCAAGAGGTCTGCCGCTGATTACAGGCTCCCTTGTATTTTTTAGCTCAAAGTTAGAGCTCTATATTGACAAAGAAAGAGGATAGATGGATCAGTTAAGAATTAAAGATTTGGAAGTCTATGCTTATCATGGTGTTTTTTGGCATTGAAAAAGAACTGGGGCATGTTTTGTGCTGGATCTGATTTTGGACTATGATATGACTCGGGCTGCCCAAACAGGCGACCTGACAGCTTCTATCCACTATGGAGAATTGGCTCAGGATTTGACCCACTGGTGTCAGGAGAGCAAGGAAGACTTGATTGAGACCCTGGCTTACAAGTTGATTGATCGGGTTTTTCTGACTCACCCTTTGGTGGAGAAGGTCAGCTTGGAGGTCAAGAAGCCTTGGGCACCAGTTCCGCTGCCTTTAGAGACCTGCTCAGTCAAGCTAGTGCGTCAAAAGCGGAAAGTCTTTATCGCTCTGGGCAGCAATCAAGGCAACCCAGCTGCCAATCTGGATGCGGCTCTGGAAAAAATGGCAGAACAAAATATAAGAGTTTTGCAGGCATCAAGTCGTATCGAGACAGAACCTTGGGGTGGTATTGAGCAGGATTCGTTTCTCAATCAAGTTGTTGAAGTTGAAACCTGGCTCAATCCTGAGGACTTAATGCAGACGCTCTTGGCTATTGAGGCGGATCTAGGGCGCGTGCGGGAGATCAAATGGGGACCTGCGTGATTGATCTGGATATTCTTTACATAGGGCAGGAGGAGCTATACAGTCCAAACTTTGATTGTTCCTCATCCTTATGTGGCTGAGCGGGCTTTTGTCTTGCAATCTCTGGTGGAAATCGCTCCACACTTTGTCGATCCCGTGCAGAAAAAGTATCCGCCAACTCTGGGATGCAGTCGAAAAATGAGAAAAGAAACTTGTCGCAAGGCAAGTTTTTTTATTGTCTGAACTTTCTCTGAACTTGCCCCTGTATACTAAAGAAAAAAATCAAAAAGGAGTTCAATATGGAACATACAGTGAAAAATAGAAGGAGTCTGCAAAAAGCATGGCAGCAAGCAGATTTTAGAAGATATTTCTTTTTACTGCTAGAAGCGGTCGGATTACAGCCTTTCTGGGTCCAAATGGTGCTGGTAAAAAGCTCGACCTTGAGGATTCTCTTGGGGTTAGATCGGGCGACAGCAGGAACTGCGACTTTTGATGGGCGAACTTATCAGTCAATGACTTATCCGCTCAGAACGGTAGGTGCAGCCTTTGACGGCATTGGCGGTCTGCCAAATCGAAAGGTCTATGACCACTTGAGAATTATTGCGGCGAGTAATGCTATTCCCAAGTCTCGGATTGATGAGGTTTTGGAGATGACTGGAATCGCTCATAAGAGGAAGGACATCTTGTCAAGCCTGTCTCTGGGGGAGGGTCAGCGGTTGGGTTTAGCAGCAGCTTTGCTAGGTGATCCTCAGTTTCTTATATTAGATGAGCCGACCAATGGACTGGATCCAAGTGGGATTAAGTGGTTTAGAAAGTTCATCCGTCAGCAGGCTGATTTAGGGAAAACGGTACTTCTATCATCCCACATCCTGTCAGAGGTGCAAATAGTGACAGATGATGTGGTCTTGATTCATCATGGGCGAATTGTTGAGCAGGGACGATTGGAAGAGGTGCTGCAAGATTCAGACAGTCTAGAAGATCTCTTCTTTGATTTGACAGAGGAGGTTTAAGATGAAAGAAACGATGTCTTTATTGCATTCAGAATGGTTGAAAATCCGCTCAACCAAGGCTTTCAAAGTGAGTGTGGCCTTCATGCTGCTATTGGTGCCTGTCGTATCCTGGTTGGAGGGCCGACAGTATCTGTCTATCGGCTTGGATGCCACACCTGAAACGGTTCCTGGGCTGGCAGAAGCTATTGATCCGCTGGAATATTTAGGTCTCAACGGGGCCTCTATGGCAGTCATGGTTTTGGTCATTCTAGCTGGAATTTTGGGAGCTATGGAATTTCAGTCTCATAGCTTGAGAACCAGTCTCTTGACCTGTAATAACCGCCTGAAGTTGCTTGTGGGGAAACTTATGACCTTTGCTTGCTTTTCTCTTGCCATTAGCTTTTTATCAATTTACTTTAGTTATATGGCCATGCATCTGGCTTTAGGAAAGGAAGGGCTTGATCCGATTCCGCTCAATCAGGCAGCTTGGAGTCTGATTTTGTGGAAAACCTTATCTCTGACCTTATTAGGAATCCTTTCATTTTTGTTAGGTTTATTGGCTCGGACCATGCTAGTACCTCTGCTTTTTCTCGTACCCCAAATCTATAATCTGGGAAACTACCTGGCAGCTCACACGAGTTGGGGAGCTTATCTGCCACAGCCAGCAGGAGAGTTGTTTGCTGCAACGCCAACTTCCCAATATGCCAACAATCCCTTGCAAGGACTGTTGATACTTGGTGCATGGTTACTAGTCATCGGCGGCATGACTTCTCTGCGCTTTTTGAAGACGGATTTAGGAGGGCACTACTGATGATCAAAGCTCTGCTTAGAAGTGAATGGATTAAGTTCCGTTCTTACTATCTCGCTCTTGGTGCCGCCTTGGTGGTTCTGGTAGTCGTTCCTTTTTTTCTGATGAATCTTGACTATAGTCAGACAGCGGTTGGTCAGACAAAGGCTCTGAGTGAGGCTTTGCATGCCCTCTATCTGGCGCAGCCTGTCATCGTCATCTTTACTTCGCTCTATTTTGCCCAGGAGTTTGTCAAGTCGGGGATGCGAACGAATTTTCTAACTGTATCAAATAGAAAGGCTTGGTTGACTGGGAAATTCCTTTTTCTGGCCGTGCTGCTCTTGATCCTCTACAGTATCATGATAGGCAGCTGTTTCCTTGTTATGCTGGCTCGTTTTGACCTAGACTTTAGCTGGTCCTTACTGGGGAAATTCCTTTATTACAGCTCTTTTGGTCTTCTCAGCAATCTTTTTCTGGCTTTTTTAACTGCCGGCCTCGCTTTGCTATTTCAATCTTGGGTTGTGCCGGTGTCAGTGCTCTTTCCTCTCTTGATTGGTCTCAGTCGTTTGTTGGCAACTTTCATCAAGGAAGCAAAATACCTGCCCGATCTGGCTACCCTAAATCTTTTTGAGTATGAAGGGCTTCAGCATTCAATAGATCTATCAGGGCTGGGAATACAGCTGTTATGGTTAGCTTTGGTTTGGGGCTCTGCTATATTCTTAACCTTGAAACGAGATGTTCGCTAGAGGTATGCTATAATGGAAATCATGAGACAGTATCGTATTTTGGTGGTTGATGACGACCGGAGCATTTTGAAGCTGGTGAAAAACGTCCTAGAGCTCGATGCTTATGATGTGACGACGCTTGATCGGATAGAAGAGCTAGAGCTGACGCATTTTGTCGGATATGACTTGATTCTGCTGGATGTGATGATGGAGCCTGTTAATGGTTTTGAGTTGTGTTCCTACATTCGTCCTCATTTTTCGTGTCCAATCATCTTTCTGACGGCCAAGGAGTTGGAGGCGGACAAAGTGGAAGGGCTCTTTCGTGGAGCAGATGACTATATTGTCAAAGCCTTTTGGGACCAAAGAATTGCTGGCGCGTGTCAGAGCTCATCTTCGGCGGGAGGAAAGACGTGAGGAGAGATATTCTGAAATTGCTTCTTGTCAATTTTATCCAGAGCGCTATGAAGTTGCCTGTTTTGGTAAAGTCTTGAAATTTTCAGAGCGAGAGTTTAAGTTGCTGCATTTACTAGCTAGCAATCCCAAGCAGACCTTTTCAGCTGAACGCCTGCATACCTTGCTTTACCCAGAAAGCTCAGAAACACAGCTTCGCTCCATCTCAGAATACGTATATCAGATTCGCCAAAAATGCAAACAAGAAGGGCTGCAAGCAATCGCAACAGTGAGAGGAGTAGGCTATAGATGGCAATTAGAACCCGAAATTTCAAAAGCCTAGTCTGGACAACCAGTTTAAAAATCGTCTTTTTCCATGTTTTGATTTTTGTGCTTATAGGCTATGAATTTACGCAAGGAAGAGACCACATTCTTTTCACCTTGTTCTTTTGGGCAGGGAGCTTGCTACTGATTACTTTTTATCATATTTTGAAATTGCTCCGAAAAATCGACAGGGAAATAAAAATGCTAACGAGCAAGAAGCTTTTAGAAGAAAATCAAAGCCAGCTTTTTCGGATCGAGGAAATGCTCGAAGTCTATAGCGATTTACGGAGCAGCCACCAAGAAAATGCTCGTCTTCTAGAAAAAGAGCAGCAGCATAATCAGGAGTTGATTTTACAGCTATCAGCGACATCGCACGATTTGAAAACGCCCCTAACTGTGATTAAGGGGAATGCTGAGCTCTTGGAATTGGCGCAGTTGGGCCAGCCACAGGCAGACTATGCTGCTGAGATTTTGCAGGCTAGTCACAAGATGGAAGAATATTGTGGCTCTTTGATTGATTACGCTAAGGCTTTTCAGATTGATTCTAATCAGTTCAGTCAGCTTTCCTTAGAGGACTTTTTAGCTTATCTACAGGACGATTGGGCACTGTTCAGCAAACAGGAAAGTTATCGTTTTTCTCTCCAAGAAGATTGTGATCTTAGTCTGATTTTGTCGATTCATTTGGACTATCTCAAACGTGCTTTGCTCAATATTTTACTGAATGCGCTTGAACATGCAGACCAGGATCAAAAGGAAGTCAAGCTAACGGTATCAGTGCAGCAGGACCAGTTGGTTTTTGCTATCTGGAACAACGGCCCTTCATTTTCAGAGGAGATGCTGCTGGGAGCGGAACGGCTCTTTTACCAGAGTGACCAAAGCCGCAATTCAGCTAATCCCCATCATGGTATCGGCTTAGCCTTTTCTAAGCAGGTAGCTCTCTTGCATGGTGGTCGTCTGACCCTGCTCAATCCAGACCAAGGAGGAGCCTGTGTCGAGTTGACTGTGGCTTTAAAAGGCAAATAACAAAGGAAATCAATCAAGATGATAAAAGAGAGTGGGACAGAAATCGGTAATTCGTTAGAATTCGATTTCGTCGTCCCACCTCCGCACAGTTGAGTAGGGCTGTAAAAGCTGATGAAATCAGCGTAGTAGAGCCCACTCAACCACTGCGTCTTGCTCGACAATCCAAAGACAATTGAGAGGCTAAGACTTTTGTCCCAGCCTCTTTTTTGCCGCTTTCTTCTTGACAAAATATGTAAAGGGAGCTATACTATATTTGAAAAGTAAAGTTTGTTTTACATTGTGAAAAGGAGGCAGCCTTGGAAAATCGAATTCAAGAATTACGAAAAAGAAAAAAACTCAGTCAGGAGGAGCTGGCTGAGAAGCTAGAGGTCACGAGACAAACGATTATTTCTTTGGAAAAAGGCCGCTATAATGCCTCGCTGCTTTTGGCTCATAAAATTGCATCCTTTTTCAATTTAAGGATTGAAGAAGTTTTTCTCTTTGAGGAGGATGAATCATGAAATGGACTTATTTGTGTAAATGGATATTGGCTATTTTGGTGGTGGTTGGCTTATCTTATCTCCATTTGCAAGCCAATTTTATCCCTAAGGAAATCCTGCCTTTTGTGGGAATGTTCCTGATTGTGGTGATTTTGAAAATTTTTCAAGCGTATGAAAAATAGGAGGCTGACATGGAAACACTAACGAAACAAGAATTTCGGAAAAAACTTCAAAGGAAAGTTATCGTGGGGCGTATCTTAATCTTTATCATCTTGCTAGGACTGGCCTGGAGCCACTTTCATTCTCTGGATGATCAGCAGGAAGGAGTCATGGTCGGCATACTGCTAGGGCTTTCTTTGATGACCATTCGGTATAATCTGGCCTTAAGACGGGAGGAAAATTTTGAGAAGCTCTACATTCAGGTGACTGACGAGCGCAATCGCATGATTGACGAAAAGACTCGTACTTTGCTTTTTAATATCCTTTTGCTGCTGGCAGCCTGCCTGAGTGTTTTGTCCATGAATTTCCCAATCATCTTAAGTCTCAATCAGTTTCTGACCTTGACCATTATTCTGGTTTTGGGACTTTACTATCTCTTGCGTTTTCTCCTGTCCAAGCGTTATTAACAAAAAAGCTAGCAGAGCCAGCTTTCTAAACAAGCTTTTAACAGAGCTTGTTTTTATTTTCTATAGAGTCGATCATACTGGTAAACGGGGTCCATGGTAACGTGGATGCCTAGTTTGCGCAGGACGTTTTTGTCTTCATCTGTCAGAGTGACAGTGGAGTGGGCCTCACTGCCCTTGAGATTGCCGAGTTGCTGCATGGCATGCGCAGCATCCTGATTTTCCATGGCTGTGATTGCCAGAGCCATCAAGATTTCGTTTGAGTGGAGGCGAGGATTGCGGCTGCCCAAATGATTGATTTTCAGGCCTTGGATTGGCTTGACATACTCCGGCTCGATCAGCTTGGTCTCTTTGGCAATATTGGCTAATTTCTTAATGGCATTAATCAACACAGCAGCAGTAGGTCCAAAGAGCTCAGAGGTCTTGCCGGTTACGATTTCACCGTTTGGCAATTCCAAGGCCAGAGCTGGCTCACCAGTGCTTTCAGCCTTGGCACGCGCAGCAACTGTTACCTTACGGTCCAGCGGTGTGATGCCCAAGTCGTTCATCAAGAGTTCGATTTTCTTGACAGCTGATTCAGAAACACGCTCCGCCTTGAAGTCCAGAATAGTCTGGTAGTAGCGGCGGATGATTTCCTGTTGAGATGCCTCGATAGCTACATCATTATCTACAATGGCAAAGCCGACCATGTTGACGCCCATATCCGTTGGAGAAGCATAAGGTGATTTTCCAAGGATGCGCTCTAGCATGCGCTTAAGGACTGGGAAAATTTCAATATCACGGTTGTAGTTGACTGTAGTCTTGCCATAAGTTTGCAGATGGAAAGGATCAATCATGTTGACATCGTCGAGGTCTGCCGTCGCTGCCTCATAGGCTAGATTGACCGGATGGTGCAGGGGCAGATTCCAAACTGGGAAGGTTTCAAACTTGGCGTAGCCTGATTTGATGCCATTGATTTGGTCGTGATACATATTGGATAGGCAAGTAGCTAATTTACCAGAACCAGGACCAGGTGCGGTAACAACGACTAGATTACGGCTGGTTTTGATGTAGTCGTTTTTCCCCATACCTTCAGGTGAGATGATATGGTCCATGTCAGTCGGATAGCCCTTGATCGGGTAGTGGATGTAGGAGGCGATGCCATTCTTTTCCAGCTGGCTGCGGAAGAGGTCAGCTGCCGGCTGACCGGAATACTGGGTGATGACCACTGAGCCTACATAAATATCCAGCTCGTTAAAGGTATCGATTAGTCGCAGCACTTCCTGATCATAGGAAATCCCCAAATCACCACGCGCCTTAGAGTGCTCAATGTTGTTGGCATTAATGGCAATGACAATCTCTACTTGGTCCTTGAGCTCTTTGAGAAGTCTGATTTTATTGTCCGGCTCATAGCCTGGCAGGACGCGGGCAGCATGGAAGTCTTCCAGCATTTTACCGCCGAATTCCATGTAAAGTTTGCCCTCAAATTGATTAATGCGCTCCAAGATATGGTCGCGTTGCAGGTTTAAGTATTTCTCAGAATCAAAAGCAATTTTTTTCATGTATATTTTCACCTCTGCTAAGCATTATAACAAAATTTTCTTCAAATTGGAAAGTTGAAAGGGAAAGTATCAGACAAAAGAGATAGCAGCCCGAATGAAGAACGGACTGCCTTTTGAAATTAATAGTTGGTAATCGTGTCCACCGTTGAGCGATCCAGCTTTTTGACCAGAGCTTGCAGGAAAGCCTGGGCTTGCAAGAAATCATCCATGGCATAGAGAGTTTGGTGAGAATGAATGTAGCGGGCGCAGACACCAATGGTAGTGGATGGTACGCCGCCGCTTTGGAGATGGGCAGCACCAGCATCCGTTCCGCCCTTGCCGCAGTAGTATTGATACTTGATGCCAGCTTCTTCAGCAGTTGTCAAGAGGAAGTCTTTCATAGCTGGCAGCATGAGATGACCAGGATCAAAGAAGCGAATCAACGTTCCATCACCGATGGCCCCTTGACCGCCGTAGATGTCGCCAGCTGGGGAGCAGTCCACAGCCAGAAAGACTCAGGAGCAAATTTTGTCGTTGAAGCATGGGCACCACGCAGGCCAACCTCTTCTTGAACATTGGCACCGACATAGAGTTGGTTGCCTAGTTGTTGACCAGACAAGGCTTGAGCTAATTCGCTGACCATAAGGACGCCGTAGCGGTTGTCCCAGGCTTTGGAGATGATATTCTTGCCGTTAGCTGTGAGAATAGCAGAGCTGTCTGGTACGATCGTGTCTCCTGGACGGATGCCATAGCTCTCAGCTTCGGCCTTGTCCGCAAAGCCACCGTCAAAGACAATATCTGCAATTTGTGGCATAACTGGACCGCCAGATCCGCGAGTCAGATGAGGAGGGACAGAGCCTGAGATAAGAGGGATTTCCCGACCTTCACGGGTAAAGAGTTTGAAGCGTTGGCTGCTAACGACCAGGGGGTTCCAGCCGCCGATTTCCACTACACGGAAGGTTCCGTCCGGCTTGATCTCGCTGACCATAAAGCCAACCTCGTCCATGTGGGCCGCTACCAACACACGGGGAGCATTTTCAGCTTCTGCATGGCGTACCCCAAAGATACCGCCCAGACCGTCGGTGACAACCTCATCGACATGGGGAGTGATTTTTTCCCGCAGGTAGCTGCGAACAGGCGCCTCGTGACCTGAAATAGCAGAAAGCTCTGTTACTTCCTTGATTTTTGAAAATAATGTTGTCATAAACTTACCTTCTTTCTGCCCCCTATTTTATCACTTTTTGCGGTAAATGAGTAGGGAAATCTTGTAGTTTGTATGAATCAACAGGACTGCCCATTCAAGAATCCAGCTTCTCCCAGGAAAATCTGGAATATTGTTTGTCGCCTCTGCTCTTTTGTGTTAAAATATTCTACATGAAAGCTAAAAAAATCATTTTAACCACAACCGCCCTTTTGGGGGCTGGAGCGCTGGCTTTTGGGGCAGCCAAAGTCGTACAGGAACAGAAAAGACTGCGTAATCGGGAGGAAATCGTCGAGCTTGTGCGAGATTTCTTTTCCAGCCAAGGCGCTATTTCCTGTCTCTATGTCAAGCTCTATGAGTCCACAGATAACCGCTTGGTTGGCGGTCTGGTCTTAGAGGACGACCGTCATTTTGCTTTTGTCTATGAAAATGGCCAACTAAGCTACGAGGAAGAAGCATGATTTTTCCTATAAATATAGAGGAATTAGCTTCTTATGTCAATGATGGGGAGAAGACTGTCTTCTTTTTCACGGCTGACTGGTGCGGAGATTGCCAATTTATCAAACCTTTTCTACCAGAGATAGAAGGGGAAAATCCTGACTATCGCTTTATCCAAGTGGATCGTGATGCCTATCTGGATCTGGCCAAAGAGTGGGACATTTACGGGATTCCCAGCTTAGTAGTGCTGGAAAAGGGACAGGAGATTGGCCGTCTGGTCAATCGTGAACGCAAGACCAAGGGTCAAATCAATGAATTTTTAGCTAGTATAAGAGAAAAAGGGAGCGTAAAATGATTTTTACCTATAATAAAGAATATGTCGGCGACGTGCTGATGGTTATTGCTGCGGACAATCAAGGAGCTAAACTGGCGGCTGAGCGCAAGGGACGGATAGCGCGTGTTTACCGTGAAGACAATGGCCAGACAGTAGCTTGGAATATTTTTGAACAGTCTGACCTTTTTGAAATTGCAGAGCGCGGACAGGTCTTTTTGACAGATGAGCAAGTGGCCATTCTCAATCAGGAGTTGAGCAAGGAAGGATTCCCAGCGGACTTGGTTAATGATAGCCAACCGAAGTTTGTGGTTGGAGAAATCGTTGATATGGTAGCTCATCCAGATAGTGACCACCTGAATATCTGCCAAGTGCAGGTAGCTGCTGATAAGACTGTTCAAATCGTGGCCGGTGCTCCTAATGCCAAAGTCGGCCTCAAAACGATTGTGGCTCTGCCAGGTGCCATGATGCCTAAGGGAATGTGATTTTCCCAGGAGAACTTCGAGGCGAAAGGAGTCTTGGCATGATGTGCAGCCCACGGGAACTTCAGCTGCCTAATGCTCCGCAAAAACGTGGGGTTATTGAATTATCAGATGACCAGGTTGTTGGAACTCCATTCGACTCAACTAAACACTGGACTGCCTAGGAAGTTGTCAGTATCTGATACACCAGATAGGAGGGAATAAGGTGGCGAAAAATGTTGTGATTACAGGAGCGACATCAGGAATTGGTGAAGCGATTGCGCGTGCTTATATGGAAATGGGTGAGAATGTCGTTCTAACAGGGAGACGGACAGACAGACTAGAAGCCCTCAAGTCGGAGTTTGCAGAAACTTTTCCAAATCAAACGGTTTGGACTTTCCCACTGGATGTGACGGATATGGCCATGGTGAAGACCGTCTGTTCCGATATTCTAGAAACGATTGCTCAGATAGATATCTTGGTCAATAACGCTGGACTGGCTTTAGGACTGGCTCCCTATCAGGACTATGATGAGTTGGATATGCTGACTATGCTAGATACCAATGTCAAGGGTTTGATGGCGGTTACTCGCTGTTTCTTGCCTTCCATGGTAGCAGTCAATCAAGGTCATATTATCAATATGGGATCAACAGCAGGAATCTACGCCTATGCGGGTGCAGCGGTCTATTCAGCCACCAAGGCTGCCGTCAAGACTTTTTCAGATGGGCTTCGAATCGATACCATCGCAACAGACATCAAGGTGACAACCATTCAACCGGGGATTGTTGAAACAGATTTTTCTGCAGTACGTTTTCATGGTGACAAAGAGCGGGCTGCGACGGTTTATCAGGGAATCGAAGCCTTGCAAGCTCAAGATATCGCAGATGCAGTGGTCTATGTGACCGGTCAACCTCCTCGTGTGCAGATTACAGATATGACCATTATGGCCAATCAACAGGCGACAGGATTTATGGTTCATAAAAAGTAAAAAATTTTCATCGAAAAGTTACAAATTTCTGTAACTTTTTTTGATTTCCTGCGAATAAATAGATAGGAGGAAAGAATATGTATAATAAAGTAATTGTAATCGGCCGGCTGACGGCTACGCCTGAACTTCACAAGACTGCGAATGAAAAATCTGTGGCCCGCGCAACGGTCGCGGTTAATCGCCCTTATAAATCTCAGAACGGTGAGCGTGAGGCGGATTTTGTAAATGTGGTTGTCTGGGGGCGCCTAGCTGAGACTTTAGCCAGCTATGCAAGTAAGGGCAGCTTGATTTCTCTGGATGGTGAGTTGCGGACTCGTCGCTATGAAAAGGAGGGGGCCACTCATTATGTGACAGAGGTGCTCTGTCATAGCTTCCAGCTCCTAGAAAGTCGGGCTCAGCGTGCCCTGCGTGAAAATAATAGCGGAGCTGATTTGGCAGATTTGGTGTTGGAAGAAGAGGAACTTCCCTTTTAAGCAAGAAGCAAAGACTGGGAAATGACCTTGCTCTAAAAAATCATTATTCAGTTTTGTAGGATGCAAGCTCTGTGTGAGAGAAAGTCTCTTTCTATCAAGCTTTTAAAAGTTTAATTATGATTGTCGAGGTGGGGCCAAGAATCAAAAATCAATGATTTTTTAGATTCTGTCTTGCCTCTTTTATTATAACTATTTCTGGAAAGATTTTGCTTTTTGGCGGCTTTGTAATATAATAATCCTATATGTTTCATAAAGGCGCTTACGGCATAGGGGGTGAAAAATGGTATCAGCTAAGGTCAAAAAACGGATACAGCATTATCAGAAAAAGGCTCTCTGGCCGCTTTTCATTCTGCTTATCTTGGGTTTGTTTTTTGTTTATTTCAAGGGTGTTTTGCCAGATGAGAAGCAGGTCAAGATTGGGGTGACCTACATGACCATGAACAATGACTTTTACAAGACCTTAAATGCGGAGCTGGAGAAGAAAACCAACCAGCAGGGCAGCAGGCTCTACGTTCGGGATCCTGAGCTGGATGAGGGCAAGCAGAGCCAGCAGATTGACTTTTTTTGTCCGAGAAAAGGTTGATGTCATTGTCATCAATCCGGTGAAAAGCAATAGTCCAAGTATCATTTCCTCTCTTCAAAAGGCCAAGAAAGCTGGTATTAAAATCATCGTAGTAGATGCGCCTATCAGTCAGGATGTAAAAGTGGATACGACTATTGTGTCTGATAACTACCAAGCAGGCGTCCTGATTGCCCAGGACATGATGAAGCGTCTGCCTTCTGCCAATATTCTCCTTCTAGAGCACCGCAATGCCGTCTCTGCCATGGACCGGATTCAGGGATTTATTGATACGATTGAAAAACAGCCTAGCTACAAGATTATTTCCCAGAAAGAAACACTAGGCCAGACTGAGGAAACCATGCCGCAGGTCAAAGGGGCTCTGGATGAAGGTTTAGACTTTAATGTAGTTATGGCGCTCAATGATCGAGCAGCCATCGGGGCCTTGGCTGCTATTAAAAATCAAGGTCTTGATAAGAAAATCTCAATCTATGGCGTGGATGGTTCACCAGATATCAAAAACTTTCTGGCTACGACTAGCGACATAGAGGGGACCGTGGCCCAATCGCCCATTCAGATGGGACGCAAGGTGGCGCAGGTAATTGAGCTGATGCAAGAGGGGAAATCCTACGACAGCCAATACCTGATTCCAGTTCATCTGGTTAATAGGGATAATATCAGTCAATACACAGTTACAGGGTGGCAATAATGAGACCTCAAAAAAGTATATTTTACAGCAAAATAGCCTTGATGGTCATCAATCTGGTTGCCATTGTCTATAATGCGTCCATCTATCTCTTTGCGACCAACTATGTAGCAGCTAAGGGCTTCAGTCACTCGCTTTTGGAGCGTTTGGATGCCATTCCGGGCTCTCCCAGCTTGATTTTCTGGGTATCAATTAGTCTGTATGCCTGTCTGCTTTTGGTCATGTACTATCGCGAGCGCCACCCCAATCAGCTGTCCGTCTATGACAAGGCGACCATTATTGAAATCCTGCTCATGCTGGTCATCTTTTCCGTATTACACTCGTCCTACAATGGCTTGATTCTCTTGGTGTTTGCGGATATTTTCTATGGCTCTAAGGAGTTCAATTCTTCCAAGGACAAGAAGTACTGGTTTTCTTTCATTATTTTGAGCTTTGGCATGCTGCTCTTGTCCAACTATGACCTCATGTCGCTCTTTATCAAGCTGCCTTCTCTAGATACCTATATTCGGTTTTACCCAGAGTCCGTTCGGCTTTTACTGCTTTTTGGTAAGAATTTCCTCTATTCTTTAAATATCGTCGTTTTTATGATTTCCTTGCTCTTCTATATCTTGTCGGCTATTACGGAGCGTCATCGGATTGAGGAAGAGCTGCGCATGGCTTCTCAGGCCAATCGCGAGTTGAACTCTTACCTTGCTTTGTCTGAGAAATAGCAGAAGACCGAGAACGGAAGCGTATTGCCAGAGAGATTCACGATACATTGGGCCATGCCCTGACAGGAATTTCAGCGGGTATTGATGCGGTCAAGGTCTTGGTTGATATTGATACCAATCGGGCTAAGGAGCAGCTCAATAATGTCTCAGTCGTCGTTCGAGATGGTATCCGTGATGTCCGCGGCTCGCTCAATAAGATGCGGCCGGGAGCTCTGGAAAATAATACTTTGAAGGAAGCTCTGATTAAGATTATCCGTGAGTATGAAGCCATCTCCAACTTGGAGATTCATCTCCGCTACGAATGGGATAATATTGACTTGGATATCGCCAAGGAAGACATTGTGTTCAGGGTGATTCAGGAGTCTATTACCAACTCTGTCCGCCATGGGCATGCCAAGACTATCTGGATTGAGCTACTAGAGGAAGAAGAAGCTTATGTAATGACCATTCAGGATGATGGTGTTGGCTTTGATGAACTCCACTATGGCTATGGCCTCAAGCAGATGCAGGAGCGCCTAATGATTATTGGCGGAAGCGTCCGCTTTGAAAATCGGGACGGTTTCTACACGCATATCGAAATCCCAAAAATAGGAGGAAGACATGATTAAGGTTTTAATAGCAGACGATCAGGCCTTGATTCGCGAGTCTCTGCAAATCATTCTGTCTGCCCACGCAGATATTGAGGTTGTTGGGACAGTCGGAGACGGCAAGGAAGTGCTGGAAAAGCTTCATCGGGTACGCCCAGATGTGATTTTGATGGATATTCGCATGCCAGTCATGGACGGTGTTCTCTGTACCAAGGCTGTCAAGGAGCAGTATCCGGATGTTAAGATTATCATTCTGACGACCTTTGACGATGATGACTTTATCTTCTCTGCTCTCAAATACGGTGCGTCTGGTTATATTCTCAAAGGAGTTTCGACAGAAGAGCTTCACGAAGCCATTCAGACAGTCTATCGGGGCGGAGCTATGATCAATCCCAATATTGCCACCAAGGTCTTCAAAATCTTTTCTCAGATGGCTCAGTCCAACTTTGCTATCACAGTGACGGAGGAAAATATAGAGGACATGAGCCGGACGGAGTGGAAGATTATCCAGCAGATTGGCTTTGGGATTTCCAATAAAGAAATTGCAGCCAAGCTCTTTCTATCAGAAGGGGACAGTCCGAAATTACCTGTCAGGTATCCTAGCCAAGCTCAACTTGCGCGACCGAACCCAGCTGGCTATCTGGGCTGTGCAGACCGGAGTCACCCAGAGAGATTTTAGTAAGGAAAGTGACAAATGAAGTGGAGACTAAGACATGTGGCCCTGCTGGTTGTCCTTGTCATATCTATTGCCTTGGCTTTTGTCTTTTGGGCTTCGGCTCAGGAAAAAGTTCTTCGTATCGGGGTCTATGCTGGCTCTAGCTGGGATGTACCTAATAGCCGCGAAAACAAGGTCTTGGACAGCCTGATTAAAAAATTTGAAAAGACGCATCCTCATGTCAAGGTCGTCTATGAAAGCGGTATTCCCAAGGATGATTACGCTGACTGGCTGGCAGAGCAAGTCTTGAAAGGCGAGCAGCCGGATCTCTTTATGGTACCGGAAAACGACTTTAGCATGTTGGCTTCGACTGGCGCGCTTAAATCCTTGGATACCCTCCTAACGGATGATGAACGAAAGGCTTTTTATCCGGTGGCTTATGAAGCTGGGCAATATCAGGGAGTCAGCTATGCTCTTCCAGTTGAGAGCAATCCTATCATGATGTGTGTCAATAAAGACCTGCTTGAAAAAGAAGGAATTAGCATTCCTGAGTCAGGTTGGACCCTGGCGGATTTCTATGAGATTTGCAAGAAAGTAACCAAGGATACCAATGGCGATGGTGTGGTGGATCAGTACGGTATTACGGATTACACTTGGCAGCAGGCTCTGGTAGCTTACGGCGGCCATCTTACCGATAAATCCGGTATCAATGTAGACAGCTCAGAGATGCACCAAGCCTTGGCCTTTATGAGCAAGCTAGACATGCTCAGCCAGCACTATAAGGTGACTTCTAATGACTTTGATGAGGGGCGGGTGGCCTTCTATCCTATGAGTCTGGCCCAGTATCGGACCTACAAGCCCTACCCATACCATGTTGCCAAGTATTCTAGCTTTTCTTGGACTTGTATCCCGATGCCGACAGCCAACAGCCAGGTGATGGGAACACAGGTTAAGACCTCGCTCTTTGCCATGTCTTCCAATAGTAAGCAAGAAAGTTAGCTTGGGAATTTATGCTCTTGCTGTCACAGGACAAAGAAAGCCAGCAGGCCTTGTTTGAAAAATCGCAGGGGACCTCTGTCTTACCATCTGTGGTGAAAAGTCAACAGGCTAGAGAAATCTTACAGGCAGATGATTTTGGCTTGGATTCCTTGACTTCTGAGAGGCTAGACCACATGATGAATCGCTCTATCATTGACATCAGTCTAGAAGTAGACCGTCATACGATGGACCGGATGGACTATCTGATTCAAAATGCTATGCAGAATCAAGAGATTGACAGTGCCTTGCCGAGCATTCAAAGAGAAATAGAAAGCGGAAAATAATCTGCTTTCTTTTTTATTGCCAATTAAGTCAGAAAAAAGCAGAGCTGACTAGACCAATATGACAATTGTCATATTTTTCCTAACAAATGTCATCTGGGCAAAATGACATTTGACAATATGAAACCGATTACAAATCTTGTACAATAAAATCATCAATAAATCCTTCGTCATCTAAAGCCTGACTTGGCTAAGAAGTTGAAGGATAAAGGAGGCAGTAAAGATGAAATACCTTGTACTGGTCAGCCATGGGGGACTGGCTGCAGGCGTGCAGAGTTCCTTGAAGATGTTTGCCGGAGATAAGACGGATCAGGTGATTGCGGTCGGTCTTCAGGAAGGCGAGTCAGTTGATGATTTTGCAGTTGATTTTACTCAGGCCTTGGCTGGCTTAAGCGCTGATGACAGTGTCTTAGTGCTGGCCGATATTGTAGGAGGCAGTCCTCTGACGACAGCAGCTAGCGTCTTAGCTGACATGGGTAAGCTCGACTCAGCAGTTATCTTGGGAGGTTTGAACCTGACTATGGGACTGACTGGCTTGGTTATGAAAGACATCTTAGACGGAAAAGAGCTGGCTCAGGCTATCCTTTCCGAGGCCACAGCTGCTTTGCAGGAATTTGAAGTCGTAAGCGATGTAGCTGACGAAGATGAAGACGACATTTAGTGCTTCCGCTATACATTATAAAAGATAAAAGGAGATTTTAAAGATGACAGTATCATTTGTACGGATTGACGACCGCATGATCCACGGTCAAACAGTCACTCGCTGGGCTAAGGAATACCCTTGTGATGGCTTGATTGCAGTTAATAATGCGGCGGCAGGAAACAAGGTTTTGATTCAGGCCTACAAGGGAGCTTCTGACAAGAAGACTTTTGTTTGGACCAAGGAAGCCTTCAAGGAAAAATCAGGCAAGGTCACCGAGTCAGACAGCCGCTATTTCCTCATTACGAAAAATCCCGTGGATATGAAGGAAATCCTAGTGGACCAAGGTTTTGTACCTGGGGATGTTAAGGAAATCATCGTTGGTCCGGCTAATGACCGTCCGGGAGCTGTTAAGCTGGGCAACAACCAGTCTATCACTCAGGAAGAGGCAGAAGCGATTGAAGCGATTGAAAAAGCTGGTTACAAAGTCAAATTCCAGCTCTTGCCTGATGTTTCCATCGGTTACTGGAGCGATTTCAAGTCTAAATTTGGTTTTTAATTACAATAATGAAAAGGAGAGTCTATTATGACAATTTCTTGGCTGCAAGCCGCTTTACTGGGATTATTTGCATGTCTGTCATCTATGCCTGGTTTGGGTGGTACATCTATTGGTAACTATACATTAGGACGTCCCTTAGTAGGAGGTTTAATATCTGGTCTTATCTTAGGAGATATTAAGCTTGGTATTGTTTGTGGAGTTGCTATGCAATTGGTTTACATCGCTTTGGTCACTCCTGGTGGTACTGTCTCTGCTGATGTGCGAGCTGTTTCTTACATCGGGATTCCACTTGCTATGGTTGCCATTAAGACACAAGGTTTAACTTTAGATTCTGCTGATGCAGCAAATCTTGCAAAATCAATGGGAACTCTAGTAGGAACAGTTGGTACAGTACTCTTCTATGGTACAGCAACTATGAATCTGCTTTGGCAGCATATTGGTTGGAAAGCAGTAGAAAAAAAGGATTTTAAAAAGCTATATGTAGTCGATTGGGGTTTCCCTTGGATTTCACACTTGGTTTTTTCATTCCTGCCTACACTCATCATGTGTAAACTAGGTGCTGAGGCTGTAACAACTTTGAAATCAGCTCTACCGTTGGATGGAATTCCTATGAAAACTCTCTTTACAGTTGGTTCACTGCTTCCGTGTGTCGGAATCGCTATCCTTTTAAAACAAATTGTTGAAAAAGCTGTTGATTTCATTCCTTTCTTTGTCGGTTTTACATTGGCAGCTTCTCTGGGTCTGAATCTTGTTTCTTGTGCTGTTGTTTCTCTGATTTTCGCTGTTCTGTTTTATGAAATTCAAATGGCAAAAAATATAAGAGCGCAAGCTACTGCGGGAACAAATGCAGATTTTGTTGAAGACGATGATGAGGAGGATATTTAAGATGGTGAAATTAACGAGAAAAACTTTAGGCAAATCTTTCCATCATTGGTACTATGGGAATCTAACCTGTTTTTCACAAGAACACATGCAGACCTTTGGTTATTTAGCTTCTATGTTGCCAGTGGTGGAGGAGCTTTATAAGGATAAAGAAGAGCAGGCAAAGGCTATGCAAACATATACTGCTTTCTTTAATACAGAACCTCAGCTGGGAGCTTTGATTGTTGGGATAACAGCTGGTCTTGAAGAAGCGCGTGCCAATGGTGCTGATGGAGTTGATGATGAAACTATAAATGGACTGCGGGCTGGTCTTATGGGACCGGTTGCAGGTATTGGAGATTCCCCTTATTGTTGGTACTTTGATTCCGATTATTCTAGGGATTGCCCTAGGACTCTCTAATGGCGGTTCACCTCTAGGTGCAATTTTCTACATCGTAGTATGGAATTTACTTGCCTATGCAGGTATGAAATTTGCCTATTTCAAAGGTTATGAATTAGGGGACAAGGCTGTTGAATTTTTGGTAGGCCCTCAAGGACAGGCTATCCGTAAATCAGTATCTATCGTTGGTGGTATGGTTATCGGAGCAGTTGCTGCTACTTGGGTTCCAGTAAAAACGGCTTTCCAATTGAAAGATTCATCTGGTAAAGCATTTTTGGTCATGCAAGATCAGTTAGATGGTGTCTACCCTGGTCTCTTGACAGCACTCTTTATCGTCTTCTGTTGGTGGCTGATGGCGAAGAAAAACTTTTCTCCAATCAAAGTTATGCTCATCCTCGTTGTAGTTGCTTTTGTTGGTGTATTAGTTGGTTTCTTCAACCCAGGATTGAAATATTAAAAGGAGAAAATCATGACAGAACAAGAATTGATTCAAGGCTATGAAACAGAAATTCACTACCAGAAGCATATGATTGAAAATCTAGGACGCTGGTTCAGTCTCTTCTTTGCCATTGCCAGCATCGGTCTTGTTCTGATTTATCTCTTTCATGAGACCAATCTCCTAGCACTGATTGCAGGAATCGTTCTAGCTCTATTGGGCATCTTAGCCATGCTTTTGTTTGGCTATGGTATCTATAGAGGACGCTTAAATCTGCAAAAAGTGATTGATGATTTTTGAAGCAAAAACTAAAACTTGCAAGATAGACATTCCCCCTAAAGGCAAGTCTGAGAGGATTTTAGCTCGGACTTGTTTTTTTTTTTTTGACTTTTAGGAGCAAGTAAAGCAAAAAAATAAAAATTTTTTTCTTTCATCTAGCCGTTTTTTCTTGACTATTTCTGACCAAGTGATAAAATAATAACTATAGATTAGCACTCGATAGTTTAGAGTGCTAAAAAAATTTAATCTTTGGAGGAAAACCATGTTAAAACCATTAGGAGACCGTGTGGTCTTGAAAGTAGAAGAAAAAGAGCAGAAAGTTGGCGGATTTGTCATTGCAGGAAACGGCCAAGCAGCGACTAAGACAGCAGAAGTTGTCGCAGTCGGCCAAGGCATTCGTACTTTGAACGGCGAGTTGGTAGCCCTGAGCGTTAAGGAAGGGGACAAGGTTCTCGTAGAAAATCACGCAGGCGTAGAAGTTAAGGACGGAGATGAAGCTTATCTCTTAGTCAGTGAAGCCAATATTCTAGCAGTTGTCGAGTAAGATTAGAAGAGAGGAATAATAAAATGGCAAAAGATATTAAATTTTCAGCAGATGCAAGAAGCAGTATGGTTCGTGGTGTTGACATCTTAGCGAATACTGTCAAGGTAACTTTGGGTCCTAAAGGTCGCAATGTCGTTTTGGAAAAATCCTTTGGCTCACCGCTTATCACCAATGACGGTGTAACCATTGCCAAGGAAATCGAACTGGAAGACCATTTTGAAAACATGGGCGCTAAGCTGGTTTCAGAAGTTGCTTCAAAGACCAACGATATCGCTGGTGACGGAACAACAACAGCAACTGTTTTGACACAGGCTATCGTCCGCGAAGGGATTAAAAATGTTACAGCTGGTGCTAATCCAATTGGTATCCGCCGCGGGATTGAAGCAGCCGTTGCGACAGCTGTTGAAGCTCTGAAATCTAACTCAGTACCTGTTTCTAACAAGGAAGCGATTGCTCAGGTTGCTGCCGTATCTTCTCGCAGCGAGAAAGTCGGCGAGTACATCTCTGAAGCTATGGAAAAAGTTGGAAATGACGGTGTTATTACCATCGAAGAGTCCAAAGGGATGGAAACTGAGTTGGATGTAGTTGAGGGAATGCAGTTTGACCGTGGCTACTTGTCTCAATATATGGTAACTGACAATGAAAAAATGGTAGCCGAACTGGACAATCCTTACATCCTGATTACAGACAAGAAAATTTCTAACATTCAAGAGATTCTGCCATTATTGGAAAATATCTTGAAAACCAACCGTCCGCTTTTGATTGTTGCAGATGATGTGGACGGAGAAGCTCTGCCAACGCTGGTTCTTAACAAGATTCGCGGAACCTTTAATGTCGTAGCTGTCAAGGCACCAGGCTTTGGCGATCGTCGTAAGGCTATGTTGGAAGACATTGCTATCTTGACGGGCGGTACAGTGATTACAGATGATCTTGGCCTAGAGCTCAAAGATGCTACGATTGAAGCGCTTGGACAAGCTTCTAAAGTCACTGTTGATAAAGATAGCACTGTGATTGTGGAAGGTTCTGGAAATCCAGAAGCCATTGCTAACCGTGTGGCAGTCATTAAGTCACAGATTGAAAGCAGCACCTCTGAGTTTGACCGTGAGAAATTGCAAGAGCGCTTGGCTAAACTGTCCGGTGGTGTAGCTGTGATTAAGGTCGGAGCTGCAACTGAAACTGAACTCAAAGAAATGAAACTCCGCATCGAAGATGCCCTTAATGCAACCCGTGCAGCGGTGGAAGAAGGAATCGTCTCAGGTGGTGGTACGGCCTATATCAACGTACTGGACGCTGTCGCAGGTCTTGAGTTGGCAGGGGATGAAGGGACTGGTCGCAACATCGTTCTCCGCGCCTTGGAAGAGCCTGTCCGTCAAATCGCTCTGAATGCAGGCTTTGAAGGATCAATCGTCATTGATCGTCTGAAAAACTCTGAAGCTGGTACAGGCTTCAATGCCGCGACTGGCGAATGGGTTAACATGATTGAGGCTGGAATCATTGACCCAGTTAAGGTGACCCGTTCAGCCTTGCAAAATGCCGCTTCTGTTGCCAGTCTTATCTTGACAACCGAAGCAGTAGTGGCTAATCAACCAGAACCAGCAAGCCCAGCTCCAGCTATGGATCCAGGCATGATGGGCGGTATGATGTAGAAAAATAGTAGGATTATATATTCGTATAAATTAGATATAATTTTTAGCTTATATTTACAAAACAAAAAACTGAGCAGATTTGTTCAGTTTTTTTGATTATAACAAGTCTTGTCCGAAGCTTTCATACTTATGTTTATTGTCAAAATATATTTATATATATGATTAATTTTGTACTCATATTATCAATGTTTGTTCATTTATTAAGTTGTCAAATATTACAATTTTGTTTCAAAAGAATACAAGAAGGTGACGAATGAAACTGTTTCCAACTCCTATATGACAAGGTTTTTGGAGAAAAAAACTGGTTTACACCCTGTGTACCAAACCGGAACCAGTTAAGGTAATTAGTTGACTTATGGTCAATCGTATGCTAGTCTAATATATGTAGTAAATTGGAAATGTAAAGAAATCTTAATGTTTTTTACATGTTCAGTAAAAAGGAAAAAAGGAAAAATGGAGGGATTATTTATGAAAAAAATATCTCATACTATTGCGCGCTTTTTCTCAGTAGCCTTTGTGCTCCTCTTTAGCCTGTTTTCTAGCAGTCAATCTGCCAGAGCTAACACGGTAGATGATGTTATCACATCAATCAATGTCTACAATCAGAAAGGTGAAGAACTGACTGACGGTCTTTCCCCTTGGGAAAAATTTCAAATTGACGCAAACTTTGCCTTCAATTATGGCAAGGTTCAGCCAGGAGATACTACTACTATAGGACTTCCTGTTGAGTTTGCCTTGGAGGGAGCTGATTTGAAGTCAAAGATGATGACGGCAATCTCGTAGCGACAGCTGTGGTTGATGCAAGCTCTAAGCAGCTTACACTGACTTATACAGACTATGTCCTGACACGCTCTCATATTGAAGGGAAAGTTCATCTTTTAGCTCGTGTTGACCATAATGTGGTTCGAGATAAAGGCTCAATCCCTCTGAAACTTATCGTTGGCAAGAAGATCATTGAGTATGGGAAAATTGATTACAAAGGTCTTCCTGGCCAAGCAACTCCTTATACTTTCATAAAATACGGCTGGAATAATGCGGATAATATCAAGAGCATTACTTACAGCTTGAATATCAACCAACAAAATCAAGAACTGGATAATGTTGTTATTTCAGATACTCTGGGCTTTAATACCGGAGAAATCGATCTTAACAGCTTCCAAATTCTTAAAGGTTCATGGGTTGTTGACCCAGCTGATAACTCTTACCGACTAAGCCAGCAGCGCGAGGATGTGACAGGAAACTACACGATTAATCTTGCGGCTGACAAGCGTTCCTTTACCATTAACATGGGGCATATCGGTGCCAATGAAGGCTTCTATGTTCGCTATCGTGTTAACTTCCCTACAGTTCCGGCTGACGGAACTGTCTTCCCGAATGATGCTATCTTGCGAGCAGACAATATCGAAGAACAAAAATCTTCGGTTGCTGTCCGCTACCAACGTGCGAACGGCTATGCACATGGGGATGTCTATGGTGTACAGGTGACTAAGAAAGATGAAGCTGGTAAACCTTTGGCAGGTGCTGAATTCACATTGTACGATGAAGATGGTGTGACTGTTGTTCAAAAAGCAACTAGCGATGCTAACGGGATTGCTTCTTTCAGCAACTTGATTAAAGAGCATTATGTGATTAAGGAAACCAAGGCACCAGCAGGCTACCAACTCTCAGATGAAGAGATTCAGGTCAATGCTGCTCAGCTCAAGAATTATGGTTCTGGTATTATTTACAAAGACTTCACCAACCGTCAGGCCTTGATTACCGCTTCAGGTACCAAGACTTGGAATGACGACAATGATAAAGATGGCAAACGTCCAGACAAGATTACTGTTCGTCTCCATGCTAATGGTGTTGAAGTTGCTTCTAAGGAAGTCGGTCCAAATGCGCAGGGCGAGTGGAAGTATGAATTTACTGACTTGCCAGCGACCGGCGCGGATGGAAAAGATATTGTTTACTCCGTTACTGAAGACCGTGTTTATGGTTATACAGCTACTGTTGATGGTATGAACATTACCAATACACCAGTTCCAGGAGTTCCAAGACCGCCGAAACCTAGCTCGGACAATAGCTCTAAGAGTAGTAGCAGTAGTTCTTCTAGCTCAAGTAGCAGTAGCACGACTTCTAGCTCAAGCAGCAGTACAGGAAGCACTGATGTGATTATCGAATCAGATAATGGTAGTGGCGGAGGAAATGCCTATAATGTTGTAACTAAGAAGGCTCTTCCTAAGACTGGTGAGAATGCCAGCTGGATTATGATTGCTGCCGGAGTAGCTCTGGTAGGCTTGGTAGGCTTCATTGCCTTCCGTGCGAAGAAGAAATAAATTTTATCTCTGTTCCCTTAAGGGACAGAGATTTTTTATCAACAGTTGTTTTTTTAGAAAGTAGGAACAAGCAAGCTTTGTTTTACAATCGGTCATTATCTTGTATTCTTTTATTAATCAATACTATGATATTCCGTAATATAGTTGTTTTAAAATAAAAAGCAACTAAGATGTTTCCTAGAACAAATTAGTTGCTCAAAACTATGGGGAAAGCCGCTTGGATATGCAAGCGTGAGGCACATCAAAACTTGATATATATAATCTTTCTTAATTCCTAAACCAAAAAATTTATAAGACATCCTTAGGAATATGCTCGGTGTGTGATCATCTTTATCAAGTTTTCGTCAAACTTATTTTACTTCAGTCTTCTCTCGTAGTTTTTGCTATGCAATGCCCCCTCCTTTTTGTGTATAAAGGAAGGGGATTTTTTTGTTGAAAACCTAACTGGAATTTTGGGTGACAAGAATCAGTTAAACAAGAAAAGCCTTGATTTACAAGGCTTTTCTTGTTGAAGTTTGATGCCCCCTGCAGGGATCGAACCTGCGACCCACGGATTAAGAGTCCGCTGCTCTGCCAGCTGAGCTAAGGAGGCAATAGAAAAAGCTGTATTGGTGCCGGACCTTCACGATTTGTATTGAACCCGCGCAATTAAGCAGGTGGGCAACTCGCTCTAACTGAAGCTGCTTCCGCGTGACACGGCTTGCATGCTGTTAGAAGTCTTTTGTTTCCCTAATAATACAAAAAATAGTCGGTCAACACTTAAGTGTGAAGTCGTACACCACAGCGTTTCTATAATTATGATACCATAAATTTTGAAAAATTCAAGAGAAAAATGTGATTTTTTGCAAACGATGTCATCATTTTTTTAAGTCATCAATCTTATCCTTGGTCATTCCAAGGGCTCGCTCATATTTGCCATTCTCATTAGGAGTGAAATAATTGGCATCTTTTATCTTGTCGGGCAGATAGTCCTGCTTGACCCAATTGCCAGGATAGGAGTGAGGATAGAGATAGTCCTGTGCGTTGCCCAGTTCCTTACTGCCGGCATAGTGGCCATCTCGTAAGTGGCGTGGTATAGGCAGGTTCCCCTTCAGTCGTAGGTCGGCTAAGGCCTTGTCCATAGCTAGATAGGCTGAGTTGGACTTGGGAGATAGGGACAAGTCAATGACAATATTGGCAATAAGGATACGGGCTTCAGGAAAGCCGATCCGTTGAGCTGCTTCCAGAGCTGTAACGGTATGGACTTGAGCGTCTGGATTTGCCAGACCAATATCCTCGTAAGCGATAACGGTCAAGCGTCGAGCTAGGCTAGGGGAGGTCTCCTGCCTCAACGAGGCGAGCTGCATAGTGGAGGCTGGCATTGACATCGGAGCCACGGATGGACTTCTGTAGAGCAGAGAGGACATTGTAATGGCCGTCTCCGTCCTTATCCATGGTGATGTAGCTCTTTTGCAGGCTGTTTTCCATGACATCTAGCGTGATGTGGCGGATGCCTTTGTCACCTTCTGGGGTAGAGAGTACGGCTAAATCCAGCGAGTTATAGGCGGAGCGCAGGTCTCCGTTGGTAGAGATAGCAATGAAATCCAGAGCCTCATCGTCTAGCTCCACTGGGAAATTAAATCCTCGCTCCTTGTCTGTCAGGGCTAGCTGAATGGCTGTCCGGATGTCTTCGTTGCTAAGGGGGCTCAAGCTCAAATATCTGAACGCGGCTTCTGATAGCAGGAGTGACAGAAAAGAAAGGATTTTCTGTCGTCGCTCCAATCATGATGACCAGACCGCTTTCTAATAGCGGCAGTAGAAAGTCTTGCTTGGTCTTGTCCAAGCGGTGAATCTCGTCCAGCAGGAGCACCAGTCCGCCGGAAAATTTCGCTTCTTCAGCGATTTCCTGCAGGCGTTTCTTGCTATCTACGGTGGCGTTAAAGGTCCGAAAGGCGAACTTGGTTGTGCCGGCAATAGCTGAGGCGATAGAGGTCTTGCCGATGCCGGGTGGTCCGTAGAGGATCATCGAGGACAGGCGGTTAGCTTCAACCATGCGACGGATGATTTTTCCAGGTCCGACCAGATGCTGCTGGCCGATGATCTGATCAATGTCAGTAGGCCGCATGCGCAGGGCGAGGTTTTCTGGCATAAGATTTCCTTTCTGCAAGTGTTTTTCTTGGCTTTTTGTGTTACTATTGTAGATAGTAATATTTTATCACAATGAAAAGAGGAAATCATGGCTAAGTACGGTTTTTTGGAGATATTGGACGAGGAAATGGGGAAGAGCTTTCCTTTTGACTATGAGATAAACTGGGACAAGAAGAATCACGCAGTGGAAGTGGCCTTTATCCTTGAGGTGCAAAATCCAGGCGGGATTGAGACCGTTGACTCTGAGGGCAATGCCTCGGCTGAGGATATTTACTTTGAGGAAGTCGTGCTTTTCTACAATCCAGTCAAGTCTAGTTTTGAGGCAGAGGACTATCTGGCAGCCCTGCCCTATGAGCCGAAGAAGGGGCTGTCACGGGAGTTCCTAGCTTATTTCGTGGATTTTCTAACCCAAACAGCTGAGTCTGGTCTCGATGCACTCATGGACTTTTTAGCAGATCCAGAGGCAGCAGAGTTTGAGCTGGCTTGGAATGCTGAGGCTTTTGAAAATGGCAGAGCGGATGTGATTGAGACAGCCTTTTATCCTTATCCGAGGTATTAGGAGGCGCTTATGGAAAATGCAGAAGTACTAGATTTACTGCACAGACAGATGGAGTTTTCTGGCTGCAAGATTGCCTTAATCAGTGATGACAAGTTGTTGACTATCTTACGAGACGATATTTCAACCATTCCTTGGCCCAATATGTGGGAGTTGCCGGGCGGTGGCCGAGAGGACGAGGAAACGCCTTTTGAATGCGTACAAAGGGAGGTTTTTGAAGAGCTTGGTTTAAAGCTTGAAGAAGCTGCCATTGTCTGGGCCAAAGAATATCAAGGAATGCTTGATCCTGACAAAACCTCTATTTATGGTGGGAACCATCACTCAGGAAGAATTTGCCAGTATCGTCTTTGGTGATGAGGGACAGGCTTATCAGATGATGGATGTGAGCCAGTTTTTAGCAGATGACAAGGTTATTCCGCAGCTGCAGGACAGGTTGAGAGATTATTTGGAGGTACGAGCATGATTCATATTGAGCGGGCGGGAGCTGAGGATTTAGAGACCATTATTGCCATTCAGCGATCGAGTTTTAAGGCCGTTTATGAGAAATATCAGGATCAATACGACCCCTATCTGGAGGAGCGTGAGCGGATTCGCTGGAAACTGGTTGAGCGGCCCAATAGTTTTTATTATTTTGTCAAAGACGGCGAGAAGATTCTGGGCTTTATCCGCTTGAATACAAATGATGAACAGACAGCAGGCTGGATTGGGACAGTGGCGATTTTGCCGCAGTGCCAGAATAAAGGATATGGCTCTGAGGGGCTTGGCCTGATAGAGGAGACATTCTCCACCATTAGGCAATGGGATTTGTGCACGGTTTTGCAAGATAAAGGTATGGTAGCTTTTTATGAGAAAAATGGATACCGCCAGACCCATACGGAGCCCGAAAAAGAGGGCATGGATATGGTCTATATGACGAAGACAATGAAATAAACAAAGAAAGGATTGTTCAGTTAAATTTCTAAACTGAACCCGCCCTAAACACTGTGGCAAAAAGATAAAGTTCTCTTAGACGCAAACGTCGTCATAGAATTTCCTATTTTGGCTTTGTGTTTTACGGGCTTGGTATTTTAAACATGGACACTTGGCAGGAATTAACGATTGAAGTGAAGCGTGAGGCGGAGGAAGCTGCATCGAATATTCTGATTGAACTGGGCAGTCAGGGTGTGGCTATCGATGACAGCGCTGATTATCTGGGGCAGGTTGACCAGTACGGTGAGCTCTTTCCAGAAGTTGAGCAGAGCGAGCGGGTCAAGATTACCGGCTACTACCCGGATTCAGTGGATATAGAGGCTGTTGCGGCCCAGGCCAATGAGCGCCTGGCTGAGCTGGATGGATTCGGATTGGAGACGGGCGATATTCAGCTGACTCGGCAGGAACTGGCTGAGGAAGACTGGGCGGACAATTGGAAGAAGTACTTTGAGCCGGCTCGTATCACCCATGACTTGACCATTGTGCCGTCATGGACGGACTATGAGGCGACAGCTGGTGAGAAGATCATCAAGCTGGACCCAGGCATGGCCTTTGGTACAGGCACTCATCCGACGACCAAGATGAGCCTCTTTGCTTTGGAGCAGGTCTTGCGGGGCGGAGAAACTGTGCTGGATGTAGGCACAGGCAGCGGCGTCCTCTCCATTGCCAGCTCTCTCTTAGGCGCTAAGGACATCTACGCCTATGATTTAGATGAGGTAGCAGTGCGCGTGGCGCAGGAAAATATCGAGCTCAATCCTGGTATGGAGAACATCCATGTGGCGCCAGGTGATCTTCTCCGAGGTGTAGAAATCAAGGCGGACGTCATTGTTGCCAATATCTTGGCCGATATTCTCGTCCATCTGACAGAGGATGCCTATCGTTTGGTCAAGGATGAGGGCTATCTGATTATGAGTGGGATTATTTCTGAGAAGTGGGAAATGGTGTGCGAATCAGCGGAAACAGCAGGATTTCCTGGAAACGCATATGATTCAGGGCGAATGGAATGCTTGTGTCTTTAAGAAAACGCAGGACATTTCAGGCGTGATAGGTGGTTAGATGCAACAGTATTTTATAAAAGGAATTCCTCAGTCTCCTCTGGTGGTCACGGATAAGGACACGGCTAAACATATGTTTTCAGTCATGCGGCTTAAAGAGGGCGACCAAGTTACACTGGTCTTTGATGATGGCATAAAACGGCTGGCTCGGGTATTGGACCCCAGCCAGCAGAGCTTGGAAATCTTGGAGGAGATGGCGAACAATACCGAGCTGCCGGTTCAAGTGACCATTGCTTCAGGCTTTCCCAAGGGTGATAAATTAGAGTTTATCACTCAAAAGGCAACGGAGCTAGGAGCCAGTGCTATCTGGGCCTTTCCAGCGGACTGGTCGGTGGCCAAATGGGATGGCAAAAAGCTGGCTAAAAAGAGCGAAAAGTTAGAGAAAATTGCTCAGGGAGCAGCAGAGCAGAGCAAGCGCAATCTGATTCCGGAGGTTCGGCTCTTTGATAAAAAGGAAGCCTTTCAGGCGGCCTTGGCAGACTTTGACCGCATCATTGTGGCCTATGAAGAATCGGCTAAAGAAGGAGAAACTGCAGCTCTAGTCCGAGCTCTGTCGGGCTTGGCAACCGGAGCAAAAGTTCTCTTTATCTTCGGACCGGAGGGCGGTTTATCGCCAGATGAAATAACTGCCTTTGGCCAAGCAGACGCTGTGTCAGCAGGCCTAGGCCCACGCATCCTGCGGGCTGAAACAGCTCCGCTCTATGCCTTGACCGCAGTCAGTGTTTTGTTGGAATTGAACCAATAGTTGAGAGTCAGTGGTCAACCAATATAAGATTAGATAGGAGGCGGAATATGTATACATATATGGGTGAAGTTTTTCGGGAAATACGCCAGGGACGGAATATTTCTTTAAAAAATGCGACTGGCGATGCTTTTTCCTACTCTATGTTAAGTCGCTTTGAAAATGGGGAATCCGATATCTCTGCTGCAAAATTACTGGTTGCTTTAGAGAATATTCACATGGAGTTGGAAGAATTTGTTTATTTGGTCCGTGGTTTTCAACCTACCTCCTACACTATACTGCAAAAGCAGCTTTGGGAGGCACACGACCAGCAGAATATGAGCAAGCTGGAAAAGATGTATCAGGACCAGATTGTTAAGTATCACCAGTCTCCTCAGAAAGTGGCTTACTTCCTGAATGCCTTGCTGATTAAGGCTCACATGATTCTCTTTGATGAAAGGGTGGAAATAACGGAAGAAGAAAGTGGCTTTCTATCCGATTATTTATTTTCAGTTGAAATCTGGGGAGAGTATGAGCTGAGGTTGTTTTCTGAAATGTCGGTTCTGCTCCCGCTTGACTTATACTATAGATATACCAGAGAAATGCTGGTAAAAACAAGCCATTTGAAGGACTTGACATCTAATAGAAATTATATTCATACCATTTTGTTGAATGGATTTTTTAAGGCGATTGATAAAAACAATCGATCCAAGGCAGCCTATTTTGATAAGCAGATTCAAGATTCCTTCTTTGGGGAAAATGAAGCTTATTTCCGTATCATCTATTTGTTCGCTTCGGGCCAGTTCGACTATATATCTGGGAAGAAAAGTCAAGGAAAAGAAAAAATGGAAGATGCTATCCGTACTCTGAAGTTGCTGAACTGCAACTTCAGCGCGGACTACTATACTAAGAATAGGGATAACTGGCTAAAAAAGTTTGAATAAATGCAAAGAGCAAATAAACTTTAAAAATTTTTTATTACAGTAATTACTAGAATATAGCGAGGTAGGAGCTTTCTGTCTCGTTTTTTATTGCGTAAATAATTTTAGGATATGTAGTTTGAAAATATGAAAATTTTAAGTTGAGGTTTTGATATTAAGGTATACTAGTGTCAACAAATAGCAAAGGAGGAAAATGTAATGACACGGTTCATGCAAGAAGCTAACAAACATGCAGCACCACAAAAAGAAGTTGTTGCCACTTATAAATGTCCAATCACTGCCTAACCATAAAGGAGGAAAACGTAATGACACAGTTCACGCAAGAAGCCAACAAACATGCAGCACCACAAAAAGAAGTTGTTGCCACTTATAAATGTCCAATCACTGCCTAACCATAAAGGAGGAAAACGTAATGACACAGTTCACGCAAGAAGCCAACAAACATGCAGCACCACAAAAGGAAGTTGTTACCACTTGTAAATGTTCAGTCACGCCTTAACTATAAAAGGAGGAAAACGTAATGACACAGTTCACACGAGAAGCCAACAAACATGCAGCACCGCAAAAAGAAGTTGTTGCCACTTATAAATGTCCAATCACTGCCTAACCATAAAGGAGGAAAACGTAATGACACAGTTCACACGAGAAGCCAACAAACATGAAGCACCACAAAAGAAGTTGTTGCCACTTATAAGTGTCCAATCACTGCCTAACCATAAAGGAGGAAAACGTAATGACACAGTTCACACGAGAAGCCAACAAACATGCAGCACCGCAAAAAAAGAAGTTGTTGCTACTTATAAATGTCCCATTACAGCTTAACCAGAGAAGTAATAAAGTATAGTGGTGCAGTTAACAAAAGTTAAATACTCAAACTTGTAACTATTAAAATATTAGTAAGGTTGGGTTTAGAGCGAAAATAGTTTGATTCTATGAGGTTATAACACTTATAAGATGATAGTTTTGAAAAGAGCTTACTAGTTTAAATGATTATTTTTTTACTGTTTCATTTTAAAAAAATTAAAAACCATTTTCTTTCTAGCCCCATGTTTATTAAGGAGATTAGGAGCTAAAAAGATTGAGTTAAATATTAAAAATTTACGACCACTGCTACGTTTTTCTAGTAGTGGTTGTTCCTATATTAAGTATTAAGGAGAAAACATGGATAAGCCAATTATCACAAAAATTTTGCCTTTGAAGAAAATGATATTTTTTTAAAAAAATAAGTTTGAAAAAGAGATAGGAAAAATATATTGAAAAAGCATGTTGATAGTACTTTTGACTAAGATAAACAACTGTTCGTTTATTCAAGTATCAAACAGAAAGGGATAAACATGAAAAAAATACTGACTTTGAATATTGTAATATTGATAAATATAATGTCCCTGAATTTGGTTTTAAAATCCATATTTCTGCGACAATTGAAAACTATTCGGAGTTGTTTTTGCTTCTCTATCCATATTTATGTAAAGAGGGAGTTGTTTTTAAATACTTAAAAAAATCAATCAATTATTGAATATAATTTTTCTGACAGAGAGTCTCCTGCAGAATCTGGAAAATTCATTACTATATATCCTCGAGATGATAAACATTGTAAAAAGATACTAGAAAAATTTATACTCAGTAATTCCTAAGAAAGCAGAGGGGATTTATATTCTTAGTGATAGAAATTTTCAAGATTCTAATGTTATTTTTTTATCGCTATGGTTGTTTAGAGGTTAACAAAGACAATTTAGAAGATGGGTTCCCAACTTTATATGGTCCGAATGGAGAAAAATGGCAAGATTATCAAAAAACGTACTTTGATTTGCCTAGTTGGATTGAGGATCTTCAGGAACATCAAGAATTTAATAAATCATATTTGTCAGAAAATTATCAAGTGATTAAATTACTTAAACAAGGTAATGGGGGGAATGTTTATTTGGCTCAGAATAAATCAAATGATAAAGAAGTTGTTATAAAAGAAAGCAAACCTCATATCTTATGTTTTGGAAAAATAAAAAGGCAAGAATTAAGAAAGAATGAATGGATAGTGTCTGGGGAAGCTAAGCAAATGTCTCCTCGGAGGGTAGAAAAGGTGAGAGAATGGATAAATAATTATTATATTTATGAGTATATAGACGGAATTAATCTATCAGAGTTCTGTGACCAATATTCATTATTTTTCTTATAGAAATAAGTCGCTCTTAGAAAAACTATGAGAAATTCAAAAAGCTAATGAAGTGTTTTTGGTAGTTTGTTAGAAACAGTTGCTGCTTTCCATACAAACGATATTGTTATGAATGACATTCATCCAGATAATTTTATCATAGATTATAATTATAAAATTACATTTATTGATTTAGAAAAATTCATATGTTTATGGAGATGATCCGCTTACGGGTATCTATAGTGTAATCTCTTTAAAAAGAATGGAATAAAGTTGATGGGAAAAAAAGCTGATTGCCATAAATTAGGAAGAATGCTACTTTATTTACTAGGAAGACTGCAAAATAAATGTGAGGAGCAAAGATTTTTCTAATATAGATAAATTGCTTCTTCACAAAGGAATAAAATCAAATATCTCTAAATTAATTAAGTATTTAAATGATGATTCAGTTGATATTTATAAAGCATTGGATATTTTTAAGGAAATTTACTGTTGTGAGAATACAGATGTAACATTTTTCTCTAAATACTTCCAACATTGAGTTACTAGAGGAAAAATTCTTTCTTAGATTGTATAGCTATAAAAAAATAATAGATTTGACAAATATAATATTGCTCTAAAGGATAATGGTAAACTATTTGAGTTGCTTAAGCATGAAAAAAAGGTTTGGGATTGAATGGAGCAGCAGGAGCATTATTATATCTCAATTCGAAAAATATCTGATTCAGCACTTATTGATCAAGGAATTGATTATATTATTAGTAACTTAGTGAATTTAGATGGTGCAAGAGGAGTAAAAAAATTTCAGAATATTGTATTTCTCCTTATTTGATTGATGGAACAGCTGGAATTATACAGATGTTGCTTAGAATTAACCCTGTTAAATATATTGATTTAGTAGAAGAATTATCTCCTATTCTTTTTGAATTTGCACAATTTGTAGATTTTTTTGTAGGGGGATGTTAGGTATATCTGATACACTTCTAAAATTATTTCATTATACTGATAATGTTAAGTATTTAGATACTGCTCGGGAGCTAATAATTAGCAGTGCTATTTTATCAGAAACAGATTCTAAACGCAAAAAAGAAATTGCATATGTAATTAGCAAATATAAACAAGAATTATTAAAAGCGAATCAAGTAATTTGAAAGGAATCAAAATATGAAAATTTTTCTTCGGCATAGTTTATACAGAGCTTTGACTATCTCTAGGCTGTTGAATTCCTTAGGCTCATATATTTATAACCTAGTCTTTGTCATCTATGCGGCGAGCCTTCCTTATAGTAATTTGGCAGTTTTTATAGCAAACATGATTACGATGGTTCCAACGGTTTTTACTTTCTGGATTGGAGTCCGGGCAGACCAGTCAGTCAGAAAAGGCCGGACGATGATAGTAGTGGGAGTAATCCAGGCTGTTCTCTTCAGTTTGGTCGCTTTTATGATTCAAAATCAAACCTTTCTAGCTTTTTCAGTCATTTGTCTTATTAATATCGTTACAGATGTTCTGAGTGATTATGCGTCTGGCTTGAGAATGCCTATTCTTCAGCATAATTTAGACAAGGATGATTTATTTGAGGCCTATTCATTTACTCAATTTGTCTCGTATCTGTCAAGTATCCTTGGTCAATCCTTTGGCGTCTGGCTGTTGACGGTTTCTGATAATAACTTTCCTCTGGTTGCTGCTATCAATGCCTTGTCTTTTCTCTTATCTTCTCTGGTTCTTTTAAGGCATCGTCGTGCCTTGACCCACAAAGAGGTTCTTCCAGTGACGGAAAAGAATTCGCTATGGAAAAATTTCAAAAAAAAACCTACCAAGAAATGGAACTTGTCTTCAAAAATTCTGGCAATTCTTCATTTGTGGGCATACTGCTCTCTATTTTGGCTCTTAATTCTTTGGGCGGATCCATAGGCGCCATCTATAACTTCTACTTTTTGCATAGGGCGGGGATACTTGGCCTAGGCTATGGTCAGTCGCTGCTTATTGTGGAAATCATCTTATTAGTCGGAGCTATTTTGGGCAGTCTGACACCCAATGATTATTTTTCAAAGCAGTCACTGTCTTTTCTGCTGATTATGAATAGTACTTCTTTTTTATTAACAGCTCTATCAAATCTTTTGGGACTGAATCCTTTTATTGGGCTGTCTTTTCTGGCTTTTTCGGCTTACATTATGGGAAAATCTGCTCCGAAATTGGATGCCTTGATTATGGAAAAGCTTCCGGCAGATATGCTAGCACAGGGTAATAACTTTCTGGGCTTGCTTTTTACTCTTTCTATTCCCTTAGGAACTTTCGGATTTTCTTCATTAGCTCTCTATCATATGTCGGCCTGCTGGATGGTATTTGTCCTAGTTTCTATTTTATCTCTTTACCTTACAGTGAGCGATTTTAAAAAAGGGTAAAATTTTTATGAATCAATAAAAGCCCGGAGAATTGGAGTTCACTGGGCTTTGAAATCTAGAAGGGATGGGCTGCTTTGTCTGTTTAGAATTATGTCAGCTTTTATATTTACCAGAGATAACACGAAAGGATTGTTGAGCTTCAATAGTCTGGGAGCCTGTTGGAGGGTGAGGATAAAGCAAACGCAGTTTGCGTCAATGATTCGCCCCAAAAATCTTCCTGATTTCTAAAATAGTCCGCTAGACTAGATATCACAAACGTCGTTTGCAGAGCCTCGCTACCTAAGGAAAGCAAAAAAGAATAAGATAAGTTTCCGAACAAGTTTATTAAATATTGCAGAAGCACTCTCTCTAGGGAAGTGTTTTTTAATACATTATGAAAAGCACCTGCTTCTGTATCAGGTGCTTTGTGAACGAGGAGGTTAGCTGCTTTCTAGCTTTCTTCTTTTAAAGAAAGCAGCTGTCCCAGCGAGAAACAGGCCTAGCAGGCTGAAGCTATTGTTTTTTTCTCCGGTTGCTGGGAGGCTTTCTGCTCCTGCCTGTCTGTGGGACGCTTGCTTGTTTGTGCTAGGGTCAACAGCAGTCAAGACAGGGAAGTCTACTTTGCTATGCTGCAGGTTGGCTGCTTCGACTGCGATAGTCGGAGAGCTTGGTTGCTCAATAGGAACCGGTTCAGTTTTCGGTGCGACGTAGAAGAATTTGTATTCTCCGAATCCTTCTTGGGCAGATGCCGCTAGATAGACGATGTCTCCGTCAGTACCAATCAAGTTCTTGGCCTTATCAGCTGTCAGGAAGCGCAGGTCCAGTCCCTTGATGGTATCAGCGAAATGCCAGTTCTGATCTGCACTTGGATTGATATTTTTGACAGCCAAGATATAGTTGATGATAGCTTGGCGGTTTTCCAGATTGAGCAGACGGTTAAGGCTGGCTTCTCGAACACCAGGGAAGTTACCGTTAGACCGGTAGTTGTTGGTCACGACGATAAATTCCTGATTGGGGTCAATCTCCTTGCCTTGGTATTTCAGATTACGGACCCGGCTGGCATTTGGGTTTGCTAGTTTGCCTTCGCGGTCGTATTTGTTAGGCTGGGTAATGTCAAACTCATAGGTAACACCGTCAATAACATCAAAGTTATAAGTCCGGTAGTCAGTATTGACCAGATTTTGCGGTTGGCTATTGTTAGGGTCAATGGTATTGAACTGGCCAGCTGACATTTCCAACCATTCTTTGAGCTGGGCACCGTTGACCTTGAGGATAGCTGTGACATTATCGTAGAGATAGAGGTCTGCTACGTTCTTGATGGCAATAGGGCCAGCTGGAATGTCTGTGTAGGCCGTTGCATCTCCACGGGTTCCCGCCTTGAAAGGTGCTGCTGCAGACAGAATAGGAAGGTTAGCTTCAGGCGTGCCAGCAAGCTCTTGCTTAGCATACCAAAGCTGAGCATTGTTGACGATTTGCACAGATGGATCGTCCTTGACCAGAGCGAAGTAGCTGGTAATCGGTGCAGTGGTGGTGCCGACTTGCTGGCGGACGTAGTTGATAGTACCTTCGTGAGATTCTTTGGCAATGTCAATGACGCGCTGATCTGCTACATTAGACTTGGTATCCACCTTGCGGATGGAGCCTTTGCTGTCAGTGACTTTCCATTTGCCGTCGGTGTAGGTCAGCTTGAGGTCAATGACGCCAAGATGATCGCCGTATTTCCCAGCCATGGTTACTGGAGTGCCGTTGATTTTACCGTTGACTCCATCTACACCAGGATATTTCGTAGAAGCCAGTTCCGTTTCCGCTTGGGAATTCTGCGTGGGAGTGGCCCGTTACAACAGCATCCACACCTGGCAGGCTGGCGATTTGATAGCCTTCATTTTCCTCGCCTTTTTCATACTTGTCATCTCCGATACCAGAGTGAGAAAGTACCAAAGTGATGTCTGCACCTGCCTTGCGCATCTCAGGAATAATGTCTCGAATAGCCTCAACAGAATCGCGAACGACTACTTTTCCTTCTAGGTTTGCCTTATCCCAGTTGAGAATCTGCGGAGGAACAATACCAGTGACACCAACCTTGACAGTCGTCAAGCGGCCCTGAGTATCTGTAAAGGTCTTTTCGATGATTTTGTAAGGCTGATAGATGAATTTACCAGTCGCTGGATCCAGCACATTGGCATTGACAAGAGGCAGGCCAGCTGTCTCAATCACGCGGTTCAGATAGTCCAGACCGTAGTTGAACTCATGGTTTCCTAGCGTACCAGCTTCAAAGCCCAGAGCCTGTAAGGCGGCGTACATAGGGTGCTGTTCGCCCTTCTCTACAGGATTCACAATGGCCTTATAGGTTCCAAGCGGCGTTCCTTGGATGGTGTCGCCATTGTCGACCAAGAGGACGTTTGGATTTTCTTTCTTGGCCTTCTCGATCAGCACGGCAGTCTTAGCCAGTCCCAAAGTCTCCACTGGCTTGTCCTGATAGTAGTCGTAGTTGACCAAGTTGGTATGAAGGTCGGTCGTTGCCAAGATACGAACATCAACAGTCTGTCCCTCCACTGGCTTAGTATCCTCAGTAGCTGCTACATTGCGGGCCATAGCCATCAGAGCATCAGTATTTCCACTGGCATTTTCTGGGGAAATAGCAGAGCTAGGCTCCGTGCTCTCTGTTGTCGCAGTAGCTTCAATAGGATTTGCAGCAGTCGTTGGTTTTGCTTCCGCTGCGCTGCTTTCTACTGGAGCAGGATTAGCAGTGACTGCTGGAGTATTCTCATCAGCCTGAACAGCATTTACAGCTGCCGCAAGAGCCGCTGCGCTCAAAAGCGCAACCGTTTTTTGAAGGGATGATTTGGACATAATATCTCCTTTGTTAAAATGAATTTCAGACTTATATTATACTATATTAAAACGCTCTCATCAAGAAGAAACTTCCATTTTAGAGCTTTCATACTTTCTAATATTGGTCTGAAAATACTGAATGAAGACATCAGCAGATAAGTGAATGATTGGATGGAGGTAGAATAAAATAGAATTTAAAAATTTATGGTACACTATACAATGACTGAAATAAGTACTTTATTAAGTATAATAAAAGAGGATAATATCATGAAAAAGAGAATTTTTCTCAAAATATTATTTTTAGGGGGAGTGATGATAGGATTAATAGGATGTGGAGAACAGAGGAGCAGCCGAGATTGGATTGAGAATCAGGTAGCTGAAGTGAGTCGCGTCTATCCCACTGAAAATCTATTTGATTTGTTTAAGCAATTTCCGGATGGGTTTAAAGTAGAGCAAGTGTATATCAAACGTGGGACCTATCTTATCGAAATCACTTTACAAGGGGATAGTAGCAATCACACAATTTCTGGAGTGCTAACCAAGACAAGGGCTTCTGATGATGTCACTCAAAAGCCAGAAGAAACAATAAGGATTGATTATATAGACGGGAAATTTGTTTTTTCTGATGAGGTGAAAGCGAAAAAATTATGGCCTTTTGGTGGATTCTTATTTCAAAAGTTAACAATTAATCAGTCTTTTCTATCTTCTTTATCTATGAAATCCAAAAGTTATAATGGCAACAACGGATCATTTGATATTGATTATTGGGTTCAAAATCAAACTATCAATCAGTATTTTCACAAAAATGAAAGAGAGCAGGCAACTTTAGGTTTTGGAAGTTCAAACCGAAACGACGATTATTACTATTATTCAGTAACTGTCAAATATGATAATACTTATTCATTTAGAGAAATCGTGTCAAATTAAAAGGAGATAAAAATTTGTTAACAGTGTCATTCCTACGTTAGATACTTCAAATACGCCCTATTCTCTATTTTGATAAAATCATTATTAGGAGCAACTGTCTCACCGCCTTGTATTCGCTTTCGTATTTTGGTATAATAGTGATGAACTCACTTGGGTAAGTCGGAAAGGGAAATAAAACGGAAACAATCAGACTGCCTAAGCTGGGAAGCGTATTTGCATTCTTTGCCTGATAAGGAGAGGAGGTTCGCCATGACTATGTCTGCCTTATTTGAGTTGTTTGTCGCCCTTTTAGGTGTGGCATCTACTTGCTACCTTGTCTACGCTTATTGTCAATTTATCAAGGAAGAAGTTCATCACTTTCTTCACCACAACCCGCCCGTTTAAGGCGGGTTTTTATATGAACCGTCTTCTAGGTTTTCATATCGGGCTAAAAGTGATAAAATAGTAGGCAGGAATTGGAGAGACGAGATGCCAAAAGAAGTGAATTTGACGGGCGATCAGGTATTGGCCCTTACGAGAAAATATCTGGCTGCGGAGGATGTGGCCTTTATACAGAAAGCTTTGATCTATGCTATTGATTGTCACAGTGGGCAGTTTCGCAGGTCAGGTGAGCCTTATATCGTGCATCCTATTCAAGTGGCAGGGATTTTGGCCACGCTCAAGCTGGATGCGGTAACGGTCGCTTGCGGCTTTCTGCATGATGTGGTTGAGGATACTCGTGCGACGCTGGATGATTTGGAAAGAGAGTTTGGGTCTGATGTGCGCGTAATCGTAGATGGGGTTACCAAGCTGGGTAAGGTCAAGTACAAATCCCACGAGGAGCAGCTAGCGGAAAACCACCGCAAGATGCTCATGGCCATGTCAGAGGATATCCGGGTTATTTGGTCAAGCTGGCAGACCGTCTCCACAATATGCGGACGCTCAAGCATCTGCGCAAGGATAAGCAGGAGCGGATTTCCCGAGAAACAATGGAAATCTATGCACCCTTGGCTCATCGGTTGGGGATTTCCAGTGTCAAGTGGGAGCTGGAGGATTTGTCTTTCCGTTATCTCAATGAAGTGGAATTTTACAAAATTTCCCACATGATGAAGGAGAAGCGCCGGGAGCGTGAAGCTCTGGTAGAAGAGGTGGTTCAGAAGATTGAGACCTATGCTGGCGAGCGCAATCTGCACGGTAAGCTTTATGGCCGGCCCAAGCATATCTACTCAATCTATCGCAAGATGCAGGACAAGAAGAAGCGTTTTGATGAGATTTATGATCTGATTGCTATTCGCTGTATCTTGGATACACAGAGTGATGTTTATGCCATGCTGGGCTACATTCATGAGCTTTGGCGGCCGATGCCGGGGCGGTTCAAGGATTACATTGCCAATCGCAAGGCCAATGGTTACCAGTCTATCCATACGACAGTTTATGGCCCCAAAGGTCCGATTGAGTTTCAGATTCGGACCAAGGAAATGCATGAAGTTGCTGAGTACGGGGTTGCGGCCCATTGGGCTTACAAGAAAGGCGTCAAGGGACAGGTAGACAGCAGAGAATCAGCCATCGGGATGAACTGGATTAAAGAGCTGATGGAGCTGCAGGACCAGTCTAACGATGCCAAGGATTTCGTTGATTCGGTCAAGGAGAGCTATCTAGCTGAGGAAATTTACGTTTTCACACCAGATGGGGCAGTGCGCTCTTTGCCTAAGGACTCTGGCCCCATTGACTTTGCCTATGAGATTCATACCAAGGTCGGTGAGAAAGCCACGGGAGCCAAGGTCAATGGCCGCATGGTGCCTCTGACAACCAAGCTTAGGACAGGGGATCAGGTGGAGATTATCACTAATGCTAACTCCTTCGGACCGAGCCGTGACTGGCTTAATATTGTCAAGACTAGCAAGGCTAGAAATAAAATCCGTCAGTTCTTTAAAAATCAAGACAAGGAGCTGTCTATCTCCAAAGGGCGGGAGCTCTTGCAGGCTCAATTCCAGGAGCATGGCTATGTAGCCAATAAGTACATGGACAAGAAGCACATGGAAGAAGTGCTGCAGAAGACCAGCTATAAGACTGAAGAGGCGCTTTTTGCGGCGATTGGCTTCGGTGAGATTGGTGCCATTAGCATTTTCAATCGCCTGACAGAAAAAGAGCGCCGTGAGGAAGAACGGGCCAAGGCCAGAGCAGAAGCCGAGGAATTGGTCAAGGGCGGCGAAGTCAAGGTCGAAAACAAAAAAAGACACCCTCAAGGTCAAGCACGAAGGCGGTGTGGTTATTCAGGGGGCGTCTGGTCTCCTCATCCGGATTGCCAAGTGCTGTAATCCTGTACCGGGTGATGATATTGTCGGCTATATTACCAAAGGACGAGGTGTAGCCATTCACCGGCAGGACTGCATGAATCTCAAGGCCCAGGAAAATTACGAGCAGCGGCTGATTGATGTGGAATGGGAAGACAACAACACGACCAAAGAGTACACGGCTCACATTGATATTTACGGTCTCAACCGCTCTGGTCTCCTCAACGATGTGTTGCAGGTTCTGTCTAATACCACAAAAATATTTCAACAGTCAATGCTCAGCCAACCAAGGATATGAAATTTGCTAATATCCACGTTTCTTTTGGCATTGCTAATCTGTCCATGCTGACGACGGTGGTGGATAAGATTAAGAGCGTGCCGGAGGTCTACTCGGTCAAGCGGACTAATGGTTGATCTATTTTGGAAATCATTATCTAGCTATATGTTACCGTTAAATCAAAGGAAAAGATATGAAAATAGTGATTCAGCGCGTAAAACGTGCTCAGGTCAGCATTGACCAGCAGCTGCACAGCAGTATTGGACAAGGTCTCCTGCTCCTAGTAGGCGTAGGACCTGACGATAGTCAGGAAGATATGGATTATGCAGTCAGGAAGATTGTCAATATGCGGATTTTTTCCGATGCTGAGGGCAAGATGAACCTGTCTATCAAAGACATTGACGGAGAGATTTTGTCAATTTCCCAGTTCACTCTGCATGCAGATACTAAAAAGGGTAATCGGCCAGCCTTTGTTAAGGCTGCTCCTCCAGAGATGGCTAGCAATTTTTATGATGCCTTCAATCTTGCCTTGCAGCAAGAGGTGCCGACTCGGACGGGGATTTTTGGGGCAGACATGCAGGTAGAGCTAGTCAATGATGGGCCAGTGACCATTATCTTGGATACAAAGAATCGCTGATAAGAAGAATGAAAAGAGGCTGGGACAAAAGTCCTAGCCTCTCAATTGTCTTTGGATTGTCGAGCAAGACGCAGTGGTTGAGTGGGCTCTACTACGCTGATTTCATCAGCTTTTACAGCCCTACTCAACTGTGCGGAGGTGGGACGACGAAATCGAATTCTAACGAATTCCCGATTTCTGTCCCACTCTCTATTTTTTTTAGCTTCTGCAGCAATGAGGCTGTGGCTTCAGGCTTCATTTCTAAAAACTATCAATAATTTCTTGAGGAATGGCTTCTTTGATGGTCGTCACTAGCTGATTGATAAGCTTTATCGCTTCAGCGTGCTCTGTGTAGAGTTTTTGAAAATAGGTATGTATATTTTCTTCGAAATGCTGAGGTAATAGTAGGCAGTTGGTTTTTGCAAACTCCAGCATTCTCTTTTCTCCAGGGTGCGTCTGTTCGTTTAGGGCGAAGAGCAAGTCAAAATAGGAAGCAAAAAATTCACTGCTACGGTGATTGATACTGAGCAGGTCCTGACGCTTGAGCGCTTTTTCTATTTGTTTGGAGAAAGCTGGCATGGCTTGGTCGAGTAAGAGGAGCTGCTTCTTAATAATATTCTTTTTCAGCTCAGCTGGATAAGGACGTCTGTACTTGTTCTGAAGTGCTTCATAGCGACCATTTCGGTCGTAGATGATTTTGCTGTGGAGCAGATTGTGCCACATACAGGTGGTATAGGCATTCTGGGCTTGGTGGTCTAGGACTACAGTCTGCAGGTCTTTATCAAAGCTGTCCAGTGTACGGTAAATGAGCTCAATTTCGATCTTGCTCTTTAGCACACAGTCATCCTCTAGTTCCCAAAACTGATTGCCGATTTCCATGTAGGAGCAGTACTTGCTGAGGATATCGCGTCGAGTCGTGGGAGCAATGGAATCTGTCAAGTAGATATAAACATCATAGTCTGAGTCTTTGTCAAAATGCTGTCCTGCACGAGAGCCACCGAGAACAATAGCTTCCACTTGATCTAGCTGGGCAAATTCTTTAAAGAGTTGTTGTGGCATAATTTTTCCTTACTGATTTTTGACTTCATTGTAGCAAAATGTAAGCGGGTTGGCAAGAAGGAAAAAAGCTTTTTGCATGGTACCAAGCCTATAAAATTGAAACCCCGAGGGGTAGGAAGTGGATGAGCAGGAGCTGGAAGTATTTGACTAAAAAGAAAATTATCTAGGATAGATAGGCTGAAAATTTGACTTTGTGTGATAAAATTTTAGGACTTTTTCCTTTCTTTTAACTCATTGTTAGTTTTCTATTTTTTTAAATTCATGGCCTTATTTTTATCTGCAACTTTTCTTAGATTTTTTTGAGATAAGTTTTTAAAGATTTTTGACATCATTTAGTCCAAAAATGATAAGCATAGTAGGCAAGTGGAAGTGGCGATAATCCTTGATTTGTTTATGTTTATGATTCCTATCATTCTTTAGAAATATTTTAGAATTACTTTATAAATTCTTGAAGTTTGTCTTGTATAATCATATTAAAGAAAAGAAAGGAGTCTCTTACCATGGGAAATCTAGTTCAACAGATGCTGAATGCTCTGATTCAAATTGCTTTGTTTGCGCTTCTTCCTTTTGTTTGGTGGTTGATAAGGGCTAGAAGAAAAAGTCCATTTTTAGAATGGATTGGCTTAAAACCGCTAAAAGATACTGGCAGCCGGAAGATCTGGCTGTGGATTTTGCTGGGTTCGCTATTTTTCCTGGCCCTTTCGTTTTTGCTACTATATACGACTGTAAAAGGTCTTAAGACAGCGACTTCAAACTTCTCAGGCCTCGGCTTTCAAGCCTTGCCAGCTATTTTGATTTATGGTCTGTTTCAAACTGCTCTGCCAGAAGAACTGCTATTCAGAGGTTTTCTTTTAAAGAGATTAGCTAGCCGCTTACCCTTTGTAGTGGCCAATAGCATACAAGCTGCTCTTTTTGGTCTGATCCATGGCCTGATGTTTATAACAATACTCTCTTGGCATCAAACCCTGCTCATCATTTTGTGTACGGGTGGCATCGCGGCTTATCTGGGCTTTGTCAATGAAAAGAAATCCGATGGCTCCATTTTAGCCAGCTGGATCATGCATGCCCTAGCAAATGTAGTTGTGGGTAGTTTATCGGCTTTTACGCTGATTTGATAAATCAATAATTTCACTTCAAATCAAAAAGTTCCGTTTTTCCTTGAGAATCGGAACTTTAGATTTGATGACAAGTGGGCAAAGAGTTCGGTGTAAGTCAAACAAAGCTGATTCTACTGATTTGCAGGGCTGTCCAGTTTCATTTGCTCAAAAACATAAAGGAAGAAGTCTTTCGAAACTTCAAAATGTCCGTATCTTATCTGAGAAGCATACTGGCGCCACTGAGGATGTTGGCGGACTTGGTCAATGGGGCAGTCTCTGACAGGTTGGTAGTAGCTGACATCTCGCCGAAATGGGACAAAGCCTTCAAACATCTCTACTTGGTAGGCAGTGTCATCTAGAATCTTGCCAACTGCTGTAAAGGCCTGCAGCTTTTCCTGACCATTCAGCTGATACTTGGGGCTGTAGTACAGAAGATAGTCCCCCTTTTTCATTCGGTTCAATGGTGCTTTCTTTCCATGGCAGACTTGGCAAAATCCACCTTCTACACCTCTTAGGACGTGTTCTTTTGATACGACACCAATCCAAAATCTAGTCATTTTCTGCCTCCAGTTCTATTAAGAGTTGGTTTAATATTTCTGTTTTATCTTCTAATTTTCCAAAGAACGCCTGATCAATACCTTCTACCAGGGGAAGGGCTTGGTTGACCTTTTGCAGCCCCGTATCCGTTAGAAGTATGATGTTGGCGCGGCTGTCCTTGGGATGGACTTCCCGGATTATCAAACCTTTCTTGACCAAGAGGCGGATGATTTGGGATACGGTCATAACATCTATGTCAGAAAATCGGGCAATATCGGTCTGACTCACCCATTCTTGCTGACGCAGGAGTGCAGCAAGAGTGGTCAGAACGACAAACTGGGGATGGGTCAAATCAATCGTTCTCAGTTTGTTTTTTATCAGCCCATGCCACTTGTGGTAGGCACGGATAAAGAGCAGACCGGTTGACTCTCGGTATTCATCCTTGTAGATGGAGTTAAACTGCGATTTTTCCATTAGCTTTCCCTCTAGATATTTTGTAAGTATACTTATTATAATTCGAAATCTTATTTTTGTCAATAAAAACCCAGTTTAGACTAAAAAGTCCGAACTGGGTTCTGTTTATAGTTTTTCCACATAAATCTGCTGGGCAATCATAGGATTGATTTGGATTTCTTGGGTTTCTGTCTTGAGAAGATAAGCCTGAGCGAAAGAATCGTATTGGATGAAGGTGATGGTTTGGCCGATTTGCAGGTTATATTTTTCCAAGTATTTGAGCAAGTCAAAGTCGTCGTGTACGCGTTTGATGATATAGTCGCCAGGGGCAGAAGCCTCTTCCAGAGTCAGTTGGTTTTCTTCGTCCAGAAGCTCTCCCTTGGCTGGGATGGTGCCTCCGTGAGGACAGATCTTGGGGTACTGGAGCATGGCATCCAGACGCTCAACGAAGCGCTCAGAAACAGTATGCTCTAGGACTTCGGCTTCCTCATGGATTTCATCAGTCGAGTAGCCGAGATGGTTGACCAGAAAGACCTCGATCAGTCGGTGCTTACGGTAGAGGTCAGAAACTAGCCTTAGCCCCAAATCAGTCAGCAGGTAGCCGGCTTTTTTATCCTTGACCAGAAGTTCTTCCGCCAGCATTTTTTTCATCATTTCCGTCACAGCCGGAGGTGAAACCTGCATGAGCTGGGCGATTTCTTTATTGGTGATTTTTTTGTGGCGGCTGCCAATCTCATAGATACACTTGAGATAGTCTTCTTTATTTGGGGTCATCTTGCATCCTCGCTGAACTTTCTATCATTAGTATAACAAAAATCGCTGCAAGAATACAGTGTCTAAGCCTTTCTTTGATGTTTAGATTTTCTTCATTCGCTTGTAATCGTTTTGCGATTATTATATAATCAAAAGCGTACAATTTAAAAAAATAAAAAAGTAAAAATTCTTTTAGCTGGTTTGCAGAAAATGTAGCTTGCTTTTTTTACTTTTTGCAAAAAGGAGAATCCTATTATGAAAAAGACGAATGATTGCGTCTCGAGCAGAGAAGTTTACTCGTTTTAGCATTCTGCAAATGCAGTCTGGGGAGCAGTCTCGATAGCGATTGCGACTGGTCTGGCCTTTCTTGGAAGTGGAGCAGTTCAGGCAGATCAGCTGACACCTAGTCAGACAGCTGACAGTGTCGCTGTCAGCCAGGCTGTGGAGGACCAAGCTAGCACAGCTGCAACTCCGACTGTGACAGAAACCAGTCTTTCAAGCATGGATAAGGCTGCACCAGCACCGAGACTGTTAGTCCTGTAGCTGGTCAGGCACCTACGTCTTCCAGTACCAGTACTCAGTCTACTTCTTCAGATCCTGTGAAAATGACCAGCCGAAAAGTGATACTGTAGCTTCGACAGAAAATCAACCTGCTGTGGCTGAGAACTCAGAAAAAAGTGATGCTTCTAATCAGCCAGCGCAAGCAGCTTCTGCTACAGAGCGCCCCTTGGTAGCAGCAGAAGTCAAAAAGCCTCAAGGCAAGATCACCATTCAGAACAACAATTCACAGACAGGTGAATTTGACATCGTCGTGTCCGATATTGTCGCTCCAGACGGTCTAAAAGCTGTTTATCTACCGACTTGGTCAGCTGCCAACGACCAAGATGATGTGCAGTGGTACACAGCCGAAAGGCGCTGATGGGACCTATTTTAAACATGTCAGCTACCGCAACCACAAGAACTCCTTGGGCGACTACAATGTCCATCTCTATTTTGTGAATGATGCAGGCCAGTTGCAGGGTGCAGGTTCGGCTAAGACAGTGGTAACTCGTGCCCAGCCACAGGGAAAAATCACCATTCAGAACAACAATCCGCAGACAGGTGAATTTGATATAGTCGTGTCTGATATTGTCGCACCGGATGGACTGAAGACAGTTTACTTACCGACTTGGTCAGCTGTTAACGACCAAGACGACGTGCAGTGGTACACAGCCGAAAGACGCGCCGATGGGAGCTATTTCAAGCATGTCAGCTACCGGAACCACAAGAACTCCTTGGGCGACTACAATGTCCACCTCTATTTCTTGAATGAAGCCGGTCAGCTGCAGGGTGCAGGTTCGGCTAAGACAGGTGGTTACTCGCGCGCAGCCACAGGGAAAAATCACCATTCAGAACAACAATCCACAGACAGGTGAATTTGACATTGTCGTGTCCGATATTGTCGCCCCAGACGGCCTGAAGTCTGTTAGTCTTCCAACCTGGTCCACAGCCAACGACCAGGACGATGTGCAGTGGTACACAGCCGAAAGGCGCGCTGATGGGACCTATTTCAAGCATGTCAGCTACCGCAATCACAAGAACTCCTTGGGTGAGTATAATGTTCACCTCTATTTTGTGAATGATGCAGGCCAGCTGCAGGGTGCAGGTTCGGCTAAGACGGTGGTTACTCGCGCGCAGCCACAGGGAAAAATCACCATTCAGAACAACAATCCACAGACAGGTGAATTTGACATTGTCGTGTCCGATATTGTCGCCCCAGACGGCCTGAAGTCTGTTAGTCTTCCAACCTGGTCCACAGCCAACGACCAGGACGATGTACGCAGTGGTACACAGCCGAAAGGCGTGCTGATGGGACCTATTTCAAGCATGTCAGCTACTGCAATCACAAGAACTCCCTTGGGTGAGTATAATGTTCACCTCTATTTTGTGAATGATGCAGGCCAGCTGCAGGGTGCAGGTTCGGCTAAGACAGTGGTTACTCGCGCCCAGCCACAAGGCAAGATCACCATTCAGAACAACAATCCACAGACAGGTGAATTTGATATTGTCGTGTCCGATATTGTCGCCCCAGATGGCCTGAAGTCTGTTTATCTGCCGACTTGGTCCAGCAAGGATGATCAAGACGATGTGCAGTGGTATATCGCTGAGCGCCAAGCTGACGGTACCTATAAAAAGCATGTCCGAGCTCAGGATCATAAGTTTTCAGTAGGTGAGTACAAGGTTCATCTTTACTATCTGAACGAGGATGGCCAGATGCAAGGTGCAGGTGGCGAGAAGCTGATGGTTTCTGTAGCACCTGAAAACATCCGTGCGACTGGAAAAATCAATATCCAAAATAATAATGCTCGAACAGGAACTTTTGATGTGGTTGTGACAAATGTCTCCAATCCAGGCGGAATTCAAGCAGTCTATCTGCCAACTTGGTCCACAGATAAGGATCAGGATGATGTCAAGTGGTATTTAGCTCAAAAGCAGGCGAATGGCACCTATAAGATCACAGTCCGAGCTAGTGACCATAAGCTTTCTACCGGCGAGTACAAGATTCATCTTTACTATAAGCAGGACAATGGTCAGCTCATCGCTGTAGATGCTGCGACCACTCAGGTCTCCAAAGCTGTTTACAATACTCACTGTACTCCCAGCGCGATGGCCGTTGGGGTGGCAGGAAAGTATGGTCCTTACAGCATGGATGCGACAGGATGCGTGCCGACAACGCTATGCCATGGTTATTTCTGGTATTACTGGTACAGAAGTGCTTCCGACAACCGTTGCGGATTACCTATATAACCATACCAATGAATTTAATAAAGATGGATTTGGCACCAGCAGCCGTGGTATAGTCCGAGCTGCCCAGCACTGGGATCTGACGACTGAGACCCTGTTTACAGCTTCTGCTGTCAAAGAAGTGCTTTCGCAGGGGCATCATGTTCTAGGTGCCGTTGGTACTAGCATCTTTGCCCATTATCCAGTGACTCATGAGCTGGTTCTCAAAGGCTATGACAATGGAAAAACCTATGTTCGTGACCCTTATAATGCAGCTAATAATGGCTGGTATCCAGTAGACTATCTCTTTGGAGTCAAGAGTGTAGATCCGACGGATAATACAGAAGGATCACCCTTTATTGCCATCAAAGGATAAGAAATGCGTGAATAAGAAGACCGCTCGTTGCTTGACGGGCGGTTTTCTATGTGGGTATAATAGAAAAAAGAAAGGAGGGGAGTCATGTATCCGAAAGAAGAAAAAGAGAAGCTCTTTCAGCAATTGCAATCAATCGGTTGGTCTCAAACAGCGCTGGAACAAGTTTTTGCAGGGTTCAATAACGGGCAAGGAAAAACAGTGTCAGAAGAAAGAAATTACCTGCAGGAGGCTCAGCTTTTTGGCAGTCCCTTCTTTCAAGAGCTCTGGCAGGCTGAGGAGGCTCAAATCAGCAGGTTAGGAGCTCAGGAGTTGCTGGTTCTGGCTATGAATCTTGTTAATATGCCTGAGGAGTTGAGCGGAGATAAGGCAGAGGCGAATCTTTTACTGGCTCGGATTGCTCCAGACCTAACACCGCATGATCGATTTTGGAAGATTTTCTCAAGGACCTTGCGCCAGGCTTTTCCAGCAGATGATTTTAGCCAAAAGGATGGTAATCAAAAGCTCAAAAGACAGCTGCATCAGTTTCGCTATGTCATTTCCTGCCAGCAGGCCCAGTGGGTCAGAGGTCACTACCGTCAGACTGGTATGACAGATGCAGAAGCCTTGGCCTACTATCTAAAGGATTGGCCAGCGCTGCCTTATGGCTTTCAAGAATCTTCTCGCTTGCACAATAAAGCCTATATTGATAAGAGATCAGAGCAAGCGGTCTATCCGGATGGTCAAGCTAGTCAGGCCAATATAAAAATCCTGATTGATTTTCATACAGAGTTTATTCTGGATCAGACAGGCCGTTTTCTCAATATTATCGATCCAGAGGGGGCTAGCCAAAATGGTATTGTGAATGGCGCCAGCTTTAACTACGGTGAGCGCAATCGTCCGGTCAATCAGGCTTCTCATACCCGCTATGACGTCAAAACACCTGCAGTCTGGGATCCTCGCTTTCGCGGGCTCGCCATTGAAAATAGCGGCGCAAGTTCAAGTCACCTCAGAATAATCGTGGTCCGCTGGGCTATCGTTCGGCTAAGAGCCCTTATGCTCGAAAGGGGTGGAGTGCTTATAAACAGGTAAAGGCAGCGATTGCTCGGTTCAAGAAATTACTGAATCGACCATCCTTTCTCTTGCGTTCCTGGGCTTGCTTCCGTCAGTTTTGGCAGAAGTTTTTCGCACAAAAAAATACGGACTAGCAGGTCCGTATTTTTATCACTTATAAACTCTTAACTGCGGCGATAGCAGCTTCGAAGTCAGGCTCGGTGTTGATATTGTTGACATATTCAGCGTAGGTCACAGTGTTGTTTTCATCCAAGACAAGAACTGCGCGGGCCAAAAGGTGCCATTCATTGATCAGGACAGCATAGTCGCGGCCGAAAGAATGGTCGAAGTAGTCAGAGAGCATGACGGCATTCTCAATGCCTTCAGCAGCACACCACTTACCTTGAGCAAAAGGCAAGTCAACTGAAACAGTGATTACAACGGTGTTGTCCAGGTCAGAAAGTTCTTGGTTGAAACGGCGAGTCTGAGTCGAGCAGACACCAGTATCGATAGATGGGATGATGCTCAGGACTTTCTTTTTGCCGGCAAAGTCAGCCAGAGTTTTCTTTGAAAGGTCAGTTGCTGTCAGGCTAAAATCGTGGGCGGTGTCGCCGACTTGTAGTTGCTTTCCAGTAAAGGTTACAGGATTTCCGAGAAAAGTTGTCATAGGAAGTCTCCATTCATGTTTGATAGCTTCATTGTACTCCGAATAAGTATTTTTTTCGAATAATTTGACCGGAAATTTGAGAACGACCCCATGTGGAACTCGTTCTACAAAAATAAAGAGGTTAGGGTTTTTTCTTCCTAACCTTTTATCGTTATTTGGCCAATCCTTCAGAAATTTTATCCAGATTGTATTTCATCATGCTGTAGTAGCTGTCGCCTTCTTCTCCTTCATCAGCGATTGAATCAGTCAAAAAGATTTTTAGCGTAGATTGGGATGTTAGTGTCTTTAGAAACAGTCTTCATCGGACGGTCGTCCACACTTGATTCGACAAAGAGAGATGGCACTTTGGTCTTGCGTAGTTTTTCAACTAAGCTTTTGATTTGGTCTGGAGTCCCTTCTTCTTCGGTGTTGATTTCCCAGATGTAGGCTGACGGCACATTGTAGGCCTTAGAGAAGTACTTGAAGCAGCCTTCGCTAGTCACAATCATTTTCTTTTCTTCTGGGATATTGTTGAATTTCTCCTTGGCTTCCTTATCTAAAGCGGTTAGCTTTTCCACATAGGCTTTGAGCTTTTTCTCGTAAGTAGCCTTATTGTCAGGGTCTTTTTCAATCAAACGCTTGGCAATGTTCTGCGCATAGATAATACCGTTTTCCAAGTTGAGCCAAGCATGAGGGTCTTCTTTGCCCTTTTCACTTTGCCCTTCAAGGTAAATGATGTCAACGCCATCACTGACAGCATAGTAGTCCTTGTTTTCTTCCTTATTGGCATTTTTGACCAACTTGGTGAACCAAGCATTGCCGCCAGTTTCCAGGTTGATACCGTTGTAGAAGATGAGGTCTGCTTGAGAAGTCTTTTTGACATCTTCAGGCAGGGGCTCATATTCGTGGGGGTCTTTGCCGACTGAGTACAATGCTGTGCAGGTCAATCTTATCGCCAGCTATATTTTTGGTAATATCAGCGATAATTGAGTTGGTCGCAACAACCTTGAGCTTGGACGAGTCATTGGATGCGCTCTTCTGACCGGAGCAGGCAAAGAGAGTGCAGACTGCTAGCAAAAGCAGAGATAAAAACCTAATTTTTCATGGGATTCCTCCGTTGATTTTTATTTTAGTTTAGGTGGTTTTTAAGTTTTAAATAGCGTTGCTTAGGTGCAATAAAGAAAGAGATGAGAAAGATAAGGGCTGAGGTCAGGACAATGCTGGATCCTGCAGCGACATTAAAAGCTATAGCCGATAAAAGAGGCCAAGTACAGAAGCCAGAGCTCCAGTCCTGAGGACAGCAGGATCATGGTTTTCAGACTGTTGGCATAGAGGTAGGCCGTTGCTGCCGGCGTTATCAAAGAGCGACAATCAGAATGGTTCCCACGCTCTGCATAGCTGTCACAGAGACCAAGGTCAAGAGAATCATCGGCAGATAGTGGTGAAGCTGACTGGCATGCCCATTGCTCTGAGCCAGCAAGGGGTCAAAGGAAGTAATCAATAGCTGTTTGAAAAAGGGTGATGATTAAGAGCACAGCTATTCCGAGCTCAATACTAATCCACATATCAATATCCTGCACGGCCAAAATATTCCCAAAGAGAATATGAAAGAGGTCGGTGGAGCTATTGGCTACGCCAATCAGGATCACACCCAGAGCTAGGAAGGAAGAAAAGGTAATCCCAATGGCTGTATCGCTTTTGATAATGGAATTGCCCTTGATGTAGGTGATAATAATCGAGGCCAAAAGTCCGAAGGTGATTGCTCCGATAAAGAAATTAACCCCTAAAATATAGGAGAGAGCCACACCGGGCAGAACCGCATGAGAGATAGCGTCCCCCATGAGTGACATGCCGCGCAGAATGATAAAGCAGCCGACAGCCCCAGCAACAATCCCAATGACGATTGCTGTGATGAAGGCATTTTGCAGAAAGTGAAAGTCCCGCAGCCCTTGGAAAAATTCTAAAATCATTCTAGGCACCTCCATTCATAAAGAGCTGGGAGCCGTAAGTCTTTTTCATATTGTCCTTGGTAAAGCTGGTCTCGGTAGGACCAAAGGCAATCAGCTTACGATTGAGCAGGATAACTTGGTCGAAATAATCAACAACCTTGCTCAGGTCATGATGGACAATCAGGATGATCTTGCCTGCGGCTTTGAGACTGCGCAGGGTAGACATGATAATCTCTTCACTGACAGAGTCGATCCCGACGAAGGGTTCGTCCAAAAAGATACAATCCGCCTCTTGAACCAAGCAGCGAGCAATCAAGACTCGCTGGAATTGCCCGCCAGACAGCTGGCTAATTTGACGCTCTGCCAAGTCTTCTAAACCGACAATTTTCAAGGCCTCAGCCACCTTGTTCAATGGGAACTCTTTAGCCTGAAAAGAGTTTAAGCTGAGGGTAAAGTCCCAAAGACACACTCTTTGACTTTGATAGGAAAATGATAATCAATATTAATCTTTTGTTCCACATAGGCAACCCGTTGGAGAGGTTCTGCAGTGGCTTTTTGATCCAGAGTCTGGCCTTGGTGGTCGATAATCCCTAGCATGCCCTTGAGCAGGGATTGGATTTTTCCAGCTCCGTTAGGACAATAATCCCAGTAATGGTTGGCTCCTTAATGGTTAATGAAAGGGCTCAAGGCCCTACATATCTGATAGCTGACAGTCAAATCTTTAATCAGTAATCATCTCATACACCTCTATGATTTTAATATACATTAAAAACAAAAATTAGAGTCAAGTTAATTTCAATAAATCTCTAAAAATTAATATAAGAAATGTTTGAAAAACAAGTAGATTTTGATAAGGTTATATCAAAAGCATGAAAGCGAGAAAAAGATGACAAGACTGCAAGATGATTTTATGATGCGATAAATGGCGAATGGGCTAAGACGAGCTGTTATTCCCGATGATAAGCCAGTTACAGGTGGCTTTATGGACTTAGCTGAAATTGAAGACCTCATGCTCTCTACGACCGACAAAATGGCTGGCTGGAGATAGGGGTGCCAGAAGATGCCATTCTGCAGAACTTTGTTGCCTACCATCGCTTAGCAGCGGATTATATGACAAGCGGGAAGCGGCAGGGATTGAGCCTGCGCGTGCTTACGATTGATGAAATTCGCAACCTAACATCTTTTTGAAGACTATGCTTCTAAGATTGCAGATTTTGAGCTGGCTGGTAAGCCGACTTATTTCCCCTTTGGTGTGGCGCCTGACTTTATGGACGCCCGAATCAATGTCCTCTGGGCAGATGGACCGGGAACGATTTTGCCAGACATTGACTTACTATGCTGAGGACCATCCACAGAAGGAAGACCTGCTTGCAAAATGGCGCAAGGCTCAGGAAGATTTGCTGGCAGAAATTTGACTTTGCTGAAGAGGCAATCAAGGATCTGGATAAGGTTTTGGAGTTGGATGCTGTTTTTGCCCAGTATGTTTCTGTCTAGTGAAGAAAGCTCTGAGTATGCAAAAACTCTACCATCCTTATAAGTGGGAAGATTTCAAAGCCTTGGTACCGGAGTTGCCTCTGGCGGATATTTTCACCAAGTTGATCGGTCAAGAACCCGACCAAGTCATTGTGCCGGAAGAGCGTTTTTGGCAGGCAGCTAAGGATATCTATACAGCCACTAACTGGGACAAGCTCCATGCTCTGCTGATTCTGTCTGCGGTCCGCAATACGACACCTTTATCTAACGGATGACATCCGTGTCTTGGCAGGAGCTTATCATCGTGCTCTATCAGGGACTCCTCAGGCTCAGGACAAGAGCGGCATTTTACCTGGCCCAAGGTCCCTTTAATCAAGCTGTTGGTCTCTGGTATGCCGGTCAGAAGTTCTCTCCAGAAGCCAAGGCTGATGTGGAGCAGAAAGTGGCGACGATGATTGAAGTTTATAAAAATCGCCTGGCTCAGAATGACTGGCTGACACAGAAACTCGGGACAAGGCTGTTGTCAAACTCAATATCATCAAGCCTTATATTGGTTATCCTGACGAGCTTCCTGGGCGCTATTCTCGCAAGGTCGTGGATGAAAAGCTGACTCTCTTTGAAAATGCTCCAGAAGCTGAGCCAGATTGATATTAACACAGCTGGAGCAAGTGGAATCAACCAGTGGATTACAAGGAATGGGGAATGCCAGCCCACATGGTCAATGCCTACTACAATCCGCAGAAAAACCTGATTGTCTTTCCAGCGGCTATCCTGCAGGCGCCTTTCTATGATCTGCACCAGTCCTCGTCAGCAAATTACGGTGGTATCGGAGCGGTCATCGCCCATGAGATTTCCCATGCTTTTGATACTAATGGTGCTTCCTTTGATGAAAATGGCAGCCTCAACAACTGGTGGACGGAGCATGACTACCAAGCCTTTACCGAACGGACTCAAAAGGTCATTGACCAGTTCGAAGGGCAAGATTCTTATGGTGCTAAGGTCAATGGCAAGCTGACCGTTTCAGAAAATGTGGCAGATCTGGGCGGTATTGCAGCAGCCCTAGAAGCAGCCAAGAAAGAAGCGGATTTCTCTGCTGAGGAATTCTTTACCAACTTTGCCCGCATCTGGCGAATGAAGGGCCGGGAGGAATATATGGAAGCTCTTGGCAAGCGTCGATGTCCATGCGCCAGCCAAGCTTCGGACCAATGTGCAGCTGCCTAACGACGATTTCTTTACAACCTTTGATGTCCAAGAGGGAGATGGCATGTGGCGGAGCCCAGAAGAGCGGGTGGTCATCTGGTGATGTCGAGATAAGACGCTTATCGAATCTTGCTCAAATCAAAAATAATCGAGTTTATTTCAAGAGTCTGCTTTTGTTTGTGAAAGCAGACTATTTTGTTAAAGAAAATTAAAGCGTTTACATTTTTCTAGACTTGTGCTATACTGAGTTGATAACAAAAATAAAACAAAATATCCAAATAGAATAGATTTCAAAGTGTTTATTAATGAATAATAAAGAAAAGATGTTCTTATGGTAAAACGATTCATTAGTTCAAATGCTTCAGAAATTTTAAATGACTGCTTAGGACTGAAGCAGACATCAAAGGGCCAGTGAGGGCCCGACGATTATCCTGTCTGAAACTAGCTTTCAAAAGATCTTATATCAGTGATGTGACAATGCAGAGAGTGCTCGGTCTTTTGGTGCTGACTGATTCTGCTGAATGGGATTGATATCTTCCAGCCTTTTTTGGCTGGTCTGGATGCTCAAGGAAGATTTTGTTGAGGCTGCACCGCTTGGTTGGTCGTCCTATCGGTATCAATCTAGGGCCAGGGTGGATAGTCAGGCCCAGATGGCGGAAGCGCCTGATCATCGATGAGGGGCGTCAGGCTGGTCTGCAACCATTCAGAGCAGAAGAGCTGGGGCGTTGACTTTATCTGTCTGACGGGTAATCCGGGGACTGGTGTCACCAATCAGAGCTATATCGACACCATTCGGTGGTCGAGGAGAATTTTTCAGGCCTCCTGATTTGCGGGTAAAATGTGCTTCGAGGTGTGGACGAGCCGGTAGCAACCTAGAAGCAATCGCTCAATTTATCGAGGCTGGTGTTGATATTGTCCCTACGCACCGGCAGATCGGCAGTGTGCCTGGCTGACGAGCAGGGACTTGAGGCAGATTGTCGACTGGCCCATCAAAAGGGGAGGCTCTGGTTATGAGTGCATCGGTACCAGCCAGGGAGAGTGCTGATGAGGGATATCGTCAAGCAAATGGCCATCCGTAACAAAATCTGCGGTGTAGATGATATCCAGCATATCAAGTTCTGGTTACAGCTGTCTGGCTCCAGTGGAAAATATCTTTTGCCATGAGAAAGAGGCTCTCAGAGGACAGCCACGACCATTTCCATGATTTCACGTTCGATTAATAGATAGATAAAATGAGACAGACTTTTAGTAGTAGCTCCTAGAAAGCCTGTCTCTTTTTAATAGAAAAGAAAGACCGAGATGGTTCTCGGCGCTTTATAGGTTCCTTTTTATCTAAAAATTCATGATAAACACAGAGGCTGACTGCAGAGCGGGCAATGCTGTATTTAGAGTAGGGGATAATGACAATCTCTGCTTGTTTTTGCTTGGGAAGAGGTGCTTTCTGCTCTAACTGAGCCAGAACCTGCTCGGCAATCACCGGGTAGGAGAATATTTTGGCCGTCCAGATAAATCCTTTCGCTATCAATAAGCTGGCAGAGGTTGGAAATAGAAAATAGCCAGATAGCGGCAGGCAGTATGAATCAACTCAATGCTAAAATCTCTAAGCGATAGGCGGTCATCAGACTTGTTAAATCAATGTCATTGACGTCCTCTAAAAGGGTCTTTAAGGCAGAGTCTGGAAGCCCGATACGGGATAGCTGCTTTAGCTCAATCAGAGCACTCTCGCTGGCATAAACCTGCAGGCAGCCGTGCTTGCCACAAGGACAGCGCTCGCCTTCAGGATTGATGACGGTATGCCCCACCTTCCCGATAAGATAATTTTCCTGGCTGTAAATACCGCCCTTGTACATGTAGGAGCAATGAATACCTCTAGCGACATGATAGACGATAAAATTACTGTCTGTGGGATGATAGCTAAAGGGCGTTCAGCAGTGATGTCAGGCAGTGGGACTTATTGGCAAGAAGTAGCAGGAGGTCAAAGGCTTCTTGAATAGTCCGCAGGTTAATCTGTCCCCAGTGGGATTTTTAAATGATAAAATCACTCTCAGAGAGTTCACATGCCCCCGACAGCCCGAGGCAATCGCTGAGATAAGTATTGGCTGTCTTTTTCAGGAAAAATCTTGAATGGTCGGATGATTTCCTGGTCAGACGGGCCGCCGGTCACCTCGACTGATAAGTCCGAATACTGCTCTGCAATCTCACCGGTATTGTCCGCAATGACGATGGCTAGCTGTTTTCAGAAATCTCAAAGCCCAGATAGTAGCGGCTATGAGGCGCAATGTCTAACAGGGTTTTCTTGCGGCCTACGCTCTCGTCATTGAGCTCGCCCAGCTCCAGTACCAAGCCTTCGCTGATCAGTTCATTGATGATGCTGCCGGTCGTGGCTGGTGTAATTTGAGTTTCTTTTGAAATATCAATCCCGGGAAATCGGTCGTTTGGCATATGAGCCGATCCAGGACAGTTGCCCTTAACTCATTTTGTTTTCTAGTTCGTGTCATCTTATTTCCTCGCTGCTATACTATCAAAAGCTAGAAATCTCAAATATAGCGTTGACATAATACAGAAAAATAGTTATAATCTTTATAGAATATTAATAACATGGTTTGAAAAAGTATTCTTTTGGATTTTTGTTTATATATTGAAAATAAATATGACGTCGTTGCGAGCTAAGGTCAGATTCATAAAGGAGGATGCCGATGGAAACAAAACAGATTATGTTGAGTCTGTGCGGCTGGGATGAGCACCAGTCTCATGGTCAATAAAATGCGAAAAGCTGCAGAGGGCGAGGTTTGCTGCGACGATATTTTGCCCGTGCCAGTATCAGAAAGCGAAGACTATCTAAGCGAGAAAAAGGTTGATGTCCTTTTTGCTGGGGCCTCAGGTCCGCTATCTATTGGAGGATTTTACAGGAAAAACTAGCTTCAAAAAGGCATTCCGGTGGATGTTATCCTATGACGGACTACGGAATGATGAAGGATAAGGTCCTGGATCAGCGAGAGTCGCTCATGAAGTAGGTATTCTTATGGAAAATAAAGATTCCTTTAGGGGGTCGCTATGACCCTCATTATGTATGGCGAGAGGCTAGAGTCTTGTGCTATCGAAGCCATTGCTGCAGCTAAAAAGCAGGACTTTAATCGAGCTCAGGAGAGGCTGAGTCAGGCTCAAAGGCCCTGCTGCAAGCCCATCACGCTCAGGCTGAAAATGCTGAGCAAAAGGGACGCTGAGGAGAAAGACAGAACTTAGTTTATTTATGGTGCATGGGCAGGATCATCTCACTGACCAGTATCGCCTTGTTGATTTCAGCAAAGGAGATTGTTGATTTGCATAAAAATTTGATGAATAGGAGAATGCAGATGAGTAGTTTGGTTGATAAATGGCAAAGCACGTCTCATGCCTATTGCCACTAAAATCGGCAACCAAAAATTTCTGGTTGCCCTGCGGATTCCTTTATCGGGACCATGCTGTGATTATGACGGGCTCTTTCGCCCTCATGGTCAACGCTTTTCTATCTGACTTGCCAGGACAGTTTGGCTGGACCTGGATTTCCTCTACCTTCAGTGGCTGATTGATATTAACTGGCTGCCAGTATTTGAAGTGCGTATTCCTATTGTTACCCTCTTGTTCCTCTTTACCTTCGGGGTCAATATTGCTAAGATTTACAATACTGATAAGGTATCTGCCGGTCTGGTAGCTGTTGCTTCCTACATCATTACCATTGGTGGATCAGTTACTAAAACCTTTGAGTTGGCTGGCAGAAACACCAGGGGCTGAGCAGGCAATTTCAAAACTTCCAGAGCTAAAACTTGACGGCAGTGACCTGTCTGTGACGATTAACAATGTGTCATTCAGGTGACCAGATCAGTGCGTGGTTTATTTGCCACTTCTGATTGGTTTTGTGTCTGTCATTATCTTCTGTAAGGTTTGAATCGTAACTGGACGATCAAGCTTCCAGATTCTGTTCCGCCAGCTATCATGAAGCCGTTCCTGTCTATCATTCCAGCTGCGATTGCCATGTATGTCGTGGGAATTGCGACCTATCTCTTTAATCTGGTGACAGGCGAGCTCTTGATTGACTGGATTTACAAGATTCTTCAGGCGCCGCTTCTCAGTTTTGTCTCAAAGCTTCTGGCTGTGCTGCTCATTGTCTTTCTCAATAAGATTTTTCTGGTTCTTCGGACTGCACGGCGGTAATGTGCTAGCGCCAGTTATGGCCAGTCTCTTTGTGTGACCATGCTGGCCAATCTGGAAGCTTATCAGGCTGGGCATGCGATTCCTTACATGTGGACGGATAATTCTTTTGGTGCTGTCTGGTTTTGATGCGATTGGGGTTTAGCCATTGCCATTCTCTGGCAATCTCGAAACAACACTACCGCGAAGTGGCCAAGTTGGGAATTTTCCCAATGGTCTTCATCATCAGTGAGCCGGTCTCTGCGGTCTGCCAATCGTTTTGAATCCAATTATGTTTATTCCATACGTCCTGACGCCAATGGTCATGGTGACGGTAGCCTACTTTGCAACCTCTATGCGAAACCCAGCTTTGCGCCATTTGCTCAAAACGTCACCTGGGTAATGCCGCCAGTTCTCTACGGTTTCTTGACAGCCTTCGACTGGCGAGGCAGTATTCTTTCGCTGGTTAATATCGCTGTTTCAACCGCTATATATCTGCCCTTTGTCAAGATGGCAGATAAACAGGAAAGAGCTTGGATAGATGGCAAAATTTGAAATTCAGAAGAATTTTACCTGGATGGCAAAGCCTTTTAAGATTTTATCAGGAGCTATTCAGTATTTCGGCTTCATCCAGACCAGTGGCGAGATACCCTTTACAATCTTAAAGCTTTGAGGCTTTAATCGGTAGAAACCTATATTCTGGGCAGTGCTATGAACCTCAGGAAGGTCAGTTTCAGGCAGAGGGCATGCTGGATTTTGAAGCATACTTCAAGTTGGTTGAGGAGATGGGGCTTTATCTCATTGTCCGTCCGACGCCTTACATCTGTGCAGAGTTTGACTTTGGCAGCCTGCCGGCAGCTCTTGAGATATCCTTCAATGCGCCTGCGGGTCAATCATCCGCTTTTTCTGGAAAAAGGTCAGTCATTTTCTATGACTGGCTCTTTCCCAAGCTTCTGCCCTATCAGAGTGATCAAGACGGACCTATCCTCATGATGCAGGTGGAAAATGAATACGGTTCTTACGCTGAGGGACAAGGCCTACATGTGCGTAGCATTGCGCAGATGATGAAGGTGCATGGGTCGGTTCCTCTTTTACCTCTGATGGGACTTGGATTGAGGCCCTGGAGTCTGGCACCTTGATTGAGCGAGGACGGGGAATTTCGGCTCTCGCCCGCACGGTAATCTGCGGCTCTGGAGCGTACGGCAATGGCCGCATGTGTACAGGGTTCGGGAGGCTGGTTCAGCCCGCTGAGGAAATCGTTCGGCGAGAGGCAGAAGATTTGGCTCAGGATGTCGAGAAATGCTGCGGCTGGGCAGCAGACCTCTTCCTATTGAGAGGTGGGACAAAGCTTTGGCTTTATGCGGCTGTTCGGCCCCGCAAGACCAAGTTTGCCGCAGATTACCTCCTATGATTTTGACGCACCCATTACTGAGTGGGGGCAGCCAGCAGAAAATACTACGCTGTTCAGCGGGTGACCCACGAGGTCTTTCCAGAGCTTGAGCAGATGGAGCCTATTAGCCGATAGGCTAAGGCCTATGGCAGTTTTCCGCTGCTTGGGACTGCAAATCTGCTGGATGTTGTAGCCCGGACATCACGGAGAAATTCAGCTGGATTATCCGCAGCCCCTATGGAGCAGATTGGGCAGAATCGCTGGCTATATCTCTACCGTTCCGATATCAAAAATCAATACCATGAGGAAAGGCTCAAGGCATTGAGACTCATGATCGCTGCCATTTCTATGTCAATCAGGAGCACCTAGCTACCCAGTATCAGGGAAGAAATCGGTGATGAAATGCTCTTCTCAGCTGACACCGAACAGTTCAGATTGATGTGTTGGTGGAAAATATGGGGCGGGTCAACTATGGTTACAAGCTGGGTGCACCAGTCAATCCAAAGGAGTCAAGGGTGGTATCATGATTAACCACCAGTTCCGCAAGGGTTGGAAGCATTATAAGCTCAAGTCTGACCAGGGAAATGCTGGCCAAGCTAGACTGCTACTCAGCTCCACCTGAGGAGTTAAAAGCACCGACCTTCTATCGCTTTGAAGCAGAGTTAGATGATATCGCTGATACTTTCATTGACTGCTCTAAGTATGGGAAGGACTGTATTTCGGTCAACGGCTTCAACCTTGGCCGCTACTGGAATGAAGGACCAATTCACTATCTCTATGTGCCGTCTGGCCTGCTTAAGGAAAAGAATGAATTTATCGTCTTTGAAACTGAAAATGTCAAGATTGAAGAGTTGACCTTGCTTGATCATCCGGTCTATAAGAAATGAGGTGTTGCGATGAAATATATGACAGTCGGGAATGAACTGAAAGAAGCCAGTCAGCTGATTTTGGGCTGCATGCGATTGAGAGCACGATCCTAAAGAGGTCGTTTCGTTCTTGAAACAGCATTAGAAGTGGGAATTAATTTCTTTGACCACTCAGATGTTTATGCTGTTGGGCAATCTGAAGCAAGTTTGCGCAGGCTCTTCGCTCAGCTAAAATTCCCCGAGACCGAGTTCTCATCCAGTCAAGTGCGGACTGCGGGATGTTCCACCAACTACCATTTGACTTTTCTAAGTTATATCATCAGCTCGGTTGAAGCAGCTTGGAGCGTTTGCAGACAGACTATCTGGATGTGCTCCTCCTACACCGCCAGATGCTCTTGTGGAGCCGGAAGAGGTGGCTGAAAGCTTTCTCACAGCTGCACCAAGCTGGGAAGGTCCGCTATTTCGAGTCAGTAATCAAAATCCTTATCAAATCGAGCTGCTGCAGAAAAGTGTGGAGCAGCTTTGATTGCCAAACCAACTGCAGTTTGGGTCCTGCCCATACTCCGATGCTGGATGCTGAGCTGAATGCGTCATCTCAATCCTTTGGCAATCGTCCGGGATGGTAGTGTATTGGACTATTGTCGATTGCATCATATCACGATTCAGCCTTGGTCACCATTTCAGGTTGACTTGAACCAGGGACTTTTATGGAGCATCCTAAATATGCTCCGCTTACAGAAACTCTGCATGCCTTTGCGTCAGACTATCAAGTTTCCTTTAGGCCTTAGTTCTGGCCTGGATTTTGCGTCATCCGGCTCAGATGCAGCCAATTGTTGGCTCCATGAATCCACAGCGAATTCGCTCAATGGTGGCTGCTTTTGATATTGAGCTCTCTCAGGCTGACTGGTATAAGATATACAAGAGCGCAGGGAATCCTCTGCCCTAAAGCTTGTTTTTGCAGGAGATTATTTGTTATTCAGAATCAATGAAGGCTAAGAGCAGTGAATCGGTCTGCTTGTTTCATTGATTAAGCTAGATTCTGTGTCTTATGAAAGGAGAATGATATGAATAATAAGTTTTTCTTGGCAAGGCCTAGCAAAAATCTGCTTCTGCTGCCAAGTATGGAAGCGCTTTGCTGCTATGTGCCCTCTTGTCCTTAGCAGCTTTGACGTGCGTCTCAAGAGTTAAAGCAGAAGATGTTGCGCCTGCCCCTGCCGCAGTAGCTGAAACGCCAGCTTCTCCAGCAGCCCAAAGCAAGTCCTGAGGCTGAAAATCCAGCTGTGGTTGAACCCCAAGCAGCTCCTGCAAGTCAGGCCGAATCAGCTGCTAGTGAGTTGCCAGCTAGTCAGGTTATGTCCGATGAGCAGAAGCAGCGCGCCATTGCTCGAGATGGGAGCCAATCAAGGGATGTCTGGGTTTGGTCGGAGGAAAATGTCGTTGAAGAAAATGGGGAGCGTCAAAAGCGCGGTCCTAATAGCGGCCCAGCCAATTTAATGGCGGAGCCGTCGTGTTGAGGCGGTCGTCCGACTTATGACCCTGCAGCTGATTGGTACTACCTAGCTTATAAAGGCGAAGGGATGACCGACGAAGAAGCACAGGCTGTCTTTGACAAGGAACGCGGCAAATGGATGAATGAATTTGATCCTTGGGGTGTTGTGATGGAAATGACGGACAATAAGGCCAGCAATGCTTGGGCAGATGTTCGTAACTATGTAGGCTTTCGTCCTTCGGAAGGACTCCAATGTCTGGGGAGAAAATTGTGGATCACCCTCAAAGGGGTTCAATGGGTTTGCTCAGTTCAAAGGGAATATGTCCAGCTACGTAGGAGATGCGCGGCAGGAAGCCTTGGCTGGCAGGGAACAGCTATTGAGTGGCACTAAGCAGGATCAGGTTGCCCACTGGGGGTTCTGATCAGGCTCGTGATATTCCGAATCCTCAGACCATTCGGGCTGTTCTGGTTTCTGTCGAAGCGCGTATTTCTGAAAAATCTGACCCAGATGCCAAGCTTGGTATTCAAGTTGGCGGTGACTGGAAATTTGCTGAAGAAGTGAGTAAGCCGCTCTGGTATCAGAGCTGGTTTGGCTGGTATTCAGCGACTGACCAAGGATTGGGCTCGTTACTATTTTGTTAGCCTCACTGGTATTCAAGATGCAGTCGAAGAAAAGGGGCCATTTCATAAGATGAGTTTATGAAGAGTATCGTGCCGCTGGCCGATATGGAGCAGGATCCCCAAAAATCAAGCCCAGCAGCCAACTCCTGCAAGACCTGATCCAAAGGGGAGCCAAGTGAAAAATCTGACCTACAAAACAAAGCGGCCAGACGGACCCTCAAGCAGCGTCTCAAGAGCCAACTCTTGAGCAAGCTTCTTCAAACAATTGCCTAAGACCGGCAGTCAAAAGCAGTCTGATTACCAATCTGCTTGGGCTCCGGACTCTTAGGGCTGGGTGCTGGCTTCCTTGGCTTGAAGATCTTAGGTTTTGCAAGCTAGAGGGAAAATAATCTACAAAAAAGCAACAGCAGATTCTAGCTGTTGCTTTGTGTTTGAGTTAGGTTTTGCACGACAGGCTGTCCAAAATTAGGTGCTTGCGCAGCAGGCGGACTGCAGACAGGTTTCTGGTATTTTTGAGTAAAGCAGCATCTTGGGAAGTTGGAGCAGCCCCAAAATTTCTGACCGGCCTTAGAACCTTTGGATGCTGTACGGAGCACCAATCCATGCTGGCAGCGAGGGCAGATCTTTTCTGCGTCTCTTCGTTGCTTATTCTGAGCAATACTGTTAATATGGCGCTCTTTGATGACCTGCTTTCGCTTGGTCAAAAGGCAGGAGACATACGATAAAAGGTCGTCAATCTGCTCGGGCGACAAGCAGACTGGACTTTGGCAGGCCTGTCGGTCAATTGCCCCAATCACTTGCCAGGTCTGAATAACCTTATGCCTGTCACTGTTTAGATGGATTTCCTTGAGCTGACAGTCATTGCCAAAGACGATATAGGAATACAGGTTTGGCGTGTATTGGTTGAGATAGTAGCTGAGCCATTTGAGATGGACTTTATTTTGAATAATGGGATTGAAAAAGAATGCTTGTAAGATTTTCCCTGCAGCCACCGGAAAGAACCTGAGTCCAGTATTGCTGGCTTTCTGAGCCAGAAAAATCCAGCCCTTAGTAGTTTTTGGACTCAAAATGTAAATTCCAGATGGATGAATCAGCAAGGCATCAATCTCAGTGGTAGTGCCATCTTCTTTGAAGATGTAGAGATTGTATAAAAATCTTTTTATAGCCATAGAGCTGGTTCAAGACCTGACCAAGCTGGTACTCTCCCTGTTTTCCCTTGTTGTATTTGAGTTCCCAAGGGGCAGTCTGGGTTTGCTGGAAATAGTCAGGCTCTGGGCTTTGGCTGGATGACCAATCCGAGTCCGTATCTTCCCTGTCTTCAAGTAGCTTATAACTGATAAAAAAGACGATGCCAAAGACAGCCACAAATGCGACGAAAAAGAATCCAAACATTTCCTAATCTCCCTTAAAATCCCTAATTCGAGTATAGCACAAAATAAAGAACGAAAGATTTTTATAAGTGTAAAAACACAGCAATTGAACAACTAACAAAAATGTGTCTAAAAAACGGAAACTATCCTTTAAAAACTTATTTTCTAAAAATACCTCACAAACCTAAAAAATCATGTATAATAAAAGACAGGAAAAGAATAGGAGTTATTATGCCTCAGGAATTAATCAGTGTTATCATCCCTGTTTACAATGTTGAGCAGTATTTAGCAGAATGTGTGAACAGCGTCTGTCGTCAGACCTATCAAAATCTGGAAATTATTCTAGTCAATGATGGTTCAACAGATGCTTCTGGTCAGATTTGCCAAGAACTGGCAGACCAGGATGCGAGGATTCGTCTCATTCATCAGGACAATCAAGGCTTGTCCGGTGCCCGCAACACAGGGATTGAGCACTCTAGTGCAGACTATTTGATTTTTGTGGATTCGGATGACTGGCTGCCTGAGCAACATGTTGCCCGTCTTTATGAAAAGCTGAAAGAGTACGATGCAGATATTGCCATTGGTCACCACTGTAGCTTCCGTGCAGAGGATTCAGCTTTCCTCTACTATTCGACAGAGCATTTTGAAACCCTCTATACGCGAGAAGAGATAATCGAGGAGTACCCTAGACGGCGCATGGTAGATGGTGTCTTTCTCTGCGCTTGGGCTAAGCTCTATAAGCGTAAGCTCTTTGATACAGTGCGCTATCCAGTCGGCCGAGTGGCCGAAGATGCCTTCACGACTTATAAGCTGTACCTTCAGTCAGAAAAGATTATCTACCTCAATGAACCGCTCTATTACTATCGCTTGCGGCCAAATAGCATCTCCATGACTTGGAATGAGCAGTGGTTCCGAGACTTGATTGTAGGTTTTGAGGAGCAGCTAGCCATTTTGGGTAAGCTGGGCTATGATCTCAGCTTCTACTACAAGTACTACACCTTCCTGCTCCAGTATTGTCGCGACAGCGCTGCAGCCGTCGGTATGCAGTCCAGTCGGGTCTATCAGGAAATTGAAAGTAAACTCAAACTATTTGGAGAATAAATAAAACAAGCTACCTTTCAATCATAGGACTGAAAAAGAGTAGCTTGTTTTCTAGTGTTTTAAAATTAAAGACTAAAAATAACAATTAATGCCATGCTTCAAAAAGACATCTTGGTATTCAAATAAGTCTTCAGGGTGCAAGGCCTTGACATCTTCCATGGCATACTTTCGGCCGAGTAATTTGTATTTATTTTCGCCAAATTGATGGAAAGGCAACAGTTGGACTTGATTGATGGATAGTTCATTAAACAAAGTCGCAAACCGCTCTGCATCTTCTAAGGAGTCGTTAAAATCTGGAATGACAGGAATGCGGAGAACAATCGTCTTTTGATGAGTAAAGGCGTAGTGGATATTCTGAACAATTAATTCGTTTTTTACTCCAGTCACCTTGCGGTGGTTGACAGAGTTATAATGTTTCAGGTCTGTATAGATAAAATCAACGTACTGGATGAGATCCACGAATTTTTCATGTTCTACAAAGGCAGTTGTTTCAATAGCGGTATGAATCCCTTTTTCCTTAGCCGCTTTGAGAATGGCCTTGGCAAATTCAAACTGGGCGAAAATCTCTCCGCCAGATAAGGTTAGGCCACCGCCAGATTCTTCATAAAAATCTCTGTCCTTTAGGACTTCGTTGATAATCTCTCGACACTTCTTTCCTCCCCATAGTGATGCTTTTTGGTAGTGGCATCCAGCATAGGCTCGGGTCTGAATTGCTGTGATTCTGGGTTTAGAGCACCAAGGGCAGCACAGAGGACAGCCCTTGAGGAAAACCGTTGTACATGATCCCTGGTCCATCATGAATACTGAAATGTTGGATGTTGAAAATAATTCCTTTTGTTGCTTCCATACTCAGGCCTCCTTTGGATACAATCATTATAACTTATTTTAGAAAGAAAAACAATTACGAATGAAAGTTATTTTTATTTTATTTTTAAGGCGTCTTTTGTTACAATAATAGCAGAGGTGATAGAATGGAACGTTTAGATGAAATTGTTAAATTAGTATCTGAATTTGAACGAATCGATGTCAATACTTTATCTGACCGCTTAAAAGTGTCCAAAGTAACGATTCGCAAGGACTTGGATAAGCTGGAAACCAAAGGTCTGCTGCGCAGAGAGCATGGCTATGCTGTTTTAAATAGCGGCGATGATCTGAATGTCAGACTTTCCTTTCATTATGATACCAAACGTCGGATTGCCCAGGAAGCAGCAAAAATCGTTCAGGATAATGAAACCATTATGATTGAATCTGGTTCGACCTGTGCCTTGCTAGCTGAGGAAATCTGCCGAACGAAGAAGAATGTCAAGATTAGTACCAATTCTTATTTTATTGCGGATTATATAAAACAAACTGATTCTTGTAAAATTATCTTACTGGGCGGAGAATTTCAGAAAGATTCGCAGGTGACAGTGGGGCCTCTTCTCAAGGAAATGATCCGCTTTTTCCACGTAGAACATGCTTTTGTCGGAACAGATGGCTATGATGAAAATCTAGGCTTTACAGGCAAGGATCTGATGCGGAGTGAGGTTGTGCAGTATATGTCAGATGCATCTGACCAGATGATTGTCTTGACGGACTCAAGTAAGTTTACCAGAAAAGGTACGGTAAAGAGATTTGGCTTCAAACAGATTGCCCAAGTGGTGACTGACAAGGCGATTCCGAAAGAGGCTGTTGAGCGCTTGAAAGCTGCCGATATCAAGCTGACTCTGATCTAGCAGAGAAGGAGATAAGATGAAAAATGAAAGAAAAAAACTATTGGCAAAAATTGCTTATCTCTACTACATAGAAGAAAGAAGCCAGTCTGACATTGCGGCTGAGACAGGGATTTATCGCACCACTATCAGCCGAATGCTGGCAGAAGCTAAAAAAGAAGGCATTGTGAAGATTGAGATTGAAGATTTCGATACCCGCTTGTTCCATTTGGAAAACTATGTAAAAGAAAAATACGGGCTCAAGGGAATAGAAATTGTCAGTAACTTAGTAGATGAATCTCCAGCAGACCTGGAAGAGAGGTTGGCTCAAGCTGCTGCAGGTATGCTGCGCGGCCTGATTAGAGACAATGATAAAGTGGGATTTTCTTGGGGAAAGAGCTTGAGCCTTTTAGTAGAGCACTCCAGCAGCAAGCATTTGACAAATGTTCATTTCTTTCCTTTGGCAGGTGGTCCCAGTCATATCCATGCACGCTACCATGTGAACACCCTCATCTATAGCATGGCTGGAAAATACCATGGGGACTGCCGTTTTATGAATTCCACGATTATTCAGGAGAACGAGCAACTGACAAATGGAATATTGGCTTCTAAATATTTTGAAGATCTGAAAAGTAGCTGGCAGGAGCTGGATGTGGCTGTGGTTGGTATTGGTGGGCAGGTTGACACGAGAAATCGTCAATGGCTGGACATGCTGACCTCAGAGGATTTTCTTGCTCTAGAGAGTCAGGATGCTGTCGGAGAAATCTGCTGTCGCTTCTTTAATAAAAAAGGGGCATAGTCTACCAGCATTTGCAAAATCGAACGATTGCCATCTCTTTGGAAAATTTGAAAAAAGTGCCGCTTAGTCTAGCCTTTGCTTATGGCAGTCAAAAGTCTGCTGCTATATTAGCGGTGTTGCGAGCTGGCTATGTTAATCATTTGATCACAGATGAAGCGACTATTTTGAAAATGCTAGACTTGGACGGAGATAGGAGTTTCTTCACTTCTTGATGGCAGTAGAATCTCAGGTGAAATAAGACTTCCAAGACGGGATTCAGGGATCCTATTTTTTATAGTAAACTAGCACTTATATATGGAGGTGGATTGTTGACTTGAAAAAGCTCATGAAACAAAAATTGACTAGTTTAGCCACAGGAGAGCTAGTCGCTGTGCTAGTATTTTGGATGAATTTTTTCCTGCTCAAAAAATGGATTCTTACTACTGGAGCTTTGATTTCTATTTCTTTCTCCTTGTTTGTACTTAGTTTTATTCTGATACAGGGCTCTGTTTTCTGGTGGATTTTGATAAAAAGGATTTCCAATCCAGGATTTGCTGAAAGATATACAGGCAAGATTTACAGGATACTAAAGATTTTAGACCTTATTTTACTGGGTGTGGGAGCCCTGATAATTATTTTAAATTCCAGCGAATTTTCCACAGGCATAATCTCTTTAGCAATTTGGTTTTTTGCTGTCATCGAGTGGATTAATTATTTTAAATTGCAATTATCCTACAGTCTGAATCCTGCTGTTTTATTGAAATACATCTTCCAGAGGAAATTGCGGAAAAGTAAAATAGCAAAGGAAATTGAGAAAGCCGTTTAAAAAGATAAGTTTCGGTTTCTTAAAATAGCATATATGAGGAAGTAGAAGCAAATAGCTGCTGCTTCTTTTTTTGTGTCGAATCTGCTTATCGTTCGTATCTAATAGAGTGCCTTAGGTTCGCAGATGAATACAGCTGTATAGGAGTTGTTTTTTGTGGAGGCTCCTTTTTGCACAAATGTGCGAAAAAAATTAAATCAACTATTTTTGTTCTATAATGTATTGACGGACTGAGATAAAGGTGATACATTCTAGTTAGCAAACAAAAATAAATCACTTTCAAAACAAAAAGAACAAGTTTTTGTTAATTATAAAGATAGGAGCGGTTGTACATATGGAAATGATTGTAGCGAGATCAAATTATCATGGGCCCTTATCTTAGACGCCGGTGATGCCAAGCAGCATATTTATCAAGCTTTATCACTAGCTAAAGATGGTAAGTTTTCAGAATGCGATGAGCAGATTGAGCTTGCAGATAAGGCGCTGTTAGAGGCCCATAACTTGCAGACCAAGTTCCTAGCTCAGGAAGCTGGAGGAACGAAAACAGAGATCACAGCGCTGTTTGTTCATTCTCAGGATCATTTGATGACCAGCATTACAGAGATTAATCTCATCAAGGAAATCATCGACTTGAGAAAGAGATTACAAAGGGAAAAATAAATCATCAGGAGGATGAAAAGATGGTTAAGATTGGTTTGTTCTGCGCGGCAGGTTTTTCAACAGGGATGTTGGTCAACAATATGAAGATAGCTGCAGCTGAAAAAGGGGTAGAAGCTGAGATTGAAGCCTACTCTCAGGCTAAGCTGGCTGATTATGCAGCGGATCTGGATGTCGCTTTATTGGGCCCGCAGGTAGCCTATACACTAGACAAATCTACAGCTATTTGCGACAGCTGCCATACTCCGATTGCAGTTATTCCAATGGCTGATTACGGTATGCTAGATGGTGAAAAAGTGCTAAACCTCGCTTTGAGTTTGTTGGATAAACATTAAAATCAAGGAGCTTCGTTATGTCTAAAGTAGATACTCAAAAAATCATTGCGCCGATTATGAAGTTTGTCAATATGCGCGGGATTATCGCCTTAAAAGACGGTATGTTGGCAATTTTGCCTCTTACAGTTAGTGGGAAGTCTATTCTTGATTGTAGGGAGCAATTGCCGTTTGAAGGTCTAAATCAAGCCATTGCTGGTGTATTTAGGAGCGAGACTGGACTGAACCGTTTATGCAGGTTTATTCAGGAACCTTTTGCCATTATGGGGGCTGATTTCCTGTTTTCAATTGGCTATTCTTATGCCAAGAACAGCAGTGTGAGCCTCTGCCGGCAGGAGTGCTGTCTCTTTCTTCCTTCTTTATCCTTTTGAAATCCTCCCTACATACCAGAAAAGGGTGAAGCGATTGGAGATGCGATTGCCAAGGTCTGGTTTGGCGGTCAAGGAATCATTGAGGGCCATTCTCATTGGTTTTGGCAGTTGGCAGTATCTATACGATTTTCATTCAAAAGCATATTGTCATCAAAAATGCCAGAGCAGGTTCCTCAGGCGATTGCCAAAGCAGTTTTGAAGCATGATTCCAGCTTTCGTTATTTTCTTGCTGTCAATGCTTGTTTATATTGTGCCAAGATAGCGACTGGTGGCGGTACCTTTATTGAGATGATTTACGATGTCATTCAGGTGCCTCTGCAAGGTCTGACAGGCTCTCTGTATGGAGCTATCGGTATTGCTTTCTTTATTTCTTTCTTATGGTGGTTCGGCGTTCACGGCCAGTCCGTTGTCAATGGTGTCGTAACAGCCTTGCTGCTGTCAAATCTGGATGCTAATAAGGGGCCCTGCTTGCTGCAGATAAGCTGTCTGTCAGTCAAAGATTGCTCATATTGTGACCCAGCAATTTTTGGATAGCTTTCTTATCTTATCGGGCTCAGGTATTACTTTCGGAGTGGTTGTAGCCATGCTCTTTGCTGCCAAGTCTAAGCAGTATAAGGCTCTGGGGAAAGTTGCTGCTTTCCCGGCAATCTTTAATGTCAATGAGCCAGTTGTCTTTGGTTTTCCGATTGTGATGAATCCAGTTATGTTCCTGCCATTTGTTTTGGTACCGGTTCTGGCTGCTTTGATTGTCTACATGGCGATTTCGGTTGGCTTTATGCAACCATTCGCAGGTGTGACTTTGCCTTGGAGTACACCGGCTATCATTTCTGGCTTTATGGTCGCTGGCTGGCAAGGGGCAGTCGTTCAAATTGTCATCCTAGCCATGTCCGCCTTTGTCTATTTCCCATTTGTGAAGTTTCAGGATAAGATTGCCTACAATAACGAATTGAAAAATGAAGAATAATCTGATTTTGATGGATAAAAACACAAAAGTTTCTTGGCTCAGATGGCACAAATGTGCAAAAAATCTTTAATTCAGTAATCGCCTATAAATGATTGAATTCTAAGATTTTGCATGTTACAATAGTTACGAAAGAAATAAATTAAATTTCATAAGAAAGGTCGTGTCCAAATGATCCAAGTAAAAGAAGTAGAAAAACAACAATAAAAACAGACTATTTTGGCAGCTTAACAGAGCGGATGAATAAATATCGGGAAGATGTTTAAATAAAAAGCCCTATATTGATGCAGAGCGCGCTGTCTTAGCTACCAAGGCTTATGATAAGCATAAGGAAAAACCAAATGTGTTGAAACGTGCTTACATGCTCAAAGAGATTTTGGAGAATATGACGCTCTATATCGAAGATGAAACGATGATTGTCGGTAATCAGGCTTCATCTAATAAAGATGCGCCTATCTTCCCAGAGTATACTTTAGAGTTTGTACTCAATGAACTAGATCTTTTTGAGAAGCGGGACGGAGACGTCTTCTACATCACAGAGGAAACCAAAGAGCAGCTCCGCAGCATCGCTCCTTTCTGGGAAAACAATAACCTCCGTGCTCGAGCAGGGGCTCTACTTCCAGAAGAAGTTCAGGTTTATATGGAAACTGGCTTCTTTGGTATGGAAGGAAAGATGAACTCTGGGGACGCCCACTTGGCGGTCAACTATCAAAAACTCTTGGCCTATGGGCTGAAAGGTTTTGAAGAGAAAGCGCGTGCAGCTAAGGAAGCCTTGGATTTGACCGATCCGACTAGTATTGACAAATACCACTTCTATGATTCCATTTTCATCGTTGTGGATGCTGTGAAAGCTTATGCAGAGCGTTTTGTCGCCTTAGCCAATCAGCTGGCTGAAAAAGCAGAGCCTAAGCGCCGTCAGGAGCTCTTAGAAATCGCTAGAATTTGTTCTAAAGTACCCTACGAGCCAGCATCAACCTTTGCTGAAGCTGTTCAGTCTGTTTGGTTTATCCAGTGTATCCTTCAGATTGAGTCTAACGGACATTCACTCTCTTATGGACGCTTTGACCAGTACATGTACCCTTATGTCAAGGCAGATTTGGAAGCTGGACGTGAGACAGAAGCTAGCATTGTAGAACGTTTAACCAATCTCTGGATTAAGACGATTACCATTAATAAAGTGCGCAGTCAGGCCCACACATTCTCATCTGCGGGCAGTCCCCTTTATCAAAATGTGACAATCGGGGGCCAAACGAGAGATAAGAGAGATGCAGTCAACCCACTTTCCTACCTTGTCTTGAAATCTGTAGCTCAAACTCATCTTCCTCAGCCGAATCTGACCGTTCGTTATCATGCAGGCTTGGATGCTCGCTTATGAATGAGTGTATTGAAGTCATGAAGCTTGGTTTCGGTATGCCGGCCTTCAATAATGATGAAATCATCATTCCGTCCTTTATTACTAAAGGCGTTTTAGAAGAAGATGCATACGACTATAGTGCTATCGGCTGTGTGGAAACTGCTGTGCCTGGTAAATGGGGCTACCGTTGTACAGGTATGAGCTACATGAACTTCCCTAAGGTGCTCCTCATCACTATGAACGATGGGATTGATCCAGCATCTGGCAAACGCTTTGCGCCAAGCTTCGGTCACTTTAAAGATATGAAGAGCTTTGCTGAGCTGCAAACGGCTTGGGACAAGACCTTGCGCCACTTGACCCGCATGAGTGTCATCGTGGAAAATTCTATCGACCTGTCTCTCGAAAGAGAAGTACCAGATATCCTCTGCTCAGCTTTGACAGATGACTGTATCGGGCGCGGTAAGCATTTGAAAGAAGGCGGAGCTGTCTATGACTATATTTCTGGCCTTCAAGTCGGTATTGCCAATCTATCAGACTCACTGGCGGCTATCAAAAAGCTGGTCTTTGAGGAAGGCAGGCTGACTCCGGCTGAACTCTGGCATGCACTTGAAACAGACTATGCAGGTGAGCGTGGTAAAGAAATTCAAGAGATGCTGATTCATGATGCACCAAAATATGGTAATGATGATGATTACGCAGATAAGTTAGTGACAGATGCTTACGATATTTATGTGGATGAAATCGCTAAATATCCAAATACCCGTTATGGCCGTGGTCCAATTGGCGGTATCCGCTACTCTGGAACATCTTCTATTTCAGCCAATGTAGGTCAAGGTCGCGGTACCTTGGCGACACCCAGATGGCCGCAATGCCGGAACACCGCTCGCTGAAGGCTGCTCTCCATCCCACAATATGGACAAGAACGGCCCGACCTCTGTATTAAAATCTGTTTCCAAATTGCCGACAGATGAAATCGTAGGAGGCGTTCTGCTCAATCAAAAAGTGAATCCTCAGACCCTGTCTAAGGAAGAAGATAAAGTGAAACTTATTGCCTTGCTTCGTACATTCTTTAACCGTCTGCATGGCTATCATATCCAATACAATGTCGTTTCTCGGGAAACATTGATTGATGCTCAGAAGCATCCTGAAAAACACCGCGATTTGATTGTTCGCGTTGCAGGCTACTCTGCTTTCTTCAATGTGCTTTCCAAGGCGACGCAAGATGATATTATCGGACGTACGGAGCACACGTTGTAAAAGAGGTCCAATTTATGGAATTCATGCTTGATACCTTAAATTTAGAGATAAAATGGTCGAAGTCCTCCCTTGGCGGGAGTGACTTCTAATCCGACCATCGCAAAAAAAGAAGGAAAAATAGATTTCTTCGAGCGGATTCGCGCCGTTCGGGAAATTATAGGAGAAGGTCCATCTATCCATGTCCAGGTTGTTTCCAAGGACTATGAGGGAATCTTGAAAGATGCTGCTGAAATTCGAAAAAGATGCGGCGATGCTGTCTACATTAAAGTTCCGGTCACACCGGCTGGGCTGGCAGCTATCAAAACTCTCAAAGTAGAGGGCTACAAGATTACAGCGACAGCCATTTATACAACCTTTCAAGGGCTATTAGCCATTGAAGCGGGGGCTGACTATCTTGCTCCTTACTATAACCGCATGGAAAATCTCAATATTGATTCAGATGCTGTCATCAGCCAGTTGGCTCAGGCGATTGAGCGGGAACATTCCGCCAGCAAAATATTGGCAGCGTCCTTTAAGAATGTTAGCCAAATTAATCGTGCTTTTGCTGATGGGGCCCAAGCCATTACAGCAGGACCAGATATCTTTGCAGCAGCCTTTGCCATGCCGTCTATCTCTAAGGCAGTGGATGACTTTGCTGCTGACTGGTCAGCAATTCACAATCAGGAATACATTTGAAAGGCATATATAATGCTCTATCTATAAAAAAGAAAGAGGTGTTCTATGAGAATTTTTGCAAGTCCGTCTCGTTATATTCAGGGAGAAAATGCCCTGTTTGAAAATGCGAAACAGATTCTTCAGTTAGGTAACCATCCAGTCTTGCTTTGTGATGATGTGGTTTACCAGATTGTTGGGGAAAAATTCAATGACTACCTTACTCGTTATGGCTTTCATGTGCTGCATGTCGCTTTTAACGGAGAAGCTTCTGACGCTGAAATAGATCGGGTCGTTGCTTTGGCTGAAAAAGACGGAGCAGACTTAGTTATTGGTCTAGGTGGTGGGAAAACGATTGACAGTGCGAAGGCGATTGCAGACATACTAGGACGCCCTGTGGTCATTGCGCCAACCATTGCCTCTACAGATGCTCCAACTTCAGCACTATCTGTTATCTATACAGAAGATGGCGCCTTTGAAAAGTACATTTTCTATAGTAAAAACCCTGAACTTGTTTTGGTGGATACGAAAGTGATTGCTGGAGCGCCAAAACGGCTTTTGGCTTCTGGGATTGCAGATGGTTTAGCGACTTGGGTAGAGGCGCGTGCTGTCCAGCAGAAAAATGGCACTACCATGCTGGGACAAAGACAGAGCTTAGCTGGTGTAGCAATTGCGAAGAAGTGTGAAGAAACTCTGTTTGCAGATGGGCTGCAGGCTATCGCAGCCTGTGAAGCAAAAGTTGTAACTCCAGCTCTGGAAAATATCATTGAAGCCAATACCCTTCTCAGCGGAGTCGGCTTTGAGAGCGGCGGTTTAGCGGCAGCCCATGCTATCCACAACGGCTTTACAGCTCTCACAGGCGATATTCATCACCTGACCCACGGCGAAAAAGTTGCCTATGGGACCTTGACCCAACTCTTCTTAGAAAACCGACCTAAAGAAGAATTAGAAAAATATATTCGCTTCTATCAAAAGATTGGTATGCCGACAACTCTGAAAGAAATGCATTTGGAAAATGCCAGCTATGAAGATTTGCTCAAAGTTGGTCAGCAAGCGACGATTGAGGGCGAAACCATCCATCAGATGCCATTTGAGATTTCAGCTTCTGACATTGCAGGTGCCATCCTAGCAGTCGACCAATATGTCAGAGATTTGGATAAATAAAAGCAAAATATAAAACAAGCCACCTTTCAACCGTAGGGCTGACAATGTGGCTTGTTTTTTGGTGGAGAGCTCCCTTGTCTGATGTGTCTGGCAGTCATGAAATTCCGTCTTTCAAAATCCCTTGAAAATGGTATAATAGAAACAGTACAAAAAATGGAGAAAAGAATGGTTTATTATAATCACAAAGAAATCGAGCTCAAGTGGCAGAAATACTGGGCAGAGCATCATACATTTAAGACCGGTACAGATAAGGACAAGCCTAACTTTTATGCGCTGGACATGTTTCCTTACCCATCAGGAGCGGGGCTCCATGTAGGGCATCCAGAGGGCTACACAGCGACAGATATCCTTAGCCGCTACAAGCGAGCTCAGGGCTATAACGTCCTTCATCCTATGGGCTGGGATGCCTTTGGTTTGCCAGCTGAGCAATACGCTATGGATACTGGCAATGACCCGGCTGACTTTACAGCGGAAAACATTGCCAACTTTAAGCGTCAAATCAACGCTCTTGGCTTCTCCTATGACTGGGACCGAGAAATCAATACAACTGACCCCAACTACTACAAATGGACCCAGTGGATTTTCACCAAGCTTTACGAAAAAGGCCTGGCTTATGAAGCTGAAGTGCCAGTAAACTGGGTTGAAGAGCTGGGAACGGCTATCGCCAATGAGGAAGTTCTTCCAGACGGAACATCTGAGCGTGGTGGTTATCCAGTTGTCCGCAAGCCTATGCGTCAGTGGATGCTGAAAATCACAGCTTATGCAGAACGTTTGCTTAATGACTTGGAGGAACTGGACTGGCCTGAGTCTATCAAGGATATGCAGCGCAACTGGATTGGTAAGTCAACCGGTGCCAATGTAACTTTCAAGATTAAGGACACAGACAAGGACTTCACCGTCTTTACGACTCGCCCAGACACCCTTTTTGGTGCGACCTATGCTGTTTTGGCTCCAGAGCATGCTCTCGTTGATGTCATTACAAGTGCAGAACAAGCTCAAGCAGTAGCAGACTACAAACATGCAGCCAGCCTCAAATCCGACCTGGCTCGGACTGATTTGGCTAAGGAGAAGACTGGTGTCTGGACAGGAGCTTATGCCATCAATCCTGTCAATGGCAAGGAAATCCCAATCTGGATTGCCGACTATGTGCTAGATAGCTACGGAACAGGAGCCATCATGGCCGTCCCTGCACACGATGAGCGCGACTGGGAGTTTGCTAAGCAGTTTGATTTAGAGATTATTCCGGTTCTAGAGGGTGGCAATGTTGCTGAAGCTGCTTACACAGAAGACGGTCCGCACATTAACTCTGGCTTCTTAGATGGCTTGGATAAGGCTGCCGCGATTGACAAGATGCTTGCTTGGCTGGAAGCAGAAGGTGTCGGAAATGAAAAAGTCACCTATCGCCTGCGCGACTGGCTCTTTAGCCGTCAACGCTACTGGGGTGAGCCGATTCCCATCATTCATTGGGAAGATGGTACTTCAACGGCTGTCCCTGAAAATGAACTTCCACTTGTCTTGCCTGTAACCAAGGATATCCGTCCTTCTGGTACCGGTGAAAGCCCTCTGGCCAATCTGACTGACTGGCTGGAAGTGACTCGGGAAGATGGTGTCAAAGGACGCCGCGAAACCAATACCATGCCTCAATGGGCAGGTTCCAGCTGGTATTACCTGCGTTACATTGACCCGCATAACAATGAGAAATTAGCAGACGAAGAGCTGCTCAAGGCTTGGCTTCCAGTTGACATTTACATCGGTGGCGCAGAGCACGCTGTGCTCCACCTTCTCTACGCTCGTTTCTGGCACAAGTTCCTCTATGATGTCGGAGTGGTTCCGACCAAAGAGCCTTTCCAAAAACTCTTTAACCAAGGAATGATTTTGGGGACTAGCTACCGTGACAGCCGTGGTGCTCTTGTAGCGACTGACAAGGTGGAAAAACGTGATGGTTCTTTCTTCAACATCGAAACTGGAGAAGAACTGGAGCAGGCGCCTGCTAAGATGTCTAAGTCTCTGAAGAATGTGGTTAACCCAGATGATGTAGTAGAGCAATACGGTGCCGATACACTGCGTGTCTATGAAATGTTCATGGGGCCACTGGATGCATCCATCGCTTGGAGCGAGGAAGGTCTGGAAGGCAGCCGCAAGTTCCTAGATCGGGTCTACCGTTTGATTACAAGTAAAGAAATCGTTGCGGATAACAATGGTGCTCTCGACAAGGTCTACCATGAAACAGTCAAGTCTGTCACAGAGCAGATTGAGGAGCTCAAGTTTAACACAGCCATTGCCCAGCTCATGATCTTTGTCAATGCAGCCAACAAGGAAGAAAAACTCTATGTCGAATATGCTAAAGGTTTCATTCAATTGCTTGCTCCTTTTGCACCACACTTGGCTGAAGAACTCTGCAGGCAGTAGCTCAAACTGGTAAGAGCATTTCCTACGTAGCTTGGCCAACTTATGACGAAAGCAAGCTGGTTGAGGCAGAGGTCGAAATCGTAGTGCAAATCAAGGGTAAAGTCCGTGCTAAGCTAGTTGTAGCTAAGGACTTGAGCCGTGAGGAATTGCAGGAAATCGCTCTGGCAGATGAGAAAATCAAGTCAGAAATTGCCGGCAAAGAAGTTGTTAAAGTGATTAGCGTTCCAAATAAACTAGTTAATATTGTGGTGAAATAATTACTTTTTATAGTATGCTTATAAAGGAGGAGTCGTGAAAAGGGCTCCTCTTTTCAATAAATCTTGTCTTAAATAGTAGAACTTTTTCTCATTTTTCTATTTTCTCTTGTATTAGTTCTAGACTTTATTTATAATCATTATAAATAAAAGAAAGAAAAATTTAAATAGTGGAAGAACATAAAATTGATACGAACTTTAGTGGTCGGCTGAATATATTGCGGGCCGGGGTTTTGGGAGCTAATGACGGCATTATTTCCATAGCAGGTGTGGTTATTGGGGTGGCTAGTGCGACGGACGATGTCTGGATTATCTTTCTGTCTGGTTTAGCGGCAGTCTTTGCGGGTGCCTTTTCTATGGCTGGAGGAGAGTATGTTTCTGTTTCTACTCAAAAGGATACAGAGGAAGCTGCTGTTGCCAGAGAGCGGGAGCTTTTAGAGAAAAATCCAGATATTGCTAGGCAGTCTCTCTATGCTGCCTATGTTCAAAATGGCGAGTGTGAGACTTCTGCCCAGCTCATGACCAATCGGGCTTTTCTCCAAGATCCGTTGGAGGCTTTGGTAGAGGAAAAATATGGAATCGAGATTGAGGAGTTCACTAATCCCTGGCATGCTGCCGTATCAAGCTTTTTAGCCTTTGCTGTTGGTGCGCTTTTTCCTATGATTACCATTATCATGCTTCCAGCCAGCATTCGTATCTGGGCAACCGTACTAATCGTGGCCTTGGCCCTTTTGGGAACAGGTTATACCAGCGCTAGATTGGGCAAAGCACCACTCAAAAATGCTATGATTCGCAACCTCGTTATTGGTCTTTTAACCATGGCGGTCACCTATGCAGTAGGGCAGGTGTTTGCAATTTAGATAGTAGAAAAAATTGAAATCAGTAGTTTTACTGGCTTTTTGCATTATCGAATCTAGAGAAAAATCGAGCTTTAACTATTATCTGAATGAGTTTAGCGCCCTTTTTCCTATTCTCTAATTCCCAAGTTCGAGAGAAAGAAGTGCGTGGCACTTCTTTTTTGTGAAAATTTTCTTTATATCAAGAAAACTTTTGGAAAATATGATATAATAGGTGCGTATAAAATATGAAAAGGAGTTTTTGTAACATGGCAAAACTTACTGTTAAAGACGTTGATTTGAAAGGTAAAAAAGTCCTCGTTCGTGTAGACTTTAACGTACCATTGAAAGACGGAGTGATTACAAATGACAACCGTATCACTGCTGCTCTTCCAACTATTAAATACATCATTGAGCAAGGCGGTCGTGCAATTCTCTTCTCTCACCTTGGACGTGTCAAAGAAGAAGCAGACAAAGAAGGTAAATCACTTGCACCAGTTGCTGCAGACTTGGCTGCTAAACTTGGTCAAGACGTTGTTTTCCCAGGTGTCACTCGTGGTGCTGAATTGGAAACAGCTATCAATGCTCTTGAAGATGGACAAGTTCTTTTGGTTGAAAACACTCGTTTTGAAGATGTGGACGGCAAGAAAGAATCTAAAAACGATCCTGAACTTGGTAAATACTGGGCATCACTTGGAGATGGTATCTTCGTAAATGATGCATTGGTACAGCTCACCGTGCACACGCATCTAACGTTGGTATCTCGGCAAACGTTGAAAAAGCTGTTGCTGGATTCCTTCTTGAAAACGAAATTGCCTACATCCAAGAAGCTGTTGAAACTCCAGAACGTCCATTCGTAGCCATTCTTGGTGGTTCAAAAGTATCTGACAAGATCGGTGTTATCGAAAACTTGCTTGAAAAAGCTGATAAAGTCCTTATCGGTGGTGGTATGACTTACACATTCTACAAAGCACAAGGTATCGAAATCGGTAACTCACTTGTAGAAGAAGACAAATTGGATGTTGCGAAAGCTCTTCTTGAAAAAGCAAACGGCAAATTGATCTTGCCGGTTGACTCAAAAGAAGCAAATGCATTTGCTGACTACACTGAAGTAAAAGATACTGAAGGTGAAGCAGTGGATCCAGGCTTCCTTGGTTTGGATATCGGTCCTAAATCTATCGCTAAATTTGATGAAGCGTTGACTGGTGCAAAAACTGTTGTCTGGAATGGCCCTATGGGTGTATTTGAAAACCCAGACTTCCAAGCTGGTACAATCGGTGTTATGGACGCTATCGTGAAACAACCTGGCGTAAAATCAATCATCGGTGGTGGTGACTCAGCTGCTGCAGCCATCAACCTTGGCCGTGCAGACAAGTTCTCATGGATTTCTACTGGTGGTGGTGCATCAATGGAACTCCTTGAAGGTAAAGTATTACCAGGACTTGCTGCATTGACAGAGAAATAAGCAGTAAACCTAGAATATTTAATATTCTATAAAACTATAATAAGAGAAGGACTAGTAAAGACTGGTCCTTTCTTTTTTATGTAAAATCTGTGGAACGGAGAGAGAAGAGAAAATCATAAATAGACATTATACAATCAATGTCTAAAAAACCAAAAAGGTAAATAAACTGAGGAAAAAATGCTTGCAAAACGAGGGAAAACTTGATAGGATAAAGGTATGTATTCTGATGCTTACAGATAGTCAAAATGAGAATGGAGCTTCCAATAGGAGGTTTCAATTATTTTTTGATTTTCGGAGGGCTTGGGAAAACTGCAGACTGTAAAAGTTAGCAGGGGGAGGAGAAAAATGAAGAAAAAAGAAGTTTTTGGTTTTCGGAAAAATAAGGCTGTTAAAACTTTATGCGGTGCTGTTCTAGGTGCGGCTTTTTTAACGTCAACGATGCAAGTAAGAGCAGATGAAGTGGTATCTGATACCAATAGTCCTGTCAATACTGAAATGGTAGGTACTGGAAATGCAGCGACTAATCTGCCTCAAGCTCAAGGGCCAGCCAGTCAGGCATCTCAAGAGAGTCAAGCGCGAGCAGGTCAGGCAGATGGCGGTGTGACAGTGACTGTTCCAACAGCTGGTTTAGATGAAAGCGTCAAAAAGGCTCAAGAAGCTGGGCTGACAGTGGTCAAAGACCCAGCTGTTGACAATGGAGTAGCCCAGACTGCTCAAGAAACAGCAGACAAAAAAGCGGAGATTGAAGCAGATTATCAAGCGCAGGTAACCGAGATTGATGCCAAGGTCAAGGAGTACAAAGAAAAAGTATCAGCCTACGAGGCGGAAGTAGCTCGGATTACAGCAGAAAACAAAGCGACAGCGGAGCAATATGCTAAAGATTTGGCTGCTCATCAAGCAGAAGTAGCTCGGATCACAGCAGAAAATGCTCAGCTGAAAGCAGATTATGAAGCTGCCCTTAGTAAATACAAAACAGATTTAGCAACGATTCAAAAGACCAACGCAGATAATGCGGCAGCCTATCAAGCAGCTAAAGCGGCCTATGATGCAGAATTAGCTCGTGTTCAAAAACTGAATGCGGAAACAAAGGCTAATTATGATACGGCTCTGGCTGCTTATGCTAGTGAGTTGGACCGTGTTCAAAAGACGAATGCAGCAGCTAAGGCTCGGTATGAAAAAGCTTTGGCTGACACTCAAGCTGCCAACGCTAAGATTGCCGCTGATAATGAAGCTATTAAACAGAGGAATGCGGCTGCAAAAGCGGCCTACGAGGCAGCACTTGCCCAATATCAAACAGATTTAGTAACTGTCCGAAAGACCAATGCTAATAATGAAGCGGCATATCAAGCGGCTCAGGCGAATTATCAGGCAGAATTGGCCCGTATCCAAAAGGAAAATCAAGATAAAAAAGCTCAATATGAAGCAGATTTAGCAGCTTATGAAGCTAAAAAGGCTCAAATTGAAGCTGAAAATGCGGCAGCTCAAAAAGAATATGAGCAAAAGCTAGCAGAGAACCAAGCTAAGAATGCCACTATAGCAGCTGAAAATGAAGAAATCAAGAAGCGTAATGCTCAAGCCCAAGCAAACTATCAAGCTCAGTTGGCCCAGTATAATGCTGATTTGGCTGTCTATAACACAAAATTAGCCAAGTATCAGCAAGATAAGGCTAAATATGATGCTGAACAGGCCAAGATTAAGGCTGGACTGGCTATCGCAGAAACAAAGAAGACTGAAGACGGTCATTTGAGCCGTCCAATTGCGCAAAGCCTGGTTTTCAAATCAGAACCTAATGCTGATTTGTCACTGACTACAACTGGTGAGTTTGTCAGCTATGCTGGTATGGAAGCCGCTGTAAAGAATACTGCAGAGTTTTCTAAGAAACTCTTCCAGCTGGATAACTTCAAAGTAACGGATATTCAAAATGCTAACTATCAGACCAACCAGCAGGAAAGCTTTGGTACAGTTGGCAAGTATGCAGACTATAGTTCTAACGTAACAAGCGGTAAAGGGCCGACTGAATGGTCTTCTGTTTTGTTGAGTCGCGGTCAGTCTGCAACAGCAACCTATACAAATCTTCAGGGAACTTATTATCGAGGGAAAAAAGTTTCTAAAATCGTTTATACTTATACTCTTGATCCAAGCTCTCAATTCCGCAATGATAAGGCTTGGTTAGGTATTTTAAAGACCCGACAATGGGAGTTTTTGCTTCCGCTTATACAGGAAATTTTGAAGATGCAACCTCTCTCTTTGTGAAGACGGAATTTGTCTTTTATGATGATAAAGGCCAACCGATTAATTTTGATCAGGCTTTGATGTCCGTGGCTTCCCTCAACCGTGAAGCTAACTCTATCGAAATGGCCAAAGATTATACAGGAACTTTCAACAAGATTTCGGGTTCATCTATTGGTGAAAAGAACGGCCAAATCTATGCGACTGAGTCTGAAAACTTCAAAAAAGGAGTTGGCGGATCTCGCTTTACAATGTATAAGAATGCTCAGCCAGACTCAGGCTGGGACACTACAGATGCTCCTAACTCATGGTATGGGGCAGGAGCGGTGGAAATTTCTGGTACAACCAACAGCATGACGATTGGAACGATTTCCTCTTCTGAAGTGTTAGGCCAGCCAGAAGCTACTGATCCACGTAGGGCTGACAAACTAGCTCCTAAGAAACCAAATATTTGGTTTGCGATTAATGGTGATGTTCGAGCGAATGATCTGCCAATCATCACAGTAGAAGAACCGGAAGCGCCCGTAGCTCCTACAGCTCCTGCAGTGCCAAGCGAAGAAGCGCTTAAGCCTTTGGATCCAGCTCCAACTACACCAACACCGAAGGCTCTTCCAACACCTCCGGCAGCACCGACTTATGAAAAAGATCCGACGCCACCGACGCGTACACCGGATACACCAGAGCCCTAGTAAGCCATCTGAGCCAAGCTATGAAGTGGAAAAACTGTTCGGCCAGCGGTGGTAGAACCGACCTATGAAAAGGGCAACACCTCCGGCAGCACCGACTTATGAGAAGGAGCCGGAAGCGCCAACACCTACACCAGATACAGCAGAGCCTAATAAGCCGGTAGAACCAACTTATAGCCCACTGCCAACCTTACCAGCAGAGCCTGTTTATCAAAAAGAGCCAGCAGCGCCCGTAGCTCCGACTGTGCATTATCATTATCATCTCTTGCAATCTCAACCGCAGATTAATAAAGAAATTCAAAATGACCAGGCACCAATATTGATAAGACTCTGGTGGCTAAGCAGTCGGTCGTTCAGTTTGCCTTAAAGACAGAAGCTCTTCCAGCTGGACGCAGCGAGACGACTTCTTTTGTTATTTCTGATCCGTTACCAAGTGGTTATGAAGTTGACTTAGAAGCAACAAAAGCTGCTAGCGCAGGTTTTGACGTCAGCTATGATAAGGCTAGTCACACAGTAACATTCAAGGCAACTGCAGCAACGCTAGCTACTTATAACGCTGATACGACCAAAGAAGTTGCTACGCTCTTTCCAACGGTAGTCGGCCGAGTGCTCAATGATGGCGCAACTTATACTAATAATTTCACCCTAACAGTCAATGATGCCTACGGTGTCCGCTCAAACCTAGTACGCGTGACTACGCCAGGCAAGCCTGATGATTCAGACAATCCAAGCAATAATTACATCAAGCCAACCAAGGTCAATAAAAATAAGGCAGGATTGGTGATTGATGGTAAGGAAGTCTTGGCTGGTTCGACCAATTACTACGAGCTGACTTGGGATTTGGATCAGTATAAGGGTGACAAGTCATCTAAGAGCACGATTCAAAAAGGTTTCTACTATGTAGATGACTATCCGGAAGAAGCACTTGAACTTCGTCCGGAATTAGTCAAGCTAGTAGATGCGGATGGCAAAGCTGTGGCAGGTGTGACAGTGACCCACTACGAGAGCCTTGAAACAGCCCCTGCAGCAGTTCGAGAGCTCCTTCAAAAGGCCAATATCACTGTTAAAGGTTCTTTCCAACTCTTTGCAGCAGACGATGCCCAAGCCTTTTATGACCAATATGTCGTAACAGGTAAGTCTTTTACGATAACAAGCCCTATGGCTGTCAAAGAAGGAATGGGCCGCACAGGCGGTAAATTCGAGAACCGGGCTTATCAAATTGACTTTGGAAATGGTTATGCGACAGACGTAGTCGTGAACAATGTTCCTAAAATCAGTCCTGAAAAAGATATTACCCTGAGTTTGGATCCGACAAGTGCAGAGAACTTGGATGGCAAGGAACTGACTTTGGGACGGCACTTTAACTACCGTCTCATCGGCGGCTTGATCCCTGCTAACCACTCTGAAGATTTGACAGACTATAGCTTTGTGGATGATTATGATCAACGAGGCGATGAGTACACGGGTGCTTACAAAACCTTTGCCAAAGTAGACATCACGCTCAAAGATGGTAAGGTGATAAAGGCTGGTACAGATTTGACTGAGTATACAGCTGCGAATATTGATCTTGAGAAAGGCTTGATTTCTATTCGTTTCAAGGAAGAATTCTTAGAGACTATTTCTCTGGATTCAGCTTTTCAGGCTGAAACCTATCTACAGATGAAGCGGATTGCTGCGGGTACTTTTGAAAATACCTACATCAATACCGTCAATCGTGTGGTCTATGCTTCAAATACAGTTACAACAGTCACTCCTAAGTCACAGCATCTGATTGTTTCGGATGTAAACGATCCAAGAAGAGCCAAACCAACTCCAGTGGCTAAAAAGATTCCTGTTTCTCTTCTGCCAGAAACGGGAGCCAAAGATGCAGTCTATCTGCCATATCTAGGTTTAGCAGCCATTATTGGTGCTTTAGGTCTAGGAAAATTGAAAGGTAAAGAAGACTGATAATAGATGAGGCTAGGGATTCCCTAGCCTTTTTATCTTTAAAAATACTGCTAAATCTCATGTAGCAAAAGTCTAAATCATTTGTAACATGACAAAAACATAACTCTAAAAAAACTGACATGTAAATAAGGTATGATTTTTTTATCATCAAATTATACGGAGAAATACAGTTATGAAAAAAGCATTTGCTAAAGCAACTCTTGGTTTAACTTCTACAGCTTTTTTGGCGACAATCGGCGCTCAGGCTGTCAATGCAGATTCTTACGTTGTCCAGCATGGGGACTCTTTTTTTGCCATTGCTAGCGCCAATGGGATGAATCCTTACGAACTTGCTGCCAATAATGGAAAATCAATTTTTGATACGATTAATCCAGGGGATGTGCTGCAAGTAAATGGCACTGCTTTGGCACAGACTTACAATCCGTACAATGCTCCAGCTTATGAAGCGATAAGCGATGCTGCTTTGGTATCTGATACTGAAGATGTTGTCTTAAATACGCCAACTGATTATGGCAATTCTTACCCAATCGGCCAATGTACCTGGGGCGTGAAAGAAATGGCTCCTTGGGCGAGCAACTGGTGGGGCAATGCTAATACTTGGGCAATCAATGCTGGTGCTCAGGGTTATGCAACAGGAAATGTCCCAGTAGCAGGCGCTATTGCAGTTTGGGATGGTGGCGAATACGGACATGTTGCTTATGTGACAGATGTGCAAAGCGACAGCTCTATCCAAGTCTTGGAAGCGAACTACAATCACCAAAAGCAGATTAACAACTATCGTGGCTACTTTAACCCAAATGAATTTATGGGTGGTGTTACTTATATTTATCCAAACTAAAGATAATAAAAACGAGGCTGGGACAGATAATGTCTCAGCTTTTTTTCAGAAGAGACCCTGCCGCGCTAGCTGATAGGGCTTTTTCTTTGTGTGGGAAATCTCCTAAGCAGAAAGAGTTTTTTTGAGGCGAAATATGTTAAAATGAAGAGAGGGAGGATTTCCTGGAAGGAGACTAATGAGTTATTTCAATAAGTACAAGTTTGATAAATCGAAATTTCGTCTGGGCATGCGTACCTTTAAAACCGGTCTGGCTGTCTTCATCATCCTACTGCTCTTTGGACTTTGGTTGGAAAGGCCTGCAAATCGGTGCTTTGACTGCAGTCTTTAGTCTTCGTGAGGATTTTGATAAGAGTGTCCACTTCGGGACATCGCGAATCTTGGGAAACAGCATTGGTGGTTTTTACGCTCTGCTATTTTTCATTGCCAATAGTGTTTTTAAGGAGCAGTATTGGGTCACCCTCCTTTTGGTGCCGGTTTGTACTATGCTGACAATCATGACCAATGTCGCCATGAACAACAAGGCGGGAGTCATTGGCGGAGTATCTGCCATGCTGATTATTACCCTGTCCATTCGGCCGGAAGATACCATCCTGTATGTCTTTGCTAGAATCTTTGAAACGTTTATGGGAGTCTTTGTTGCGATTCTGGTAAATTCTGATATAGATCGGCTGCGAGCCATCTTTGAAAAGAAAAAATAAAATCCGTGTAAGAAAATCTGACATTATTTCTTGACATAAGATTTATTTCGTCCTATAATAGTGCGTAGAGAGGAATTTGAATGAAGGAAAAAGAGTTTCGCCGAAACATGGCAGTCTTTCCCATCGGCAGTGTTATGAAACTGACGGACCTATCTGCCCGTCAGATCCGTTATTATGAAGACCAGAATCTGATTACCCCTGCTCGGAATGAGGGCAATCGTCGGATGTATTCTTTGAATGATATGGACCGCCTTTAGAAATTAAGGATTATATTTCAGAAGGCTATAATATCGCTGCGATTAAGAGGAAATATGCTGAGCGTGAAGCCAAGTCCCGCAAGACTATTAGTGACAAAGATGTCCGCCGTGCCCTGCATCATGACATCTTGCAGCAAGGCCGTTTTGCTTCTTCTCTGCCAACCTTTGGTCAGATGCGTCGACCATAGCTATTTTGTTTGAATTACAAGGAGAAATTTAATGTCTATTACAGCAGCTGATATCCGTCGCGAAGTAAAGGAGAAAAATGTTACCTTTATTCGTCTTATGTTCTCTGATATCTTAGGAACTATGAAGAATGTGGAAATTCCTGCCACGGATGAACAGCTTGACAAGGTCTTATCCAATAAAGCCATGTTTGATGGTTCTTCCATTGAAGGTTTTGTCCGTATCAATGAATCAGATATGTATCTTTATCCTGATCTAGATACTTGGACAGTCTTTCCCTGGGGAGATGAAAACGGTAGTGTAGCGGGTCTGATTTGCGATGTTTATACGACAGATCATGTACCGTTTCTAGGGGACCCTCGGAGTAACCTCAAGCGTGCCCTCAAGCATATGGAAGAGCTGGGATTCAAGTCCTTTAACCTCGGACCAGAGCCAGAATTTTTCCTCTTTAAGCTGGATGAAAATGGCGATCCGACGCTGGAAGTAAATGACAAGGGCGGTTATTTTGACTTGGCGCCGACAGATTTGGCAGACAATACTCGCCGGGAAATCGTCAATGTCCTAACTAAGATGGGCTTTGAAGTAGAAGCTAGTCACCATGAGGTAGCAGTCGGCCAGCACGAGATTGACTTTAAGTATGACGAAGTACTTCGGGCTTGTGACAAGATTCAGATTTTCAAGTTGGTTGTGAAAACTATTGCTCGTAAGCACGGTTTGTATGCAACCTTTATGGCTAAGCCTAAGTTTGGGATTGCAGGATCTGGTATGCACTGTAATATGTCTCTCTTTGATCAAGACGGCAATAATGCTTTCTTCGATCCAGAAGATCCAAAAGGTATGCAACTGTCAGAAACAGCCTACCATTTCTTGGGTGGTTTGATTAACCATGCTTATAACTACACAGCTATCATGAATCCAACGGTCAACTCATACAAACGTCTGGTTCCTGGATATGAAGCACCAGTTTATATTGCTTGGGCAGGACGTAATCGTTCACCGTTGGTGCGCGTGCCAGCCTCTCGTGGTATGGGTACTCGCTTGGAGCTGCGTTCGGTTGATCCGATGGCCAATCCATATATTGCTATGGCAGTTCTCTTGGAAGTTGGCCTGCACGGTGTCGAAAATAAAATCGAAGCTCCAGCACCAATTGAAGAGAATATTTATATCATGACTCCAGAGGAGCGTAAGGAAGCTGGAATTACAGACCTACCATCAACGCTTCACAATGCCTTGAAGGCCTTGACAGAAGACGAAGTCGTTAAAGCGGCTCTTGGCGAGCATATCTATACGAGCTTCTTAGAAGCTAAGCGTATCGAGTGGGCTAGTTATGCAACCTTTGTCTCCCAATGGGAAGTGGATAATTATCTGGATTTATACTAAACTTAGAGCAGGAGGATTGGCATATCCCCTGCTTTTTCGTGGAGGAGGAGAAAGATGGAAAAATTTCATGATTTTATTAAGCGTGTTTTTGATGAGCAATATGAAGTCTATTTTGGTCCAGATATGCTTGAAAAACTTGAGCCTCAAGATTATTATTTAAGGCGGGAGGAAGATGGCCAGTTAATTGCCTTGCTCCATGCCCAACAGGTGCTGGAAAATATTCATGTCAAGGCTTTGGTGGTGGATAAAGAACATCAGAAAAAAGGTTTGGGAGCTAGTCTGCTGGCAGAATTAGAAGAAAAGGCTGTAGAAGCTGGAGTAACTAGCATTACCTTGTCCACTAAATCTTATCAAGCCAAGGATTTTTACATCAAGCAAGGCTATGAAATCTACGCCAGTTTAGCAGATGTCCCGCAAAAGGGCATTACCAAATATCATTTTATTAAGAAATTAAGCTGAGCTAGTCTCAATAGATAGAAGTCAATTTGGCTTCTGTTTTTTAATATTCATTTGCATACATTCAGTATGTATGTTAAAATAAAGTTTAAGAAAAGGAGAACAAATGATTACCAGTTTATACCCCGTTTTAATGAGCGAAGATGTCCATCAAGCGGCACAATTTTTCATTGAGCATTTCCAATTTCAGGAAATCTTCCGTTCAGATTGGTATATTAGTTTAAAGAATATCGAGAGTGGTTTTGAGCTTGCTTTTATTGATAGTAAGCATGGGACAGTGCCACAAGCCTACCAGTCTAAGGCGAGTGGCCTAATCATCAATATCGAAGTTGACAATGTGGATTGTTTTTATGAAGAATTGCGTCAGCAAGAAGAAATAGAGTTTCTTCTTCCTATTAAGAGTGAAGATTTGGTCAGCGCCATTTCATTGTGAAAGCGCCGGGTTCTGTTTTGGTTGATGTCATTCAAGTCATTCCACCTAGCGCTGAGTTTGCAGCAAATTATTTGGAGAGTGAAGATGAATAAAAAACAGCAGGCTTCCTTAGAGACAAGCAAGAAAATATTAGCTATCGCCCGGAAACATTTTTCTTTAAAGGGTTATGCAGAAACTTCCTTGGAAGAAATTGTAGATGAGTTGGGAATGACAAGAGGCGCACTTTATCACCATTTCGGGAATAAGAAAACTTTATTTACCGCCGTACTGGCACAAATTCAGTCCGAACTGGGGTCTAATGTAGAAAAAAGCGCCCTGGAAGCACACGATTCTTGGGAGCAGTTGGTGGAAGGCTGTGTGGCTTTTGTTCGTTTTGCAACCTTGACCGAAAATAAACGCATTCTATTGCTTGATGGTCCCAATGTCGTTGAGTGGAAAGAGTGGCGTCGTCAGGACGAGGCTAATTCTTTCTTTCATTTGAGAGAGCAATTAGACATTTTATCTAAAGAAGGAAGACTTATCTCTATTGATTTGGATATGGCGGCTCATATGATTTCAGGTGCCTTGAATGAGTTGTCTCTTTTTCTAGCTGAGAAAGAGGATGAAGCAGAAGTCAGAGGAGCAGTGAGAAGTCTGTTAAGGGGATTTAAAAATCATGGCGAAAAAGGTTAAAGATTATTATGATTTGGTTTATGCGAAGGATTTGAGCCGTCGCTTGCAAACAGTAACAGATAAATTTGATGCTCAGCATTTTATGTCTCTAGTTGAAAGCGACTTAGAGGCTTTGGAATTTACTCAGCGTCAAGAGCTGCTGGCAAAGAGTATCAAAGAATGCTTGCCACTTTCTTATACTGATTCTCTGAAGGTTTTTGAGCAGATACTTGGTCCGGAGTTAGAGGGCGGCTTGGGTATGTTCTCAGAAGGGTATTGGTTGTGGCCGATTGGCAAGTATGTGGAACTTTACGGAGGTCAGGAATTCGAGTTGAGTGCAGTCTTCAGTAAGGAATTAACCAAGCGATTTACTGGAGAATTTTCCATGCGGCCCTTGCTAGCGAATTATCCTAAAGCTACCATGGATTTACTGTTAGAGTGGAGCCGAGATGAGAATATGCGCGTCCGCAGATTAGCCAGCGAGTGTATGCGTATCCGACTGCCCTGGGCTAAGAAGCAGACTGTGGTCTTAGATTATTTGATGAATTTACCGCTATTTTAAGGAATCTAAAGGATGATAGGGATAAATCAATCCAAAAAAGTGTCGCTAATAATCTGAATGATTTATATAAAGAAGATCCTGAAAAATTCGAGAGGGTGATTGGGACTTGGCAAGAGGAAAAACTGAGTCCGAGTTGCGCTTGGATTATCAAGCATGCTTCGCGAACAAAAAATAAAGCAGAAAAATAAGCCTTGCTAGAACAGCAAAGCTTATTTTTTAGTTGTCTTCGTCTGGTGTAAGCACCATCGGAATAATAATAGGTTCGCGCTCGGTACTTTCGTAGAGGAAAGGACGCAAGGCGTTGACGATAGCTCCGCTGACAGATTGGACGCTGGCATCTTTATTCTTGAGGGCAATGCGAATGGCATTGAAGAGGATGCGCTGGCTTTGGCGGATGAGGTCGCCTGATTCGCGCATGTAGATAAAGCCACGGCTGAGAATATCTGGACCGGCTAAAATCATCTTGGACTCAAAGTCAACTGTTGCGACAGCCAGGACAACACCATCCTCTGACAGGTCTTTACGGTCGCGCAGGACTGCAGCTCCGATTTCACCAATGCGGTTTCCATCAACATAAATATCTTGAGCGTTGAAGCTGCCGGCAATACGAGCTGAGTCAGCTGTCAGAGCCAGCACATCACCATTGCTCATGATGAAGATATTGTCTTTTGGTACTCCAGTATCAACGGCTAGACCTGCATGGACTTTCTGCATACGGTATTCACCATGGACTGGCATGAAATATTTAGGCTTGATCAAGCGAAGCATGAGTTTCTGCTCTTGTTGGCCACCGTGTCCAGAGGTGTGGATGTTGTTAATCTTACCGTGAATCACTTCTACACCAGCCTCGGAAATGATATTAATCAGCTTGTTAACGCTGGTCGTATTACCAGGGATAGGACTGGATGAGAAGATGACTGTATCTCCAGGTTGCAGTTGAACCTGACGGTGGGTACCATTGGCAATCCGAGACAGGGCTGCCATCGGCTCACCCTGACTTCCAGTACACATAATCAGCACTTCGCCAGCTGGATAGTCCTTGAGTTCATTTGGCTCGATGAAGGTATCTTTGGGAACCTTGATATAGCCCAGCTCAATCCCGTTGACAATAGCCTTTTCCATGGAGCGGCCAAAGACCGCAATCTTACGACCGGTCTTGACAGCAGCATCTGCTGCCTGCTGGAGCCGGAAGATGTTTGAGGCAAAGGAGGCGAAAATAATTCGTCCATGAATGCCTTCAATAATCTTCATGATAGATTGTCCGACAACTTTTTCGGAATTGGTAAAGGTCGGAACTTCAGCATTGGTCGAGTCAGACAGGAGGCAGAGAACGCCTTCTTCACCCAGAGCAGCCATGCGGTGCAAGTCTGCCGGCTCACCGACTGGTGTAAAGTCAAATTTGAAGTCACCGGTACAGACAATTTTACCCTGCGGCGTATGGATGACAATTCCCAAAGGCTCTGGAATAGAGTGGGTTGTCCGGAAGAAAGTAGCTTTCAGATGCTTGAACTGTAGTTCTGTGTTTTGATTGATTTCATAGAGCTTGGCATCGCGCAAAAGTCCATGCTCTTCTAGCTTGCCGCGAATGAGGGCCAGGCCAAAGGGCCAGCATAGATAGGAACATTGGCTTGCTTGAGCAGGAAAGGAATACCGCCGATATGATCCTCGTGTCCGTGGGTGATGAGGACAGCTTTAACGCGGTCAATATTTTCCACGATATAAGAGTAGTCGGGAATGACATAGTCGATTCCTAGCAGGTCGTCTTCTGGGAACTTGATACCGGCATCCACGATGATGATTTCATTTTGGTATTCAATCCCGTAGGTGTTTTTACCGATTTCGCCTAACCCACCAATCGCAAAAACGCCAACTTCTTTGGGTTTTAAGGTATATGCCATGGGTTAGAACTCCGTCAATTCAAAAGTGCCTGACTCTTTTTCGTACTCGAGGTGTTTGTCAGACAAGAGCTCGATAAATTCAATATTGTAAGGGGTATTTTCTTCGACTAACTTACGAGCCTGAATGCGGCCTTCCAATTCATTAGCTGCTTCGACCTCTAAATAAAGGGCACGTGTCTTTTCACGGCGCGGACTGCGCTCTTTTGTTTCCTGATAAAAAACTTTGTAAATCATAAGATTCCTTTCTGTGATAAGGTCTAAAAAATAAAAGAAGGCAGGCGTTAGCGCATTTCTTCACATGATAAATTAAAAATGATAAATGGAAAGTGAGCGATTGCTGTGACTTCTGATAGGGCTTACTCAAATGAAGAGGCTAAAATGCTGTTTTAGCCTTGTATCTTATGGAAAAGTAAGAGTAATGAAATTGACCTGATGTTTAATTATTATTGTAATTATACCATAGAATGAGCTTAGGAAGCAAGTCGGGACGGTGAATTTCAGAGACGGTTTTTCAGCCAAAGCGGCTTGACAAAAAGAAAAATCAAGCGATGAACATTTGGTCACTTGATTTTGAGGGCTGCTTATTTGGCGAAATAGCCGTGCTTGCGGTACCAATCTACCACGTCAGCTAAGCTTTCTTCGAGAGGGCGATGCTGTCCGCCTAGCTCGCTCTCGGTTTTGGCAAAGCTAAAATTACTTTTGAGATATTCTTCGGCCATGAGATGAGCGAGCTCATTGGTAACCAAAATTGGTTTTTTGGTGAGCCGGTGGTAGAGCTCACTTGCTTGGGCATAGATTTTGACGAAAAGAGGGGAGATCTTGCGCTTGGGGGCGGGAACGCCAGTGATTTTTTCCAGTATTTGGTACAATTCTGTCATGGTCACTTGCCGTCCAACTGCCAGATAGCGCTCCTTTGAGCGTCCGTATTTCATGGCGCGGAGATGAATATCTGCTACATCTCTAGCATCCACCATATTATAGCTAGCCTTTAAGATACCTGGAAGTTTTTGCTCTACAAAATTGATAATCAGCTGCCCACTGGAGGTCGGACCAAGGTCTCTAGGACCCAACATTACACTCGGCAAGATAAAGCAACCGAAAACATCTGAATGCTTGTCCAAGAAATCACGAACGGCCTCTTCACTCAAATCTTGCTGCGATAGTAATCAAAAGGAGTATCTTTTGAGCGAGACATGCTTTCATCGATTAGCTGATTGGCCTCACCTTCCAGTACGACACAGGAGGAAGTATGGACAAATTGGCGGATACCAGCCTCGTAAGCAGCTTCTAGGAGGTTATTTGTGCCTATAATATTAGTGTCGTAGAGCTCCTGCCAGTGCTTGCCGCCTTTATAATTATCGCGGAAAAAAGCAGCGGTATGAAAGAGGCTGTCGCAGCCTGCTAGATAGTCACGATAGCTTTCGGGCTCTAAAATATCCCCCTTGACAATCTGGATAGGCAGGTCGGCAAATTGTTTGCGCGCTTTTTCCTCGGAGCGAACGAGAGCGGTCACTTGAATGTTTTCTTTTAGCAGAGCACGCACGAGATTATTTCCTAAAAGACCGGTCGCACCAGTCACAAAAGCGTGGGTCATTGTTCTAGCTGGTTTTTGATTTGTAGGGTTTGGGGTCATCCGTTTTTCCTCCTTTTGCAAATAGATGATATATCATCTATTTAAGATTTTATATTTTTTAACTAAAATTGTCAACAATTTACCTAATCTAGTGTAAAATAGTATAGAAGTGATTTTTGAAAGGAGAGCAGCGTGGTAGCAGAAGGAATTCGATTTGGCTATTTGTTTAGAAGTGCAGAGAGCTTAGCGACGAGAGAATATGGGAAGTTGCTAGAGCCTTTGGGAATTACGCCCAATCAAAGCGAGGTCTTGCTCGTTTTGGGCGAACATGCTCCGCTGTCTCTCAAGGGCTTGGGGGAATCCCTGATTTGTGAGGAAAAAAGCCCTAGTCGCTTGGTGCAGGCTTTGATTAAAAAAGGCTTGGTCAAGAAGGAAATTTCTAGCAAGGACAAGCGCAGTTCTCGCTTGAGCTTGACTGCTGCTGGAGCGGATTTGCTGCCCAAGATTGCTGAGCAAGAAGCGATTTTTGGAAAACACTTGGCGCAGCAAGTGCCTAATTTGGAGGCTTTTAGCCAGATTTTAGAGGAATTTTTGGTAGATAGTTTCTACGAAGACAAATTAAAACGCCGCTCACTTTGGCGGCAAGAGGAAAAATAGAGGATAAGCATGAAGATTGCAGCTTTTGATACGTCAAGTAAGGCGCTGACGCTCGCGATTTTAGAGGACGAGACCTTGCTGGCGCAGATGACTTTAAATATAAAGAAAAACCACAGCATTACCCTGATGCCGGCTATTGATTTTCTGATGAATAGTCTGGATATGAAGCCGACGGATTTGGATCGTATCGCGGTGGCGCAGGGGCCAGGCAGCTACACAGGTCTGAGAATTGCGGTGGCGACAGCCAAGACCCTGGCGCATACCCTCAAGATTGAGCTGGTCGGTGTGTCTAGTCTGCTGGCTTTAGTCCCAGAGCAGGTGGAAGGCTTGGTTATTCCCATCATGGATGCCCGCCGCAATAATGTCTATGCTGGCTTTTACCAGTCTGGTCAGGCTGTGCGGCCAGAGGCTCATCTGCCTTTGGCAGAGGTTTTGGAAATAGCTGGCGCTACTAACCAACCAGTCACCTTTGTCGGAGAGACAGCGGTTTTTGCGGAGCAGATTGAAGCGGCTCTTCCTCAGGCTGCCATTCAGCCAAGCTTGCCAGATGCGGCAACTATTGGTCGTCTCGGTTTAGACCTGCCAGCCCAGTCCATTCATGACTTTGTTCCTAACTATCTCAAGCGAGTAGAAGCCGAGGAAAATTGGCTCAAGACCCATCAGGAATCCAGTGATTCTTACATTCAGCGCCTATGATTAAGTTGAGAAAATGGTGCGACAGCTCAGATGTGGACACGACAATTTTGGCAGAAGAGCTTGAACAGCTCTTACTTGCGGTCTATGAGGTCAGCCCTTGGACAGCGAACCAAGTGACAGAGGTTCTGCATTCGAATGTGAACAGTTGTGCACTAGCAGCAGATGAGAGTCAGCTTGTCGGCTTTTTAGTCTGGCAGGAGACAGACTTTGAAGCAGAAGTCCTGCAGATTGCTGTATTGCCTAGTTACCAGGGACAGAAATCGCGACAGCCTTGTTTGACTTTTTGCCAGTAGACAAAGAAATTTTCCTCGAAGTGAGGGAGTCCAACAAGACAGCTCTGCTATTTTACAAAAAAGAAAAATTTGAAGAAATCGCGCGGCGGAAGGCCTACTACCATGCGCCGGTGGAAGATGCGATTGTCATGAAAAGAGAGATCCATGAAAGATAGATATATTTTAGCTTTTGAGACGTCTTGTGATGAAACCAGTGTGGCGGTTCTGAAGAATGAGACTGAGCTTTTGAGCAATGTTATTGCCAGCCAGATTGAGAGCCATAAGCGTTTTGGCGGAGTGGTACCAGAAGTTGCCAGCCGCCACCATGTGGAGGTCATTACGGTTTGCATTGAGGAGGCCTTGGCAGAAGCAGGGATTAGCGAGGAGCAAGTGACAGTAGTGGCGGTCACCTACGGGCCTGGTTTGGTTGGGGCTCTTCTGGTCGGCTTGGCAGCGGCCAAGTCTTTTGCTTGGGCTCATGATATTCCCCTGCTTCCAGTCAATCATATGGCTGGACACCTGATGGCAGCCCAGAGCGTGGAGCCCTTGGAATTTCCCTTGCTGGCTCTCTTGGTCAGTGGCGGTCATACTGAATTGGTCTATGTCAGTCAGGCTGGTGATTATAAGATTGTGGGGGAGACCCGCGATGATGCGGTCGGTGAAGCCTATGATAAGGTCGGTCGAGTCATGGGCTTGACCTATCCAGCAGGTCGAGAGATTGATCAGTTAGCTCATGAGGGACAGGATATTTATGATTTTCCGCGGGCTATGATTAAGGAAGACAATCTGGAATTTTCTTTTTCCGGCCTCAAGTCTGCCTTTATCAACCTGCACCACAATGCCCAGCAAAAAGGAGAGGTCTTGTCTAACCAAGACTTATCAGCAAGCTTTCAGGCAGCGGTCATGGATATTCTCATGGCCAAGACTAAGAAAGCACTGGAAAAATATCCAGTCAAGACTCTGGTCGTGGCGGGCGGTGTTGCGGCCAATCAAGGCCTGAGAGAACGCTTGGCAGCTGAGATTCAGGATGTGAAGGTGATTATTCCGCCATTGCGCCTTTGCGGTGACAACGCTGGTATGATTGCCTATGCCAGTGTCAGTGAGTGGAATAAGAAGAATTTTGCCAGTTTGGACCTCAATGCTAAGCCGAGTCTGGCTTTTGAAACGATGGAGTAAGGGAGAAGAATGCGCGGACAGACATTTAAACAGGGAGCACAGGCGGCAGTGCCAACGGCTCTGGGCTATATTGGGATTGGTCTAGCCTGCGGCATCATGGCGGCGCCCTATATGAATCCCTTGGAGATGGGGCTGATGAGTATACTGGTTTATGCGGGCAGTGCCCAGTTTGCCATGATTGGTTTATTTGCCCAGCAGGCGCCGGTCTTGGCCATCGCACTGACCGTTTTTCTCATCAATATCAGGCATCTTTTGCTCTGTCTGCATGCATCAACTCTTTTTCGTAAGTCTAGCTTGATGCAGAATATTGTCATTGGCTCTTTTTTGACGGATGAATCTTATGGAGTCTTGATGGGAGAGCGGGCACATACAGAGGAAATCGCTGCTAGCTGGATGATGGGCAATAATTTCATGAGTTATACTGCTTGGATTCTGGGTACTGTTTTGGGAACAGCCCTCGGTGCCCTTCTGCCCAATCCTGAGAGCTTTGGGCTGGACTTTGCCCTAGTCGCCATGTTTATTGGCATTTTTTCTTCTCAGTTTACAATCATGCTGCGACGGGTCAAGATAAAGAAGCTCTTTTTCGTCTTGGGCGTGGTGGGTCTTGCCTACTTGCTCCTGACCATGCTGCTTCAAAATTCGCTGGCGGTGCTTTTTGCAACCTTGCTAGGCTGTACAGTGGGGGTGATTTTGGATGATAAGTAAGTATATTTTGCTGGCTATTCTTTTGTCAGCCCTAGTCACTTGGATTCCGCGGGTTTTGCCCTTTATCCTAGTCAAGTACAAGGGGCTTCCGCCCATGGCAGAGCGTTTCCTCAAATATCTTCCAGTTTCCATTATCTTTGCCCTTATCTTATCCAGTGTCACCGATGCTAAAACAGGTCAGCTGCCGAGTTTTAAATGGCTGGATTTAATGGTCGTTTTTCCGACTAGCTATGTGGCATTTAAGTATAAAAACTTAATTGCAACTGTTGTATTTGGTGTAGTCTTGGTGGCCTTGCTGCACTATCTAGCTGGATTTCTTGGCTTGTAAAGAAAGTACAAGACAGATTGAATCGGTCGATTCGGTCTGTTTTTTGATAAAATCTAAGAATTATCTGAAAATATAATATTTTATGCTATAATGGAACCAATCAAAATCATGGAGGTTCGGAAATGGCAGAAGCAGGTCATAAATTTTTAGCAAAATTAGGAAAGAAACGGCTTCGTCCCGGTGGTAAGCTGGCAACAGACTGGCTGATTGAGCAGGGACAGTTTTCCAGCGACAAGAAAGTTCTAGAGGTTGCCTGCAATATGGGAACCACAACGATCGAGCTGGCTAAAAAATATGGCTGCCAGATTACTGCAGTTGATTTAGATAAGGCTGCGCTGGATCAGGCGCGGCTTAATGGAGACAAGGCTGGTCTTGGTGAGCTCGTCACATTTGAGCAGGCTAATGCCATGAAGTTGCCTTATGATGACAATTCTTTTGATATCGTTATCAATGAAGCCATGCTGACCATGCAGACAGATAAGGGGAAGGTCAAATGTATGGATGAGTACTACCGGGTGCTGAAGCCAGGCGGAGTGCTCCTCACCCACGACGTCATGCTCAAACAAAGAGATGAGAATGTCCGAGAAGAGCTATCTCGTGCGATTAACGTCAATGTTGGTCCTCTAACCGAAGGCTCTTGGATTCAGCTGGCGCGTTCTCACGCTTTTGACCGTGTAGACACCTTTGTCGGCGAAATGACCTTGATGAGTCTTCGAGGTATGATTTATGACGAAGGACTGGGCGGCACACTGAAAATCTGCTTCAATGCCCTTAAAAAAGAAAACTACAGTCAATTTATGAAGATGTTTAAGATGTTCCAAAAAAATCAGGAAAAACTGGGCTTTATTGCCATGGTTTCCTGGAAATAGAGAATTAACCTTCTGGACTTGATCTAGGAGGTTGTTTTTTTGTTTGTTGGAGTACTTGACATCTTTTATGAAAGTTGTTATACTTTTTTAAGAATATTCAATGTTGACTATAGGTGTGAGATGATGACAAAATTATTAGTATTAGCTATCTTGGATATGAAAGCAATGTCGGGTTACGATATTCAGCAAATGATGCAGACAACAGATGCTCAAAGATGGGGAGCTGTTCAAGTAGGCTCTATCTATCATGCTCTAAAGAAATTAGAGCATAAAGGATATATTACTATTTCTAGTGTTGAGCAGACAGGTCATCGCCAAAAAGTGGTTTATCAGATAACAGATCAGGGGAGAGTCTATTTAAAAGAACTTGTTCGAGAAGCTTTGGAAAGCCCAGCCCTTACTTATCCTTCGGCTTTATATGCTGGTTTGTCTTTTTATGAGCAATTATCAGATGATGAGGTGAGCTTAGCCCTGCAGGAGCAGGAAAATAAATTAGACCGGGAAGAAATGCTTATTTTACAGGGATGGGAACAAAAACGAGAAGCTTTGAACAATCAAATATCGCCTATGGTACAACTAATTTTTGATCATATGCTGGCGATGGTTCGTGCCCAACGAGATTTTATCAAGCGGGCTCAAGACTATTTGCAAACTGAAGAGAAGTAGAGGGTTAGAAAACATTCTAACTCTTAAAAACTACTCTCATATTCAATTTAGAATATACAAAGAGGAGTAAAAATGAATGATTATCAAAAAAGGATACTGTTGTTTCAGAGTTTTAGACAGTTAACTGAAATGATTGTTATCGGTGGTGGAGGAAGCTGGCAATGGTGGTTTGACAATGCAATCTAAAGATTTATATATTGAAAGGAATCACTATGAAAAAACAAGAAAATTTAAATACCAATCGAAAAAAAGCTTTATTTGTTGTCACTTTAGCCGTTTTTACAGACATGTTTATTCATGGTATGATTGTGCCAATCCTACCAATTTACGCAGGTTCTTTAGGGATTTCCCAGACAGCTTTGGGCTTTCTATTTGGAAGCTATGCTTTAGCCCTATTAATCACAACTCCTATTTTTGGAATGATTTCTGATAAGCTTGGTCGTAGAGGGCCGATGCTTTGGGGAATTCTTGGTTTGGCAGCTGCAACTCTACTCTTTGCTTTGCAAATACTTTTTGGTTTTTGCTTTTAGCTCGTATTTTACAAGGTTGTGCTGCTGCAATCACATGGACAGCTGGTTTGGCTCTCTTGGCAGATTTTTATCCATCTGAAGAGAGAGGGCAAGCTATGGGAATTGCCTTATCAGGTCAGGCTATGGGGATTCTTGTTGGTCCAAGTCTGGGCGGCTGGTTCTACCAAATCGGTGGTTATATGTTTCCATTTTTTGTAGCAGCAGGTATGGCTGTTTTAGATGGTTTGCTGCGTCTTCTTTTATTGAAAGAAGAGCCGCATAGAGAGAAACAAACAGAACAGCAGCCATTTGAACTGTTAAGAAATCAGCACTTTCTATTGATAGTCGGTGCTGTCATGATTGGTGCTGCGGTTCCAAGTGCCCTGCAGCCGACTTTACCCGCTAGATTTGAAGCAGTATTTCATGCTACACCACTTGTTATAGGATTACTTTTCGCTGTGCCTACGATTGCTTATGCAGTCATTGCTCCTCTGATTGGGAGACTCTCTACAAAATTAGGTCATGCAAGTATGACTGTTCTAGGTTTCATTATCACTGCGCTAGCCATGGCATTTGTCACTCTTCCTAGCAATATCTATTTAGAAATAGTAGCTTTGAGTCTGATTGGCATCGGTATGGGAATGATTCTTGCACCTAGTCTGCCTCGTATGGCTGATTTAGCTCAGGAAAAAAATGCTAGCTATGGTTTCACATTTGCGATTTATAATACAGCTTATTCTGTCGGTATGATGATGGGCCCTGTATTGAGTGGTCTTTTATCTGAAAACTTTGGTCTGCAATGGGCTTATGTTATTTTGGCAGGTGCCATCGTTCTTTATATGATGGTTTTTGTAAGTCGCTTAAATCATTAAAAAGGAGGTTTCGTTTTGAAAGAATATAAAAAACTTCAGCAGCTATTGCTGTCTATAGATGGGCAAAGCTACTCAGGCTATAAAAGAATAAAAGGTTTTTATCGGTTTCCTGATTATATTTTAGCGATTGATCATGTTCAGGTAGATCCCTACGCTCCACCATCAAAGATGAGAATTCTTATACAGCGTGAAACAGTGGACATTCCCAAAGAGTACATCAATCAAAAGAATAAGAGAATTGCTGTTTCGGATTTTTTAACACGAAACTTTTATAAACAAAGCCAAAAATTTAATCATTCAGTAAAAGGGACAGGTACCAGCGGTCTCATTATGATTGATCGCTGTGGCCAAGAAATGTTGGAGCGAACAGCTGTTTTAATAAAAGATAATCAGATTGAAGTTCGTTTTGAAGTTGGTCTACCGGCTGCTGGGAGACGCATTTTAGGAAAGTGGCAAATCGAATTTTTCAAGATATTCTTCCAGAAATTATTAAGCAAGCTCTTTTCTATCGTCATCTAAATCAGACAGCTTTACAAACTCAGATTGATCTTATTTTGGATCAAAAATATCTCAGAGAAGAATTACCTAAACAAAATTTAGTAGCGTTTATAGCAAATGGATCAATTTTACCAAGAGAAAGCGGAATTTCAGATAAGCCGTTGATAGGAGCCAAACCTTTTCAAAGTCCGGCCAATCTGGAAATAGAATTTCATTTACCAAGCGGAAAAACTGTGACTGGCATGGGTATAAAAAAAGGAATTACCTTGCTCGTGGGTGGCGGTTTTCACGGAAAGTCGACAGTTTTACAGGCACTTGAACGTGGTGTTTATAACCATATTCCCAATGATGGTCGTGAATTTGTACTAACGGTTTCTGATGCAGTCAAAATTCGTGCGGAAGATGGCCGCTCTATTCAAAAGGTAGATATCAGTCCCTTTATTAATCATTTGCCTGGTAATAAAGTTACAAAACAATTTTTAACCATGAATGCCAGCGGCAGTACTTCGCAGGCTGCGAATGTTGTGGAAGCATTGGAAGCTAGGGCATCTTTGCTTCTCATTGATGAAGATACATCTGCTACGAATTTTATGATTCGTGATAGAAGGATGCAGCAGCTGATTGTCAAAGAAAAAGAACCAATCACACCTTTTGTTGATAGAGTACAATCCCTCTATAAAGATTTAGGGGTATCAACTATTTTAATTATTGGCGGCTCAGGCGATTATTTTGAGGTTGCTGACAGAGTTATTATGATGGATGAATACCTACCTAAAGATGTCACGGCTAAGGCAAAAAATATTGCAGCAGCTGATTCTTATAATCGGGAAGATTCTGTGGAACCCTTTGAAATCCTTAGTAGGCGGGTTCCTCTTAGTTCTAGTTTCCCTTTATCTGGTAAGGAAGATCGTCTAAGAGCCAAGGGAAGATTGCATCTTCTTTATGGCTGGGAAACGATTGATTTATCTGGGTTGGAGCAGTTAGTCGATGACAGTCAAACTAATGCTCTTGCTGTTATGTTAGCCTATTTTAAAAATCATTTTTTAAATGACCATTCTTCTTTATCAGAAGCGATTGAACAACTTTATCAACACATTGAAAATTTTGGATTAGATGCTGTCTCACCTTATACTGGACATCCCGGCAACTTAGCTTTACCAAGAAAACAGGAATTTTATGCCACGCTTAATCGTTATCGAGGTTTGAAAATAAAGTAACATTGTAGAAAATTTTCTAAAAAAGCTTGACCCTGACCTTTGGTCAGCTTATACTATAGTGGTAAGGAGGTCTATCATGTACCATATCAAAGAAGCTGCGCAGCTTTCGGGAGTTTCTGTCAAAACCCTGCATCATTATGACAAAATCGGACTTTTAGTACCCGCCAAATCAGAAAATGGCTATCGGACATACAGCCAAGATGATTTAGAGCGGTTGCAGGTCATCCTTTACTATAAGTATCTGGGGTTTTCTTTGGAGAAAATAGCAGAGCTGCTGAGTCAGGACGATCAGGCCTTATTGCCGCATCTGGTTAGGCAGTTAGAGTATTTGCAGCAGGAAAGAGACCGCTTGGACACCTTGATTTCCACCTTACAAAAAACCATCCAAGAAGAAAAAGGAGAAAGAAAGATGACAATGAAAGAAAAATTTGCAGGCTTTACCTACGAAGATAATCACAAATACCATCAAGAAGCCGTCGAAGAATACGGTCAAGAAGTCATCTCGGAAGCACTGGCTCGTCAAAATGGACGGGAAGAAGAAGCTGCCGCAGCCTTCAATCAAGTTTTTCAAAGTCTGGCAGAGAATATGGGGCAAGGCTTGCCGGTTGACGCAGCAGAAAATCAAGAACAGGCAGCGCGTCTCTTACAAGCCATTCGCACTTACGGCTTTGACTGCTCACTGCAAGTCTTTGCTTATATCGGCCAAGGCTATGTCCACAATCCAGAATTCAAGAAGAATATTGACAAGTTCAGATCAGGCACTGCCCAGTACACAGCAGATGTGATTGCGGCTTATGTTCGGATAAGTGTAGAATAAAATATGCTAGGAATTTCCTAGCATATTTTATTCTACTTCAAGTCATAAAGCCAGTCGTCATCGTCTTTATAGTAAAAGAATTCACTTAAATCGTCTTCTAAAAAAACACGCAGCATATCAGACATGTCTCTGGTTGCCAGCTTTAAATGGGACAGATTTTTAAAATCTTCCCACCAGACCTTTCCTTCATCTGAGGATTGCAGCACACCAGAATAGTGCTTTGTCTTATAGAGCAAGACGACATAACGAAAATCTTTATCATCATACCAATCCTTTATGCCGCAAAGTTGAGGCTTGAATATGGTTAATCCAGTTTCTTCTTTGACTTCTCTGATAACTGCATCGGTAAAAGATTCTCCGCGCTCTACATGCCCGCCAGGAAAAGTGATACCAGGCCAGTCAGATTTGACTCGTTCTTGTACGAGAACTTTTTCTCCGTCATAAATCATACACATGTTGACGAATTCTACATTTTCTAGTCGATTCATTTGCTTATTCCTTTTGTTTGACCTAAATGGATAAATATGAGCTATCACTCATACTGCAAGCTCCCCGCCACCCAGCCGGTACAAAGGGCAGATGTGATGTTGAAGCCGCCCGTATGGGCATTGATGTCTAGGACCTCTCCAGCAAAGTGGAGACCGGGAACGAGCTTGCTTTCCAGAGTTTTAGGATTGATTTCCTTGAGACTAACGCCACCCTTGGTGACAAAGGATTTAGCCAGAGACATTTTGCCAGTGACTGGGATAGGTAGTTTCTTGATTCGTTTGATAAGGCCTTCTTTTTCATTGAGATTGAGTTGTTTGACTTTCTCAGGAAAGGGCTGGGCAAAAAAGTCTGCCATTCGCTCAGGTAGGAGCATTTTCAGGCAGTTCTTCAGCGATTTTTCCCGATGTTCTTCTAAAAAGTCTGCCAAATCCTGCTTCCTCATCTGTGGCAGAAGATCCAGATAGACGGTTTCGCCGCCCTTGACAAAGCTAGATAAGCGCAGAGCTGCCGGACCTGATAGGCCAAAGTGGGTAAAGAGCAGGTCGTGGGTGATGACATGCTTGCCATAGCTTAGGGTCACATCATCCAGCGAAATCCCCTGAAGCGCTTTGTGAGGAAAGTCAGTCAAAAGAGGACTTTCAGCAGCTTCCAGGTCAGTCATCGTGTGCTTGAAGTGTCGGGCAATATCGTGACCGAAGCCTGTCGAGCCAGTTGAAGGATAGGATTTGCCACCAGTCGTCACAATCAATTTCTGGCAGGTCCAAGTCTGGTCGCTGGATCTGACAGTAAAAAGATCATCAATTTTTTTTACGGAGACAATTTCAGTATTGGTGATGACAGTGCCGCCCAGCTCTGTAATTTTCTTTTCTAAGGCCTCGATAATGGTGCGGGACTTGTCTGTAGCTGGGAAAACTCGGCCGTGGTCTTCGACCTTGAGTTTGACGCCGTTCTCAGTAAAAAGTTGATAATGTCATGGTTGTCAAACTGAGAAAAGACGCTGTAAAGAAAGCGCCCGTTGCCTGGAATACCGGCCATGAGGTCATCCAAGTTTCCGTTATTGGTCACATTGCAGCGCCCACCGCCTGTACCAGCTAGTTTCTTGCCCAGTCGTTTATTTTTCTCGAGGAGCAAGGTCTTCTGCCCGTAGAAAGAACTGGAAATGGCAGCCATCATGCCAGCTGGTCCTCCGCCGATGATGATTGTGTCGAAATGGTTCATTGTTCTTTTCCTTTCGTAGGGAGTGGTTTCTATCAGTTAGTCAGAAATCTTGTGCTTCCTTGGTGAGCAGGATTTGCTATCTTGTAGACGTTCTTGGAAGGCTGTAGCTGAACATCTCTAGGCTTCTCAATTCATTCGATTTTTTCATTTCTCTTACTAGACTAATCTGTCTCATTGTATCACAAAAAGGGGCTAAAAAGATAGGAGTCAGGCTCAAAAAATCTTGTGAAATTTGACAGTTAAGGCTTGATATGATAAGATTTAGGTATCTACAAACTAGAAAAAGTTTTTGAGGAAATTATGGCAATTGAAAAGACAGTCAGCGAGTTAGCCGAGATTCTTGGAGTTAGCCGCCAGGCGATTAACAATCGTGTCAAGGCACTGCCGCCAGAAGATACGGAAAAGAATGAAAAAGGAGTCACGGTGGTGACCCGCAGCGGCTTGATTAAGCTGGAAGAAATTTATAAGAAAACTATTTTTGAAGATGAACCTGTTAGCGAAGATGTGAAGCAACGCGAGCTGATGGAAATCTTGGTGGACGAAAAAAATGCTGAGATTGTGCGGCTCTATGAGCAGCTTAAGGCCAAGGACAGCCAGCTGGCTAAGAAAGATGAGCAGCTGCGCATCAAGGATGTCCAGATTGCTGAAAAGGACAAGCAGTTGGACCAGCAGCAGCAGCTAACAGCTAAGGCTATGAATGAGCGTGAAACCTTGCTGTTGGAGTTGGATGAAGCCAAGGAAAAGGTGCAGGAGCAGGAAAGCAAGGGCTTCTGGGCACGTTTATTTGGAAAATAAAAATAAGGTTGGGACATCTGTCTCAACCTTGTTTTAAATAAGAATCGCTTTTTAGAAAGTTTTGTATTGTTCACAACATAAAGGAAGAAAATGAAATCACAAAGACTGGGACTTTTACGTCTCTATCGCAATCTTGATAAAATTTTGTTGCTCTTTTTCACAGTCTTTATGCTCATGGAGCTGGCCTGGGTGCCTTTCAACTCCTTTGCAGCAGAGACTCTGCTCAAGCAGACAGGCTACCTCTTCTTATCTTATACGAATGCCCTGAAGGTTCTGACTTCAAATGTCTGGGTTGGCTTGGCCTTTCTAGCACTTTTTGCGGCCAACCTCTTTGTCGCTTATTTTCAGATTGGACTGATATTTATGGGTCTCCGCAATCTTTTAGATGAGGAAGAACGCAGCGCCTTTCAGTTTATTAAGAAAAGTTTCAAAGACAGCGGCTCGCTGATTCGCTACGCTAGACCCAGCAAGGTCCTCTTTATTGCACTGTATATGGGCTTTATCTTTCCCTTTCTGCGGCAAATTCTCAAAATCTACTACTTGAATAAAATTCTGATTCCAGAATTTATCGTGACCTATCTCAAGACGGCCTTATGGATGAAATTATCAATCTATGCTTTAGGTTTTCTGCTTTTTTTGATAGCAGTTCGCCTGATGTTTGCCCTGCCCAAGCTCTTTTTTGAGCATTTCCGCCTACGAGACGCGATTAGGTATAGTTTGGAGAAGACCAAGGGGCACCTGATTCGCTATACTTGGCAGCTCTTTTGGATATTGGCTAAGAGCTTTCTCTTCTTTCTTTTAAGCAGCATTCCGATTTTAGTGTTGCAGCAGTATGCGGATGGCCAGTCCAATCAGATAGCCTTGACAGCAGCGGTTGTCAATTACTGCCTCATCAAGCTGGCTTATTACTTCATGGTAGCTTACTTTCTGATTAAGTTTGTGGCTTTTCTGACAGATAGCAAGCTATCTGAGTATCGCTACAGGAAAGGCCTGCCTCTCATGCGCTGGTTTATCCTTTTGGTCACTAGCTCTGTCTTTGCCCTTGAAGGATTTGTCTATCTCAATCTGCCCTTGGAAAACGTCCCTATGACCATTTCTCACCGCGGAGTTTCGCAGGGGAAATGGGGTCCAGAATACGGTTGAGTCGCTAGAGAAAACTGCCCTGCTCAAGCCAGATTATATCGAAATGGATGTACAGGAGACCAAGGACGGACAGTTTGTCATGATGCACGATGCCAATCTAAAAGCCTTGGCTGGCGTTGATGCTAAACCGCAAGAGTTGACTCTGCAAGAGCTGACGGCTTTAGATATTTCGGAAAATGGACACACTGCCAAAATTTCCAGCTTTGATGCTTATCTCAAACGAGCCAATCAAATGGGCCAGCGGCTTTTGATAGAAATCAAGACCAGCAGCTTGGATTCAACAGATATGATGGACCGATTCCTGAGCCAATACGGAGCCAATATCAAGGTTTATGGCCACCAGATTCAGTCTTTGGACTATCAGGTTATTGACAAGACAGTCCAGTATGATAAGAGCATACCGACCTTCTTTATCCTGCCCTACAATACTATTTTCCCACGAACACAGGCTTCCGGCTATACGATGGAGTACTCGACTCTTGATGAAAACTTTGTCGATAAGCTATGGACGACGGATAAGAAGCTTTATGACTGGACCATCAATGATGCAGACAGTATCGGTAAATCCTTCCGCTTGGGCGTTGATGGTATGATTACCGACGATTTGGAGCTGGTGCAGAGCTCTATCAAGGAGCTGCAAAACAATCCCGACTATGCCCTGCTTTTGATGAGTAAGGCAGCAGATTTGCTTAATTTTGTGTAGTGGACTAGTGAGGAAACGACTATAAATCAAAAAAGACTGAGATTCTTCAGTCTTTTTTGCTGGTTCGGAGTAGCTCTTGACTTATTTCTAGTCAAGAGGTAAGGTTATTTATCTTGCTTAAAAAGGCAATTTGCCTGCGAAAGCACCCATTTTCTTCTGAGTAGCCTCATCAATCTGAGCCAGCGCGTGATTCAGTGCTTGCGCGGTCATCTCTGACAGAGTTTCCAAATCTTCAGGATCCACAACGGCTGGATTGAAGTCAATGCTGACTACCTTTTTATCGCCTGTCAGTTTAGCAACGACTAAATCTTGGGCTGATTTGCCAGTGAATTCTGTTGCAGCCAGTTCTGCCTGTCCTTTTTCCATTTGTTTTTGCAGCTTTTGTGCTTGCTTCATCATGCTTTGCATGTTCATCATAAGATTTTCTTTCCTTTCTCTAATAAGGGCTCAGCCCTTGGTAATCTTCACTCTTCAAATTATATCATTTTTTGGGAAAGTGGCAAGAAGAACATTTCTAAGAGGTTTGACAAAGATTTAGTATTTATAGTAGAATGGTCATGAATCTATGTATCAAGGAGAAGACAACTTGAAAAACAAGAAGATAAAAGGTCTGCTGTTGGTAGTGCTCTCATCCCTCTTCATCCTAATTGGCTGTACCGGCAGCCCCAAAATTCAAGGAAAATGGAATGTACAGGATGCTAGCGGTGAACAAAAGACCATTGAAATAAAAGACAAGACTATCATTGTCAACGAAGAAGAGTATGAGTATACTCAAAATGCAGTTGGTTTCAAGAATGGGGTGAGTTATTATGGTCTGACTCGGAAAGATAATGGCGGAACATTTTCTATCGTCTTTCCTGAGAAAGATAAAAACACTGCTATTATGTTAATTCCTGATTCAGACGATGACTATCTCACAGGCAGTATGCTCTTTGCTATGAACCGAAAGGAAAGCCGTGTTATAAAAAATATGCAGAGAAATATCTCAATCTACGATAAAAGAAAAAGGCGCTGAATCTCAGCGTCTTTTAGGTTTTATTAATGTGATGTCATGGTCGGCAAATCCAGACTAGATTGTTCCAAATCTACCGTCAGCTGATAGTCGGTCTTATCACGAACGGTATGCTCAAAGTCTGTAGTGTAGAGTACGAGGCGCAGTTGGTCGCCTTTTTTCATCTTATAGATGGTTGGTTGCAGTTCAAAGGAAAATTCCAGCCATTGATCAGGAGTAACTTCTTCGACAGCCAGTAGGTTGGTCCGGTTTTGCAGGTTGAGAAAACCTTTGGTGATGACACGATGAGGCGTTTCAGTATGGGGGAGTTCAACCAGATTGTCTAGCATATAGTAGCGGCCGTTGTCCATGACTCTAGGCTCAATAGGCGTAGGAATCGGTGTGAGGCGTTTAGCTGGTCCGAAGTCCAGCAATTGAGCAGAAATCAGTCCTTTATCAGTGCTGGATTTGAGGCGAAGATTGAGCTGGCTCGCTCCGTTGAGAAAGAGGTCTTTTTCCAAGGTCCAGTCCAGAGTAATCTGGTTGACCTTATCTTCAAAAAGCTCAGTCTTGAAGCTTTGGTAGTTTTTAGCAAAACGATTATAGTCTTCTTCTGGATATAGATTTTGGATAGATTGGCAGTCTTGGCCTAGTTGAAGCTGGAGTTTCTGCTCTTGTCCACCGAAGTCTTCCAAGGGCAGCCAGCTTTGAGCTTGGCTATTGTCCTGCCAGATGACTGCTGGCAGTTCGAAGTCTGATTCGCATCCCAGCAGTTTCTTGCTCAGCAGAGCATTGATAGACTCACGGAAGTCGATGGACTGCCAGTTGTTCATGTAAACATGGGCACCGTTATGGAAGAAGAGATGCTTTTTGATGTGGTGCGGTAAGGCCCGAAACATATTATAGACATGGAGGGGGCTTGACATTCCAGTCTTGAGAGCCGTGGGTGAAGACGACTTCGGCCTTGACCTTATCTGCGTGGAGAAGGTAGTTGCGGTCATGCCAAAATTGATTGTAATCCCCAGTTTGCCGGTCTAGGTCTTTGCGCTGCTGCTCTAGGCTTTGCTGATAAGCGTCGTTGTTGCGCAGGTAGTCACCAGCTCTCAAGTTGCGGGAGTAGGTCAGTTCGGTCAGAGATTCAAAGTCCTCTCCTGGGTAGCCGCCAGGGCTTGTGACAAGGCCGTTTTCGCGGTAGTAGTTGTACCAAGAAGAAATCCCAGCTTCAGCGATGATGACTTCCAATCCGTCTACGCCAGTCGTAGCCAGCCCGTTGGACATGGTGCCTAGATAGGAGATACCGGTCGTAGCCACTTTTCCGTTGGACCAAGTAGCCTTGATTTCCCGTTGGCGAGTGTGGTCGGTGAAGGCTCGGCAGCGGCCGTTTAGCCACTCAATAACGTTCTTATAAGCCTCGATCTGCTGATAGTCGCCGCTGGTCATCAGTCCTTCAGAGTCTTTAGTTCCTACGCCAGACACATAGAGATTGGCAAAGCCACGGGGCAACAAGTAGTCATTGAGAGTGTAGGTGCCGATATGCCCCAGTTTTTCCTCGGCTTCAGAGACTTCTTGGGCAGGAGCCAGCGAATCCAGTTGGAGCAATTTGAGCTCAGGATCTTGGACTGTGATTTGATGGGGTTCTTTTTTTGCTAAGTCCACATTCATATCATGGAGAGCCTTGTCACTGGCGGGGTCATTGGTTCCTTGATGATAAGGAGAAGCGGTCATAACTGCAGGAATTTGTCCTTGATAGCGGGGCCGGATAATGCTGACCTTGATGAGGTCCGGACGACCGTCTCGATCAGTATCCACGCGTGATTCCACATAAACCACCTCTCGGATAGCATCATGGCTGGAAAAGGTTGCCAGGCTCTTGCCGTTGAAGTAGTGGTGGGTATTGTCCTCAGGAATCAGACCCTCGCTGACTAGCTTATCAACTAAGAGGTTGCCATTTTTTGTCCGAGTGTTGAGCAGCTGGTAGAGATTTTCCAACAAGTCTCCAAAGGTAATGGGAAAGCCTGTTTCTTTGCGAAAGGCCTCAGCATCTGTAAAATCAATAAAGGGCGAGAACTCAAGCAGCTGAAAGGCCACAGTATAAAAGACAGACGCCGTAAGTTCTCTGTCAGACTGGAAAAAGCTCAGCAGGTCTGTTTGGCTGTCAGCAGCCCAGGATTTCAAGGGATAATCTGTATTTTTATAAGTGAAAAAGCTGGTGCGGAGAAAATCTTCAAGATTTTCCTTATCAGAGCGATTGTTGTCATAAAAAAAGCCTAATTCAGCTAATTCTGTCAACATATTTTCCCGATTCGTTCTTGTATAACTATACTGATTAAAACGCATATTCTTCCCTCTTTTTCTTATTTTTATTAAAAATGACCTTTACATTATCCATTATACTTGATAAAATAGACTTTGTCTAAAAAATATTTAAGGAGTATCACTAAATGGATTTCGAATGGGTCGTTAAATACGCCACAGAATTTTTAGGGACAGCTATTCTCATTGTCTTGGGGAACGGAGCTGTTGCCAACGTTGAATTAAAAGGAACTAAGGGACATCAGAGCGGCTGGTTAGTCATCGCTGTCGGTTACGGTATGGGGGTTATGATTCCAGCTTTGATGTTTGGTAATGTGTCCGGTAACCATATCAACCCTGCCTTTACTTTGGGACTGGCTGTCAGCGGTTATTTCCCTTGGGCACAGGTTGCACCATACATTGCAGCCCAGCTTTTAGGAGCTATTTTCGGACAGGCCTTGGTCGTTGCGACTCATCGCCCTTACTATTTGGGAACAGAAAATCCTAATAATATTTTGGGTACTTTCTCTACCATCTCTAGTCTAGACCATGGCACGCCTGAATCACGTAAAGCAGCCTTGTTCAATGGTTTTATCAATGAATTTGTTGGTTCTTTTGTTCTTTTCTTTGCTGCTATGGGCTTGACCAAGAACTTCTTTGGAGCAGAATTGTTGAGCAAAGCTGAAGCAACTATCAATTCGCAAGCTGCTCAGATGGCAGCACAAGGGACTTCAGTTCCTAAAGAACAGATTGCTGCTGCAATATCTCAGGCTAAAGACCAAGTTGCACCATTCCAAGTTGGTAGCCTTTCAGTCGCTCACTTGGCACTTGGTTTCTTGGTAATGGCTTTGGTAACCTCACTGGGAGGCCCTACTGGACCTGGACTGAACCCAGCTCGCGACCTTGGACCTCGTATCCTCCACTTCATCCTGCCAGAATCTATTTTGGGCAAACACAAGGGTGATTCAAAATGGTGGTATTCTTGGGTTCCAGTTGTGGCACCGATTCTTGCAGGTATCACAGCAGTCCTCTTGTTTAAAACAATCTACGGATAAGCACATAAGATCAGAGTTGGGGGATTTCCCCCAACTCTTTTTTCGAACGATAGAAGAGGTAAAGATGGAGATGCAAGTATCAAAATTTCATAAGGTCAGTGGCCGCAGAACATTACTCTTTGGTTTTTTAGCCCTTGTTTTTGGCCTGATTATCATTGTCAATGGCTTCAGATTTACCCAGCTGGCCTTCGATTTTATTTCGCTTTATCTGACGGTTGTTGGCTTGGTAAATATTGTTCTTCATGTTTTTACGCGCAAGAAAGAAGGGGCTGTCTGGCATAGTCTGCTTCAGATTGCAGTCGCTATGGGTATCAGCTGGCTCAACCGAATCAGTGATGTGCCTGTCAATATCGTGATTATCAGTTTGGGTAGCTACCAGCTCTTGAGTGCCGGTATTTACGGAATGACCTATCTGCTTTATCGGCAAAATCATGTCAAGGGAGGTTTGCGCTATCTATTTGATACCATTCTCTATGGTGGAATTGGGCTGACCAGTATTCTTTCGCCTGCGACAGACGGACACTTGCAGTTTTTGATTTTGGGAATCTATTTGATGATGCTGGGAATGTCCAATATCCGGGATGGCCTCTTTTTCGACAATGACCGTGAAAAACATCGGCTGCGTAGGCAAATTCGTATTAACCTACCTATTATTTTTGCAGCCTTTATTCCAGTAGAAAATCTAGAGCGCTTTAATCGACTGATTCAGGGAGATGCAGCTTCTGATCGTAAAAATGTTTATAGTCTTGTTAAGAATAGAGAGAAAAAGGCGGACTTAGAGGTCTTGGTCCATACTTCAAAGACAAGTTTATTAGGGGGCATTGGTCATGTAGATATTTGCTATCAGGGACAAGTGATTTCTTATGGCAGCTATGATGTTTTTTCTGAGCGATGCGAGGGCATGATTGGAGATGGTGTTCTCTTCAAGGTTCCTAAAGACGCCTATATTGAGCTTTGCAAAAAAGAAAGCAAGAAAACACTTTTTGGTTATTCTTTGGCTTTGACGGATAAGGAGAAGGAGGCGGTTGAGAAGCGCCTGGCTGAAATTGATCAGCTGTTGGTAGAATGGGAGCCGCCAGCGGAACTGAAAAATGGCCAGCCAACATACTCCTACAAGTTGAAGCATGAACTAGGAGCGCAGCTATATAAATTTAAAACCAGTCGTTTCAAGACTTATTTTGTCCTGTCGACCAACTGTTGTCTGCTAGCAGATTCGATTATTGGACAGGCTGGGACAGATATTCTGGATATTCGTGGTATTATCGCGCCCGGTACCTACCAGTCCTATCTGCAGTACGAGTTTGAGTCCGCTAGGGGTTTGGTCATTGCTCAGACCGTTTACCAATAAATCCAAGTCCTTCTTGTTTTAAAAATTGTTTATTTGCGCATAATTTCTTGTCAAAAAGATGAAAATCCATTACAATAAAATGGTTTGGAGGAATTATGAGCGCGAATCATATTATTAGAATTATCCCTGTATTAAAGATAAATAATCGTCATTTAAATCAAGAATTTTTTGTAAATCAGCTGGGCATGAAGGCCCTTTTAGAGGAAGCTGCTTTTCTGTCCTTTGGAGATCAGACCAAGACTGAGAAACTGCAGCTGGAAGAATCACCCAGTATGCGGTCTCGGCGAGTAAAAGGTCCTAAAAAATTAGCCAGAATCGTTGTCAAGGTTGCAGATGCTAAAGAAATCGAGTCTCTATTGGCTCGAAAGCCTGCTTGGACTAGGCTGTATCAGGGAGAGAAAGGCTATGCTTTTGAAGCCCTGTCGCCAGAAGGCGACCTAGTTCTCTTGCATGCAGAAGAGAATAGAGCAAGTCTGCAAGAAGTGGCGGAGGCTCCTGCCTTTGAAAAGCAAGAGGACTTCATCGGTCTTAGCCAATTTGAGATAGAGACGGTAGAAATTTGTGTGCCTGACGCCAATGCAGCCCAAGAATTTTACAGCAAGATTGAAAATGCGCTGGATTTTCTGACCTTTACAGAAGCAGAGGGACAAGACTTGCAGGCAGACAATGCCCTGACTTGGGACTTGACCATGCTCAAAGCTCAGGTCAATCGTTTAGAAACCGCTGCCCTGCGTCCTGTCTTTGAAGGACACGAGGTCTTTGTACCCAAGTCAGATAAGTTCCTGCTGAGTCAGGATTCTAGTAAGATTGAATTGTGGTTGAAGCATGACTCTAGAAAACATCATCAGTAAAATCAAAGAACAGCTAAAAGATGGTATCTATCCCGGTGCTAGTCTGGCCTTGTACCAAGCTGGCCGGTGGCAGGAATTCTACTTTGGTCTAGCTGATCCGCAAGAAGGAAAGGCCACTCAAGTGGGTTTGGTCTATGACTTGGCTAGCGTCAGCAAGGTGGTCGGAGTTGGCACTCTGGCAGCCTTTTTGTATGAGCAGGGCAAGCTGGAGCTGGATTTGCCCTTGCAGCATTACTATCCGGCCTTCCATCGAGAAGATGTGACCTTGCGTCAGCTCTTGACCCACACGTCAGGGGTGGATCCCTTTATTCCCAATCGTGACCAGCTGACAGCTCCCGAGTTGAAAGCAGCGCTTAATCATTTGACAGTGCTTGAAGATAAGACCTTTCGCTATACGGATGTGAATTTTCTGCTCTTGGGCTTTATGTTGGAAGAGATCTATGGTCAGTCCCTGGATCAGATTTTTCAAAGTCAGATTTTCCAGCCTTGGGGTTTGGCTGAGACTGGTTTTGGTCCAGTTCCAGGAGCTGTGCCGACCGTTCGCGGTGTCCATGATGGTCAGGTTCATGACCCCAAGGCGCGTGTTCTAGGCATCCATGCTGGCAGTGCTGGCTTGTTTTCAACCCTAAGGGATTTAGAAGTCTTTCTGGAGCATTATCTGCAGGATGATTTTGCGGCCAATCTGACCCAGAATTTTTCCAAGGAGCCAGGCAAAAGACGCAGTCTAGCCTGGAATCTAGAGGGCGACTGGCTGGACCACACTGGCTATACGGGAACCTTTATCATGTATAATCGTAAAGAGCAAAAGGCGGCTATTTTCCTGTCCAACCGGACCTATGAAAAAGACGAGCGGGCTCAATGGATCTTAAATCGTAACCAGCTGATGGACCTGATAAGAATAGAACTTTAAAAGACTCCGGCTGCAAGCCCTGGAGTTTTATCATGTCTGCCTATATAAATATCGGTCTCTAGCCCCAGTGATTTTCTCTGAATAAAAATCGCTTTTTTTGCCAAAGTATATTAAAATAAGATAGAGAGAATCTACAGACAAGAGAAGAATATGACAAAAGAAATCGGTGTCGGCAAGGCACACAGTAAAATTATTTTAATGGGAGAGCATTCGGTGGTCTACGGCTATCCAGCCATTTCCCTGCCTCTTAATCGCATTGAAGTGACCTGTCAGGTCTTTCCGTCTGAGCGGGCCTGGCCCCTCTACGCCGAGGATACGCTGTCTATGGCTGTTTTTGCCTGTCTAGAACATCTCGGTCGGCAAGGGGCTAAGATTCGCTGTCAGGTGGAGTCCATGGTCCCTGAGAAGAGGGGAATGGGTTCTTCAGCCGCAGTTAGTATTGCGGCTATTCGGGCGGTCTTCGACTACTTTGAGGAAGAGCTGGATGACCAAACACTGGAGATTCTAGCCAATCGGGCAGAGATGATTGCCCATATGAATCCCAGCGGCCTTGATGCCAAGACCTGCCTTAGCGATGTAGCTATCAAATTCATTCGCAACTTTGGTTTCAGTGAAATTGAGCTGGATCTGGATGCCTTTTTAGTGATTGCAGACACGGGCATTCACGGTCATACCCGCGAAGCTATCCGTGCTGTAGAGAGTCAGGGTCAAAAGGCTCTGCCCTTGCTTCAGGAATTGGGGAATTTAACGAAAATCCTTGAGAAGGCCATTTCTATCAAGGACCTGATGACTATGGGTCAAGCTATGACCAAGGCTCATGAGAAGCTAGCCAAGCTAGGAGTGTCTTGCCAGAAAGCGGATGAGCTAGTAGTGGCAGCTCTTGAAAATGGAGCCTTGGGAGCTAAATGAGCGGCGGCGGTCTGGGTGGCTGTGTCATTGCTCTTGTAGGAGAAAAAAGTCAGGCGGAGGCCTTAGCTGCCTTATTGAGAGAGAAAGGGGCCATTAATACATGGATCGAAAGCCTGTAAGTGTCAAATCCTATGCCAATATTGCAATTGTCAAATATTGGGGGAAGAAAGATGCAGAAAAGATGATTCCGTCTACCAGCAGTATCTCGCTGACACTGGAAAATATGTATACTGAGACCCAGCTGAGTCCTTTGCCGGGCACAGCAACTGGAGATGAGTTTTATATTGACGGTCAGCTGCAAAGTCCGGCAGAACATGCCAAAATCAGTAAGATTATTGACCGCTTCCGCTCTCCAGAAGATGGTTTTGTCCGCGTTGATACCAGCAATAATATGCCAACAGCAGCGGGTCTGTCTTCCAGCTCCAGCGGTCTATCTGCCCTAGTCAAGGCCTGCAATGCTTATTTTCAGACGGGCTATCAGACGCAAGAGCTGGCCCAGCTGGCTAAGTTTGCTTCTGGGTCATCAGCTCGGTCTTTCTTTGGTCCGCTAGCGGCCTGGGATAAGGACAGTGGGGCCATTTATCCAGTCAAGACGGATTTGAAGCTAGCCATGATTATGTTGGTTCTGCACGATGAGAAAAAGCCCATTTCCAGCCGTGACGGTATGGAGCTCTGTGCTAAACTTCCACCATTTTCCCAGATTGGATTGCCCAGTCTGCCTTGGATTATAAAGCTATGTTAAGCTATTTGCAGGACAATGATTTTGCTAAGGTAGGTCAGCTGACGGAAGAAAATGCTCTCCGGATGCATGCTACGACAGAAAAAGCTTATCCGCCGTTTTCTTATCTGACAGAGGAGTCTTACCAGGCTATGGATGCTGTCAGAAAGCTGCGGGAGCAGGGCGAACGTTGCTACTTTACCATGGACGCAGGACCAAATGTCAAGGTGCTCTGCTTGGAGGAAGACCTAGACCATCTGGTTGCTATATTTGAGAAGGACTACCGGCTTATCGTCTCCAAAACAAAGGACTTGTCAGATGAAGACTAGTGCAAGAGTTCAAACCTGCGGCAAGCTCTATCTGGCGGGTGAATATGCAGTGCTGACGGCCGGTCAGCCGGCCATTATCAAGGCCATTCCTATCTATATGACGGGAGAAATCCAGGCAGCGCCTGACTATCGCTTGACATCAGATATGTTCGAACACAGTGCTAACCTAGAGACAGACCCTGATTATGCCTTGATTCAGGGGACGATAGCAGTTATGAACACTTATTTGCTAGCCTTAGGCTACCAACTTCAGCCTTTTTCTCTGAATATTAGTGGCAAGATGGAGAGAGAAGGCAAGAAGTTTGGGATTGGCTCCAGTGGTAGTGTTGTTATTCTGACCATCAAGGCTATGGCAGTACTTTATGAGCTGGACTTAGAGCCAGAGCTACTCTTTAAGCTGGCTTCTTACGTTCTCCTCAAGCGCGGAGACAATGGCTCCATGGGAGATCTAGCCTGCATTGTCTATGAAGACCTGATTTACTACCGATCTTTTGATAGAGAGCTGGTCCGTAAGCGCCTGGACAAAGTTGATTTGCCACAGCTGTTAGCAGAGGATTGGAGTTTTGAAATTCGTAGTATTAAGCCTTGCTTAGCCATGGATTTCTAGTTGGCTGGACCAAGCAGCCAGCGATTTCTAAGGACTTGGTCAATCAGGTCAAGTCAGCTATTTCAGAGTCCTTTTTGACAGGCAGTAGGACACAGGTTGATGCTTTGGGGAGAGCTTTATTAGCAGGAGAGAAGTTCGCTATTCAGTCTAGTCTGGAAAAGGCTAGCCAGCTCTTAGAAAGGCTCAGCCCAGTTATCTACACAGACAGGCTGAAAGTCCTAAAAGAAGCGGCAGAGGGACTGAACTGTGTGGCTAAGAGCAGTGGTGCCGGCGGTGGCGACTGCGGGATTGCTCTCAGCTTTGATGCCGCATCTAGCAAGCAACTGATTCAAGCCTGGCAAGAAGCTGGCATTGAGCTATTATACAGAGAAAGGATGGGCCATGATGAGCCAGAATCGTAAGGACGACCATATCAAATACGCCTTAGAGCAGCGTCCGGGTTACAACAGTTTTGATGAAATGGAGCTGATTCACCGTTCTCTGCCCAAGTACGATTTGGCAGAGATTGACCTATCTACTCACTTTGCTGGCCGTGACTGGGCGTTTCCCTTTTACATCAATGCCATGACTGGCGGCAGCCACAAAGGCGGTCAAATCAATGAGAAACTGGCTCAAGTAGCTGAAAGTTGTGGCCTTCTTTTTGTAACTGGCTCTTACAGCGCAGCCTTGAAGAATCCTTCTGATCCTTCCTATCGGGTGGCGGATGGTAGGCCTAATTTATTGCTGGCTACCAATATCGGATTGGACAAGCCTTATCAAGCCGCCCAGCAGGCGATAGCTGATTTGCAGCCTCTCTTTTTGCAGGTTCATGTCAATCTCATGCAGGAATTGCTGATGCCAGAGGGCGAGCGGGAGTTTCGTTCTTGGCGCCAGCACTTGACGGATTATAGTCAGCGACTGGATCTTCCCCTAATTCTTAAAGAAGTTGGCTTTTGGCATGGATCGCTCTACTGTCGAAGAAGCGCGCTCCTTGGGCATTCAGACTTTTGATATTTCTGGCCGGGGCGGCACTAGCTTTGCCTATATTGAAAATCAGCGGGGTGGCAATCGTGACTACCTCAATGATTGGGGACAATCTACTCTGCAGAGCCTGTTGGCGCTTCAACCATTGCGCGATGAGGTCGAACTCTTGGCTAGTGGAGGTGTCCGCCATCCTTTGGATATAATCAAAGCCTTGGTCTTAGGAGCCAAGGCGGTCGGCCTTTCTCGTACCATGCTAGAGTTGGTGGAAAATCACTCAGTGGAAGAGGTTATTGATATTGTAGAAGGCTGGAAATCAGATCTGCGCCTCATCATGTGCGCCCTGTCCTGCCGAAACTTGCAAGAATTAAAGGGTGTACCCTATCTACTCTACGGTCGGCTAAAAGAAGCTAAGGAACAGATTCAATAAATAGCATTAAGACATACAAAAAAAGGCCATTAAGGCCTTTTTACTTGTCCTGCTTTCGTAAGTCAGCTAGTATTTCCTGAGCAGCAGCGAGATTGAAAGTCTTCTTAGTTGTTAAGCGACTGACTACAGCAGCAATTTCTTCGTCTTGGGCTCCAGCCTGCAATGCTAAAGATTTGGCTTGTAATTTCATGTGTCCGGCTTGGATGCCAGTGCTGACTAGGGCTTTGAGGGCAGCGAAGTTTTGTGCCAATCCGACCGATACGATGAGGGAAGCCAAGTCCTTGGCCTGAGGCTGCCCTAGCAAGTCAAAGCTGGCTGCCACTGCGGGATTGAGGCCAATGGATCCTCCCTTAGTTGCAATGGGCATAGGGAGGGTCATCTGACCATGAAGCTGGCGTTTGTCTGGATCTGCCGTCCAAGTAGAGAGGCCACGGTAACTTCCTTCTCGGCTGGCATAGGCGTGGGCACCAGCTTCCACAGCCCTCCAGTCATTTCCAGTAGCCAGCACCAAAGCATCAATGCCATTAAAGATGCCTTTATTGTGGGTAGCTGCCCGGTAAGGGTCGACCTGGGCTAGCTTGCTGGCTAGCTGCATCTTATCCGCAAGAAGTTCCGCCTCGGCCTTATCCCGGCTGAGAAAGCGATAGTCGATAACACAGCGGGCCGTTACCAGGCTATCTGTTGCATAGTTTGACAGGATAGCCATCAGACTCTTACCGCCAGTCAGCTCTTCCAGAGGAAGGGTGAGGGCCTCCAGCATAGTGTTGAGCATATTGGCTCCCATGGCTTCCTGCGTATCCACAGATAGATAGAAAATGAGGAAGTCATCCTTTTGCTCCAGCCAGAGATCTCTAGCACCGCCACCACGGGCAACAATTGATGGATAGGCTTGGTTGGCCTGTTCCAGCAACTCTTTCTTTTTTTTGAGAACATCTTTAATGGCTTGGTCAACCTTTTCAACCTGATAGAGGGCGATTTGCCCAATCATCTGGCGTTTGTGGACCTCTGTCTCAAATCCGCCTGAACGTTTGATAATCTTAGCTGCAAAGCTAGCCGCTGCTACCACAGATGGCTCTTCTGTCACAAAAGGAACTTGATAGGTCTTACCATCCACCAGAAAGTCTGGCACCAGAGAGTAGGGCAGGGCCAGAGTGGCCACTACATTTTCACTCATCTGGTTGGCTGTTTCCAGAGGCAAAGTCTGCTGACTGTCTAGCAGCTGCCAATGTTCATCTTGTAAAAGCCCCTTTTCTTTCAGCATCTGCAGCCGCTCAGCAGGAGTCTTTTTGGAAAATCCAGTCCAGTTTACTTTCATGATGATTTCTCAACTTTGATATACTTACGCTGGTGCTCTGCAATTTCTGTCAGAGCGAAGCTTTGATTTTCATAGCCGGAGAAGCGGGCATTGCCTTCCACATCCAGCTCAGCTTCTTCAAAAAAGATGCGCTCGTAGTCTACGATGGAAAGAGCCTGACGCTGGTCTAATTCCTCTAGGCGTGTCTTGGATAAATGCTTTTCATAGCCCTCTACCAAATTGGCACTAAAGATTTCAGAGACAGCTCCGCTGCCATAGCCGAAAAGAGCAATCCGATCGCCAGCCTTGAGGTTGTCGGAGTTTTCTAAAAGAGACAGAAGACCTAGGAAGAGGGAGCCTGTATAGATATTTCCAACTTTTTGGCTGTAGAGAATAGAGGCTTCAAAGTTCTTTCTAAGCTGGTCTTGCTGCTCTTGAGGCAGGCTTTTATCCATGATTTTATTAAGGCCTTTGAGGGCCAGTTTTGGATAAGGCAGGTGGAAGCAGTAGGCCGCAAAATCTTTGAGAGCCAGCTTGTGGCGCTTCTGGTATTCCGTCCAAGTTGTCTTTAAGCTATCCAGATACTGCTGGGTTGAATAGAGCCCGTTTACATAAGGCGTTGTCGAGTAATTTGGGCGCCAAAAATCCATGACATCGCGTGTCTGAGCTACGTTATCATCATTGAAAGCGAGGATACGAGGATTGCTGCTAATTAGCATAGAAATAGCTCCCGCTCCCTGAGTTGGTTCGCCCGGTGTGTTAATGCCATACTTGGCAATGTCGCTAGCTAACACTAAAACTTTGCTGTCTGGGTGTTTTTCGATATGGAGCTTGGCATAGTCCAGTGCAGCAGTTGCTCCATAGCAGGCTTCCTTGATTTCAAAGCTGCGGGCAAAAGGCTGGATGCCCAATAGGCCGTGGACAAAAACGGCTGCTGCCTTACTCTGGTCAATCCCTGACTCAGTAGCCACGATGACCATATCAATCTTTTCTTTGTCCTCTTTTGTCAGGATGGGATCTGCTGCCGCCGCTCCCAAGGTAACAATATCCTCAGTCAGAGGAGCAATGCTTAGTTCTTTGAGTAAGAGTCCCTTGCTAAGCTTGTCTGGGTCAGTTCCACGGGCTGCAGCTAAATCATTTAATTTTAAAACATAATTACTGGTCGCAAAACCGATTTTGTCGATTCCGATTGTCATTATAAGACCTCTTTAAATCCTTTTATTCTAGTATATTCCGAAGACTATTTTACCATACTTAGGAATAAAACTCTTACAAAAACATCTAATCACAGCTAAATCAGGCTTAAGATGTATTTTCCAAAATAAAAACAGCAGATGGTTCTACTGTTTATTTGCTGTGAGTTTGGTTTGGCGCTTTTTCAAGTAGTGGTAGAGCTTGAGTACGACGGTGCCGCTGGCCATGCCAATCGAGATGACCAAGGCTAGAATGACTACCAGAGTGGCGTGAATCATAGCCTGGCTGTAGTCACCAGTGACAAAGAAAGCAGTCGTCCGATAGGAAATGTAGCCTGGGACCAAAGGCGCTAGAATAGCCAAAATAAAAACAACAGCAGGCGTTTTGTAGATGATGCTGAGGATTTGGCTGACGCAGGAACCAATGATAGCAGCCACAAAGGTTGCTATGATGACGTTGGTCGGTCCTTTGAGCAGGAGGTAGAGCAGCCAAATAGCCATGCCCAGCACTCCGCCGGGAATCAGCATACTACGCTGGACATTTAGAACGATTAAAAAGGTAATGATGGCCAGTAGGCTGGCAACTGCTTGCAGTAAGAAAGTCAAGATTGTCATAGGCTTATTTCATAATAAGGAGGGCGACAGAGGTACCTGCACCGAGAGCAAGAGTGATGAGAAGCGATTCAAAGAGCTTGCTCATCCCAGAGTTGATATGGTTGGTCATGATGTCACGCACAGAGTTGGTCAGAGCAATGCCGGGCACAAAAGGCATGACAGAACCCGCAATAATCAAATCATCTGTGGAGTTAAAACCGGAATAGCGTGTCCAGATATGAGCCAGCAGTCCAAAGACGAAGGCTCCAGCAGCTGTCACAAAAGGGATACGGATATATTTGTCCACATACAAAGAGAAGGCAAAGCCAAAGAAGGTAGCAATAGCCGCGCCTAAAGCATCGTAGAAATTTCCACCAAACATGATGGAGAAGAAGGGAGCACTGAGCGTTGCTGCTGCAATCAGCTGCTTGTTGTTATAGGGCAGCTCCTTAACTTTGAGGCGATTCAGCTCATCAAAAGCCTCTTGAAGGCTGATTTCTCCTGTTACCAACTGACGGGAGACCTGATTGACATCGCAGACCTTCTCAATGTTGTAGTTGGTCTTGAGATTACGTTTCATCCGTGAAACATTTGTATTTTCAATCGAAAAGAAAATAGCCACTGGCATTGCTAAGGCATTGCAGTCAATGATCCCTTGTGAATGTGCGATGCGAATCATGGTGTCTTCTACCCGATAGGTCTCGGATCCGCTCTGCAGCAGCAGAGTTCCGGCTAGCATGATAACATCTACTGCCAGATTGAAATCTTTGGCTTCTTCCCTGATACCTTTCTCTGTCATTTCCCCAATCCTTTTCCTAGTATAGCAATAGAACCATTATACCATAAAGCCTCTGAAAAATATCATCAAGTTGGCAGTCACTCGAAGTCTGAAATACAAAAAAGAAGATTGGAGATTTCCAATCTTCTTTCAAATGGTTTGTAAGTCCTTAGTCGTTTATTAGCTCAAAGCATCGTCCATAGAGAGCACTTCGTGGAAGACACGTTGGGTCAATTCAGTCTTTTGCTCTGGAGTCAAGTACTTAGTATTTACACAGTAACCTGAGATACGAACGATAACGTCTTCGCCAGACATAATCTTGTCGTAAACATCCTTCAAGTCCATAACGTTCAAGTTAACGTGCTGACCACCGTTTTCGAAGTAGCCATCTAGGATAGTAACCAAGTTGTCTACTTGTTCGTCATGAGTTTTACCAAGTGCACGAGGTGATACTTGAGTTGTCAATGAGATACCGTCAGCAGCATAACTGAAGTCCAAGCTAGCAAGTGAGTTCAAGTTTTGCAACCAGCCACCTTTTGCCTTGTTAGATGGGTTAGCACCTGGTGAGAAGAATTCCAATTTAGACAAGTTCACGCTGCCATCTTCGTTGAGGTACACTCCTTTATGGACTGGTGAGTTACCAGTTTGTTTAGAGTAAGCAACGTTAGATGTGATAGTCAGAAGAGACACAGTAGCTTCTGCATTCTTATACAGTTTGTGGCTGCGCAGACGAGTTGTGTAAGCTTCAACCAACCATTCAGCCAATTCGTTTGAGCGAGGATCATCTTCACCCCAACGTGGGTATTCTCCGATTGTTTCATAGTCGTAGATATAGCCATTTTCGTCGCGGATTGGCTTAACAGTTGCATACTTGATAGCAGACAAGGTATCAACAGTGTTGGCAAATCCACAGATACCGAATCCCATGTTAGCGCGTTGGTAAGTTGGCAAGAAGGCCATTTGAACAGCTTCGTAGTTGTACTTGTCAGTCATGTAGTGGATGATGTTCAAAGCATCTACGTAAGTGTCAGTCAACCAGTCCAGAGATTTTTCAAAGTTCGCTTTAACTGATTCGAATTCAAGAACTTCGTCACGGATAGGCTCGATGTCAAATACTTTGTAGTCTTTATGAACATCGTCGTAACCACCGTTAAGACCTGTCAGAAGGGCTTTCAGAACGTTTACACGAGCACCAAAGTATTGGATGTTGTGGCGTTGTTCTTCATTTTCAGGGTCAAGTGGAGACACACAACAAGAGATACAGCTCATTTCACCGTAACCATCTCTAGCCATTGTTGTTACACCTTCGTATTGGATAGAAGAGTGTTTGTGGCTCATGTGCATACAGTAGCGACGGAATGAGTATGGCAATTTGTCAGTCCAGAGAACAGTCAAGTTTGGCTCTGGAGAGTTACCAATGTTGTCAAGTGTGTTAAGGAAACGGTAGTCCATCTTTGTAACACGGTGACGGCCATCGTTACCCATACCTGCCATAGAAGTAGTGATGAAGGTTGGGTCACCAGAGTAAAGTTGGTCGTAAGCTTTCGTACGAGCAAACTTCACTGTACGAAGTTTCATAACGAAATCATCAACAAATTCTTGGATTTCTGATTCAGTGTAAGTACCGCGAGCCAAGTCACGTTCTGCGTAGATATCAAGAACGATAGGCACACGTCCAAGGGAAGTAGCAGCACCGTTGATGACACGGCAGACAGCCATGAAGGCGATGTTAGTCCATTGGATAGCTTCTTTAACGTCAAAGGCAGGACGGCGAACATCTACTCCGTAAAGGTCACCAAGTTTACAACTTCACCAAGTGCTTGGTATTGCAGGTTGATTTCTTCGCGCAGACGGATTGTTTCTTCGTCAATATCAGTCAAACCGTTCCAGTCGCGAACTTTTTCAGCCATGAGGTAGTCAGCTCCATAAAGAGCAAGACGTGCGTAAACCCCGATAATACGTCCGCGTGAGTAAGCATCTGGAAGACCAGTTACAGTGTGGGCGTGACGAGCACGGCGGATGTTAGAAGTGTAGGCACGGAAGATACCGTCATTTACTGTAGTAACATACTTAGTAAAGATTTCATGAACAGCAGGATCTGGTTCGTATCCATTTTCTTTCAAAGTAGTTTCAGCCATGCGGATACCGCCTTTTGGCATGAAGTTCAATTTGAAGAGTTCGTCATTTTGGATACCGTAAATCAGTTCGTTGTCCTTGTCAATGTAACCAGCATCGATATCAGCGATAGATGCCGGACGAGTGTCCATTGGGAAACGAGTTTCTTCGTAGTGAGCTTTCGTTTCTTCTACGATTTTCTTGATGTGGAGTGAGCGCTCAGTAGGACCTGCCAAGAAGCTTTCATCTCCATCATAAGGTGTGTAGTTAGCTTGAACGAAGCGAGAAACACTTGCTTTTTCTTTCCAGTCTTCACCTTTGAAGCCTTCCCAAGCTTTGTCAAAAATATCTTGAGCTTCAACAACTGTTTTTACAACCATTTGATTTTCCTCTTTATTCTAGCAACAATAAACTGTTACATTTATAAGTAAAGTATACCATACGGTAATCGGTTTCACAAACCATTTTTCGGCAGAAAGAAAGACTTTCTTTTTATAATACAGAAAGTAAAAAAAGTCTCGGATGTGTACTATAGATTTGAAAAAAACATGACTCTTTTCAAATATTTTTGGAAAAAAATGGGTAAAAAAAGTTATAATAAAAGTAATTAAAATGTCATATAAAAAAATTACTGACGAAGAATCTTACGTTTAAAATACTTTTTACAAGAACGAAAAACTGTTTCAGATTTATTTGAGCAAAAAGGGCCGACTTTGTGAAAGCCTGTAAGCTGAGATTGATGGCAGGAGAAAGGAGGAGGGCATGCTGATTTTTCCACTGATTAACGATACATCTCGGAAGATTATCCACATAGATATGGATGCTTTTTTCGCTTCGGTGGAAGAGCGGGATAATCCTAAGTTAAAGGGGCATCCAGTCATTATCGGCAGCGACCCACGCTTGACTGGCGGTCGTGGTGTCGTCTCCACCTGCAATTATGAGGCCAGAAAGTTCGGAGTTCATTCGGCTATGAGTTCTAAGGAAGCTTATGAGCGTTGCCCCCAGGGGATTTTTATTTCGGGGAATTACGAAAAATATCAGGCAGTCGGCTTGCAGATCCGAGAGATTTTCAAACGCTATACGGATTTGATTGAACCCATGAGCATCGATGAGGCTTATCTGGATGTGACAGAAAATAAGCTAGAGATTAAATCCGCAGTCAAAATAGCCAAGCTGATTCAGCACGATATCTGGAATGAACTCCATCTGACGGCTTCGGCAGGCGTTTCTTACAATAAGTTTCTAGCCAAGATTGCCAGTGACTATGAAAAGCCTCATGGTCTGACTGTTATTCTACCCGACGAGGCTGAGGCCTTTCTGGCGCCTATGGACATTGCCAAGTTTCATGGAGTTGGTAAGAAGAGCGTTGAGAAACTGCATGAAATGGGAGTTTATACTGGTGCAGATCTACTCAAGATACCGGAAATGACCTTGATTGATAAGTTTGGCCGCTTTGGTTTTGATCTCTACCGGAAAGTGCGTGGCATCAGCAATAGTCCGGTCAAATCCAATCGCATCCGTAAGTCTATTGGGAAGGAGCGGACCTATGCCAAACTGCTCTATAGTGAGGAGGATATCAAGAAAGAGCTGACCCTGTTGGCACAGAAGGTAGAAAATAGCTTGACTAAGCATGATAAGAAAGGACGAACCATCGTTCTGAAAATCCGCTATGCCGATTTCTCCACCTTGACTAAAAGGAAAAGTTTGAATCTAGCCACTCAAGACAAGGAGCAAATCGAGCGAACGGCTCATGAGATTTACGATAGCTTGGAAGAGCAACCACGAGGTATCCGTCTGCTAGGACTGACAATGACGGGGTTTGAATAAAGATAAAGGCTTGGTTCATTACCGGGCTTTTTTAGATATAGTTTTTAGTATGAGAGAGTTGCTTGTGACTAGCTTCTAAGTTGTCTGATGATTTTCATTGACTAAAAATAATCTTTTTTGAAAAAATACTGGACAAAGTTTTCTGTGTCTGTTATACTGGATCTATAAAATAAAAAACCACCTGGTCGGTTTTTTGAAAAGAAAGGAGCAGAAATGAAGAAATCTGTAGTAGAAAAAACAAGCGAGCACATCCTCAAGTTGAATCAGGAGATGGATCGGCAGCTGGAAGGTCAGAAAGAGTTTTTGCAGCAGCATGCAGAAAAGCTGAAAAAGATGTCACAGGGTGAGAATGGCATACGCTATTCTAAGTGGGGAGTCAAAGCTGGATATGCTGTCCTTGCTGGTGGCTTGCTGACTTCTGTCTTTAGCCCATGGCGAGGACTGGGTATTATGGCAGTAGGCGGTCTGAGCCTTGCCTCCAATCTCTGGCATATCCGGCGATTGCAAAATAAAGAAAGGAGCAAGTAGCAGAGAGATGACCTGTTTTAAGCATCAGAGTCAGGACAACTTAGAAACTAAAAGCAGCTAGACGGTGCTGGCGTAGCTTTTAGCATCATTTAGTCTATCTTTGCTTTTTATTTTAAGCAAGGACTAAAAGACTACGTTTTCTATTTGGCGCAGGTCTTTATTTTTTATAATAAAACAAACCGAATGGTCGGATTTTAAAATATGCGTTTCAAAACAGGCAATCATCTGAAAGACTGAGAGTAAAGGATGCTTTTGTCCAGTTTTCGGATGACTTTTCACAATTCTACATTTGATAAGGAGTTATCGTATGAACAAACAAACACATGTAGAGCCAGAGACAAGGCATATCCTGCCCTTTCTGGCCTGGACTTTTGGCATTACCTGGGGAGCCTGGCTGCTTCAGTATATTTTAACCGCCCTGAAGCTGACCAGCGGGGCTGAGCCTTTGGGCCTTGCTCTCAATTTCATCGGGGGCTTCGGACCGACCTTGGGAACTTTTATCAGCCTCAAAATTTCTCATCCCAAGAAGATGCTGGACTTTATCTTTTCTCATGCTAAGGGCTGGTGGATTTATATGCTGGCCTTCTGTCTGGTTCGGGTTTTGACCCTTTTTATCGCCAATCCAGCCCTGCCGCCTCTGAATGCCGTTCTGATGTTTCCTCTGGGCTGGCTCTTTGTCACCTTTGCTGGAGGCGGGAACGAAGAGCTGGGCTGGCGGGGCCTCCTGCAGCCGGCTCTGGAGAAAAAATTCTCCTTCCCTCTGGCAACTGTCATCACGGCTCTGGTCTGGGTGGCCTGGCATCTGCCCCTCTGGCTGATTCCGGGAACGAGTCAAAGTCAGATTTCTTTGCCCTTCTATCTCTCCTTTGGTATCTTGCTCTGTTTCTGTCAGGCGGTTCTCTACAAGCAGACGGCCTCTGTCTTTGCCTGCATGGTCTTTCACGGCTGCATTAACTTTGCTCAGGCGACGATTGTCGGCAGTGCTACAAATGGCGGAAGGTATCTCAGCTTCCAGGCTGCTAATCTGGTCATGACCGCCCTGCTGGTCGGCTGGTGGTATTGGAAGGGCAATCGGAAAGGGGCTGAGAAAGATGCAAGCTAAAAATCTTGGAAATCGCTCTTCTGCCAAAGAAAAAGGAGTAATCAAAAAAAAGGAGTAATCATATGAAAACACAAATGAAAACACAAACACATGTAGAGCCAGAGACAAGGCATATCCTGCCCTTTCTGGCCTGGACTTTTGGCATTAGCTGGGGATCCTGGCTGATTCTGTATATTTTATCTGCGCTGCAGGTCACCAACGGGGCAGAAACTCTGGGAACTGCCTTTATCTTGATAGGGGCTTTTGGCCCAGCTCTAGGGAGCTTTATCAGCCTTAACATTTCTAAACCGAAGCAAATGCTGTCCTTTATCTTTTCTCATGCTAAGGGCTGGTGGATTTATATGCTGGCCTTCTGCCTGGTTCGGGTTTTGACCCTTTTTATCGCCAATCCTGTATTACCGCCGCTCAATGCCATACTCATGTTTCCTTTGGGCTGGACCTTTATCACCTTTGCTGGTGGCGGGAATGAAGAGCTGGGCTGGCGGGGAGTGCTGCAGCCAGCTTTGGAGAAGAAGTTTTCTTTTCCGATTGCTACGGTCATCACAGGTCTCATCTGGGTTGCCTGGCATCTGCCACTCTGGCTGATTCCGGGAACAGGTCAAAGCCAGCTTTCCCTGCCTTTTTATATTCTATTTTGTGTCATGGCTAGCTTTTGTCTGGCTGTTCTATATAAGCAGACAGCGTCTGTTTTTGCCTGCATGGTCTTTCATGGCTGCATTAACTTTGCCCAGACAGTTATCGTAGGAGCAGCTACCAAGGGCGGAACGTCTCTTAGTTTCATGCTGCGAATGCCGTGATGACAATTTTGCTGCTGGGCTGGTGGTACTGGAAGGGCAATCGGAAAGGAGCTGAGAAAGATGCAAGCTAGAAACTATAAAGATTCCTCATCTGTCAAGCAAATTCTAATTTTTCTGCTTTGGACTTTTGGTATCACTTGGTCTGCGTGGATTCTCTCGGCTGTGCTGAAAGGGCGAGTGCCGTTGCTTCCTCCGCTGCTCACGATAGTGGGAACATTTGGTCCTGCTATAAGTGCCAAGCTTGTCTTAGGTAAGTCTTTGAAAGAAATGCTGACTTTTATCAAGTTTGCCAGGAAAGGAAGCTGGCCTTATCTGTTGATTTTTGTGGGTCTCTTCACGATTTCCATTGTCTTTGTGACCAAGCCGCTGCCAAATTTGAATCTTTTGAATGTCTTGGTTCTGGCTCTGGTAACCACTCTCTTGACAGGTGGTAATGAAGAAATTGGCTGGCAGGGCTTCCTGCAGCCAAGTCTGGAGAAGATCCTGCCCTTCCCTTTGGCAACTGTAGCAACTGGGTTAATCTGGGCTGTCTGGCATCTGCCCCTCTTCTTTACCCCCGGCAGCAGTCAGGCAGGGACCTCTCTTCTGGTCTTTACAGCATTTGCCTGCTCGGCCGTTTCTGGCTGGCAGCCCTTTACAAGACCAGTCAGTCTGTCCTCTATTGTGTCCTCTTTCATGGGCTCATTAATACAATTGGCGAAGGCATCTTTGTAAGCAAGGGGACGGAAAATCCGCTCTTTTTCCTAGGCTATATCTTGATGGCGGCTTACAGTATCTATCTTTGGTATCAAAGGGATCAGCAAGACAAGGCTTAAAGATATTTTTATGATTTTGTATTTCTCCGGCTTTTTTGGTAGAATAAAGCTATATTAGAAACAAAGGGGAACAGAATGGCGCAGCGAAAAGACAAATCCCAGGCCATGAGAGAAAAAATTTTAAATACAGCAACCCAGCTCTTTATCCAAAAGGGGTCCGAAAAGACAAGTATGCAGGATATTGCTCAGACGGCGGGCATCTCCAAGGGGGGGCTATCTACCATCATTTCAAGTCAAAAGATGAGATTGTCCTTGCGGTGATTAGGAGCCGGAAGGAGCTGATGGAAGAAGAGATGAAGCAGTGGCTCAAGGCTACGGAAAATCTGACCGGCAGGGAGCAGCTGCAAACCATCATCAAGTCCAATCTGGAAAGTCAGACAGCCCGGGCCATAGACGACATTGTGGATGAGTACGAGCAGGATGCAGGTTTTATTTTGACCATGATGCGGGACAATCTGCGGATAGGCGCCCCTCTGGTCAGTGACATTATCAAAAAAGGGATGGCAGATGGCTCCCTTCAGACCCAGTATCCGGACCAGGCTGCAGAAGTTTTTCTGCTGCTGGTGAACTTCTGGATGCATGGGACCGTTTTTGAAAGCGATCCTGAAAAAATGCCAGAACGCTTCCATTTTCTGCAGTTTATGATGACCTCGGTCGGCATGGATATCTTTAATGATGAGCTCATGCAGCTCTTTAGCCGGAAAAATAAGGCATAAAAAAAGGCGATAGGACAGAACTAAAAAATTTAATTCTGTCCCAGCCTTTTTATTTATGTGCTGAATATACTGTGGATATCTTCCTCGGTCAGGCCGATTAGGGGGTCAATTTTCTGGAAATTTTCCTCAGTCAGGACATAGTTTTCCACAGGTGGTTTCATTTTATCCACAGTATTGTGGATATTACTCTCAGCTTGCGGAAAGTCGCCAAAGCGCTCGATGAGATAGGTTTTGCGGGCGGTGCCAGTGTTTTTTGCAGCATAGTCAAAGGCTGCTTTTTCCCCAAGTAAGATCAACTTGCTCTTGGCGCGGGTGATAGCAGTGTAGATGAGGTTGCGCTGCAGCATCCGGTGACTGCTCTTGGTGATGGGCAAGATGACCACGGGAAATTCACTGCCCTGAGACTTGTGGATGCTCATGGCGTAGGCTAGACGAATCTTATACCACTCGCTGCGCTGATAAACAAGTTCATTGCCATCAAAGTCAATGGTCAGCTCGTCCTGCTTGGAGTCGGTGTACTTAGCAGGCAGCAGGTCGCTGATATAGCCTAAGTCACCGTTGAAGACATTGCTTTCGGCATCATTGACCAAGTGGATAACCCTGTCTCCTTGGCGATACTGACAGTCGGGAGCTTCAAAGGTCAGTTCCTCTTTCTCTACAGGATTGATGAGATTTTGCATAAGATTGTTAATCTGGTCAATGCCGGCTGGCCCCCGATACATAGGTGCCAATACCTGAACATCTTGAGCTGGGATACCGCTGCGAATGGCTGCGCTAGCGATTTTCTCAATCATAGGCGGGATATGCTCATTTCTAGCTTCAAAATAAGAGCGATCCGCTTTTTTCTCTGTGAAGTCTGCTGGTAAAATGCCCTTCTGAATCTGGCTGGCCAGTGTGACGATTGTAGACTCCTCGCTCTGCCGATAGATGGTTTCCAGCTTGGTCTGTGGGATAGTCGGTATCTGCAACAAGTCTGCCAGAACCTGACCTGGACTGACAGAGGGCAGCTGGTCCGCATCTCCTACAATCAAGAGCTTGGTTTGAGAGGAGATATTGCTGAGGAGCTGATTAGCCAGCCAAGTATCCACCATGGAAAATTCATCCACAATGATAAAATCAGCATCCAGATAATCATCCAAATGACTGGTATCATCATCGCCAGTCATCCCCAAGTGGCGGTGGATAGTGGCGCTAGGAAGACCAGTTAATTCGTTCATGCGACGAGCAGCACGTCCAGTGGGAGCTGCCAGCAGAATAGGCAGATCATTGACCTTTCGCAGATCCAAACCGCGAAGCTGGGCGTGAGACTGCGATGATACAGTTGATAACGGTAGTTTTTTTCCAGTTCCCGGTCCGCCGGTTAGGGATAAAGACCTTCTGATTGATAGCCTGACGGATGGCTTCTTTTTGGATACTGTCATAGGAGATGCCGGAGTTCTCCTCCACATGCTGGATAGCCGCAGTAATGTTATCTGCGTCAAAGCAGTCTTGCTCTCCTTTTTCCAGCAGTCGGATCAGATTATTTTTTATTCCTTCTTCAGCAAAGAAGAGGCTGTTTTCAAAGATTTTAGTATCGACATTCTGGACCTTATCTTCCTCAATCAGATGAGCCAGCTCATCAGCGACTAGACTAGGGTCCAGCTCCACTTGGCGTGAGCTTTCTAAGAGCTCGATGGTATGCTCGAGTAAATCACGAGCTTCGACATAGGTATCTCCCCGCTCCATGGACTGGGTCAGCAAGGTGTGGACAAGGCCAGCCCGAAAACGCTCTGGGGCATCACTTTGGATACCCAGCTCTTCTGCCAGATGGTCAGCGATTTTAAAGCCGATTCCCTGAATATCCTCTACTAGCTGATAGGGATATTTTTCGACAATATCCAGCGTTTCTTCCTTGTAGGTATCCTGGATTTGAAAAGCCAGCTTATTGGGAATGCCGTAGGCTGCCAGCTTGGCTAGTACCATCTCGGTTCCGTAGTTGAGTCTGAGCTTGGCGACAAAAGCCTCGCGATTCTTGGCTGCTAGTCCATTTATCTGAGTCAGCTTTTCCGGCTCTGCTAAAATCTTGTCAATGGTGTCCTCGGTATCTTCTCCGTAGAGTTGGACGATTTTTTGAGCAGTCTTGACACCGATGCCCTTGAAATGGTCACTGGAGAAGTATTTTACTAGGCCTTTGCTGCTGGGTTTTGCTCGCTCATAGCGGGAAATTTTCAGCTGCTGGCCATATTTGGGATGCTGGACGAGACTGCCCCAGAAGGTGTAGTCTTCGCCTTCCATGACATCTGCCATGGAGCCGGTGACAATGATTTCAAAATCTTCAAAATCCTCGGCATTCGTATCCTCGATATCTAAGAGCAGGATGCGGAAAAAGTTGCTGGGATTTTCAAAAATAATGCGTTCAATCGTTCCTGAAAAGTAAAATTCCATAGTTTATAGGTTCTTCTTTTAAAACGAACTCAGCTGACGTTCAACTGAGTTCGTTATGCTTAATAGGTCTTAAAAGGCAGCAGTGGCCAGAAGCGGAACTTGGCTTCGCCCTGAATTTGTTCTTTTTGGAAGGTACCGACTTGGCGACTATCCTTGGAAACAATCCGATCGTCACCTAGAAGCAGATATTCATCATCCAGAAGCTTGACGGTGAAGACAGGGCTGCCTTCACTATCAACAGTGAAGGCTTGAGCCTGAGCAGCGAGTTTTCTGAAACTCACCATTATCATCATAATCGTCCCCAGTGTAAGTGGATTGGAGCTTGTCTTCTTTAAATTTCTTGATGTAGTCCGTCAGGTAAGGCTCGTCTGTTTTTTTGCCGTTGATGTAGAGAGTATCATTTTCATACTGAATAGTGTCGCCCGGCATACCGATGACCCGCTTGACAATCTCCTTGGTCGTTCCGTCATTATCTGTCTCAGTGGCGACAACGATATCAAAGCGGTCAATAGACTGATGTTTAAGGACAAGTAGGTATTCCCCATTGGCCAGCGTAGGGTCCATAGAGTGGCCATCTACCTTTACAGGGGACCAGAGAAAGAGCCGTGACAGGATAATGACAGAGATAAAGAAGATAAAGAGTCCCCATTCTTTGAGAATGACAACAGCAGTATTTGATTTTTTCATAGGTTACCTTTCTAGAAGTTTTTGTGCTTTTTCAGTATTTTTAAAGTGGAGTTTAGCAGAATGCTGAAGACCGGCCATTCCATAGGATTGAAGAATCTGGCTTGCAACTTGGTCGCTCTTGCTTCCGGCTCCGCTAGGCAGGGTATAGCCCAACTCTTGACTGAGATTTTCTAGATTTTCCAGAAAGAGGTCACGAGCGATAATAGAGCTGACCGCAACAGCTAGAAACTTTCCTTCAGCCTTTTCAATCAGACTTACCGGATTTGGAAAATGATTTTTTTCCTGCTCTAGGTATTTATTGTAGTTTTGCTTGCTGGTAAAGGCATCGATGACGATTTTTTCGGGATTGATGCCTTTTTGCAGCAGTAGGTAAATAGCTTGATTATGTAAGGCTACCTTGACAGAGACGGCGTTGTAGCCTGAAGCGATGACTTCGTTGTACTTCTCTGGCGATAGGAGCAGAGCTTGATGGGCAATCTTTTCTTTTAAGACCGGTGCCAGTTGGCGAATCTTGCTATCGTTCAAGGTTTTAGAATCACCAACGCCCAGTTTTCTCAGAAAGTTGTGCTGGTCTGTAGTGACGAAAGAAGCTACGACGGCTAGACCTCCAAAGTAGGAGCCGTTGCCGACCTCATCCGTCCCAATGAGGGCAAAATCCTGAGAAGCAGGACTAGAACTGGATTTGCCTGGTTGATGGCCAAAAAAGCCAGCGTAGTAAGCAGCTTTTGCCCCTTGAAAGAGAACTTTTCCGGAGCTAAAGATACTAACCGTTGCCTGATCCAGTCGGAAGAAATATTGAATATGTGGGTTCTTGCTGGGAGCCAGCTGGCTCTGATATTTCTTAACAAAAGCCTGAATTTCTTGCTGTTTAGGACTGAGGGTGATACTTTCCATACCCCCTATTGTACCATAAAAAGGAAAAGTCGAAAGCCATAAGATTGAAAATCCTACAAAAATTTTGTAGGAGGGCACCGCTGTTTACAATATCAAAAAAGATGAAAAAGAAAGTCCCTGTCTTGTCCCAAGTGTTTTAATAACTGACAAAGGGCTTCTTTTTTGATATAATACAATGAGGTGATTTTATGGCAAATTTGAATCGATATAAATTTACATTTGGAAACAAGACCTTAACTCTAACAACAGAACACGATAATCTCTTTATGGAAGAAGTAGAACGGGTAGCAAAGGAAAAATACAAGGCTATCAAAGAGCAGATGCCTGCGGCAGATGATGAAGTCCTGGCGATTTTGCTGGCGGTCAATAGCCTATCTACTCAGCTTAGCCGCGAGATTGAGTTTGACGACAAGGAAAAAGAACTAGAAGATTTTCGTCACAAAATGCTCAGTGATTTGAGAGAAAAGTCGGGTAAATAGAGGAGAAATAATGTTTTCTATTATTATTTTACTAATATTGGCCTGGAGCTTTTATATTGGCTACTCGCGTGGTATTGTTCTGCAGGGCTATTATGCTGCTGCAACCATGGTTTCTATGCTGGTGGCTGGAGCTTTTTATAAGAGCTTGGCTAAGTTTATCAGCCTTTGGGTGCCTTATGCCAGTGCGACTCAGGGCTCTTCGACCTATTTTTTCCCTAGCTCCCAGCTCTTTCAGTTGGACCAGGTTTTTTATGCTGGTTTGGCCTATCTCATTATTTTTACGGCTGTCTACATCCTTGGGCGCTTTTTTGGGATTTTTGCCAATCTGATTCCCTACCCCAATAAGCTGGATACCAAATGGTACAATGTGACCAGCGGAGCCATCGCTGTTTGCATCTCTATTTTTGTTTTGGGAATGTGCCTGACTATTTTAGCGACGGTGCCGATGGAGATGGTTCAGGAGCGGCTCAACAGCAGCTTCATGATTCGCTTTATTGTCAAGTATACCCCTATCACATCCAATATCCTCAAAGATCTCTGGGTGAATCAAGTTATCGGATAAAAGACGACTCAGTTGGCCTGCTAGCTGGGTTCTTTTTTACTAGAAAAGAAAATTATGAACACAAAAATTTTAGAAACCTTAGAATTTAAGAAGATAAAAGAACTTTTTGCTCCCTATCTTTTGACCGAGCAGGGGCAGCTGGAACTGGGTCTGCTTTTGCCGACCAGTAAGAAGGAGACGGTGGCCTCGGCTTTTCTGGAAATGACAGATATGCAGCAGATTTTTGTGCAGCATCCGCACTTTAGTCTGGCCGCGACTCAGGATATTACTGCCTTGACCAAGCGCTTGGAGCTGGAGAGCGACTTGAATATTGAGGAGTTTTTGGCCCTCAAGCGCGTCTTGGCTGTGACTCAGGAGCTCAAGTCCTTTTATGAGGACTTGGAAAATGTGCACTTGGAAAAACTGGACCGTCTGTTTGAGAATCTAGCTGTGTTCCCTAAGCTGCAAGGAAGTCTGCAGGCTGTTAATGATGGCGGCTTTATCGAAAGCTTTGCCAGCGAAAGTTTGAGCCGTATCCGCCGAAAAATTCAAGAAAATGAAAACCAGGTGCGGGAAATTCTGCAGGAGATTCTCAAAAACAAGGGAGAGATGCTGGCGGATCAGGTAGTGGCCAGCCGGAATGGCCGCAATGTGCTGCCTGTGAAAAATACCTACCGCAACCGCATTTCTGGTGTGGTTCACGATATTTCTGCCAGCGGCAATACCGTCTATATCGAGCCTAGAGCAGTTGTCAATCTCAACGAAGAAATTGCCAGCAGTCGGGCGGACGAACGCTATGAAATTCAGCGGATTTTGCAGGAATTATCAGACCTCTTCCGTCCCCATGCAGCTGAAATTGCCAACAATGCTTGGATTATCGGACATCTGGACCTGGTGCGTGCCAAGGTCCGCTTCATGCAGGAGACGGGAGCGGTGGTGCCAGACCTGTCGGAAGAGCAGGATATCCAACTGCTCAGTGTCCGCCATCCCCTGATTGAAAATGCGGTGGCTAATGACTTGCATTTCGGGCCTGATTTGACAGAGATTGTCATTACTGGGCCTAATACGGGTGGTAAGACCATCATGCTGAAGACCTTGGGCTTGGCTCAGATCATGGCCCAGTCAGGTCTGCCGATTCTGGCGGACAAGGGCAGCCGCGTCGGGATTTTCAGTCAGATTTTTGCAGACATTGGTGATGAGCAGTCCATTGAGCAGAGCCTGTCGACTTTCTCCAGTCACATGACCAATATCGTCTCTATTTTAGAGCAGGTTGATAGCGATAGCTTGGTCCTGCTGGATGAGCTAGGAGCTGGGACTGATCCGCAGGAGGGGGCAGCTCTAGCTATTTCTATCTTGGAAGATTTGCGTTTGAGACAGATTAAAACCATGGCGACGACCCACTATCCTGAGCTCAAAGCCTATGGGATTGAGACAGACTGGGTGGAAAATGCCAGCATGGAATTTGATACAGATAGTTTAAGGCCGACCTATCGCTTTATGCAGGGAGTGCCTGGCCGCTCCAATGCCTTTGAAATTGCTCGGCGTTTGGGCTTATCGGAAGTTATCGTTGGCCATGCCCAAGAGCAGACTGATACAGACAGCGATGTCAATCGGATCATTGAGCGCTTAGAGGAGCAGACACTGGAAAGCCGCAAGCGCTTGGATAATATCCGCGAGGTGGAGCAGGAAAATCTCAAATTTAACCGAGCCCTCAAAAAGCTATATAATGAGTTTAACCGAGAAAAGGAAACCGAGCTCAATAAGGCGCGCTTGGAAGCCCAGGAAATCGTTGATTTGGCTCTGTCAGAGAGTGAGAGCATTCTCAAAAATCTCCATGATAAGTCTAGTCTCAAACCGCATGAGATTATCGAAGCCAAGGCTCAGCTTAAAAAGTTGGCACCAGAAACAGTTGATTTATCAAGAATAAGGTACTCAAGCAGGCTAAGAAAAATCGGGCTCCTAAGGTGGGAGATGATATTTTGGTTACCAGCTATGGTCAGCGGGGAACCTTGGTCAAGCAGCTCAAGGACGGACGTTGGGAAGCTCAGGTCGGTCTTATCAAGATGACTCTAGAAGAGCAGGAGTTTAATCTGCTCAAGGCTGAAAAGGAGCAGCAGCCTAAGCGCAAGCAGGTCAATGTGGTCAAGCGGGCCAATACTCCTGGACCCAAAGCTAGACTTGATCTGCGCGGCAAACGCTATGAAGAGGCTATGGAAGAGCTTGATGCCTTTATCGATCAGGCCCTCCTCAATAACATGGCTCAGGTGGATATTATCCACGGTATCGGGACCGGCGTCATCCGTGAAGGGGTGACAAAATACCTCCGTCGCAACAAGCACGTCAAGTCCTTCGGCTATGCTCCGCAAAATGCCGGCGGCAGCGGTGCGACGATTGTGATCTTTAAGTAAGAGGCCAGAAATGAAAATACAAACCTATGACTCAACTTATGAGAAAAGTTGGGTTTATACAAAAGCTTTGAGTTATCTCTTTTCTCCTTTCTTTGATGATATGAGTCGCAGCAAGGATGAGTTTACTGAAGAACCTTACCAAGATTCAGTTGAGCTCATAGCAGTGGAAGATGATCAGGTTGTAGGGCTTCTAGATATTGGGATTTACACCGAAGAAGCAAGTCGTTCTTATGCATATTATCCAGGAGAAAAGATAGCTTACTTCGCTAATCTGGCTGTCCATCCTGATTTTCAGAATCAAGGGATAGCTAGCCAACTCTTTCAAACTGCTTGGGAGAAACTGCATGAAAAGAAAGTTGAGGCCTTGATCATCTTTACCAGAGACGGAGAACAAGCGAATCACCTCTATCAGAAGTGGGGCGGCAAGCTGATTTGCCAAGACTATTTAGTTGTCGGGCGCCCCAAAGATCAAATAGCGTTTTCTTTCAGCGTAGATAGGATGCAGCGGACAATCTGTCTGACAGACAAGTCGGGAAATTCTTTAGGCTATTATCAAAGAGAAGGGCATTATATTGTCTCAAGGGAAGAAGATTTGGAGCATTTTGAGATTGATGAACTTTACAAAGAACATACCTATGTCTTGAAAATCAAATAAAGCATTGGAAGTTTCAGCGAAGAGATCACAGCAGGTTCTTTTATGAGGGCCTGCTTTTTGCTATAATGGAAGCAACATAAAGAGTACCGGAGGGAAAATAATGAGAATAAAGCATGCATCAGATTCCTGCACGACTATTTTGGTGGGCAAGAAGGCCAGTTACGACGGTTCAACCATTGTGGCTCGTACAGAGGATTCACAAAATGGGGTCTTTACACCCAAGAAATTTGTCGTAGTGGAGCCACAAGATCAGCCCCGCCATTATCAGTCTGTTTTGACCTCTTTTGAGATGGATTTACCGGACAATCCAGTCCGCTATACGGCAGTGCCAGATGCAGTTCCCAAGGATGGTATTTGGGGAGCAGCTGGAATTAACAGCTACAATGTTGCTGTCAGCGCAACGGAAACGATTACGACTAATAGCCGCGTGCTGGGAGCTGATCCTCTGGTAGAGTCGGGTATCAGCGAGGAAGATATCCTTACTCTGGTTCTTCCCTACATCAAACGGCTCGTGAGGGGGTTCTACGCTTAGGGAAAATCCTAGAGGAGTACGGTACTTATGAGTCCAATGGGATTGCTATTTCAGATGTTAATGAGATCTGGTGGCTGGAGACCATTGGCGGCCACCATTGGATGGCGCGGCGCGTGCCAGATGATGTCTATGTGACCAATCCCAATCAGCTGGGCAGTGATTATTTTGAATTTGACAATCCTGAGCATTTCCTCTGTCATCCAAATCTTAAAAACTTCATGGAGGAAAATCATCTCAAACTTGATTACTTGGATCAGGGCTTCAATCCACGCTATGCTTTTGGCAGTCAGAAGGACAAAGACCGCCATTACAATACACCGCGTGCTTGGGATATCCAGCGTTTTCTCAATCCAGAAGTGGAGCAAGATCCAAGGAGTTTCTTTATTCCATGGTGCCGCAAGCCTTACCGCAAGATCACGATCGAAGATGTCAAGTATGTCCTGAGCAGTCACTATCAGGATTCGCCTTATGATCCTTACGGAGCAGAGGGCGACCGCCACAGCAGACGGGCCTTCCGGACTATTGGCATCAATCGGACCAGTCAGACAGCTATCTTGCAGCTGCGCCCTAATCAACCGCAGGCAACGACGGGTATCCAGTGGCTATCTTATGGCTCCATGCCTTACAATACAGCTGTTCCTTTCTTTACTCAAGTCTCAACAACGCCAGATTACTTTGCCAATACGACGGACAAGGTTTCGACAGATTCCTTCTACTGGGCCAATCGCTTGATTGCTGGGTTGGCTGATGCTCATTTAAGCAGTCATGTCGGTGATTTGGATGATTACCAAGAGCAGACTATGGCTTGGGGACATGAAATGATTGGTCGGGTAGACCGAGCTCTGGCCAAGGGCGAAGCTGTGGACTTTGAAGCTGAAAATCAAGCCATAAGCGACAAGGTGCAAGAAGCGACAGACCAGCTCTTGGAGAAGGTTCTCTTGGATGCCAGCAATCTTATGACCAACCATTTCTCACTGAGTGACTAAGGCCCTACCCGTAGCAAATATTTCTTTCTGATGTTTTTGGTGTAAAATGTTATCAAAAGTAAGCAATAAAAGGAGAAGATTTATGGTAGCAGCAGTTACAGATGCAACATTCGCAGAAGAAACAAAAGATGGATTGGTTTTGATTGACTTTTGGGCAACTTGGTGCGGTCCATGCCGTATGCAGGCGCCTATCTTGGAGCAGTTGGTAGGGGAAGTCCATGAGGATGAATTGAAAATCCTCAAAATGGATGTGGATGAAAATCCAAATACTGCCCGTGAATTTGGCATTATGTCCATTCCGACCCTTCTGTTCAAGAAAGACGGTCAAGTCGTGAAGCAAGTCGCGGGTGTTCATACCAAAGACCAGCTCAAGGCTATTATCGCGGAATTGAGCTAAGCAAGAAGCCTGAGGGCTTCTTTTTTGTATCAAAAAACGTTTACATGCTCAAAAATTTTCATAAAATATTGACAAAAGGCGAATGTTCTTTTAGAATAATAGAAAATTAATAATCAACACCGAACGAAGTTTTTCAGAAAGAGGCAGTCGCCTCTGACTGTGAAATGGACGGAACTCTGGAGAGACCATGAATGGCACCGAAGGGGCAAGGCGGTTTAGAACCGCTCAAACTCTCAGGTAAAAGGACAGAGCGAAGAGGCAGGGATTTCCCTACTCCAGCACATCCAGAGTACATGTTATGCATGTACTCTTTCTTTTTCTCGGTGTGAAAAGGAGCTTATATCATGTTGGAAATATTGAATCGTCTGGATTCTTTGGTTTGGGGTCCACCCCTGCTCATTTTGCTGGTTGGTACCGGTATCTATCTCAGTCTGCGTCTGGGCTTGCTGCAGATTTTTCGACTTCCGCGTGCCTTTCGGCTAATTTTTGTATCAGACGATGAGCATCAGGGCGATGTCTCTAGCTTTGCAGCTCTCTGTACGGCTCTAGCTGCGACGGTGGGGACAGGAAATATCATCGGAGTGGCAACAGCCATTAAAACCGGTGGACCGGGTGCTCTCTTCTGGATGTGGGTAGCTGCTTTCTTTGGAATGGCGACCAAGTATGCCGAAGGTCTTCTCGCTATCAAGTACCGCCGCAAGGATGCTCATGGAGCCATGGCGGGCGGTCCCATGCACTATATCTTACTAGGGATGGGCGAGAAGTGGCGCCCGCTGGCTATCTTTTTTGCGATAGCTGGTATCTTGGTGGCTCTTTTGGGGATTGGAACCTTTACGCAGGTTAATTCCATCACAGAGGCCATGCAGAATACCATTCAGCTGCCTCCAGCTGTGACAGCTTCTATCTTGGCTATTTTAGTAGCTCTGGTTATTTTCAGCGGCATCCAGTCTATTGCTCGAGTATCGACCAAGGTTGTGCCCTTTATGGCGGCGATTTATATCTTGGGCACTGTGACTGTCTTAGCGGTCAATCTAGATCGATTACTGCCGACTCTCCAGCTGGTCTTTAGCTCAGCTTTTAGTCAGACGGCTGCTGTCGGTGGCTTTGCCGGTGCGACCATCCAGATGGCCATTCAAAACGGGGTTGCGCGTGGAGTTTTCTCCAATGAATCTGGTTTGGGATCAGCTCCCATTGCAGCGGCAGCAGCTCGGACCAAGGAACCGGTAGAACAGGGATTGATTTCTATGACCGGAACCTTTATCGACACCCTGATTATCTGTAGCCTGACAGGATTGACGATTTTAATCACAGGAGTTTGGGATGGCAATCTCAACGGTGTTTCTCTGACCCAGGCGGCCTTTGCGAGTGTTTTTGCTAATTTTGGCCCAGTTCTGCTTTCAGTCTTTCTGGTTCTCTTTGCCTTTACTACGATCCTGGGCTGGAACTACTATGGTGAGCGTTGCTTTGAGTTTCTCTTTGGGGTTCGCTATATCCGCGTTTATCGCCTGCTCTTTATCCTGATGATTGTCCTCGGTGGTTTGTAGGATTGGAAGCTGTCTGGATTATTGCAGATATTGTCAATGCCCTCATGGCCTTGCCGAACTTAATTGCTCTTCTGGCGCTCTCTCCTATTGTTATCAGTGAAACAAAGAAATACTTTGACAAGCATCGAAAGAACTAATCTTCGCACATAAAAAAGCCTCTAGCTTTCCGTAATGATGGAAGTTTAGAGGTTTTTTGTCGAAATTAATAACGTTTTTCTTTTGGCCAGCTACTCATATCGGCCACAGCTGTAAAGAGAACGTCAGTAGAAGAGTTGAGGGCGGTCTCGCAGGAGTCTTGAATGACACCGATGACAAAGCCGACGCTGACTACCTGTATGGCCAAATCATTGGAAATCCCAAAGAGGCTGCAGGCGACCGGAATGAGCAGGAGAGAACCGCCAGCTACGCCGGAAGCCCCGCAGGCAGAAATTGCCGCTACGATACTGAGAACTAGAGCTGTGCCAAAGTCAACCCGGATACCCAGCGTATTGACATCAGCCAAGGTCAGGGTATTGATAGTGATGGCAGCTCCTGCCATATTGATAGTAGCCCCCAGAGGAATAGAGACTGAGTAGGTCTCTGGATTGAGCCCCAGCTCCCGACAGAGTTTCATGTTGACAGGGATGTTAGCCGCTGAGCTGCGCGTGAAAGGCAGTTACGCCACTGACTCGCAAACAGCGCCAGACCAAGGGATAGGGATTTTTCCGCAGCATGATAAAGGTAATCAAAGGATTGATGATCAGAGCGACAATCAGCATGCTGGCTATCAAGGCTAGCAGCAGGATACCATAGCTTTTTAGAGCCTGGAAGCCCTTGCCGGAAATGGTCGTGTAGACCAAGCCTAGAATACCAAGAGGGGCTAGATTGATAATCCACTCGACAATCTTAGAAGTGATATCTGCCAAGGTCTGCAGAAGTTCCTTGCTGTGGTGGCTGGCTTCCCGCATGGCAATTCCAAAGATGACAGCCCAGGACAGGATACCAATGTAGTTAGCGGTGATGAGGGCGTTGACGGGATTGTCCACCAGCTGAAGCAGAAGATTGCTGAGGACTTGTCCGACCCCATCTGGCGGAGAAACCTTTTGGGAGGATGAAGCCAATTCTATACTAATGGGAAAGAAGAAGTTGACTAGGACTGCGACCAAGGCCGCCGCAAAGGTTCCCAGAAGGTAGAGCAAGATGACCGTCTTCATATTGCTTTCTGGCCTTTTTGCTGCTGGGACAGGGCGTTTGCCACCAGAGCGAAGACGAGGAGTGGCGCGATAGCCCTGAGACCGCCAACGAAGATTTGACCCAGAAGTCCAATGGCCTGTGCTTTGGGGAAGATGACAGCCAGCAGGACACCAATGCCAATACCGATGGGAATCCGCTTGATTAGATTGGTTTTATTCCAAATGGTGATGAAGCGATGGAGCATGTAAGTTGCTTTCTTGTCTTAGATACTTATTTTATTATACGATAGAAAGGGAGTGAAAGCAATGCTAGGTCGGACTAACCATTCTATGTCCGCGCTGATTGGTCTTTGTGGTATAATGGTAGTAATCTTTTTGGAGGTAGCCTATGTCTAAGACCGGAAATGTCTTTTCCCGCTATATCCAGCAGTTTGACTGGAGCAAGATTGCAGATGACCTTTTTTCCAAGCTGGTCTCTTTACTTCTGCTTTTTATCTTATTTTACATCGTTAAGAAAATCCTGCATTTGTCAGTGACCAAAATCATTGCCCCCTCTCTCAAACTATCCAAGCAGGATGTAGCCAGACAAAAAACCATTACCCGTCTGATTGAGAATCTGCTTAATTATGTCTTGTATTTCCTCTTGATTTACTGGATTTTATCCATCTTGGGACTGCCAGTTTCCAGTCTATTAGCTGGTGCGGGGATTGCCGGAGTGGCCATCGGGATGGGAGCCCAGGGCTTCCTGTCGGATCTGGTCAATGGCTTCTTTATCCTTCTCGAGCGACAGTTAGATGTCGGTGACAATGTCCGCCTGACTAACGGTCCTATCAACATCGCTGGAACAGTAATCAGTGTTGGGATTCGGACGACGCAGGTACGGGATGCGGACGGAACGCTTCATTTTGTGCCCAACCGCAATATCATGGTTGTCAGCAATCTGTCTCGTGGCGATATGCGGGTCTTGATTGACATTCCCATTTATGCCCAGACGGATTTGGACGAGATTTACCGCATCATTGCCAAGGTCAATGAAGAAGCTGTGCCAGAACATCCAGAGATTCTCAAGGAACCGAATATCTTGGGGCCGCAGATGGCTTCAAATGGCCAGTTCAACTTCCGTATCAGTATGATAGTGCAGGAGGCATGCAGATTTCTATTTACCATATCTTCTACCGTCTTTACCATGAGGCGCTTTTGCGAGAGGGGATTGAGCTTCCGACGCTTGGACCCCTTTCAAAAGGCAAGTAATTATTGATTTAGAAAGGTCCATATGAATCAGCGAATTCAGCAGGAGATTGTCAGTGAGGACAATCTTGTTTACCGTTTAAAACGTCCTCTCCACAAGCAGGGTCTCTTTTGGGCAGCTCTGGTGTCTGGTATTATCATCTTTCTTCTGGCCTTGCTTAGCATTCTCCTCGTCATCACTACGATTGGCCTTATGGAGGAAAATGACCATCTCAAGTCCCTCACAGGCTACCATAACTCGCCTTTAGAGACCTATTCCAGCCATGCTTTTGAGAAAACAGTTGAATTCTCCAGCGGACTAAAGGTGACAGTTCATTCGGCAGTGGAAGATAGCAAGAGAGTTATGAGCGATGAGTCAACAGGAGTAGCTGTCGTTGCGACTATCACGGTTGAAAACACTTCTAAAAAGCCCATTCTGATCAGTCCTTATGACTTTGGGCTTTATGACAAGAAGGAGAATGTCTATATTTTGGACGGCTCAACCTTTGACAATACACAAATCGGCACCAATCTGGCGCCAGGCAAGTCTATCCGCTTTGACTTGGTATTTGACGGGGAAGGCGGCGATGAGGATACCTATACCGTGACCTACGACAATGCTAAGTGGCAAAAGGAGAAAAGCAAGCCAAATCAAGAGAAAAAGAAGGAGCAGTAGGGAAAATTATCCTATTACTCTAATACCTTTGCTACTTTCCGCACCCAGATTTGAAAGTGGAGGCAGCAAAGGTTATAGATGAAAGAGGATTTGAGACAAAAGTTTCAAATCTTTTTCTTGACTCTAACCTTAGGGGAGGGTGTATACTGGTGAAAATTAGAAAAGGAGATTACCATGCAAATTAATATTATTCGCTCTGATAAAGTTTATCAGGAGTTGCTTGAACTTCCATTTGATAAAAGGGAGGGCTGTTTTCGAGCGAAAATACTCGCTCCATTTGCTCCTAAATACCAAACTCAGCACATTCCTTTAAAAGCGAAGTATCCTGGAGGATTTGATGCTCTATTTCTACTTGGCTTTATGAATCAGCTGCCTGGAACTCTGTCAGAAAAGGATAGACCAGCTATCGACTCTCTGAGCTCTGATCAACTCTGGCAAGACTGCCAGGATACCATCAAAAGGAGTATTGGTCTTTTTGAACAGGCTGGCTATGATTTAGAGGTTGAGGATTACCATTTTACTATTTTATTGGGCAATCCAGACAAGCCTATGCTACAGCTCAATAAGGGTTACAGCGGAGATGGAGGAATTCCAGGCTACCTCATGCTTAGTCTACTACCAAATGACTATACTTTGCCACGTGTGCAGGCGGCATTAGCCCACGAGTGCAATCACAATGTCCGCTTCCAATTTATCAAATGGAATCAGCAGACGACACTAGCAGACTGGGTAGTTAGTGAAGGATTGGCAGAATCTTTTGCTGCCGAGCTCTATGGTAAAGAGCTCATTGGACCTTGGGTAACTTCAACCAGTTCAGAGCAATTAGAGGAGATTAAACCCATCATCTCAAGTCAGCTTCAGCTAACTGGGATGGCGGAAATGGCCCCTTATCTCTACGGTGATGAAATCGCTGAGATTCAAGGTCAAATACCAGTCGGTATGCCTTATGCTGCGGGCTATGCTTATGGCTATCATTTGATACAAGCCTATCTGAAAAAGACTGGCAAGAGTATTATTGAAGCTACGGTGACACCGACAGAAGAAATTTTAGAGGCGACTAATGACTTTTGGAAATGACACTTTTGCTTGAAAATCTGTCAAAACTTGATATAATGTAGGTGATTTCTGGAGGTATCAGTATGCATTATAAAAGAATTGAATTAAAAGTCACAAATCAAGGTATCCTCGAGCGCAAGATTTTCCAAGGTGTCAAAATTTTCAGCCGTAGTAAGCTGTCCAAAGATCAGAAAAGCATTCTGACGCAGAAGATTTACCTGACACCGAAGCAAAACATTGTTTACTATCAACGGACAGATATCAACTATGACCAGAACTGGCATCATAATAAGGACTATTATGAACTAACTTATGGCCAGTTGGACAGAGAAACGGTCTTTAAGGTTTGTCAAGATTTTGACGAACTAAGTCCTTTTCTGGAGAATGAGCTGCTGGAGAAGCTAAAAGAAAAGCAGGTAGCAGGCAAATTTTTTGAAAAATTAGATATATAAAAATCCGACTGCTTTTATAAGCAGTCGGATTTCTTAGAATTTTAGTTTGATAGTGCTTATACCACACCCACACCTTGGGCAATCATAGCTTTGGCTACGTTTTCGAAGGCAGCGATATTAGCACCAGCCAGGTAGTCTTTGCCAAGTCCGTAAGTTTCAGCTGTGTTGAAGATGTTTGTCATGATGTCCTTGAGACGGCCAGAGTATACTGACATCTATTCATCTGATAAGAGGGATTTTATCATCCAGATATTCATAGCTGGGTGGCCGGCAGCGTTAGAAAGTGGTTGTTGCAGTGATGTAAAACCATAGTGCTGATAGATGGCCACGGCTGTAGCCAGTTCAGTAGTGGTTTCTAGATAAAGCTGTTCATAACCTGCTAGGCGGGCTTCTTGGAAAATCTGCTTTATCAGCCAACTGGAATAACCTTTGCCACGACAGTTTTTAGTGACATACAGTTTTTGTAATTCAGCAATCTTATCAGACACAGGTGCAAAGCCACCACAGCCAACGAGCTGTCCTTCATCTTCCAGAACAAAGTAAGCTGCTTTCTCTTGATGTTGATAATAGTCGGCCAAATGATCTAGATGAGAATCAAAGTAGACAGTTCCTGGTTTGTCAAGCCCGAATTCTTCTAGGCTAGCTCGAATGAGCTGCGCTACAGCTGGATTGTCTCTCACTTCCATTGGCCGTAAGTTCATGATTTGTCCTCCGATAGGATGTATCGACTAGTTAAACAATACCTTGTGCAATCATAGCGTTGGCTACGTTTTCGAAAGCAGCAATGTTAGCACCAGCCAGGTAATCTTTGCCAAGTCCGTAAGTTTCAGCGGTAGTCTTAGCTGTGTTGAAGATGTTTGTCATGATGTCCTTGAGGCGGCCGTCAACTTCTTCGCGAGTCCATGACAGACGAAGACTGTTTTGGCTCATTTCCAGAGCGGATACAGCTACACCACCAGCATTGGCAGCTTTGGCAGGTCCGTAGAAGGTACCATTTTCTTTGTAAACAGCGATAGCATCCAGGTCGCTCGGCATGTTGGCACCTTCAGATACACAGATAACACCTTGAGCAACCAAGCGTTTAGCAGCTTCGCCATTGATTTCATTTTGAGTCGCACATGGCAGAGCAATATCATAGTTACCAGCGTAAGTCCATACAGAACCTTCATGGTAAGTAGCAGTTGGTTTCTCAGCTGCATATTCAGTCAAACGAGCACGGCGTTTTTCTTTAACATCAACCAAAAGATCAAAGTCAATACCGTTTTCATCGATGACATAACCGTTTGAGTCAGAAACAGAGATAACAGTTGCTCCCAGCTCAGTTGCTTTTTGAAGAGCATATTGGGCTACGTTACCAGAACCGGAAATAACCACCTTCTTTCCAGCAAAGCTTTGGCCGTTGGCCTTGAGCATTTCTTCGGTATAGTAAACCAAACCGTAGCCAGTTGCTTCTGGACGGATCAAGCTGCCGCCAAATCCAAGGGGTTTACCAGTCAAGACACCAGCGTCGAATTGATTGAGGCGTTTGTATTGGCCGTAGAGGTAGCCGATTTCACGTCCGCCAACACCAATATCACCAGCTGGAACGTCAAGAGATGGGCCAATGTGTTTTTGCAATTCAGTCATGAAGCTTTGGCAGAAGCGCATCACTTCAGCATCTGTCTTGCCTTTTGGATCAAAGTCAGATCCACCTTTACCACCACCGATTGGCAGGCCAGTCAAGACGTTTTTGAAGATTTGCTCAAAGCCGAGGAACTTCAAGATCCCTTGGTTTACAGTTGGGTGGAAACGAAGTCCGCCTTTATAAGGACCAACTGCTGAGTTAAATTGTACGCGGTAACCACGGTTAACTTGTACTTTGCCTTCGCGGTCTACCCAAGGAACACGGAAGCTGATAACGCGCTCAGGCTCAGTAATACGCGCTAGGATGTTTTCCTCAATGTATTCTGGGTGTTTTTCAAAAACAGGCTCCAGAGTATTGAGAAACTCTTCAACAGCTTGGAGGAATTCTGCCTCGTGTCCGTTGCGGGCTTTTACGGTCTCGAAAGTGCTTTGGATATATTCTTTAGCAGTTGTCATCTGTCATTCTCCTTTAAATAAAATAGTAAACCATCCTGCCGGAAGCTGCTTGCAGCTTATGTGACGAGGATGTGTTTAAATCTTTAAAACAGACATCTTTTAAATGTCATATTTTATTACATGGAACATTATAGCAGACTTTTTTTCCCTTGTAAAGAAAAAAGTTGAATTTTCTAAAAATTTCCACAATTTGTTTTCTGAAATATTTCAGAAAGAGGGTCAATCGAACTGGATATTTTCCGAACGTTAGTCAGGAATTGCCGGTTAAAAAAACGAAAAAACGGAGTTTGGTGATATAATAGGGGAAATGAGCTAAAGGCACTCGCCTTCAGAAGAAAAAGGAGCGTTTTACTATGGTTTCGACATCTACACAGATTGCTGGTTTTGATTTTGATAACTGCCTGATGAATGCAGCTGGGGTTGCCTGCATGACAAAAGAGGAACTGGCAGAAGTCAAAGATTCTGCTGCGGGAACGTTTGTGACCAAGACGGCGACGCTGGACTTTCGCCTGGGAAACCCAGAACCGCGCTATCAGGATGTTCCGCTGGGGTCTATCAACTCCATGGGCCTGCCTAACAATGGTTTAGACTACTATCTTGACTACCTGCTGGAACTCCAGGAAGGCGAACCAAATCGTACTTTCTTCCTCTCTTTGGTCGGTATGTCGCCAGAAGAAACCCATACCATTCTTAAGAAAGTGCAGGTAAGTGACTTTAAAGGTATTACTGAGCTCAATCTTTCCTGTCCCAATGTCCCTGGCAAACCGCAGATTGCCTATGACTTTGAAACGACGGAAAAAATCTTGTCAGAAGTTTTTTCTTATTTCACCAAGCCCCTAGGCATCAAACTGCCTCCTTATTTTGACATCGTGCATTTTGACCAGGCCGCTGCGATTTAACAAATATCCGCTCAAGTTTGTCAATTGTGTAAACTCTATCGGAAACGGCCTTTATATAGAAGATGAGTCAGTGGTTATTCGTCCGAAAAATGGTTTTGGAGGTATCGGAGGTCAGTACATCAAGCCGACCGCTCTGGCTAATGTTCATGCTTTTTATCAACGCCTTAAACCAGAAATCCAAATCATTGGAACTGGTGGTGTCCTGACGGGGCGCGATGCCTTTGAGCATATCCTCTGTGGTGCCAGTATGGTGCAAGTAGGAACAACCCTTCATAAAGAAGGAGTGGCAGCCTTTGAGCGCATCACTGCAGAACTCAAGCTTATTATGGAAGAAAAAGGCTATGAAAACCTGGAAGATTTCCGAGGGAAATTGAAGTATATTGAGGAGTAATCTTCTATACGAGAGTTGTTGTGATTTGAAATGAAGAATATGGCTGGGTTGATGGTCATTAAGACCCAGCTTTTTCATATCAATTTGAAGAAAGTTCCAATCAAATTGCTATAATTTCGATTCCTTTTATGAGAAAATAGTCGCAAAGAAATGAGGTGCTTTTATGGCAGAAATTTATTTAGCAGGTGGATGCTTCTGGGGATTGGAAGAGTACTTTTCCCGCATTGAGGGTGTGGAGCAAACGACAGTGGGATACGCCAATGGACAGGTGGAATCAACCAACTACCAGCTGATTCACCAGACGGACCATGCAGAGACGGTTCATCTAATCTATGATGAAGAGCGGGTCAGTCTGCGGGAAATCCTGCTCTATTATTTCCGAGTCATTGATCCTCTGTCGGTCAATAAACAGGGAAATGATGTAGGACGTCAGTATCGGACGGGCGTTTACTATACCAATCAAGCCGATAAGGCGGTCATTGAGCAGGTCTTTGCTGAGCAGGAAAAGAAGCTGGGACAAAAGATTGCTGTTGAGCTAGAGCTTTTGCGCCACTATGTCCTAGCTGAGGACTATCATCAGGATTATCTCAAGAAAAATCCTGGTGGCTACTGTCATATCAATGTCAGTGATGCCTATCAGCCCTTGGTTGATCCTAGCCAATACGAGAAGCCTACAGATGCGGAACTAAAAGAGCAGCTGACGGAAGAGCAGTACCAGGTGACCCAGAATAGTGCGACAGAGCGTCCTTTCCATAATGCCTACAATGCCACTTTTGAAGAAGGAATTTATGTTGATGTGACGACTGGAGAGCCCCTCTTTTTTGCTGGTGATAAGTTTGAGTCTGGCTGTGGCTGGCCTAGCTTTAGCCGGCCCATTGCCAGAGAAGTTCTGCGATACTATGAAGACAAGAGCCATGGTATGGAGCGTATCGAAGTGCGCAGCCGTTCAGGGAACGCCCATATTGGGCATGTCTTTACTGACGGACCAGAAGCAGCAGGCGGTTTGCGCTACTGTATCAACTCAGCAGCCTTGCGATTTATTCCAAAAGAAAAATGGAAACAGAAGGATATGGCTATCTGCTGACCTTCATGCAGTAAAAGGGCATAAAATCAACTCAAATGCTTCAATCAGTCATATATTTTTTTTATCACGGCGATAAATTATTTATATAAGCCAAGTCTCCTTGAACATGGTAAAATGAGAAGTAATCTTATAAAATAGAAGATTTAGAATTTTATTCATTAAAGGAGAATAAATGATGAATTTGAAAAAAATCTTTTCAATCGGCTTAGTAGGCCTTGCAGCCTTGTGTTTGGCAGCTTGCGGAGGCTCTTCTAGTAAGGAGAGCAAATCAGCAGACGGACCTGTAACCGTCAAGGTTGGGGTAATGAGCCTGAGTGATACAGAAGAAGCGCGCTGGAACAAGGTTCAAGAGATTCTTGACAAAGAAAATGCAGGCGTTAAATTAGAATATACGCAGTTTACTGACTACTCTCAGCCTAACCAAGCTCTGCTTGACGGTGATGTGGATATCAATGCTTTCCAACATTACAACTTCCTTGAAAACTGGAACAAAGAGAAGGGAGCAGACCTTGTGTCTGTTGCGGATACCTATATCGCTCCTATTCGTCTCTACTCTGGTACAAAGGACGGCAAATAAATACACAGATGTGAAAGACATCCCAGAAAATGGTACAATTGCTGTTCCAAATGATGCGACAAATGAGAGCCGTGCTCTTTATCTTCTTGAATCAGCTGGCTTGATCAAGCTTGATGTTAAAGGTAAGGAACTTGCGACTGTTGCCAATATCAAAGAAAACAAGAAGAATCTGACAATTTCTGAGTTGGATGCTTCTCAAACACCAGCTTCTCTGACTTCAGCAGATGCTGCAGTTGTCAATAATACTTTCGTCCGCGAAGCAGGTATTGACTACAAGAAGGCCCTCTTCAAAGAAGAAGCCAATGAAAACTCAAAACAATGGTATAACCTGATTGCAGCGAAACCAGATTGGAAGAAATCAGACAAGGCTGACGCAATTGAAAAAATTATCAAGGCTTACCACACTGATGAAGTGAAAAAAGTTATCGAAGAATCATCAGATGGTATGGATCAGCCAGTTTGGTAATTTTTACTAGCAGAAAGTCATTGTATTGAATAAATGAAATGATTAAGAAGGGCGGAGATTGGCTTCTCCAGCCCTTTATCTGCTATTATGGTCATTTAGTTTGAACAGTATCTGGCTTTGGGTTAAGTCGGTAAAGATTGCGGCTTGTGGCATCACATTTCCCTAGTCGAGCGACAGACGGAAATCAAACTAAAAGGCTACAGAGATACATCACATATTGGACAAATCAAGGAGTGAATCGGAAATTATGGGCAAAGAAATTATCAAATTGGATCACATTGATGTCGTTTTTAATCAAAAAAAGCAAGACATTAAGGCCGTAGAAGATGTGACCATTCATATTAATCAGGGTGATATTTATGGAATTGTAGGCTATTCTGGTGCCGGGAAATCTACTCTGGTCCGTGTCATTAACTTGCTGCAGGTGCCGTCTGCCGGTAAGATTACGGTGGATGATACGGTTTTCTATGATCATCATCAGGTTCAGCTTACTGCGGCTGAGCTACGCCAAAAGCGTAAGGATATTGGGATGATTTTCCAGCATTTTAACCTCATGGCACAGATGACAGCCAAGGAAAATGTTGCCTTTGCGCTCAAGCATTCTCCTTTATCAGCTGCTGAAAAAGAGAAGAAAGTTCATACGCTTTAGACTTGGTAGGCTTAGCAGATCGGGCGGACAATTATCCTGCCCAGCTGTCTGGCGGTCAGAAGCAGCGGGTGGCGATTGCGCGGGCCTTGGCCAATGATCCCAAAATCTTAATCTCGGACGAGTCCACATCCGCTCTGGATCCTAAGACGACCAAGCAGATTCTGGCTTTATTGCAGGATTTGAATCAAAAATTGGGCCTGACTATTGTCCTCATTACCCACGAAATGCAGATTGTCAAGGACATTGCCAACCGTGTAGCGGTTATGCAGAATGGCCGACTGATTGAAGAAGGCTCAGTTCTGGATATTTTCTCTAATCCCAAGAATGAGCTGACCCAAGACTTCATTACGACAGCAACGGGTATCAATGAGGCCATGATCAAAATCAACCAGCAAAAGATTGTGCAAAACCTGCCGGAAAATTCCATTCTGGCACATTTGAAATACTCAGGTGTGGTAACAGACACAGCCATTATAAACGACATTTACAAGCAGTATCACATATCTGCCAATATTCTTCACGCCAATATTGAGATTTTAGACCATGTACCGGTCGGAGAAATGGTCGTTATCTTATCTGGAGAGACCAAGCAACTGGCGGCGGTGCAGGAAAGTCTGCGCGAAGCAGGAGTAGAGCTGCATGTTTTGAAAGAAGGGAGTAACTAATGCTACAGCTGATTCAACAATTTATGCCCAATGTTTATAGAATGGGCTGGTCCGGTCAGGCTGGCTGGGGAACAGCTATTTACCTGACTCTGTATATGACCATCATTCCTTTCTTTATCGGAGGGATTCTAGGCTTTATAGCTGGTCTCTTGCTTGTCTTGACAGGGCCGAGAGGTATTTTGGAAAATAGACTTGTCTTTTTCGTCTTGGACAAGGTTACCTCTATCTTTCGGGCGATTCCTTTCATCATTCTCCTGGCCCTTATCAATCCTTTTACTCGGATTATTGTGGGAACTGGGATTGGACCGACAGCGGCCTTGGTACCTCTTTCGCTGGCTGTTTTTCCTTTCTTTGCCCGTCAGGTTCAGGTGGTCTTATCCGAACTAGACCGAGGAGTTATTGAAGCAGCGCAGGCTAGTGGAGCAACCTTCTGGGACATTGTCGGTGTTTACCTGCGGGAAGGTCTGCCGGACTTGATTCGAGTGACGACTGTTACGCTGATCTCTCTGGTTGGTGAGACTGCTATGGCCGGAGCGATTGGTGCTGGTGGACTGGGAAATGTTGCCCTGACCTATGGTTATCAGCGTTTCAACCATGATGTGACTATTCTTGCGACCATTCTTATTTTGCTGCTCATCTTCTTTATTCAGTTTGTTGGGGATTTCCTGACACGGAAGATTAGTCATAGATAATGATTGACAACTAGGGCCTCAGCTGGGGCTCTTTTTTATGCCATGATTTTATTAAAAGACTTGCACAATTAGATTAGGCTTGTTATAATAGCTAAAATCTTTTGAAACCAAGTGTTGGGAAAGTGAGGATAGGGCGGATGAAAAGCTTATACAAATGTCAATCTGGTGACCTGTGACAGCGCATTTCATGTTTACCGGGACGGGCTGCTAGTGGTTGAGGACGACCGCATTGCCTACTGTGGTCCCTATGAAGAAAACTGGCTAGGGAAGTGCAGTGAAAGAGTAGATTATGAAGGTGCTTGGATTATGCCAGGGCTGGTCAACTGTCATACTCACTCGGCCATGACCTTGCTGCGCAGGGATTCGTGATGACAGCAATCTGCATGAATGGCTGGAGGACTATATATGGCCAGCAGAAAGTCAATTCACAGAGGATCTAACGACCCAGGCTGTCCAACTGGCTCTGGCTGAAATGCTGCTGTCAGGAACAACGACTTTTAACGACATGTATAATCCTCAGGGAGTGGAGATTGACCGGATTTATCATACTGTGCGGCAGTCTGGTATGCGTTGTTATTTCTCACCAACACTCTTTAGCTCAGAGGCGGAAGCAGCAGAAGAGACTCTGGCACGTACTCGGACCATTATTGAGAAAATTCTCTCCTACAATGATGAAGATTTTCAGGTCATGGTGGCGCCTCATTCTCCTTATGCCTGTGACGAAGATCTGCTCAAGGGCAGTCTTGAGCTAGCGCGTGAGCTGGATTTGAAGCTTCATATCCATGTAGCGGAGACACAGGAAGAAAATAAAATTATTCTGGAGCGCTATGGTAAACGGCCTCTGGCTTTCTTGAAAGACCTAGGTTACTTGGAGCAGCCAGCCATTTTTGCTCACGGAGTTGAACTGAATCCGTCAGAAATTGCGGATTTAGCGGCTTCACCAGTCAGCATCGCCCACAATCCTATCAGCAACCTCAAGCTGGCTTCTGGTGTAGCTCCAGTGACAGACTTACTAGCCGCTGGGGTGACCGTTGGCCTAGCTACAGACTCTGTCGCTTCCAATAATAATCTGGATATGTTTGAAGAGGGGCGGACAGCTGCCCTCCTTCAGAAGATGCGGGCTGGAGATGCGACTCAGTTTACGATTGAGCAGGCCTTGAAAGCTTTGACCATTGAGGGAGCCAAGGCGCTGGGCTTAGAGAAGAAAATAGGCAGTCTGGAAACGGGCAAACAAGCCGATTTCATTGTCATTCAACTAAGGGACGACTTCATCTTTATCCTTTGGAAAATATGCTGTCGCACCTAGTGTACGCAGTCAAAGGCAGCGATGTTCAGGATGTCTACATTGCAGGGCGGCAGGTTGTCCGAGATGGCCAAGTGCTGACGGTTGATCTAGGAAGTTTTGGGTAAGAATGAAAGCCGAGTTTCAGCTCGGCAATCAACTCTTAGAATTGAAAAATAGAAAATGAAGCAGGAGAGTGGGAAAGATTGCCGCAATTTGAAGATTGTAGCATGCTTCTCCCAGTTCCTGCTTTCCTTTTCTTTTGGCAGTAAAAATAGTACAATATAGTAAAGATTGATGTGCTGTTACTAAGCAAGAAAAAGCGGAGAGATGCGATGGATAAAAAATTTCTTTGGGAGAAGATTCAGACTTTTTTTCAGGAACTTTGGAAAAAGATATCGGGTTTTGCTGCAGAGCATACTCTCCTGCCAGATGCCTACCAAGCTTGGCGGGATTGGATTAAGAAGTTGCCGCTTCCTCGTCCTAAGTTCTTTCAAAAACAGCTTAGCAATCGGCAGTTTGTCGGAGTGCTTTTGACAGTTGTTGGGCTGTCAGCCGGCTTAATTCTGCTGTCAGAGCATGTGCAGGATTTCTCTTTTTTTGATACCTAGTAAGAAAGAGCAGCAGACGGATCCCTCTCGGAATCAAACGGTTCGTATCATGGCGACTGGGGATTTGCTTTATCATGACGGCCTTTATCTGAGTGCTCAGAAAGAAGATGGAACTTATGATTTTTCTGAGAATTTCCACTATGCCAAAGAATGGCTTCGGCAGGGAGACTTGGTCTTAGGGGACTTTGAAGGCACGATTCGGCCGGACTATCCCTTAAATGGCTATCCGCTCTTTAATGCTCCGGAAGCCGTAGTTCCATCCATCAAGGCTGCCGGCTATCAGGTGATGGACCTGGCTCATAATCACATTTTAGACTCTGGTCTGGAGGGAGTTTTTACTACAGCTCAGGCTTTTGAAAAAGAGGGAATCACTCCTATCGGTGTTTATCCGCATGAAAGCCGCAGTCAAGCACCGCTCTTGATAAAGGAAGTCAAAGGAATTAAGATTGCACTGCTGGCTTACTCCTATGGCTACAATGGCATGGAGGGGCTTCTCAGTCAGGAAGATTATGATGCTCGCCTATCCGATCTGGATGAAGAAAAGATGCGGGCCGAGATTGAGCGGGCAGAAAAGGAAGCTGACATTACAGTCGTCATGCCTCAGATGGGGATAGAGTACCAGTTGGAGCCAACAGAGGAGCAGATGACCCTCTACCATAAAATGGTTGACTGGGGAGCAGATATCGTCTTTGGAGGCCATCCGCATGTGGTTCAGCCGGCAGAGATTTAGAGAAAGACGGCCAGAAGAAGCTGATTATGTATTCTATGGGGAATTTTATTTCCAATCAGCGCATCGAAACCATGGAGGAGATTGAAAATGCTCATTGGACCGAGCGCGGAGTGCTGATGGATGTTACCATTGAAAAGACACCAAAGGGCACGCAGATAAAAAGTGCTCAGGCTCATCCGAGCTGGGTCAGCCGAGTTGAAAAGGGCGCTACTTCAGCAGACGGTCTACCTTTATACACTTATCAGACCTGGATTTTGGACGACTTTGTCGAAGGTGGCAAGTATCGAGACAAACTGGATCAAGAAACCAGAGCACGGATTGATACCGCCTATCAGGAGATGAAGTCGCATGTTGGCCTGAACTGGCCGGGGTAATAAATTGCTTGAATATGGGTTTAGCCAGATTGGATTTTCCAATCTGGTTTTTGCTGTGTTGAAATTGAGGACTTTGTTATAATTAAAAAGGATTATAGAATTGTTAATGAATGAAACTGACCGCTTTCGAGCTCGTCTATTATTTTGACTTATTTTATTAGAAAGAAAATGAAATGCAATTTGGTTTGTGGCTACTTTTGTATATTATACCCATGTTTATCTTGTTTTTGTTGCTAGTGTGCTCCTTGGTCTTGCTGGTTTTCTGCCTGTTTCTGAGAAGAAATTTTTTCAAGGAAAAGCAGGGACGCAATTTGTTGCTAGCTATCTTTTGGTTGGGTATCTTCAATCTCCTGCTGAACTTGCTAGTATAGAAACGATGAGGTCGTAAGGAGAACAATCGAAACACTTAGGTCTTAGCTGACTTATATGTAAAAACATACTATTATTTCTGTCTTTCTTTGAAATCAGCATAAAAAAACGAATCCCATCAGCTTATTTTGATTAGCAGGTATTCGTTTTTTATTTTCTATTTAGAGCTTCATTTCTTCCGATACTGGCTTGGTGTCATTTGGTAATATTTTTTAAACTGGCGGTTAAAGTTGGACAGGTTATTAAAGCCTGCTTGGCTGGAGATTTCCAGTACAGAGAGGTTAGAGTGCTGCAGGAGTTCGGCTGCCTTGCGCAGGCGGAATTGGATCAGGTACTCAATGCAGGAAACGCCCAGATGCTTCTTGAAGAAGTTCATGAAATGGGTCGAACTATAGCCACAGATGCCAGCCAATTGGTCAATATTTAGGTCTTCTTGGTAGTGGGCATTGATGTAGTCGATGATGGAGCGAATTTTTTCTTCCTTGCGATAGCCTTCGGGTGACAGGTCTTTGGAAATGACATAGCCGTTCTCAAAGAGCAGGTAGAAGAGTTGGTTGAGTTGGGCTTTGAGCTGAAACTCGTAGTGAGATTTGCGGAAATAGCCTGTTTCCATAGCTGCTAAGAGGCACTGACGAATCTCCGCATAGGCTCTATCATTGGACTTGATAACATGAGTCAAATCCAGCTGACCATTGTAGAGGGGCTGCAGATAGTTGATGCTGGCTTGGTCCATGGCAGAGTAGCCCATCAAATCTAGATGAAAATTAATGGCGTCCATATAATGGCGCTCGTCGTTGATGGGGTGGATGGAGTGCAGGGCATTGGGACGAATCAGGATAATATCACCTTTTTCGCTGTTAAAGTAGTCGTCGTCAATATGAAATTGTGCTTTTCCTTCGTGGACATAAATCATTTCAACATCGGTATGCCAGTGGAAAAGAATATCTGGATGACCATTCTCAGTGATGGTGCGGGTCAGAGAATAAGGGGTTCCTTGGTTTTTAAAAACGGTATTTTTATGTAGTTGGCCTAAATCAATCATGGGGACACTCTTTCATAGAATAGTACAATTTGTTAAGATAATTGTGTTAGAAAATATGTTTGACAACTATTATAATATAAATACAAAAAAAACGAAAGCGAGAAAATGCAAATGGGTAAATTTCCGCAGAATTTCCTCTGGGGCGGTGCAACGGCGGCTAATCAATATGAAGGTGCCTATAATCTAGATGGAAAGGGCCTGTCTGTTCAGGATGTGACTCCAAAAGGCGGATTGCCAGCTAAGGCAGGCAATCCCAATCCTTTGATTACCGAGGGGCCGACAGCAGATAATCTCAAGCTGGAAGGGATTGATTTCTATCATCGCTATAAGGAGGACGTTGCTCTCTTTGCTGAGATGGGCTTCAAGGTCTACCGGACTTCCATTGCCTGGTCTCGGATTTCCCAAACGGAGACGAGCTGGAACCCAATGAAGCTGGTCTGCAATTTTATGACAATCTTTTTGACGAACTGGCCAAATATGGCATTGAGCCTCTGATTACCCTGTCTCACTATGAAACGCCCCTGCATCTAGCTCGTCATTACAATGGCTGGGCAAACCGTGATTTGATTGGCTTCTACGAGCGCTATGTCCGCACGGTTTTTACCCGCTACAAGGATAAGGTCAAGTATTGGCTGACCTTTAATGAAATCAACTCTGTTCTCCATGCTCCCTTTATGAGCGGCGGCATTGCCACGCCAGCTGAAGAACTATCCAAGCAGGACCTCTATCAAGCAGTCCATCATGAGCTGGTGGCTTCTGCCTTGGCAACGAAAATCGGTCATGAGATCAATCCTGATTTTAAGATTGGCTGTATGGTTCTTGCTATGCCGGCTTATCCCATGACGCCTAAGCCTGAAGATGTGCTGGCAGCACGGGAATTTGAAAATCAAAACTATCTCTTCTCTGATATCCATGCGCGTGGAAAATATCCAGCCTATATCAATCGTTTCTTCAAGGAGAATGAGATTGAGATTCAGTTTGCGCCAGGTGACAAAGAGCTTTTGGCTGAAAATACTGTAGACTTTATTTCTTTCTCCTACTACATGAGTGTGGTTGCGGCTCATGATCCAGAGAATTATTCTTTCGGCCGAGGCAATCTTCTTGGTGGTATCATGAATCCTTATCTGGCTAGTTCAGAATGGGGCTGGCAGATTGACCAAGTCGGCCTGCGCTTGGTGTTAAATAGCTTTTATGACCGCTATCAGCTGCCGCTCTTCATCGTGGAAAATGGTCTCGGTGCCAAGGATGTCTTGGTGGATGGTCCAACTGGCCCAACGGTTGAAGATGACTACCGCATTGACTATCTCAAACAGCACTTGCAGCAGGTAGGAGAAGCGTTGGAAGATGGCGTAGAATTGCTAGGTTACACAACTTGGGGCTGTATTGACCTAGTCTCAGCCAGCACTGCAGAACTCAGCAAGCGCTACGGCTTTATCTACGTTGACCGCAACGATGACGGTAGCGGAACTCTAGCCCGTTATAAGAAAAAATCTTTTGATTGGTACAAAGAAGTCATTGCGACGAATGGAGACAGTCTCTATCAGGATTGAATGACTTAAACAAAATAGAATGCCTCCTGATAAAATAAACCAAGTCCTATCTGGCTTGGTTTTTCTATATTTTAAGATGGGAATGAGTTGAACCTTCTTGATTTCAAAGGGAAGCTGTCTCTATAAAAAAGTAAGAATTTATTCTCAATATTGTAAATGTTTGAATCCGTTTACAAAAAAACAAAGACGCCTCAAATAAAATATGGTATAATATGTTAAGAATATCTATTTCAGGAGGGAAAATCATGAGTAGGAAAATCCGTTTCATTTCTCTGCTTACTCTGTTGATTTGTTTTCTGATGGGCTGCAGTCTTTTTCAAAAGAATGGTGGCGGTCCGGGAGAGCAAGGCGGCCAATTTTCGGAAAGTGTTCGTAAGCTGAGAGAAAAATACAGCAAAAATACTCCTTATGATGTCCAAGAAAAGGTCATTCAGATCAAGGAAAATGAGCCTATTACATTTCCGACAGAGGTACAAAAGCCTAACGATTTTGAGACACTGCCCCATGCAGGACAGACTGAGTTGATTTCTTCCTTTGAAATTTATGGGGACAGCAACTTACGAGCCATTTTAGGAGGTGACTTTAAGCTGAATGATAAGCGGCAGATAGTAATTGAGCCCGCTTATCATTTCTCTGCGACTAGAGTGGAGCCAAATGGAGAGCATACGGAATATGGTCTAGCCAAGCAAGGTGAGAGCTGGGGGGTCTTTGATACGCTCTATTTGCTGCAACGGGATGATGAGCGCACAGGTAAAAAGCTTAAAAAGCCAAAACTTTGGATCGTTAAGATAGATAAGAAAGGGCGCGATAAGCTAGCTCTGAAGACCAAGAGCAGTCTGCTCGGAGATGGTCGCTTGCAGCTGGAATGGACGGAAGTGCCGGGAGCGGACTCTTATTCCATTATAAAAAGAGAGTATGTGACCATGCCTGGCAGCGATACGAAGACAGGTCTTTATAACTATAAAGAGGTCGATCGGGTCACTTCGACAGTGTATCGGACAGATTTGCCTACCCACTATGATAGCCGCAACGGCGGCCGTTCTGGTGATGATCCGATACTTGCCAGACAACGGTTGCTGCAGGCTTACGACCAGGATTACAGTAAGAAAACGGTTGAGAAAAAGCCTTATGAACTTCTTGTTGTTCCCCTTAAAGACAAAGAAGCTTTAGGCACTATCAGCAATCCTATCTCATCTGATAGCTTTGCGAAACTGATGCCGAATCAAATCGATTTTCGGACTTTTTCTGACCAGGTTTCCGCCCTGCGGCAGAAGGGAAACATTCCTGAAGAAGCACCACTGCAGATGATGGATGGCCAGATTCAGAACTTTCCAATCGTCTATGAAAAAATTGAAAAAGAAGGCCGGGATGTCAGATGTCTGGTCTCTATCAAGGGCATGCCTACTGTCAAAACGGACTTTTTCATTGAACAGGCCAGTGTAGAAGAAGTCCAGCCTGTTGTAGATAAGCATAATGAAAAGGTCAATAAAGAGGAAAGTAAGTCTGGCGTTTCAGAGAAATATATCAGCGTAGAGCAGGCTGACTTGGATCTCAAGGGTAAAACAGTCGTTCATGATGTTAGTGATATTGAGGAAAGAGTGGCAGCCAGAAGTGCAGCGCAGGAATATTTTGCCAAGGCCCTTCTGTCCGATGCAGAATATGTCGATTACAGTGAGTTTCCAGAGCTGAGTGAAGGAGATGTCAGTGAATTGATTAGCGATGTCTTGGATCAAAATCCGGTAATTCAGCAGGGAGTGCTCCCTACCATTGATGGCAAGCAGCGTGTGGTACACTTTAAATATGATGCTGACGAAACAGCCAAATATAAGAAAGCCCGTAAAAAGGTCAAAGAGATTGTCAAAGACATCATCAAAGACCAGATGAGCGACCGAGAAAAGATTGAGGCAATTAATCAGTATTTAATTGAGCATATTAGCTATGATAAGACTGCTTACCAAGGCATCTTAAATTATAAAAAATCTATTGAGAATAAAGAATCAGAAGAGGCTATTTCAAAAGCATATAAAGATATGCAGGACGTTGTTCGTAAGTATGCTTCTAGTTTTGATATTACTGGTCCGCTCTTTGAGGGTAAGGGAGTCTGTCAAGCTTATGCTGTGACCTTCCAGGCTCTAGCTCAGGAAGCAGGTCTCGAAACCATGTATGTGAGTGGAGATACAGATAGTTTTGATCTGCATGCCTGGAACTTTGCAAAAGTAGATGGTAAGTGGCTGGCTTTAGATGTCACCTGGAATGACACTGATGGAGATAGCAATAAAAAAGAAAATGAATACTTGCTATTGGCCATGGATGATCCAATCTACGCACAGACCCACTATGCCTTTGACAGATACGAAGATGCTATTAAAGAATGATAATCCAAATAGAAGCAATCTTTAAAAGATAACTAAGCCTTGTAAGGAAAGGAAGAAGCCAATCAAAAGAGAGTGGGACAGAAATCGGTAATTCGTTAGAATTCAATTTCGTCGTCCCACCTCCGCACAGTTGAGTAGGGCTGTAAAAGCTGATGAAATCAGCGTAGTAGAGCCCACTCAACCACTGCGTCTTGCTCGACAATCCAAAGACAATTGAGAGACTAGGACTTTTGTCCCAGCCTCTTTCTATACTTTTATTTCTTCCAGCTTTCGATTTCTTTTTGGTGGTTTTTGATCCACTCTTTGGCTGCAGCTTCCGGTGAGCTGCCTTCGTTAATCTTAAGCATGACTTCTTCCATGTCCTTTTGGGTCCAGTTGAAGTTGTCTAGGACCTTGTTGACTTCTGGTAAGTCCTTGTCTAGATTTTTTCGAGTAATCGTGTGGATAGCTTCCTTGCCGCCCATGGTTCCCTTAGGATCCTTGAGGTATTTGAGGTCGTATTTGGAGAACATCCAGTGTGGTGACCAGCCGGTTACGATAATATCTTCTTTATTCTTAATAGCCTGATCCAGAGCAGTGGTCATGGCTCCTGTTGAGGAAGAAGAAAGATTCCAGCCACTGAGATTGCTGTATTCTTGCATAGTCTTCTCAGTTGCGGTCATGATACCAGCGCCGGGCTCAATACCTGTAATGGTTTTCTTGGCTTGGTCTGACAGGTCTTCGATAGAATCGGCATCCATATAGTTTGGTACGACTAGCCCTGTCTTAACTCCCTCAAGGTTTGGCCCTAAGTCCACCAGTTTGTCCTTGTACTCTTCATAGAGAGCAGCGTGGGTAGTTGGCAACCAGGCAGAAACCATGGCATCGGCTTCGCCATTAGCAACGGACTTCCACATAACGGCATTGTCCAGCGGTGTGATGGTGACATCGTAGCCCATTTCCTTGAGAGCTTCCGCTACGACATTGGTTGAGGCAACTTCGGAGTCCCATTCAACATAGGCAAGATTGACCTTTTCTTTTTTGCTTTGCTGAAGCTTGGTCACTTGATTTCCGACAAAGGCTGTCAGGATGACAGCGGCCAGAGCAGACCAGAGCATAATCTTGTTGCGTTTTTCCTTGGCAGTGACCGGTGATTTTTTAGCCAGAGGCTGGTTGAGCTTCTGGGTCAGGCGGTCAATGATAATGGCCAGGATAACCAGAGATACCCCATTGACAAAGCCGGAACCGATGTCGGCATGCTGGAGGGCAGAGAGAACCCCGCGGCCCAGTCCTGGCGCCCCAATCATAGAGGCGGTAACGACCATTGAAAGAGCCAGCATGATGGTCTGATTGACCCCAGCTAGGATGGTATTTTTAGCCAGAGGCAGCTCGACTTTGAAGAGCTTCTGCTTGCCAGTGCCCCCGAAGGAGTCTGACGCTTCAATCAGCTCAGTCGGAATCTGACGAATGGCTAGATTGGTAAGCGGACAGTCGGTGGCAGGGCAAAGATGACAGAGGCAAAGACCCCAGGCACCATACCAATACCGAAGAAGGCCACGGCAGGTATCAGGTAGACAAAGGCCGGCATGGTCTGCATAAAGTCCAGTAAGGGCTTGATAACTGCTTCGACGCGATTGCTCTTAGCCATCCAAATCCCCAGTGGAATACCGATGATAATGGAAATGGCACTGGAGACGATGACCAAGGTCACAGTGTTCATAAGATTTTCCCAGAGGCCTTGGTTGTAAACAAAGAGCAGGCCTAGGAAGGTGAGCAGGGGCAGCCCCAGCTTACGTTTGGAAATCAAATAGGTAAAAATAGTGATGACTGCGATAAAGAGCAGGGGTGGAATGAAGAGCAGGGTGTCTGTCATCCCATTCATGATTGCATTTCCGATAGCCTGAAGGACCGAGAAAAGCCCGGAGAAGGTATCAGTTACCCAGTTAGTAAAGGTCTCAACCCATTGAGAAACGGGGATTGGCTGTTGTAAAATATTCAAAATGCGAACCTCCCTTATTCTTCAGATTCAGTAGTATTAGCCAAGGCTTCGATGACTCGACCTTTGATAATAACGCCGACTAATTTGTCCTTATCATCTACAACGGCCAGAGGCGCTGGTGAATCGTAAATCAGCGGGAAAATATCAGTAATCAGGGTTTCCTGAGTGACCTTGCGGACGTTCTTATCAATTACTTCAGCCAGTGCTTGATGCTGCTTGCGGGCATCGCGGGCAGCTTCGGCAGTCAGACTACCCTTGAGATGCCGCTTCCTATCCACAGCCAGCAGCATACTGACCTCTTCTTTTTTCATGCGATTAAGGGCCACGGTTGGTCCGTCGATGTCAATGTTGGTAGTCAGTGGCGTTGTCATGATATTCTGGGCAGTCAAGACCTTAGAGCGGTCCACATCCTCGACAAACTCTCGAACGAAGTCGTTGGCTGGATTGGTCAGGATTTCCTCACCAGTGCCAATCTGCATAATCTGACCGTCAGCCATAATGGCAATACGGTCACCAATACGCAGGGCCTCATTGAGATCGTGGGTGATAAAGATAATAGTACGCTCATGCTCTGCCTGCAGATCCAGTAGCTCATCTTGCATTTCGCGGCGGATGAGGGGGTCTAGAGCTGAGAAAGCCTCGTCCATGAGCAGAATGTCAGGATTGTTGGCTAAAGCTCGAGCTAGACCAACCCGCTGCTGCATCCCACCAGAGAGCTGATCGGGGTATTGGTCCTTGAAGGATAGGAGACCGGCATTGTCCAGAGCTTGTTCAGCTAGCGCGTGCGCTCTTCCTTATCAACACCTCGGACTTCCAGACCGAACTCAGTATTTTCCAGAATGGTCCGATGCGGGAAGAGGCCGAAGTTCTGGAAGACCATATTGAGCTTGTGGCGGCGAACGTCACGCAGCTCCTCTTCGTTCATCTTGGCCACATCCTGGCCATCGATATAAATGTCGCCTGATGTCGGGTCAATCAATCGGTTGAGCAGGCGGATAAGGGTAGACTTCCCACTACCGGACAGTCCCATGATGACAAAAATTTCTCCGGTCTGAACCTCAAAGTTTACATCGTAAACTCCGACAGTAGCACCGGTTTTTTCTAAAATTTCTGTTTTACTTTTGGCCTGCTGCACCATTTCCAATGCCTGCTTTTGCCTTTTTCCGAAAATTTTAGTCAAATGTTTTACTTCTAGTTTATTCAACGTATTTCTCCTTTTGCACAAGTGACTACATGTTTGTTTTATAGAGTTGTCACTTAAAAGACCATCACAGTATAACACCGTGTGGTCACTTTGTCAAACCCAAAAGACCGTCAGACCGGCCTTTTTCGACTATTATAAAAAAGGGAGAGTGATTTTCTGGAATATTTCTGAAAGCCACAAAAACCTTGTCAGACCGCTGATTTGCCTGTCTATTCTTTTTTTAAATAAAGAAAAAACAAGTGCTGTTTCACTTGTTTGTTTCAATTTCATTAAAAAATAAATTATGCATCAAACCGACTGATAATTCGTTGCCAACAAAGTAGATAGTATTGCCGGCTTCCAGCTTAGTATAAGGACCAGGCGAGATTAGGAGTTGGTCGTCCTGCTGGACTGCGACAATGGTAGCGCCAGTCGAGTGCCAGATATTGAGCTCATTGATAGATTTTCCTAGGTTGATGGCGTCTGCTGAGAGCTGGAGCTCGTAGGGATTGAAAGGAAAGCGCTGCTGGACATCTTTAGTTCGGCTGAGAAGCTGATTAAGGAGTTGGGAAAAGTTGGCAAATTCTTCCTCTTGGCGCTGGATGCTCTGGTGAAGCTTGCTTTTGAGGTCCTGCAGAGAGTTGACATCTTTATAGGTCTCGAGAAACTGCTGAGCTTTTTCCTTGGAGGAAATGAAGGCTCCACTGCCATGGCGGACTTCCATGATTTCCAGATCTACCAGCACATTGATAGCCTTGCGGGCTGTCTCAGGGGAGACATTGAAGTTGCTGGCTAAGGTAGAGCGAGCATAGATTTTGCTGCCGATGGGATATTTGCCGTCAACGATTCGCTCGGCAATAGCGACAGCTATCTGCTGGTAGCGTGGGAATGCGACTTCTTTTTTGCTCATGAGGACCTCCAATTTACGACGGGAATATAGCTATGATTATAATATAAAACTGGAGGATTGAAAAGTGCCCTTTGTAAAATGGATCGTCTTATCCGCCTCTTCTTGCCTTTCTTTTTACTTTTTTAAGTAGTATAATATGTCTAAAAGTCAGAGGTTTTCTGGAAGGGGTGAGGACATTTATGTCACAATTTATCTTGGTATTACTGGGCTTTTTGGCGGTGCTAGTGTTTGTCATAGCCTCTGCTATTCGGAGAAAGCTTCGCTTTAAGAAGCGTTTAGCTGCTGCTTGGGGAAGTCGTGAGCGGGTGGATTGCCGGCCAGACAGTGAGTCCAGTCTATATGAGTCTTTTTTGCTAGACGAAGAAGCTGGAACCTATGATAGTCTGGTGGACGACCAGACTTGGGGAGATTTGGACTTTTTTGATATTTTTCAGGATATTGATACAGCAGCCCAATCCAGTCTAGGTTCAGAGTACCTTTACAGCAAACTCCGCCTGCTACATTTCGAGGCAGATCAGGACTTTGATGATTTGCAGTCCTATTTGGCCCAGCATCCAGAGGTGCGCAGTCAGCTGCAGCTACTTTTTTCTGAGATTGGCAAGAAAAATCACAATCAAGCCAAGAAACTGATCTATAAACCAGCTCAAGCTAATCACAGGGGAAGTTTTTACCTGTTTTTGGCTTCGATTCCGCTACTTTCTCCTTTCCTCTATTTTATCAATCCAAGTCTGGGATACATAGTTCCCATCATCAGCATGGCCTTTAATATTGTTTACTCCATGGCCACGCGCTGGTCTCTCGAGATGAAGTTGGACAGCATGAGCTATCTGGTACGGATCTTCTATATTGGTAAAAAGATTGCCCGCCTGCCCTTGCCCCAGCAAGCTGCCCTGAAAGAAGCGTTGGCTTCTTTCAGCCGAATAAAGCTTTTTGGAGAAGTCTTTCGGCCCCAGTCAGGTGCCTCTGAGATGGAGATTTTTCTATCTTTATCTCAACTCCGTCTTGCTGATACCTCAGTTGGCTCAGGCCTATATCTCCAATCGTCTGGTCAAGGCCAATCAACAGGCTAGGCAAGTGCTGGAGATTCTAGGTCGCTTAGAGGCAGCGATTGCTGTACTTAACTACAAGGAAAGCCTGCCAATTTATGCGAACCCTAGCTTTACAAGCTCAGCTGGGGTGAAGGGCAAGGGTCTCTATCACCCACTCTTAGAGCGACCTGTCAGCAATGATTTGGACTTTTCTAAGAATATGATGATTAGTGGCGATAATGCTTCTGGAAAATCGACTTACCTGAGAATAGCAGCTATCAATGCTATCTTGGCTCAGGGGTTAGGCTTTGCTTGCGCCGAGAGCTTGACCTTGCAGCATGGTCATGTCTTGAGCTCAATGGATGTGACCGATGACATCGGCTCTGGGGATAGTTACTTTATCGCTGAGAGCAGGGCTATTGAGCGCATGATAGATTCCTTGGAAGAAGAGGGCTTGCACTACTTTTTCATCGATGAGCTTTTTAAGGGAACCAATACTGTTGAGCGGATAGGTGCAGGGCTGGCAATCATTGATTGGCTAGCTCAGAAACCCTGTCTTTACATGATTTCGAGCCATGATGTGGAATTGGTAGCAGCCTCTGGTCAGCTCAATGCTCAATATCACTTTGACAGTCAATATATAGCAGGAGAGATTGTCTTTGACTATAAGATTAAGCAAGGCAGCGCTTTGACCAAGAATGCGGTTAATACACTAGAGAGCCTGAACTATCCAGAAGAGATTACGGATACAGCTAGGGAGATAATCAACGCCTACGAAGCCAGTGGTAACTGGAGTTTGCTGGAAAAGGGGGCAATCCAAATTGGATGTTAAAGATAGAAATGGATAAAAAGATGACTGTAAAGATGATAGCGACAGACATGGATGGAACCTTGCTGGACGGACAGGGACAGCTGGATTTGCCGCGTCTGGCTACTATTTTAGATGAGCTGGATAAGAGAGACATTCGCTTTGTGGTGGCTACTGGCAATGAAATTCCACGAATGCGTCTGCTATTGGGAGATTTGGTAGAACGAATGACCTTGGTAGTCGCCAACGGAGCTAGGATTTTTGAAAAGAATCGGCTAAGCATGAGCAGCTTTTGGGAAGCCGGATTGATTAGGGATGCGCTGGATTACTTTGCGGGTCGTGAAAGGGAGCTTCAGCTGGTTGTGACCTCTGAAAGAGGTGGCTTGTTCAGGAGGGAACAGAGTTTCCCTTGATTGAAAAAGTTATGACTAAGGAAATGGCTCAGCTTTTTCACAAGCGGATGAACTTTGTGCCTAGCCTTCAGAATTATCCCTTTGACAAGGTCTTGAAAATGAGTATGATGGTAGAAGAGGCTGCAGCAGCAGAGCATGCTCGTCTGATTAATCAGCATTTTGCAGGCCGATTGAGCGCAGTTGCCAGTGGTTACGGAGCCATTGACATCCTCCAAGATGGGATGCACAAGGCTTGGGGCTTGCAGCAGCTCATGGCTAAGTGGCAGATTCAAAGCTCGGAAATCATGGCTTTTGGGGATAGTGAAAATGACATAGAAATGCTTGAATTAGCTGGTATTTCTTACGCCATGGAAAATGGCGACGAGCGGGTCAAAAAGGTAGCAGATTACCTAGCACCGGCCAATACAGAAGCCGGTGTTCTACAGGTGCTTGAGCAATACTTAGAAGAGGAAAAAAGATAATGGCAGTACAATTACTAGAAGAATGGCTTCTCAAGGAGCAGGCAAAATTGCAGCAAAACTACAGAGAGCTCAATCAACTCTCCGTAAAGGAGCCAGACATCATCTTTATCGGAGACTCCATCGTGGAATACTATCCGCTCCAGGAACTCTTACAGACGGATAAAAGACTGGTCAACCGAGGCATTCGGGGCTATAAGACTGATTTGCTTTTAGAAAACCTGGATGCCCATCTCTTTGGGCAGGCACTGGATAAGGTCTTTATTCTGATAGGTACCAATGACATTGGCAAGGAGATGCCTCAGACAGAAACGCAGGCTAATTTAGAAGCCGTTATTCAGGAGATTTCTCGTGACTATCCTCTGGCGCAAATCCGCTTGCTGTCGGTCCTTCCCGTCAATGAAGCTCCAGCCTACAAGAGCACGGTCTATGTCCGCAGCAATGAAAAGATTCAGGCTCTCAATCAGGCCTATCGTCAGCTGGCTAACGCCTACATGAATGTCCAATTTATCAATCTCTACGATGCTTTTCTGAACGAGGAAGGCCAGCTTCGCCCAGACTACACAACTGACGGCCTCCATCTGACCATTTCTGGCTATAGAGCCCTGTCCAAGGTTTTGCAGGAATATTTGTAGTTTCTTCGTAAGAATACAGCTCTGTTTTACCATAACAGAGCTTTTTTATTTTCTTAAACTTACAAATGTTTTCTGTGAATGATGCTTGATTTCAAAGGGATTATGAAAATTATTATAAAACACATTGGACTTTGTGAAAAAATTTAGGGCTTTGTGTTATGTAATAGTTCTGTGTTCTCTATGAGCATATTCTTATACAAGAGCGAAAAAACATGATAAATTGATAGAGTAAAGTTTCTTGAAGCGTTTTCATTCACAAATGGAAATGTTTTCAACAACTGAAAATTTATTTTATTGAAGGGGAGTTATTATGACTCAAGGAAAAATTACTGCATCTGCAGCAATGCTCAACGTATTGAAAACATGGGGCGTAGACACAATCTACGGTATCCCATCAGGAACACTTAGCTCACTTATGGATGCTTTAGCTGAAGACAAAGATATCCGCTTCTTGCAAGTTCGCCACGAAGAAACTGGTGCTCTTGCTGCGGTGATGCAAGCTAAATTCGGCGGCTCAATCGGGGTTGCAGTTGGTTCAGGTGGTCCAGGTGCGACTCACTTGATTAACGGTGTTTACGATGCAGCTATGGACAACACTCCATTCCTTGCTATCCTTGGATCACGTCCAGTCAACGAACTCAACATGGATGCCTTCCAAGAGCTCAACCAAAACCCAATGTACCACGGAATTGCTGTATACAACAAACGCGTAGCTTACGCTGAGCAATTGCCAAAAGTAATTGACGAAGCTTGTCGTGCTGCTGTTTCTAAAAAAGGGCCAGCTGTTGTTGAAATCCCAGTAAACTTTGGTTTCCAAGAAATCGACGAAAACTCATACTACGGTTCAGGTTCTTACGAGCGCTCATTCATCGCTCCTGCTTTGAACGAAGTTGAAATCGACAAAGCTGTTGAAATCTTGAACAAGGCTGAGCGCCCAGTTATCTACGCTGGATTTGGTGGTGTCAAAGCTGGTGAAGTGATTACTGAATTGTCACGTAAAATCAAAGCGCCAATCATCACAACTGGTAAAAACTTTGAAGCTTTTGAGTGGAACTACGAAGGTTTGACAGGTTCTGCTTACCGTGTTGGTTGGAAACCAGCCAACGAAGTGGTCTTCGAAGCAGATACCGTTCTTTTCCTTGGTTCAAACTTCCCATTTGCTGAAGTATACGAAGCCTTCAAGAACACTGAAAAATTCATCCAAGTAGATATCGACCCTTACAAACTTGGTAAACGCCATGCTCTTGACGCTTCTATCCTTGGTGATGCAGGTCAAGCGGCGAAAGCGATTCTTGATAAGGTAGACGCAGTTGAGTCTACTCCATGGTGGCGTGCAAACGTTAAGAACAACCAAAACTGGCGCGATTACATGAACAAACTCGAAGGTAAAACAGAGGGTGAGTTGCAATTGTACCAAGTTTACAATGCCATCAACAAACATGCTGACCAAGACGCTATCTACTCAATCGACGTAGGTAACTCTACTCAAACATCAACTCGTCACCTTCACATGACACCTAAGAACATGTGGCGTACATCTCCACTCTTTGCGACAATGGGTATCGCCCTTCCTGGTGGTATCGCTGCTAAGAAAGACAACCCAGAGCGCCAAGTATGGAACATCATGGGTGATGGAGCATTCAACATGTGCTACCCAGACGTCATCACGAACGTTCAATACAACCTTCCGGTTATCAATGTTGTCTTCTCAAACGCTGAGTATGCTTTCATCAAGAACAAATACGAAGACACAAACAAACACTTGTTTGGTGTAGACTTCACAAACGCTGATTACGCGAAAATCGCTGAAGCTCAAGGCGCTGTTGGATTTACAGTAGACCGTATCGAAGACATCGACGCAGTCGTTGCAGAAGCTGTTAAATTGAACAAAGAAGGTAAGACAGTTGTCATTGATGCGCGCATCACACAACACCGTCCGCTTCCAGTAGAAGTACTTGAACTCGATCCAAAACTTCACTCAGAAGAAGCCATCAAAGCCTTCAAGGAAAAATACGAAGCAGAAGAGCTCGTCCCATTCCGCCTCTTCTTGGAAGAAGAAGGGTTGCAATCACGAGCAATCAAATAATTCCTCTCGTCGAAAATTAAATTTTAAATTTGTAGACTTCATTCGGAGATTTACTTCCGACGATTCCATCATTGAAACCTTAATTTTCAATGATGGAATCTAGTGCGGAGCCTAGAAAAAGTCCCAAAGGATTTTTCGTAGTTTGATGAGCAAAGATTTGCCATCAAACTTGGTTCCGCCTTGTTTATTCTTTGATTTTCTTAGAGCAGAAGTTAAAAAGATCGGAGCAATCCGGTCTTTTTGTGGAGGATAACAAATGAATTTAAATCAATTAGATATTATCGTTTCAAATGTTCCCCAAGTCTGTGCTGACTTGGAGCGTATTTTGGATAAAAAGGCAGACTATGTTGATGACAGTTTTGCACAGCTCACGATTGGCAGTCATTGTCTCATGTTGTCACAAAATCATCTGATTCCTTTGGAAAATTTTCAATCAGGAATCATTCTTCACATCGAGGTTGAGGATGTAGAGCAGAACTACCAACGGTTGAAAGAGTTTGGTGCCGAGATTTTACACGGTCCAGCTGTAACTGATTGGGGAACAGAATCCCTGCTAGTTAAAGGATCTGCTGGTCTAGTGATTGATTTTTATCGAATGAAATAGGTCAGTTTGACATAGAAAAAACGCATAAAATCAACACTTTTGTAATCAGTTGATTTTATGCGTTTTTATGTGAACTATTATTATATTTCGGCTAGAAATTAAGTTTTGTCCAACTGCTTGCTCTATATCAGCAGGTTTATTTAACTTCCCCGCCTTCAACAACTAGGTCATCAGCCTTAGCAGCTTCGCCGTATGTTGGGTGGAGAGTTTCTTCATAGGCCTTGTGGAAGAAATTTTCTTTGCCGAGTTTCTTGATTTCGTCGTTGATGTAGTTGAGCAGCTCGGTATTGCCTTTCTGCACAGCTGGGGCAATGGTATCTGGATCACCTAGGGAAGTGATGCCGACTTCAAAGCCTTTGTTTTCCAGAGCCCAGGCTAGGACTTCAGTATTGTCTGTAGAAAAGGCATCGCCACGGCCGTCCAGCAGGGCTTGGTAAGCATCGCTGTACTGATCATACTTTTGCAGCTTGATATTCGGGTAGTTCTTTTCAAAGTAGGTTTCAGCCGTGGTTCCCTTGGTGATAATCAGAGTCTTGCCTTCCAACTGCTCAGGCTTGGTGATAACTGAGCCTTTTGGTGATACGACTCCGAGAGATACTTTCATATAAGGCAGGGCGAAGTCAACTTGTTTTTTACGCTCGTCTGTGACAGTGAAGTTGGCTAGGGTGATATCGACCTTGTTGGAGATTAAGTATTCAGCCCGATTGGCGGCATCTACAGGCACATACTCTGGCTTAACACCCAAATCTTTGGCTAGCTGGTCGCCCAGATAAATGTCATAGCCTTGATATTTGCCGTTGTTATCTACATAGCCGAACGGTTTCTTGTCGCTGAAAACCGCAATACGGAGCTTACCGCTTTTTTTAATTTCCTCAAGACTGCGGGCCTTGACCGTTTTGCTGGAAGTTGCGTCTTTGTTACCAGCATCTTTCTTGCTGGAACTGCCGCAAGCGACAAGGAAGAAAGCCAGAGTAAGGGTTGTTAAAGCAAAGATTGTTTTAGACAATTTCATAAAAGACTCCTTTATAAGATATGGGAATGTGAAGAAAACACAGAGTTACCAAAGAGTAGCCACATCAGTGGTGGGATAGGCATAACTGTCAGCCTAGATGACTGAAGTCAAAGACATTGAGAAATTCCTGGGCTCGCTGGGTTTTTGGTTGGCTGAAGAACTGTTGGGCGGTATTTTCTTCGAGGATACCACCTTGGTCCATGAAGATAACCCGATCGGCAATGGCGCGGGCGAACTGCATTTCGTGGGTCACAATCAGCATGGTCCGGCCTTCCTCGGCTAGGTCATTAATAAGCTCTAGCACTTCACGGACCATCTCGGGATCTAGCGAAGCAGTCACCTCATCAAAAAGGATGATTTCCGGGTGCATGAGGAGCGAACGGACGATTGCCACCCGCTGCTTTTGGCCGCCAGACAGCTGGCGAGCAAAGCTGTACTTTTTATCAGCCAGGCCGACCCGCTCCAGCAGACTTTCAGCTTCCTTGATGACCTCGTCCTTCTTGCGCCCCTGAGCCTTTATGGGACCAAGAATCAGATTTTGCAGGACATCCAAATGGGGGAAGAGCTCATAGCTTTGAAAGACCATGCCAATCTTCTGCCGAACGAGATGGAAGTCCTTTTTCTGGCTGAGGATGGACTGGCCGTCTAGTAAAATATCGCCAGATTGGATGCTTTCAAGGCCGTTAATGCAGCGAAGCAGGGTTGACTTGCCACAGCCAGATGATCCTAGGATGACCACGACCTCTCCTTTTTGGACAGAGAGAGACAGGCCTTTAAGGATGGCATTGCTGCCGAAAGACTTGCGAATGTCCCTTAATTCTAAAATGATTTCTGACATGATGTCCGTTACTCCTTCCAGATGGTTTCCAAATAAGAGGACAGCTTAGAAATAGGGAAGCAGACTGCGAAGTAAAGCAGCAGAATGCATCCATAAATCCAAAAAGCAGCAGAAGGGATAGACAGACGATTACTATCAATGATCTGCTGGCCGACCTTGACGACCTCGATGACTCCGATAAGGACGATGAGTGAGGTTGTCTTAATCATTCGCGTGATTAGATTAATCGCCTGCGGCAAAAGCCGTCTCAGTATTTGTGGGATGATAATGTAGACATAGAGCTGGCGTTGAGATAGTCCCAGTGCCTGACCACTCTCAAACTGATGCTTGGGAAGGGAAGTGATGGCACCCCGTACCAAGTCACCCATCTCCGCCGTTCCCCAAAGAGAGAAGACGATAATGGCTGAAAGCTCACCGGAGATATTGATGTCGAAATTTCTGGCTAAGCCAAAGTAAACCAGAAAGAGCAGAACCAGCTGAGGTATGACGCGGATAAACTCTAGATAGGCTCTGGACAGAAAGCGTACAATCTTTGAGTGCGAGGTCATAATGATGCCAAAAATAGTCCCCAAGATGAGGGAGATGATGACCGAGAGGATGGAAATACCAATGGTAACACCTAGCCCTTGTAAGATACGTAAGAAATTATTCCCCTGAAAGAGAACTTGAATGCCCGAATCCTGCACGCCGCAGCCTCCTTTCTATCCAGCTAAAGCCAAGTGAAATTGGCAGCAAAATAATCAGATAAGCGATGACCAACATGAGCAGAGCCGTATCTGTCTCGTAGTAAAGGCCAATCAAGTCCTTAGCGACAAACATTAGGTCTGCCAAGGCAACAGCTGAAATACTGAGGTTTCCTTGATTAAAAAGATGATATTGGCACTAAAGGAAGGCAGGGCAATAGCTGCAGCTTGAGGCAGGATGACATAGTAGAAGACTTGTACTGGTCGTAGGCCGATAGAGAGTCCGATCTCCCTCTGCGTCTGGCTGACTGCTTCAAGGCCGCTTCGGAAAGACTCAGCCATATAGGAACCGCCCAGAAAGATTAGCCCAATCGTTGCGCAAGCCTCAGAGGATAGAACGAGTCCAACACGAGGCAGGCCGAAGTAGAGAAAGAAAAGCTGCAGCAACAGCGGCGTATTGCGGGAAAACTCGATATAGGCAGTTGCCAGCTGCTTCAAAATTGGAATCTTGTAAAAGCGAATCAGACTGACTAAAAATCCGACAGCAATTGACCCCAAAATCCCCCAAAAGGCGATGAACATGGTTAAAAGAAAGGCCTCTTGATAGAGGGGATAGTAATCACTGACGACGTCCCAGTTCACGGCTTTCACTCCTTTAAATAATTGATGTCCCTAGTGTAGCACAGATAGCAGACCTTTAGTAATATGTATTTTTTATCGCACTGATAAGGAAAATCTATCACCGGTCAGAAGAGAAATGCCAGATTGGGAGTTTGTTATTCCAGCTGTGAAATTGATTAAATCAAGGTGGTTATAAAAAATTGCACTTTGATTTTGGATGAGTATAGAAAAGCTAAAAATCTCTGACCTATGGTATAATAGGATAATATGACAAGAGACAATACTATTTCAAACAAATTATACAAACTACTCTTTGCTTTATTCAGCTGTGTCGTGGGGCTGTCCTACTGTCTTGACCTACTTTGAGGTGGATCCACATGAGCTGAAGAGTATCGGGGACACTGAACCTCACAGACACCTTAGAGATTGGAATAATATCATTTTTCCGTAGGATGCTAGAAGTTTATTTGCTGATTGTTTATTATAATATAAGAAAACACTTGATTTACAAGGAGGCAAAATGATGACTGAAAAACTGACTTTTCCTGATGGTTTTTTGTGGGGCGGAGCGACAGCTGCCAACCAGTGTGAGGGCGCTTATGACGCAGATGGTCGTGGGTTGGCTAATGTAGATGTTGTTCCGATTGGTGAGGACCGTCTAGCCATCATCACGGGTAAGAAAAAGATGTTTGACTTTGAGGATGGCTATTTCTACCCAGCCAAGGAAGCTATTGATATGTACCATCGCTTTAAGGAGGACATTGCCCTCTTTGGCGAGATGGGTTTTAAGACCTATCGACTGTCCATTGCTTGGAGTCGGATTTTCCCTAAGGGGGATGAGCTGGAGCCCAATGAAGCTGGCTTGAAATTTTACGAAGACCTCTTTAAGGAATGCCACAAGTACGGCATTGAGCCTTTAGTGACCATTACTCACTTTGACTGTCCCATGCACTTGATTGAGCAATATGGTGGTTGGCGAAGCCGTAAGATGTTGGAATTTTACGAGCGCCTCTGCCGCACTCTTTTTTACCCGCTACAAGGGCTTGGTCAAGTACTGGCTGACCTTCAATGAGATCAACATGATCCTCCATGCACCATTTATGGGGGCGGGGCTCTGCTTTGAAGAAGGTGAAAATGAGGAACAGGTCAAGTACCAAGCGGCCCATCATGAGCTGGTCGCGTCAGCCATTGCTACCAAGCTGGCCCATGAGATTGACCCGGAAAATAAGGTCGGCTGTATGCTGGCAGCGGGGCAAAATTATCCTAACAGCTGTCATCCACGCGATGTATGGGCTGGTATGGAGGAAGACAGGAAAAACTATTTCTTTATCGATGTGCAGGCGCGTGGTGAATATCCCAACTATGCTAAGAAAGCTTGGGAGCGCGAGGGCATAATTGTCGAAATGACAGAAGAAGACCTGCAGCTGCTCAAGGAGCATACGGTGGACTTCATTTCCTTCTCATATTACTCTAGCCGGGTGGCTTCGGGCGATCCTAAGGTCAATGAACTGACCGAGGGCAATATCTTTGCTTCTCTCAAGAATCCTTATTTGGAAGCTTCTGAGTGGGGATGGCAGATTGATCCTCTGGGCTTGCGCATTATGCTTAATACCATCTGGGATCGCTATCAAAAGCCTATGTTTATCGTGGAGAATGGTCTGGGTGCAGTGGATAGTCCGGATGAAAATGGCTATGTGGCTGATGATTACAGGATTGACTACCTGGCTGCCCATGTCAAGGCTATGCGGGAAGCCATCAATGAGGACGGTGTGGTGCTGTGGGGCTACACGACCTGGGCTGTATTGACCTGGTATCAGCCGGTACTGGCGAGATGAAGAAGCGCTATGGATTTATCTATGTGGACCGGGATAATGAAGGCAAGGGGACACTCAAGCGCTCTAAGAAGAAATCCTTTGACTGGTATAAGGAAGTCGTCGCAACTAACGGAGCATCTGTGAAATAGAAAAAAGGCTGAGATATGAATGTCTCAGCCTTTTTCAAGGATGTATGTTTATAGGAACTTTAGTCTAACTGAAATTTAAATACTTTACAAGATTCATTATTTCAAGAATTCCTTTATTTGCTGGGCGATTTCCTCTGGCTTTTCATCATGGATATAGTGGGAGCCTTCTAATGTCACAAGTTTGGCTTGGGCATTCTGCGCGACAAACTCTTCCTCTAGCTTGGGAGCTTCTCCGCCTTTCTGGACGGCCGCAAAGATAAGAGTCGGAATCTGCGGCACGGGTTCTTTGTTAATCGTTTCAACATTTTTCTTCCGATTCTTGACTTCGTTCATGACCGCCTGGGTGATTGATCGCTGGTGGAACAAGGCTTTAAAGATAGCTTTTTCCTGATCATTGAGGGCCCCAGACTTTATGGCTGGGCTGCTATTTTCATCAAAGAAAATCGGTAGGCGGGCTAAGCCTAACATTCTCCCCAGCTGGATAGTCTGATAAGAACCATAAAATTTCTGCTGGTCGGCCACCTCTGTATGAGGCATGGTCATATCCAGCCCGATAATAGCTTCTACTTCTTCTGGGTAATGATTGGCCCAGTGAATCGTTTCTAAACCAGCAATCGAATGCGGAACCAAAACATAAGGACCGGATATCTTAGCAGCTTTGAGGGCCTTACGTGTCTGCTCCACTTGTTTATCTAATGAGCGGTCATCGTTTCCATCATCGCTGTAACCATAGCCTAGACGTTCTACCACGACAATGCGATAATCTTCCTCTAGCTTGGAATAAAGAGCCTTGAAATCCAGAACCGGAGCATTGGTGCCCAGTCCCGCTAGGAAAACCAAAGTCTTCTTGCCCTTGCCGGCAGTGTAGACATTAAGCTTCTTACCCTCTACCTCGACTAGCTGACCAATCGGCTTCTCAATGAGTTTGCTTTCCTGAGCTATTTGAAAGCGGTGATAGAGAAAGATAGCCAATAAGGCCAGAGCTAAGAGTCCTACCAGCCAAGTGATTGTTTAAGGACAAATATAAAGATTCTTTTCAACATAGGGATTCCTTTCTGTTCATCATATTTTAGACTCGCATACTTTTATTTATAATCTTTACTTCAAGCGGTCATATCGTGATTTACACTAAAAGCGAATAGAAGTTTAATCAGGTAAAGTGATAAAAGAGCTGTCATACTGATTGGCAATTTACTGTAACTAATAAGAAGAATGCAACCCAACCCCGCCATAGAAGCACCAGTTAATGCTTGCTCCCTGCAATCTTTCAGTAGTTCGCTAACAAACAGAGCGCCTATCATCGCACCAAGCCAGACCATAGTACAGATTAGTAAAGATTGATTAAAAAGTAGAGCTAGAAGTAAGGGCTGAATATGAATCAGGAGGAAAATACATCGTCGTTTTACAGACTCTTGATAATAATGATTAGTCCCTTGAGATAAATTAGCAATCACTCCTCCGCTGATATCTACAGATAAGAGGCAAAAAGTGATGATTTGCCATAACGGCCAATTCTGATCTGGCAAGGAAAGACGCCAAAGTAATCCAGTTACCAGAATAGAGAAGGTCATCGTGATAGCTATGGTTATTAGGCTTGTTTTCCGTCCAAATAGTTCCTGTAAAAACTTAGGTGTACAAATATCTCTCAATATTTTATTCCTCCCTGCCCCATAATAAATTCTATCTGTTCCAATCCTTTTTCCATTAAAAGTGATGGTGGCATATCCGTATAAAGATATCGTATTACCAAAAGCCCTAAATTGTTATAAAGTATTTCCAGCAGGAGGTCGATTGGGTAGTTTTCTGGCAGTAGATGAGCCTTGCTTTCCAAGTAAGTCTTAATTGATTGAAGATATTGACTATCAAGATACAGCAAGTTGCTCAAATATTGACTGGAATCAGTATCAGAGGTGAGAATTTGAAAAATGCTCTGCCAGTCGGATTTCTCAACTTCAGTTATAGTGCCAACATCAGATATAATCTGCTTTTTAATACTTGCCACAAGCTCTGTATAAGTTTCAGCATTTTCATCAAATTTTGTAGTCAGCTTAAACTGCTTCTGGATGACTATTTCAATAAAAATTTGCCCCTTGCTTTTAAAATAATTATATAGAGTTCCAGTAGCTATATCACAGACTTCTGCAATCTCTCGCATAGAAACTGCTCCAAAGCCCTTAGAGAGAAACAACTCCCCTGCCACTTCTAAAATAGCTTGACGATTCTTCTCTTTTTTACTTACTTTCATTTTTAAATCCCTTTTCAAAATATGAATACGTTCATTTTATGAACTTGTTCATATTGTAATAAATAAAATATAAAAAAATCAAGAAAAAACTAAATACAATTTAGTGGTCAAAAAATAGAAAGCCAGAGGGACTGATATATAAAATTTGCCTTAGAGCACCCACCACTGCCAAAGCAGATAGACTTGTCAAGTGTATCTATATTGTTTCTGTCGCGATAGAGTTGGAAATAACAGCTAACAAACATTAGATATGTCTGGTTGGCCGCAAGGCCAAACTTAAAATAGCAGAATAAAACTAGGCCACTTTTCGATTTTTGGTGAGTATTAGTCACTCAGTTATGTCTTCGACTTCTCATAGAATTTTTAAAGAAGATTATGAAATAGGGAAGGGAACTCAGTTTTTTTCTCTTGCGATATATTTTTCATAATAGCGGTTGCTATCAAAAGGATAAGGAGTCTCTTTTGATTTGAACAGTTGCTCAGGGATAAGAATGACACTGCTTACAAGAACTGTTCCACTGATAATGGCTAAAATGATTATTGGCAAACCGGGGAGATTTGTAGGATACTGGCTCAGAACATAGTAGAGAGCATGAAGCGTAAAGACAACAGCTGTCACAAAACCTGGGTTATAAATGGTTCTTTTTCCTACTGTTCGAAAACGTCGGTACATACTGAACCCAAAAATCAGGTGGCCAATCATTTCAAAAAAGCAAAAGATAAGATTCCAGATGACAATGATCTGATTGACACCGTAGAAGAGACAGACAATACCAATTAATTCAGCTAACATAATAGTCAGCATATCAGAAAATTGATTCATAGGATAGCGATCGGGCTTTCGAGAGCGCCGAAGCATGTTGTAGTTATAATGAAAACCGCCAGGAAATCTCCATTCCTCTAGACAGTGCAAAGGGAGCATGACATAGATTATAGCGACAAATCTGCTTCCAGCATCTAGTGTAGTCCAATTTGTGATAAGATATAAGAGAATACCGATTCCCATAGCAAAGAGAATGGGAATCCAGATTTTTAACCAAACAGAAATCAGTTTGGACATAACAATACCTCATTTGTATAAGATAAGTCTAGTATAGACAAAATCTGCCATGAATGATACCAACAATTTTGCCCAAAGTGTCCGAAAGGAAAGTCATGAGTTTGTTATTTGCATTAGAAGAAACCAGAGAATTTTTTATGGAAGCTTTTCTCAAGGCTTTACGCGAAAAGCCTTTAAATAAAATATCAGTAAAAGAACTTTGTCAAAGGACGGGTTATAATAGGTCGACATTTTACTACTATTTTGAGGATGTTTACGATCTCAGGAAGCAAGTGGAAACCAATTTGATTCACTCTATCATTTCTGAAATCAGTCTGCAAACCAAATTTGACAGACGAGAAATTTATAAAATCTTTGATTACTGTTCATAAAGTCTATGGTGAAATAATCGTATTTCTAAACAGAGATTCTTCCTTTTATGAATCTTACAAACAAGCCTTGCAACCTCATTTGCTGGCATTTTTAAAAGTTGAAAAAATAAATACAGAATTAGACTTGATTTTTGATTTTGTAATGGGAGGGATTTTCGCGCTGCTAGAAAAATATGCCAGGCAGGATATTCCCTTAACAGTTGAGGAACTAACCCTCTTTATTCAAGAACAAATTAACAAATTATCAGTTTGGCATTCATACTCAAATAATGAAAATTCACACTAGGCAGGAATAACTTGAGTATGAATCAAAAAACGTATGACATGTTACTATTTGATAGCTAAGCATATGTTTTCTCTTTCTCGCCTATCTATTCTGTCAACCTGACACTGCTTCTCTACATCTTTCCCTCGTACCTCCAAGCAGCTAATATGGAGGACATCATATTTTTCCAAAAAGCCAAAGCCCACCTTCCCAAAGGAAGGCAGGCAACTTATATCACATCACCCACCACTGGTAAAGAGACCAGTAAAGGATATTAGCGGCCACTGTTAAGGCAGATAGGCTAGTCGTGGTCGTCAGGAAGAGGCGGCCCTTGCTGAGTTTTTCTCTGGACTTTCTGAAAAGCGGCAGCAGAGCAGCAGCGGTTAGCAGGAGTCCCAAGGCAGCAAAGAGCATGTAGCGCCACTGAGCTAGAGAATCGAGGTCATCTGACATCAAAGGTATCATAATCATTAACAGGTTTAGGGGAACAGCCAGAATACCAAGAGAAGTCAGTAGATTCCAGACCTTCCAAGTGCGGTCTGTGTGCTCAACCGTTTTTCGGGAAATCAAGCGATAAACTCCTAATAAAGGCTGATGATGAGCGTTCCAAAACTATAGACAATTCCAAGAATGCCTAAACCTACGATGATATAGTCCTTATAGTAGTCGAAAGCAGAGATTTTCTCATAGTCTACCACAGCGACGGGAATTGTAATCTTTCCTTTGCTCTCATAGATGGTCCAAAAATTGGTACTCAAGATTCGGTTCTGAGCAGGATTGTCAATCTTCTCTATTGAGGGCATCATGAGTCTTAGAAAGGACAAGGGACCATGGAGAAAGGTACGTGGAGAAAGGTAGTAGCCTGGTGTAAACTGCTTTGGGTATCTTCGTCAGCTGTTTTACGTTTTCCGAAAACCAGTTCAGGCATTTGGTAGTTGTAATTCTCTTCCATGCTTTGATTGGTCATGACTATGTAGCCGATGCCATTTTCCAAGTCTAGCATGAGACGAGAGCTGAAACCATCAGTATTGCCGCCGTGACCAATGATGCTGACTCCGTACTCATTGATCCAGAAACCGTGGGCATTGCGGGCAATGTCTGTACCTGGATAGGTCGAAGTGGGATTGTAGAGAGTATTCCAAGTTTCTGGACGTTCAAAGAGAACCTTGCGCCCCAGCAGAGCCTGAGCAAATTTCTGTAAATCCTCCAAGGTACCGGCTGCTTGGCCAATTGAGTAGAGACCATATTCATAAAAAGCTGTCCCTAATGAATTTCCCTTTGTATCATAAGCCTTAGATTCTTGGCGTTTTTTCTGAACATAGGGATTATCAGATAAGTTCGGTAGGAGAGCTGTCTTGTCCATGCCAAGCGGCTGGAAGATATGCTCGTGGGTATAGTCAGCAAAGGTCTGACCGGAAATCCGCTCGACAATCAGAGAAGCGAGCCCAGCACCATAATTGGAATAAGAGGTTACTGTTCCAGGTTCAAAGGACTGGACAGGCTGGAGCATGCGTAGATTTTCCTCTATATTTTTATCACCTTTTGTGTAAGACAGAGCTTCATCGAATCCCGTCTGATGATTCATGAGATCAAGCATCGTGATAGCTTTGTCGAAGTGCAGATTTTTAAGAAAATTCTCTGGCAGATAGGTCTTGATATCTTCCTCTAGGTCAATCTTTCCTTGTTCCCAGAGTTGCATGACGGCTATCCAGACGGTCAGCTTGGTCACAGAGCCCCAATCAAAGACGCTGCTGTTGTCAGCTTTGATGCCTTTTTCTTTATCCATATAACCGAAGTTGCCTTGGTAAATGGTGCTATCCTTGTCAAATACTGCCGTTTCCATAGCGGCAGTCGTCTTTTCATGTTCCTTGACATAGTCTTGGATTTTTCTGGCCGATCTGGTCACGTTCGATGCCAGATGGTAGCTTTTGAGGCTCCTCAGCCAGTGCGGTAATTGGTCGAAAGAGTCCTAGAGTCAAAAGAGTTAAAAAGGATTAGGAAAATGTTTTTTTCATAGCTGGCTCCTTTCATATTAGAATACCCACCACTGATATAGAGACCAATAGAGGATATTAGCGACCACTGCTAAGGCAGATAAGCTGGTCATGAGCGTCAGGAAGAGGCGGCCTTTGCTGAGCTTTTCTCTGAACTTTCTGAAGAGCGGTAACAGAGCGGCTGCGGTTAGCAGGAGTCCCAAAGCAGCAAAGAGCATGTAGCGCCACTGAGCGATCTCGCTGAAATCTCCTGGAATTGCTGACATGAATAGCAGAAAGAGATTGATTGGAACAGCCAAAATACCAACAGCTGTTAGGAGGTTCCAGACCTTCCAAGTGCGGTCTGGCTGGTCTTGTTTCTTGCGAAAGATAAGCCGATAGACTCCTAGAAGCGGGCTGATGATGAGCAGGCCGAGGGCGTAGATGATACCAAGTCCGGCAAAGCCTAGAACAACATAGTCTTTAAAGAAATCAAAGTCAGAGACTTTCTCATAGTCTGCGACAGCCACTGCGATACGGGTCTTGCCTTGGCTCTGATAAATGGTCCAGAAGTTGTTTGGCAATCGCTGATCGTCAGATGGTTCCTGTAAGTAGTCTGCGGAGGCTGGAATCATTTTAAAGATAGCCAGAGGCCCTTGATTAAAGTTGCGCAGAGTGCGATAGTAGCCTGGACTGAACTGCTCTTGGGTTTCCTTGCTGGCCGTTTTACGTGGCCCAAAGATGAGCTCTGGCATTTGGAAATTATAATTTTGCTCTGTACCTTGATTGGTCATGACGACATAGCCGATACCGTGCTCCAAGTCCAACATTATCCGTGAAGTAGCGCCAGGTGTATTTCCGCCGTGGCCCAACACAGTAGTACCGTATTCGTTGGCCCAAAAGCCATGAGCATTGCGGATGATATCCGTGTCAGGGTAGGTGGAACTGGCAGTATAGAGGGTGTTCCAGGTCTCTGGGCGCTCAAAGAGCGTCTTGCGAGCCAGCAGGGCTTGGGCGAACTTCTCCAAGTCTTTCAAGGTGCCAGCAGCCGCTCCGATAGGATAGATGCTAGTGATGAAATGGTCCTTGCTCAGTAAGTTTCCTTTAGTGTCGTATCCTTTGGTTTCTTGACGCTTTTTCTGAACGTAGGAATTGTCTGATAGATCCGGCAAAATAGCCGTTTTATCCATGCCCAGTGGTTGGAAAATATGCTCATGGGCATAGTCGGCAAAAGTCTGACCAGAGATCCGCTCAACAATCAGAGCAGCCAAGCCAGCACCGTAATTTGAATAAGCTGTGACTGTACCAGGTTCAAAAGACTGAATAGGTTGTTGTTCTTTAAGGATTTCTTCGAGACTTTTATCGTCTTGTAGGTACATGGTTACCTCATCGAATCCTGCCTGATGGCTCATCAGATCCAACATGGTGATAGGTTTGTCATAGCGGAGATTCTTAAGAAAGCCCTCTGGCAGATAGGTGCGGATGTCTTCTTCTAGGTTAATCTTACCTTGCTCCCAGAGCTGCATGACAGAGACCCAGATGGTTAATTTGGTTACGGAGCCCCATTCAAAAACGCTATCATCATCAGCCTTAATGCCTTTTTCCTTATCCATGTATCCAAAGTTGCCTTGATAAATGGTACCATTCTTGTCAAAGATAGCAGTTTCCATGCCGGCTGTTGTCTTTTCATGTTCCTTGACAAAACTTTCGATTTTCTGACCGATTTGGTCACGTTCGATGCCAGATGGTAGCTTTTGAGCCTCCTCAGCTAGCGCCGTAGCTGGCTGGAAGAGTCCCAGAGTTATAATGGTTAGAAGTGTTAGAATAAATGTTTTTTTCATAGCATTTCCTTTCTGTTCAACTTTAGTATTCACATAAGCTGAGTTCAGATAGTCGGCGCAGTCTCCTTTTAATTTAGAATCAGGTTATTCTTGTTTCATTGGTCATAGGATTTTCTCCTTTGCAGAATTATGCAGACGAAGCCCATCTCCCCTAAGGAAGACAGGCTCTTCATCATAATGCCCACCACTGGTAAAGAGACCAATAAAGGATATTGGCTACGATGGCCAGTGCAGATAGGCTAGTCATAACCGTCAGGAAGACACTTCCTTTTCCGAGTCCTTTTTTAGCTTTGGTCAGAAGCGGATAGACTAGGCAACCTCCTAAGATGAGTCCTAGACCAGCAAAGATTGTATAGCGCCAAGGAGCTACAAAGCCGATGTTACCGCTGGTCATTGCAAGGAATAATAAAGCAAAATTTGCTCCGGTTGCTAATACCGTCAGCGAAGTCAGAGTATTCCAGATTCGCAGGGCTTTGGCATCTTGGATGGCATTTTTTTCAGCGAGCGAACAAGACCAGCAACGCCACTAATGAATAGATTGATGAGAGCGTAGACCACTCCTGCAACTGCTAAGAAGTACATGGCATAATCTTTGTAGATTTCTGTATCCGATATCTTGAGTGTATCGCCTGTGGTGCTAGTGATTTTTTCTTGGCCGCCTTCATGGCTTAGCACCGCATAATTTTGGTTTAATTGCGGATTGTCCATACTTTTAGGGACATAACTCGTATAAAATAGAGTTCGGGCAACTGACAGGGGACCAGTCTCGAAGTACCGAGCGGAACGATAATAGCCCGGCTTGAAATTTTCAAAGGTAGCCTTATCAGTCTTTTTCTTAGCTCCAAAAACAAGTTCGGGCATCAGAACATTATAAATATCCTCGCCTTTTTGATTGGTCATGACAGTAAGGCCAATACCGTTTTTCAAGTCTAGTAAAATGTAAGATGAATAACCAGTGGAATTCCCACCGTGTCCCAGAACAACAGTGCCATATTCTTCGACCATGAAGCCGTGAGCATTTAGCAGTCTATCCGTTCCGGGGAAGGTTGAAGTAGCAGTATAAAGTGTTTTCCAAGTTTCTGAACGTTGAAACAATTTTTCTTGCTTTAACAGGGCTTGAGCAAACTTCTGAAAGTCTTCAGGGCTAGAAGCTGCCTGACCAACAGAATACAAGCCAAAATCAAAGTAAGCCGAACCGAGTGAGTTTCCTTCTGTATCATAAGATTGAGCTTTCTTTCGTTTTTCACGGACATACTTATTATCCGCGAATCCAGGAAGGATGGCGGTTTGGTTCATGTCCAATGGCTGGAAGATATGCTCATGGACGTAGTTGGAGAAACGCTGACCAGAGATTCGCTCAACGATATAGGACGCTAAGCCTGCTCCAAAATTAGAATAGGCTGTTGTTGTGCCAGGTTCAAAAATCTGAGTTGGCTGACTAACTGACAAAATCTCCTCTATCGTCTGCCCCTTATTTTCCAGATAAGCAGCATGAGCCCCCTCTTCAAAACCCGCCTGATGGTTCATCAGATCCAGCATGGTGATAGGCTTATCATAGCGGAGAGTCTTGAGAAAACCATCTGGCAGATAGGTGCGGATGTCTTCTTCTAGGTTAATCTTACCTTGTTCCCAGAGTTGCATAACAGAGAGCCAGACGGTTAATTTGGTTACAGAGCCCCATTCAAAAACGCTATCATCATCGGCCTTGATGCCTTTTTCCTTATCCATGTATCCAAAGTTGCCTTGATAAATGGTACCGTCCTTATCAAAGACTGCCGTCGCCATGCCGGCTGTTGTCTTTTCATGTTCCTTGACATAGTCTTGGATTTTCTGGCCGATCTGGTCACGTTCGATACCAGATGGTAGCTTTTGAGCCTCCTCAGCTAGCGCCGTAGCTGGCTGGAAGAGTCCTAGAGTTATAATGGTTAGAAGTGTTAGAATAAATGATTTTTTCATGCGAGTCTCCTTTTTCTTTAGCCCTCAAGGGCGAAAGTAATACTTCAAAAAATGATTTTTGCAAAAATTTTAAACATATTGAGCCTCCTTTTTATAGCACATACATTTCTTATTTCTTTTCTATTTTTAAAGTCCGATTCTCAAATATCCTTCAAGTAATTCTAAAATATTTCTAAAGTTTTTTCGAATAGTCCATCTTTTATTGACTTAGCCTCTTATCCTTGCTACACTAGTGATAGGAAATTTCTGGAGGCGAGTGTTTATGGCTCATATTTTACTCATCGAAGACAATAGTGATATTCATGAAATTCTAAAAGAACTTTTTCAGAAGGAACACACGGTTTATTCTGCCTATTCAGGGACGGAGGGCATTTCGCTGTTTGAGAGGGAGGAGATTGATTTGGTCCTTCTGGACATCATGCTGCCGGGTAAGAATGGCGATGAAGTGTTGAGGGAAATTCGCAGCAGCAATGCGACGGTGCCAGTGGTTATGCTGACAGCCCTTGGGGAGAAAGCGCTGGTTAGCCAGTATCTGCTGAATGGTGCCAATGACTATATCGTCAAACCTTTCAATCTGGATGAGGTTTTTGCCCGTATTACCGTGCAGCTGCGCAGCCAGCAGGCTTTGACTGGCGAGGAAGAAGGCCAGTCCTTTAAAAATATCCGTCTGCTCAAGGCTACCTTTGAGGCGGTCTGCGGTGAGAAAAGCGCCCGTCTGAGCAAGAAAGAATATCATATCCTCCAGCTCTTGCTCCGTCATCCCAAGAAGATCTACACAAAGGAAGAGCTCTTTGAGCAGGTCTGGGAAGAGAGTTATCTGCCTGGGGATAATACCCTGAACACCCACCTCAGCAACCTACGTAAGAAACTGGCTCAGTTGGACCCAACAGAGGAATACATAGAGACTGTTTGGGGTCTGGGTGTCCGGCTCAAGGAGGACTGATATGTTGGTGTTAGTCATTTTATTTGCCCTTATCAGTCTGTTTCTGGCTATTGGTTTCATACGCTATCATCTGGCGGTCAAGGATGTGGCACAGCAGATTCGTCGGAAGCGACAGACAGGGAGCCAGAATCGTCTGGCTCCTGCTGCTCATGCCCCCAGTATTTTGGAATTGACAGAGGAAGCAGAGCTGCTCTTTAGGGAGCTAGATAAGACGACCTTTGTCGTCCAGCAGGAAAAGAAGACGCTGGATATGGCCATCAGTAATATCGCCCATGATATCCGCACTCCTCTGACCATTGCCAGTGGCTATACGCAGCAGCTGCTGAAGGATGATAGTCAGGAAAGTCAGCAGCTAATCAAAATTGCAGATAGTCTGGGAATGGTGTCCAAACGGCTGGAAGCCTTGATGGAGTACCGCCGGCTGATGGAGGGTGCCATTCGAGCCAATGTCCAGCCGACAGATATATCTCAGCTAGTAACCCAGCAGCTTTTTACCTATTATGATGCCTTTCAGAAAGCCCAGATTGACTTGCAGGTAGAGCTGGCTGAAGGTCTAGAGTTAGAGACAGACCCAGAAATTTTAGAGCGCATTGTCCAAAATATGATAAGCAATGTCCTCAAGCACGGCCGTAAGTCCGCCAGCATTTCTCTGAAAAAAGACGGCGAGCATTGTATCTTTACCGTCAAAAATATCGTCCAGCAGCCTATCCAATATCTGGATAAGCTGACCAATCGCTTTTACTCAGAAAATCTATCCAGTAGCGAGGAGTCTTCAGGTCTGGGTCTCTACATTACCCAGCAGTTAGTCGAAATCCTAGGCGGGGACTTGACAATGAAAGCCGAGGACGACTGGTTTGAACTAGTTGTGACTTTGTAAATGACTTTTAAAAAAGCAAAAAAAGAAAGAGTTAGCTCTATTAGCTAGCCTCAAAATCCGCTCATAAACCTCAGCTAATTTTCGAATTGGCTGAGGTTTATTTTTAGATTAAATCGAAGAAAGGCATGATAAATATGCCTTTTTGTTTTGTGATTTGAAAAGCCAATTATCTTAGAGAGGTCATTTTACCGGTCAAAGTGAAAAATCAGCCAACTGCTCTAAGCCCTTGATATAACTGACTTGCAACTGACAGTTGACAAAGATTCCAAGTTCAATCATTCAAAAAGCAACTAGATTTTTTTCTTTATTCCAAGTCCAGTCGCTAGAAAGGCAACTGGCTTTTTTGTTAACCTGAAAGCAGAAACCAAGTTTTTGATTTCGGAATGAACGAGTCGCTGTCTTTGAAGATTTGGATCAAAAACTTGAGTTTAATTATATTATAAGGAGGTATTCTCATGAATACAGAAACAACTATCAAACCACAACCCAAACTAATTTTGCCGTTCCTGGCTTGGAACTTCGGCTGGACATGGGGATTCTGGCTGCTGGACATTATCCTCAAAAACCTTTGGCCAGACAGTCCACCTACAGCCTATCTTGCTCTTGAAGCTATCCTAAATGGTATTGCTATGTTTGGGCCTATGCTGGCTAGCCTGATCGTACTGAAAAAGAAAGGCTTCAAGGCCATTTGCTCCTATCTCTTTTCAGGCAAGAAAGAGACCTGGCTCTACTTGCTAATCTATGGTGGCGGTCTGACCGCCTTCTATGCCCTAGCTTCTGGCGGCAAGCTGGTAGACGGCGCTTTAGTAAGATTTCCTTGGTTTTTTATCTATTGTATTGTCCTATCGGGCGGGATTGAAGAATTCGGCTGGCGCGGCTTCCTACAGCCGGCCTTGGAGAAAAAGTTTTCTTTCTTTGTCTCTACCTTGATGACCGGTATTATTTGGGCCATCTGGCATATTCCTCTCTGGTTTTACGATCGCTTTTATGATCGAAGCCAGGACCTTTTCTCAGTTTTTATCATTTTCAGTATCCTTCTATCTTTTTGGCTTGCAGCTCTGTATAAGAAGACCCAGTCTGTCCTTGCTTGTAACATCTTTCATGCACTCTCCAACACTCTCATCCCGACTTTTGTTGGAATAGCTCAAGCTAACAATTTGGATTTTTCTCAAGTTAATCCCTTCTTTTACTTTGGAGGTGTGATTCTCCTGACACTTTATAGTATCTATCTCTGGTATCGGACGGATAGGGAGGAAAAAGCACTTCCGTCTAAAGAAGAAGTCTAGATTTTTATGAAGGGGTGACAATCAGACTTTGCAGCCTCTCCGCCTTGTGCTATAATAAGTGTCAATGAAAGAAAGTATAAAAAATAAGAAAGAATAGGTAAAACAATCCATGAATCTATCAGACAGAATCCAGTACCTGCGAAAAGCGCGGGGCATTTCTCAGGAGGGGCTAGCCGACCAACTCGGTGTGTCCAGGCAGGCCGTTTCCAAGTGGGAGAGCGAGCAGAGTATGCCTGATTTGGATAAGATCATTTCCATGAGTGACTATTTTGAGGTGACCACAGACTATCTGCTCAAGGGAATTGAGCCTGTAGTCCAGAAAGAGGAAGAGCAGTCAATCAAGCACAGGAGAATAGCCAGCAATATTTGCTATCAGCTCTCTCTTGGCTTGGTCGGTCTGGGCATCATCCTCTCCATTATCCTAGCTGATTTTCTCAAGATCAGTATCTTGCTAACGCCGGTGCTGATCGTTCAGGGGAGTAGGGCTGCTGGTGTGGGGAACGGGCCGCAATCTATCCGAGGTAAGACCTTCTTTTCAGGTTAAGCTAGCCTTGATTTTATTCTTGCTCTTTGTTCCCCTCGGATTTCTATCTAATGTTCTTTTTCCTCTGGGCAAGATCTTTCCATATCCGACCAGTTTGGCAGCTAGTCTTACCTTTGTCACTTTCTACCTTATCCTAGGAGTCTGCATCAGTCTGTTCTTGAAAAAGCAAGATTGGAAGCAGTGAAAGAAAGCCGATAAAGAGGGCTAGACCAGAAAGGGTGAAATCTGCTCATCATCCAATTAAAATCCGCTCAAAAAAACTCAGCTAATTTAGTGATTAGCTGAGTTTTTATTTTACAAATCTCTCTCTTTTTCAGTGTAGCCAGTCCTGCTAAGCTAAAGACCGTGATCAGACTGAGAGCAAAGATAGCTGTTTTGATGATGACACTTGGTATTGAAGCGTCTCCGTAGACGAACTCCATCTTGATAGCCTTGAACCATTCATTATTGGCATCAACCATTTGACTAGGGAGGCCGAGTAAGATGTAGGTCATGATATAGGTGATAAAGACGACACTATAGTTTCGAGTCAAGTAGAGGACAAAGCTGGTAATGCAGTACCAAGCATAGGTACAGATGACCTGCATGACAAAGAGTATTGCGAATTGTCCCCAGAAATTAGCTGGCAGGGTTCCCATATTACCACCGGTTCGGACAAATTCGATGACAATACCAAAAATGTAGAGTAGTATGAACTGCATAGGAAGTAAGCTAGCGATAGTCAGTGATTTAGAGAAGTAATACTGGGTCCGAGTCTTGCCTGTAGTCAGGTTATTGTGATAAAGTTTGTCATTGAGATCAACACCGAGAAGCAAGCTAGTCATGACATTGCAGGCAATAAAGAGCATGCCGCTGTTGTAGGAGACGACATCTATGGCAAAAAAGATACCGTTGTCGGAACTGACAACTTTGGAAGTGAAAATGCCGAGGAGAATTCCAAAGATGCAGAAAGCCTGCACTCCCCAGAATCCTACGGAGCGGAAGAGACGGTAGTAATCCGCCTTGATACTATTAAACATGAGTGTTTCCTCCTTGTTGGTTGATTAAGTCTGTAAAGTATTTTTCTAAGTCTTTGTGGGCGTAGTAGATTTCCCCGATTGGGATGTCGGCTAGGACTAGTTCCTTGGCAATCTTGCGAATTTCTTGTACCTTACCGGAAATATGCAGCTCATCTTCCTTGTTGGTTGGTCTGAGCTGGTAGCCGAGCTTGTCTTGCACTAAATGAGCAGCTTGCTTGATATGATCCGTTTTGAGGATGATATAGTCGCCGCTTTCTCGGTCAAATTCTTCCTTAGACAGCTCCTTGATGAAATGCCCTTGATTGATAAAGCCAAAGCGAGTTGCTACTAGATAAAGCTCGGACAGGATATGGCTGGAAATGATGATAGTGATGCCTAGTTCTTGATTTAGGCGCTTGACCATTTCTCTAAATTCCTGAATCCCAACTGGGTCTAAGCCATTGATGGGCTCGTCCAGAATGAGCAAGTCGGGACGCCCCAGAATGGCAATGGCAATGCCCAACCGCTGTCTCATCCCCAGAGAGAAGTTACGGAATTTCTTCTTTCCAGTATCGGTCAGGCCGACATATTGCAGGGTTTCTTTGATGACTTTGTCAGCATTTGGAATGCCCCGGTCGGTACAGTAGTAGCGCAGATTTTCATAGGCCGACATGTGGGCATGAGCTACAGGGGTCTCGATAACAGATCCAGTATGGCTGAGGGCCTTGGTCCATTCCTGTTGGTTCTGAGAGCCCAGAACAGACACGGTCCCTCCGCTAGGATAGATGACTTGCGTGATGATTTTGATCAGTGTGGTCTTACCAGCACCGTTTTTTCCGATGAGACCGTAAATCTCTCCTTTCTTGATGGAAAGACTGACATCTTTCAGAGCATACTGATCACCGTATTTTTTAGTGAGTCCTTTCACTTCTAAAACATTTTGCATGATGTTTCTCCTTTAATTACTTTGTTTATACTTTTATTATACAAACTAATTATCAAATATTTCTCAAGAAATTCTAAAATATTTCTAAAGAAATTTAAAATTGAAAAGATTAAAAATGAGCCAGTCAAGAACTAGCTCATTTTTTTATTATAAATCCTTTTTATGGAAAGTATAGAGACTTGCTGCGGTGAAGACGGTTCCTAAAAACAAGGCGATTAGAACAATTCTTAAGGTTACACCGTTGCTTTGAAGTGTCTCAAAATCAAAGCTCATGGTTAAATGCTGCAGCCATAGAGATTTGGGATAAAATTGAGCAAGAGCTCCGGTTAAAGATGCGCAGAAAAGGTAACCTCCCAGAGCAGCAATCATAGATTTACTCAGATAAAGAATAAAAGAAATAATGGCTGTCCAAGCAATGACAGTCAGGCACTGCACAAAGAATAGAAGAATAAACTGAAGCAGGAAGGTGGCGGATAAATCACCGATACCGTTTAGAATGGCTACTAGGATAAAGTTGATGCTATAATAGAGAGTCAACTGCAGGAAGGTTACGCAGACCATGACTAGGGCTTTAGAGACGAAGAAACTGGTACGGGAAACGCCGCTGGTTAAAGTATTCTTGTAAAGCTGCTTGTTCAGATCTGTCCCGATGACGACCATAGAGAGGATAATGATGATAAAAGTATTATTACCGATAGCGTTGGACACCGCTTGTATAAGCTGGACAGCATTTAATTGCCAAAGACTGCGCTCAAGGTCGTCAGTAGAAAAATGAATTCGGTAATCCAAACAGCCTTGGAACGAAAGAAGCGGTAAAAATCTGCTTGAAAAGTATGTAACATGTTTTTTTCTCCTTACTGGACTAAATCTGTAAAGTATTTTTCTAAATCTTTGTGAGCTGCATAGATACCATTGACATGAATGTTGGATAGAACCAACTCCCTGTTGATGTCATTTAGTTCCTGCTCTTGGGCGACAATGTGCAGTTCGTCAGATTTATCAGCGTCCTTGAGCTGATAGTGGAGCTTGCCTTGGATGAGATTGGCAGCCTGTTCTTTATCGCTAGTCTTGAGGACGATATAATCTTCGCTGGCTCGGTCAAAATCGTCTTTGGTGAATTCTGCGACAAGCTGTCCTTGGTCAATCACTCCAAACTTGGTGGCTACCAGATAAAGCTCGGACAAGATGTGGCTGGAAATGATAAAAGTGATTCCCAATTCTTGATTGAGTCGCTGAATCATCAGTCGAAATTCTTTGATGCCAAGAGGATCTAGGCCGTTGATGGGCTCATCTAAAATCATGAGTTCAGGCTTGCTTATAAGGGCAATTGCGATCCCCAAGCGCTGCTTCATTCCTAGCGAAAAGTTGCGGAATTTCTTTTTTACCAGTATTGCTCAATCCGACATAGGCCAGAGTTTCCTTGATGAGCTGGTCGGGCTGGGCAATCTGGTGGACCTTGCAGTAGTAGTTGAGGTTTTGATAAGCAGTCATCTGATTGTAAGCGACTGGTGTTTCGATGACAGTACCTATCTTGCGCAGGGCTTCATTCCACTCCTTAGAGTTCTGCGAACCAAAGACAGACACGGTTCCGCTGTTGGCATGAATGAGCCGGCTAATGGTCTTGAGAAGAGTGGTTTTGCCAGCTCCGTTCTTGCCAATCAGTCCATAAATATCGCCTTTCTGGATCGAAAGACTCACATGATCAAGGGCATATTGCTGGCCATATTGTTTGGTAACTTGCTTTACTTCTAAAACAGTTTGCATGGTATATTCTCGCTTTCTTAGGTTTGATTTTAGTATACAAGCTAGATTTCAAATATTTCTCAAGAAATTCTAAAATATTTCTAAAGAAATGCAGAACAACCAATCGGCTGACTGGCTGCTTGGGGTGTTGATTTTTTATGTTAAAAGATGTCAAGTTCTCAAAAGCAACAAAGGTTTCAGCAATGCTTTGTGAAGAAGAATAGTCATTGCTAGACTTGTAGCTAGTTAAGCTGTTCTGGTATAAGTTGAGGGTCGAATTCTTCTTTGGTAAATTCTGTTACAAGCTTGCCTTGTTCCAGAACGCCAAATTTGGTGGCAACCAAGGAAAGTTCAGATAGGATGTGACTGGAAATGATAAGGGGCGTTCCTAGTCCTTGGCTGATTCGCTGGATCATGAGGTGGAATTCCTTGACGTCAATAGGTCCCAGATTATTAAAAGGCTCATCCAATATCAGCAGGTCTGGCTTATCAATAAGGGCGATAGCGATGCCTAGCCGCTGCTTCATACCTAGGGAAAATTCACTGAATATTTTCTTGCCAGTCTTGGTCAGTCCGGTATAAGTTAGGCATTCTTGGATAACCCTATCAGGATTGGCAACCTTTCGATCAATGCAATAATAGAGCAGATTATCAAAGGCCGTCAGATGCTCGTGTGCAATCGGTGTTTCGATGATAGCTCCGCTTTGCTTGAGCGCCTTCTTCCATTCCTTCTGATTGTCAGCAGAGGAAAAGAGGGCAGTTGTTCCGCTGTTGGCATGAATGAGCCGGCTAATGGTCTTGAGAAGAGTGGTTTTGCCAGCCCCATTCTTGCCAATCAGTCCATAAATATCGCCTTTCTGGATCGAAAGACTCACATGATCAAGGGCATATTGCTGGCCATATTGTTTGGTAACTTGCTTTACTTCTAAAACAGTTTGCATGGTATATTCTCGCTTTCTTAGGTTTGATTTTAGTATACAAGCTAGATTTCAAATATTTCTCAAGAAATTCTAAAATATTTCTAAAGAAATGGAGAATCAATCCAAAAGCAATAAAAAGCAGCCAAAGGGATGACTGCTTAGATTTATAAGTCTCTGTGCTGAAAGGCTTGGTAACCACCTAAGAGAGAACCAGCTAGGATAAGGAATAAAAATAGTTCAGAATGTAACTGAGGGAGAATGGTAACGAGGCTAGACTGAAGCATAATCAGGGCGAAAAAGACGAGATAGCTGACTAGGGTGGAGCGGGTCAGATAGAGGAGACAGGTAACTACGGAACTGCAAGTCATAATAAAGAGAAAGGAGCGAAAGAAAGACAAGGAAAAGCTCCAGAAAAAGTTCTTTGGCATAGTTCCAAGTCCGTGGAAGAGGCTTCCAAAGATAAAGGCTACAGCAAAAGCTGTTATTAGTTGAAAGATGATAATTATGACAAGAACAGCTATTTTGGATAAGTAAAATTCTTTCCGAGAAACCCCGCTGGCTAATATATTTTTGTATAGTTTTCTAGTCAGGTCACGACCTAGCAGAAAGATGATGAGCACAAGGACAGTAATCATGACAAAGGGCAGGAAATCTTTAGCAAGCTGCCCGAGAGCTTCAAATCCTGTCCAACCTTGGATGACTATATTTTCTGGATCAGAAGATGTAGAGATATAAAAATTAAAGTTGCTTTTACCAAGAGAGCTGATGAAAATGAGAAAAAGAGCAGCCCTTCTATTAGCCAAAAAAGTTTGGAGCGGACAAGCTGGTAGAGCTCCGCCTGAATGGTATGTAACATGAAATCTCCTCTGAATGATTAAGATTGTTCCTGCTTTTTATAAATCTTTCTTTTTGAAAACCATCAGCCCGCCACCTAGAAAGAGCAGGGTAATCGTTACCACTGTCAGGATAGCCTTGACAACAGCTCCGCTATCTGCTGCCATAGCAGTGTTGAAATGCATAGTCAGATAGAGTAACCATTCATTGTCAGGGTAAAAAATGAGGGGGATAGTCAGTAAGGTACCGCCAAGGAAATAGGTCAGAAAGCTAGATACAATGGAGTGGCTGGCATAGAGTACAAAAGAAAAGATAACAATCCATGTAACTGTGCTGAGAAATTGAATGAAGAGAGCAGTTCCCAGCTGAGGTAAAAAAGAGCTGGGGGCACTTCCAATTCCGTTGGACAGGCTAGCAGTCACAAAGGAGATAGATAAAATCATCAGGAAGTTAAAAGCTGCGATGCTAACGCAGACAAAGAATTTAGAAAAATAATAGCTGAGCTTAGAGATGCCGTAGCTCAGACAGTTTTTATAAAGTTTTCGAGACAGATCCACTCCAAGGACCATACTGATACCAATGATGGTGAAAAGGATCAGACTGTCTGTATTGCCTGCAAAATAGTCCAGAGCTTGAAGTCCAGTTAGTTTTCCTAGAGCTTGAGTAGCAGCCTCATTTCTGGAGATATTTGCTCCAAAATGAATATTTGCTTGGAAGAAAGTTGCTGAGAAAAATCACACAGAATAATAAAAACTCAGTAATCCAAAAGCCTTTTGAACGCATGAGCCGGTAAAAATCGGCTCGAATGAAATCCATCATGATAAACCTCCCTTTTTCATTCGACCAAGTCTGTAAAGAAGTTTTCTAGGTTTTGTCGTGCATAGTAAATCTCCTGCACTGGTATATCTGCAACCGCAAGTTCCTTGACAATCTTGCTAATCTCATGCGAATGGGTGAAGATATGAATCTCGTCAGAAGCATTGACCACCTTGATACGATGCATGAGCTGGTCGTGAATCAGCCGGCTGGCTTCTTCTAACTGCGACGTTTTAAGCACGATATAGTCTTCGCTCTGTTCTTCAAACTCCGCCTTGGAAATCTCGCGAATCAGCCGTCCTTCCTCGATAATGCCGAACCGGGTCCCCACTAAGTAGAGTTCAGACAGGATATGGCTGGAGATGATAAAGGTCATGCCCAACTCTTCGTTTAGCCGCTGTACCAGCTGGCGGAATTCCTTGATGCCGACTGGATCCAGGCCATTGATAGGCTCGTCCAGTATCATCAGGTCAGGTCTAGTAAGAAGCGCAATAGCCAGACCCAGCCGTTGTTTCATCCCGAGTGAGAAGTCGCGGAATTTCTTCTTGCCGGTATCCGTCAAGTCTACATATTCCAAGGTTTCACGGATGACCTTGTCCGCATGGGGAATATGGCGGAGCTTACAGTAGTAGCTGAGATTTTCATAGGCTGTCAGGTGGTTGTGAGCGACTGGCGTTTCGATGACAGAACCGACCCGTTTGAGGCTCTGCGTCCATTCTTGATAGTTCTGAGAGCTAAAGAGGGAGACATTGCCACTGCTTGCTTCCAAAAGCTGGGTGATGACCTTGATCAGAGTGGTCTTTCCGGCCCCGTTCTTGCCAATCAAACCGTAAATATCTCCTTTTTTTATCGTCAGACTCACATCGGTCAGAGCGTACTGCCGGCCAAATTTTTTGCTGACTTGCTGTAAAACCAAAACATTTTCCATGGTCAAGTCTCCTTTTCATGATGTTAGGAGAGAAAACTCCTCTTCTTATTAATTAGTATAGCGCCAAACCTTCAAATATTTATAAAGAATTTCTCAAATATTTCTAAAGTTTTTGATTGGTCTTGTAAAAGGGTCAGAACTCATGTAGGAACTTCTCTATTATTTGAGCAAATGTTTCTGGCATTTGGATATTTAGAGTATGGCCGCCATTTTCTATAATGCAAAGCTGAGAATCTTTCAGCAGCTTGTTAAGCTCATAGGCAGCTTTTAGATTGGGTTTGTCTTTGCTGCCGTAAACAAGCAGGCTGGGAAGCTTGATTTTCTTTACTTTATCAGTGAGATTTACCTTACGTAGCTCGGTCAAAATCCGTATCATCTGGCTTTTATCGGCTCCTTGCTTGGTGAAGATGCTTTTAGGCATCAGTTTAAAGACGAAAATCTGCAGTCTGTAGAGAAAATTATCTGCTAAATTGTATTGAGTTCCGGAAAAATCAAGCCCTTTAGATGAGGAAGGGCTTGGTCAGCCAGGTCCAGCGCCAGCAGGCCACCGAGTGATAAACCGACTAAGATGAAAGGTTGATTTTGGGCCTGAAGGTGCTGCAGGGTTGCTTGTCGAATGTCTTGGTAGCTTTCATTGCCCCTTGGAAAAAGAGCCAGCGACTCCGTTGGGACATCGGCTAGGGCTTCTTGAACTTCTTTCCAAGAACGCTCATCTTGCCCTAGTCCGTGCAGAAAGATAACTTTCATGTTAAAGCTCTCCTTTATCAATCTCCAGCTCGTACAATCCCCTGACTGCGTTGCAGGCGTAGATTTTCTCAGCCTGATCCAAATCGGCCAGAGTCAGAATTTTCTCAGTAGCTTGCCCCTTATCTAATAACTGCTGGTGGTAGATACCCTTGAGCAGGCCAAGTTCAGCTGGAGGCGTGTAGAGCTTGCCGTCTAGCTCCAGCAGCAGATTGCCGATAGAAGTTTCCAGTAGCTGGCCTTGGGCATTGTAGTAAATCTGTTCTTGCTGCTCCAAGGTCAGATGTGGCCGATGGCTGGTTTGAAATAGGTGAAAGGCTGGGCTAGATTGGCTGTTTGCTCGACCAGTTTTGCCTTTCTGAAAGTCTTTGTTAGCGGTAGTAGAGGAGCCGTTTCTAGCCCAATACTGCCATCTTTTTTTAGAGCTATACGTAGCCTATAATCTTTTTCTTTGTCTAGCTGAGTGCAGGTTTCTTCTAGCTCTTGCTCTAGTTTGTCTTGGTCAAAAGGATAGGCGAAGTAGCTGGCTGCTTCTGTCAGTCTTTGCAGGTGTTGGTCTTGCAAGGTCAGCTTTCCGTCCGTCACTTTTCCTGTAGAAATCAGGTCGAATCTCGGATTCTTTCGGTAGAGAACGGCAGATTTTTGCTGGGTTTCGATGTATTCGGATTTCCACGTGCTGTCCCAAGTGATGCCGCCACCAACGCCATAGATGGCTTTCTTTCCCTCCAGCTGAATGGTACGGATGGCGACGTTAAAAATCCGTCTCTGGTCTGGCAGGCAGATACCGACTGTACCGCAGTAGACCCCGCGGGCAGCTTTTTCTGTCGCCTTAATGATAGCCATGGTCGAAATCTTAGGAGCACCTGTAATGGATCCGCAAGGAAAGAGCGCCTTGAAAAGCCCTGCCAGTCCGATTCCCTCATACAGCTGGCTTTTAATGGTAGAGGTCATCTGCCAGACTGTAGAGTATTGCTCGACACTGCAGAGACGCTCAACCTGCTCGCTGCCCGTCCGAGAAATGCGGTTCATATCATTGCGCAGCAGATCGACAATCATCATATTTTCTGCTCGGTTTTTGGCATCCTGGGCCAGCCATGCAGCCTGCTCTCTATCCTGCTCTATGGTCAGACCCCGATTGGTGGTTCCTTTCATAGGACGAGTGGTCAGTTGACCTCGGTACTCCTCGAAAAAGAGCTCAGGGCTGATGGACAAGATGGCGGTCTCATCATGCTCTACATAGGCATTGTAGGCTGCATTTTGCTCAACGACCAGCCTGTTGTAAATAGCCAAGCTATCCTTAGGATTGAGATCTGCACACAGCTGTACCGTGTAGTTGACCTGATAGGTATCGCCCTGGCGGATATGATGATGAATAGTCTCGATAGCCTTCTGGTACTCTTGCTCAGAAGTCAGTCCCTGCCAAGCTGCTGGCATTTCCACTTTCTCATAGGTCAAGGGAATGGTAGCCTGCTCGGCCTTATCGTGGATAGTAAAGTAGAGGAGGTATTCCTTCTGGAGCGGAGCTGAGTGAACCTGAAACTTTTCCTCGAAGGCTGGCGCTGCTTCATAGCTGACATAGCCGACAGCATAGTATCCTTTCTCCTGCCAGCCCTCAATCTCTGTCAAAAGTTCCTCCACTTGGTCAAGACGGCGAGTCTTTAGCTCCTTGATGGGATTCGTAAAAATCAGGCGTTGGCCCAACTGCTTAAAATCAATAATCGTTTTCTTGTGCATAAAGCTATTTTATCATAAGATAATTTGAATGAAAACGGATTTATCGGATGAAACAGTCATTCTTTTATAACGTTTGACAGATTAGAAAGTGGCTAGGTATACTATGTTTAAAAAAGAAAGAATGAGATTTCTATGAAGTCGAATAAATTGTTATTGGTAAATGGGGTTGCGAGTATTATAGCGGGAATTCTTATCATGTATTTTTCTTTACAAAGATCGAGTTTTGAGTTTGTTGATTTGATTGGTAGCTTCATTGAAAATTACATATGGGCACTTCTGATTCTGCTAATTAATGTTTTCTTGTTGATACTTTCCTTAGCTGGTATGTCTCATTATAGTGGGGACTCTAGGGTCAATAAGATGAATCATCAGATGCTGCTTTTTGCATCTATCATGGGATTTATTCCTTTTCTAGCTATCTTTGCAGGTCTTCTGTCCATAGGGGCTGGATTTCTCTATCTTCAAGATTTGCAAAATTTTAAGAGCAATGACAAAGCTGACTAACCCATGCTTCCTTCTGCTCGAAAGCCCTCGGAAATTATGATAAAATAAGGAAATGACAAAACCTTAAAAGGAAGCCTTATGAAAAAAATAAATGAATCTTATAAACTAATCGTATTTGCGGCGCTTGCTCTGGCTCTGGTTCTCTATATCGGGAACATCTGGTCTGGCCTGCAGAGTCTGACTTCGGTTTTTTCGCCTATTATACTGGGTGGAGTCCTAGCCTTTATCTTTAATGTCCCGATGAAAAAGCTGGAAGACTTCTTGGATAAATGCCGAGTTCCACAAAAGTTGCAGCGCGGTCTGGCCTTGGTTTTGGAGGTGCTGATTTTAGCTCTCATTATGACGGGGATTGTCTCTATCGTCGTGCCGACTCTGACCACAGCGGTCAATCAGCTGAGTGCGACAATCGGCAAGGTAGCACCTCAGGTAGCCAAGTGGCTGCAGCAGTCTGGCTTGCTTTCCTCTAGTCAGCTGAAAGATTTGACCAAGCAGCTGCAAAACAGCGACATTGTCAACCGAGCCATCTCTCTTCTGGGCAGTCTGACAGGCAATATCTCTGCCATCTTTGGCAATTTCTTCTCTGTCATCATGTCTATTTTTCTCATGTTTGCCTTCTTAAGCAGCAAGGAGCATTTGCAGACAATCACTAGCCGTCTCTTGCAGGTTTTGCTTCCTGAGAAGGCTGTCAAACGCCTATCCTACGTCGGTTCTGTCATTGTTGAGACCTATGATAAGTTCCTGATGGGGCAGATGATTGAGGCCGTCATTGTTGGGATTTTAGTCTTTATCGCCTACTCTCTGACAGGCTTGCCTTATGCGGCCTTGACAGGAGTTTTGGCCGGAGTGCTCTCTTTCATTCCCTACATCGGGCCTTTCTCAGCTTGTGCTCTAGGTGCTATCTTTATCTTTACCGACAGCCCTTGGAAAGCTCTTCTTTCAATCGCAGTCTTTCAAGTAGTGCAGCTGATTGAGGGCAATGTCATCTATCCGCGCGTGGTCGGCCAGTCCGTCGGTCTCCCAACTCTCTTTACCTAGCCGCCGCCCTGATTGGGGGCAACCTCTTTGGCTTGGTCGGCATGATTTTCTTCACGCCTATCTTTGCAGTTATCTACCGCTTAGTTAGAGAGTTTGTTGTGGAGAAGGAGGAGAAAAAAGCTGAAGGGAGCGCAAGTAGATGAAGAAAAAAATAATTATTCTCAGCTCGCTTCTATTGACTATCTTGCTTGTTAGTTTTTATTTCACTATTTATAGAAAATCAACGGAGAATGAATCTCAGAAGATAACATATAAGAGTAATTCGCACTCAAAAGTAAAACGTTCAGATATTCAAATCTTTGGAGATGAAAAACAATATGTTCTAGCGCCAAGTTCTTTGATTGTTGGTAAAAAGTACGCCATAGATTCAGAAAAAAGATGGGCAATCCTTCCAGAGAAAGAACAAACATTTTCGAAGGAGCATCTTCAGCAAAAAGGAGAGTATTGGAACCTTATTCTTTATAATTTAGAGGAAGAAGGCTTGCCAGAACGAAAGATTGATCTCTATCAAGCTGTTCGAAGTTACGATAAGAAAAGTGTTCCTTTTGAACTAATTGGATGTTATTATCTTGGTGGGGAGCATTATTTTAGATTGACTATAGAGAACCTTTCAGAAGAACAACCAACTTTCAAAGATGTTTACTTAAATTTGGAGACGGAACAAATAGAAGAACCATCAAAAGATACAAAGTTTACCATGGATTCTGATATCTATAATACGGCAAGAGCAACAAATTTTTCGGAAGTTATAGATCCTAAGGGCTATATGAATCCTTCGAATCAAATAGCAAAATTCACACTTGATGGGAGGGTTCAAGATGTGAACATCAATCTTTACAGCCTTTATCCAGATATAGAGTCTAAACTGATTAAAGAAGATTGGGCGCTTTATGTTAGGACGGATAAGGTTACACCAGATGAGTGGTTTGATACTCTTCTTTATTGGTTTGCGACCAAGGGAGAAGATGTCTTGCCAGTTTATGGCTACAATGATGATTCATCTGTATCTGATACTCAGATTCATAATAGTCAAGAAGCAAAAGCATGGTTGGAGCAGCATCCAGCGCTACAGAAACATTAAACAATCGAATAATAAAAACCAACGAGAGTTTATTCTCACTGGTTTTTCTTTTTTCAAGGCCATAACTTCTACCTATAGCAAACAATAATCTTAATCAATGGAAGTTGAAAAATAAGCTTTTATGGTTGTATAGAGAACCAGGTTATAGTTTTAGGCTATATCAAACTCTGGGAAATTCCAATTATACAGAGGGGGGATTTTCTGATAAGATAAAATCAAGAAAAATTTTGGAGGACATTTATGTCAACGACTATCATTGGTTTCCCACGTTTGGGTGAATTCCGCGAATTGAAATTTACAACTGAAAAATACTTTAGACATGAAATCTCAGCAGAAGAGCTTCTGGCTGCAGCTAAGGAGCTCCGTGCTAAGCATTGGAATATTGTTAAGGAAAAAGGAATTTCTGAGATTCCATCAAATGATTTTTCTCATTATGACAATGTACTGGATGCGGCTTTTCTCTTTAACGTGGTGCCATCATCTGTGCAAGGCTTGGAGTTGACTGACTTGGAGCGTTATTTTGCCTTAGCTCGTGGCTATCAGGGCGAAAAAGGGGATGTCCGTGCTCTTCCGATGAAGAAATGGTTCAACACCAACTACCACTACATCGTCCCTAAATTTGAAAAAGAAACCCAAGTCAAGCTGGCTGGGCATAAGATTTTTGATGAATTTGCAGAAGCTAAAGAGTTGGGCTTGGTAACCCGTCCAGTTGTGGTCGGCCCATTCACTCTCCTGCAGGTATCTGACTTTGAAGACGGTGTGGCTCCGGCTGGCTTTGTAGATGCACTAGCTGCAGCTTATCAAGAAGTTTTTGCAAAATTAGCAGAGCTGGGCGCAGAGCGTATCCAGCTGGATGAGCCAAGTCTGGTCAAGGATCTGTCAGCAGAAGAAAAAGCTCTCTTCTTGGACCTTTATAAGAAGCTTCTGGCAGACAAGAAAGGTCTTGAAGTCTTGGTTCAAACCTACTTTGGTGACGTTCGTGACATCTATGCAGATCTTGTAGAGTTGCCAGTAGATGCGATTGGTTGGACTTTGTCGAAGGCAAGAAAACACTTGAACTTGTCAAAGGTGGCTTCCCAGCTGACAAGACTCTCTATGCAGGGATTGTCAATGGTAAGAACATCTGGCGCAATAACTATGAAAAGAGCTTGGCGGTACTTGAGCAAATCCCAGCTGAAAACATCGTCTTGACAAGCTCATGCTCACTGCTCCATGTGCCATTTACAACGGCTAATGAAGATTTTGAACCAGCAATCTTGAACCACTTTGCCTTTGCGGTAGAAAAATTGGATGAAATCCATGACTTGGATGCTATCCGCAATGGCGGTGGTGCAGAAGCACTTGCTGCTAACAAAGAACTCTTTGCGACTGAACGTGTGGGTGAAAATGCGGAACTTCGTGCTCGCATCGCTGGCTTGACAGATGCTGACTACACTCGTTTGCCAGCCTTTGCAGAGCGTGAGGAAATCCAACACAAGACACTCAATCTGCCACCGTTGCCAACTACGACAATTGGATCCTTCCCTCAAACCAAGGAAGTCCGTGCTAAGCGCTTGGCCTTCCGCAAGGGTGAGCTGTCGGCAGAAGACTATGACAAGTTCTTGGCTGAGCAGATTGATGAATGGATCAAGTGGCAAGAAGAAGTCGGCTTTGACGTGCTGGTGCACGGTGAGTTCGAGCGTAATGACATGGTTGAGTACTTCGGTCAAAACCTGTCAGGCTACCTCTTCTCTAAAAATGGTTGGGTACAATCATACGGTATGCGTGGGGTCAAACCACCAATCATCTGGGGTGATGTTACTCGTCTCAACCCAATCACTGTTAAATGGTCTAGCTATGCACAAAGCCGTACAGACAAACCTGTTAAGGGCATGCTGACTGGACCTGTAACCATCCTCAACTGGTCATTCCCGCGTGAAGACATCTCTATCAAGGATTCTACTCTTCAAATCGCTCTTGCTATCAAGGATGAAGTGCTTGACCTTGAAGCTGCTGGAGTGAAGATTATCCAAATCGACGAGGCTGCTCTTCGTGAGAAATTACCACTCCGTCGCAGCGACTGGTACGAAGACTACCTTGACTGGGCAATCCCTGCCTTCCGCTTGGTACACTCTACAGTAGCGCCAGATACACAAATCCACACTCACATGTGTTACTCAGAATTTACAGATATCATCCCAGCTATCGACAACATGGATGCGGACGTTATTTCCTTTGAAGCAAGCCGCTCTAACTTGGAAATCCTGGATGAGCTCAAGGCTAAGAACTTCCAGACAGAAGTAGGACCTGGAGTTTACGATATCCACTCACCGCGCGTGCCAAATGAAGGGGGGAAATCGACCATACGATTGAGGCTATCTTGGCTAAGGTGCCAAGCAGCAAGGTCTGGATCAACCCTGACTGTGGTCTTAAAACTCGTGGTATCCCAGAAACCAAGGCTAGCTTGGTGCGCTTAGTAGAAGCAGCCAAAGCAGCTAGACAACATTTGCAATAATCCTCCTGGAACCTCAACAGTTGATCTTGATGGAGGAGACCCTAAAAATTGAAGCAGAGCTGACAATCCTGCAGGAGCTGTTCTTCTAGGATTGTCCTCAGCTATCACTACCATCATTGAAAGGAACTTTTTGTTATATGGTTCGTCGTCACACACCCAGTCTCTCATTTGAAGTATTTCCTCCCAATCCGGCAGTAGGCAATGATAAGATTTTTCAGGCATTGAGAGAGATGCAAGATTTGGCTCCTCACTTTATCAGTGTGACAGCCAGCAATAATAAGTTTGACATTGAGGAGACGACGGTTCGTTTGACCGAGTTCATCGCCAATGATCTCAAGATTCCGACCATTGCTCACCTGCCCGCGGTCTATCTGACCAAGGACATGGTGTCTAATATCTTGCAGTCTTTGGATCGGGTTGGTGTCCATCAGATTTTAGCTTTGCGAGGAGATATTTTTCCAGATGTAGCGCCTAAGGATGATTTCACCTATGCGACTGACTTGATAGAATACATCAAGACAGAAGCACCGCACTTTGACATCATTGGAGCCTGCTATCCGGAGGGCCATCCGGATTCTCCAAATCAGATTTCGGATATTCAAAATCTCAAGAAAAAGGTGGATGCTGGCTGTTCTAGTCTGGTGACTCAGCTTTTCTTTGACAATGAGCGTTTTTATGATTTTCAGGACAAGTGTATTTTAGCGGGTATTGAAGTGCCCATCCATGCTGGGATTATGCCGATTCTCAATCGCAATCAGGCTCTGCGCCTGCTCAAGACCTGTGAGAATATCAAGCTGCCAAGAAAATTCCGGGCTATTCTGGATAAGTACGAACATGACCCAGAGTCTCTGAGAGCAGCTGGTCTGGCTTATGCTGTGGACCAAATTGTTGACTTGGTGACCCAAGATGTAGCGGGCATACACCTTTACACTATGAATAATGCTGCAACAGCCTACCATATCTATAAGGCTACCCATGCCCTCTTTAATCATAACCCATCCGTCCAATCTTTCTAAGATGAATGAAGAAACCACTAATCAGATTCAGTTGCTGTTTAGTGGTTTTTGTTTTATAATAAGGATAAAAAACTTATCTAAATCTAAGGAGAAGCTGATGGAACATTCGCTGACCTTGGTTAAGTCTATGCAGTTTGGCCAAGAAGATTGTTTTTTTTGCCTTCTGTGGTTATTCAAAAACGGAAGCCCATCATAGCTTTGGGCCGGCTGTCCGGGATGTTTATGTCATTCATATCGTACTGGAGGGACGGGGGACTTACTCCGTGGGCAATCAGCGCTATGATTTGCAGGAAGGGCAGGGCTTTGTGGTGCCACCGGGTCAGTCGGTCTTTTATCAGGCTGATGGAGAAGAGCCTTGGTCTTATGTCTGGATGGGACTGGGTGGACGCCTCTTGCCTCCTTATCTGCAGGCTCTGGGACTACAGTCTGGCCAATGGTCTTTTGAGCTGACTTCTTTGCAGGAATTTAAGGCCTTGGTCTTTGAAAGTCTGGCTTACGAAGGCAGCGGAATAACAGCTGAACTAGCTCTGCAAAAGCAAGTTTATCGATTCTTAGAGCTCTTGTCCCAACGTCTTAAGCAGACATCCTTAATCACGGAAAGCCGTCGAGTCAATCCTTATGTCCAGCAGGTATTGGAACTGCTGAGTAGCCATCTGCCAGAAAGTTTATCTGTGCAGGAGTTGGCGCAGAAATTAGCGCTACACCCTTCCTACCTATCTCGGATTTTCAAGGATGAAGTAGGCAAGGGGATTAAGGAGTACAGCAATGACTTGCGGCTCAATATGGCAGCTGATTTGCTGACGAGCAGTCAGCTTTCGGTGGAAGAGATTGCCAATAAGACAGGCTTTGCCGGAACACAGAGCTTTTCAAAAGCCTTCAAGAAGGCGCGTGGCCAGTCGCCCTTGAATTTTCGCAAGGCTAGCTCTCATCTGGGACAGGAGCTGTAAAAAGTCACATTTGGATAAATAATACTAGAAAGAAAGGCTTACCAAAAGGGGGAGCCTTTTTTATAATGAAAGTGGAAGTTTGATTGCAAACTGTGAAAGGAGAAGACCATGAATAAGGCGAGTATTTTGTTTAAGGAAGAGTGCAGGCAATTTCATCTGACTAATGGCGAGGTTTCTTATATTTTTCGGGTTTCGGAGGATGGTAAACTCTTGCAGCTTTACTATGGCGCGGCGGTACCGGAGCGGGATTATTCTTATCTGGTGGAGCTGCAGCATCGGCCCATGACGACCTATCGGAAAGAAGGGGATTTACGTTATTCTTTTGGAGCATGTGCGGCAGGAATTTCAGAATACGGCACAACAGATTTTCGTCATCCCTCTATTTGTCTGCGCCAGAAAAAAATGGCTCGCGTGTTACTGACTTTGTCTATGTCAGTCATCAGATGGTAGATGGTAAACCAGCTTTTAGAGGGCTGCCCGCTACTTATACAGAGACTCAAACAGAGGCTAAGACTCTTATTCTAACCCCTGCGAGATGCGGTGACAAAAGTAGAAGTTCAGCTGTTTTATACGATTTTTACTGATTGGCCGGTTATTGCTCGCTCCAACAAAGTGATCAATCAAGGCAGGGAGACTTGCTATTTGGAATCCCTAGCTAGTCTGTCACTGGATCTGTTAGATGCTGACTTTGACTGGCTGCAGCTATCAGGAGCATGGGCCCGGGAGCGCCATATCAAGGAGCGCCCGCTTCAGCAGGGGATTCAGTCCATTGAGTCAACTCGTGGTATTTCCAGTCCCCACCACAATCCTTTTGTAGCTCTCAAGCGAGCGGAAACGACAGAGTTTTTCAGGTCAAGTTCTAGGAGCAGCCTTGGTCTATTCAGGTAACTTTCTTATTCAGGCTGAGGTGGACACCTATGATGTGACCCGGTTGCAGCTAGGCATCAATCCTTTCGGTTTTGAGTGGAAGCTGGCTGCGGGCCAATCCTTTACCAGTCCAGAAGCTCTGCTGGTATATTCTGAGCAGGGCCTCAACGGCATGAGTCAAGTTTTTTTCATCAGCTATTTCGTCAACGTCTAGCAAGGGGATACTGGCGCGAGCGAGCGCGTCCTGTGCTCATCAATAACTGGGAAGCTACCTATTTTGACTTTAGTGAGAATCAGCTGCTGGATCTTGCTGAAAAGGCTCAGCAAGTAGGAGTGGAACTCTTTGTGCTAGATGACGGCTGGTTTGGCCAGCGGACTAATGACCGCGCTGGGCTGGGTGATTGGTTTGTCAATCCAGAAAGGCTGCCGCAGGGGCTGGGCTCGCTAGCAGAGCGAATTCACATTTTGGGCATGAAGTTTGGTCTTTGGTTTGAGCCGGAAATGGTCAATAAGGGACAGCCAACTCTACCGAACTCATCCTGACTGGCTACTGGCAGTGCCAGATAGACAGCCCCGCCATGGTCGGAACCAGTTTGTTTTTGGACTATTCTCGGCCGGAAGTAGTGAATGAGATATTTGAGCGTCTGTCAGCGATTCTCGAGGAAGCGCAGCTGGATTATATCAAATGGGATATGAATCGCCCTCTGACGGATGTCTTCTCGGCTGCCTGGCCAGCCGATCAGCAAGGAGAGATTTTTCACCGCTATGTCTTGGGCGTTTATGACTTGTATGAGCGTTTGACCAGTCGGTATCCGAGCTTGTTATTTGAGTCCTGCTCTTCAGGTGGAGGACGCTTTGATCCAGGCATGCTTTACTATGCTCCTCAAGCTTGGACCAGCGATGATTCGGATGCGATTGAGCGCTTGAAAATCCAGTACGGGACCAGTCTTCTCTATCCGCTTTCGTCTATGGGAGCCCATGTCTCCATCGCGCCCAATCACCAGACCAATCGTGTGACTCCGTTAAAGACGCGGGGCAATGTCGCCTTTTTCGGTTCCTTTGGCTATGAGCTGGATCTTAATCAGCTAAGTCCAGAAGAATTGGCTGAAGTCAGGGAACAGATAGCTTTTTACAAACGCCATCAAGAGCTGATTCATAATGGAACTTTTTATCGACTGCAGTCGCCATTTAAGGGAGATGGGCAGACAGCTTGGATGGTTGTCAGTCAGGATCAGAACACTGCACTTTTAGGAACTTTCAAGGTCCTCAATCAAGTCAATCGCTCTCATCAGCGCTTGCAACTGAAAGGACTGGCTGCGGATAAGGTCTATCGGCTGGAGGGGCGTACCTATACGGGGGCTGAGCTTATGCGAGTTGGGCTGGTCACAACGGACGCTTCCAGCGGTCAGCTTTTGGAGGATTCTGAGCAAAAGCCGAGCTATGACTTTGATTCAAGACTCTGGCTGTTTGAAGCAGAAGATGAGTAGATAAGATGGGAAATAAATCATAACCACCCGTCTAACGGGTGGTTATGATTTATACTTGACTGTAGGTTTTACGGCGACTTAGTTTTGCGTCTTCTTTTTTGCTGGGTATTGGTTGAGCTTGCTCTTCTGCCTTCCACACACTTCGAGTAAAGACCATGGAGAGTAGAGCCAGAGCTGCAAAGGCTGTTCCTACGTACCAGTAGGGCATATCCAGCGTCGTGGAGCGGCCAGATAGGTTGACGATGCCACGGAAGAGCATGCCGGCTGTCATGATGGCTACAGCTGAGTTCCAAAGGTTGAGGCTGAGCCGAGAGAGATTAGGGATGACCTTCATGAAGAGCAGGAGGAGGATGCCGCCCGCTAGAGGAATGGTAAAGAGATAGTGCATGTGGCTAGATGTTTCGCCGAAACTGAAGGATTCATAGATTCTGCTGAAAGCAAAGAAGAAAATCGTTAATAGTGCGTAGATAAGGGCTGTTTTTCTAAAACGTTTTTTGCTGGGATTAGTAACCGATGTAGACAATATCACTCACCGACCTTTCTGAGATAGTATTTCCGTTGGTTGTAGGTTTGTTAATGACCTGACCGTTAAAGTAAAGTGTAGAGGATCCGCCGCCATCAAGGTTATAGGCAGTCTTGACACCGTAAGATTTCATGATTTCTGCCATCTGGTAGAGGGAAAGTCCCTCGCTTTCTGAGGTGCGTCCGTCTGAAACGATGATGATGTAGTGGTTTTTCATCAATGATACCGATAGCTGTCCGTGGATTGGAAGACATGGACTGGCCGACTTCGGAGTTGGTATCAACGACAATCTCACCATTTTTCTACGAGAGATGGGCCGAAGGCCAAGAGATTGACCACACCGTCTTGGACCAGCTGATCTGCAGTGACTTGGTCTTCATAGATAATCTTGAAGGAGCCGTCTTTGTAAATAGCCAAATCACCATTGCTGGAGTCTTCTCGGACTGTATCGCGGTAGACGACGCCATTGCGGATGACATAGCCAGTTGTATTGGCTCCGTAGTAGTCGCCGTTAACCGCTAGGATAGCATTGTTGTTGGCGGCCGTTTCCGAGGTTTTTGCTGTGACATTGTTTCCGTAAGTTTTTTGGGCAAAGGCCGTTTTCAGATATTCTGATGAGCTGACGGTCACATCGGCGATGTAGACTTGGGTGTTGCTGACGGTCTTTTCAGTTAGCGTGACCGAGATGTTGTCATCTGAATAGCTGGTGTCCGTTACAGTCGCTGTTTCCGCAGCCTTGCTGGCAGCCTCGGCATCGGACGACGAACTTGTGCTTGAAACCGTGGAAATGGTCTCTGCGATGACAAAGGTTTTCAGCATGGAGTAGCTGAAAGAAGCTGTCAGAAGCAGCCCGAAAATGGAGGCATAGGCATAGCCTTTCTTTAAAAATTTCATGATGCGGTGTGTGTCCTTTCCTTAAAAATGAATCTCTTTTGCACCATCCAGGAGACGGTGAAGAGTAAGATGCCGACGATGATTTTGACAATCAGAAGATTGAGTCCAAAGACAGCATAGAAGAGGCGAATCAGCAGTGTATCTAGGATAAAGAGCACTGCAGCAAGGCTGAAATAGCCGGTTCCTGTCTTGAGTATACTGTCGTCGTTCTTAAAGACCAGCTTTTTATTGGTCGAGTAATTAAAGATTGAGCTGGTCACGCGGGCAATCCCATTTGCGAGAAGAATTCTCAGGCTGGTCGGCACAGCAGTTAAAAACAAGAGAGCCAGTGCATAGACGATGTAGTCAATGATGAAACTGCTGAGAGAAGTCAGGGCGAATTTAAAAATATTTTTATAAATCATGAGTCCATCCCGAATCGGCCGGAAGTGCGAGCCTTGATTATCATTGATATAGACCGTCTCAATGGGCACTTCCAAAATGGGATATTCCTTGCTGGCTTCTAAGAGCATGTTCATTTCATACTCATAGCGCTGCCCCTCTACCTTTAGCATAAATGAAATCATGTTGGTCGTAAAGGCTCGCAAGCCTGTCTGAGTATCGGAGACACCCACGCCAGTCTGAAGTTTGAAGAGAGCCCGAGTCAGACTATTGCCGAAGCGGCTACGCAGAGGCACGTTGCCAGTAAAGGCGCGTGCTCCCAGAATCAGCTGATTGGGATTTTCAGAAGCTTTGGCCGCTACGCGGAAAATATCCCAGACCTTGTGCTGGCCATCCGCATCTGCTGTTACCACCGTTCCGTATATCTTCAGTGCTTGGATAAAGGTAAAAGCAGTTTTCAGCGCTTGCCCCTTGCCTTTATTGACCTGATGGCGGAGCACGGTCGCGTACTGCTCCGCCTGATCAAAGACTATCTGGCATTTGGAGGAGCTGCCGTCATCGATAACAATGATATGAAAATCACTCTTATGGTGAATTTTTTTAATCAGCTTAATAAGATTATAATCAGGCTCATAGGCCGGAATCACTAGATAATCCATATCCCTACCTCTTTCTTAGATGATTTGTAGAAAGTATACAGACTGCGGCTTAAAGATTCCTAATATAAGTTAGTTTTAAGAAAATGTTAACATTTTTTTAAAGAAAGAGCAGAGAAAGAAAAGGATAAAAAGGCTGGTGGGAATGGAACTGGATGATACATAACTATCTTAAATGAGGCTTAAAAATTAGGAAAATAAATATGAAGATACTCCAACTTTTTTTATTAAAAAAACTATAACATTGTACCAAGAATATTAACAGTATAAGAAATATGCGTTATAATATTAATGGTATTACATTATAGAAAGGTTGTCTTATGAAAAAATCATTTCGTAAAGTTGTTATAGCTTCGGCTGTCATACTGAGTGCGATGGCTTTTCAACCTCATGAGGTAAAAGCTTTCGATTTTGGCGGAGGTTTTAGTAGTTCTAGTTTTGGAAGTTCTTTCTCAGCCTCTGATTATGCGCCAATCAGTTCTAATTCTAGTTCAAGCTTAAGCAACATCAGCACAAGCGACTACCGTCCGATTAGCACACCATCGGTAAGTGAAAGTGTAAGCAGTGTTAGTTCGAGCGACTACCGTCCGATTAGTACACCATCGGTAAGTGAAAGTGTCAGCAACGTTAGTTCGAGCGACTACCGTCCGATTAGCACACCGTCGGTAAGTGAAAGTGTTAGCAGTGTTAGTTCGAGCGACTATCGTCCGATTAGTACACCATCGGTAAGCGAAAGTGTCAACAACGTTAGTTCGAGCGACTACCGTCCGGTTAGTACACCGTCGGTAAGCGAAAGTGTCAGCAATATCAGTTCTAGTGACTATCAGCCAATCAGCACACCATCGGTAAGCGAAAGTGTCAGCAATGTTAGTTCAAGCGACTATCGTCCAATTAGTACACCATCAGTAAGCGAGGACGCTAGCAATATCAAGCCTAGCGATTACAACCAATCAGCGATTCATCTGTAAGTGCTTCAGACAGCTTGGCGGATTCTATTGATTATAAGGCGATTGCTGGTAAAGATGATACTGTAACGACAGACAATCTTGCTAAAAAAGGTAAAGATGATGCCTTGAAAATGGCGGATTCCAAAGTAGATCAATCAGCGACAGACGCTTTGGGTGCAGTAGACTTTACTGAAAAGGCCTTGGAGTCTGCCAATGCTGGAACTCAAAAAGCAAGCACAGGCAGTAGCCGCTATAACTTAGCTGTCTCACCGGAAGTTGAAACAGCTTTAGATTCCTTGTCAGAAGAACACAGAAATCAGTTTATTAAAGCGTTAAAAGACTATGGTTATGGTCTGAATAATTCTGAAACGTCGGCTACCACAACTCCAGAGTATAGTTTAAGCTCAGCCTCCTCAAGTAACAAGGGAAAGTTAGATTTTACTCCTTATGGTCAGTCTACTCTTACCGATAGCCAAGGTCAGCCTACATCGGCTTATCAAGGCTTGTTGGATTTTGCAAATAGTAAAGAAAGTCAGCCTCTATTTAATCAATCTGCAAGTAATGACTATCAGATCAAGAAGGGTGATAGCTTAGCCAAAATCGGCAATCTCCATTATCCAGATGATAAGGAAAAAGCAGCAGCAGCTTCTATGCTGGCTCTTCAAGATTTGCATGGACAGAATAAGCTGAACATCAATAATAAACAAAACCGTATTAATCTGACACCTGGCGATAAGGTCAATGTAGATTTATCTAACTATACATCAGAAGAAATCAGTGCGTTAGCCAAAGGATTTAATAAAATCCAGTCGGCAGAAAATAAAATTGATACTTTCCGCCAGGCCCAAGAAAAAGCTAAGGCCTTGGTGCGAGCTCAAGCAAGACAAGATAGAGCTTCTCAAGCAAGACAAACTCGAACCGAAGCTAGAAATCTTGCCCAAGACCAAGCGAAACAAAATCACACGCAGCTGACCCAACAAGCAACACAGAAAAGTCAAGCATTTAATTATAGCTCTCCTTGGAGCAGTACGATGCAACAAATACTCTCCTTGGGTAGAACAAAAAAACCAGATTTTGCATATACTAAGGATGGTAAGTCAGTAGCAACGACAAACCGATACAGAAACGCAAGTATCCATGATGCTTACGCTGCTGTTAAGAATCGGGCGATTCCTAAGGTAAATTCAGTTCCTAATCTTGTGAACGAAGTCAAACCAGGAGCGGTAAGTAAGTTTTTCAGCGAAAAAATTGCTTTAGATTCCAGTGGATTGAATAAAGAGTTAGCTCAAGCAAAAATTTCTCCGAATGATCATAGTTTTGACGCATATAAAAGAAGGGCTGCGATTTCTGGTAAAGCTATTATAGCTGCAGCTAAAGAACAAGCTAATGATACTGTAGGTGGCATAGCTACTATTGCTGACTTTGGTGTTGATATTGCTAGAGCAAAAATTGATGATTGGGGATGGAGTAAGCTATCCAATGAAGATAGAAAAGAAATCAACAATCGATTGAATGCACTTGGTCAAGGACTTTCTGATAAGTGGAACGCCGCTAAGGGTTACTATAAGAATAATTCATCTTCTGAAATGTGGTCTGATGCTCTAGAACTTGCAGGTAGATTTAACCCTGTAGTTTTAGCAAAAAAAGCTAAACAAAACTTTATGGCTGGAGATGGTCTAGCTCAGAAAGAACAAGCAAAAACTGTTTTAGAATTCGTACCTGTATCGAAAGCATCTCTGGCTGGAAAAATTGCAAAAAATGGCGTTGGTAGTGCGGCACATGCCATTGCTTCTAAAACTGGTAAAGTCTTAAATACAGCGGAAAGTTTTGGAAAGAATCTATTCGATGCCACTAAGAGTAAAGTTGATAATTTTGGTGAGAAATGGTTCCCACAACCTTCAATGGTGACACCAGAAGGTTTAGTGCTTGATGTTCCAAAACCTTCTCATTCTAAATCAGCGCCAGCTTACCTCAGTAAAAAGACTGATTCTAATCTTGGTTTAACCAATAATAAAGATGGAGTTGGAGTTAAAAACAGCCTAAATAATACTATAGATCAGGAAGTCGGTCAAAGTCTGAGTACACATGGTAGTGATGTAGCAAAAAGTTTTAAGGGGACAGGAAAAGGTAAAGAAATTTACGGACCATATTACGAAGAGGCTGTTAAACGTCATGTTGAGAGTCCGAAATGGTACGCTAATCCTGATGAATCAAGAATTGTTTCAGGAGAAGAACTTGCAAATGCTCGTGCTGAATATAGACAGATGCTCCAAAGTGGTGAATTACCTAAAGGACATCATCGTCAAGGGCTAGCATTTGGAGGTGAAAATGTTCCAGAAAATATCCAGTTCACAGGCGAAACAACTATTAGAAGTTCAGAGTTGGACAAATTAGACCTTAGTTTTTATCATAAAAATGGATATGGTAAGAAAAATCCTAAGATATTGAAAATGCACCAACAAGAAAGTGGTTTGTATTTGTTTGGTAATAACCCGAAACATACAGAGGTTACTAATTTCCAAAATGAAATATTAAGATGGCAAAAAAACAAGGTTTAAGATAAATTAGCTGTTAAAAAAATCTTGTTTAATTAAATTTAAAGAACTAGTTGTTTAGTTAGTGGAATGTGAAATATCCATTAAATACAGATTTGTAGATTAGACAGCGTCCATTATTAAAAGTACATAAAAAAATACATCTTCCTTGTACTTTTTAACTTAATGACATGGCTGAAAAAAATAGTTTTCTTTTTATTATAAACCACCTTCGGGTGGTTTTCGTGTAGCTAGAAAAACAGTTTAATTTTTTCGCTTTATGTTATAATAACTCTGCCCAAATTAGAAATTCAGGGGTAAAAAGGATTATATACTAACTTACAGAAAAAAATTAAATATAACAAGAAGAAATCTGAAAAACTTGAAGATAGATTTAAGAAGACGATTAGTGTGTATTTTCTAAGAATATAAACCTACCAGATAATTAAGCTAAAAGGAGAGCGATGATGGGAAACAAATTATTGATGACAGGAATGTACTTTGGCGAGATCAGTTCTAGTACTCTAGCGGATTTAAAAAGCAACTTACTTTCGACAAGTAACGAAAAAGAATGCATCTTACTTATTGCTGAAATCTTAAAAAAAGGAGATTTTACAGTGAAAAACTTGTTGATTGACCTAATGAATCAAAGTCAAGATGAAGTTGTGCTTAATCTTTGTATTAGATTATTTTGCTCGGTATGTACAAATGCTGATTTAAGAAAGATTGATAATTTTCATTTTTTAATCAACGCTTCAGAATTTACGGTATTTACTTTTGTTATGGGAGCCGTAGGAACAATGTCTTATGAAGTAATTCCGTACCTTCTTACTCTTTGGAAGGAGTGGGAAGACACAGAAACTGAAGTGGAATATGCAATTCAAGATGCTTTAGATAATTTTCTAAACTACCGCTCTATTTTATCTAATGATGCAACAATAGAAGAAGTTGGGAATTTATATTTGGATGTAGTTGAGGATAAAAACTTAGCTTATTACTATTATAAATCTTTCTTGGCTTTTTCCTGGTTTATTGACTAAAGAAATTATGCAAGCTCTATATAATGCGGCTCAAAAAGGAAGAAAAAAATATCATCTCTATTCTCAAGCATCCTTACTTTCTATTTTTTTACAGGAGAAAAATTCCAGTAAATACCCGAACTATAATTTCTAGACATGAAATTGATTTAATGATAAATTATATTGAAAGTTTGTCAGGAAAAAAATTGGGTTGAAGGAATGAAATATTTTTTTATGGTTACCCAGTTGAAAGTTTATAGCTTAGCTGATAGTCTTACTCAAGAAGCAAATAGTATAGCTACGGAGTTAGAAAGTTTCATAATTGAAGACAGTCCTACGCCTCGTCGCATCCTGTTTGATGAAAATTAGTATTAGATAAAGATGTCTTTATGATAAGCAACCAAAAAAACGACCATAACGGTCGTTTTTTTGCATTAATGCACTCCCAATTCTTCCTGA
>BNJS01003729.1_pt1 | contig 238958 bp, 306 predicted proteins | sample 8540461 | NCBI WGS metagenome assembly BNJS01 (sample SAMD00202454, study PRJDB9452) | human saliva metagenome | isolation source: human saliva | place: Japan
TTTGTATTTTTCCTTATTTCTTCCAAATATCATTTACGACATATCATTTCCGTAGAATAAAGTTAAAAGCATATTTTTTTAATAACCTCATCATTAAAGTAATAATCTAACATCACTCTTCTGTACTTTCTATATGGATTATTTATGTTTTTCTTCACATAATTCTTCAATATGAGTATTTACCTCTTCTCTGATGATTTGTTCTATCTCCTCTAGATTATCAACATTCCTTTGAACTATATTGCATTCAGATCTTCTAATAATTTCTTTTAGATCTCCATATAATTTACTTGAGAATGCTCTTTTGATTAAATCTTTTTTTAATTTAAATAGATTTATCAAATTAAAGACTTTCTCTTTCTGCTCTTCACTTAGCATTTCTTCCGGAATAACATCACATAACCATTGTACCTTTGAATCTACTTTTACTTCAAATTCTTCCAATTCATCTTTTAAAAAATCAAAATATTTATCATTTTGACGAACTAATCTAAAAGTAATATATTCCTCAATCGGATTACATTTATTAGGTATAATAATTGGTAATTTAGGTATATTTTTTCCTTTATATTGCAAACTATTACAAGTGGTACAAATCGGTGTAAAATTTGTAGATGAAATCGTCAATGTTGGAAATATTGAACGAGGTAAAAAATGATCTTTTTCAAAATCACCATCTAGCTGAGTTTGACAAATCGGGCATATATATTTATTTACTTCTTTGTTCATCTCTTCTAACAAAACCTTTAAATCAACTAGATTTTTAAGCCAATTCGTTTCTAAGCTATCATAAAGAGAATAAATTTCATTATAAAAAACATCTAGATTTTTTGTTTTTTCAGAATCATATTTTTTTCTCCAACATTCGGAGTGATATAGCAAGCATCTATCAATAATTTTTGGGTTTAAAAGAAACTCCTCATAATTCAAGTTTATTTGCTGACATTGGGCAATCATCAAATTCTTGACTATTGTACTGGAACTACTTCCCTTTAAATTCTCAACAATATTTTTAACTTTTACACTTTTAGCACAAACTTTTTTCAAATAGTCTGTATCATCTATTGAACGAGTTCCTAACCCAACTTCAAATAATTCATTTATAAAAATGTCTTCCTTCCTAGTCAAAGTACTTTTCCTCTATATCCTTGATTTTATTTTCAATTTGCTTTTTTTATTTTTCTTCAGAAGATAATTCTATCATTAAATTCATCTTTTTTTCTGATTCAGCTAAATTAACTAACATCTTTATTGATTGTAATATATCTTTTTTAGATTCTTTTTTAATTTGCTTAATATAATTTTCAGAAACTAAATTATCATCCATATTCAAATCAAACACGTCATATAATATAGTATTAAACGTTGCCCCTAGTGTTTGATTGTTTTCATATTCAAACCGTATCTCGCCACTATGATTTTTTTTTACTTTTACTATATCATCTCTTTTAACACTACCGACTACAAAAGGAGATTGAGATGCTATGATAAAATGGCAATCCATGTTTTTGAATACTGTTTTTAATAAATTTACAAACTCAAATACCCATTTTGGATTTAGGAAAGTTTCAGGTTCATCAATTAATACTAAAGAATTTTGAGAGATGTTTGCTGCCAACTCTAAAAGTCTTGCTAAAAATGCAAACTCTCCCGAACTAAATTGTGTTATAAGTTTTTCTTCACTAACTTTTTCCTCTTTTTGATTAAAAGATAGATCGCTAGCAAAAGAAATATCAAAATAATTCAAAAGTTTAAAATCAATTTTAATTACTTCTATTGCATCACTTGGTGACAAATTAAAGTATTCTTTATATACTTCAAGCAAGGTATCTAATGAATAAAGATTTTGTTTCTTATATCTATACTGATACCTTTCCCTGCTATCCATTAACATTAATTTAATTGAAAGTAGACTGTGATAACAATATTTCAACAATCTACTATGATCAGTAGTTTTTGTTTGAATCTTGTCACTGTATTTTTTTAACATTTTATAATTTTTTTGACTCACTGTCTTTTTGAATTATTAGTCTTCCTATTTATTTTATCTTCAAAAATTTTTCTAAAAAAATTTAAATGGATATATTCCAACCGATTTTCTAATAATTCTCTTATATTTTTTTGATATCAAATTTAATTATTTTTTTGAATTAATGTTTCATATTTTTATTCCAGATACGCCTCCAACATCTATTTTTGGGATTATTATCTAAAGAAAGAACTTTTGAAATTATTTTTCATTGTATTATTAAATATTCTATCCTGACTCTTATTAAGGTTTAAAAGTTGCTTAAAAGTACAACTGAGAAACTTCCGAGACAATAGTACTAGAATTAAAATTTGAAGTACAAATTTTTTTCGGAGTTATAATAAGGTAATTTTCTATTAAATAAAGTATAGGTAGAGAATATTACCTGTTTACAATCTCCTGAAATTTTAATTTCTGAATTACATTCTTTGTTAAAATCATTTATTATCTTTTCAAATATTTTAGTTTTTCCGACGCCGTTTTCTCCAATAAAAACTGTATAGTAATTTGAATCCTCTTTGCTATTACTAGATTTTATTTTTAAAGTTACATCTCTAAATGTAAGCTCATCTAATTTCATAATACTCCCTCTTTATGTATTTAATATTATCCTAGTACCCAGGATAAGGATAATATTCTCCCTCTTCCAAGCTAATTTCCCCCACTCAAAGACTTCTTGGTTCCATTTTATGACGAATTCTTCTGATTCTGGCTCTTCCGGGTTCTAGTCCAACCTCAGCAGTATCTTTGAGGAATTGTGCAAAATAAGCTAACAATTCACTAGAAGAACATTTTTTTGCAGATATGGAATAACAGTTAGATAGTCTTTGTTATTAACTGTTAACTTAGCACGATTGCAGAATAGCACCGCTTCTTCAAAACTGTCTTCAATCGCAACCTTGGGCACCTAACTCAATCAAGAGATTGGAAACTAATTCCTCTCCCTCACGCTTAACTGTAACTTTTAACTCTTGCCATGTTTCCATCATTAAGATACCAAGCCCGTAAAACACAAAGCCAAAATAGGAAACTCTCTGAAGACGTTTGTGTCTAAGAGAAGTTTATCTTTTTGGCACAGTGTTTAGGGCGGGTTCAGTTTAGAAATTTAACTGAACCATCCTTTCTATTTGTCAATCAATTTTTTCATGTAGACCATATCCATACCTTCTTTTTCAGGCTCGATATGGGTTTGATGGTAGCCATTCTTCTCGTAGAACGCGACCATGCCTGCATCCTGTAACACCGTACACAAATCCCATTGTCTAACGGTTGAAAATTCCTCTTCTAGCAAGCGTAATCCTTCAGATCCATACCCTTTTCCCTGATACGTAGGTAGAATCGCTGCCGTTCCTAACCAAGCTTTCGTTAACTCGTCATTGGTCTGAATTCGTAAAAAACCAATCTTCTCTTCGTTTTCTTTCACAAAGTAGTAATAGCTATTAGGACGTTCTGCCAGTTTCCACTTGATTCGTTCGCGGTCCTCCAGATAAGGATCGTATTCATCTTGGTATTTGTCATAGACAGCCTTAAAGCTGGCTCTTTGAATGGCAATAATGGTTTCTAAATCCTCTGCTCCTGCTTTCTCAAGTGTTATCATAAACTTTTCTCCACATAATCTCTCACTCGTTCTTGTAATTGGGGAACGACCCGATCTGACGCCAAAAACTCTTCAAGTCTCACTAACTTATAGCCCTGTCCCTCGTCTCCAAAGACAATACCGTCAAACTGTTCCTGTGTCAATTTCCCAACTAAAAAGACGGAGTTTTTGTTCTCATCTAACATGCTGGGGTAGATCCAAGACCAAACTATGTCATCTTTCAATAGTTGGATGCTCAATTCTTCATAAACTTCACGCGCTGCGCACTCGAAAGGACTTTCGGCCCCTTCACGACCACCCTCTTATGTCAAATATATGACATATTTATTTACTTAGCATTACCATAAACTTCTCTTAAAAATGGAATTAAAGTTTTCTTATTCCATTTATTCTGTAAAGCTTTTCTACTGTATACTCTTATAATTCCTAAGTCATCTCTAAGAACAGATATAAGGTATTTCTTTTTATTTCGTTGCCATACCCAATATCTATAGTAGTATTCTTCTCCTCCACCGATTTCCTGATCTAGTCTCCTGTAATTATATTTTTTTACAATATAGGAGTCTTTTTTATAATTATCAACCAAAAATCCAACAATAATTATTGCTAATATACAGACAACAAGTATGATTCCATATCTCAAAGCAATCTCTTTTATCTGATTGATATCTAACCTAATATAATCTTTTATTTTCACTAGTTTTTGCATATTTTATCTACCAAAATATTTTGTTATTCAAATTCAATTTCTTCATTTAAGCTATTATACAGCTCAACTTGTGCTTCAACTTGTAACCTATTAACAAACCAACCTCGTAATTCGGCTTGTTGAATAAAATCTTCGATTCTATTGACACCATTCAACTCCTTTAGAGTAACAACTACTCCAAAACGAATACCATAACCATCACCAATTTTTAACCGTTCAATTGTTTTTACACTCATTCCCCATTGAGGATTAGAAGGATTCAGAATCGGCTTAGCTTTTTTACGAGAAGAAAATTTTTCTCCTAAATGTTTGACATTATCCCATTTCCTAAAAATATTTCGTGCCGACTTTTCTCTCACATATCCTGGTGCATTTTCAGAATATTGATTGTCGTTATTAATTGTTTTGATGCCTTTCTTATCTAAAACTCCCAAACTAAGTTGCATTTCCGTATTAGTATAGTCAACTCCTTGATTTCTAGAACACTTTGGAAAATAGCACATAGTGGCCTTTGCTACATATGGATAGTGTTCTTTAGAAATTGGAACTGGGAAATCATAATTATAAGTTTCATATGCTCTAGAAACATCTGAGACTATAAATTTAATTTCATCATCAGGTGTAGACAAAATATCTTCTATTTTGATTGGCACAATCCCATATCCAAGTAGAGAAATGTCTGAGAATGTTTTTTTATCATTCCATGGTATCGCTGAATCAATTAATAAAGCCTTGCTTCTTCACGACTTAATCCCATAATATGAATGAGGTAAGCCATTTTTCTAGCAATAAATGGAGCCGCAAAACTGGTCCCAGCTACTCGAGCCAGCCCTAGTGGTTCACAAACATTTATGAAGTCTCCGTTTCCCCCGCCATAGTATGAAACATCAGGTTTGATAAAGAAAGACAGGACAACTCCTTCGCGTGAATAAGAAACAACTTGATTGCTAAAATCAACAGAATTTACAATAATTGAATTAAGTGAATCTGCTGGTGCTCCAATCTTTTTTCGTTGTCCATCAGGTGCTATTCCATTAGTGCCTGCAATAATAAAAATTACATCGTTATCAAATTGAATCTCGTCTAACAACGAACCCTCTACAGAAATAAAGTTTTCCCTAATTTCATCATTTGATCCAAGCGAAAGGTTCCAAACCTTAATATCAAGGTTTTGAGACACAATCTCTCTAATCTGTTTGATAATTGTGAAGGAGTTGAAACCACTCTGTAAAGATATCCCAAAATGTCTGACTCTAAATCTTCCACATCCGTCATCTAGTTTTGGATTCAAACTAGCTCCATCTACTATTAACGAGGAAACTGCTGTACCGTGCTTATAGTCTTGACTTCCTTTGCTAATATCTGGTGAAATCAAATCATGATACTCTACCCACTCATTGAAATAAACTCTATCATCAAACAACGTATCGATGACACCAATAATAGGTTCATTAGTTGGAAAAGGGAGATTATTATAAAAAGTGTTCTCATCATTATAAAAATTCTCTGGTGACAGGGTAGAAAAATCTTCTACTATCATTGATACTAGATAAGGTGCTTTTAGCAGTAGTAACTCAATATTTTTTTCGTCAAGTAAAACAGTGGTCTGGTCCATGATGTTAGCTTCTGAAACATCAATATCAAGTTGTTTAAGTAATGTTAAGAGATTAGTTTTTACATCGTAGATTGTTACAATAGAATTACGTACAGTAGACATATCTGTCTGTTCAACACCAAATCCTTTGACAAAACAAGCGTCTCTTAAGTATTGTTTGAATTTTGATTTCGACAGACCATACTTAGAATAATCAATTTGATTAAATTTTGAAGAGTCAGAGAACACCATACTCGTCATGGGAGCACTAGTAAAATAATCTTTGAATATTGTTATAACTTTTTTAGTATGCTCAATTGTCTTATCTAACACTTCCTTTGAAATGTAGTGTGTAATAATATGCCTACTCTTATCATTACTAAATTTTGCACCCACAATCGTTTCATTTGGAATTGCATTTCCGCCACCCACATTAAAAAAACCATCGATACGATTGCTCTTAGCTAGGACACGATTATAATACACACTAACAAGTACTCCATCAATGATTGTGTTATTAGACCAATATTCTTTTACTCGTTCAAGAGATGTATAAAGTTCATTTAAATGGTTTAGCGTAACAATAGAATCTGCAGGAATCGTTATCGGTCCTCCCCCCTTTGCTGACTTTGGTGTAAAACTTTTTCCACGTAATGTCAATAATGTATTCATATCAACCCTCGCTTAATTCTCGTGATACACTACTCTTAGAAACACCTGTTAAAATCTCAATTTCTCTAACAGTAAAACCTAGCTTCGATAATTTAGAAATAGATAAATTTCTACCATTATGCAAACTTCTTAGCAGGCGTTTTTGATAATCATGCGGATCTGATGGATCACTAAATGCCAATGACGTTCTTATTGAGTTTCTCAAATCACCAGGATTCGGTATTACATTGGCACTATTGATAATTTTTTTAAATAATTTTAAATCTCTAGCTACATTCTTAAATTGCTTTAATAACTCATTTAAAATAATAGTAGCTACTTCTACTTTATCTTCATCAGTATAACGGTCAAAGTCAATTACGGCATCGAATCTTCTCGTTAATGCTTTATCAAGATTTTCAAAAAGATTTGTTGTTGCAATTAATACAATTTCTGGTGACAGCCTATCCAACTCCTTTAAAAAGGCAGAAGTCACTCGTCCCATTTCTCTTAAATCATTCTGATTAACCCTATCCAACACTATGGAATCAATTTCATCAAATAGGATGATATAATTTTGCTTGAAAGGAAGATTATTGATTTCATTAAAAAGAGTTGCTAAGTTTTTGACTGTTTGCCCTAGTTTACTATCTACTAAGTGACTGAAATCTACTACAAGTAATTCCTTGCCAATAAGTCTAGCCACCTGCTTTACACTTTCAGTTTTTCCAGTACCTGGAGATCCCACAAATAAAAATTTATTTATTCCAATATGATGATTGACAGCGTTTATTATTCCTTTTAAATCATTCATAATTGAAAGAGGCAATGGGAGAGGACCAATATCTAGTTTAGCAGGAGTCAAATACTCACTAGGATTTTCTATTTGTGGCATGAATCTATCACTTTGAGACATTAACCCCATAATATATTGTGCTAATTGAGTATCACCATGTTTATTGAAGTTCCGAGCAATTGCTATAGATTGATTTCTAAATTCTGTCTCTCTGCCCTCATAATGATACTTTATTAAATCAAGAACATCTGATTTTTTCATGATTCATTCCTCCTTACACAAATAATACTATATTTTTGGGACAAAATCAATTATTTTGGGACAAAATAAAAAAGAATAACCTTGAAAGGATATTCTTGTAATGCAAAACTATATCAGATTTTCCCTGACAATCTTTCCACCACCTGGCAACTCCCACAGATTAGGCCAAGGGATATTTTCCTTGTCATCACGCAAGATGGTCAGTAGCTTATCTCCACAAAAGAGGGCAATTTTACAACCCGTAAAATCCAAGTGTTTATCCAATAATTCCATGATGATGACCTTTTCTTATCATAACTACTACTCTATAGAAAACCCTTAGCTAGCTTTCTTCAATCACCTTTTGGCACTCTGCATCCCAGTACGCCTGCCATCTGCCATGTTTTTTAGCAAAATAAACCGTAAACTCATCATTTACATAATCTGCAACATAGCGAAGATTAGGCGGATTTTCCTCAAAACTTAATATCCAAGGATGGAAGTAAAAAGTTTTCTCCCACCTCTTCTGAGTATAGCCCAGATCCTTGGCAAACTGAGGGATGGGTTGCTGCATCTCACTTTCCAAACAAGACTGAATGGCATTGTCAATACTATTTAAACGAGCTAATAGTTGCTGAAACTGGTCTTCCTCCTCAATTTTGAAAGCACCTATGAACTCAAATTCTGCAAAGGCTATCGAAAAGTCAAATAGTGTGATTTCACCATCCTCAACACAGTGACCCACCTCATCAACACGGTCACGAGTTCCAGACTTCAATACTCGCTCGAAATCTAGGTCCGCAAAGCGATTGCGAGGAAGGATCGACTCACGCTCTTGAGTTTTTTGGGATTTTTTACTAAATAACCGCTTAAATATCTGAAGCATCGTACAGCTCTCTTTCCTTTTCTCAACTCACCTGGGTCTCTTCTTCCTGTATTGCTTGTTCCAACTCATCTAACCACTGCTGGTAATAGGCTTTCTCATCCCGTAGCATGCGACTCACATCCATCTTCTGTCTGGCAATCTTGATCGCCTTGTGGGTCTGGGCCAAATCCTTCTTGACGGTAAATTGATACCAGGCTTGGACCGCCTGTATATTGGTCAATTTCATCGACAAAAAAGACTTGACTCGTCGAATGGTCGCGTATTCCTCTGCTTTTTCATGATCTCCTTCCAACAAGGCGATATGCAACAGAGATAACTGAGCGGCCGTTTGAATCATCGGATTATCTGCCCTCTCCAGTAAAGACTGAAACTGCTCTTTAGCCGCCTCTCGATTGCCCTCTAGGATGTAGACTTCTCCCTGAAGGGCTAAGACCCCCTCAACAAAGCCTCCTTGCGCCTCCTCAGGAACAGGTCTAACAAAATCTTTCAGATCGTAATCTTCTGGCGCTAGCAGGGTCTGAGCAGAATGGCAGAGTCCGAGATAAGCATAGACCACATTTTCAGGATGGTGCATCAATTCTAAAATTTTAGCTCCATCTGTAATCCCAAGGGGGAGAGCATTGGCCAAAATGAAGGAGAGATTGAGACAAATCCAAGTGCCTGCAAAATACCAACTCTGTGTCAGAACTCCAAAAAGGATGGATACGATAAGTAAAGTCAAATGAACCAGCAAACCACCGGAGAGCATCAAGATCATTCGTTGGTCACTTTCATCCTCTTTTAGTCCAATATACTGGGCGCCGACATTTTTCAGAACGGCCGTGCGACTAAGACGAAACTTCCCTGCTTTTTTAGTCAGGAGAAAACTTCCCAAGCCTAAAGCGACGAGCCGATAGCCCGTCAGATAGCCACAAAAAGCATGCCCCAGTTCATGGAGAATGAAAATGAGATACATGCTAGAAAAAGTGAAGAGATACCCCGGTACAAAAACCAGTTGAAAACCTAACTCCGTAAAGGCGATCGTCCCCAAGGCAAAAGCAGCCATCAAGAGAAGAAAGGACAGGCCGTAAACCAGGTAGGTCCCAAGTTTTTTCATAAACTCTCCCACTTATTTCTAATATCTCGGATAAGGGTAAAAGGTGCTTTCTTCCAGGCCGACTTTGCCTTCTTCAAAAACTTCTTGGTTCCAGACGATCTCAAAGCTCTCTGCTTCTTCGTCTGCTAAGAAATCCATGAGGTCATCCAAGGCCAGCTCGGCTGTATCCTTTAAGAAGGTCGCAAAATAAGCTAGAAACTCCCGAGACAAGCCTTTTTTCGGTTCATAAGGAATCGCTGTTAAATAGGCATCTTCCTCCACATGAGACTTGGCTGGATTGTAAAAGATGACGGCTTCTTCAAAGAAGATATCCTCGTCAGACTCTTCGCCCGACTCATCGACCAAGGCAACCCCTCCTGTGTTTTGTACTTCTAAGAGAAAAGCCACTTCTACTGCATGATTCTTCTTATCCCAATTGATCTCAAAGTCAAAGGGAAAGACCTTTTCCAATTCCTCTTCTAAAACATCCAAAAATCCATATTTAGACATCGTGTCCTCTTTCTAATTTCCCACTCTTAGAGTGGAATATGATACAATAGTTACTACAATCTTACCATAAAAACTGCCTCTTTTAAAGGAGACAAAGCTAGAAAGGAGACCCTCATGCCCGACAATCTCGCCCTGCGCATGCGTCCCAAAACCATCGATCAGGTCATCGGACAAGAACACCTGGTCGGCCCAGGGAAATCATCCGTCGCATGGTGGAGGCCAATCGTCTCTCGTCCATGATTCTCTTTGGCCCACCAGGGATTGGCAAGACCAGTATTGCTTCTGCCATCGCGGGTACGACTAAGTATGCCTTTCGGACCTTCAATGCAACCGTCGACAGCAAAAAACGCCTGCAAGAGATCGCAGAGGAAGCCAAGTTTTCAGGTGGCTTAGTCCTGCTTTTGGATGAGATCCATCGCTTGGATAAAACCAAACAAGATTTTCTCCTGCCTTTGCTCGAAAGCGGTCTGGTCATCATGATCGGCGCAACGACTGAGAATCCTTTCTTCTCCGTGACGCCTGCCATTCGCAGTCGGGTACAGATTTTTGAGTTGGAATCCTTGACCAATGAACAGGTCAAAGAGGCTATCCAGTTGGCGCTGAGCGACTCTGAGCGGGGCTTTGACTTTCCTGTTACCCTCGACGAGGAGGCCTTGGATTTCATCGCCACTTCGACCAATGGAGACCTGCGTTCTGCCTATAACTCTCTTGATTTGGCCGTCCTCTCTACCAAGGAAGGGGAGGATGGCGTTCGCCACATCAGTCTCGAGATCATGGAAAACAGCCTCCAGCGCAGCTACATCACCATGGACAAAGATGGAGACGGCCACTACGATGTGCTCTCTGCCCTGCAAAAGTCTATCCGTGGTTCGGATGTCGATGCCAGCCTCCACTACGCCGCACGCTTGATTGAAGCCGGTGATTTGCCCAGCTTAGCTCGTCGCTTGACAGTCATTGCCTACGAAGATATCGGTCTGGCTAATCCAGATGCGCAGATCCATACGGTGACAGCCCTTCAGGCAGCGGAGCGCATCGGCTTCCCCGAAGCCCGCATCCTCATCGCCAACATCGTCATCGACCTAGCCCTTTCGCCTAAGTCCAACTCGGCCTACGTCGCCATGGACAAGGCTTTGACTGACCTCCGGAAGTCTGGCAATCTTCCCATCCCTCGCCATTTACGGGATGGCCACTATGCCGGAAGCAAGACCTTGGGGAATGCTCAAGACTACAAATACCCCCACAATTATCCTGGTAATTGGGTCCAACAGGACTACCTACCAGACAAGCTGAAGGGTACCTCCTATTTCACTCCTAATGAGAATGGCAAATACGAGCGAGCCCTAGGGACGACAAAAGAGAAGATTGATCAACTCAAGAAAAGGTGATATCGGTTCCAAAAAATTGAGATTTTCCCTTGAAATTTTTTTGAAATATGGTATCATATACATATAGAAACGCTGTGGTGTACGACTTCACACTTAAGTGTTGACCGACTATTTTTTGTATTATTAGGGAAACAAAGGACTTCTAACAGCATGCAGGCCGTATCACGCGGAAGCAGCTTCAGTTAGAGCAAGTTGCCCACCTGCTTAATTGCGCGGGTTCAATACAAACCGTGAAGTTTCGGCACCAATACAGCTTTTTTTTGCCTCCTTAGCTCAGTTGGTAGAGCAGTAGACTCTTAATCTATGGGTCGCAGGTTCGAGCCCTGCAGGGGGCATCAAACTTCAACAGTAAAAGCCTTGATAACCAAGGCTTTTTTGCTTGTCTTAAGAGCATTTGCCCCATCATTTGCCCCACATCTTTTTATGAGCAATCTTTCCAGATATCTCTGATTTGATTAAATTCCTCAAAAATTTTCTCTTCTAAAGTGTGTCCATATACTTCTACCAACATTGAAATATCTCTATGCCCTAGAATTTTTGCGATAACTCCAAGGTCAAACCCTTTGTGCCAGAGGTAGCTTCCATAGGTGTGACGTGCTCCTTTTGTCGTGATAATTGGATAAATGTCCAACTCATTTAAGAGAACACTCAAAGCTTTATTGACGCTTGCAATATCTGGAACTGAATGAATATATCCAAAATGTTGAAAGATCATTCGATATCGATTTTTGATTCCTAACTCCATGTTTGCTCTTTCTTGCTCCGTTTGTAAAAGGCACAAAATTTTGATACATTCTTCGTCTATCGGTACCATCCGAATAGACGTTTTATTTTTGGGAGGGACAAATTTATGAGAAAGGGTATTAAACCTCCTATATGTTTTTAGCAGTCCTCTGTCAAAATCAACTTCATTCCAAGTTAACGCTATTAACTCTCCAAACCTCATGCCTGTTTTTAATAGAAAATAGACGATATAAGGAACAATTGAACGTTGGTAATCAAATTTTCTCTTTACTGCTAAAAGTAAATCTAGATAGTCCTTTTCTGTATGTAAATATTTCTCTTCTGTCATCTGTTGTTCTTTGGATGAAAATAACTCGACATGCTGTGTAAAATCATCTATTAGAACTTTGTCAGCAATTGCCATTTGGATGCTCTGATGAATCCCCGTATTCAATCTACCAAGAAAATTTCTACCAACTGTTTGCCCATACTTATTCATTATTCTTTGGTATTCACTCGCACGAATTTGAGTGACTTTTTTATTTCCAAATAATCTTTCAATTGTGTTTTTACGGAGAAGATATTTTTTCTTTGTCTCTTCCGACCTACTACTCGGTAGAATTTTTAGTTCAAGCCATTCTTGATATAGATCGACAAGAGAAATATCTCTAGAAATTCTTTTCCCTAAACGAAGTTCTTGCAGAATCGGTTCAGCTTCTGACTCTGCAAGTTTTTTTGTTTTAAAACCGCTATTATGAGCAACAGTTTTTCCTTCGTTACGAATTTCATAGGTCCATAAATTACTATCTCCTCGCTTTCGGTAACGAACACTTGCCATATTACGCCACCTCTGTTCCTAGAATCTCATTTACAACTCTTTTTGGAACAACCATCAAACGTTTGCGATTATAAAATGTATAGCCTCGTGATACAAGTAATTCTCTTGCCTGATGGATGATATCATTTGCAGTGTGAGGGCGATAGCCCATTTCAATTAATTCTTTGTTACTAATTAAATTATGATCCATAGTTATCCTCCTTATTTATTTTCTAAATTCAGAAACTCGCCTACAAGTAGTTGTAATTCTGTATTTAATTTAGGGAGATTCTGTATTAATACTTCTTTTAATTCTTCCGCAAATTGGTTCGTTTCTTCTCTCAATAGTTTGCGGACTCTTGTTTTTTTCTTTTTGATGCTATCTGATTTTAAATTTGGAAAAGCCAATGACAACAGTTCAGGATTGTTGAGAAAGATAATTGTAAATGCTCTTTGCTCCACTCGAATATGATCTAGCTTATAAAATCCGAAATTATCAAGTCGATTCATAATATCTTGGACCATCTCCTCACCAATCGCTTTGGTTCTGAGTTGGAACTCCAATCTCCACCAAAACGGATTTACACCCAAATCTAGCTTCTCTTCGCGCTTGTGAGCAATTATTTCTTTGTTCTTATCATATAACCTAACTTGTACATTACTACCGCTAGAACCCCAATATTTCGTCTCTAATTCGCCCCCTCGACCATAGAAGACCTTATGTGTAACACCACCTTTAATATGTTGCAAATTAACGATTTCAGGCCTGTTGAAAATGTCAAATGCCAAATCAAAACGAGACAAACGTACCGTCAATGAATTCAATCTGGCAAAGTACATTAATTGCCTCCAAACTTTCATTCCATCAAATTCTTTTAAAGTATTAGGATTGAAATCAATTCGAATCAATTGTTCTCCTCCATAAGTGGATAATTGGAAAAATATAATATTGATTGAATCATACTCATTAAAATCCTTAGCTAAAGTAAAGACATCATCTCGCACGTTATCATGTATTTCAAATGAGTCAACTCTTGTACTTATTGCCTGTTTCAGATTTTTGAAAATTCGTCTTAGGGAACCAGTGTCTGTATCCCAGATAACCGTTAATCTATCAATACTGACATCTAACCTCTGTACTAATTCTCCTATTTCACATCGTTCTTGAATGCTTCTTAAATCTTGTATAGAAACCAACAAAAATTGTCCCCCCTTCTTTTTAGATTTTTTTAGGCCTCAGAAACACCGTCAAATCAACGTTTGCTCGTTCCGTCGTTCTTTGGACGTTGTCCTAAGTGTACCTTTTTGCTGGCTGTTAGAATAGCCAGCTTTTGCTTGACTAGAAATTGTCTGGACGGCAGCCTGCAGGGACTTCGCCTGACTTCCCGTCAGGCTCGTCCCTGCCCTTGTCCACACAATTTCTAGCTCCAAGGCTTCGAATAGTCATCAGTCATCGTCATAGTCTCGTCCTCAAATTCCTCCTCACTCACTATTCCTAAACACATGAATTATTTGTATCATTTATAACTTATTTGTAAGTTATAAATATATTTTATAAAAAATATTTGGAGTAGTCAACTAAAAACTTGATTTGTAAGTTTATAGGTGATAGAATAAGTTTAAAATACAACATAGGAGTTTTTCCATGACCTTTATTATTCAAAATTTTGGACCCAATTTGGCACGACTACGCATAGAAAAAGGGGTAAGCCAAACTCAACTAGCTGAAGATTTAGGAATCGGTAAACAATCCATCTCTGACTACGAAAAACAAAAAAGCTATCCTACCTTTGCAAATTTAGATAAGATAGCAGAATATTTTAATGCAACTCCAACTCAACTTTTTGGAACAAGTAAGGAGATTGAATTAGAAAAGAGTGTTCTTGAATCGAATGAATACTCTGATAAAGTAAGTGAGATCTTAAAGGCTGTCAAATACATCGAACATTTTCTAGAAACTGATGGACAGTACTTAGAGGATTTACTTTACCTAACAAGAGGCAACCAACTATACACAGAAGATGGAGATGAATTGTATATTGATCCAACTTCTAAGAAAAGAACACTCCATAACCAATATGAACCTGGTTTTATTGTAGCAAGAGATAGATCCCCACTAGAACTCTTAATTGAAAATAAGGACCTATTAGATTAAATAAAGAGGATAAAGGAATCCAGCCATCTATGTCACGTAAAGGAAACAGCACAGATAATGGCACGATGGAGTCCTTCTTTGGCATTCTTAAGTCTGAGATGTTTTATGGTAACGAATTAAGATAAAACTAAAAGGACTCAGTCCTGTGCAATACAGAACTAAATCCTTTGGATAAACTAATTGTCTAACTTTTTGGGGTCAGTATAAAATCCTCCCCTAACAATAAATTATTATTTTACAACTTTTATTACAAATATTGTGTTTTTAATCATTAAATATAAGCCAACTATCTATTTTATCTTTCGGTTTTTCCCAACTTGCAATAACACGTATTCCTTTCATTTCTGTACTGGAAATACCTAATTTTCCGCCTTTTCCTAATAAATATAATGTATATTGCGAATCAGTATTTGCTTCATAAGAACCCTTGATAAATTTTTCATCTGTACTAACTTTCCAAGCATCTAATCTAGGAATACTAATTTTTATATCTGTTTTTTGAGCAGCTATATCCAATGATATTTCTCCTTCTTTAATTTCCCTTATACTTACTTCTTTATTCTCTTTTAAATCTATTTCCCCTGACTTTGCTATGATTCCATCTTTAGATACTACAAAAACAATAGCTTTGTCTTGTTTTTCTTTGACTAGATCTTTTGGAAAATAAAATTTTTCTCCATTTGTTCTATTCAAAATACATTTTTCCCCATCGCAATACCCACTGTATCTATTTTTTTCTTTTTGTTTCATTTTTTTACTGTAAATGCAACATCAATATCATCACTATTTCTGTTCATGTAAAAGAATAAACCACAAATGCACAGTGCTATAACCGGTACTAATAAAGCAATCTTCTTTTTCATCTTAACTCCTCCCTTATAGCTGACTTTTCAATAATATAATTCTTATGTGCTACTTTTTCAAAGTCCTTATCATGACTTACAACTACGATCGTCTTACCTTCATCATTTAATCTAATAAGTGTGTCGATTACAATTTTTTTATTTTCATAATCAAGAGAACCTGTCGGTTCATCCGCCAACATAATTTCAAACGGTTTTATCATATTTCTTGCAAGGGCTACCCTTTGCTGTTCTCCACCTGAAAGTTCATAAACCTTCGATTTTAATTTGTCTGAAATGCCCATTTTATTCAAGGCAGCTTCTATAAGATTTTTCTTATTTTTTTCTTGATTGTATTTGGCAGCAAGCATCATATTTTCCTCAACCGTCATTTTTTCCACCAAAGCAAAATTTTGAAATAAATAAGCAATTTTTTCTCTGCGTAATAGCTCTCCTACTTTAGGATCTTTTATAGGGTCTCGATTTGAAAAACAGGTTACACTACCACTATCATAATTTTCTAATATCCCAATTATATTCAAAAGTGTTGTTTTTCCTCCTCCACTTTTCCCAAAGATACAAACAAAATCTCCTTTATAAATATCCAAACTAATATTTTCCAAAATACTGTGTTCCCCATATTTCTTAGAGACATTTCTTAAGGTTATTTGCAATTCCTTTTCTTTTTGCATTTAACACCCCTCCTTTAACCTAAGTACAATGCTTCTTTCACTTTTTCTTTAGTTGTAAAAATTTCTATGCCAAAACATATAAAAGCTTCCACAAATACCTATTATTAAACTAATCAAAAGTTTAGACATACTCCAACCATCACTAGGTATAAACTGTCCAACATAACTTGTTACTCCTGTTACCATAATAACCATAAATAAAGTAATAATACTTATGATATAACCAACGATATTTTTCAATAATTTTTCTTATGATGTATATCAAAAAATCCATATCCCAACAACCTAGAAACATCTATTCGTTGTCCATGATTATAAAAATATGTTTCTTTATCTATTTTTAATAACGTTGCTAAAATAACAATAGATAAGACAAGATCGATAACATATATACTTGCCTCCATCTTATATTCGTCTATTCTTGAAACTATATCATCGTAGACTGAGCTGATATAGAGTATAAACGGCTCAGATTCTGTTTCTTCAATTATGTCCTTCAAACTCTCGTATCCTCTACTAGGCTCTTTAACATATGGATGTAGCTGACCATTTACTAAAGATGATAGTTTGATTCCGTAATCTGGGAGTAATTCTTTCCCATTTACTGCTACCAAAACATAATTTTTCAACTCTGCTTCATCAATTCTTTTGCCACTATCAAAAGAAAATACACTTTGATTATCTTTCAGCCTTACATATGTTTCTATAATTGTACCTTGTTTTTTTATATTTTGAAAAATATGATCTTCGTGAATTTTTTCTTTGTCAAATTCAGTAATTTTAACATCTTCTGGAACAAAAACAATCCACTCATTTTCATGTATTTTATATTGTTCTATTTTATTCGTATCTTTATCTAAGAGATTAGCAATATGTAAATAATTTTTATTTACATAGGCATAATTGCCTTGAAACGGTTGTTGATTTAGATACTCCTCATCATCATTCTTTCCCTCTTTTCTAACGTTTGGGGCATTAAATAATATTGCTCCACTATCGTCCAAACTATTCCATAAGTTATTCAGCTTTGGAATAACAATTTCATGGAACTTATCATCATCTTTTGCATAACTCCAAGACCATGCACAAGCAATATTTGCATAATTCTTTGAGCGTTCCCAAGTTGGAATGTATTGTTTCATACTCAAGTAATCAGCGAGTCCTAAAATACTTACAATTGCTAAATAAAGAACCATAACAATCGACCCTGTTTTTATAAAAAAAGAACTTCTATGATAACTTCTTCTATAACCTTTCAATAAGGCAATAACATTCATTCCTTTTAATTTGAGATAAATCAATATAAACTCTATTGATATTAGCCCCCCTATTATAAAAGCAACTAAAATAAGTATTGTTTTCATTGATATCATAAATCCTAAAATATCACTAGGAGCAACTAAATATTCTATAATTCCAATCGTCAGTACAAGTCCCACTATTGCTGGTATTGCAAGAATATTTAAAACCTTAGCAATAGCTAAAGTTAATTTGTCGTATCCTAGTAAAATGGATATCGATAATTCCTTTGAAAGCATCCCATTATAAATAATTAGACAAAAGACAGTAGTTACAAATATAATAAAAAAACCGTAAGCATATATAGATATTCTTGTTTCTTTTGTGAATTGACTAGAAACAATAAAATCCGGATTAACCACGACTTCTGTTTTTAAAATTTTTCATTTTGATTTATTTCTTCAATAAACTTATTAATATTTACTTCCGTACCTCTTACATGATAATCCCCATTAACTTTTTCCTTGCTGACGTTTTCAAAAGGAATTAAGCTTATATCTTTTGACGTGAGCAAACTCATTGATTTTACATTCTCAAAATCATTCAATTTATCTTTGCTATCAGCAATAGATATATTTCTAAAAGATTTCTTGAACCATTCAGAATCATTTAGATGAATGTAAATCTTTATTTTTTGTTTATCAAATCTACTATTCTTAGGAATATATTCTTCCTTTATGAAGCTTAAATCATTTTTATTGGCTATTTTCTGCAATTCAATTATTGTTTTTATCAGCTATTTCTGGCTTTGTTACAATGTTTACAGTAGTATTAAACTCTTTTATGAATATATTTAAAAAAACATGCCGTCTGAATAGAAAAAAACTTCCCGATACCAATCACTATAATTAGTAAAATTGCCAGTATACCCACTGTTTTTTTCATTCTGCATCATCTCCAACTTTATAAAAAAATAGCGAGTATGAGTAATGCCATAATGCTAAAAATAACAACGTGGCAACGCTCAAACTCATTCAACTATTTTTTTATTTATTGTTATTTAACATCAGCCCAAGCCCTATTACCACTTAAAAGCTTTTTTTCCCAAGAAGCTTCTGCTCTACTTCAGAGCTTGTACAACCCGAATAAGAGAATTGACCACTAGCACCTTGTACTGTAGTTTTATGTGTTTTTATTATTGTGATCGTATTTAGACCAAACATATCGACTACCTACACCATGTCTCCATTTTTCCACCTAAAAAAACTTTTTCCATCCGCTATCATAACTGAACAACTTTGGCTGAGTATAATCTTCTTCAAATACTTTTAACTTTTTGTAAAAATTTTTTTCTTCCGAATAAAGTTTTTCAAAAAAACTCTACTCAATCTCCGTTCCTATACCTATGAGGATTATTGTAATTCATAAAACTCCACCTCTATTTTTATATATTTATAATCACAGATGATTATTCAAATTAATAATTCCATTCAAATATAAAAGAGCTATCCTTACTTATATTATAGAATAGCTCTTTGCTTTATACTTAACGGTATCTTTGAATAATTCTTGCGTTTTCTTTGCGATTTAATTTAATCTATATGGAAGTATTACTTTAGCACAAACTCTTTTATTCTCCTCTCCAATTTCAAAATTTCCACCCAAGTGTTTTACAATGTCACTTACAATTGTAAGTCCAAGTCCTGATCCATTATTGCTTATTCGTCTTGATAAATTTCCCCTATAAAACTTTGAAGTAACCATATTCCAATTCACATTTAAATTTGGAGAAACATCGTTTATAACACTTATTTTTAACATTCCATTAATTTCCTCAACCTTTATATTTATGCTTGTTCCTTTCACAGAATAATTAACTGCATTTGTAATCAGATTCTCCATTATTCTAAGTAAAAAGTTGTGGTTCCGTTTTAATCTTACTGTTTTCCAAATTTAAAAACTCCAAAAATTAAAAGATGATCTTTTTATAGATAAACTTTTTTCTTCTTCCCACTGTCCAAAAAATTTTTTTATATCTACATCCATTAAATTTAGTGGAATTTCATTTAAATTGAATTTTTAAATATGAAAAAATCTTCACATAAACGATTTAAATATTTTATGTTCTCATATATAACATCAACAAACTTGTTTTTTTGTTCTTCAGAAAGATTTTTTTCGTCTTTTTAATAGTGTTATATAACCTATCATATTCGCAAGAGGAGTTTTTTTATATCATGAGCTAAATACGTTAGCAGATCTGTTTTTTTCTTTATATACCAGTTCATACTCCTTTTTCAAGTTCTTTTTTTGGTAATTATGAAGTTCTATAAACAAATCTCGTTCCTTTGATAATGACTCATGAAATGGTATTAAATCTTTATCTTCACTTCTAAGATAATTCAGTCCAGACTCAAAATATTGATTATATACATAAAACCTTTTTTTCTGTATTATAAATGTTCCTATCAATATAGTAAGCGCCCCTAGTAAAAGTATTATATATTTACCTATTTCAAAATAAAAGGAAGCAAATTTATCTAATGGCAATTCTGGATTTACACTGTCAACAAAAAAATTATCCATTATTTTGTAAATAATGAAAAATAGGATTGTACTTAAAAATATCCATAGTATTTGATAAATAATACCTTCCACAAAAAAACTTTTTTGCTTACCCATTGATTTTATACCCCACTCCCCAAACGGTTACTATGACTGATTTTAACCCAATCTTTTCAAACTTACTTCTAATTCTTCTTACATGAACCATAACTGGATTAACTTCATTTTCTAACACCTTTTCACCCCATATTTTATAGTGTATATCATCCATATTATACACTTTACCAGGTTCTTCCATAAGCAACCACAAAATATCAAACTCTTTTGGTGTTAGTTCAATCTCTATATTACCATAGTAAACTTTATGTGTTTTAATGCTAATCTTTAAATTATTAACTTCTCTATCACAATTAATTGTATTTACAATATTTTTTGTAAATACATAACTTCTTCTAAAATGAGAATTAATTCTCGCAATCAATTCAGATGGTTCAAACGGTTTTACGATATAGTCATCTGCACCTATATTCAATCCTTGCACTCTATGAAAAGAATCTTCTAAGGCAGTAAGCATAATGATTGGCATAGTAGACGTTTCTCTTATCTTTTTGCATATTTCAAATCCATTTATATCAGGAAGTAAAATATCCAATAATATCAAGTCATATTTATTTTTTTCAAATTCCTCTAACGCCTCTTTTCCAGTATGAAAAATGCTGATTTCCCAATTCTCTGATATTAAATAAATCTTTATAAGCTCTGCTAAGTTAGTATCATCTTCTACAAGCATTATTTTCATTTCAGTCATTCATTTCCACCCTCCTTAAAACTAAATACATCATTTGGAGTACATTCCAATGCATTACATATTTTTTCCAAATTTTTAAGTGTGATTGGCTTATTTTTTCCCATCTGTGCCATGACATTAGTTGTAATCTGTGCAATAACAATAACTTCTGTTTTCTTTAATCCCTTTTTGGCGAGTTGTATCCACAAGGGTTTATAATTTAATGCTATGCCGTTTCCTCTTTTCTTTAGATATAATTTTTATGTGTATTATACCATAACCATTGAGTACACTCAATTTTTATTTGAGGATTTGGTTTCATACTGATTTTTATTTATAACAACACTATATATCTAGTATGGCATAATCATTAGGTATTATAGGTTTTTCAAACCAAATTAGAAACTTTTATGAGTCATTCGTTTTTGCCCCATTTTTGCCCCACTTTTAAATCATGTCATTGAAAATACCTAAAAGTATTTCCCTAAAATCAGCTATATTTCAACATTTTTGTTTATTTTCAATATGAAAAGTTCTTACAAATTCATGCAGGGGGCATCTAAATCAACAGTAAAAGCCTTGATAACTAAGGCTTTTTTGCTTGTCTATGGCATATCTCTTTTTGTATACATTAACATTTAATAATTGAGAAATAAATTGAACACAGTAAACAAATCTGATTCCTTTATACTCTATCAAACACCATCCCCATATTATCCCTCCACTTGTGGTATGATGGTAGAGTATGTTTAGGTGCTAGCAACCCTGCTCGAGCACCTCCGTGCTAAAAGGAGAACGAATATGAAAATCGCATGGAATGAAATTAAATACCAACCCAAGAAGTTTATCCTGATTGAACTCCTCATTACCATCCTCATGTTTATGGTGGTATTCTTGTCTGGTCTAACAAATGGACTGGGGCGTTCAGTATCGGCCCAAATCGATAACTATGGGGCCCTGCACTATATCCTTTCGACGGATTCAGAAGGGATCATCCCTTTTTCAACCATTACGGCGAAAGATTTAGATGAGGTCAAAAAGATAGAGGGGATGGACTATTCTGGCTTTCGATCCAGCGAGCAACCGTTTCAAAATCAGAGGATTCCAACACTCTGGATATCACCTACTTCGCAACCGATCACAATGAAAAAGAGATCCTCAATCCAAACATGGAAGATACAGACCTCAAGATCTCCGACTTAAAGAAGAACGAGGTCATTCTGGACCATTCTTTCAAAGAGGATGAGGGAATCCAAGTCGGCGATCAAGTGATCGACAAAACTTCTAAGCAAAAACTCAAGGTCGTGGCCTTTGCAAAAAATGCCAAATACGGCTATAGTGAGATTGGTTTTATCAGCTCGGATACCTACACAGGCATGCGGCAAAAAACAGATCCAAGCTATCAATGGCAAGCCCAAACCCTTGTGACCAAGAAAAGCATCCCTTCTAGTGATCTAGCCAGTAACTTAATGGTGGCAGATAAGAAGCAAGTGATCGATAAAATCCCTGGCTACAAGGCTCAAAACCTGACGCTACGGATGATCACGTGGGTGCTACTACTTGCTTCCTCTGCTATCCTTGGGGTCTTCTTCTATATCTTGACCTTGCAAAAGTTGAAACAGTTCGGCGTCCTAAAGGCCATTGGCATGTCCATGAGCCAGATCACCTATGTCCAACTATCCCAGCTCACCATCATCTCCCTTATCGGAGTACTGCTGGGTCTTGGCTTGGCAACTATGATGGCGCCATTTTTACCCAATAGCGTCCCTTCCTTTATGACCCTGAAAGACAACCTCACCATCTCGGTTAGCTTTATCCTGACCTCTATCTTGTGTGGTGCCTTGTCCCTTGTCAAAATCAAAAAGTAGATCCAATCGAAGTCATTGGTGGAAATGGAGAATAAGATGGCCATTATCGCATTAGAAAATATCAGAAAATCCTACGCCGATGGCAGCCAGATGCACCATGTCCTCAACCAGCTGAATTTAAGCGTCGAGCCCAACGAATTTGTCGCCATCTTGGGCCCTTCAGGATCTGGTAAATCCACCCTCTTAGCTATCGCTGGCTTACTCTTATCAGCGGACGAGGGGCGGATTTCTATCGCTGGCCAAGACTTAACTGACCTCAACCAAGGCCAGTGGACGCAAAAACGGCTGGAATTGCTCGGCTTTATCTTTCAAGATCACCAGCTCCTCTCCTATATGAAAATCGGTGACCAGTTAGAACTGGTGGCCAAATTGAAGGGGGAAAAGGACAAGAAAAAACGCCATGAGGAAGTCAAGGCCTTGTTGGCAGATCTGGACATTGAAGCTTGTTACCACCAATACCCGAATCAGATGTCCGGTGGGCAAAAACAACGGGCAGCCATCGCTCGAGCCTTCATCGGAAATCCGCAGGTCATTTTAGCCGATGAACCAACGGCTAGCTTTAGACCCAGATCGAGGGCAAGAAATCGCCCAGTTGATCCGGAAAGAAGTCAAATCCAAAAACAAGAGCGCCATCATGGTGACCCATGACCGCTCCATCCTGACCTATGTAGATACCATTTATGAATTAAAACACGGCCAATTGCTAAAGGTCGAAAAGCTTGATTAAATACAAAAAGAGGCTAGGACAAAAGTCCTAGCCTCTCAATTGTCTGTGCATTGTCGAGCAAGACGCAGTGGTTGAGTGGGCTCTACTACGCTGATTTCATCAGCTTTTACAGCCCTACTCAACTGTGCGGAGGTGGGACGACGAAATCGAATTCTAACGAATTACCGATTTCTGTCCCACTCGCTATTTTTTTATTCTTGCGGATCTTTGGGCAGTTCCATACGGAAGCGTAAGCCCATAGCCGTTTTATCAAATTGGTAGGCCAGTTCTTCATGGTCCAGCAAGTGTTGGACCACGAAGAGTCCCAAGCCACCTTCCTTCTTCTGGCGGCTAGCGGTCATTGGCATCTCAGCGGTCTCTACCATTTCCTGGCTGGTATTTTCAACAGCCAGGTGCGTCCCTTCTTCTTCGAGATGGAGCTGGATCTCTCCACCGGCATCCGAATGCTTGACGGCATTACTAATGACATTTGAGAGAACCAATTTCAGAATGGCTGGGTCCATATAAACTGCTTTGTCAGGGATTTGATTGTCAATCGTGAGCGCGCGGGATTGAGCCAAGACCTTGTACTGGTCGAGGATCTGCTCTAAGACTTGATCCAGCTGGATCCACTCCTTGTCTCCGGCTAGTTCTTGGACAGAGGACAGGGACAGGATTTCTAGGACAATCTGGTTCATCTCATCGACGATATCGAGGGAGACCGCCAGGTAGCGGTCCCGGTCCTTGTAGCGGCCGATCTTATCCCGCATATTTCTAGGATAATCTTCAAGCTGGCTAGAGGAGTCTTGAGCTCATGCGAAGCCCCTCTTAGAAATTCGACCTTCATCTGCTCCAACTTCAGATTTTCCTGTTTCTGTTGCTCTAGATTGTCGATCACCTCTAGGAGATGGTGATAGAGGTCGTTGATTTGTTGCTTGAGGACGCCGATCTCATCCTGCGAATGAATGGGAAGACTGGCTGTCCGATCCAGCCGTTTCATCCGCTTGGTCATCTGCTTGATTTCAAGGATCGGAGCGGAAATCATGCGGGCATAGAGATAGGAGGCAATTAGCGACAGAACAAAGGAAGCAAGGAGACTATAGGGAAGAAAGCCCAGACTGATGTCCCGCGCTTCCTTTTGCGAATCGACGGTCGCTAAGAATTGCAAGGTTAAGTCTTTCCCTTCCTTGGTCTGAATCTTTCGCTCTTCAATGACCAGCGAATTGTTCTGGCTATCAGGGTTCACGAGCAGGTCATCCTTGACCTCTAGGGCATTTTGTTTTTCCTTGCCCTTGATCGAGACCTTGATATCATTGGTCTTGGAATAAAGGTCGATGACCGACTCAATGGTCCCTTCTTCCTGACCCTGGAAACTCTTGGCTAGGGCTTGCGATTTCTTCAAAATCGTCTGGCGCTGGGACTCGATATAGGTTGATGGAAAAATAAAGTAAACCGAAGCATGGAGAAGGATGACTAAGCCACTAAAAAGGGCAAAGGTGATCAGAAAGATTTTTGCAAAGATACTCCGTTTGGTCATGGTCTCTCCAATTTATAGCCGACATTGCGTACCGTAACGATACAGTCCAGCTCCAGTTTTTTTCGTAGTTCCTTGATATAGACATCGATCACCCGGTCAAAAGGAATCTCCTCCGTCTCCTTCCAGACGGCATCGAGGATCTGAGAGCGGGTCCGGGCCTTGCCCTCATGCTGGAGCAAGTATTCCAAGATTTCCAACTCCTTGGCATTCATGGAGATGGATTGCCCAGCTAGGCTGGCTGTGTAGCTCTCAAAATCCACCCGTGCCTCTCCATAGGTGAAGACCCGGGAAGGCTGAAGCTTTTTAAAAATGGCTTCGATACGGACCTTCAAGAGGGACAAGGAGAAGGGTTTTTCCAGATAGCCATCTGCCAACTCTCCAAAGGCTGTCAACTTATAGTCCTCGTCATGGAAGGCCGTTAGCATGAGGACAGGGACTGAGCTGGTCTTGCGAATGGTCTTGAGGACTTCCAAGCCATTGAGGATAGGAAGCTGGATATCCAGCAAGACTAGATCTGGCGCTTCTCTGTGAAAGAGGTCCAGGGCCTCCTGCCCATCGCCTGCTTCAAAGACCTCATAGCCACATTCCATGAGATAGTCGCTCATCCCTTCTCGAATCAGGACTTCATCTTCTACGATTAGTATCTTCATACACTTTCCTTTTTATCTAAGAAACTTCTACCTCCTATTATACCCTATTTCTATTTTAGGAAACAATCTCTTATTCGACATCCACCAAGAGTTCCTTTGGTTTCTTATGCAAGAGCCATTGAGAAGAAAGGATGGATACCAGAATCAAGAGAAGTCCACCGACCAAAACAATCACCAGCAATTGGCTCGGTTGGATGTCCATATGGATATCTGTCAGGGTCTTACTGAAGCTTTCCGCCTCAGCTCCTCCACCAAGGTTGGCAGCAGAGGATTCTTGAGCCATTTGTTTGGCAATGCCACTGGTGACGTTTTTGAGCACCGTATCTCCTACTGCTTTGGCAAGAAGACCTGCGACTCCATAGGAGAGGAGGAAGGCTGGAATGGAAATCATGATCAATTCTGCCACGAATTGTCCCGCAATCTGTACCTTAGAAAGTCCAAGAGCCAGCAAGATACCCACTTCTCTGCGACGGGCATTGAGCCACAAGACAAGGAGAAGGGTGAGAAGCAAACTAGCAAAGATGAGGCTGCCGATAAACAAGTAGTTCGCCACTTGGAACATGCCGCTGATCGATTTGCAAGGCTGGGTAGTTGGAAGAGCTCTTAACCAAGTCAAAGTAATTCCATGGGATATCCAAGGCTTTGATTTTTTCGATCAAGGCATCCAGATCTTGATCCCCTTTGGCAAAGAAGGTCGCATCCTCATAGGTAGCTGTTTGAACGGTATTGCCATAGAGTTTGGCAGCTGTATCCAAGTCAGAGATCAGCGTATCTTCATACAATTCTTGGGCGTAAGTTAGAGGAGCTTGGTTTTTTCCTGAGAACAAGCCTTTAATGGTCACTTCGACGGTTTCATTAGCCCCTTTTTCATTGTCAGCATCATAGAGATTGGACTTGAGGCGCACCTTGTCGCCTACCTTGAGGCCATTCTTTTTCGCCAAATCTTCGTGCATGAGGATTTGGTTTTTGTCTTTATCAGTCAGGTGATCCCCTTGGACCAGCTTGTAGGCACCAGAGACAAACTTATCTTCTTTTGAAGAGTCATTGACCCCTGTCACCATCAAGGTATTCTTGAAGTGCTTAGCCCGCTCTGGAGATTGATTTTGCAGGGTTTCTTCGGTCTCAATGATCTCGTGGTCTAGGATATCCGCGATGGCATTGATCCGCTTGATGGAGGAAGTGATCCCCTCTACCTGACTGATTTTTTCGATGTCCTCTCCTCTGAGATTCCCAGCTCCCCGAGGGGTTCCTGGATTGGTCCGGCGATTGATCTGCATGGAGAAGCTATTGGTGATGGATCCCAGGCTTTCCGATGAAGCTTTTTGGGTTGCACCCTTCATGGAGAGTCCGATCAAGCTCAAGGTCCCCATGAGGAGAATAATGGCAAAGAGCAAGAGAGACTTGGGCCATTTACGTGTGATATAAGCAAAAGCATTTCGCAACATAGCATTCCCTCCTTACTTGCTCTTCTCAATGAGGCTACGGCGACTCAATTCCAAGACCACATCGGAGGCCTCTGCCACTTCCTTACTGTGGGTGACGACGATAACACATTTTTGGCGTTCCTTGGCCAACTTCTTCAAAATCGCAATAATGTCACCTGCTGTCTGTTCATCTAGGTTTCCCGTCGGCTCATCAGCCAAGATGACAGGCGCTTCTGAAACGAGTGCACGCGCAATCGCCACCCGTTGCTGCTGCCCTCCAGACAATTGAAGAACATTGCGTTTGATTTGCGTTTCATCCAATCCCAATTCCAAGAGAATCTCTTTCCCTGCCTGCTTGTTGACCAGGCGGACATTTTCAAGTGGCGTCAAATAATCAATCAAATTGTAATTCTGAAAGACTAGGGAGACATGGTGCTTGCGGTGGTAGCTAGACCCTTTGGTCTGAATGTCCTCCCCATCAAAGAGAACCTGCCCCTTCTTGGGATTGTCTAGACCAGCCAAGAGAGAGAGGAGGGTAGATTTCCCAGTTCCTGACTGACCGATAATACTGTAAAATGTCCCATTTTCGAACTGATAGTTCACATTTGAGAGGATATCTTCACTATAGCTTTGGTAACTATAGGCTACATTCTTGAGTTCTAACATATGTGTCATTTCTCCTTAACTCATTTTTGTTAATATTTCTTTTGGGGTCTTGCGCCAGATCAAGCTGGTAGTTGCACCGAGCGACAGAAGGATCAAGCACAAGAGGCTAGCATAGGCGATTCCTAAGGAAAGGCCTTGAGGGATTTGGTTGAGCAAGTCTAGGGTCTGCTGTTGACCTGTCTGTCCGACAAACTGCTCTAAGAAACGATGGCTGACCATCCGTCCGATGAGAAAGGCTGGGATCACCGCTAGTAAGGATACCAGCACCACCTCCAAGAGGAACTGTCTAAAGATCCGGCCCTTGCTCTTCCCAATGGATAAGAGCACCCCGATTTCATGGATCCGCTCCCGTGTCCAGAGGCTCAGTAAGAGCGATAGCGCACCTGCTCCTGTCACCAGGAGGACGATCATCATGATCCTTACCAGCCCTTCTAGTGTCTGAGAGGATTCCTTCATCTGATCAAAGGCCTTGCGATCTTCGACCACGCGTAGCGATTGCCAATCCAGATCCAAGCTTTTGACTTGCTTCAAGAGAGCATCGATTTTCTCAGGATCTTTGACCCCAAAGGTGACCTGGGTCACTTCTTGCTGACTGAGACCAAGAAGCTTAGTCGCATCCTCATAAGGAAGGTAGACTTGATTCTCACTCAGATCAGAGGTCATTCCTGTGAATTTTTCCTGTTTCTTACCCGAAAAGATCCCAACGATTTTAAAGGTTTGCTCCTTGGCAGGAGTCTCTCCCATCTGAAAGCTGGATAAGGTCAAGGAATCTCCGACCTTTAGCTTGTTCTTCTTAGCCAACTCTTGGTGGATCAAGATCTGCCCGCGAGCCTTGTCGGATAAGTGCTTGCCTTGCACCAGTTGGAAACTACCACTGCGGAAATCCAGGTGCTGGTCTGTCTTCTGGGTGAATACAGCGCCTAGCGCTTGCTTGGCTTCCTGCCCCAAATCGTCTCGCTCCACCGACTGCTGTCCCGTCACCGCTTCTTTATCAAGAATGCGAATGGGACTTTCATATTGGGGGACCATGGATCCTACCCCAGCTAGTTGCTGCACTTTTTTAGCTTCCTTCAGAGCAAAGGGAGCATTCCCCTGTTTACTGGTCAGAGCAAAACTGGTCCCAGCCGACTGCTTGATATGGTCCTCCAGTCTTCCTCCTACTTGCATCAGTGAAAAACAGAAATACAAGCAAGAGAGGATCAAGAGGAGAATCAGAAAGAGAACCAGATTCCTCGTTCTTTTTCGAGAAATATAAGCGATTGCCTGTTGCAAGAGAAACATCTCCTACCTCCATCTAAAAGAAAGACTCCCAGTTTATTGATAGAAACTGGACTCGCTTTCATCATTTGTTATAGTTATTATAGAAAAGAAATGTGAAATGTTTATGAAATAAAAAAACTCCCCCAGAAAATTCTGGAGGAGCTAATTAGCAAGGACAGGCAAAAATATTTTTTAATATGAAAAAGGTCGATAAAAGTTTTTAGGAACTCCTGAGAGACCCGCTTGTTCGATCAAGTTTTATTGTTTTAAGGCAAATATGTGGGAAGTAATCCTGTCCTTGCCCCGATGTAGATCTTTTATCTACTTCTATTAGTTTACACTAAAAATGTTACAAGACAAAGGATTTTGTATTGCATTTTTAATAGCAAAGAGGAAGCAGAAGAATTACCAAGAGTAAAATAAACATAGTGTGAATAAGATGTCTTTTTTTAACACTTCTGATTGATATCAGATTAAAAAAATAAAAAGAAGAAGGTACAACTCATTTCGCTCGACAATAATATATCTATGTTGTTTTATCATTCCAATGTTTTGAAACACAAAAAGAAAATAAGTAAAACAGAAACCTTTTTAAGATTGTGAAATTTTATGGAAACTCATTAAAAATAAAGATGAAAAAGAACACCTTTTTCCTCCCTTTGAGTTCGTAAGATGATTAGAGGCGAAGCCTCAATCAAACACACAGATTACGACAGAAAATAAAGAAGGCCGATAATGCCTTCTTTGTTTTTCTTAACAAGACTACTTCGGTAAGGCACAATAGTGCTTACCATTACATAGGTTACGACGTGAAAAGGGGCGAGATAGAACGAATATTTTTAATCATTCGTTCGTTGTCTCGCCCCCGCAAGGCTGATTAGGACTCTTCCAAGCTTGGAAAAGCGAAGGAAGAAACCAATCAGCTACTGCGTCAGACAGTTCATCCTATGATTGGTCGAAGATTGAAAAGATTCTACTAACCCCTTGAGTTAGTAAGACGTTTAGCCAAGCCACCTGATAGTGGTTGGCGTCAAATAATTAGAGGCGAAGCCTCAATCAAGCACACAGGTTACGACAGAAAATAAAGAAGGCCGATATTGCCTTCTTTGTTTTCTTAGTAAGATGATTAGGTAGGTCGCAACATAGTGGCTACCGTCCAATGATTCGGTGCTTTAGCACCAATCATTGGTATCAGATTACATCATCCCACCCATCATACCTGGATCCATTCCTGGTCCTGCTGGGGTTGCTGGTTCTGGTTTGTTGGCTACCACTGCTTCGGTCGTCAAGATCAGACTCGCTACAGAAGCTGCATTCTGAAGGGCTGAACGGCTCACCTTCACTGGGTCGATAATTCCTGCTTCAATCATGTTGACCCATTCACCTGTTGCAGCATTAAACCCTGTTCCAAGCTCAGCATTTTTTAGGCGATCAATAACAATCGAACCTTCGTAACCCGCATTGTGAGCGATTTGGCGTACAGGTTCTTCCAAGGCACGAAGCACGATATTGCGTCCTGTTGCTTCATCCCCTTCCAATTCAAGGGATGCAACTGCAGAAATAACGTTAGCAAGAGCCGTACCACCACCTGCAACAATTCCTTCTTCAACCGCTGCGCGTGTCGCATTGAGGGCGTCTTCGATACGAAGTTTCATTTCTTTCAATTCTGTTTCGGTTGCAGCTCCGACCTTGATGACCGCAACACCACCAGACAATTTAGCCAAGCGTTCTTGCAATTTTTCACGGTCAAATTCTGAAGTGGTGGTTTCAATTTGTGATTTAATCACCGCTACACGGTTGGCAATGGCTTCAGGATTTCCTGCACCTTCTACGATGACTGTGCTATCTTTGTCCACTGTCACTTTACTTGCTTGACCGAGCGCCTCGATGGTCGCATCTTTCAACTCAAGACCGAGATCTTCTGTAATAACAGTTCCACCTGTTAAGATAGCGATGTCTTCTAACATGGCTTTACGGCGATCCCCAAATCCAGGAGCCTTAACAGCTACGACATTGAAAGTTCCACGAATCTTGTTCAAGACAAGCGTTGGGAGGGCTTCTCCATCCACATCATCCGCAATAATCAAGAGCGGACGATTGCTTTGCAGGATATTTTCAAGCAATGGAAGGATTTCCTGGATATTTGACACCTTCTTATCGGTGATCAAGATATAAGGATTTTCAAGGTCTGCCACCATTTTTTCATTATCAGTGACCATGTATTGAGAGAGGTAACCACGGTCAAACTGCATTCCTTCCACGACTTCCAACTCTGTTTCCATTCCACGAGATTCTTCAATCGTGATCACCCCGTCATTGCCCACTTTTTCCATGGCTTCTGAGATGTACTCACCGACTTTTTCAGAGCGAGAAGAAACAGCCGCAACCTGGGCGATGGCTTCTTTATTGGCAACTGGAATGGCGTTATTTTTCAAGGCTTCAACAGCAGTCGCAACCGCTGCTTCAATCCCACGACGGATACCGATTGGATTCGCTCCTGCTGTAACGTTCTTGATCCCCTCACGGACAATAGCTTGGGTCAAGACAGTCGCAGTCGTTGTCCCATCACCAGCGATATCATTGGTTTTAGACGCCACTTCTGATACCAATTTGGCACCCATATTTTCGAAATGGTCTTCCAATTCGATTTCTTTGGCGATGGTTACCCCATCATTGGTGATCAATGGTGACCCAAATGATTTTTCAAGCACCACATTGCGGCCTTTAGGTCCCAAGGTCACCTTAACGGTATCTGCTAGGATATCTACCCCACGGACCATGGCTGCGCGAGCATCTGATGAAAATTTAATTTCTTTTGACATAGATCTTTCTCCTTTCTGATTCTTTAGGCTTCAACAATGGCGAGAATACTCGCAGTCCCAACAATCGTGTACTTCTCATCGCCGTCTTTCACTTCAACGCCTGCATGATTTTCCACTAAGACAGTATCACCGACTTTGACGCTTGGTGCTACTAACTCACCACTGAGGGTCCGAACCCCCTCACCTACAGCGATGACTTCTGCTGTTTTGGTCTCAGCTTGACTTGCTTTTGCGATGACAAAGCCACCGACTGTTTGTTCTTTTTCTTCTACTTTCAAGACCACGCGGTCTCCTAATGGTTTTAACATATCGTTCCTCCATTCCTGTATTTTAGCACTCTTTGACATCGAGTGCTAACTTATGTTTCTATTGTATCACTTGGTCAAAAAAATAGTCAAGAAAAAAAACACCTCAATCTCGAAGTGCTTTCGATTTCTAGCCAACTAAATTTAGCTTTTGTTGGTAAGCTTGGATGACTTTTTGCAAGTTGGCTCGACCACGATACATCCCATACCCCACTAGCAACATCCCTACTAGCCCAAATAGGGCAATCAAGCTACCTAAGATCAAAAATAGTAGAGAAGTTTTGTGAAAGAAATAAATCAGCAGTCCACCAATACTGGCTAGGAGAAAGAGCACACTAAACCAGCGACCCAAGTTTTCCAACATATGGCGTTGGTAGCGAATTTCCGTCTCATACCCCTTTATTAATTCTTGTCTGGTGTGCATAAATGCCTCCTTCAATAAGAATTGAGAATGAAGTATTCGTAAAGGAGGTCACGTACTTCATTCTCAATGCTCTGGTTGCAATAAACTGTTTCTAGTTTTCTCTTAGTATTTGAGACCTGGATCAAAGATTCCAAGAGCTACCCCAGCCAAGGCGATGATGACCAAAAGAAGCATGACCTTGTTTGGTGAAACTTTCTTCTTCGCCATTAGCCACCAGCAAAGAGTGATAAAGGTAGCAGTTAAGAGACCTGGATAAACACCATCAATCTTTTCTTGGATTTTAAGGAAGGCTTCTCCGTCAGCATTTTTGAATTCGAGGGCTGTTGTAACAGAGACCCAAGTCGCTGCTACAGCACCGATGACCATACCACCGACTACACTGATCGCTTTGCGAAGGGCTTGTCCTTTTGGTCCTACAAGGAATTCTACAGCCTTGTCCCCTAAGTGATAACCTTTGAAGAAGGCGAAACGCATTCCCAAGTATACCAAAAGGTTCCAAACGACGATGTAGAAGAGAGCTCCTGCAATGTTTCCGTCTTTAGAAAGACCAAGGGCTATCCCGAGAAGCACAGGGATTAAGGTCCCAACAACCAAGGAGTCACCAATCCCGGCGATTGGTCCCATCAGACCAGCACGCATCCCGTTGATGGTTTCGCCATCTACTGCATCTCCATTGGCACGCGCTTCTTCCAAACCAGCTGTAATCCCTACAACCAGTGATCCCAGTTGTGGTTCGGTATTAAAGAAGGCAGTATAGGTTTGCATAGCTTCTTTTTGTTCTTCTTTGGAATCATACATTTCTTCTACGATTGGAAGCATAGAAGTCAAATACCCAAAAGTTTGCATGTGTTCTTGAGAGAAACAGGTCAAGTGACCATAATACCAATGATGGAATGCTTTGGTTAGCGTTTTTCTTTGAAATTTTCTTTTTTTATCAGCCATCTTAGATATCCTCCTCATCATCGTCAAAGTCATTTTGCTCCAGCAGGGACGACTTTCATTGTTTTAATCACTTCAAGTTCATAGTAGATTACCGCAAAGATCAATGAAACCACCGCACTCGCTACCAAGTTCAAGCCAAGAGATTTTGCCAAGGTGAATCCAACAAAGAATGGAATGAAGTCTCTCACTTCTGTAACGATTTGCTTCAAGAGGATGGCAATACCGACACATGGAAGAAGAGCACCGACTGTAAAGAGGGCTTTCATCCAGTAACCATCCATTGGAAGGTATTGTTTCATCAAATCCACCATGTTTTTCACCGTATTTGGTGATAATCATCGTTGGAAGGAAAGAAAAGAGGAAGTGAGAAATCCATGGGTAAACCCAGTCAACTGCGTAGAGTTTTTTGAAGTTTCCTTCTTCAACGGCTTTCCAACCGATGTGTTGCCAAAGCAAGTTCATGGTTGCAGTACCGTAGAAAAGAACGGTACCGATGGTCCCAACGGCTGCACCGATAGGGGCTGCTGCCGCTACAATGCTGCCTCACCCGTGATATTGTTGGCATGAACAAATAAGATAGAAAGAGGAATTCCGATATAAGAGATAGCCCGCACATCGGCAGATACGGTACCACCAGGTGTTACCAAGGCGATATAAACGACTTGAAGGGCAACCCCGACCATGATACCGGTTGTCACATCTCCAAGGATCAACCCTGAAATCAACCCTCCGACTAGAGGACGTCCAAGAGTATAGTTCCCGATACTGGTACCACCCATACCAGGCATTGAAGACAAACTGGCGAAAATACCAAGCAAGATTGCTTGAATCCATGAAACTGTCATAACAAACGCTCCTTTTGTTTGTAAGTATAGTTTAGTGACGAAGAGCTAGGATGCTCTCCCCCCTAGAATCCGAATTTTGATTTAAAATCATCCCAATAACCGATGGAAACATCTGGCAGCAACTGGAATTTTACCTTGTAGCCGGCAGCCTGAATAGCTTCAATGGCTTCTGCTTCTTCCTGGGTGATGGATTGGTTGTTCCCCAATTTCACAGCACCTGGACGGTCATTTGCAGGACCAACAATGATTTCTTTAACATCCCCTGGGACAAACCCTTGGTCGACCAAAATTTCTTTCATATCGATGGGGTTCTTGGTAATCAAGAAATAGCGAGTTTCTGATTCGGTTACTTTTGCAGATTTTTTTCTTTGAAAGCTTCCTTGGTCCAAACAAAGGTTTTTCTTATCTGAAGCCCCTTTATAGGCTTGGATCAAGACCTTGTTGGAAGCTGCTGCGTCGTTGACGGCGATCAAGCCATCACAAGGCTTTTCTTTAGCCCATCGAGTTACTGTTTGACCGTGGATCATACGGTCGTCAATCCGTACAAATGATACTACCATTTTCTAACCTCCCTTAGTTAAATATCATCTTCTTCATCATCGTCACCCTCTACCGGGGCAAGGGTAAATTCTTGCAAGGCTGTGGAAGCTTCGGATAAAAATCACCTGGGCTAAATCAGCCCCCTCCATCATGTCCTTCATCACAACTGCTGTCAGCGCCATGGTCAAGTTCATACCACCTAAGATCAAGGCTGTACTCAGCTTTCCTTGCTCCTCTAGCACTGTCGCTGCCGTTGTCAAAGGACTGCCACCTACAATGTCTGCTAGAACTAAGACAGAGTCCTCATCTGTTAAAGGTGCTAGAGCCTGACCAAAATCATGAGCAAAAATCATCTACCGATTTGCCTTCTTTCAGTCCGACCGCAATCACCTGATCGATCTTATCCCCAGCAAACATTGCCAGCGAACTTTTCAGACCTTCTGCCAGTCCACCATGACTGACCAATACCAGATACTTCATCCTTTCTCCTCCTTTATGATGACCTTATTGTATTGTTTTTGAAAACGTTTTACTATTGTCATTTGTCACAAAGAAAAGTTGACATCTGTCAATAAAAAAATGACATCTGTCACTTGACAGATGCCTAGTTGCTCTTAACGAAACTTCTCCCGAAGCATTTCCTCAATAATCTTTTGAATTTGAGGCAATTGATTATCAATATCCTTTGCTTTTAGAGCATTATGAATCAAATAATCCAATCGATCCCAGATATCATCGGGTAGGTTGCCAGGAGTACTTAGGACAGCCTTTTTCATAATCTGGTCCAGGGTCCGATTCGTCAAGGAATCAACCCCGAAATCATCCGCTTTAAGAAGGTCCCGACTTTCCGAACTATTGACCACCGAAGGGAGAACAGAGGTTCCCTGCGACTGCCGGAAGAGTTCCTGCTGGACCTGCTGGTCCTGGGTCAAAAATTCCATGAATTCCTTGGCCTCCTTGCTAGCACTGGCCCGAGAAGACAGAGCAAACAAGGACGTATCCACTAAGGTTGACGGAGTTGATCCAGAAGCCCCGGGCATAGGGATACAGGTCCAAGTGAAATTTGAATATTTGGCAACATGATAGGGATAAGGTTTATAAGTTCGGTACTGGGCCAAGGTCATCGGATAAAAAGCGACCTTGCCTTCATCAAAATCCTTAGAAGTAACATTGAAATTCCCATGAAGGGCTTCGAGTTTTTCGACAAAATAGAGCGAGCGCTTCATTTCTTTACTCGTTAGATTAATGCTATCCTGACGGAAAAGCTGGCCACCATGGGCTGCCAAGGCCTCCCTCCAGGTATAATCTGTACTTCCAAACTGATCTAGCTCACCATCTCCATCTGTATCCCGCGTCACTTTTTGACAAATCGTATAAAATTCCTCCAAAGTCCACCCCTCTTTCGGAATAGCAATCCCTTCCTTTTCCAATAAATCCTTATTGACACACATCAAAACAGGATTGCTCTCAAATGGGAGGGCATACTGACGGTTCTTGTATTTGCCTGCTTCTAGGGCAACTGGATAAAAATGAGAAGGATCGACCTGTTTGTCCATCAAGGGAGTCAAATCTTCTACCGCCCCACGCGCAGCTAACACCGGGAGCTCAGTACTGGATACCATATATAGATCTGGCTCCTGTCCATGGAGGATCTGATTGGCTAACCAACTCGCATACTGATTCTTCGGAATCCCACTTTCGTAGACAATCTTTACCCCTGGATGCGTTTTTTCGAAACGAGCAATCGCTTGATCCAAGACTTTTTCTTCCGTTTGGGTGGGCACATCCCAGCTAGATCCAGCGTAAACCCCCAAGCGGACAAGCTTAGGCTGACGCCACCACCAAATCCCTCCAGCAACTAGAAAGCAAAAGCAAGCCTAGAAACAATCTGGAGCCTCGAATCTTACGTTTTTTCTTCATCGGCTATCACTTTCTGTTCCAAAATCCTTAGTGGTCACACCTTTTTGAACAGACCAAATAGCTAACTGGGTCCGATCCCGCAGGTTCAATTTAGACAAAATGGTTGACAGGTAATTCCGAATCGTTCCCTCTGACAGGAACAATTTGGCTGCGATTTCCTTATTAGACTCCCCAAAACCAACCTGCTGGATGATCCGCCATTCGGTCAGGGATAAGTCGCTCACATATTCTTCAGAAACAGAGATTGTGTAATTGCTTTGAGCCATCTGAGAGAAAATCTGAAAAACCTTACTAGCAATATTCGGGTTAATCATGGCTCCCCCATGATAGACAATTTGAATGGCTTGGTAGAGCTCCTCAGTTGAAGCCCCTTTGAGCAAATACCCTGAAGCTCCATATTTCAAAGCACGAAAGATGAAATCATCATCGTCAAAGGTGGTTAGAATGATGATTTTAACCTCAGGGAAGCGTTCCTTGACTTCTTTTGTCGCCATCACGCCATCCATCTTGGGCATACGAATATCCATCAATACAACATCTGGTCGATCTTGGGGGATTCGCTCTAGCACTTCATGACCATCTGCCACTGCAGAAGTCACCTGAATATCTTGATGGGCAGACAAAATAATTTGGAGCGACTCGCGAATCAGTGCTTGATCATCCGCAATCATTACTTTGATCATAAAAGATTTCCTCCTTTTTCTTTGGGCAATTCAATTCGTGTATAAAATCCATTTCGATTGGCAAATTCGATCCTTCCTCCCAAGATAGAAACCCGCTCTCGCATTTGTTTCAAGCCGTAGCCGACCTGCAGGTGGTCAAAACCGACCCCATTATCTTGGAGAATCATGATATAGGCATCTTCCACCAAAAAGGAAATCTGCATATGGCTGGCATGACCGTGGCGGACAGAATTGGTCATGGATTCCTGAATCACGCGAAAGACGGTATCCTCCACCATGACATCCAGATCAACCTCATCCCAGTCATAGGTGAGATCGACTTGCAGGTGGGAGATGGCTTGGTATTCGTGAACCAATTTCAAAACCGCATCCCTCAAGGTATGATCCTCTAGGGCACCTGGCCGAAGCTTGTTCAAAGAGCCCCGGACGTCCTTGATTCCATCCCGTACCACCGTAGAGACTGATTGCAGCTGGGTCTTGGCACGACCAGGGTCAATATCAATCAGAACCCCAACCGCATCAATCCCAGCAGAGATGCCGGTTAAGGCATGGCCTAGAGTATCATGAATTTCCCGTGCTATCCGCTTACGCTCCCGGTCCTCCGCAATCTTTTCCGAAAGGGCCATGTAGCTATTTAATTCCGTATTGACCTGCGATACCATTGCTAACTCTTTTTCGATCCGATGGTGCTCTGCTACTACCGATAAAATGTAAAAGAGAAGAGAAATAATAAAGACAACCATATTTAAGGAAGCTAGCGCATTTTTAGCAAATAGAATAAGCATCCGAATCGATGAAGGATAAAAGGCGATATAGGCATCTAGCGACGGCAACTGCACAACTAGAGAGAGAATGTCATAATTGGTCACAAGGAGGACTATAAAACTCAGAAGGATAAAGGCAAACCAGTAACGCCTATCCTTGGAACTGCTAAACTCTTTGGAGCCATAAAAGATATCGGCAAACACCAAGAGGATGATCCCATTGTAGGAGAAGCTGAGGGACATCATGACACCTAACATCAGCAGTATTTCTAGAATATTCCACTTGTCAAAAACTGACCACTCCTGTGTCCCTTGGTGCATCCGATAGAAGGTAATGAGAAGAATCCCTCCAAAGAGAAGGATGGAGATCCAAAAATTCTGAGCTGGTGAACTCGGTATTTCTCTTAATTGCTCCAATAATTGATAACCTTGCCCCTTGGCAATGATGTAATTGGTCGCATGTAGGTAGAGCGAACTGCTAAATAAAATGGCGATGAAATTAATAATTTTCAATAAAATTAAACTATAACGAATGCCACGAAGCTTGGTCATTACTGCCACCCGTTGACATCGTATCGGTCAACATTATCCTTATCAATCATCTCAACTGGAATCTTATATTGCTCCTTGTAGGATTTACCTGTCCTCATGCACTCAATCACTTGCATCACCTGTCTCCCCATTTTAAGAGGAGATTGGGCAACCGTCCCTTCGATATCATCCGTCGTTGAGAGCAATACCTTCATATCTGGAGAGCCATCGATTCCATAGATAGAAATCGGCATGGCTAGTTGGTTTTCCTTGATTGCCGCAAGGGCTCCGATGGCCGCTCGATCATTTAAGGCTACGACGGTATCAAATACCAGACCATCCTGAATGACCTGGGAAACAGCTGGCAAGGCCAATTCTGTTTGACCACGAGTCTCTTCTCTCCCAACAACCTGATAGGCAGGCTCCGACTGAATCGTATCTAAGAACCCTTGAATACGTTGCTCAGCCGATACTGTCCCCTTATGCTCTAAGAGTAGGATTTTCGCCTCATTTTTCTGCTTCATCAGGCGCTGGGCGACCAAGACCCCTGCCTGGTAATTATCCGACACCACACTGGCATCCACCGTGAAATGGCTGAGCTGACTATCCACTGCAATGATTTTAATTCCTGCCTGTTTGGCTCTCTTCAGGGAAGCAATGATTTTAGGGCTATCTCCTTTTACTGGGTTAATCACAATCACATTGACCTTTTGTTGACAAAAATAATCAATCTGTTGACTTTGTTTTTCTTCGTCTAACTCTGGATTACGAACTAGAAGCAAGTCCCCTTTTTCGTCAGCCACTCGTTCAATCTCTGCATTCAGTGTTTGATAGAATTCATTGTTCATGGTCATATAGGTCACACCGACCCGCATCTGCCCTTTTATCGGTCTTATTTGGCTAGCATTTACATAGATTACAACCACCACAAACACCAGACTGCAAATGATTGTATAAACCATGGTTCGATACCGTTTCTTTTGAACAATTTCCTCTTCTAATTCCATCTCTTCTCCTCTTAGAAACGAATTATTTTGCTACATCAAACATTTTCGTTCGCATTTAATACCTTTTATTATAGCATTTTTTACCAAGAGCTTGAAGGTCTTACGAAAATGAATACGTTTTACGCCTCTATCTAGATAATAACTTCTCCCTACAACTTCAGTAAGAAGTTTCGAAAAAGAAAAAACGATACAGCTGACTAACTGCACCGTTTTCTTCTTTTAAAATGGAAGTTCTTCCTCTTCGAGGATGAGATCCGCTAGATCCCCTCCCGCTCCATTAGCCCGCATCGCTCGTTGAGCGCGACTTTCTAGGAGCTGGAAGCCTTGACAGAGCACTTCTGTCACATATTGGGTCGTCCCATTCTTCTCATAACGTCTGGTTCGAAGCTCGCCATCTACTGAGAGCAAGCTCCCCTTGTTGGCATAGGAGACAAGAGTCTCTGCTAATTTCCCCCAGACCACTAGGGTGATAAAGTCCGCCTCACGCTCGCCATTTTGATCCTTGTAACGCCGATTGACAGCCAGGGTCGCACGCGCAACGGACTTGTCCGTACTAGTCTTATGAAGCTCCGGATCTGCCACTAGACGCCCGATTAAAATTACTTTATTGTACATATTTCTTCCTCCTACTTATATAATTCGTAGTTTCTAGCCATTTGAGGAAAAAATAAAAAAAGAGAGTGGGACAGAAATCGGTAATTCGTTAGAATTCGATTTCGTCGTCCCACCTCCGCACAGTTGAGTAGGGCTGTAAAAGCTGATGAAATCAGCGTAATAGAGCCCACTCAACCACTGCGTCTTGCTCGACAATCCAAAGACAATTGAGGGGCCGGATTTCTGTCCCACTCTCTTATCCTTGCCAGTGACGGGCGGGGTCAAATGGAGTTCCCACCTCTTCTGTATCTTGCAATTCAATAATACCACGTTTTTGTGGCGCATTTGGCAAGTGCAATTCGCGTGGACTACACATCATGCCAAAGCTCTTTTCTCCACGAAGGGCTCCTGGGAAAATCAAGCTGCCATCTGGCATCATCGCACCTGGTAGAGCCACGATTGTCTTGAGGCCTTCACGTGCATTTGGCGCACCTGCTACGATCTGAACCGTCTTGTCTGGTCCAACAGCCACTTGACAGATGTTGAGGTGGTCACTATCTGGATGAGCAACCATTTCAACGATTTGCCCCACGACAAACTTAGGCTCCTTGTCATTGACCAAGACCTCTGCAAATCCTTCAGCTTGTAATTCTTGATTGAGGCGTGCAACTTGCTCATCACTCAAGAAAAGTTGCCCCTTGCCTTCAAGAGCAAAGAAAGTCGAAGCCTCAAAAATATTCCAGGCTACGGTTTCTTGCTTGTCTTCACGGTAGACACGGGCTACTTTGCCTTTGCGCTCTACTGCTAACTTGGCATCCCCACTATTTTTCAAGGTGAGCATTAAGACATCACCGACTTGTTCTTTATTATAGGTTACAATCATTCTTTCTCTTTCTCCTACTTCAATCCTGCTAAAAATTCTGAAATCTGAGCCTTGGTTTTGCGATCACGATTGACGAAACGACCCAGTTCCCGATCCTTGTCTAGGACCACTAAACTCGGAATGCCATAGATATCCCAAAGCTTAGCCAAGTCTAGATACTGGTCTCGGTCGACCAAAACGAAGGTAAATTCAGGGTTTTCTGCTTCAATCTCTGGCAAAAAGGGCTGGATATACCGGCAATCGCCACACCAATCCGCTGAAAAGAAGAAAACCTTCTTTCCTTCTTGCTCGACGTAGCGGGCTAATTCCTCTAAGGACTGTGGTATGATCATAGTTTTTCCTCTTCATACTGAAGGAGGCCCTCTTCATAGACAAAGCGATAGTGGCGCTCGTCCTCAAATACGAGCCCTCCGACCAGACGTTCTTCGCTTGATTCATAGAGTTCCACATAAAGGGTCGCAATCTTTCCCATATTCTCCATCTGCTCACGGACTTCTGCGACTAACTCTTCTTGCGTCCGCAAACGTTTTTGATCTTTGGCAATTTTATAGGCCCCAAGGGCAAGAGCACTTGCACTAGCTACTGCAAGGCTGGATAAAATGATTTTTTTAGCTTTCATACCTCATATTGTAACACAAAATACAAGCTGGGACAACGAAAGGAGAATGGCACACCTAACAAGTAACCTCTCGTCTGTTTTCCTTCAACTGCCACTACCATCCCGACTAAAAAAGTGATAAAATAACAATCAGAAAGAAGGTAACTTATGACTGATTTATTTTCTAAAATCAAAGAAGTAACAGAACTTCCTGCCATCTCCGGCCATGAAGCGCCTGTTCGCGATTATCTACGCAAACAGATTACTCCACATGTGGATGAAGTGGTCACAGATGGCTTGGGAAGCATTTGGGGTCCGCCACTCAGAAGTGGCTGATGCTCCTCGCATCATGGTCGCAGGCCATATGGATGAAGTTGGTTTTATGGTCAGTGAGATCAAGGCAGACGGCACCTTCCGCGTGGTTGAAATCGGTGGTTGGAACCCTATGGTGGTCAGCAGCCAACGTTTCACACTTTTGACACGCGATGGCCATTCCTACCCTGTCATTTCTGGATCTGTTCCTCCGCATTTGACGCGTGGCGCAAACGGTCCTGCTCTTCCAGCAATCGGGGATATTGTCTTTGATGGTGGCTTTGCCAATAAAGAAGAAGCAGAAAGTTTTGGGATCCGTCCAGGCGACACCTTGGTCCCTGAAAGCACTGCAATCTTGACAGCCAATCAGAAAAATATCATTTCCAAAGCTTGGGACAACCGTTATGGAGTCTTGATGGTTAGCGAATTGGCACAAGCCATCTCCGGACAAGCCTTAGCAAACGAACTCTATGTTGGAGCGACCGTGCAAGAAGAAGTCGGACTACGTGGTGCAGGGACTTCTGTGACCAAGTTTGATCCAGAAATCTTCCTGGCTGTCGACTGTTCTCCAGCGGCAGATGTCTACGGAGGCCAAGGGGCCATCGGAGAAGGAACCCTCCTTCGTTTCTTTGACCCAGGTCACCTCATGTTGCCAAATATGAAGGATTTCCTCCTAACCACTGCTGAAGAAGCCGGCATCAAGTACCAATACTACTGTGGAAAAGGGGGAACGGATGCTGGAGTAGCCCACTTACGAAGTGGCGGAGTGCCATCAACTACCATTGGAGTCTGTGCGCGCTACATCCACTCCCACCAAACCCTCTATGCCATGGATGACTTCCTTCAAGCCCAAGCCTTCCTTCAAGCCTTGGTTAAAAATTGGATCGTTCAACCGTTGATTTAATTAAGAATTATTAATATTTTCCCAAAATAATTGTTTTAAACCCCCATTTTGGGGTTTTTTTGATATAATACTGATTGAATATTGCAACGGGTGTTCTTTTGCACTCCCCTTTCCTTACGTGGAAGGCGGAGCACCGCTAAAGACCACCCTCGCTTCTTTATTGGAGGTTTAAATGAAGAAACAAGCTTTTAGTTCCGAAAAGTATTTGAATTTGCAACGCGATCACATCCTCGAACGGATCAACCAATTTGATGGTAAGCTCTACCTAGAGTTTGGAGGAAAAATGCTGGAAGATTTCCATGCTGCCCGCGTACTCCCTGGTTATGAACCAGACAATAAAATTAAACTTCTCCAAGAACTCCGTGATCAAGTGGAGATTGTCATTGCCATTAATGCCAGCAACATCGAGCACTCAAAAGCGCGTGGCGACCTCGGTATCTCCTATGATCAAGAAGTTTTCCGCTTGATCGATAAATTTAACGAATTAGGCATCTATGTGGGCTCTGTCGTTGTCACACAGTATTCGGGGCAGCCTGCTGCAGACCTCTTCCGCAAACAGTTGGAAAAGAATGGCATTGCCTCTTACCTCCACTACCCAATTAAGGGCTACCCAACGGATATGGACCATATTATTTCTCCTGAAGGAATGGGGAAAAACGACTACATTCAGACCAGTCGCAACCTCGTTGTCGTGACAGCTCCTGGTCCTGGTTCTGGTAAATTGGCTACCTGCATGTCCAATATGTACCATGATCAACTGAATGGCATCAAATCTGGTTATGCTAAGTTCGAGACTTTCCCAGTTTGGAACCTGCCTTGCACCACCCAGTGAATTTGGCCTATGAAGCAGCGACAGCAGATCTAGACGACGTCAATATGATTGACCCATTCCACCTTCAAACCTACGGCGAAACAACGGTCAACTACAACCGAGATATCGAAATCTTCCCTGTCTTGAAGCGGATGTTGGAACGCATCTTAGGAAGATCTCCTTATGCTTCCCCAACGGATATGGGAGTGAATATGGTCGGCTTTGCCATCGTGGACAACGATGCAGCGATTGAAGCCTCTAAGCAAGAAATTATCCGCCGTTACTACCAAACCATTCTGGATGTAAAAGCGGAGCGTGTTGGAAGTGGGGCTATTAAGAAGATTGAACTCTTGATGAATGACTTAGGCATTTCACCAAAAGATCGCCAAGTCACCATCCTTGCCCGCCAAAAAGAGGAAGAAACAGGGGATCCTGCCTTGGCCCTCGAATTGCCGAACGGGGAAACCGTGACAGGTAAGACTTCTGACTTGTTTGGTCCAACGGCAGCTGTTCTCATCAACGCCATCAAGAAATTAGCCCATATTGATAAAGAAACCAAGTTGATTGAGCCAGAGTATGTGAAACCAATCCAAGGCTTAAAGATCAACCACTTGGGCAGTCACAACCCTCGCCTCCATTCAAATGAAATCCTCATCGCCCTAGCCATTACAGCTATGAACCATCCAGAGGCGAATCTTGCCATGCAAGAATTGGAGCGTTTGAAAGGGAGCGAAGCCCATTCAACAGTGATGTTGACAGATGAAGATAAGAACGTTCTTCGCAAACTGGGTATCCATGTCACTATGGATCCGGTTTACCAATACGATCGCTTGTACCGCAAATAAAGAAAATCAAGGCTAGACCGTTGGTCTTAGCTCCATATACAGAAATCCCCTGAGTGCCTGAAATAGTTGGCACCCAGGGGATTTTTCATAGTTTAGTTGGATAGAGAATTACCTCTCCTTAAAAAGATAGAGAACCACAGCCAGTATAAGGACAAGAAGAATGGGATACACTTCTTTGGGAAGAAAGTCCGTTTCCAAACTCAACCAAAGGAAAAGAACAGCTAAGACAATCGCGATCAACCATTTTACAAGATAAGATTTCATCAGCCCCTCCACTCCTAGTCTAATTAGGCTTAGTATACTCCTGCTCAATCAACCTGTCAAGAAACAAAAGGTAGTTGACCCTTGGATCAACTACCTTTTGTTTCTTTCACAGCCTCCCACAGTTGTCGGATCTGTTTTCTTTGGACAGGATCCACAAAGTAAGGGGCAATTTCATTTAAGGATTCTAGGACAAATGCCCGTTCTGCCACATAAGGATGAGGGAGAATCAAATCCGGACTATAGAGGATCAAATCCTCCATATAAAGGAGATCTAAATCGATGACACGTGGTCCCCATTTGACCTCACGGACCCGACCCATTTCTAGCTCGATTTCTAGCAAGGTCTCCATCAAGTCTTGGGGCGTAAACCAGGTTTCGACCTCTACGACTTGGTTAAGGAAGCTATCCTGCTCGACCCCTCCCCAAGGTGCTGTCTCAATCTGAGAAGAGGTTTGGAGAATCATAATCCCCTTTTCTTCTAATTTAGATACAGCTGTTGCCAACTGTTGTCCCTTATCTCCCATATTGCTACCAAGACCAATAAAGGCCCGTTTTTTCTCTCGCTCAATCGTGACCGAACAAGTATCCAAAGGTAGAGCAACTGGTGCCCAAGGTTTTTTTACCTCTAAACGAACCTTACTAACAAAATTATAGGTTTCAAAGATGTGTTGAACCAGCTGGAAGGCTACCGTTTCAATCAAATCAATCTGATCTCCCTGCATCCATCCTGTCAACTGCTCGGCTAAAATCCCATAATGAATAGATGACGTTAGGTCCTCGGTACGAGCTGTTCGCGTCATATCATAATCGATACAAACATCTAGGACAAAGCGTTGCCCCATTTCTTTTTCAGCTTGGAAAACTCCATGATAAGCATAGACTTCCAAGTCTTTAATTCGTAATTGATCCACTTTTTTTACCTCTGTTGATCTAGAAATTAGTGCCCCATCAACTTGTAGGCTTCGTTTTTCAAGTCTTTATCTGTCTCTAACAAACCACGCGCTGCTGTTGTTACCGTTGCAGTTCCAGGTTTCCGGACTCCTCGCATATTCATACACATATGCTCTGCTTCTACCCATACCAAGGCTCCTTGCGCTCCCAGATACTCCATCAAGGCATCTGCGATTTCCACAGTTAAACGTTCTTGGATTTGAGGTTTTTTGGCATACACTTCTACCGTCCGAGCCAGCTTAGAGACCCGCTACGCGTCCATTTTGGGATATAGGCAATGTGAACCTTGCCGTAGAAAGGCAAGAAATGGTGCTCACACATGGAATGGAAGAAAATATCTTTTTCTACTACCATATTGTTATCAATAATCTCAAAAGACTTAGACAAGTGCTCTTCAGCAGTTTGATTGAGACCAGCAAAAAAATCTCCTGGTACATCTTGGCAATGCGCTCTGGGGTTTCTTGTAGCCCTTCACGGTTTCCATCTTCACCGACTGCTTCGATGATCATCTTCACGGCTTCTTGAATTTTCTTTGTATCCATTTCATCTCCTACTGATTTTTTCGATTAGAAAGGCTCTGACTTGAGCCAAAAAGTATAAGGATCCCGTCACTAAGAGGAGATCAGATTGTTGCGACTCTTTTTCTATATAATTCGTTAAAAATAGCTTCCACTCCTGATGAGGTAAGCCTTTTTGGAGAGCTATCTCCTGTGTTTCTTTTACTGAATAGGCTCGCGGATCCTCAAAGGTCGTCAAGGTCAATTGACTTCCTTCCAGTTCCAACCATAGATCTAGCATCTCTTCAATCGCCTTGGTTTGGATACAGGTAAACAATACTTGCTTGTCCAACTGGGCATAACGTTCCTGCAAGGTTTCTATGAGAGGCCTTACTGCGTGTGGATTATGGGCCCCATCCAGAATGATAAGGGGTTGAGTCGAAATGATTTCTAGCCTACCTGGCCATTGAAGCTGGGACCAGGCCTGGATGATTTCGTCCTGACTTAAAAGTGAAAGTCCCCTTTCTTGAAAAAAGGCATCACAAAGAGCTAGCGCTAGACCAGCATTGTCTACTTGATGAAGTCCCAGAAGGCCTGTTTTTAATTGGACTTCTGAGCGATTCTGACTCTGGTAGGTAAAAACTTCCCCGTCTGCCAGTGACTCTTGGTAGCAAACCAGAAAATCCTGTCCTAATACTTCTACTGGTGCTGATAGACGATGAGCCTCTTGAACAATGACTTCTTGAGCTTCTAACTCTATCCGCCCTAGCAAAACAGGAATTTTTTCCTTGATAATCCCCGCCTTTTCCCGCGCAATCGAGGCCACATCCGGTCCTAAGAGGGCCACATGATCCAGACCAATGGTGGTGATGGCCGTCAAAATAGGCTGACAAACATTGGTACTGTCGAGACGGCCACCCATGCCTACTTCCATAATGACCACATCTGGCTTCTCTGCCGAAAAATAATCAAAAGCCATGGCCGTTATCAATTCGAACTCTGTCAAACCGAGCAAGGTCTGATCAGAACTATTTCTTTCAAGCAGATCCCGATACAGAGCCAAATAATCTTCTAAATCTTTGTCCGAAATGGGGACCCCATTGATACCGATTTGCTCATTAAAAGAAACTAGATAGGGAGAGGAGAAAACCCCCACCCGCAATCCTCTAACCTCTAGTAAAGATCGTAAATGGGCTATAGTCGAACCCTTTCCATTGGTTCCAGCTAAATGGATTACAGGACAGACTAAGTGAGGATTCCCCCTTAAGGCGAGTATGGCTTCCATTCGCTCCAAACCAAAATGTGGTTCGGAAGAACGATACGTAGCTAACCAACTGAGATCTACTGTCATATCTCTTCTCTTTTCTTTACCGATATTGTTTCAAATGAAGGTCCTGGGCCTGGTCAGCTTGATGGATAGAGTTACCGATAGCTACCGCCATCTTATGAAGAGGAACATCGTGTACACGAACAATTTCTACTCCTTGACTGGCAGCAATACTCGTCAAATGACTGGAAGCCAAATCCCGATTATAGAATCCTTCTTTCGTCTCAGGGTTGGTCTCAAATCCCTCTTCTTCCAGAATATTGACCACAAAGCGCTTCCGAGAGACACCTAAAAAGATCGGATAGCCCTTGGCATGAATGGTTTTTTAAGTCCTGCAAGAGTTGGAGGTTTTTCCCGTTTGGTCAAGCCAAAACCAATCCCTGGATCTAAGAAAAAGCTGATCCTGGCTCAAACCTGCTGCCTCTGCTTTTTTTGTAGACTCTTAGCAAAGAAGGTCCACATGCATTCAAGAATGGAAAGTTGATCAAACCGCTCCAACTCCTCAGATGAAAAAAAGCGGGTTCAAAACCAAAGGTTGGAAAAATCACAGAACTCGGATGATGGGGACGAGCCATAACTGGGTTAAACATAAGGATTGCTCCGGCTCGAGCCTCTGCAATCACTCTTGCCATTTGCAAATCCCCTAGCAAGCCTGTAATATCATTGACCAAGTCTGCGCCAGCTTCTATGGCTGCTCGGGCCACCTCTGACTTCCAGGTATCAACCGAAATCAAGATATCACTCTCTGCTCGAATTGCTTCAATTACTGGTACAACTCGTTGAATCTCTTCTTGAATTTCCACAAAGTGACTCCCCGGACGCGTGGACTCCCCACCAATATCCAGCATCCTTGCTCCTTCTGCAATTAACTTTCGAGCTTGTTCTAGTGCTCTTTCGACCGTTTGATAGCGTCCGCCATCTGAAAAGGAATCGGGGGTAACATTGAGGATTCCACATAGTAGGGTCCGCTCCTTACCTAGTTGTCTCCAATCATACTTTGCCATTTTATCCTATCTTTCTATATGGGCATCCTATAGGGCATAGAAAAGAGGTCAGAATCATTCTAACCTCTGAGTTCTAGTTTTTCTACACTTAGTTGACTGACTCTGTCGAAATCCCCAAGTTCCCTCAATAAACCCATTGGTGATACCATTCTACCATATTTTAAGCGGGAAGAAAAGAAAGCAGGATAGTTACCAGAAAGGCAAAACTATTCAAGGTCAAGTGCAATAAAATCGAATATTCTACACGTTTATACCGATAAGCGACCCAAGTCAAGATGAGGGACATTCCACCATAGATGATCCAAGAACCAAGATTACTTGGACCATGCAAATAAGCAAAGACTGCAGCTCCGACTAAATAACCAATTTTCTCATAACCTTTAAAAGACTAATCGGGGAACGACTGCCCGACAGATAATTTCTTCTCCTAAAGGCGCCACAACAACAAGAAGCAAACCCATCGCCAGCTGAGGAGCCACCGAAGAAAGCCCCTGAATTGTTTCCTGATTGGCTGTAGTGGTCTCTCCTATATTCCGAAGCACTGTAGCTCCCACAAAATTATTTGCAAGTAGAAGCAAAAAGAAAAGGAAATTTCTTCCAAGATCTCGACCCGAAATCTGTGAAAAATCTAGCCGATCTAAAGGGCTCCACTTCATAAACCACCAAAGGAGACAGACAAGCAGAGTTGTCATTCCCAGGACAAGGGCATTGATCATCAAGTCAGACCAAGCATATTGAACTCCGTAAAACAAAGCCACCATAGGAAGCTGAGTCGCTAGAAATAGGGCTGTCCCGATCAGTAGCCATAAACCATTCGAAATCCATTTCTTTTCCATCCATTTTTTCATTATTTTACCTCTATGTTCAAACTATTTTTCTAGTATACCATAGATATGTAAGCTCGGCAAGCCTGTTGTCTATAGAGCTCATCTAAATGGTTAGCAGATGAAAAAGAGGGGCTAGAAAAGCCACCTCTTTCTGCATGTTTTATTCATTTTATTGCTTATTTTTCAACCGTTCTACATCACGGGCAATGACTAACTCTTCATCTGTTGGAATGACCAAGACTCTCACCTTAGCATCCGGTGTTGAAATATCTCCTTCTGCACCAAAGACGTTCTTTTCTGGATCCACAGCACAGCCAAACCAAGTCATCCCATCAATGACTTGTCCACGGATCGTTTTAGAATTTTCCCCGATACCAGCTGTAAAGACAATGGCATCTGCTCCGTTCAAGACGGCAAAGTATTGACCGATGTATTTCTTAATACGATCGACAAAAATATCGTTGGCCAAGAGTGCCTTGTTATTCCCACTGCGCATAGCTTCGTGAATATCACGCATATCGCTAGAAAGCTCAGACACCCCTAGAAGACCAGATTCACGGTTCAAGATACGACTGATATCTTCTGGATTTTTGAAATCTTCTGTGTGCTCCATTAAGTAAGGAATAATGGCAGGGTCAATATCCCCTGTACGTGTTCCCATCATGATTCCACCAAGTGGCGTGAAGCCCATAGAAGTATCTACAGAAATCCCTTTATCTACCGCTGTAATAGAAGCACCATTCCCAATGTGGCAGGTGATCAATTTCAGCTCTTCGATTGGTTTTCCAAGAAGCTTGGCCGCTTCGTGGGCTACATACTCATGACTGGTTCCATGGGCTCCATATTTACGAACCTTGTTTCAGTATAATATTTAGTCGGAAGAGGATAACGATAAGCTTTTTCAGGCATTGTTGTATGGAAAGAGGTGTCAAATACAACAACGCTGGTAATATCTGGCAACAATTCTTTGAAGGCACGGATCCCAGCAGCATTGGCAGGGTTGTGCAATGGAGCCAACAAAGAAAGTTCCTCAACCTTTTGAATGACTTCTTCATCTACAAGAGCAGATTCTTTGAAGTACTCACCACCTGCAACAACACGATGTCCTACTCCAGTGATTTCATCGTAAGATGCAATAATATGAAAACGAATCAAATCATCAAGTAGAATTTTAACCGCTTGTGTGTGGTTCTCAATATCTAAAACCTGTTTTTCTGCTCGACCATCAAATTTTACTGTAGAAATGGAATCTTTCAGTCCAATTCTCTCGATGAGCCCTTTTGCCAAAACTGTTTCTTCTGGCATTTGGTATAATTGCCATTTCAAACTTGAACTACCTGCATTAATTGCAATTGTTTTCGTCATTTTTTTACCTCTTTAAGCGTTTTCACTCCTATTATAGCAAAATTTTGTTTAAATTTCACTTTCTTTATTCCAGTTTTGAAAACTTTCACGGAATTTCATAACGTCTTCCTGATTTTGCAAATCGGTCAAGGGATAGACAAATGGTTGGATTACCGCTTCTTCTTGCTTGCGTAAAACAAAGATGGTTTTTGCCAGATTGGCTGATCGAAAGAGGTTCTCTGGCAAGGTCACCATGGCCAAGACCTGAGCATGATCCTGCATCCATTTTTTCAACAGTGGACTCTGCTCACTCGTCAAAAGATCATTCGGAGCTAGAAAAATAGCGACGCCACCCGGTTTTAAGTATTTTAGTGATTGTTCGATCAATAAATGATGGGCGTAGGTGTGGCCCTGAGGGGAAGCGACCTGGTAACGACTCGCAATGGCATCATCTGGATAATAACCGACAGGTAAATCGCTGATAATCACATCGCTCTCCTTCAAAACCTGTGGCCGAACGGCATCACCTTGGGCAAAATTCACATCTGCCTTCATCACTTCTGCCATACTGGCCGCAAGGTCAATCAAGAGATCATCGATTTCCAATCCCAAATAATCTAACGAGCGCTGACAGTTGTTCATCAAGGTTTGGGCTAAGTTTCCTGTTCCACTTCCCATTTCTAGCACATCTACTTTGTCAGAACTAGCCAACTGATCCACTAGAAAGACCAGAAGAAATCCAATCCCATCTGGCGTAAATTGGTGATTGGCTTGTAGGGGAGCTCTGTTTGGGCTGCCTTCATCAATAGATATTGGAAGGAGCGACGCCATTCTTCCTTGTTCAAGTTCAAGTCCTTCAGCCGCTGGTTGTTTCCCTTCACTAGAGTCAACTCTGTTTGCCCATCCAGATAGATGGCATTCTGCTCCCACTAGAGCATCATAAAAGTTGGTCTGCAAATCATTTTTGGATAGTTTGGGTATTTTTCTAATAGGTAGCCGTAGGCTTTCTCAATTTTTTCGAAATTCATGCTTTCCTCCATCTCTTAATCATATCAAATTTTAAGAGTTTTCGCTATGCTTTTCGAAGACCTGAGGCTTCTCTTCCTCAGTTGTGCTCGAGTGGTCTGTAGCTGAATCTGGAGCTTGCTTCTGCTTTTTCTTCTTGTCGGTTTTTTTCTTTTCGCTAGGAGGAAGGGCAAAGGTGAAATGGTAGGTCGTGCCATCCTGTAAGTGACTGCTGACCTCAGCAAAGTCCGATTTTTCTTCCAAATCGACTCGGCCAGTTGAGAAGGTCATTGTTTTTTCTTTCCGGTCCCAAGTATCAACAGCCAATTGAGCTTGCGCATAAGCCTGAATCCGGTGCTGACTAGCAAGGAGGATCCGTCTCTCTGCCACTTGCCGATTCAGATAGAACTGAAGCAAAAGACTAAAAACCGCCGACATAAAGAGGGCATAAAGGAGGATTCCAGCCTCAATCTGCTTCTTTTTATCCTTTTCCACCACACGATAGACCACCTCCCTTTCTAACCCTTCTTCAAAACGCAGTTGAATAGACACCAGATCCCCACTTTTTTCAATCAAGGCGGATTCAACGCCTGCTATCATCGGTTGGTAGCCACGGCCAGTCGCATCTGTCTTTCGGATATCTCCCCCTTTAGCCAATCCAATGGCTATGGGTTTCTGATCCTGAACAAGATAGAGTTTATTGTCTCTGACCCCTTCAAATTGGCTCCGAGATAATTCAATGTCCAGTTGGTCCTGAAAAAGCAACCACTCTTCTTGCTTGATTTGACTTTGGTACTGGAGTTCTTGACGCAAGAGGCTTGTCAATCCTTGAAACACCAATAAACCACCACTGATAACGAGCAGGGCAACCAAGGCCTCCAGTAAAGTAAAGGCTGGAAGTTTATTTCTTTTCAACAGCAATCACAACCTTTCCCTCATGATAGACCTTTAAGGACTTGGCAGATTTCTCCACTTGAACACTAACCTGGTTGATGGTCAATTGATCCTGCCTTGTCTGGATAGCCATTTTTGCGACTCGCAAGACTTCTGCCTTCTGTAACTCCTCTAGTCTTCTTTGACGAGATTGACGTATTTCTCCCAGCAAAAGTGTCGTCAGAGAGGCAAAAATGGCTAGAGCAATCAAACCTTCAAACAAAAGACTAGCGCGGAGTCGTTGATTTCTTAATTTTTCCATTCCCAATCGCCAATTGATAGGTCACCACCTCTTTCTCCGTTTGAAATTGAATCTTAGTCAAGGAAGAATTTCCTCCCGCTCCATCAAAGACAATTTGCCTCTCTTTGATAAGTTGAACACCCTTCGGAAGGGAAAGTTCTTGATAAGGGCTACGGACCCCCTTCTGATCGATGGTGAGGATCCCTTTCTCCTCTCTTCCTATACTCATCTTTTGCGTCTCTTGGTAGACCCGCTCAAACTCAGAAAAAAAGAGCTTTTCTTCCACCTGATCAAAGGCTTGATAGATCGATCCTGATAAAAGCCAACAGGTAAGACTTACAATTCCCAATGTCAACAGGCTTTCTAGCAAGGTGAAGGCCTTAATCTGCAACCGCACGCTGATCACCTGTATTCTTTTTGTAATGGGCTCGATAAGCCTCTGCTTGTTTTTGGGTGATCTGCCCTTCTGCCACCAGCTTAGAAAGGCTGGCTGTTTCATTGGTATGATTGAGTTCGTAGAGTTCAGCCTGACTCTCTACAACTTTGACCACCGCACGATTTCCTGTATCTGTTACCGAATCTTTCTGCTTGGTCAAATTCGGAACAAAGAGCAAAAGAAGAACGCTGATAATCAGCAAAACAACAAGCATTTCAATCAGAGTAAAAGCTTGTACTTTCAATTTGTGAAATGATTTCATAGATGTACCTCTAAATTTTCATAGATCGGCAGCAACATGGCTGCATAGAGTAAAACAATCATCAGAGCGACAAAAATAAACACCAAGGGTTGGACCAGATTCATGGCTTTATTCAAGCGATGAAAAAAACCTTCCCAGGTCTTATCTGCAAACACCTCTAACTCACTTCCTAACTTGGACTTAGCTTCCCCATACTCAATCATGAGAGTCAATTCATTCTTAAAGAAGGAATAGGTCTGAATGTGCTCTGAAAAGGATCTACCGTTGGCTAAAGCTATCTCTAAATCCCGTCCAATCTCGCGAAAAAGCTGAGAACGTTGAGCTTGCATCATAGGAAACACTTGGCTCAACTCCAAACCTTGAGCAATCATATTCCCCCATTCACGAGCGTAATAGGCCGTCAGGTAATCCTGCAAAAAAGGACGGATAAGAGGGAGGCGAGCCAAACAGCTAACTAAAGGCAAACGTCTCGATCGGCGTCCTACGATAAAGAGGAAACAGCCGATGAGCGCAAAAAGGAAACTTCCTATCAAAAAATACTGAGGAAAGACACTGATAAAACGGGTCGCCCCATTCTGGCTATCCAACTGGGGAAGCAGGTAATTTTTTAAGCCTAGCATAATCAAGACTAAAAAGCCCAATAAGAGGAGGGGATAGGTCGCAACCTCCACTAACTTTTTTTGCGGACCTGGGTCAAATTATCTAAATAGCTACGAATCTTTTCTAAACTAAGGGTCACATTTCCATGGAGCTCTGCCAAGGCCAATTGGGTCGTTACCTGATCTGAGAAGCCTAAATCGGATAAAATTCCAGATAGGGACTTGCCGTTAGCCAGGCTGGTCCGCATGGCTTCTACAAAAGCTGGCTCTACCAACTGACTGCGTCCTAGAAAGTCAATAATCTCAGACAGGTGAAAACCACTGCAATATAGATTATGGAAAAGCTCAATCACATGACTTTGTTTAGCAATCGATAATTTTTTCAGCTTGCGCCTGATCCAGCTGGATATATCCAGCTTCATAAAGTGCATCAATTTGTTGGTTCCATTTTTTGCTGGAATGCTGTTGATAGTCTTTGGTGACAAAGTCTGTGACACCTCCTCCCTTAATCAAGCGCTGGTAGCAAACCCCTTGGAGTACAATCTTTAATTCCTCCTCGCTCACTCCTAGCTCCAGTAGACGCTCATAGACTCCTGGAATACTCTTTGCATGGATGGTCGAAAAAACTGTAACACCTGTCAAGCTAGCCCGAACAACAGCTCTGGCTGTCTCTTGGTCTCGGATTTCACCAATCATCAATAAATCTGGGCGATGCCGCAAGGAAAGTTTGATTAAAGAATCATAGGTCATACCAATCGCTTCATTTAGTTGCAGTTGCAAGACTTCTTCTTGTTTGATTTCTACCGGGTCTTCGATGGACATGACCTGCTGGCCTGCAAATTTCCCCTTGGCCAAGGCATGCATCAGGGTCGTCTTCCCCGATCCGACTGGGCCTGAGAATAGATAAAGCCCTCTCCCACTCACCTTTTCTTCTAACTCCTGAAGCTGATCAAACCAAAAGCGGAGTTCTCGTTCCTGATTATGTAAGAGGCGAATGACAAGACTTTCATCCCCTCGGTAATCTCCTACGGTGGATAGACGTAAGGATAAGACGATGTCTCCTAAAGCATAATCACAGGAACCTAACTGACTCCTTCGCCTCTCTCCGACATTCATCCCTGCTACAAACTTAAAATGACTGATGACCGCTGCCATCTGCTCTCTCTCATACGATTGAACAAAGCGCCTTTCATCTCCAATCCTCAAATAGAGCTGGTATTCTCTAGCACGAGGCACAAAATAAATATCCTGAGCCTCTTCTTGGTGGGCTCTACGAATAATAGCTTGGGCAATTTCTTGAACCATATTTCCTCCTTTCACTATAATATTCGTAAAAGATTCCCTTAAATCATCCTCTCATCAAAAAAATGGATAAAAAAAGAGAAATCCTATACACTTCACGGATTTCTCGTTTCTATTTTCTTTGTGTCGAACCCAATTTTGCAAGAGCGGTGGATTCTGTGCCCATTCCCTTTTTCATAGCCAGGACGTAGTTTACTGTTTGGTATTTTTTCGTCATTTTCTAACAAAGCAATGGAATGATACTGCTGAACATATTCTACACATTCTTCACACCATCTTCGATCTTGAGGATCCCAAAAAATGGTCATTAGGTCACTTCGACTTTTGAAAAGAGGAGATTGTCCTCTTAGGACTAGCCACTCCTGCTTATAATATTTCAAGGCTTCATAGTAATCATCAAAGTGGCGACTACTGACGATGTCTTTTTCCCAATCTTCTAAAAACCACCAAGGTTCAGAATCTCCATACATCTCAATTACTTGATACATCTTTCTCTCCATTTCCTGTATAAAATATTATATATAAAATCCTTTGATATTGAAAGAATTCTGCTTAAGAAAGTCAATTCAGCAGATTATTCCAGATTTTTTCCTATAAATTCTTCTAAAAGTGTACGACTTTTCCCCATCCAGTCTTTTTTTTGACAGAAAAAAAGCTGGGGAAAGTACCCAGCCTTCGATTAATAATAGCAATCACTGCAAGACTCAGTAGCTGATTGGCTTCTTAGAAGAGATCCAAGGCAATCATCGTCGTCATGGTCGCATCATAATAGTTCCCTAACGGAAGATCTTGCATAAAAATATATTTACTTTGTTGGACCAATTTGAGGTAGTCGTTTTCATCTGCTGCCGCATAAACAACTGGTGCAATAAAGCTAGCTGCCTGGTGTTGATTTAAGGTATTTCCTTTTAGGTCGTAACCAGCATAGATATTCCGTTGCTTCATGAAGAAGTCTAACATCTTTTTAACCAGTTTCTGACTAGTCTTATCCTGACTTTGCGCTAAGTTGTACGGTAGTCGACAAGCATTGTAAGAATAGGCCCCATCATATTTGGATTCGATGGTTTTCGGATCCGCTATACGAGTCCCTTCCTCGTCAGCCCAAATAAAGTCCGGAAGGAGTCCTGTCTCATGATGAGAGCTGATTTGGTCTAGTCGTTTCAACATCTCATCCTTAATCTTCAACCACTGACCATTCCCTGACAATTGATAAAAGACTTGGAAATAATGAGGAAGGGTATCTGATGTCCGCATTAAGTTGTAGAACTCAGAATCTTGATTGGCCCAATTCCCCACTGTTAAGACACCTGTGTCTTCATTGAAATTGTACTTAAGAATATCCTCTAAAATAGCCTTAGCCTGTTTTTTTGGTACTCTTTGGCTTGCTTCGGCCATTGATTGCTAGCCTGAATCAAAGCATAGGCAATGTAGAGGTCTCCATCTGTTGCATTTTGATCCTCGACGGTCACTTTCCCTTTGTTGATTATTTGTTTCCAAGACATCAATTGGGTATCATCCAAACGATGATTCTTATAGTAACGATAAAGACGATCAAAATCTTCTTGACTGGCTAATCCTTTACTAGCCGCTTCTACTGTGATAAGCATTCCATAACTTTGGGCTTCAGATAAGACTACGGTCTTTTTTTATCACTGTTGGTCGTGCGAACATAGGCCTCTTTCCCATCTTTTTACCACAAAATGCTCACTCCACTGACGGTAAATACGATTGCGCATCAATACCTTGCTTCTACTTCTCGCTAGGAATAAAGTTAAACAGAAGATTGCCAGGATGACCACAAACCATAAATATTTCATTTTTTTGTTCTCATAAGTCCTCCTAACCGGCGAATCGCTTAGTTTTCACCCACTTGGTCCCTTCGCGATGAAGAAGCTTGTCCATCACGATAGAAGAAATGGAATCAATGGATACGATGATAAAGAGCTGTGAATAACTGAAATAAGCTGCCAAGGCCAACCAGACTTGCTTGATAGTGGCTTGGCCAAACTGAGAAGCTAAGGCAACGTTGATTTGAAGCAAGTAGAGTCCAATCATCAAGACCCAGTTAAAGAGCATCAATTGTGCAATATAAATGTTTTCAGAGTCGAAGGCGAATGGAATCTGAACTCCTGGTGCAAATGAGTGGACAATCATGGCGATGATATTGGCAAGAAAGATCAAATCAGATAAGACAATCGCAGCATTAAACCAGAAGAAGATACATGAATAGTTGATAACTTCTAATTTCACACGCCAATTTCCTTTACCAAATAAGTGTTTGAAATTTGAAAGAACAACCTCATAGTTTCCTTTTGCCCAGCGTTTGCGTTGCATATAGTAAGTCTTTAAGGTTTCTGGTTCCTGCTGGAAGGCTTCTGAATTATAAGCAAGGGCAATCAATTTCCCACTTTGCATAATCTTAAAGGAAATGTCCGTGTCCTCTGTCAAAGCCCCATTTTTCCATCCACCAATACTTCTTACAAAGTCTGTTTGGATAATGAAGTTGGTCCCTGGAATCCGGCCAATTTTGAAGAGGTGCCACATCCCCACATGATGCACCCGTTGCGTCACAACAATCTCTTGGTTGATACAACGGGTCAAGAAATTCTGACCAGCATTTCTTGTCTTATTCCGGCCAAAGGATGCCACATGACGTTCTGGGTCTTTCAAAACTTCTTTTACAAGGAAATAAAGCGCATTTTTTTCAGGCATGGCATCAGCATCATAGACACAGATATAGTCTCCTGTTGCCATTTTTAAAGCGTCATTCAGAACACCTGCTTTACCACCTGTTCCTGTCCGATCGATAATGGTCAAGTCTCGTCCTGCATACTCAGGAAGTGCCTTGATAGCCAAACACTCTTCATAGGTGCGATCTGAACAGTTATCTGCAAACAAGAGCAACTCTACCCTGTCATGAGGATAATTCATATCCAAAATCGCTTTAGCCGTCTGTGCGATAACCACATCTTCATTGTGGGCTGGTACGACAATCGTTACTTTTGGATAGTAAGGGAGAGGGCTGGTATCAACACGAAAATCACTATGCTTAAACCAAAAATGAACGGCCGAAAATAAAATGACCAAACCCCAAGCTAGCGAAATCCAAATAGAAATCAAGGTAAAAATCATAAAAATTTGACTAATCATGGTCTACCCCCTTGAAGTTTTTATTCACTCGATGATAAATCACCGTATAGGAAATAAACAGAATTACAAAGCACAGGGCAAAGAAGAAACTAATCCCCAAGGCAAGCCCAAAAAATATATTTGTCAGAGTCATCGGTTCCTCCTAATATTCCACAATAATATCCGTCTCTAATTGACGCTTCAAGTTACTAATCATTTCTTTATAACGATAGAACTTGGTTCGGTTGATTGAATCCACTTCGAGATAGCCCGTTTGGAATTGGATAGCTTGATTGCCGTCCTCCCCTTTAAAGACCAATCCTTCCAACTGACCTTTCAATTGAGTCTGATAAAAGTCCTGTAAGTTTCGTTGAGTTCCATTGGTCAAAACAAGGAAGCTACCGTCTGAAACATAATATAGTTTTTTTCATTTTTCGTTTAAGTGAAGAGAAATTAAATACCGAATTTGATTGAGCGTTCGATTGTATTCTCGTGGTTGTACCTGAAAGAAGAGTTCTTCGTGTGACCAATGAATTAACAGGGCCTGAATTTTCTCTCCAGTTTGTCCACCAGAAGTGGTTATCAAGGAGCGATACGTAGCATAGGCTTCTTCTTCTTGATCCTGCACCTTGGCTACTTCTTTAAATAAATGATAGCGAATTTGCGACAAGATTCCAATTAAGATTGGAAAGCTAAAGAGCAGAATCAGGGCCTGATAACCTGGAATATAAACAATCCCAGCGACAAGGAAGATAATTCCTAGACCAAAAGAAATCAAAATAGTCCACGTAAGAAGCAAATCTGATAAGACAAGAGATGCAAATAAACCCAACACCAAAAACAAAATTTGTTCTAAAATAATTTCTCGTGCAAAGAACAAGCAAAATAGCATGAGAACCAGTTCAAATCCTAACAGGATCAGCAACCAATTACCAAGTTTGTTTTCCTTTTTCATTAACCTTCCTCTCCCTCTTTAAATTCGGATACTGATTCGACCAAGCCATAGTAGTGCTGAATGGCTTGGACAATCCGCTCAGATGCCTTCCCATCCCCATATGGATTCGGAGCCAGGGCCATGGCCTGATAGAACTTATCGTCGGTTAACAAGGTGGTCATCGCTTCCTTGACCCGCTCTGGGTTTGTTCCAACCAGCTTCAAGGTCCCAGCTCTCACACCTTCTGGACGCTCTGTCGTATCACGAAGAACCAAAACTGGTTTTCCTAAAGAAGGAGCTTCCTCTTGGACACCACCAGAATCCGACATGATGAAATAACTTCTAGATGCGAGATTATGGAAATCAAGAACATCTAATGGAGCAATCAGGTGAATTCTCTCGTGATTCCCTAAAATCTCATTCGCCGCTTCCTGTACAGCTGGACTGAGGTGAACTGGGTAAACAACTTCCAATTCTGGATGAGCATCCACCATCTCTCTCAGAGCTCCAAATACAGCCCGCATGGGTTGACCTTGATTTTCTCGACGGTGCATCGTCACTAGGACCAACTTCTTCAATCGATCGAATTGGTCCAATACCTCATGATGATAATCTTCTTGCACCGTTAATTGAAGGGCATCAATAGCTGTATTCCCTGTAATGAAAATAGCAGACTCAGGATGGTTTTCCTTCAACAAATTGGCTTTACTGTCACTCGTTGGTGCAAAATACAAATCTGCTAGATTATCGGTCATTTGCCGGTTCATTTCCTCTGGATAAGGAGAGTACTTATCAAAAGTCCGGAGACCAGCTTCAACGTGACTGATACGAACTTGATTATAAAAAGCAACCAGACTCGCTGCAAAAGTAGTTGTCGTATCCCCGTGCACCAAAATCATATCCGGCTTCTCCTCCTTGACCACCGGATCAAATTTTTCAAGAATTCGAGCAGTAATGTCTAAAAGGGATTGATTTTTTCCCATAATATCCAAATCGTATTCTGGCTGAATCTTGAAGGTCTCTAGAACCTGATCCAGCATTTGCCGATGTTGGGCTGTAACGACAGTTACCGTATCAATCCGGTCATGTTGCTTCTGCAACTCTAAGACAAGAGGAGCCATCTTAATCGCTTCAGGGCGTGTCCCAAAAACAACCATCACCTTTATCTTTTTCATCTTATCACCCTTTATATTATAGTAGTTTCAACAATTTCTACTTTTTTGTATATCTTCCTCATTCTACCTCCACTAGCTTCAAAAGTCAAACTAACTTGATAGCTTTGTAATGCATTTAATCTAATTTTAATACTCTGTAATTTTCGTGTAATATTCAAGAGGTTATCAGTGAAAAAAACCTTGTCCTAATTGGTTTTTTTACCAATTTATTTCTACAATCAAAGGATTTTAAGTGCCCATAGAGTAGTCAAAATACTTCCTAAATATTCACATTATATTCATTTTTTTGCATACTATAAAAGGGTGTTTATTGAGAGATTATAGACCTCTTTATTCATTTTTAAGCATAAAAAAGAAGCCTTACTGAAGATCAGTAAAACCTCTTTTAGGATTAATTTTCTTCCACTACAGCAGTTGTTTCGACGACCTCTGTTGCTTCTTCTGTAACTGGAACTTCTTCGATAATTTCGACTTCATTGACTGCCTGTGGTTCCAAGTTGCGGTAACGAGCCATACCTGTACCAGCAGGAATAATCTTACCAATGATAACATTTTCCTTAAGTCCAAGGAGATGGTCTTTCTTACCACGAATGGCTGCGTCAGTGAGGACACGAGTTGTTTCCTGGAAGGAAGCTGCTGACAAGAAACTATTGGTTTCAAGAGAAGCCTTGGTGATTCCCATAAGGACTGGACGAGCCGTCGCTGGAACCCCACCAGAAATAACCACATCACGGTTGGCATCTGTAAAGTCTGTGATATCCATGAGAGTACCCATGAGAAGGTCTGTATCTCCTGGATCCATAACACGAACCTTACGGATCATTTGACGCACCATTACCTCGATGTGTTTGTCACCGATTTCCACCCCTTGGCTACGGTATACTTTTTGTACTTCCGCAAGGAGGTAAGTTTCAACAGACAAGACATCACGAACGGCAAGGAGACGTTTTGGTTGGATAGACCCTTCTGTCAATGCAGCACCACGAGATACTTGATCTCCCACTTCGACTTTCATGCGGGCTGTATAAGGGACAACGTATTCTCCCTCACCTGTCGCACCACGAACAAAGACTTTCTTGGTCCGTGTAGAAGCATCTTCTTCAATGGCTGTGACTTCCCCTTTGACCTCAGTGATGACCGCTTCCCCTTTTGGATTGCGGGCTTCAAAGATTTCTTGGACACGAGGAAGACCTTGCGTGATATCGGTATTTGAGGCAACCCCACCCGTGTGGAAGGTACGCATGGTCAACTGTGTACCAGGTTCCCCGATAGATTGGGCAGCGATGGTTCCAACTGCTTCACCAACTTCAACCGCATCACCAGTCGCCAAGTTGATACCGTAACAGTGACGGCAGACACCATGACGGGTGTTACATGTAAAGACAGAGCGGATAGTGACTTCTTCAACACCAGCATTGACAATTTCACGTGCTAGGGTCTTCTGAAATCAAAGTATCTGGACCAACGATGACTGCACCTGTTTCAGGATGTTTAACCGATTTCTTGGTATAACGACCTGTCAAACGTTCTTCGAGGGGCTCGATCATTTCCTTGCCATCAGTAATGGCACGGATCACAAGTCCACGGTCAGTTCCACAGTCATCCTCACGGATAATAACGTCTTGGGCAACGTCAACCAAACGACGTGTCAAGTAGCCTGAGTCGGCTGTCTTGAGGGCCGTATCGGTCATCCCTTTACGAGCACCGTGAGTAGAGAAGAACATTTCGAGTACTGACAAACCTTCGCGGAAGTTTGACAGGATTGGCAATTCCATAATCCGTCCGTTTGGAGCAGCCATCAGACCACGCATACCGGCAAGCTGTGAGAAGTTGGAGATGTTCCCACGGGCTCCAGAGTCCATCATCATAACGATTGGGTTCTTCGGATCTTGGTTATCTACCAAGCGTTTTTCCAGTTTCTCACGGGCTGCACGCCATTCGGCTGTAACGGCATTGTAGCGCTCATCATCTGTAATCATCCCGCGACGGAACTGTTTCGTGATTTGTTCTACACGTTTGTGAGATTCTTCAATGATTTCAGCTTTATCTTCAACAACTGGAATATCGGCAATCCCCACTGTCAAACCAGCAAGGGTTGAGTGGTGGTAACCTAAGTCTTTCAAACGGTCCAAGAAAGCAGATGTTTCTGTTGTACGGAAGCGTTTGAAGATTTCTGCGATGATATTTCCAAGATTTCTTCTTGAACGGAACGTTTAATTCCAATTTCTCAATTGCTTCTTTGACATCTTGACCAGATTCCAAGAAGTATTTAGCTGGAACTCCTTCTGTCAAGTTAGCATTATTTGGCTCTTGAAGATACGGAAGTTCTGCTGGCATGATATCGTTGAAGAGAATCTTACCGACAGTAGTCAAAAGAATTTTGTGTTTTTGATCTTCTGTCCACGGTTTATCCAAACTATCAGTCGCAATACCGACGCGACTGTGCAAGTGAACATAACCATTGCGAAGGGCCATCACTGCTTCGTTACGGTCTTTGAAGACCATTCCTTCTCCTTCACGACCAGCTTCTTCCATGGTCAAGTAGTAGTTCCCCAAAACCATGTCCTGAGATGGAGTAACAACTGGTTTCCCATCTTTCGGGTTCAAGATGTGCTCAGCAGCCAACATCAAGATACGTGCTTCTGCTTGAGCTTCTTCTGAAAGCGGTACGTGGATGGCCATTTGGTCCCCGTCAAAGTCGGCATTGTAGGCTTCACAGACAAGTGGGTGCAAGCGAAGAGCTTTCCCATCAATCAAGACTGGCTCGAAGGCTTGGATCCCCAAACGGTGAAGGGTCGGTGCGCGGTTCAAGAGAACTGGGTGTTCTTTGATCACTTCTTCTAGGATATCCCAAATACGTTCATCTCCACGTTCGACCAAGCGTTTAGCGGCTTTAACGTTTTGTACAATATCACGCGCAACGATTTCACGCATGACAAATGGTTTAAAGAGCTCGATGGCCATTTCACGTGGCACACCACATTGGTACATTTTAAGAGTTGGACCAACGGCGATAACGGAACGTCCTGAGAAGTCCACCCGTTTACCGAGCAAGTTTTGACGGAAGCGTCCTTGTTTCCCTTTGAGCATATGGCTCAATGATTTCAGTGGGCGACTACCTGGTCCTGTGATTGGACGACCACGACGACCATTGTCAATCAAAGCGTCAACCGCTTCTTGAAGCATCCGCTTCTCATTTTGCACGATGATCCCTGGTGCATTCAATTCCAAGAGACGAGCCAAACGGTTGTTCCGGTTGATTACACGACGATAAAGGTCGTTCAAGTCAGAAGCCGCAAAACGACCACCATCTAATTGGACCATCGGACGTAAATCTGGTGGAATAACGGGAAGGATGTTGAGAATCATCCATTCAGGCTTGTTGCCAGATTTGTAGAAGGCATCCAAGACATCTAGACGACGAACAGCTTTGACACGTTTTTGGCCTGTTGCTGTCTTCAACTCTTCTTTCAGAAGGGCAATCTCAGATTCTAGATTAACTTGTTTCAAGAGATCCTGAATCGCTTCCGCTCCATCTTGGCAATAAAGGAACCTGGTCCGTATTCACGCAAGCGTTCACGGTATTCGCGTTCTGTCATGATAGATTTGTGCTCAAGCGGTGTATCTTTTGGATCGATCACCACGTAAGCCGCGAAATAGATGACTTCTTCGAGGGCACGAGGGCTCATATCCAAGGTCAATCCCATACGAGAAGGGATTCCCTTGAAGTACCAGATATGTGATACAGGTGCTTTCAACTCGATGTGCCCCATGCGTTCACGACGAACTTTTGCACGTGTTACTTCTACACCACAGCGGTCACAAACAATCCCTTTGTAACGGATTCGTTTGTATTTTCCACACGCACATTCCCAGTCTTTTGTAGGTCCAAAGATGACTTCATCAAAGAGACCTTCACGTTCTGGTTTCAATGTACGGTAGTTGATTGTTTCAGGTTTCTTGACCTCTCCATAAGACCATGAGCGGACCTTGCTTGGAGAAGCTAGGGTGATTTGCATACTTTTAAAACGATTTACATCAACCACTATTTCTTACCTTTCCTTGTTTCATTTTTGAATGTATTTTTAGAGGCTATTGGAGTCGATTACAAGATCTGACTCCCTTCTTTCTTTTTAAGAGAGACAGGCCTCGCACTCTTCCCTAAAAATACCCATGTTATTTATTTTCTTTTCCTTCAGCTTCAAAGGCCGCTCTTGCTTCCTTGGCAGCTTTTTCACGTGCTTTCTCAAGATCGTCTACGTGAATGACATCGTCATCTTCCCCTTCATCAAGGTCACGAAGTTCGACTTCTTTGTCATCTTCATCTAGGACACGCATATCCAATCCAAGTGATTGCAATTCTTTGACAAGAACTCGGAAGGACTCTGGCACACCTGGTTTGGAATTGGTTTTCCTTTGGTAATCGCTTCATAAGCTTTCAAACGTCCATTGACATCATCTGACTTGTAGGTCAAGATTTCTTGAAGGACATTAGACGCACCATAAGCCTCAAGGGCCCAAACTTCCATTTCCCCGAAACGTTGTCCACCAAACTGAGCTTTCCCTCCGAGTGGTTGTTGGGTAACCATTGAGTATGGTCCGACAGAACGAGCATGGAGTTTATCATCAACCATGTGGTGAAGCTTAATCATGTACATGACACCGACAGAAACACGGTTGTCAAATGGCTCACCAGTCCGTCCATCGTAAAGAATGGTCTTGGCATCGCTATCCATACCCGCTTCACGGACAGTATCCCAGAGGTCTTCTGAGCTTGCTCCGTCAAAGACTGGTGTTGCGATATGGATACCTAAGTTACGAGCCGCCATACCAAGGTGAAGTTCCATAACCTGACCGATATTCATACGTGATGGCACCCCAAGTGGGTTCAACATGATATCAACCGGTGTACCATCTGGAAGGTAAGGCATGTCTTCTACAGGAACAATACGGGATACAACCCCTTTGTTTCCGTGACGACCGGCCATTTTATCTCCGACGCGGATCTTGCGTTTGTGCGATGTACACACGAACCAACATGTTAACACCCGATTGCAATTCATCTCCGTTTGCACGCGTAAAGATCTTGACATCGCGAACGACTCCATCTCCACCGTGAGGTACACGAAGAGAAGTATCACGCACTTCACGAGATTTATCGCCAAAGATGGCATGGAGGAGACGTTCTTCAGCAGAAAGGTCTTTCTCACCCTTCGGTGTTACCTTACCGACAAGGATATCGCCTTCTTTTACTTCCGCACCAATACGGATAATACCCATTTCGTCAAGGTTTCTGAGTGCATCTTCCCCAACGTTTGGAATTTCACGAGTGATTTCTTCAGGGCCTAACTTAGTATCGCGCGTTTCTGATTCGAATTCTTCCAAGTGAACAGATGTATAGACATCCTCTTTCACCAAGCGTTCGCTCATGATAACGGCATCCTCGAAGTTGTAACCTTCCCATGTCATGTAGGCAACGATTGGGTTTTGACCAAGGGCCATCTCCCCTTTTTCCATAGATGGACCGTCTGCGATAAAGTCGCCTTTTTCAACAACATCGCCAACTTTAACAAGGGTACGTTGGTTGTAAGCCGTACCTGAGTTTGAACGACGGAATTTTTGAATGTGATAAACATCAAGGGATCCATCTTCCCGACGAACTTCTACCTTGTCTGCATCCGCATAAGTAACTTTACCACCATGTTGGGCAATGACTGCAGCTCCTGAGTCATGGGCTGCTTGGTATTCCATACCAGTACCCACGTAAGGCGCTTTTGGATCGATCAATGGCACAGCCTGACGTTGCATGTTGGCACCCATGAGGGCACGGTTGGAGTCATCGTTTTCCAAGAAAGGAATACATGCTGTCGCAACGGCAACTACCTGTTTTGGAGACACGTCCATGTAGTCGACTTGATCAGATGGGAATTCTTGGTTGTTACCACGATGACGTCCCATAACGATTGGCTCTGCAAAACCACCCGCTTCGTTCAACTTAGAGTTGGCCTGAGCCACAATGTACTCATCTTCTTCATCAGCTGTCAACCAAACGATTTCGTTGGTCACCACACCTTTTTCACGGTCTACTTTACGATATGGTGTTTGGATGAAACCATATTTGTTCAAGTGCCCATAAGATGACAAGTTGTTAATCAAACCGATGTTTGGTCCTTCAGGCGTTTCAATCGGACACATACGACCATAGTGGGTGTAGTGCACGTCACGAACCTCGTATCCAGCGCGGTCACGTGTCAAACCACCAGGCCCTAAGGCAGATAGACGACGTTTGTGGGACAACTCAGAAAGTGGGTTGTGTTGGTCCATGAATTGAGACAATTGAGAAGAACCAAAGAATTCTTTAATTGCCGCAGTTACTGGACGAATATTAATGATTTGTTGAGGTGTTAATACTTCGTTATCTTGAACAGACATGCGTTCGCGGACGTTTCGTTCCATACGAGAGAGTCCAAGACGCACTTGGTTAGCAAGCAATTCCCCAACGGCACGAATGCGACGGTTTCCAAGGTGGTCGATATCATCGACACGGCCAAGGCCTTCAGCTAAGTTGAGGAAGTAGCTCATTTCAGCCAAGATATCAGCTGGAGTGATGGTACGAACTTTATCAGATGGTTTAGCATTGCCAATCACTGTGACAACACGGTCTGGATCTGTTGGTGCAACCACCTTGAACTTTTGCAATTCTACTGGCTCTGTCAAAACAGCTGCATCATTTGGAGTGTAGATGATTTTGTTCAAACCATTATCCAATTGTTCGGAGATGCTGTCGATGACATCACGAGTCATCACGGTACCAGCTTCCACAAGGATTTCGCCTGTTTCTGCATCTACAAGTGGTTCTGCAATTGTTTGGTTCAACAAGCGTGTCTTGATATTGAGTTTCTTATTGATCTTGTAGCGACCAACTGGCGCCAAGTCATAACGACGTGGATCAAAGAAACGCGCCACCAACAGGCTACGTGAACTTTCAGCTGTTTTTGGCTCACCTGGACGAAGGCGCTCATAGATTTCTTTGAGGGCTTCATCTGTCCGTGAATCCATTGGGTTCTTATGAATATCTTTCTCAACAGTATTGCGAACCAATTCGCTATCCCCAAAGATATCAAAAATCTCATCATCTCCAGAGAAACCAAGAGCACGAACCAAGGTTGTAAATGGAATCTTACGCGTACGGTCGATTCGTGTATAAGCAATATCTTTTGAGTCTGTTTCTAACTCTAACCAAGCTCCACGGTTTGGAATGACTGTTGAGCCGTAACCAACTTTTCCATTTTTGTCCACTTTATCATTGAAGTAAACACCTGGTGAACGAACGAGCTGGGATACGATAATCCGTTCTCCACCATTGATGATAAAGGTTCCCATCTCGGTCATGATTGGAAAATCACCAAAGAAGACTTCTTGAGTTTTGATTTCGCCTGTTTCCTTGTTGACCAAACGGAAGGTTACAAAGATTGGGGCAGAGTAGCTCGCATCATGGATACGCGCTTCTTCCAAGGTATACTTTGGTTCTCTGATTTCATAGCCTACAAATTCCAACTCCATTGTGTCGGTGAAGTTCGAAATAGGCAATACATCTTCGAAAACTTCTTTCAAACCATGATCCAGAAAATCTTTAAATGAATCCGTTTGGATTTCAATCAAATTTGGTAAATCAAGAACTTCTTTGATTCTTGAAAAACTACGACGGGTCCGATGTTTCCCGTATTGAACGTCATGTCCTGCCAAAGTTTTAACTCCTTTTTCTATACTAGGATACCAGCTAGGGTTGCTCCCTTTCTGAATACCCGGTTTCTAGACCGTCTTGAAAGAGAAGACATGCGTCTCTGTTCACAACGGTTTTGACGAAGGTTGGTGTGAATTTCATCACGCGGAGGATTCTCTCCTCGCTCTCATTCATCCTTTTTGATAATTTTTAGAAAAATTAAGTTTTGGTAACAAACTACTTTTTTTCTAAAAATAGGCACAAAAAGAGCAGCTAAATCGACTTTTATAAAGTTTGATTTAACTGCTGTAAGCTTCTATTTGGACAATATTTCAAATAAAGCACACGACAAATTACTTGTTCTTATTATATCGTATTTTCGCGAAAAACACAAGGTTTCTTCTAGACATGAAAACGATTTTATGGTATAGGTATCAACTGTTTTCTCATCGGTTTTGTTTTTCAGATGAGGAACTAGTTGAAGTGCTTGAATTAGTGTTCCTGTTTGAATTTCGGTTGCCACTTGAGCTATTCGAAGTCGAGCGACTTTCAGGATTCCCAATCATACTTGCCCAAGCATTTTGATAATCACTATCAGAACCGCCAATCGCAAAGCGATAGGTAGTCTGAGGGGCCCCGTTTTTAGCCCAATAGCTCGTCACGGTCTGCCCTGTCAAATCAATTTCACGGCCGTTGACATTGACACGACCAGGGCGTTGACCTGTTGCTTTCAGAACACTTGATGAAATGACGCTTCCATCTAAAGTAAAGCGATCTTGGACTCCCCAAGCTGCTGGATCCGCTTGATAGATGGCATTGACTAAATTCGCCATATAATTAGCGTTGTTATTATAACCTGTTAGTGGAGCAAGGGAAGCATTATTGTCGTGTCCGATCCAACCACCTAAGGTGAGGTTTGGAGTAGATAACATGAGCCACATGTCCCCATTTGCGTTGGTAGTTCCAGTCTTCCCAATCCAGTCCGCATTGGCTAAGGTCGGGTTGATTTGACTGATCCGACTCTTGAAGGTGGTGGTTGCTCCAGAATTGATAACCCCTCTCAAGAGATCTTGCATAATGGTTGCTGTTGCTGCTGAGTAGACGCGAGTCGCCTTGCTCTCATGTTGGTAGACCACTTCCCCATTGCGATCCATGATCTTTTCGATCATATAACGTTTTTGGAAATTTCCGTTGTTGGCCAAGGTCTGGAAGCCATTGGTATGTTGGGCTACAGTGACTTCAATTCCCCCCTCCCATCGGAAGGCTTTCAATCCCATATTCTGCAATATCGTAACCCATTTTCTTCATGTATCCAGGAACATCGACCCCTTTTTCACGAAGAGCACGATAGGTCCAGTAGGCAGGAATATTCCAAGAAGTATTGAGGGCTTCTCGAAGGTCCATCATAGCCGTCCCTCGACTATCCACGTGCATGATTGGCTCTCCACTGGAGAAATTAGCTGGATAGTTCGAGAGGATACTATTACTTCCCATCATCCCTTGGTCAATCGCAATTCCGTAGGCTAAAATCGGTTTAATTGTAGATCCTGGGGAGCGTTCGGTATCAAAGGCGTGGTTGTTTTGGTTGCCCTCAAAATTTCGACCCCCTATAAAACCAAGGATAGCACCCGTCCGGTTGTCCATGAGAACATTTCCGACTTCAACCAAACCAGTCCCATCATCTAAAAGACCACCATAATTAGCTACAGCTGCTTGCATCGCATTGTAGATGGCTTTGTTGATTGTAGTCTGGACGGTGTAGCCTCCTTCTCTCAATTCTTTCTTCGCCAACTCTTGATAAGATTTAACGGTCGAATTGTTTTTTAGGTCATGACTCGAAACATTGTCCCTCTTGATTAAGTAGTCATACATGGCCTCTTCCGCTTCACTTACGGCTTGGAAATACAAGTAGTCGTGTGGCGTCTTCTCGATGCCATTTGACGGAAGGAAATCCTTACTTAAATCATATTGACTATATTGGTCGTACTCTTCCTTAGTGATAGCCCCTGTTCGATACATGTTGTACAAGACATCCTTGGCGCGATCCAAGCCTAAAGCTTGATTTTCTGGAGTTTTGAGACTTCCATCAGAGGCATAAGGCGAGTAGACAATTGGGCTCTGTGGCAGACCAGCAATAAAGGCCGCCTGTGGAACGGTTAAATCTTTAGCAGAAACCCCAAAAATCCCTTGAGCTGCCGCCTCTACCCCGGCAATGTTTTGTCCGCGATTGTTTCGTCCAAATGGAGACACATTTAGATAAGTCGTTAAATCTCATCCTTGTTCATAACACGCTCAAGAGCTAGGGCATCGATAATCTCAGCAGCTTTCCGAGAGAAGGTCGGAGCATCTCCAACTACCTGTTGCTTGATTAACTGCTGGGTCAAGGTCGAACCCCCACTAGAGGAGCCTACTCCAGCAACTGAACCTAAAGTAGCCCGGATCACTGCTTTCGGAACAACCCCATTATGGCTCTGAAAATTCTCATCCTCAGTTGCAATAACAGCTTGTTTCACATTGTTTGAAATGGCATCTGCCTCGACTGGAATGCGAATCAGATCACTGTCAATGTCTGAAATTAAGCTTCCATCTGCATAAGAGATTTTTGAAACACTGGATATATTCCGAACCTGTTGAACCAACTGACTTGGATCCGGTGTTTCTGTGGCACTAAACAAGCTAGCCGCATACCCAATCGCAATCCCTGCTCCAAACAAGAGACCAGCTAGGGCAAAAACCAACAAGACATCCCATAGGAGCTTCATGGTCCGGAGAACCGTCGCTACAAAATCACCCAGCGACCAACCTTCTCCCCCTTCCTTATCTTTTGTTTTTTCTTTTACTTTATGATCTACTTTAGAGAAGACGTTTTGTAGCATCTTCCCCCATTTGATCATCTGTTCTTTTAATTGATTCACTCTATTTCTCCTTATTCTCCCTATTATACCAAATGGTCCTCTTTCTTTTCAATTCCTAAAGTTGAGAACACATCACACAGTCGGAATTTTTTCGTCCTTTCATTGCTATTTCAAGTCATTATGGTAAAATAGAGAGAAACCATACAGATACTGGACTGTTTTCATCGATCCGGCCAGTAGCTTAGAAAAGGAGAGAACGATGCACATTTTTGATGAGCTAAAAGAACGTGGTTTGATTTTCCAAACGACTGACGAAGATGCTTTGCGTAAAGCCCTAGAAGAAGGACAAGTATCGTATTATACTGGCTACGATCCAACTGCTGATAGTTTGCACCTTGGGCACCTCGTTGCAATCTTGACTAGTCGCCGCTTACAATTGGCAGGCCACAAACCTTATGCGCTTGTCGGTGGTGCGACCGGACTCATTGGAGACCCTTCTTTCAAAGATGCCGAGCGCAGTTTACAAACTAAGGAGACTGTAGACGGTTGGGTCGCTTCTATCCAAGGGCAATTGTCTCGTTTCTTAGATTTTGAAAACGGGGAAAATAAGGCTGTCATGGTCAATAACTACGACTGGTTTGGCAGCATCAGCTTCATTGACTTCCTTCGCGACATCGGAAAATACTTTACTGTCAATTACATGATGAGCAAGGAATCTGTGAAGAAACGGATTGAAACAGGGATTTCTTACACTGAATTTGCCTACCAAATCATGCAAGGCTACGACTTCTTTGTCCTTAACCAAGAGCACAATGTCACTCTGCAAATCGGTGGTTCTGACCAGTGGGGAAATATGACAGCTGGTACAGAGTTGATGCGCCGTAAGGCAGACAAAACTGGTCACGTGATCACTGTCCCCCTCATCACAGACGCAACCGGTAAGAAATTTGGTAAATCAGAAGGCAATGCCGTCTGGCTCAATGCAGACAAAACTTCTCCATATGAAATGTACCAGTTCTGGATGAACGTCATGGACGCTGACGCTGTTCGCTTCTTGAAAATTTTCACCTTCCTGTCACTGGATGAGATTGAGGAGATTCGTAAACAGTTTGAGGCTGCTCCACACGAACGCTTGGCTCAAAAAATTCTCGCTCGTGAAGTCGTCACTCTCGTTCACGGAGAAGAAGCTTACAAAGAAGCCCTTAACATTACGGAGCAACTCTTTGCTGGAAATATCAAAAACCTTTCTGTCAAAGAACTCAAACAAGGACTTCGTGGTGTACCAAACTACCAGGTCCAAGCAGACGAGAACCTCAACATCGTAGAATTGCTTGTAACTTCTGGCGTGGTCAATTCCAAACGTCAAGCTCGTGAAGATGTCCAAAATGGTGCCATCTACATCAATGGCGACCGCATCCAAGACCTTGACTATGTCTTGGGCGATAGCGATAAATTGGAAAACGAATTGACCGTTATCCGTCGCGGTAAGAAAAAATACTTTGTTTTGACTTATTAAAAAGAAGACCTCTGAAGCTATGACTTTCAGAGGTTTTTTGGTACACTAGATGTATCATGACGATCAAACCAAAATTACAACGATTTCAGACTGCAACGGCTTTTGCCTGTCCCATCTGTCAAGAAGCCCTCGACCTGGTCCAACAAAGCTTGGCTTGTCCCAACCGCCACTCCTTTGACTTGTCTAAGTTTGGCTATGTGAACTTGGCGCCACAAGTGAAGGCCTCCAAGGACTATGACAAGGAAAATTTCCAAAACCGGCAACTCGTTCTAGAGAATGGTTTCTACGACCATATCCTCACTACCCTGTCAGAATGCTTGTCTCCACTGGACCATCCAGCCAACATTTTAGATATTGGTTGCGGGGAGGGCTACTATTCTCGGATCTTGCAAGAACGCTATCCCGATCATTCCTTTTACGCCTTTGATTTATCTAAAGAATCAATCCAACTGGCTGCTAAGAGTGACCAAGAATGGAAGGTTAAGTGGTTTGTTGGTGACCTAGCCCGTCTCCCTCTTTTAGACCAGAGCATGGACCTTCTCTTAGACATCTTTTCGCCAGCAAATTATCAGGAATTTAAACGGGTCCTGGTCCCAGACGGCCGCCTTATCAAGGTCATCCCAACTGCCGCCCATCTTCAAGAGATTCGTCAGAAGGTTAAGGAGCACCTAGACCAGGCTGATTATTCCAATGAGCAGATCATTCAACATTTCTCTGATCATTTTACGATTGAACAAAGCCTCCATTGCCAGAAAACTTTCAAACTCACACCTGCATTGCGAGAGGCTCTGTTGAGTATGACACCTCTCCTCTTTCACGTTGATCCATCCCGAATTGACTGGACCGATCTGACTCAAGTCACGATTTCTGCCACTGTTTTGGTGGGAAGAAGCAACTAACAAACACCCTCCATTGATGAAAAATGGAGGGTGTTTATTATGTTTATAGATTAGTCACTTTCCTCTACGCCGATTTGTTGACGGTAGGCTTTGGGCGACTTGCCACACAACTTGCGGAATACCTTGTAAAAGTAACCGACATTGCTGTAGCCGACCTCATAGCAAATATCTTCAATACTTTCCGTTGTGGATAGAAGCAACTGTTGGGCAGCTTTGATCCGTTGTTTATTCAAGAGTTCTGCAAAGGTGGAATTGGTCTCACGTTTGATCAATTGCCCTAAATAAACGGGATTGATATAGAGATCTTTGCTGATATCCTTGAGCGACAGTTCCTTCCGATAGTCGCGTCCAATTACTTCTAGGACGGTCGCCACATTATTGTTCATCCGATATTGAGAGAAGAAACTCTCCAATTGGTTCCGAACGCAGGTAACAAGATCCTCGAAAGTCGTTGTATCATGAACGGCTTTCACAATTTCTGTCAGGTCATCACCGTGCAGGTGTTCAAATAAATGAAAGACATCCATAATGAACTGAATAAAGAGTTGCTTGGCTATCGCCACTTTTGGAGTATGGCTTTTCACAGTTTCTTCTAACCAGTTTAACTCTTCCAAAATTTGCTGGATATTCCCCTGAATGATGACACGGTAGATGGGTTCATAGTAATTAAAGACACCATCTTCTTCCTCCAATGGGAGATCCCCATAAAACAGACTTCGTTCAACAAGCTCTTTAAATTGTTGAAAATGTTCCTTATAAGGTGCTTGGAAACGGCGCTGTAGGAAAGCCCCTTCATCCTCATCGGAAAGATAGAGTTGAAGATTTTTTCCTAAGACCTGATAAGATGAACTGGCAAAGCCCTTCCTTTCCTTATCCACTCCAATCCAGAGTTGTTTTCTTCCTCGGATGGCTTGTTCGAACTCTTCTTCTGACCAATCTTCATGAAGGAGCCGATTGGCCGTCGCTTGATCTGGGTTTTTCAGAGTTTGGGATAATTTTTCTAGGATATCCCCCAGCTCCACCTTATTGACAGGCTTTAACAGATAGTCTGCTACCCGGAGGTTTAAGGCTTTTTTTACATAAGCAAAATCTTGGTAACCTGACATAATGATATAAGCTGCATGGGGAAGCATGGACTGCATTTGATCAATCATTTCCAGACCAGTTTTTCCTGGCATATTGACATCTGTAATCACGATATCCACTGGATAATCCGCAATATAGGCCAAGGCTTGATCTGCATCCTCTGCTGTGTAAACAACCTCCATGTCCCATTTTTCAAAGGGAATCAGTTTTTTCAACCCCTCAGTAATCATATATTCATCGTCAACCAATAAGACTTTATACACGATTCTTTCCTCTTAAGTGTCCTCGATGGTAATCGTATAGAGAACACCTTTTCCTTTTTCTGATGTAATTTGAATGTGGTAACGATCCCCAAAATAGAGAAGGAAACGCTCGTGGACATTGATAATCCCAATCGATTGTCGCCCCTTACTCTCTTCTACTTCTTCTCGTGGATCCCTATGACTCAATATTTGTTGAATCCGTTGCAGTTGGCTCGGTTCCAGTCCTCTCCCATTGTCTTGAACCCGAATTTCCACAGCTCCTCCAACATGACGGACTTTGATACTAATGACATTGTCCTTGCGCTTGTGATCAACTCCATGAACAAAGTAATTTTCCACTAGTGGCTGAAGAGTAAACTTCGGAATAATCATCTCTTCTAGACCGGGTTCAATTTTAAAGCCATAAGCAATCGATTTTTGGATAACGCACCATGCAGAGATAGCTGTATTTTTCTACAAAATTCCAACTCATTTTCTATGGTCGTTTCTTTTCTCCTCTGAAATATTGTTTCGAAGGAGACTGCTAAATTCGTAAATAATATCAGCTAATTCTTCTTGATCCTGCATAACTGCATACATGCGAATAAACTCCATGGTATTATACATGAAATGCGGATTAATCTGCGCTTGCAAGGCCTTCAAATTGGCATCTTTTTTTGGCTCAGTTGTAGCTGATAGATATCACGGATAGACTTGTCCATATTGTCTAACATGGCATTGGTCGTTTCTGCAACTAGGAGGAGCTCCTGCTCTTTGGTATCCACATTGATCCGTCGCTCAGAATCCCCCTGGCTGATGGCCTCCATGGTATCTACCAAATCCAAGACTTGTTTTTTTGGTAATTACGGAAAATTCGTTGCATCAAGAGATACAAGACCAAGACCAGGATTAAAGCGACCGAAATCATCCAGGTAAAACTAAACAAGGCTGTTCGAACCGTGTAAGAGGTCGGAATCCCAACCCAGATTTGATAGCCGTAAGCAGTATCTCGAACAATCCACTGACTATGATCTTCCGGATTGATGTCTCCTCTGTGGTAAAAAATCTTTCCCAAGGGATTATAAATCTGGACGGCAACGGGAATGGTGTCTTGGATATTGTCGACAACAGAATCCAAAAGCGCTGGATTGACTTTAATGTAGGCTAGTCCAATATTTTCGCCAGTCGTCACATCCGTCAAGGAGACTGGGATTGCTTGTGAAGTAGCTATGTATTGATCCGCTGGAACTTGTTGCCCTCCTTTTTTATTTTTACTGGAGACAAACACAGTCGTATAGTCATTTAACACCAAATCAATTTGATCAATAACATCGTGTTCCAAATACAGAGTTTCAACATTACGGTGCAGCGAAACTTGAATATAATTGGAGAAAAAATTATCCAATCGCCAGCTTTCGTATTCAGAAGGCGTCATTGAAAAATACTTGTAGACTCCTTCGAGCTTGGCAGGATTCTCTACCAGACTCTTCCCCCATTGAGAAGATCTCTTATAAATATCCTCTACCTCAGCAGTCAAGCGCGAGGAAATCAACTGAGCGATTCGATCTGTCTCTGCTTTCTGATTATGCCAATAGACCAAAGATACCGTCACACCTAAAGTCGTGATGATCCCCACCATGATATAGGCATAGAATTTCAAAAGTGTTGCTAACCATATTTTTTTCATAATTAAGAAACCACTTTAGAGCGAATTGTTTCATAGACGGGTTGAAAAATATCATTGACAAAGAAATGCCACAAGCCCAGTAAAACAAAGAAAAATAAAGCCGGAACGAAATGGGTAACAACTCCTAGAAGAAAGGTCCCCAAGAGAAACTTCGTCACTGCACGAATATCCAGAAAAGCACCAATAAAGCTCAGCTTCAAGCTGTTGAGGTAGGACAAGTCAAAATGGACTTGAAGCTTGAGATAGACTGCAAAAGTCAGGGGAGCCACCAATAAGAAAATCAAATTAACCAATAAGATAAAAATCTGAAACAGGGACAAGTGGGGCAATTGAATCATCAGATACATGCCATAAACAAGAATGGCTTCGATCAAAAAAAATGTATAGAAAACCTGGTTGGCCCGACGGAAATTTTCTTTATAGAGCGACCAAGCTTCAGACCAAGCATATTGTTTGTAATCAGATCCATGTTCGGCATATAGACTCATAATCGTTGCACTAGCCGGCCCAAATCCAAATAGGATACCTCCACAAAAGGTTAGCGCCCAAAAGATTCCTGTTGCCAGCATGGCTAAATAGATCCTTGTAAAAATAAATTCAATCATTCTTCCCATATTTCGTCTCCATATTCATTTGCTGTAGAGGGGAACTTCAATCAAGTTAGTATAGTTTCCCTAGTACAACTGATGATTATACCCTATATTATAGCACATTTCCTCTGATGGTTTCGATTTCGAAATCATCAACAGAAAAGACTTTGAAGTGCGAAGACCTCAAAGTCTTTTGATAGACTTAAGCAAGTAATGCTAGCTTATTTCTTAGCAGCAAGGTACTCATCGTATTGTTTTTGGATTTCATCCAATACTTTTTGGTAGGCACCTTCTGATTTCAATTTTTCAAGCATCTTAGGAATTTCAACTTCAGGATCTACTGTACCTGTATTGATGGCACTTGTGAATTGGTTCAAAGTGTTTGTAAGGGCAGTGATTTCTGATTTCACGTTTTCAGTGTTGAAGATGAATCCAAGTGCTGGAGATTCTTTTGCAGTTTCTAAGTCTTTCTTAGATTGTTCAATTTGCTCATCCGTTACGTTTTCGTTGATGTAAAGAATCCAGTTGTTACCTGTATTCCATCCAGACATGTGAGTGTTTCCGTTGTAGCCATCCAAGACTTTCACACGGTTTTCTTTACCTTCAACTTTTTCCCAGTTCTTGCCTTCTGGTCCGTAAACAAGACCGTTCAAGAGTTCTGGGTTTGTATTCAAGAGGTTCAATACTTCCATTGCTTTTTCTTTGTTCTTAGAGTTGTTTGAGATAACAAAGTTTGCAACTTGAGTAGTGTTGTTCTTCTTGTAAAGTTGAGTGAATGGTTTAATATCAATCTTACGGTTTGCTACACGAGTAAGCAAGCTGTTACCGTAGTCAGCAGGTCCTACTGTTTCTTCACGTACCAACCAAGTATCTTGAGAAAGGTCATATCCAGTATCGCTTGTAGCTACGTCTTTTGGAATGTATCCTGCTTCATAGTATTTATGAAGAGTCTTCAAGTTTTCAACATAACGTGGGATCGTGTAACGGTCAACGATCTTAGTTGTGTCACCTTGCAAATCGACAACGAATGGAAGTCCATCTACTGCGATGTAATCGAAGTCATCAGAAGGTCCACCATAGCTCTTGTTCATTGCGAATGGAACAACGTTTGGATCTTTTTCTTTGATCGCTTTCAAGACTGGTTCAAGAGAAGCATAGTCTTTTACGTTTGAGATGTCGATACCATATTTTTCAAGAAGTGGTCCGTTGAAGGCAAAGTTTTGTGAAGATGCCACGTTGGCTGCAACTGGAACAGCATAGATCTTGCCGTTTACAGTATTCCCTTTGATATAAGCTGGGTCAAGTGCTTCATAAAGCTCTTTCCCTTCTTTCTTGTACAAGTCTGTCAAGTCAGCATAAGCACCTTTGAGCGTTGATGACATAGTTGTTTGCGAAAGCAATATCGTAGCTTTCACCAGATGAAATGATAACGTTCATCTTCTTGTCGTAGTCACCCCAACCAAGGTATTGGATGTCTAATTTAACACCAGCTTTTTCTTCGATGATCTTGTTAGCATTTTCTAACAAGGTATCCAAGTTATCAGGTTTGTCACCGATTTGGTACATTTTGATAACTGTTTTGCCATCTTCACTCTTAGATGATTTTTGGTTATCACCTGTCAAGTTACCACAAGCAGCAAGAGTTGCTCCAAGTGCGAGAACGCTAGCAGAAGCTAAAGCATATTTTTTCCAATTTTTCATGAGAAAAACTCCTTTTATATTTTTCTTTATTAACATTATGAAGGGTGGGTGAGAAAGGTTTGCTTACTCTTTCACACCACCGATGGTCAATCCTTTTACAAAGTAACGTTGGAAGAATGGATAGAGGATAGCGATTGGAACTGTTGCCACCACCACCATGGCCATCCGTCCAGTTTCCTTAGGAAGGGATTGGACCGCACCAGCGATTTGACTAGATGCACCGACTGATTTAGAAATGTAATCCATATTATTTTGGATTTGCATCAGCAAGTATTGAAGGGGATAGAGATTTTCGCTCTTGATATAGAGGAGGGCGTTGAACCAGTCATTCCAGAAGCCGAGGGCTGTAAAGAGACTGATGGTCGCAATCCCTGGGAGAGAAAGTGGCAAACAGATCTGGAAGAAGATCCGTGTTTCACTGGCTCCATCTATCCGAGCAGACTCAAGAATAGCTTCTGGGATCGTCCGTTTGAAGAAGGTCCGCATCAAGATAATATTGAAGGGACTCAATAACATCGGAATGATGAGGGCTCCAACCGTATCTCCTAAATGAAGCAACTGAGTGGTAACGATGTAACCTGGTACCATCCCTGCACTAAAGAGCATGCTCAAGAGGGCAAAGACAGTAAAGAAGTTTCTGTACTTAAAGGTTCTACGAGAGATTGCGTAGGCGTAGGTCGTTGTAATGAAGACATTACATGCTGTCCCTACAATCGTCACAAACAAGGTAATAAAGAGGGCTTGAAGAATCTTATCCTTAAATTGAACAAGGAAAAGATAGCCATCTGCACCAAACTTAGCAGGCCAAAATTGGAAGCCGTGAATCGCCAAACTTTGTTCATCTGTCAAGGAAATCATGACAACAAAGATGAAGGGCAAGATACAGGATAGAGCAATCAAGCCAACAATGCTACTAAAGAAGAGGTCTGCTTTCTTACTGAAGGAGTGGATCCCAACATTATCAACTTTTTCTTTTTTAATTTTTGATTTTGCCATGGTATCCTCCTTTCTAGAAGAGCGCTGCATTCTTATCAATCCGACGTGCTACAATATTAGAAAGTAAAACGAGAATCAATCCGACAACTGATTGGTAAAGACCAGCCGCTGCAGCCATCGCAATATCTCCTGATTTAGCAAGTCCATTGTAGACATAGACATCAATTACGTTTGTCACACTATAAAGGGCACCTGAGTTATGTGGGATTTGGTAGAACAATCCAAAGTCAGCACGGAAGATATTTCCGATGGCAAGGATGGTCAAGACCGTAATCAAGGAAGCCAACTGAGGAATGGTAATGTGGCGAATTCGCTGCCACTTAGATGCTCCATCCACTGTTGCTGCTTCGTAGAAGGTTGGATCAATTCCCATGATGGTTGCATAGTACATAACACTGCTATAACCAAAACCTTTCCAGATTCCTAAGAAGAGGAGAAGCGCTGGCCAAATGGCAACCTCTGTATAGAAGTTGATTCCTTTCATCCCAAGTGATGTTAAGATGTGGTTAATCAAGCCTTTATCGACGTTTAAGAAGGCATCTGTAAAGAAGCTAATGATAACCCATGACAAGAAATAGGGGAACAACATTGATGTTTGAAACACTTTAACCAACCGTTTGGAACGCATCTCACTAAAGATAATGGCAATCCCAACAGAAACAATCAAGCCCAAGAAAATAAAGGCTAGGTTGTAAAGGACGGTATTTCTTGTAATGATATAAGCATCTTTAGAACTAAAGAGGAATTTGAAGTTATCAAATCCTACCCACTTACTCTTCATTACACTATCAATAAATCCCTCTCCGGTGATATGATAGTCTTTAAATGCGACAACGTTTCCCAAACAGGTATGTAGAAGAATAAAATCAACCACGCTGCACCTGGTAAAACCATCAAGAAGAAAATAAGATTTTCTCTCAAGGTCTTAACAAACTTTTTCATCTGACTCCCCCCTTTGTCATTTTATTTTTTGGTAACGTTTACATTTTTTATTATAAAACTCTATGAAAACTTTTTCAAACTCCTAATTATAGAAAAAATTCTACAAATTTATGACATAGCCTTAAAAATGGAGAAAAAAGGAGAAGAAATGTCTCCATCGGACATCTTTCTCCTCCTTCAACATCATTGTCTTGAAATACAAGGCTTTCTATTAGGTCGTATAAATGGTCGAAGCTGTCGCAATGGTATGCCACTGGTTGGCTGTTGTAGCTGCGAAATCCTTATCTCCGTAGAAATCATTAAATGGCAAGATCTCTACTTCCAACTCATCAATCCGTGAGATGGAACCAGCTAGATAATCTTCAATGCGGCTTTCTGCGCGCTTGATCCGTTGCAAGAGTCCACCCATACGGATATCTACTGTATCCAAGCCAAAGACCTTGTTTTCTTTCAACCATTGGTGGCTAAAGAGCTTGTGGAAGGTTTCAATCTGGCTTCTTAATTTGGTAATTCTTCCCTGGCGATTTGTTTCAAGCTGTCTTTATCATCCACCTGATAAGCCTCACGAATGCGTCGTCCCACATCAACCTTGCCACTTAAAATAGCATTCAACTGGGCCTGAGTTTCGAAAAGATAGGCGTAAACTCCAGCTTTTTCTTTAATGTCAGACAGAGTCTCAGCTGCCTGGGCAAAGTGAGGCTTGTCCTGTTCAGGAGTCATGTGCTTATCAAGAATTGGGCAAAGGACATCCTGATAAAAGACATAGCGGTTGGGATTAATCCCACTGAGATTGTCTGGTAGATCTGGCAAGAGGTTGGCCAAATCCAGCTGCATAAAGTCCTCAACCGATAGACCTGTATTGGTCTTGAAGTGAGCAGATAAACGCTCTAAATCATTTCGATAACTGAGTTCTGCCCAGATTTGTAGACTTGGCAGAATAGAGAACTGAGCTGTTTCACCACCATTATCTCCCCAACCAGTCACAATGACTTCCTTGATCTGATTGGCACGGCAGGCTTTGTTAGCTTCGACAGCGATGAGACGACTGAAATGGTTGTGTGGTGTGAAACCAATCCACTTCCAAGCACCACCTGCAAAGGCGATTTCCTGGCTAATCTTGTGGTGGTTACCGAAGTTACGGTTGTATTTCCTCGCTATCTTGGTAATAATCCCAGTAAACCAAGGTCACACGGTCTTTTAGACGGTCAAGATAAACACGAGTTTCTTCTGGAATTTCGACATCACGGTCGTACTGGCCATCTGCTGACATGAGTTTGAAGAACATATCGCTCCACATCTGGCAGTGGAAACCATACTTGTCTGCGATATCCAGCACGCGCTCCAAATGTTGACACATGAGGAGGCTACGGTCCACAACACCGTTTAAGATGAGATAGCGTCCCAAACCAACCAGGTGGGCTTCGTCCATGCCGATATTGACCTTGCGTGTCTGCAGTTTAGACAGAGTGGCAAACATGCCGTCGATTAGGTCGTAAACTTTTTCTTCGCCGATGAGGAGAATATCCTCTACATCACGAAGTTGCTGGACTTCTTTGACACCCCATTTGACAAAGGCTGATAAGTGAGCCAAGGTCTGGATACATGGTACAAAGGTCATATCAAACTGCTGGGCGTAAGCTTCGATTTCCTGTAATTCTTCAGCTGAGTATGCTCCACGGAAATAGCCAAAGTAAGGTTGCCCTTCAATCTGATAGGTGTCTTCCATGTAGAGCTCAAAGGTTGAATAACCCATCAGAGCCAAGACTTCAATCATCTGCTTGGCAGATGCAACATTTAGAACTGCATTTCGCGAACAATCCGCCATGTAGGCTAAATCTTCATAAGCCGCTTGTTCTTCAATCTCTATCTTGTCACCTTCTGCTAATGCTGTTGCGAGAATCGATAAGGCACGGTAAAGCTGATGAGGTTTGCGATAAGTCAATTGATATTCTCCGCCCTCACCCTTGATAGAGATAGAAGCTTGGTCAGACTGAGCGACTGCCACTTCTACATCTGGTAGAGAAATGTGCTTTTGAAGTAAGTCTATAGCTTGCTGTTGTTTACTGCTAATTCCGATAAAACTTACCATTGCTTTCCTCCTGTAACCAGTTGACAAGGGCACCGTAGAGATTGGCATCTGCCTGATAGGTGCAAGCTTGGATGACTGGCGCAATTGTATATTCTTCATATTTTTCCACAAAAGCGTCTGCTGCTTTTTGCACCCCTTCGATAAAATCTGGGTTCTGACTGATAGAGCCACCTAGGCTGATGACATCTGGGTCGATCAGGTACTGAATATTGAGGAGTCCTTGAGCTAGATTACGATTCATCCGCTCAATGGCTTCTTGACAAAGGGCATTGCCTGTTGCAGCCTCTTGGTAAACCTTTCGGCCATCCCAATCGGTTTGACCAGATTTTTCGATGACATAGCGAACCATGCTTCCTGTAGAAGCTAATAGTGACCAGTTGTTGAGTTTTTCTGCTGGTTCAATAGTTGTCATGTAACCAAACTCTCCACCCAAGCCATGGCGACCACGGTGAAGTTTTCCATTGATAATCATGGCCCCACCAATCCCTGTGCCAATGACAACACAGGCTGCATTTTCAATCTCAGGATGAGCTAGCAGTTCACTAAGTCCAACACAGTTGGCATCATTTTCTAGATGGACAGGTAGCTGGTGATGAGCAAGGGCCTCATACCATGAAAATCCATGAATGTAAGGAATGGCACTAATCCCCTCAATCACTCCTGTTTCTTGATTGACCGCTCCTGGAACACTCATAGCAATCCCACGATAGTCCTGTTCCGACAAGCGTTGGTCCAACCAAGCCAACAAATCTTCTAGCGTTTCCGGAGTTGGGGTGCTGGTCTTATCTAAAATCTTTCCATCAGGAGTTAGACTAGCAAACTTAATGCCAGTCCCTCCGATATCAATCGTTGCAATGGTCATTGCTTTCACCTGCAAAAAGGAGCGAATCAGCAGTTGGTTCTTACTTTTTCGCTCCTCCTTTCTGTTTATGTTTTCTTTTTGAAATTAAATTTCTTCTTTTTTGATCAATTCTGTACGAATTTCTTGTGGTGCTAATAGTCCTGAATGGACTGGGTATGGGCGTTCCAACAAGTCAAGAATGGTTTGTTGTTTTTCAGACACACGAACATTTTCTTGACTCATGTTGTAGTAACGAAGGACATAACCCTCTTCATTCTCAGCCACCTTAAAGGCTGTTGGGCATACTTGTGGCAAGTTCAGTGCCGGATGGTTAAAGAGACTTCCCGTTGCTGCAACGCTACCCTCTTGTTTTGCAACTTGAAGAGCTGTAAATGGCACCTGGAAGGCTTTGGCACGACGGAAAGCTGAAAAACGATCCTGAGCTTGGTGGCACTCTACTGCAAACTCAACTTCGATAGCTCGCAAGCACTGAGCTTCCGGTGTTGGGAAGTAGCCCCAATCACCGAGTTCTCCTGAGGCACGCAGAAGGGTTACTGCGATTGTGTCGTCTCCAAGAATTTCGTATTCGTGCAATCCTTTGTTAGCTACTGTCACTCCTTTGACATCATCATACAAGCTGACAAAGGCTTGTTGGTGTTAGTGGATTTTCAGGATTTTTCCCAAGAAGCTGCTGGTTTATTTGGCCGTGTCACAACTTCATAGATGCTTTCCGAGTCATTGCTTGGACGAGTATTATGAGTTTTCACCAAGAGACGAATACGGTGATCCTTAGCAGTATTGGTAAAGCTCGTCTTGAAGCGAATTTGCGGGTCATCCACAAAGACGGTCATCACTGTTTCAAGAGGGATGGTTGTCACCTCTTCTGAACGACCTGCGTCTCGGTTCATAAACTCAATAATGCCTCTTTGCTCCGCATCCAATTTTTTTCATCTGCACTGACTGGGATGGTTAAGTCATGCTTGAGCAAGATTTTTGGTATAACGAGCATTGTTTTCCAAGATCTCATGGCTTTTCAGCTCCGCATAGATTGGCTCGGTTCCTTTTTGGTTGGAAGTAAATATACTCATTTCCAATATCCCCACGATCCTCGAATTGGATGAAGTCTTCGTAAGCTTCGTTAGTCGTCTTATCGTAAAGGGTCAAGCCATCATCAATACTGAGGGTTAGGAATGGTGTATCGATCACCCCATTTTGGTAAATCCCATCATGATGGGAAGCTTTTCCTTCCAGAAGCTGGAAGGTGGTCCAAGAAAGAGGTGATAGGTGAACTGGAACCGTCACGCGCACTTGACGCGCAATATAGGGTTGGCGGAATTTATCCTTTGGTAAGGTATAGCCAAAACTTGCCCCCAAGTCTTCAATCTCAGCTTCTACAAGATGCCCATCTAAATCCTCTACATGATAGTCTGGCAAGGTCAAAGCGGCCATTTTCTTGAAGCCTTCTGTCGGGTGCAATTCCTTAAATGGACAAACCGCTACATCGACAATCGTACTGACGGTATCCACCTTGCCATGCAAGCCAGTGTTCATAACCGTAAAGAGATGCTCACTCTGGGATTTCTGAGTCGCGAGTTTCTCTTTCCATTCGTTCAAAAGGTTGGTTTTGACAAAGTTTCCGACTTGATTGACCTTGGCAAAACGAACTTCCATTTCACGGTGAACTTCGTCAATACTACAACCACAGATACTATCATGAGGTGCATTTTGTAAGAGCGTCTTCCAGGCATAGGTCAATTGATCCTTGTGGTGATGTCCACCAGTGATGATGGTCAAAGGTTCCACCACTTGCTCTAGCAAATTGCTGTTCTCTTGAAAGGCTTGTTTGAGGTAAACGCGTGAAGAAGAGGTATTCGCCAGAGTATACCAACCATCCGTTTCCTGACTGGTCAACTCACTGTGACGGTTGATAATTGTTCAGGAAGGGCACTTTCTACTGCTTGCACGTAGTCATCAAAGGAACTGTGAATAAAGGTCACGTCAGGGAAGAGTTCATTGGCGACGCGAATGGCTTCACTCAAGTTTCGTTGAACGGGTTGGTGGTCACAGCCGTTCATCATCAACCATTGGTTGGTCGATGCATAGTCACGGACATCCGCCAATTTTTGTTTCCAGAAAGTCAAAGCTTCGTCTTTATCCACTGGAATTTCATTCCCATTACTGTACCAGTTGGCAAAGAGAATGCCCAGCACACGACTACCATCTGCCCCTTGCCAGTACATCTCAGAAAATTGAGAAGTGAATTGCTCATCTTCGAGGACTTGGTTGTCAAATCCGATTGGTTTGACACCGCGACCAAAGGCTGCTACGTGAATGCCTGATTTTTGAAGGATTTGAGGAGCTTGTCCCATATTTCCAAAGGTATCTGGGAAATAACCGATCTGCGTAGATTTGCCCCATTTGGCACATTCCGCTTGTCCAATCAAGGTATTGCGGACGTTAGCTTCACTGGAAATCAAGTAATCATCCTGCAAGATATAGAAGGGTCCAATCTTGAGTTTGCCTTCGTCGATATAACGCTGCACCTTGTCACGGTTTTCAGGGCGAATTTCTAAATAGTCATCAAGGACGATCGTTTGGCCATCCAAGTGGAAGCTCTTGAATTCAGGATCATTTTCAAAAAGATCAAAGAGATTGTCAAACAGTTCCACCAATTGCATGCGGTGGCTTTCAAAAGGTAGATACCACTCACGATCCCAGTGGCTGTGAGAGATGATATGTACAACAACATTTTCCATGAGTAAAACCTCATTCTAACTTAAATTTAAAAATGTATTTGTGATTCTTTAGAAGAATCTATTGAGCTAAGGCTCATTAGCGAATATCTAGGTAATCCAAGACTAATTCGCAGAACATCATGTTGGCCCAAGAGAACCATTCGCGCGAGTATTTAGTCGGATCATCTACGTGGAAGCTTTCGTGCATGACACCCGTACCACCATCACAAGCAACCAACTGATCCAGCAAGAATTTCTTCTCAGCTTTATCTGTAGCTGTTAAACCTTGGATCGACAGGGCAATCGGCCAGATATAGCGGTAGAAAGTATGAGAACTTCCTAGCCCACTAGCGTATTCTCCTTGGTAGAAGTATGGATTCTCAGGGCTGAGAATGGTGCGACGAGTGGCTTGATAGACCTCATCGTTCACATCACAGTAACCAAGATAGGGAGCAGCTAACAAACTTGGTACGTTAGGGTCATCCATGATGCTAGCATTTCCTAAACCGTCCACTTCAAAGGCATAGATCTTCTCGCCCTTGCTGTTAGTCGTGTAGGCGTAATTTTCGATCCCTTCTTGGATTTCAGCCTGCAGACGTTTGGCATCTGCAACGATACTCTCGCTATCAGCTAGATTCAATTCTGCAAAGATTTCTTGGACATAACCTAAGACAACGACCGCAAACATATTTGACGGAATCAAGTAGCTATATTGACAACAATCATCACTTGGACGAAAGGCTGACCAGGTCATTCCTGTCACGGCAAAGTCAGGTCCAAAACCATCATTTACCAAGGTATCTTCCTTACGATCAGTATCCCGAACAAAGCGATAAGGAGAATTATTGTGGTCTTGTTCCACCGTCCAGAGATGAAGGATCTCCTTGGTCGCCGTAACAAAAGTTTCATCAAACTGGCTAGTTTCTCCAGTTTCTTTCCAAAGAAGATAAGCCAACTGCAAGGGGTAGCAAAGCGAATCCACTTCATACTTACGTTCCCAAATCCAGCCATTGAGATCTGTATGGTCTGTTTCGTGGTGACCCTTCCAGTTCTCTTCAATATTGAAGGAATTAGCATAGGGATCCTTGAGGATCAAAGTCATCTGGCGTTTGACCAAACCAGCAATGGTCTGACGCAAACGAGGGTCTCTTTTAGCCACATGAAGATAAGGTCTCAATTGAGCCGTTGAGTCACGCAACCACATAGCTGGGATATCTCCCGTCAGTACAAAGTTGAGCCATCTTCTAAGATTTCAACTGTATTGTCTAAAGTGTCTGTATAGCAACGCTCAAAGACATCCACCCATTCAGGGTAATCCTTAGCACGTTCTGCTACTTGATCCAACCATTCTCTAACGATTTCTTTTGAATAGGTCATTTGTTTTCCTCACACTTGTCGATTCTTTCCTATTCAGTATAAAAGATTTCAAAGGGGAAATACATACGCAAATTATAGCCCTTTTTCTACAAACTTTTCTAGTTTTGAAAAAGACTTTCCCATTTGAGTGGCTTCTGCTAAAATAAAGAAAGAAAAGGTCTTGAAGACTCTAGTATGAAACAGGAGGTCCCGCATGAAGACCGATATTACTCGCATTGATACCCGCTTAGGAACAGACAATCACTCAGCTTATTCTAACGGCAACACCCTCCCTTACACAGGAGTTCCTTTTGGGATGAATTATTTTCTCCCACAGACGACACATGAACAGGGTGCTTGGTTTTTCAACCCCAACCTTCCAATCTTTCAAGGCATTCGCTTGACCCATCAGCCTAGCCCTTGGATTGGGGATTTTTCTTGGTGTCTCCTTACCCCACTAACAGACATCCCGAGTCAAGAAGACCTCTATTTTAGACAGAGCAGTTACCGGATCCAAGAAGCTATCTTTCAGCCCCATTATTTAGCCCTCACCTCAGAGCGCTATCAAATCCACTCAGAGGTGACGCCAAGCCTTTATGGATCCTTCCTTCGCTTTAAAGGGCCATCTACACTAGCGCTTGCCTTGCACTGTCCCAATGGACTAACTGAGGTGAAATTCGGAGAAACGGATCTTCACTTCCACATCTTGGACCAAATCATACAGACCAACAAGACTTTCCTTTCTATCTTCATTTCGAATTTGACCACCCTATCACCCGAACTCACTGGCTGGGTCAAGATTTAATCCTAGAGTTTGACAGCCCCACGCTGGAAACTCGATTAGGCACTTCCTTTATTAACTCTGAGTTGGCCAAATCTCACCTCCCTAAAGCTAGCTTTGAAGATATAAAAGAAGAAGCCAGCCACCAGTGGCAAGAGCTAATGGACCGATTTGAAATTTTAGATACAGGTGGAGAGGATCGAACCTTTTTCGATCACTGTCTTTACCGTAGTCTGCTCTTTCCTCAGACTTGTTATGAAGTGACCCCTGAGGGGAAAGCAGTCCATCGCGACTTCGCTCACAACCGCATTCAAGAAGGAAAATACTTCACTAGTTTGGGCTTCTGGGACCTCTTCCGGACCACCTTCCCTCTCTATAGCCTAGTCTATCCCGAGCTCTATCAGGAATTTCTCGAAGGCTTCCTCAGCCATTACCGGGATACCGGTTTCCTCCCTAAATGGCTAGCGCCGGACGAAAGAGGCATGATGCCTGGAACCCTCATTGACGGAGTCATTGCAGATGCTATTCAGAAAAGCCTAGCCCCCGACCTCCACACGGAGCTTTTTGAAGCCATGTTGGATACAGCTAGGAAAGAGGATCCAGATGGTCATTATGGTCGACGAGGAGCTAAAGAATATCAGGAGTTAGGCTATCTATCCACCGACTATCACGAAAGCGTGAGTCACACCATTGACTTCTCCTATAGCGACTTTTGTATTGCCCAAACAGCACAGCTACTTGGCAAGGAAGAGTTGGCCAAAGAATATGCCCAGTCTAGTCTTTCCTATCGAACCCTCTTTGATCCAGAAACAGGTTATATTCGGGCCAAAGATAAGAAAGGTCATTTTAGACCAGACTTCTCGCCCATCAGTTGGGGACGCGACTATGCAGAGTGCTCTGCCATTCAGGCAACCTTAGGCGCCCTTCACGACATCGAGGGCCTCAAGCAACTTTTTGGTGGAGAAGAAGGCTTCACCCACTATTTAACTCGACTAGCCACTCAAGCACCGCATTATGAGGTGACGGGCTATGGCTACGAAATTCATGAAATGAGTGAGATGGCCCAAGCTCCTTTTGGGCAAATTGCCATTTCAAACCAACCGAGTTTCACATCCCCTATCTCTTTCGCTATAGCCAACACCCGGAATACACTAGCGTCCTGATCCAAGCCCTTCGCAAAGAAGCCTTCCAGCCAAGCTTCCAAGCCTATCCAGGAGATGAAGATAATGGCAGTCTATCTTCTTGGTATATCTGGTCGGTTTTGGGACTCTATCCGACTTGTCCAGGCAAGCCAGTCTATGACCTAGGGATTCCCCTCTTCAAACACTTGCGCCTCTATCTCCCTCAAGAGAAAAAATGGCTGCATATCCATAGCACAGCCCACACAGCCCAGGCACACTTTCTTCAAGATGTTTCCCTTGATGGAAAAAGAATCGACAGAGTGAGGCACCAGGACCTCTTAAAAGCAGAGAAGTTAGACTTCCACCTTTCTTGGCTCCCTAAAATCTAAAAAAGAATGAAGAGTAGGACACTCTTCATTCTTTTTCATTACACCTATACTAGCTAGTCCCCGACCTTATAGAGGAAAGAACCTTGTTCCGTAAAACTGTACATTCCAGTTCCGGTCCAGAGACGGTCCTTGCTAGCATCAGAATCATCATGGAAGACGACCTCTCCATTTTCGTCCGTTTGATCATCAATCGTAAGCCCAGCAGGGATGAATTCCATCAGAAATCCACCTGTGATTCCTCCGTAGACTCCTCCTGAAACAGTCCCATAATCCGTCAAGGAGAGACCGTAAGACTCATATTCGTTAGAGACCAAACCATTTTGATCAAAGACTAGTTTATTTCCCTTATCATCTTGCCAGACACCAGCTACACTACTATAATCCCCTTGAGCGATTGCTTCAATATCCATCTTTGTTTTTTCTTTCTTATCACTAGAGCTCTCAACTTTCTTTGTTTCACTAGTAGCTGCGCTATCCTTCGATTGACGAACTGTACTTTCTTTACTTTCAGATCCTGTCTCCTGCTTTTTATCACCACAGGCTCCAAGGAAAAACAGTAGAGCAGAAAGCAACAATAGCAAACGATACTTTTTCATCATGAATCTCCCCACATTCAATCTATTCTATAAGCCTTATTTTATCCTTTTTCTAGCAAATTGACAAGTTTCTGTTACTATCAAAAAAGGAACCAGCTGGTTCCTTCTCTATTTGATTAATGGGCTAACATTTCCTGTGCAATTTCAAATCCTGTCAAGTCACTTGGGTAATAAGTAGGCCAATTTTCTAATTCCTTATAAAGAGCCTCTTGACTTTCCCCACCGAAGAAAATGTGGAAGTGAGCTGCCTTATTAGGAGCAATTTGGTGGTCACTGAATTGAACATACTTGAATTCACCCGCATTTGGATCAGTTGCTTCAAAAAGATAACGCACTCCACGATTCCCTTTTGTATAGGTTAGTGTATGCTTCCCAGCATAGCGGTATTCGAACTTCTTCTCTTCGCCATTCTTATAGAAGGTCATGGTTTGTCTGTAATGACAATCCGTTCGACATCTGTTTTATAACCTGTGGTGTAGTAGGCTTTATACTCCTCAGCTGTTTTGGACTTAGTTAATTTGGCTTTGTAGTCAAAGACTTGATCCAAGGTTCCATTTTCTAAATAAGGATACACAGACTGCCAGTCTCCCGCATAGTCTGAAAGAGTTCGGTCCTTAATAGCACTGTCTTCAAAGTAGCCATTGGCTACTGTTTTGGTGTCTTCTTCCTCTTCTGGAGCGATTTCTTTTCCGGCTTGAGTCGTTGTTAACTCCAAAGATTTGAGGTTGGCTCCCATGATAGAGATGTAGTCTTCCCCATCTTTCATCTGCTCATCTGTCAAGCTCTCTAATGGATTCAAAACAGCTAGATCCACACCGGTTTCAGCAGATAAGGTTTTCGATAAGGATTTAGAAGCATTTTCTTCAAAGTAGATGACCTTGATGTCGTTCTTCTTGATATACTCTGTCAATTCACTCAAACGAGTCGCAGACGGTTCACTATCTGGTGACAAACCTGAAATAGAGACTTGATTCAAGCCATAATCCAAGGCCAAATAACGGAAAGCTGCGTGTTGAGTGACAAAATTTTTCTGTTTCGCTGCAGATAAGCTCTTCGTATAACTGTCATCCAATTTTTTCAACTTAGCAATATAGGCATCCGCATTTGCTGTAAAACTAGCCTTTTTATCCGGGTACTGTTTCACCAGTTGATCACGAATCGTTTCCACCATTTTAATGGCTCTCTGTGGAGAAAGCCAGACATGGGGATCGTACTCATGATGGTGTTCTTCCCCTCCCTCATGGTCATGCTCTTCTTCACCACCTGGTAAAAGAAGCATATTCTCCGTCGCTTTGACAACCTTTGTTTTCTTGCCATCCATTGATTTCAACAACTGAGGTACCCAAGTTTCCATGTTCTCGTTCTCATAGACAAAGACATCTGACTCTTGGATTTTTGCGCGACCCTTGGCAGACAATTCAAAATCATGGGGTTCCGAACCAGAGCCAATCAAGAGCTCCACATCTCCCTCGTCTCCAACGACTTGCTTAGTAAATTCATAGACAGGATAGAAAGTCGTCATGACTTTCAATTTCCCTGACTGATTTTGACCACCACTACAAGCTACTAAAAGAAGACTACAAAAGGCTAACACGAGCCATACAAGTTTTTTCATAAGATCACCTATTTTCTAAATTTAACAAAAAGATTTGAGAGCAAAAAGAAGGATACAAATAAGAGGGTAATGGTCGCACTAACCGGTGTATCCGGGTAATAAGAAAGAATGAGACCACTGACCATCCCCACAAAACCAATGACCACTGCCAGAAGCATAACCGAACGGAAGGTCTTTCCTAGCTTTAAAGCAATACTAGCTGGTAAGACCATAATAGTAGATACCAACAAGGAACCTGCAGCCGGAATCATCAAGGCAATAGCCACCCCTGTCACAATATTAAACAAGATAGACATGAGACGCACGGGTAAACCATCTACATAAGCTGTATCCTCATCAAATGTAAGGATATACATGGGACGAATAAAGAGAATCGTTAAAACTAAACAATGGCTGCAATGATAAACAAAGCAAGCACTTGCTCATCCGTAATGGTCAAGGTAGAGCCAAATAGGTACTGGTCCAAACTCATGGAACTTTTACCGCCACCCTTCATGATCACCAAAGCCAAGGCTAAGCCGGTCGACATGAGAATCGCTGTCCCAATTTCCATAAAATCTTTATAGACTGTTCGTAAGTACTCTAGAAATACAGCAGCTATGATGACCACAATGACTGTAGAAATAGTTGGAGAGAAACCAAGGAAGAGGCCAAAAGCAACCCCTGATAGAGAGACGTGGCTCAGTGTATCACTCATTAAGCTCTGACGACGCAAAATCAAAAATACACCTAAGATAGGGGAGAAGAGACTCATGGCAACCATCGCCAACAAGGCCCGTTGCATAAAATCATACTGAAAGAGACTAAGCACGGTCCTCACCTCCATCTTTCTCATGAACATTAAAGCAACGCCATGGAGAGTTTTGTTTTCTCACCAGGTGAATATTACGATCCGCGTAATGACTCACCTCTTCAGGATCATGCGTAATCATCAAAACAGCCTTCCCATGGTGATGGGCGCTGTGGTGCATCAATTCATAAAATTCATCCTTACTACCAGCATCCATACCAGTAGTCGGTTCATCCAACACAAAAATATCTGGATCTGACGCAAACATTCTTGCAATGACAGCCCGTTGCTTCTGACCACCTGATAGAGCCCCTAAAGGTTTATCTCGATGCTCTAACATTCCAACAGCCGTTAAACTAACTAAAATATGTTCCTCATCATGATGATTCAAGCGACGAAACCATCCTTTGCGAGGATAACGACCTGATTTAACAAACTCATAAACAGAACTGGGAAAACCTGCATTGAAGCTAGCAATCTGTTGCGGAAGATAGGCAATACGTAATTTCTTTCCAGCTACATTCTCCTTGGAAATTTCAACAGTACCCATCTTAGGTTTCAAAATACCAAGACTTGCCTTAATCAAAGTAGATTTGGCTGCACCATTCTCACCAGTCAGCGTCACAAATTCACCACTATCCAAGTAGTAATTAACTCCTTCAAGAACAGGCTCACGATCATAATAAAAAGAAAGATCTTTAACAGTAATATAACGCATTAACGAAGATCCTCCAATAAGCGCGATAAAAATTTAGAAATAACCATTTGTTCTTCTTGAGAGAATTCACTCAAAACTTGATTATACACAGCCAAAGTATGATCATGATGATGAGAATGCTCTTCAGCAACCGGACGTCCTAAATCTGTTAACCGGTACAAAACGATCCGAGCGTCTTTATCATCTTTCAAAGCTTCAAGCATCCCAAAAGAAAGTAATTGTTTAACAGCCTTAGTAACAGCGGCTTGACTAACATTCAGCAATTTAGCAAGCTCAGAATTAGAATAATTATTCTTTGATAATAACATTAAAATGTGTTCTTGCGTATTGGTTAACGAAAAACCACTAGTACAAGAACCTATCAATACTTCATGCTGATTCTCAGAAATAAGTAAGATAGAATTCAAAAACTCATCTATCTGATTAGCAACCTTCATAGGAACTTCCTTTCTATTAACCAGTAAATACTTTACCGGTTAATTATAACACAGTAAAGGAAAATAGTCAAAGTGTTTTCAGAAAACAATAAAAACAATTTTTAGTAACTAATAGGTAACTCAACGTTAAAAAATTAAAAGAATAAAAGAAAAAGACAAGGTCCGAAAACCTTGTCTTTAATACTATACCGGCGGCCGGGGTCGAACCGGCACGTCCTTGCGGACACTGGATTTTGAGTCTAATATTATTAGTTTTAAATCTCAGAAATATTGATTTTATAAGCTTTTTTTCCATAATATTTTTTAAAACTTAGTATCACTTCCAAAGTTTAGATACTTTTTAGTAACTATAAAATGCTAGAAAGTATACTCCTTATTAAAAAGAGTTTTGGACTAGTTTTGTGCAATTTTATTACCCATATCCGTAATAAGAGAGGCTAAATTAATTGCCTTTAATGATTGTAGAAATTGGTTGTGAATATCATTAGACACATAACCAGCTAGCAAAATATGCTCAGCCATGTCATATTGCTTAATCAAGAGAATCTTATCATGTTTTTCATTAAATAAAATCGCACTAATTGCTGTATTAAAGACTGGAAAACGAAAACTCGCACATTGTGAACAATAAGGAATATCTCCCTCATCTTTTAAAAATTTTTTCTCCAAAGGATGCCCACATTCGGGACAACAAGTCATTGTTTTGTCAAATATAGAAACCTCTTTTTTAAAGTTCTTAAAAGTAATTTTACCAGTAAAATCGAGACCACGCAAGACATTGAAATAAATCAAGACTTTTTTTAAAATTTATCTTATGATATACTAAACTTATCAGCTATTGGTTCTGAAAAAGTGTCTGCCACAGTTTTACTACAAATTCTCATGACTTGTGCCAAGATTTATAAAAAACGGATAGCTATAATAGCTCTTAGAGCAAAAACATGACATATAGGAGGTTAAAGACATGTCATACTTTTATCTTTTTATCGCCATTGTAGGAGAGATATTGGGAACTAACCTTTTGAAATTATCAGACGGTTTTACAAAGCCTATTCCAACCGTTTCTGCCCTACTTAGCTATGGCGTTTGTTTCTATTTCCTCTCACTAGCAATGCAAAAAATTCCTTTAGGAATAGCTTATGCAACATGGTCAGCTGTCGGTTTAGTTTTGACAGCCTCTATCGCAGTAATGATTTTCAAAGAAACACTAAATGTTTATAGCATTATCGGTTTAATTTTGATTATCATTGGTGTTGTCATGGTTAACTTATTAGGAAATGCAGGACATTAATAAAACCGGCTCTATACTATTTGTAGTGGGTAAATCCCCTATGGATATTATGGAGCCTATTTTGTTGTAGAAAAAAAGTTCCATAAGAACTATAATGAAAAGCTAGAATTCTGTCAATATTTTTGGACACATTTTTGGGAGGGAATTTTTGAAGACTAGCGTCCTCCTAATTTTTCCCAATAAGTTTTAACTTCTTCAAAAATCTTATTCAAAAGTTCTGCATCTTTTTCTGACAACTGATTTTTTTCTATAACTCTATCTTTTAGTTCTGTTGCCTTTATTTTATTTCTTGCCACCGAAACTGCTATTGAATGTTTCAAAATATCAAACTCATCCTTTGAAAAGTTTGCAATATTGGTAAGATCTAATTGTTCTAGAGGTAAACTACTGATAATTGAATAAGGTTTTTGTCCCAGCAAATAATCTGTAGTAGTCCCAAAGATATTTGCTAATTTCACAACGAATTCTAATCCTGGTTCTAACGTTCCATTCTCCCACCGAGAATATGTCCCTTGTTGAACTCCAATTAATTCCGATATTTGTACTTGAGTTAACTTTTTTTGATTTTTCTGAGAGTTTTTTTAACCTCTCTGAAAAATTTATAATCCTCTGTATACATAATTCTCCTATAGATATTCTTATTCGTATATTTTAGCTTGACAAAATATTCTAAACGGTATAAAATAGAATTATTCCATAAGGAATATTTATTTTGAGATTGAATATTCCATTGAGAATATTATAGCATAAAAGGAGGTAAAAGCGTATGTAACTAGTAGTCGATTTAAAAAATTTTAATAAAGGAGGTAGGATTCGACAAAATAAAAAATCTTGAAACAAATGTGCCGTTCGTTCCAAGATCAAAACATATTATGTAACAATTATACCACAGAAAACTCTTCAGTTGCACAAGAAAATTTCGGAGGTTTCACAAAAAGATGACCAATAAAGAGTTAGTCAATCAAATTTCTGGCCTAAACTCTACCTCTACTCTTAAAAATTGGATTCAACTGATTAGAGAGATAAGTGGCAAGGAATTTAAGAAAATTAAAATTCCTATCAGTAGAAATCCAAGAACTCATCAATTAAGTTATACAGTTGCCTATGACTTTACAGACGAAGACCTTAGACAATTTCAAAAGTTAGCTAACCTAAAACTTGAAATAGGTCTCAAAGAGGCTATACAAGCCGTATTTGGGAGTCTAGCAGATAATGAGCAAGAATCCCTAAACCAAGTAATAGATGAGCTCTACGATGAACTGAGCGCCTTGAAACAGGAATTTAAACGAGAAATACGACTGATAAAAATTGAGAATTCCAACCTAAAAAAGAAAATCCAAGATATTGAAGAGTCGATGCAAACCGGCTTACTAGGGTTTGTTAACAAGAGGTCAAAAAATAGGTTCGGCTAATAGCGAGTTTTCGGCTGAGCCATGAGGCAGAAAGCCGAAAATGAGCGTAGATGCGGACGGACCATTTTTGACCGATAGGGTGTGTAGTAACACCACCCTCTGCAAGTTAGGTGTACCATCGAAAGAATTCAGTATTTCCAAGGGTTTCGGAGATTTTAAGGGTGGCAAAATTAAGCAAAAAGTTGAATCAAAATCTATGGCAAAAAATGAACATTTACGTTCTGTATTTGACTGGATTCAAATTCAGTTTGATAAGACTGAATTTTCGCCAAGAGAAATAATCGAAGACATTCTATTTCTTGACTATGACCTATTTATTGAGAATAAAGGGAGCCTTAAATACTATAACTGTGATAGCCAGCTTCATTATGGGAATATCCGTATCTACTATGGAGCGAAAGAGTCGTCCTACATGCTTGTCATGTCAGGACAGGCACTCGAGTTCTATAGAGATATGGTATTAGATCCAAATAGTCTGTCCGAAAGACAGTTTTTGAACAACCTCTACTACAATTACAATCATTTTTCAGTAAGACGAATTGATATTGCAATAGATGATTTTAATGAAACACCCTATTTCACTCCTAATCAGCTTCTAAAGATTTGTCAGAAGAAACGCTTTATATATGGAAAAAGCACCTACTACAATACCTACGGAGATGAAACAATCGGCCAGACCTTATATTTGAGAAAACCCAATGATGACGAAAGACTTAGAATTTACGATAAACGCTTAGAACGAGCTGAGAAGCTCGGTATCAGCAAGCGGTATATAGAAAATTGGATAAGAACTGAGTTAGAACTTAGGAAAGAAAAAGCTCACTACTTCATTCAAGAATGGTTGCATTCAGAAATAGATCTTCTCAACTTTACCAAGGGATATCTCAAAGAAAAAGTGAGGTTCTATAGTGATAGCTATTTCTCAAAACCTTTGAGATCTTGGGAAAAGTTTTTAGGCCATTCAAAACCCGTCTCTATCATTATTTCAAAATCAAAAACAGAACTAGAACAAAAATTAGAATGGTTTACCTATAAAGGTTCAGGAGCTATTCTAAAAGCGTATAAATTTCTATACGACAATAACTTACTGCATGAGTATGAGAAAGCTAACTATCTCGCACTCAACAATATGGAATATCCACCAGATTTAGCAAGTGGATTAATAGAAAGAGCAATACTCTTTAAACGAGAGGATTTGATCCCTACAATCAAAGAAAATATTAAAAGGAGAAATTAACTATGGCAAAAATGCTTTCACAAAATGACTGGAATTTTAATAACATTGGAACAAAATTTGAATTGGATGAAGTCATTCCAAAATTTGAAACGGAAGTCCGAGCAGATGCAAACGGAGAAATTATCAAAAACCGAGATGGTAGCGAAAGACGTTTTAATACCGATAAAATCATTGGTTGGAAATACAATGTAACAATCAAGGATGGACAATTCAAAAAGAAATCAACCCAAGTCTCAGTAGACAATCCAGATGCCTTGGTTGATAATGACTATATCCAAGCAATGGATGAAGTACCAGTTACATTTGACAATTTACAAGCTACTATGATTAGCACGACAATGTATTACAAGGCTGATGCTATCCATTTAGTAGATGTAAAACAAAAATAAGTAAAATACAAGGGGAGTTAATCCTCCCCTTAGTTAATCTAATTAGAAAAGGAGATCACATGATTAAAACTGTAACAAAAGATGACCTTATCGAACTTGGATTTGCTCCAGGAACTGCAAGAAAGATTATCCATACCGGCAAATTACTATTAGTGAATCGTGGTTTTAACATCTACGATAACAAACGGATTGGTACAATTCCAGCCAGTGTCGCAGAAGAACTATTAGGAATTGAACTCCAGAAAGAAGCGTAGCTTATGGCTTTACGTAAAAGTAGAGACGGAACTTGGATTGTCGATGTTTCCAATGGTATAAATCCAATATCTCTAAAACAACGTAGAATTGTAAGAAAAGGATTCAAAACTAAAAAAGAAGCATTGGAGGCCGAACAATACTTACGAAGTGTCGAACTTAAAGAAAAAAGTTTCAACTCAAAAATATCAATTGATATCCTTTATGATCTCTTAAAAGAAGAGGATAAAATAAACAACAGAAAACAAAGCTATATAGATACACAAGAAAACAACTATAACAGGCATATAAAAAACTATTTTGAAAAAGTTAATGATGTAGCTAAATTAACTTATGAAGATATCTATCAATTCAGAGAACATCTAAGAGATAAAAATGCTCAAAACTCGGAAAAGAAGCTAAGTCCAAATACTATTAATAAAATTATAATTTTACTAAAGAAAATTCTGGATGTTGGATTAAGAAAGGGATTTTACAAGGAACATCCTGTAGGAATGCTAAAAAAATTACCAATAGAAAAAGCAAAATTAAATTTCTGGACAATAAAAGAATTCAAGCACTTCTTAACACTATTTAACAACGATGAATACAATATCAAATTACTATTCACAGTTCTATTTTTTACTGGTCTAAGACTGGGAGAAGCTCTTGCTCTAACGTGGAAGGATATAGAGTTTTCAACAAATACAATCCATGTAAGTAAATCAGTATACGTTAAAAAAGGTGAAGAACACATTAGTAGTACAAAGACAAAAGCTGGAACCCGAAGAATCATCATGAACGCCAAACTAGTGGAGACACTAGAAGACTGGAAACAGATACAGCATGAGAGATTGAAAGAATTTACAACTAACCTAGATGATCTACAGATATTTCAAAATAGCCCTATTACAATAACTAAAGATTCAATCGAAAAACAATATAAAAAAATATTGCAAAGAAATAGCACTTTAAAAAAGATAAGAATTCATGACTTTAGGCATTCACATGCTTCACTACTAATAAATCAAGGAGAAGATTATCTTGTCGTAAAAGAAAGATTAGGTCATGCATCTATAACTACAACAATAGATACTTACTCTCATTTATATCCAAGTAAACAAAAGAAATTAGCGGATAAATTAGATGATTTGTTATAGAATTAGTAATTTTTAGTAACTCAGCATCAAAAATTCAACGAATAAAAGAAAAAGACAAGGTACGAAAACCTTGTCTTTAATACTATACCGGCGGCCGGGGTCGAACCGGCACGTCCTTGCGGACACTGGATTTTGAGTCCAGCGCGTCTGCCAATTCCGCCACGCCGGCAAAGTATAACTGGGGTAGCTGGATTCGAACCAACGCATGAGGGAGTCAAAGTCCCTTGCCTTACCGCTTGGCTATACCCCAATAATATAAAATAGGCGAGTGATGGGGATCGAACCCACGCATGCCAGAGCCACAATCTGGTGTGTTAACCACTTCACCACACCCGCCATATTCTTATACACGGGCAGTAGGAATTGAACCCACACTGAAGGTTTTGGAGACCTTAGTTCTACCTTTAAACTATGCCCGTAAAGGATGGAAGGGGAAGGATTCGAACCCCCGAACCCGAAGGAGCGGATTTACAGTCCGCCGCGTTTAGCCTCTTCGCTACCCTTCCGAAATTATTAAATTATGGCGCGAGACGGAATCGAACCGCCGACACATGGAGCTTCAATCCATTGCTCTACCAACTGAGCTACCGAGCCAAAATTGCGGGAGCAGGATTTGAACCTACGACCTTCGGGTTATGAGCCCGACGAGCTACCGAGCTGCTCCATCCCGCGCTACTATTAAGGAGGATGTGGGATTCGAACCCACGCACGCTTTTACACGCCTGACGGTTTTCAAGACCGTTCCCTTCAGCCGGACTTGGGTAATCCTCCAATATAATATAGTCCGTACGGGATTCGAACCCGTGTTACCGCCGTGAAAAGGCGGTGTCTTAACCCCTTGACCAACGGACCATAATTTATAAAATGGGCACGAGTGGACTCGAACCACCGACCTCACGCTTATCAGGCGTGCGCTCTAACCACCTGAGCTACGCGCCCAAGTTCGAAAACTTGGTAATGAACAACTGTTCAAAGCGGGTGACGAGAATCGAACTCGCGACAACAGCTTGGAAGGCTGTAGTTTTACCACTAAACTACACCCGCTTAAAAAATGGGAGTTAACGGGATCGAACCGCTGACCCTCTGCTTGTAAGGCAGATGCTCTCCCAGCTGAGCTAAACTCCCAAATGAGCCTAGATTCCTCTAGACTCAACCTTGCTAAGCGACTACCATATCTCACAGGGGGCAACCCCCAACTACTTCCGGCGTTCTAGGGCTTAACTGCTGTGTTCGGCATGGGTACAGGTGTATCTCCTAGGCTATCGTCACTTAACTCTGAATGATGAACATTCAAAATTGAATACCTATATTCTAACAAAATTTAAACCAGCTGTAAATATCCTCAGTTACTTTTTGGATAAGTCCTCGAGCTATTAGTATTAGTCCGCTCCATTGCTCACACAACTTCCACTCCTAACCTATCTACCTGATCTTCTCTCAGGGCTCTTACTAACATATTGTTATGGGAAATCTCATCTTGAGGTGGGTTTCACACTTAGATGCTTTCAGCGTTTATCCCTTCCCCTACATAGCTACCCAGCGATGCCTCTGGCGAGACAACTGGTACACCAGCGGTAAGTCCACTCTGGTCCTCTCGTACTAGGAGCAGATCCTCTCAAATTTCCTACGCCCGCGACGGATAGGGACCGAACTGTCTCACGACGTTCTGAACCCAGCTCGCGTGCCGCTTTAATGGGCGAACAGCCCAACCCTTGGGACCGACTACAGCCCCAGGATGCGACGAGCCGACATCGAGGTGCCAAACCTCCCCGTCGATGTGAACTCTTGGGGGAGATAAGCCTGTTATCCCCAGGGTAGCTTTTATCCGTTGAGCGATGGCCCTTCCATACGGAACCACCGGATCACTAAGCCCGACTTTTCGTCCCTGCTCGAGTTGTAGCTCTCGCAGTCAAGCTCCCTTATACCTTTACACTCTGCGAATGATTTCCAACCATTCTGAGGGAACCTTTGGGCGCCTCCGTTACCTTTTTAGGAGGCGACCGCCCCAGTCAAACTGCCCGTCAGACACTGTCTCCGATAGGGATCACCTATCCGGGTTAGAGTGGCCATAACACAAGGGTAGTATCCCAACAGCGCCTCCATCGAAACTGGCGTCCCGATCTCTATGGCTCCTACCTATCCTGTACATGTGGCACAGACACTCAATATCAAACTGCAGTAAAGCTCCATGGGGTCTTTCCGTCCTGTCGCGGGTAACCTGCATCTTCACAGGTACTAAAATTTCACCGAGTCTCTCGTTGAGACAGTGCCCAAATCATTACGCCTTTCGTGCGGGTCGGAACTTACCCGACAAGGAATTTCGCTACCTTAGGACCGTTATAGTTACGGCCGCCGTTTACTGGGGCTTCAATTCATACCTTCGCTTACGCTAAGCACTCCTCTTAACCTTCCAGCACCGGGCAGGCGTCACCCCCTATACATCATCTTACGATTTAGCAGAGAGCTGTGTTTTTGATAAACAGTTGCTTGGGCCTATTCACTGCGGCTGACATCAGTCAGCACCCCTTCTCCCGAAGTTACGGGGTCATTTTGCCGAGTTCCTTAACGAGAGTTCTCTCGCTCACCTGAGGCTACTCGCCTCGACTACCTGTGTCGGTTTGCGGTACGGGTAGAGTATGTTTAACGCTAGAAGCTTTTCTTGGCAGTGTGACATCACTAACTTCGCTACTAAACTTCGCTCCCCATCACAGCTCAATGTTATAGAACTAAGCATTTAACTCAATTCACACCTCACTGCTTAGACGTGCACTTCCAATCGCACGCTTTAGTTAGCCTACTGCGTCCCTCCATCACTACATACTCTAGTACAGGAATATCAACCTGTTGGCCATCGGATACACCTTTCGGTCTCTCCTTAGGTCCCGACTAACCCAGGGCGGACGAGCCTTCCCCTGGAAACCTTAGTCTTACGGTGGACAGGATTCTCACCTGTCTTTCGCTACTCATACCGGCATTCTCACTTCTATGCGTTCCAGCACTCCTCACGGTATACCTTCTTCACACATAGAACGCTCTCCTACCATACCTATAAAAGGTATCCACAGCTTCGGTAAATTGTTTTTAGCCCCGGTACATTTTTCGGCGCAGGGTCACTCGACTAGTGAGCTATTACGCACTCTTTGAATGAATAGCTGCTTCTAAGCTAACATCCTAGTTGTCTGTGCAACCCCACATCCTTTTTCCACTTAACAATTATTTTTGGGACCTTAGCTGGTGGTCTGGGCTGTTTCCCTTTCGACTACGGATCTTAGCACTCGCAGTCTGACTGCCGACCATAATTCATTGGCATTCGGAGTTTATCTGAGATTGGTAATCCGGGATGGACCCCTCACCCAAACAGTGCTCTACCTCCAAGAATCTTAATGTCGACGCTAGCCCTAAAGCTATTTCGGAGAGAACCAGCTATCTCCAAGTTCGTTTGGAATTTCTCCGCTACCCACAAGTCATCCAAGCACTTTTCAACGTGCCCTGGTTCGGTCCTCCAGTGCGTTTTACCGCACCTTCAACCTGCTCATGGGTAGGTCACATGGTTTCGGGTCTACGACATAATACTAAAACGCCCTATTCAGACTCGGTTTCCCTACGGCTCCGTCTCTTCAACTTAACCTCGCATCATATCGTAACTCGCCGGTTCATTCTACAAAAGGCACGCTCTCACCCATTAACGGGCTCGAACTTGTTGTAGGCACACGGTTTCAGGTTCTATTTCACTCCCCTCCCGGGGTGCTTTTCACCTTTCCCTCACGGTACTGGTTCACTATCGGTCACTAGGGAGTATTTAGGGTTGGGAGATGGTCCTCCCAGATTCCGACGAGATTCCACGTGTCTCGCCGTACTCAGGATACTGCTAGGTATAAAGACTATTTAAATACGAGGCTATTACTCTCTTTGGCCTACCTTCCCAGGTAGTTCTTCTATAATCTTTAAGTCCACATCGCAGTCCTACAACCCCGAAGAGTAAACTCTTCGGTTTGCCCTCCTGCCGTTTCGCTCGCCGCTACTAAGGCAATCGCTTTTGCTTTCTCTTCCTGCAGCTACTTAGATGTTTCAGTTCACTGCGTCTTCCTCCTCATATCCTTAACAGATATGGGTAACAGGCATTACCTGTTGGGTTCCCCCATTCGGACATCCCCGGATCTAAGCTTACTTACAGCTCCCCGAGGCATTTCGTCGTTTGTCACGTCCTTCTTCGGCTCCTAGTGCCAAGGCATCCACCGTGCGCCCTTATTAACTTAACCTTATTAACCTAATTTTTTCAAAATTAGAAAACTCATTAAATATTCACAGCGTTTTCGGTTTATTTTCTTGTTACTATTTGATATAGATATTCAATTTTCAATGTTCATCCTTGGTGATCTCTCACCAATGGAGCCTAGCGGGATCGAACCGCTGACCTCCTGCGTGCAAAGCAGGCGCTCTCCCAGCTGAGCTAAGGCCCCACAAGACCTCTCAAAACTAAACATGACGAACGTGCAGGTTTCCTTATCCTTAGAAAGGAGGTGATCCAGCCGCACCTTCCGATACGGCTACCTTGTTACGACTTCACCCCAATCATCTATCCCACCTTAGGCGGCTGGCTCCTAAAAGGTTACCTCACCGACTTCGGGTGTTACAAACTCTCGTGGTGTGACGGGCGGTGTGTACAAGGCCCGGGAACGTATTCACCGCGGCGTGCTGATCCGCGATTACTAGCGATTCCGACTTCATGTAGGCGAGTTGCAGCCTACAATCCGAACTGAGACTGGCTTTAAGAGATTAGCTTGCCGTCACCGACTTGCGACTCGTTGTACCAGCCATTGTAGCACGTGTGTAGCCCAGGTCATAAGGGGCATGATGATTTGACGTCATCCCCACCTTCCTCCGGTTTATTACCGGCAGTCTCGCTAGAGTGCCCAACTGAATGATGGCAACTAACAATAGGGGTTGCGCTCGTTGCGGGACTTAACCCAACATCTCACGACACGAGCTGACGACAACCATGCACCACCTGTCACCTCTGTCCCGAAGGAAAGCTCTATCTCTAGAGCGGTCAGAGGGATGTCAAGACCTGGTAAGGTTCTTCGCGTTGCTTCGAATTAAACCACATGCTCCACCGCTTGTGCGGGCCCCCGTCAATTCCTTTGAGTTTCAACCTTGCGGTCGTACTCCCCAGGCGGAGTGCTTAATGCGTTAGCTGCGGCACTGAGTCCCGGAAAGGACCCAACACCTAGCACTCATCGTTTACGGCGTGGACTACCAGGGTATCTAATCCTGTTTGCTCCCCACGCTTTCGAGCCTCAGCGTCAGTTACAGACCAGAGAGCCGCTTTCGCCACCGGTGTTCCTCCATATATCTACGCATTTCACCGCTACACATGGAATTCCACTCTCCCCCTTCTGCACTCAAGTTAAACAGTTTCCAAAGCGTACTATGGTTAAGCCACAGCCTTTAACTTCAGACTTATCTAACCGCCTGCGCTCGCTTTACGCCCAATAAATCCGGATAACGCTCGGGACCTACGTATTACCGCGGCTGCTGGCACGTAGTTAGCCGTCCCTTTCTGGTAAGATACCGTCACAGTGTGAACTTTCCACTCTCACACTCGTTCTTCTCTTACAACAGAGCTTTACGATCCGAAAACCTTCTTCACTCACGCGGCGTTGCTCGGTCAGACTTCCGTCCATTGCCGAAGATTCCCTACTGCTGCCTCCCGTAGGAGTCTGGGCCGTGTCTCAGTCCCAGTGTGGCCGATCACCCTCTCAGGTCGGCTATGTATCGTCGCCTTGGTGAGCCGTTACCTCACCAACTAGCTAATACAACGCAGGTCCATCTGGTAGTGGTGCATTTGCACCTTTTAAACAGCTGTCATGCAACAACTGTTGTTATGCGGTATTAGCTATCGTTTCCAATAGTTATCCCCCGCTACCAGGCAGGTTACCTACGCGTTACTCACCCGTTCGCAACTCATCCGGAAAGAGCAAGCTCCTTCCTTCAGCGTTCTACTTGCATGTATTAGGCACGCCGCCAGCGTTCATCCTGAGCCAGGATCAAACTCTCATTAAAATAATTGTTTGTCTAAACTCATTCTGTCACTGACAGATTTATTGTTTTTTCATTGTTCAGTACTATAACCTTAGTTATAGTGCCCTGCACATTGGTTCGTCTTGTTCAGTTTTCAAAGGTCTTTGTCGCTCTCGCGCGACAACTATATTAGTATATCACGCATCGCTCGTCTTGTCAATAACTTTTTTCTATTTTTTTTATTTTTTTAACAAATTAGAAAAAACGCTTGATATATCAGCGTTCTTCTAATTCTTCAATTATTGACTCAAGATACCATTCTTCACCTTTTTCTCTTTTTATCAACCCATTTTTTGCAATTTCTAATAGATCCTTTGAAAAGTGTTTGATTTTGATTACCTCTTTACTTGATAATGTTTTTTTAGAATACTGTTTTCTTAATTCTTTAGGGTTTTCTTTTTGAAAATCAAAATAAGGATTGTTTTTTAGGTAAGCATCTAATTGACGATTATTTTCATAAAGGCCAACATGAAAAGCTATTGGAGTGAAAGTCCGACTTAAGGGTTGAGTGCAAGTGCTCCTAAATTCAATCGTCCCTCTTGTTGTTAAGTCTTGAAAATGGTAGCTTCTATGATTTTGAAAATCATCTTCTTTCGGTTGTATTTCTTTACTGGAACCATCTAACCGATAAGCTAAAATTTTATCTTGCTTTAGGTATTCTTTGGCTCTGATTGGTTTAAAATAAAGAATCTCTTCTCCACGATAAGCATAAAACAGTGACGTTTGTAGCAAATATTCAACATAAGCTTGATCTGTCGTATAGTCTTCTGGATTTACTCCGACATTTTCTGGGTAATAACCATGCATTGATGCTTCCCAAAAAATATCTCTTGAAATCCTGGTATCCCAGTTTTCGCCTTCAAAAATTGAATTAGCAAATAGATAGGCTTTTGCAGCTTCTACTTTATTCATTGCATTAATGATCTTTAAATAATTACTTTTTGAAACATCTAATTGCACCTGGTTTCCACAAATAAAAGTTCCATAATCTGGATACCGATGGTATTTCTCTGATTTTTCATTTTTCAGCCAGCTTAAGAAATTGAACCAACATCTTTATAGCGATCAATTTTTAACTGGGCTGTTATCATTTTTTCCTTCCAGTATGGATGTATTCCTCTTCCTTCAATTTGGTGCTTTCTCTCTCTTAGAAAATGGTTGAATAAGGTTTAGGTAATGAGTGAATCTCTTTTCAACTTCTTGAATGGTTTTTGATTTCTCAAACGCGAATTCGATTGTATTATAAGAGAGTTCAAATACAATTTGATCCTTATTTTTATCATGACTTAATTGAACAGGATTTCCATCATCATCTTCTTTAATTATTTTAAAGTCTTCGACTTTTAGCAAGTACCTGAACAAGTCTTTAGAAACCCTTGTATCTGTTTTTCCACCCAATAGATTAATAATCGGAAATTCTAACTCGATTCCAATATACTTTTCGGGTTCTTCCTTAAGAGAGGTAAGGTATCTTTTGGTCAGCAGTGCCTCAGCACAAACTTCTTTTTTTTGTTTTTCTGTCATAACTGTTCTATTATATCAAAAAACGCCTGCTTACGAAATTGTTTTTAAATTAAAAGCAATTTCGTAAACAAGCGTCTACCATTTACCTCAATATGATGAGTGTTACCGCTAGGATAAATCCTAGCGGCAGACCAGAGCTAGACTAAGAAGAACCGTTTAGTCCTTCCAACATCATAACACTCAACAAAATTGATGATTTTATACTAATTCGATAATTGCCATTGGCGCAGCATCCCCACGGCGTGGTTCAGTTTTTAAGGATACGAGTATATCCACCATTGCGCTCAGCATAACGTGGTGCAAGTTCAGAGAACAATTTTTTTGAAGTGCAGTTGTTTCTGAGTATTTACCAGTTTCTTCATCAAAGTTTTGTGATGCAACTTCGTTACGTACGTAAGCAGCTGCTTGACGACGTGCGTGCAAGTCACCACGTTTACCTAAAGTAATCATTTTTTCAACTGATTTACGGATTTCTTTTGCACGTGCTTCAGTTGTTACGATTGCTTCATTGATGATAAGATCAGTTGTCAAATCACGAAGCATTGCTTTACGTTGTGAGCTAGTGCGTCCTAGTTTACGGTAAGCCATGTATTCCTCCTCTATTTATCGTTTTTTAGCCCAAGGCCTAAATCGGCAAGCTTAACTTTAACTTCTTCGAGACTCTTACGTCCAAGGTTACGAACCTTCATCATTTCTGGTTCAGACTTTTCTGTTAAATCGTACACTGTATTGATACCGGCACGTTTCAAGCAGTTGTATGAACGAACAGAAAGATCCAATTCTTCGATGGTGCGTTCTAGTACTCGATCGTCTGATGCTGTATCCGCTTCCTTCATAACATCTGTCGCAATTGCGATTTCTGTAAGGTTTGTAAAGAGGTTAAGGTGTTCTGTCAAAATACGAGCAGATAAAGACCTAGAGCATCTTCTGGAATAATTGTTCCATTTGTTAAGATTTCAAGGGTTAGTTTGTCAAAACCATCGTTGCTACCAACGCGTGCTGGTTCAACTTGGTAATTAACTTTTTGTCACTGGCGTATAGATTGAATCTACAGCAAGTGTTCCTACTGGTGCATCATCTTTTTTTATTCTGATCAGCTGGGACATAACCACGACCGCTATTCACTGTCAAAGTTGCTTTTAAAGCTTGATCCTTCACCGATTGTAAAAAGATAATGATCAGGGTTTACAATTTCAATGTCACTATCCGTAAGAATATCTCCAGCAGTTACTTCTGCAGGACCTTCTACATCAAGTTCAATAATCTTTTTCGTCTTGGACGTAAGATTTTTACAGCGATTCCCTTTAACGTTAAGAATGATTTGCATAACGTCTTCACGGACACCTGGAACTGTATCAAATTCGTGCAATACACCTTCAATGTTAATTGAAGTAACAGCAGCACCTGGAAGTGAAGCTAATAATACGCGACGAAGAGAGTTCCCTAGTGTTGTACCATAACCACGTTCAAGTGGTTCTACTACAAATACACCGTAATCTTTATTTTCATCAATTTTTGTTATATTTGGTTTTTCAAACTCAATCATTTGCTATACTCCCTCTGAAACGAAAAGCTGTGTAATTGTTGATGATTATACACGGCGACGTTTTGGAGGACGAGCACCATTGTGTGGCACAGGAGTCACATCGCGGATTGCAGTAACTTCAAGACCAGCAGCAGCAAGAGCACGAATAGCAGACTCACGACCAGAACCAGGACCTTTAACAGTAACTTCTACTGATTTAAGACCATGTTCTTGAGCTGATTTTGCAGCAGCTTCTGAAGCCATTTGTGCAGCAAATGGTGTAGATTTACGAGAACCTTTGAAACCAAGAGCACCTGCAGATGACCATGCAATTGCGTTACCATGCACATCAGTAATCATAACAATTGTGTTATTAAATGTTGCGTGAATATGAGCAATACCTGATTCGATATTCTTTTTCACACGACGTTTACGTGTTGGTTTAGCCAAGATTTTTACCTCCTTATTTTATTTTCTTATTTTTTCTTACCTGCAATCGCAACAGCTTTACCTTTACGAGTGCGAGCATTGTTTTTAGTGTTTTGTCCACGAACAGGAAGTCCACGACGATGACGGATACCACGGTATGAACCGATTTCCATCAAACGTTTAATGTTCAAGTTCACTTCACGACGAAGGTCACCTTCTACTTTAATTGCGTCAACTTCACGACGGATAGCATCTTCTTGATCTGGTGTAAGGTCACGAACACGAATATCTTCAGAAACACCTGCAGCAGCAAGAATTTTCTTAGATGTTGGAAGTCCAATACCGTATACATAAGTCAATGAAATTACTACACGTTTGTCATTTGGAATGTCAACTCCAGCAATACGAGCCATGTTTTCTCCTTTCTATCTTATCCTTGACGTTGTTTGTGTTTTGGATTTGCTGGGCAAATTACCATAACACGACCATTACGACGAATTACTTTACAGTATTCGCAAATTGGTTTGACCGATGGTCTTACTTTCATTTTTATCCCTCCAAGTTTTTCGATTATTTAAAGCGGTATGTGATACGTCCACGTGTCAAATCGTACGGACTCATCTCCACAGTAACACGATCTCCCGCTAAAATACGAATATAGTTTTTACGAATTTTACCAGAAACTGTTGCTAAAATCTGATGTCCATTTTCAAGTTCAACCGTAAACATAGCATTCGGCATGGTATCAACTACTTTGCCTTCTACTTCAATCACATCGTCTTTTGCCACGCAAAAGTACCTCCATAAATTTCGATTCATTCCTCTGAGCACAGAGGTAACAATTATAAGTCAGACTAATTCATTGTATCACTTGTTGTCAAATATTGCAAGTGACTAAAACGTTTTTATTTCAAATTCTCCAAGACTTCTTGGATATCTTTGAAGACGTCGTTAATGTCTTGATTCCCCTTCAATATCATGAACCAATCCTTTAGCACGATAATGAGCAAGAATTGGCTCTCCTTGAGCAATGTTCACATCCAAACGACGTTTAACCGTTTCTGGTTTATCGTCTTCACGTTGGTAATAGTCTTCTTCCTTGTAGTCAGCCGGCGGATTGAATACTTTGTGGTAAGTTTCACCTGTTTCACGGTGAATGATGCGACCACTCAAGCGTTCAAGAAGGCAAGATGGATCTACTACGATGTTAATTACTCCCTCAAGGTCAAGACCAAGGTCTACCAAAATTTGATCCAAAGCGTGTGCTTGTTCAATGGTACGAGGGAAACCGTCTAAGAGGAACCCTTTTTCCTTAATATCATCTTGAGCTAGGCGTTCTTTTACGATTCCATTGGTTACATCATCAGGTACTAATTCACCTTTGTCAATGTAGGACTTCGCTAAAACACCCATTTCTGTTTGGTTAGCCATTGCAGCACGGAACATATCCCCTGTTGAGATGTGCGCAACATGAAATTGTTCCACAATCTTAGTCGCTTGTGTTCCCTTACCTGCTCCAGGTAATCCCATGATTAATAAATTCATAATCATTTGCTCCTTATTTTGTTTTTAAATAAGTCTGTTACGAACTAACAAACTTATTCAAAAACAAAATAGAAGGTTGACAATGTCAACCTAATTCTATTCTGTTGTTCTATCCATGAAACCAACGTATTTGCGTTTCAACAAGTAACCTTCTAGTTGTTTCATTCCTTCAATACCTGTCGAGATAATGATCAAGAGACTAGTTCCTCCAAGAGCAACTGTATCTGTTAGACCGAAGACATCACGAGCAAGAATTGGGATGATGGTGATAAATCCGAGGAAGAGAGAACCAACAGTTGCCAAACGTCTAAGCAGACGAGACATGTATTCTTCCGTTCCTTTCCCTGGACGAACACCTGGGATGTAAGCTCCACTCTTTTGTAGATTTTCCGCAGTTTTTTCTGGGTTAATCTGCACAAAAGTATAGAAGAATGTAAATAGAATGATCAACAAGGCATACATCGCTACACCAGTAGGTGTATTGGTTGCTAGCATAGATTGAGCCGTTCGAACCCACCCAGCATTATAGCCCATAGCGCTAATAACTTGGAAAATCGCTGCTGGGGCAGCAGTAATCGAACTTGCAAAGATGACCGGAATAACCCCGGCTGGGTTTACCTTCAATGGAAGGTATGAACTAGACGGTGCACCCTGAGCAATCTTTGTGTATTGAATTGGAATTTTGTACTGTGCTTGTTCTACAAAGGTTGTAAAGTAGATAATCACTAAAATAGCTAGAATTAAAACACCTACAAAAGTTAAGGAATTGGTCAGCTGACCCGACCGAACGTTTACAAATGAATTTTCGTAAACTTCTTTGATCATTTCTGGGATAGATGAAACAATCCCTGCGAAGATGATCATGGATACACCATTCCCGTATCCCTTATCTGAAATTTGCTCTCCCAACCAAGTCACAATCATCGAACCAGTTGTTAAAATCGCACCAATCAAGATGTAAGTTTCAACATTTGGTGTAGCTACTAATTTAGCTTGTGACAGTGTGTGGAATGTTGCAGTAATCCCAATTGACTGGACAAAAGCAAGAACCAGGGCAATATAGCGAGTCGCTTGATTCAACTTTCTCCGTCCAACTTCACCTTGTTTCCCCCATTCAACAAACTTCGGAAGCAAATCCATTTGAAGCAACTGAACAACGATGGAAGCTGTGATGTAAGGACTTACCCCAAGGGCGAATACAGAGAAGTTTCTCATAGCATTCCCTGACACCAAGCTCATCATATTCAAGAAGGAAACATCTTGTAAGTTGTTAAGGATTTTCGCATTCACACCAGGAACCGTAATAGTTGTCCCGATTCGGAAGACAAGTATGATAAAAATAGTAAATAAAATTTTTGATCGTACTTGTTTTACCTTAAATGCATCTTTTAATAATTTAAAGAACATAGGTCACCCCTCTTAGATGACTTCTACTGAACCACCTTTAGCAGTGATAGCTTCTTCAGCTGATTTAGAGAATTTAGCTGCCTTAACAGACAGTTTCTTTGTCAATTCTCCGTTACCAAGAATTTTAATTCCTGATTTTTCAGCTTTTACAATACCTGCTTCTACAAGTACTACTGGTGTTACTTCAGCACCATCTTCGAAGACGTTCAACTGATCAAGGTTTACAATAGCATATTCTTTAGCGTTGATGTTTGTAAATCCACGTTTTGGAAGACGACGGAACAATGGAGTTTGTCCACCTTCAAAGCCAAGACGTACACCGCCACCGCTACGAGCTTTTTGACCTTTTTGACCTCGGCCAGAAGTTTTACCATTACCAGATGAAGTACCACGACCAACACGGTTGCGGACTTTACGTGAACCTGTAGCAGGTTGTAATTCATGAAGTTTCATTATTTAATTTCTCCTCTTTTGTAAATTGCTAACGCATGCAATCAGGAAAAGGTGTCCCGACTACAAACTCGCCTATACTTATATTTAGTTTTAGGGGTTGAGAAACTTCCCATACCCCTGAAAACCTTTTTCTATTATAAATAGATTATTTTACTTCTTCAACTGTTACCAAGTGAGATACTGCAGTGATCATTCCACGTACCGCTGGGTTATCTTCTTTAATAACAGAGCTGTTCAATTTGCCAAGTCCAAGTGCTACAACAGTTTTACGTTGTGACGGGATGCGTCCGATTGGAGACTTAGTCAAAGTAATTTTAATTTGAGCCATTTGAATCTCCTTTCTTAAGCCAAGTCAGAAACTGAAATACCACGAAGGGCAGCAACTTCTTCAGCACGTTTCAATTGAGCTAATCCTTCCACTGTTGCACGAACAATGTTGATTGGAGTGTTTGATCCAAGTGATTTAGATGTTACATCTGCAATACCTGCCAATTCGACAACGGCACGAACTGCACCACCTGCAGCAACCCCCGCCCCTTCGATAGCTGGTTTCAACAATACACGAGCTCCACCAAATACTGATGTTACTTCGTGAGGAATTGTTGTTCCAACCATTGGAACTTCAATCAAGTTTTTCTTAGCATCTTCTACTGCTTTACGGATTGCTTCTGGTACTTCTTGAGCTTTACCTGTACCAAAACCAACACGTCCGTTACGGTCACCAACAACTACAAGAGCCGCAAAGCGAAGACGACGTCCACCTTTAACAACTTTTGTAACACGGTTGATGGCAACTACACGTTCTTCAAGTTCAACTGCATTGTCTTTAAATGCCATTTTCTAGTGTCCTCCTATTAGAATTTCAATCCGTTTTCACGAGCTGCATCAGCCAAAGCTTTAACACGTCCGTGATATAGATATCCACCGCGGTCGAACACCACTTCAGAAATACCTTTAGCAACTGCACGTTCAGCAACAAGTTTGCCGACAACAACGGCTTGTTCAGTTTTAGTTCCTTTTGAAACTTCTTTGTCAAGAGTTGAAGCGCTTGCGAGCGTTACACCCGCTACGTCATCAATTACTTGAGCGTAGATGCCTGTATTAGAACGGAATACGTTCAAACGTGGGCGATCAGCAGTTCCAGAGAGTTTTCCGCGAACGCGACGGTGGCGTTTTTGACGGATTTTATTTTTATCTGGTTTCGAAATCACAATTTTCACCTCTTAATTTTAAAATCATGTGCTAAGCACTGAGTTGGAAAATAGGTGGGTGGTTGACATACAACCACTCAACATTATTTACCTGTTTTACCTTCTTTACGGCGAACGAATTCACCAACATAACGGATCCCTTTACCTTTGTAAGGTTCTGGTGAACGAAGGCTACGTACATAAGCAGCTGTTTGACCAACTACTTCTTTTGAAATTCCGCTGATAACGATAGTCGTTGGGTTTGGAAGTTCAAAAGTAATTCCTTCTGGAGCTTCAACTTCGTCTGGATGAGATTTACCAACAGCCAAAACAAGTTTTGATCCTTGAAGTTGTGCACGGTAACCAACCCCGCGCATTTCAAGTTCTTTCTTGAATCCTTCTGAAACACCAACAACCATGTTGTTCAAAAGGGCACGAGTAGTTCCGTGGATAGTTTTCATTTCTTTTGAATCGTTTGGACGGTGAAGTGTTACTTCAGTTCCTTCCACACGGATTTCAATATCTTTTGAGAACTCACGAGTAAGTTCTCCTTTAGGTCCTTTTACAGTTACAACGTTGTCATTGTTAGTGAGTTCAACACCAGCAGGCAACACGATAACTTTATTACCAATACGTGACATGTTTTTATTCTCCTGTTAAATTGTCAGGCCTTTGAAGGCCAGTTTTCACGGGGTTAAGATACTTATTTAGTTCAATAGTTAAACTGAACACGCTCTAAGAACTGTGCAAAATAGATAAGTTGGCTCGTCTGTAGACAAAACTGCCCCAACTTCGCTAACGATAGCTATGTCACAACGAGATTGGGAGCTAAATATTTACCAAACGTAAGCGATAACTTCCCCACCAACATTCTTTTGGCGTGCTTCTTTATCAGTAAGCAAACCTTCAGAAGTTGAAAGGATAGCAATTCCAAGTCCGTTAAGAACTTTTGGAAGATCTTCACGTTTTTTGTAAACACGCAAACCTGGTTTAGAAACACGTTTCAAGTTTGTGATAACTTTTTCACCGTTTGTTCCGTATTTCAAGAACACGCGGATGATTCCTTGTTTGTCATCTTCGATTAATTCAACGTTTTTTACAAAACCTTCGCGTTTAAGGATTTCAGCAATCCCTTTTTTGATGTTTGATGCAGGTACTTCAAGTACTTCGTGTTTTGCTTGGTTAGCGTTACGAATACGAGTTAGGAAGTCTGCGATTGGGTCAGTCATAACCATTTTTATATTTCTCCTCTTACTAGTAGTTTGAATGTTTCACTTGCTAGTTAATGATTGAGCTGGGCTCAGAAAGTTTTGATACCTACAAATGAGAATGTTTCATTTGAACACGAGCTACAACCTATGCAAAAAAGATAGATTTGTTTTGGAGCGACGCCCCTGCACCAAATCTCCTATTTTTGCTGTGGTTGTTACGCTCTTTGTATCATGATATTACCAAGATGCTTTAGTGACACCAGGGATTTGTCCTTTGTATGCCAATTCACGGAAGCAAACACGGCAAAGTTTAAACTTGCGGTAAACTGAGTGTGGACGTCCACAACGTTCACAGCGAGTGTATGCTTGAGTAGAGAACTTCGCTGGGCGTTTGTTCTTAGCAATCATAGATTTTTTAGCCATTAGTTTTACCTCCTATATTATTTTGCAAACGGCATACCAAGGCCAGTAAGCAATGCACGTGATTCTTCGTCTGTGTTCGCAGTAGTTACGATTACGATATCCAAACCACGAGTTTTATCAACATCATCAAAGTTGATTTCTGGGAAGATCAATTGTTCTTTCACACCAAGTGTGTAGTTTCCGCGTCCGTCAAATGATTTTGTTGGAACACCATGGAAGTCACGAACACGTGGAAGTGAAACTGAAACCAATTTGTCCAAGAATTCGTACATACGTTCGCCACGAAGAGTTACTTTCGCACCGATCGCTACACCTTCACGAAGACGGAAGCCGGCGATTGATTTTTTAGCTTTTGTGATAAGTGGTTTTTGACCTGAGATCAATGCCAATTCTTCAGCAGCTTTCTCAAGGTTTTTAGCGTTAGAAACAGCATCTCCAACACCCATGTTCAAAACGATCTTATCAACTTTTGGCACTGCCATAACTGATGAGTAGTTAAATTGTTCAGTCAAAGCTGGAACTACTTCATTAAGGTATTTTTCTTTTAAACGATTAGCCATTATACTTCTCCTTTCCTTCGTGATTAGTCAAGCACTTCGCCTGATTTTTTGTTATAACGAACTTTTTTGCCATCTACGAATTTGTAGCCAACACGTCCAGCAACTCCGTTCTTGTCCAAGACTTGAACGTTTGATACATGGATTGGAGCTTCTTTTTCGATGATAGCACCTTGAGGGTTTTCGTTATTTGGACGTTGGTGTTTCTTAACAAGGTTTACACCTTCAACAACAACTTTATTTACTTTTGGAAGAGCAGCAACGACTTTAGCTTCAACACCTTTGTCTTTACCAGCAATTACACGAACTTTGTCGCCAGTTTTTACAAACATTTTATTCTCCTTTTATTCTTACGCCCGATGGGCACCCTGGCCGTTGAGCCAGGGGACTGTGTTTGTGATTTTTAAATTAAAGTACTTCTGGAGCAAGTGATACGATCTTCATGAAACCACCGTCACGCAATTCACGAGCGACTGGGCCGAAAGATACGAGTTCCGCGAGGAGTTTTGTCTTCACGGATGATCACTGCAGCATTTTCGTCGAACTTGATGTATGAACCATCTTTACGACGAGCACCTGATTTAGTACGAACGATAACAGCTTTTACAACGTCACCTTTTTTAACCGCACCACCAGGAGTAGCTTGTTTTACAGATGCCACAATAACATCACCGATGTTTGCAAATTTACGTCCTGAACCACCAAGAACTTTGATAGTCAAGATTTCGCGAGCACCGCTGTTGTCTGCGACTTTCAAACGAGTTTCTGTTTGAATCATTTCAGTTTCTCCTTTCAGGTTTGATTAGATGATAACCGCTTCTTCAACAACTTCTACAAGACGGAAGCGTTTTGTAGCTGAAAGCGGACGAGTTTCCATGATACGAACGATATCGCCTTCTTTGGCAACGTTGTTTTCATCATGAGCTTTGTATTTTTTAGAATAGTTGATACGTTTACCATAGACTGGGTGGTTACGTTTAGTTTCAACTACAACTGTGATTGTTTTGTCCATTTTGTCAGACACAACACGTCCAACAAGAACTTTACGATTATTGCGTTCCATTGAAATTCTCCTTCCCTAGTCTATTATTTAGCTTCTGATTGAACAGTTTTGATACGAGCGATTTGTTTTTTCACTTCTTTCAAACGTCCAGTTTGTTCCAATTGACCAGCAGCCGCTTGGAAACGAAGTTCAAACAATTCTTTCTTCAATTCATTTTCACGCTTCGCGAGTTCTTCTTGAGAAAGACCACGAAGTTCTTTAACAAATTCTTTTACTTCTGTAAGTTTCATGACCTCTCCTTATTTTGCTTCACGTTTTACGAATTTACATTTAACTGGCAATTTGTGGCTTGCAAGACGAAGCGCTTCGCGAGCAATCTCTTCAGATACACCAGCAACTTCAAACATTACTTTACCACGTTTAACTGGTGCTACCCAACCTTCAGGTGCCCCTTTACCAGATCCCATACGTACCCCGATAGCTTAGCGGTGTATGATTTGTGTGGGAAGATCTTGATCCAAACCTTACCACCACGTTTCATGTAACGAGTCATGGCAATACGAGCAGCTTCGATTTGGCGGTTAGTGATCCAGTGGCTAGTTGTAGCCTGAAGACCGTATTCACCGAATGATACTTCTTTTCCACCTTTTGCTTCACCGCGCATTTTACCACGGAATTCGCGACGGTGTTTTACACGTTTAGGTACTAACATTGGTTATTTACCTCCTTTAGCGTCTTTACGAGCTGGAAGAACTTCACCACGGTAGATCCATACTTTAACACCAAGTTTACCGTAAGTTGTATCTGCTTCTTCCCAAGCGTAATCGATGTCTGCGCGAAGTGTGTGGAGTGGAACTGTACCTTCAGAATATCCTTCAGCACGGGCGATATCTGCACCGTTCAAACGACCTGATACTTGAGTTTTGATCCCTTTAGCTCCAGCGCGCATAGTACGTTGAATCGCTTGTTTTTGAGCACGACGGAAAGCCACACGTTGCTCCAATTGACGAGCAATTCCTTCACCAACAAGGTGAGCGTCCAAGTCAGGACGTTTGATCTCGATGATGTTGATGTGAACTTGTTTACCTGTCAATTTGTTAAGAGCTGCACGAAGTGCATCGACGTTTGCTCCACCTTTACCGATAACCATACCTGGTTTAGCAGTGTGAAGTGAAACGTTAACTTTGTTTACTGCGCGTTCGATTTCGATAGTAGAAACCGCTGCGTCAGCTAATTCTTTTTGAATAAATTTGCGGATTGCAAGATCTTCATGAAGGTAATCCGCGTATTCTTTTTTTCAGCATACCATTTGGCATCCCAATCACGGATGATGCCGACACGCATTCCAATTGGATGTACTTTTTTTGACCCACGATGTTACCTCCTTATTTTTCTGTCACAACCACTGTGATGTGGCTAGTGCGTTTGTTGATTGGTGAAGCTGAACCTTTCGCACGTGGACGGAAACGTTTCATTGTTGGTCCTTCGTTTGCGAATGCTTCAGATACTACCAAGTTTGCTTTTTCCAAACCAAAGTTGTTTTCAGCGTTTGCTACTGCTGAGTTCAACACTTTCAAGATGATTTCAGCTGCTTTGTTTGGAGTGAATTTCAAGATTGCTACTGCATCGGCTACGCTTTTACCACGGATGTTGTCAAGAACAAGACGTGATTTACGAGGTGAAACACGCACTGTACGAGCCATTGCTTTAGCTGAAGTAATTTCTGCCATTTATGTTCTCCTTATTTTCTACGTGTCTTCTTGTCATCTGCAGCGTGACCTTTGTAAGTACGAGTTGGTGCAAATTCACCAAGCTTGTGACCTACCATGTCTTCTTGGATGTAAACCGGTACGTGTTTACGTCCATCATAAACTGCGATAGTGTAACCAATGAAACTTGGGAAGATCGTTGAACGACGTGACCAAGTTTTGATAACTTTTTCTTTTCGTCGTTAGCTTGAGCTTCAACTTTTTTTCATCAAATGCTCATCGACGAAAGGTCCTTTTTAAGACTGCGTCCCATTTTATTATTTTTCTCCTTTAAATATAGTACCACAGCGGCTTGCGCTCACAAGGAGCGCTACCGAGCTGGCGGATCATCTAGCGCTTAAGCGACTAGTTTTAAAATTATTTCTCGTTGCGACGACGAACGATAAGTTTGTCAGATTTCGCTTTCTTGTTACGAGTTTTAAGACCAAGAGCAGGTTTGCCCCATGGAGTAGATGGCGCTTTACGACCAACTGGTGCTTTACCTTCACCACCACCGTGTGGGTGATCATTCGGGTTCATTACAGAACCACGAACTGTTGGGCGGATACCTTTCCAACGGCTACGTCCAGCTTTACCAAGGTTTACAAGTCCATGTTGTTCGTTTCCGACAACACCAACCGTAGCACGGCAAGTACCAAGGATCATACGAACTTCGCCTGATTGAAGACGAACAAGAACATATTTACCTTCAGCACCCAATACTTGAGCAGAAGCTCCAGCAGCACGTACCAATTCTCCACCACGACCTGGTTTCAATTCGATGTTGTGGATCAAAGTACCAACTGGGATGTTAGCAAGTGGAAGAGCGTTTCCGACTTTGATATCTGCTTCTGGACCTGAAACGATGCGTTGACCAACTTCAAGACCTTTTGGAGCGATGATGTAAGCTTTCACACCATCAGTGTAGTGTACCAAAGCGATGTTTGCAGAACGGTTTGGATCGTACTCAATTGTTTTTACAACTGCTTCAACGTTATCTTTGTTACGTTTGAAGTCGATCAAACGGTAATGACGTTTGTGTCCACCACCTTGGTGACGAACTGTGATACGTCCGTTGTTGTTACGACCTGCTTTGCTCTTCAATGAAACGAGCAAAGATTTCTCTGGTGTGCTTGTTGTGATTTCAGCGAAATCCAAAGAAGTCATATTACGGCGACCGTTTGTTGTTGGTTTATAAACACGAATTCCCACGATATTTCCTCCTTAGATTATTCAGCTTCAGTAGCGAACAACTCGATTGCTTTTGAATCAGCTGTAAGCGTGATGATAGCTTTTTTAGTTTTTGAAGTAAAACCTGTGTAACGTCCAACGCGTTTTGCTTTAGGTTTTACGTTTACAGTGTTCACATTCGCAACTTTTACACCTTCAAAGGCAGCTTCAACAGCTTGTTTGATCAAAAGTTTGTGAGCGCGAGTGTCAACTTCGAATACATATTTGCCTGCTTCAAGTTGAGCCATTGACTTTTCAGTGATAACAGGTTTTTTGATAACATCATACAAATTCATTATGCAAGAACCTCCTCGATTTTAGAGATAGCTGCTTGAGTAACAAGAAGTTTGTCACTATTTGCGATGTCAAGAACACTTGCAGTTGTAGCAGTCGCAACTTTCACGTTTGGAAGGTTACGAGCTGAAAGAGCTGCGAATTCGTTTCCTTCTTCAAGAATAACAAGGACTTTAGAATCGATGCTCAAAGCTGCAAGAACTTTTGCAAATTCAGCAGTTTTTGGAGCTGTAAATTCAAGAGAATCAACGGCTACAAATTTGTTTTCAGCAACTTTTTCTGAGTAAACAGATTTAAGTGCAAGGCGACGAACTTTTTGAGGAAGTTTGTACGCATAGCTACGTGGAGTTGGTCCGAAGACAATTCCACCACCACGCCATTGTGGAGAGCGGATAGAACCTTGACGAGCACGTCCAGTTCCTTTTTGACGCCATGGTTTGCGTCCGCCACCTGAAACGGCTGAGCGGTTTTTAACTGCGTGAGTTCCTTGACGAAGGCTAGCACGTTGGCTGATGATCACATCAAATACAACTGCTTGGTTTGGTTCGATACCAAAGATCGCATCGTTAAGAACAACTTCGCCCGCTTGTTTACCAGTTTGGTCGAATAATGTTACATTTGCCATTTTGACTGTATTCCCCTTTCCTTATTATTTACCAGCTTTAACTGCTGACTTGATAGTGATAAGAGATTTCTTAGCACCTGGTACGTTACCTTTAATAAGGATAACGTTCTTTTCTGGAACAACTTGTACAACTTCAAGGTTTTGAATAGTTACACGATCGCCACCCATGCGTCCTGCAAGGTTTTTACCTTTGAATACGCGGTTAGGTGCAACAGGTCCCATAGAACCTGGACGACGGTGGTAACGAGAACCGTGAGCCATAGGTCCACGTGATTGTCCGTGGCGTTTGATAACACCTTGGAAACCTTTACCTTTAGAAGTACCAGTTACATCAACAATGTCTCCAGCTTCGAAAGTGTCAACTGTGATTTCAGCACCAACTTCCAAGCCTTCAACGTTTTTGAATTCACGAATGAAGCGCTTAGGAGCCGTGTTAGCTTTTGCTACATGTCCTTTAGCAGGTTTGTTGCTCAATACTTCGCGTTTGTCATCGAAACCAACTTGGATAGCGTTGTAACCATCTGTTTCAACAGTTTTAACTTGAAGAACAACGTTTGGAGTTGCTTCGATAACTGTTACAGGGATCAATTCGCCAGCTTCAGTGAAGATTTGAGTCATTCCCACTTTTTTCCCTAAGATTCCTTTTGTCATGAGAAAATAGTTCCTTTTCTATAGTTTTTTATTCAAAAAGTTTTTAACGAGCGTTTTTTATGCTCAAGGTATCAAGCTTTAGATTAAAGTTTGATTTCTACGTTTACACCACTTGGAAGATCCAATTTCATCAAAGCGTCAACTGTTTTTTGAGTTGGGTTGATGATATCGATCAAACGTTTGTGTGTACGCATTTCGAATTGTTCGCGAGAATCTTTGTATTTGTGAGTCGCACGAATGATTGTGTAGAGGCTACGCTCAGTTGGAAGTGGGATTGGACCCGCAACTTGTGCACCTGTACGAGTAGCTGATTCTACGATTTTTGCAGCCGCTGTGTCAAGTGTACGGTGTTCGTACGCTTTCAAACGGATGCGGATTTTTTTGTTTGCCATCTTTTTCTCCTTTTCGTCTATTTAAGATAATAGGCTAGCTCCACAAGAAAACCGACGCGCGTTGCGTGGCAATGCAACCGAGCGTGTCGCAACCTCTTGCATCAAAGCTAATAGCTGTTTTTCACAGCACCATAGTAGTTTAACACAATGAAAGGCTCAATGCAAGGGATTTGAATAGATTTTTTTCGTTTTTTTAATGAAAGTGTTTTCGAAAGAAATAGAGTACTAAAAAAGTTGCTATTCTATAGAAAAAAGGGAGCGAGACCAAACAAATTTGTACCCAAATTTGTTCGTCATCTCGCCCCCGCAGTGATTCCTTTATTTTCAAATGACTGTAGCTTTTTCACCAGTCTTTGTTCTTTATATGTAGCTCTTCCTAGAAATTCCGTCCCGACTTGTTATAGCCATATTTTTCGACGAAATGCTCACGGAATTCCAAGAGATTGTCATCCATGATCGCTTGACGAACCTGCTTCATGAGGTTAATCAAGAAATAGAGATTGTGGTAGCTAGTCAAGCGAATCCCAAAGGTCTCATCCGCCTTGAGGAGGTGGCGGAGATAAGCCCGGGTGTAATTCTTACAAGTGTAGCAATCACATTCATGATCTAGTGGCGTAAAGTCTTCAGCAAATTGAGCATTTTTCACCACTAGGCGACCTTGACTGGTCATACAGGTACCATTTCGCGCAATCCGCGTCGGCAAGACACAGTCAAACATATCCACTCCACGAATCACACCATCGATCAGACTGTCTGGAGCTCCCACTCCCATGAGGTAGCGAGGCTTGTTCTCCGGTAAAAGAGGAGTTGTGAAATCAAGCACCGCATTCATCTCTTCATGGCTTTCTCCAACAGCTAACCCACCGATAGAATATCCTGGGAAGTCCATGCTGACCAGATCACGCGCAGACTGCCGGCGCAAGTCTTCAAATCCAGCCCCTTGAACAATCCCGAAAAGACCCTGATCATGAGGGCGACGATGAGCCTTCAAACCACGCTCTGCCCAACGGCTGGTCCGTTCAATCGACTTTTTCACGTAATCATAGGGCTGATAGAACTGGGGACATTCGTCGAAGGACATCATGATGTCGCTGCCCAGATTATTTTGGATGGAGATGGCCTTTTCCGGAGAGAGGAACATCTTCGAGCCATTGAGGTGGTTTTTAAAGGTCACCCCTTCTTCGGTGATATTGCGGGTATCTGCTAGTGAATAGACCTGGAAACCTCCACTGTCTGTCAAAATTGGCTGATCCCAGTTCATGAACTGGTGCAGGCCACCTGCTTTTGCGACCAAGTCGTCCCCTGGACGAAGCCAGAGATGGTAAGTATTGGCCAAGATAATTCCTGAACCCATTTCCTTGAGCTCTTCTGGCGATTGGGTCTTAACGGTCGCCTGAGTTCCTACAGGCATAAACATCGGGGTTGGAAAAGTTCCGTGGGGAGTGATGATTTCTCCTAACCGTGCTCCTGTATGCTTTTCTTTTTTAATCAATCGATATTGAATCGGTGAATCTGTCATGGTTACCTCCGTACTGGGAAAGACAGTCCCAGCCTTCTTATTCCTGTCACAGGTTCTCCTGTGAGCACCTGTACGATTGTACCAAATTTTACCAGCTCTGTCACGGACTTGTGTTATAATAAAGGTTACTACTACCATGAAAGAGGACATTATGAATATCAAATTGGTTCGCGCTCAGGCTCGACAACTGCAATTGCAACATCCCAAGGTTTTTTCTTACTTTGCCTTGCCAACTTTGCTGACAATCCTTGCAAGTTACATTTTGACAGGAACAGACCTCACTGAAACACTTGCTCACATGGAACTTAGAGAAGGGATGCTCTTTCTCCTAAGCCGGCAGATTTTCCCTGCCATCATTGGATTTATTCTTTCTTTCCTCTATTTAGGGGCAACCTTTCGCTTTTTAATGTCTGCCTCTAACAAGGGAGAAAAGAACTTTACTATCTTCACCATCTTTCAGAGCCAGTATTTTACACCAGCCTTTTTGACGCTATTCATTAAGCAAGTTATCCTATCTTTGTGGGGAAGCCTCCTCTATGGGAGTCAACTCCTCTTAACGGTAGTCAGCTCTCAAGTTCTCGCTATCAATGAATCCTTCTCCTCTACCTCTACCCTTAGAGCAGATAGTCCAGAAGTTCAAGCGATTCTCAAGTTGGCGCCAACAATGACGACTGGACTCCTAATGGCTCTAGTTGGCCTCCTGCTCTTCCTCCCTTTTTATTATCAGTATAGTTTGGTCGAGTTGATCCTATATAGTCGACTTATGACAGGAACCTATGATGGGCCCATGTCTATCCTCCGTCAAAGCAAGGAAGAGATGAAGGGTTCTAAGAGTCACCGCCTTGTTCTTGATTTGAGCTTACTCGGTTGGCAACTTCTATCTTTTTTCACTTTAGGAATGGCGAATTTTTATGTCAAACCTTATGCAACCAGTTGCCAAATCGTCTTTTACCATACCCTCCTTCAACAACGGATGCAGGCGGGCAGTCGCTTTCAGCAAAAGGCGCCGGATCTACCTAAGTCTAACCCACTCGATTAACAAAGAAAACAAGAGAACCCACCTTCGATTGGAGCCATTCTCCAAAGCACTAGGTGGGTTCTTTATTCTCTAAAAGGAAATCACTCCTCATTTATTTTAACCCTCGTGTCATCTTCATCACTAGATGAAATACACGAGGTTCAGAGATGGATCAAAGACTATTCTTCTCCCAAGACCAAACGAGTATGCTCGCGTTTGATACAGCGGTTCATGACGATATCTTCTCGTCCAGCTTCACGAAGGATTTCTTCTGCATCTTGATTTTCCAGCTCCAATTGGGCCCAGAAGATCTTCGCATCCGTCTCAACAAAATCACGCGCTACATCGGGTAAAAATTCACTGCGACGGTAAACATCTACGATATCTACAGGGAAAGGAATTTCCTGCAAGCTAGCATACACCGTTTCTCCAAGGATTTGCCCACCGGCTGCACGAGGATTGACGGGAATAATTCGATAGCCCCGCTCTTGCATCTCCTTGCTAACACGATGGCTGGTCGTATCCTCACGGTCAGATAGTCCGACTACGGCGATGATCTTACTGGTTTCTAGGTAATGTTTGATAACGCCATCACTAGGATTGCGAAAAGAATAAGCCATATGAATCTCCTTTTTATCTATTTCTTGCTATAACAATTTGGATAGCACTAGACGTGCTTTTCGGATCTCAATCTTATTTGGCCTCGTACCATGTTTTGCCTTCGTTCTCATCAGCTTCCAGTGGAACCGCTAGCTCAATAGCAGATTCCATGGTCTCTTTGACCAACTGCTTAATCTTGACCAACTCTTCTTTCGGCACTTGTAGGACGATTTCATCGTGGACCTGAAGAAGCATCTTGGTCTTGTAGGCCCCTGCTTCTAGCGCTTGGTCCAGTTGGATCATGGCAATTTTCAAGATGTCTGCTGCTGATCCTTGAATCGGTGAGTTGATGGCTGTCCGCTCCGCAAAACCTCGAACATTGAAGTTGCGAGAGTTGATATCTGGAATTTCCCGACGACGCTTGAAGAGGGTCTCTACATAGCCCTTGTCACGCGCTTCCCGCACCACTCTCTCCATATAATCCTTGATGCCAGGATAGCGTTCAAAATAGGTCTCAATGTAGGTCTTAGCTTCTTTTCGACTGATCCCCAAGTTGTTAGATAGTCCAAAATCGGAAATTCCATAAACCACGCCGAAGTTTACTGCCTTGGCATTGCGACGGTCATTAGGCGTCACATCTTCTGGTTTTTCAATATTGAAGACCCGCATAGCAGTCGATGTATGGATATCTGCCCCATGCTGAAAGGCATCAATCAAATGCTCATCTCCTGAAATATGGGCCAAGACGCGCAGTTCGATCTGTGAGTAATCCGAACTGAGCAAGACACTGTTTTCCTCTTCTGGGAACAAAAGGCCTTACGAATGAGACGACCTTGTTCCAAACGGACAGGGATGTTTTGTAGGTTAGGATCCACGCTGGACAAACGACCTGTCTGCGTCAAATCCTGTACATAGCGGGTATGGATTTTCCCATCTTCCAAAATCCAGTCTTGAAGCCCGATGACATAGGTCGACTGAATCTTAGCAATCTGGCGGTATTCCAGAATCTTAGACACGATCGGGTGCGATCGGGAGCTAGGCGTTCCAAGACATCAACAGCAGTTGAATAGCCGGTTTTGGTCTTTTTGGTATATTCAAGAGGAAGTTCCAATTTTTCAAAGAGGATGACCCCCAATTGTTTTGGAGAATTAATGTTGAATTCTTCTCCAGCTAACTCGTAAATTTTTTGGGTCAAGCGCTCCAAAACTGCTTCGTTTTCCACCTGCATGTCTTCCAAGGTCTGGCGTTCCACCTTAATCCCCGCGATTTCCATCTTGGCTAAAACAGCTGCTAGTGGTTGCTCCATATCATAGAGCAGATCTAGTTGGTCGTGAGCTTTTAGTTGCTCCGTCATAGGCTCTTCAGTGTCTAGTAGAAACAGCGACTTTTCGTGCCAAATGCTCTAATAGGACCGCCTTTTCTGGAATGGCTTTTTTGGCTCCCTTGCCATAAACAACTTCGTCGAGCGGTAGCGCAATCTGACTATAGAGGCTCGCAATGGTTGAAATTTCATTGTCCTCTACGGTCGATAAGAGATACTTGGCCAAACGACTGTCAAAAGCCGGCTTTTGCAGGGTAACACCCAAGTGGCTGAGCAAGACCTTGGCCCGCTTGAAGTCATAGACCTTGAGGGGCGTTTTTTCGAGAAATTCCTTGAAAACTGGCGTTTGTAACAAACTGGTATCTGTGCTAGTGTAGAGCTGACCTTTTGTTCCCCATGCAAAAGCCGATGATGGGTTCTGTATGGTAATTGTCCCCAAAGATCTCAAAATGGAAGAAACTATCTTCTGTGAGCATATCCGAGGTGACCTGCTCGACTTCTGTATAGTCAATCGCTACCGGGAGCGACTGCTTCTCCACTGAGATCCAAGGCTTGACGGAGTTGCTTGAAAGCCCATCTCCTCATAAAATTTAGCGAGATTTTCTAGATGAGGACCCGTATAGGTGATATCGTCCAGCCCAATTTCAATGGGCGCATTGGTATCGATGGTCGCCAAAGTCTTAGACAGATAGGCCTGCTCCTTGTCGTTGATGAGGTTTTCCTTCATCTTAGAAGCCTTCATCTCATCGATATGCTCATAAATGCCATCGAGAGAGCCGTATTCTAGGAGTAGTTTAATCCCGGTCTTTTCTCCAATCTTGGTGACACCTGGGATGTTATCCGACTTATCTCCCATCAAGGCCTTGAGGTCGATAAATTGCTCTGGTGTCAGTCCCATCTTTTCTTTCAGATAGGCTGGAGTGAATTCTTCAAACTCTGCCACTCCTTTTTTGGAGATTTCAACCACCGTGTTGTCATCTGTCAGCTGGATCAAATCTTTATCCCCAGAAACGATGGTCACATCAAAAGGAACAGAAGTTGATTCTGCCAACTTGTCCAGCGTTCCAATAATATCATCTGCTTCATATTGAGCTAGCTCATAGTGGCGAATTCCTAGATGGTCTAATTGCTCGCGAATGAAAGGGAACTGCTCACGGAATTCATCTGGTGTTTTTGCACGGCCCCCTTTGTAGTCGGCATACATCTCCGTCCGAAAAGTGGTCTTTCCTGCATCGAAAGCAACGAGAACATGGGTTGGTTGGATGCGCTCTAAGAGATGGCTCAACATGAGGTTAAAGCCATAGACCGCATTGGTATGCAGACCATTGGCATTCTTGAAGCGATCGATTTGATTATAAAGTGCGAAAAAGGCACGAAATGCGACGGAAGACCCGTCGATGAGTAGTAATTTGTTCTTTTTTTCCATAGGCCTATTATATCACGAATCACAAGGTCTCTGGTACATAAAAACTCTACCCTTTCGGGTAGAGCCTTCTTTAGGAGTTTCTTATGAAAAATGAAGAGAAGTGTTTATTCGCCGTAACAAGAACCTTGTTGTGGAAATTTCTTAAAGCGTTTTGGATAATTAACTGAGATTTTCATTTTCTGTACCTCATTTCTTATTGGATGAGTTTAGTATACAGCTCAAACCTAAACGATTCCTTATAGAAAACTTCAAGAAAATTAAAAGCTGAGGCGCAAAGCATGCAGTTGTTTTTTGCTACAAGCTGGTAACTGAAGACGGAGTCCTTGCCATTGCAACCCTAAGAAAAGCAAAGTAAAAGACCACCGGATTTGGTGGCCTTTTAGGGAGATTATTATGAAAAAGAAAAGTTTTAGGATTTCATAAACAAAGTTAGGAGGTCTTTGTTTATGGTTTCATTATATCGGATTTATCTTAAAGATTTCTTAAGGAATTATTTCATTTCCAAAACAAATTGTTTACGGATTCTTTTCATAGCGCCATTCCAGCAACAAAGAAGCCTAGCTTTGTTAAATAAGTTAACTTTTTTCTTCTTCAAAATAGAGGCGAATGTCATCCAAATGACGAATCGCATGATTGACATCCGGCTTGTAATCCAAAAAATTAATACTCCCGATTCCTGCATTGTCTGCCAGATCAACATCCAAAGTTCGATCTCCAATATAATAGGTATCACTCCGATCCAGTTGATACTTATCCACTAGATAATCGACTCCTTCTGGGGCTGGTTTTCTCCGAAAGCCATTGTCCGTTGTGACAATCTCTTGAAAATAGGATAAGATTCCTAGATCTTCCAAAATTGGGTAGGCATTCTTCCCCTTGTGGGTATAGACGAATTGGACAATCCCTTCCTCTTTAGCCCAAGCTAGAATGTCTCTAGCTCCTGGCATCAGATGAACTTGGGCGTTTTTCTCACGCAAGCTAGAAGCACGATGACGATTCATCTCTTCCGCATCCAAACCATGTTCTCTAGCCACTTCTTCAAGAAGTGCCTGGACGGATTGTTGAAGGATAAAGGCATGGACCGCTTCTCGATCAAAGTCCAAAGAGTAATGGGCATAAGTCTCAGCAATCCCATCTAAAATAGCTTCATAAGAATCCAAAAGAGTTCCATCCAAATCCCAAATAAAAGCTCGTGTCATACATTTTATTCCTTCCATGTCCGATGATAGAGTGTTTTTAAGAAAATCCAGCGAAATCCATTGTCCAAGAGGGTACCAGCCCAAATCCCTGGCAAGCCCCAACCGAGGCTAACCCCCATCAGATAACCTGAGCCAATCCGAATCACCCACATGCCGATAGTAGTCGCATAGAAGGGAAGACGCGCGTTGCCTAACCCTTGCCAGACCGCGGTATAGATGACGGTCCCAGCTGTCAGAGGCGTTCCAAGTAAGGAGAACAAAATGACGGATAAGGAGGCAGCAAGGGCTCCTGGATCCTTAGTGTAAAGGGCTGTCAAAGGACTTCCAAACAAGAAGATGGTAAGGGCGAGGGGAAGCATGGTGAGAAAGGAAATCCAAAAACTCCGACTGATGATTTGCTTGATCCCTTGTAAATCATTCTGCCCCAAACTTTTGGCGACCAACATGACTGTCGCTGTCGCAATCCCAAAGACCGGCATATAGTTGAACTGGGTCAAGACTTCCCCAATAGCATTCCCAGCTACCGCTCTAGTACCAAAGCATTACCATAGCAATGATGACGTATCCCTGCTCATCATGGGCGCTCACCAGCGACAGGCAAGCAAGGAAACAGAGTCTCGATCAAGCCCCAACGAAAGGGCAAAGGAAGTTGAACCTGACGCCCAGGTAAGAAAGCCTAATAAGCGAGAGAGAACCGTTTCTAAGCTGTTGATGCCCAGCCAAAAACAAAGATCAAGATGCTCGATAATAGAGCATTCAAAACAGTGGTCAACAAACTGACATACATGGGTAGTCGCGGGTTATGGGCCACACGGACTAGGGCTCCCAAGGTCGTCATCAGACCTAAAAGCAAAATACTTCCTCCGACAAGGGATAAATAAATTCCTCCGGCTTCTGCAACCGCTACTTCAACCCCCAAGAGGGCAATCAATTCCTTGCCAAAGCAGAGGGATAAGACCCCCAAGATACAACTCAATAAAACCGTGACTTTAATAGATTCAGTCGCCTGACAGAGCTGCTGGCTTTCTGATCTTTTGTCCCATGCTTTTAGATCAGAGACTCACGACCGCTGCTCCAAGAGCGATAAAAATAGCTTGGTAAATCGTAATGATAGTACCTGCAACTGATACACCCGATACAGCTACTAAACCCAACTGAGCAACCAAGTAGCTATCTACCATCCCCATGAGCATTTGGAGAAAGTTTTCTCCGATGGCTGGAAGGGCAATTCTTAAAATTTGTCGATCTACTTGTTGTTGACGTGACACACTTTCCTCCTGATGAAAAGAAACTCAGCTAGTTGCCTAACTGAGTTCTGCTTGTAGAACTATTGTGAGATTTATTCAGTCAAGTCCTAGAGACTTCTGCTTTCTAATTTTGGGACTCCCACTTACAATCCCAAATAGGCTTCAACTGCAGCCTGCATATCTGTTGCTGCAACAGTTGTCTTGTGACGAACTGGAGCAGTTTCGAGACCATCCACTGCTGGTGGCAAGGCTACACCTGAGATTTCATGTAATTGAGCCAAGGCTTCAAAGTCGCTCAAACCTGATTTCCCTGTTACAGCTTCCACCGCAACCACTGGGAATTTGTAAGGACTAGCTGTTGATGCAATTACGGTCTTGGCCGCATCGCCTGTCGCTGCTTGGTATTTTTTATAAACTGCTGAAGCAACCGCTGTATGAGGGTCCTCAATATAAGAATCTGACTCATAAACACGCTTGATTTCTGCTGCGGTTTCTGCTTCTGTTGCATACTCTGCCGCAAAGAGGTCCAAAATCTCTGTATCAAAGTCTGTCAATTCATACTGACCTTGCGTATTCAAGGCATTCATGAGTTCAGCTGTCTTTTCAGCATCATTTCCCAAAAGATGGAAAATCAAGCGCTCCAAGTTTGAAGAAACCAAGATATCCATAGATGGGCTAGTAGTTACCTTAAACTCACGCTTCTTGTCATAGACACGAGTCTTAAAGAAGTCTGTCAAGACATTGTTGTCATTTGAAGCACAGATCAACTTACCAACTGGCAAACCGATTTGCTTAGCGTAAAAGGCTGCCAGGATATTTCCGAAGTTTCCTGTCGGTACGGTGAAGTTAACCTTGTCACCAGCCTTAATCTCGCCAGTCTTAACAAGCTGAGCGTAAGCATAAACATAATAGACAATCTGTGGCACCAAACGACCAATATTCATAGAGTTAGCTGATGAGAACTGGAGCTTGTTAGCTGCCAATTTTTCACGAAGTTCCACATCGTTGAACATGTGCTTAACGTTTGTTTGAGCATCATCAAAGTTCCCGTCAATGGCGATCACATGAGTATTATCACCAGTCTGAGTGGTCATTTGCAATTCTTGCACCTTGCTGACACCGTCTTTTGGATAAAAGACGATAATTTCAGTGCCTGGAACATCCGCAAACCCTGCCATAGCTGCTTTCCCAGTGTCTCCAGATGTCGCTGTCAAGATGACAATCTTGTTTTCCAATCCGTGTTTCTTAGCAGCAGTTGTCATAAAATATGGCAAGATAGACAAGGCCATGTCTTTGAAGGCAATGGTTGAACCATGGAAGAGTTCCAAGTTGTATTGGCCATCAAGCTTAACAAGAGGGGCAATGGCTGGTGTATCAAACTTGCTGTCATAGGCGTTGGTGATACAGTAGTCCAACTCTTCTGCTGTGAAATCATCCAAGAAGGCTGACAAGACCAGCTTAGCCACCTCTTGGTAAGAAGCATCTTTTAATGTGTCAAAATCCAAATCTACCTTTGGATAGCTCACTGGAGTAAACAAACCGCCATCTGTCGCCAAACCTTGCAAAATCGCTTGGCTGGCTGTTACGGTATTTTTCGCATCACGCGTTGATTGATAAACTAATGTCATGTCAATTTCCTCATTCTGTTCCTTAAATGTACGAGTTAGATTACTCTAACTTTCGTACAATCTATTCCATTATACCATGAATCCTTCTGAATTTTATCAGTGAGAAGAAAATTGTCTGAAAAAGAGCCCACTTCTTGCAAACTGAAGAACCACGAAACCTCCATCTTTATAATGGCTATCCGAGTCTTGCTAGTCTCTTTTTATTTGCTCATAGGAGTCCTTGCCGTCATTGAGCTTGTCCCAGATGACAACTTTTCCTTCTTTGAGAGATTGTTGAACATCAATGATCCGTTGGTTGGAAGAGCCACGAAACTGCAACATGAGGTTGCGTTTGCTCTTATCATAGCGACCGTCCACCAGAATATCAATCAGCGAAAGCAGTTCTAGTTTGTCCGGCGTCTCCAGCATCATTTCTTCCCAGGTGTAGCCGGTCCAAGACCAGATATCCTTGTCGGGGAGTTCTTTTTTCACGCGCTTGACCAAGGGCAACAGGATGCCAGTGTTAAGAAAGGGTTCTCCTCCAAGCAGGGTCAAGCCCTGAACATAGGGTTGGGCCAGATCGGCCATAATCTGCTCTTCCAACTCTTTGGTGTAGGGAATACCCGCCTTGAAAGACCAGGTCGCTACATTGTAACAACCCTCACAGTGAAACATGCAGCCGGCCACATAAAGGGAGTTGCGGACTCCTTCGCCATCGACAAAGTTAAAAGCCTTGTAGTCGATGATGCGACCTTGACTCAGTTCTTCACTCTTCCACTCGCCTGGTTTTGGTGTATTCCATGTCATCCTTCTACTCCACCTCTATCCAATACCGTTCGGTACCATTTCGAACATCCTCCAATTGGCCTCCATTGGCTAAGATAACAGCTCTGCTGGCAGGATTTTCCGTGCTACATGTCACCAGAGCACGATGAATGTTCTTTTCTTTAGCCACTTGCAGACCTTGATGAAGGGCTTCCTTGGCGTACCCTTTGCCCCTTTCAGAGGGACGGATGGAGTAGCCAATATGGCCAGCATAATTCAGCAATCCCTCATTTAGTCTCAGCCGTAGATTCAAAAAAACCTAAAGCATGACCTGATTCATCAAACAATACGAACTGAATTGATGGAACGCGATTTTCAGGCAAATTTATTCCCATTTCTTTATTAAGGTTAGTTTCTAGCCACTCCTCATAATCAAAGTTCTCAGCATCCCAAAAGCCACCGTCGTGGGCCGACTGGGTCTCTTCGAACTCTGCCATCATGTTTAGAATGGTTTCTTTATCTGCTAGAGTCGGTCTGCGTAATTCCATCTTTACCTCCCCCCATACGAGAAAAGCGAGAGCGAACTCTCACTTTTATTTTTTCTTAGCCTTTTTTAAAAATTGCTCTCTCAGGCTGGCTACCCGGTCTTTTTTATTGATTCCACCTGTCGAATGTTTTTCGTGGAATCGTTGAACCTGGGCCTTGCCCTTATCATCTAGTTGGTATTTTCCCATAATCTTCCTTTTCTAATCTGTCACTTGGTGTCCAGCTGATTTAATCGTGGACCCATTCATGTGTTTGACCCGCGCAGCGATTTCCTTATGACGTCCATTAACCATCGGACGTGCTTGAGGATTTCCTAGATAGCCACAGGTCCGTTTGACGACATCGACCGTCTTAGGATCACTATTGCCACAGTTTGGACAAGTGAAGCCCCGCTCGGTTGGTGTGAAATCCCCTTCAAAATCACACTTGTAACAACGGTCAATCGGCGTATTGGTTCCGAGATAACCGACCCGGTCATAGGCATAATCCCAAACCGCCTCTAGCGCTTTTGGATTTTGTTGGAGAACAGGGTATTCACAATAGTGGATAAAGCCACCGGAGGCCCCTGCTTCTGGATAGACTTTTTCAAAATCCAGCTTCTCAAATGGAGTTGGGTTCTTGCGAACATCGTAGTGGAAACTATTGGTGTAATATTCCTTGTCTGTGATATCCGGAACCTGACCAAATTTCTCCGTATCCAGGCGACAAAAGCGATCTGTCAAACTTTCTGACGGCGTCGAATAGATCGAGAAGTGGTAGTCATACTGGTCAGACCAGTCTTCCACACGTGCTTTCATATCCTTGATGATATCGATCGTGAATTGCTTGGCTTCCGGATTGTGTTCCCAATTTGGACCATAAAAAACGGTCGCGACTTCATAGAGTCCGATATAGCCCAGAGAAACGGTCGCTCTGCGATGACGGAAGAGCTGATCTACCTGATCGTACTTGCCCAAGCGTTTCCCGAAAGCACCATATTGATAGAGAATCGGCGCATTGGCTGGTGTCGCTTCTTTGGTACGTTCCACCCGGTAAACCAAGGCATCTTCAGCGATGTTCATCCGTTCATTAAAGATTTGCCAGAACTTCTCCTTGTCTCCGCCTGATTCCAAGGCAATCCGAGGGAGATTGACTGTCACGACTCCGAGATTCATCCGACCAGAATTGACTTCCACACCATTTTCATCTTTCCACCCTTGAAGGAAAGAGCGGCAACCCATGGGCACCTTGAAGGAGCCTGTCAACTCAACAATCTTGTCATAAGACAAAACGTCTGGATACATGCGTTTGGTCGCACATTCCAAGGCCAACTGCTTGATGTCGTAGTTGGGACTACCTGGTTCTAAGTTGAGCCCCCGCTTAAGGGTAAAGATCAATTTTGGAAAGATAGCTGTCCGATGTTCTGATCCAAGTCCCTTAATCCGGATTTCCAAAATCGCCTTTTGGATTTCCCGTTCGAAGCGATTGGTTCCAAGACCAAACCCAAGCGAAGTAAAGGGCGTTTGCCCATTTGAGGTAAAGAGGGTATTGATCTCGTACTCCAAGGACTGCATGGCATCATAGATGTCCTTTTTCGTTTTTTGCCAAGCATAGTCCTCGCGTTTTTCAGGGAGAACCCACTCCTCTGCATCTTTCAAGTGCTTCTGATAATTCTTTTCTGCATAAGGAGCCAAGACTTCATCGATCCGGTCTGCTGAGCAACCGCCATACTGGCTAGAGGCTACATTGGCAATGATTTGCGAGATCTGAGCCGTTGCAGTTTGGATGGACTTAGGACTTTCTACTTCTGCATTCCCAATCTTAAAGCCATTTCTGAGCATGCCTTCAAAATCGATCAAACAACAGTTGGTCATCGGAGTGTAAGGACTATAATCCAAATCATGGTAGTGGATATCCCCTTTTTGGTGGGCATTGGCTACGTGTTTGGGCAACATTTTGAGACCAATAGACTTGCCGACAATTCCTGCTGTCAAATCACGCTGGGTATTAAAAACGTCGCTGTCCTTATTGGCATTTTCATTGACGACAGCTTGGTCCTTATTGAGGAGCTTGCCGATGGTAAAGTTGATATCCGTTGCCTTTGAGCGCTCAAAATCCCGCTGAGTCCGGTAGGTAATATAGCTCTCGGCAATCGCATATTCATTGGCTTGCAGTAACTCGTGTTCAACGACATTTTGAATCTCGTAGATTTTTACGCCACGAGGGAAGCGTTCCAAAATTTCAGCCACGATTCGGTCTGTTACGGTTTCTAATTTCGCTTCCAAGGCCGGAGTGAGACCGGTCACTTCTTCTGTCGCTTTGACCAAAGCACGGTAAATTTTATCGACATCAAACTTGACCTTCCGCCCATCTCTCTTTTCTACAAAGAGTTGGGGGAGACTTTGGATATGCTCTTCTCGTAACGTTATCATGCGCTCGCCCACTTTCTTTTTTATACAAATAGAATTCACTCCATATTATATCACTCAAAAATAAAAAATCAATATCTTGTGGCAAAAAATGTTATTTCATTTCAAAACCACAAGATATTGATAGTCTATTTATATTGGTACAAGGTATACTGGGAACCTTTCTGGTTCACTTTCATAATTTTTAGTTAAAACTTTTTGCAGAGCAGACGTTACATCTAGGTCCTTATTGACCACAATAAACTTCGGCTTGTCTTGCTTAATCTGATTAATCAGATTGGTTCGATTTTCCCTCGGACTGAGATAGGCCGTCGGAGTTAGGAGGGACGAAGCTGCTAAGCGACCACTTTCCTGATAGAGATGGGCCGTCTGATCCCAAGCATAGATGGTATCCTTGGAATCACTATGACTCTTGATATAGTGGGCAATAGTGCTTCGTTCACTCGCTAGGTTGTTTTGGAGAACCAATTGATTCACAACTGGATAGCCAACTAGATAAGCCATTGCCAAAAACGGTAAGAAGGCTTGACTGGAGAAATAAAGGTGCCAGATAGAATTGTTCTTCATCTTCCGGCGCTGATAAGTGGACTCTTCTCCCGCAAACCAAAGAGCGAACAAGGGGAGACCAAAAGGTAAGAGGCTAAGGAACTGATAGGCCCCTTGCTCTGGTGTCCCAACCACAACAGTGGCAACTAGCAGAAGACCAAACCAACTCATAAACCGAATCACACGTTGACCGCTTGTCGATACTTTTCGGAAAGACATGACGAAAGCTGAAGCGAAACCAAGCGTTAACAGCAATAAACAGTAATAAACTAGGTTTGCAAGTAGGTGACCCGCATCAAACTGGAGGGAGCGGAGACTGTACAAGGTCTGATGGATTGCATACCCAAAGGAGCCGTTCCACACAGTGATGTAGCCTAAGGGATAGAAAAGAAGAGAGAATCCCAAGAGGGCAGCAAGGAATTGATAGAAGCCGTGGGCAAATTTCTTCTGCTTCACATGATAGGCTGTCAATCCAAGAAAAGCAAGCAGATAAAAAATCACACTCAGCCATGGCACCATCATAAAGGCCAAACAGGCTCCTGCGCCATAAGCGACAAAGGATTCATCTGTTTTCTCACCCTCTAGATAAGCGAGAATGAAATTCATAGAGCCAAATAGGAAGGGTAGGGCATAAAAAACAGCGTAATTGCCGCCAAATCCAAGCACTCCAGCAAGTAGGTAGAAGAGCAGCTGGACTTGTCCTGCAATTTTTTCACTTGCAACTAAGCTTCTGACCATCCGAAACAGGCTCGTCCCAGCAAAAAAGTAGGCTAAAATCTGGAAGACCACCAGGAGAACTTGACCTCCTAGCAAACTTCCTAAACCGCTGATCCCGTAGTAGAGCAAGCCATTGACCCCAAAGAAATGACCATAGGGAACTTGACCTTGAGACATTGCCCAACCGGCATATAAGTCCTGGGTTTGCTGATTGGTCGCCAGTAAGTTGATAAAAGGAAGAGCTACATGGACCAGCCCAAGTAGAACACTAAGAGCAATTGGTAGTGACAAGGGAACTGGTCGCTTAATGGCATAGCGCCCCAACGACTTTTCATCTTCTTGCTCTTCTAATGTCTCTTCTACATCCTCTTGGTCTTTCAATCTCGCTTCAACCTTCTCTTTGCGACGATGACCAGATTGTGATAGGCGACTTAGAGTTCCGGTCGAAGCTTCCGTTTCCACCGCTTCTCCAGCAACCTGGCTCTCTTCCTGGTTCTGCTCTGATTCCACCGGTTGACTAGCCGTCAAAACTTCTTCTTCCCGGCTAATTGATTGTTCCAATACCTTTCGTAGCTCTTGAGTATCTTGAAAATTGGACCCGACACTCAAGCCAAGTTTATGCGATTCTTTTTCTTTTTCACTCATACCGTGTTTTTTCCTTTACTAGAATTGCAAGTGCTAAAGGGCACATGCATACCCTACTAGTATATCAAAAATGGGCCCAGCTGTCAGCTTTCTCCACAAGGAGAAAGTAGAGGGCATGCAAAAAGACCGACACCTTCTCGGCATCCGTCTTTTCTTTTTATAGTTGATTCAAAATAGTCTGAAAATCATTTTTTACTTCTTCGATGGACGTGGTCACTTCCTGGCGAGTCTGGTTGTTTTTGACGGTGATTTGCCCACTTTCAACCTCGCTACCACCTAAGGCAATGATAGTTTTAGCCCCAAAGACGTCAGCTGACTTGAACTGAGCCTTCAACTTACGGCCTAGGTAATCACGTTCTGCGATGAAGCCTTGACGACGAAGGGCCTGAACCAATTCCAAGGCAGCTACTTCTGCTTCTGAACCCAACACAGCAATGTAGACATCCAATGACGTCTCAACAGGAAGCTCAACTCCTTGTTTATCGAGGATCAACAAGAGACGCTCAAGTCCCATCCCAAAACCGAAACCTGGTGTTGCTGGTCCACCAAAATATTCTACCAAGCCATCGTAACGACCTCCCGCACAAACGGTCAACTCATTCCCATCTACTTCTGTCACGAACTCGAAAATTGTGTGGTTGTAGTAGTCTAGGCCACGTACCATATTGGTATCGATGACATAGTCAATTCCGAGACCGTCTAGCATAGCCCGTACGGCATCAAAGTGTGCCTGGCTTTCTTCGTCCAAGTAGTCTAGGATAGATGGAGCATTCTCAACCGCTTGCTTGTCTTCTTTTTCTTTTGAGTCCAAGACGCGGAGCGGATTTTCTTCTAGACGACGTTGACTATCTTTTGAAAGTTGGTCCTTCATTGGAAGGAGGTAGTCGATCAAAGCTTGACGGTAAGCTGCCCGACTGGCTGTGCTACCAAGGGTATTCAAGTGGAGTACGACATTTTCAATTCCAATTTCTTTGAAGAATTGGTCAGCCATGGCAATCGTCTCGACGTCTGTGGCTGGATTGCTAGATCCAAAACATTCTACGCCAATCTGGTGGAATTGACGTAAACGGCCAGCCTGAGGGCGCTCATAGCGGAACATAGGACCGATATAATAGACCTTGCTTGGTTTTTGAACCTCTGGTGCAAAGAGTTTATTTTCAACATAGGAGCGGACCACTGGTGCTGTCCCTTCCGGACGCAAAGCGATATGACGATCACCCTTATCATAGAAGTCGTACATCTCCTTGGTCACGATATCCGTTGTATCCCCTACTGAACGACTAATCACCTCGTAATGTTCAAAAATAGGTGTGCGGATCTCTGCGTAATTGTATTTTTTAAAGGTTTCGCGAGCAAATCCTTCTACATATTGCCACTTAGCGGATTCCTGTGGCAGGATATCTTGGGTTCCTTTTGGTTTTTGTAATTTCATAGATACCACTCCTTTGCTTGCTTTGTACTATTTATTTTATCATAATTTCTAGTCCGTGACAGCGCTCAAGCGATAAAATCAGCCTACAAGCCCATCAGGAATAGAAAAAGGGAACTTCTCCAGCCCATAAAAATCGAGCCCGCATCACATGCAAGGCTCGATTTCTTTCGTTTCTTTACTTTCAACTATCTTATAAGATATTTTCATATTGTTCGCGAACTTCCTGCGGCCAGACGCTGGTTTGGACTTCTCCGATATGTTTCTTACGAAGCAAGAACATAGCCATCCGCGATTGACCAATCCCACCTCCGATAGTTAGTGGAAAGAGTCCATTCAAGAGCGCGCGGTGCCATTCCAATTCTAAACGATCCTGATCTCCTGTAATAGCAACCTGGCGCTTGAGGGTGTCTTCATCAACCCGAATCCCCATAGAAGATAATTCGAATGCTGCCCCTAGGTTATCATTCCAAACAAGGATATCCCCGTTTAATCCCTTGTAGCCATTTTCGGTTTCCGTTGTCCAGTCGTCATAGTCTGGTGCTCGTCCATCGTGCGGTTTGCCATCTGATAAGACGCCACCAATCCCAATCAAAAAGACAGCTCCATATTCTTTGGTGATAGCATTTTCCCGTTCTTTCGGCGTCAAGTCAGGATAACGCTCTACCAACTCTTCTGTGTGGATAAAGGTGATTTGCTTCGGCAGGATTGATTCAATATCATAGCGAGCTTCGACAGCCAACTCCGTCAAACGAATGGCCTTGTAGATTTTTTCAACTGTTTCCTTCAAGTAGGCTAAGTTACGGCTCCCATTTGGAATGACCTTTTCCCAGTCCCATTGGTCGACATAAACTGAGTGGGTCGCATCCAAAGAATCTTCATCTGGACGAAGAGCCTTCATATGGACGAAGAGACCTTCCCCTTCTCCAAAGCCAAATCGCGCCAAGGTATGACGCTTCCATTTTGCAAGGGAATGAACCACTTCATAGGTCTCATTTGGAATTTGTAAGACCTTTACAGAGACAGGGTTTTCCACTCCGGATAGATTGTCCTGCATCCCATCTCCTACCTTGCTCAAGATTGGACCTTGAACCTCAACGACTTCTAGTTTATCTTTCAAATATTGGGTAAATGTTGTTTTTACAAATGAAATTTCTTCTTGCTGATGAATAAAACTCTTCTTCATAGAGACTCCCTTTAAATAGTATGAATTTGATTATACGCTTTTTTAGAGAAAAAGCAATACCTACTGCTTCAAAAAGGGGTTTTGAAAGCTGTTTCAAGACCCTCTCCTTTCAGCTATTTAACCTATCTATTTTATACTCATTTTTATTTTAACAATCAAAGTTATACTGTTGAAATAAGGTGCTTTTTGTGCTACAATCTATCTAAGAAAACAATTTTGTGATTGTTTGAACAAAGGGAGGTTTTTATTCTTAACAACACCATAACTAACAACCGAGTAACCTGTCGCAATACCGTGTCGTTTAATAGCGATTCCATCTTTTGGAAGCCTACTGTTCGTCTTAGTTGAACTAAGAGTAGGATTGTTTATTAAACACCCATCTTATGAAAAAGGAAGAAAATTATGGATAAAAAGAAATTTTGGATTTTCCCATTTGTTCTTTGTTTACTAGCCACCCTATTCACTTTAGGGTTGAATAGATTATCTGCTGAAACATCGACTGTTTCGGTAACAGGAAAATTTGCGGACACGATTACCAGTGTCAACGTCACCAATAACGAAGGTGGAGATCTCACTTGGGAGTTGGAGCAATGGGCTACTTTCCGAATTAATGCCACTTACGATTTAGCTGGAAAAAATGTCAAGGCAGGAGACACCACCGTCGTGACTGTGCCAGATGCCCTCATCATTTCTTCAGACAGCTTCGAGATTCGAGATGTTAACACCAACGAGGTCATCGCTCATGCAACCGTAGATGCTGCAAAAAAATCGATTTCCCTCACCTATACAGACTATGTTGAAAAACACTCTGACACAAACGGCTCCTTCTTCTTCTATGCACGAATTGATTTCAAGAAGCACCCTGAAAAAGGAGAAGTTCCGATTGAAATCACCATTAACAATGAACTAAAAATCGGTGGAAAGGTGACTTTCAAAGGCGTTGGAGACGGTAATCCCAAAGTCTTGACAAAGACAAGCTGGGTCAATTCAGAAGATCATAAAACGGTATCTTATACCATTTCTGTCAACCGAACCAAAGAAAATATCAATAGCGTGACCATCGAAGACCATATGAAATTCACCAACGCTTCTTATGTACCTGGTAGCATCAAGGTGGTGAAAGGGACCTTTGCCTTTGTTGAAGGTGAGTGGCAATTTAGCAACCGAACAGATGTCACTGACCAACACAAGGTGACTATCAGTGAAGACGGTCAATCCTTTGTAATTGACTTAGGCGACATCACTGAAAACGACCAATACCGTATTACTTATGATGTTAAGCTCAACTACGAGCCTGTAGATGGCGAACTCCTAAAAAACGATGCAATCCTAAAAGGTAAAAATACAGAGGTAAAACAAGTAACCAATGCTGCAGCTGTGCAAATCGCTGGTGGCTCTGGCGTCGGCTATGTATTTACCATCAATATCCACAAAGTAGACGATGCCAACCAACCCCTCCAAGGAGCAAAATTTAAGGTCGTACGCCAAGCAAACAACCAAGTTATCGGTGAGTATGTAACCGACGAAAACGGGAATATTACTGTCAACTCTTTGTTAAAAGATAAGTATATCTTAACTGAAACAGAAGCACCGGCAGGGTACAGCATCAAATCTGCAGATACAGAAGTCAATGCTGAAGATTTCGGAGCTGACCACTCAGTAACTAAAACAATCGTAAATCCGAAGGAAGAAACAACCACTACAACAACTTCGACTACCACAACAACCGAAGAGCCGACTACAACTTCAACTACGACTACAACTGAAGAACCGACTACAACTTCAACTACGACCACAACCAAAGAAGCTACAACCACTACAACAACGACAAGCGAAGAACCAACTACTAAAGTAACGACTACTCCAAACCCAACTCCATCATCTTCAACAACTGAAGGTACCGGGGATGGCAAAGGTAAAGGTCGGAAGAAAGTTCTCCCAAGTACAGGTGAAGTTGCCGCTACTGGATTCATTGTCCTCGGAGCAGTGGTTCTATCAGGTGCTATCTTATTGAAACGTAAACTTTCAAATCAATAAACCTGACTAAATCGCAATCTCTAGCTAATAGCTAGAGGTTTTTTTGTCTAGCTTAATTTGACAAATGAGGAAATCTTAAATTGAAGTTATCATACACATCTTTTTACATTCCTCAACTTTCCGGAAAATGACTCTTTTTCGGAAAGTTGAACAATAAGCGAAAAACAGCCCTAACCGTTGGTGATGTAAGGAGTTTTAGCGATAGATTGTCCGCCCTCTAAACTGAAATCAGCTCAGAATGGCTATCTCAGCATAATTTTTTAACATTTTATACAAAAAAATTAACTATTCGGTATCAAAATTTCGAAAATTTTACCGAATAGTTAAAAAATGAGCAGAATAAAATTTTTTAAAAATTGTATTGAGATGTTTGTTATGATTAGATCATGAAAGATTTAATGTTTAAGATCGTATGTGAAGCAATGCAGCTACGAGCAGATGATGATGTAGACGTGTTAGAGGAGAAAATAAAACAATTGAAGTTATCAGTTGAAATTTTGGAGGATAAATTCGAACGTTTCTGCCTAAAATAACAGCATTTTATTTTATCCCGCGAAACGGACCATCACATCGATTATCTCATGAATATTGCTCAACATGATGCTTCTTTCTTCGTTCGTTATATTGCGATTGTAAGTGTTAGCGTTTTGATAGAATTTCTCGATTTCATCCATCATTGTTTTCCCGTTTTCAACGGCTTGTTTTTGTTCGGCCGTTGGATTGCTTATTTTGGCTAGTTGATTATCGATATAAACCTTGAAGTAGATATTTGCAAATTGAATGTCGGCAAGGGTAATAGGTTTATTATCTTGGATTCTAGTTAGAACAACAGACCACTCATCGGGATTTTGAGTGTTAAATTTATAGTTGTCATCATTAGATGAACTAGTATTATCACTCGATGATGATGCTGTCTCCGATTTTTTGAGTCCTTTATATTCGACTTTCGGAACATCGACGGCATCTGGATCTTTGCTGACTTCACCTTTGTTCCAATCGACGAGCAAACTATAGTTCTCGTCGAGGTATTTAGCTACATTGTTTTGTCTTACATAAGTAAATACAAGTAAAACAGCTAGCACTGTCGCAATAATAACAGACGCGATCAAACTATATAGCAGCCCATTCTTTTGAAATTTCTTTTTCATAATCTATTAAACCTCTTATTTGTCGACATAAATTTTGTCTAAATCTAATTCGGGAAGATGTTCTTTATTTACGTATCGTGCATGGTAATTACTTGCAGTACCATAGACAATGACTTGATCTCCCTCCGCCATGTGGGTTTCCATGTATACTTTGTTAGCATCTACGTAAAACTTGTTACTTCCTTCATCGCCGTCTGCTTCAAAAATTATATAGTGATTAGAATTCATATCGTAGTTACTCTTATAAGTAGCATAGGTTTTTACCTTATTTCCCTCTTTCCAAAGATTTGGATACGAATTGAATTTGTACGACTTTAATTCTGGATATTGTTCTTCAAATTCGTCAAACAATGGCACTGCATGATCTAATTTTGACTCTGACGAGCTTTCTACTGTTTCAATCGATTCAACACTTGATTCTTCAGAACTGTCATCTGCTACATGTTGGTTAGAACAACTTGCCAAAAAAACGGACAACACAACTGTTGCTGTAGACAAAATAATCTTTTTCATAAAACTTCCCCATTTTTATTTTTTCCTATGTAGTAATTTTATCAAACGAAGGAAGCGTTTGCAATGAAAAACGATGTTACTTCCAGAATTGCCACCATTTCTTGTGCTCTAAAAGAAGAGTTTTTTCTTTGTTTTCTCGTGACAAATCAAGAGTTAATATCTGCTGGTTCTTCAACAACTCTTGCAAATTCGCGATTTGTTCATTTTTTTCTTTAAGTTCCGATTGTAATACAAGCAATACATTCATGTCGCTTTCGTGTTGCGTATTTTCTGCATCTTCTTCGCTAAGTAATACATTTCTTACATACTCAGAAAGTTCCATTTTATTAGCTTTTGCACGTTTCTCTAATTCTTTTTTCTCTTCATCTGTAATACGTACATTTAAACTCTTGTGTTTCCCCTGGGTCACATTGTGTCTCCTTTGTAATTCTTTTTCTTTACAATTTTATTATAAATTTTAGGCGATATTTAACTAAAATCGATTTTAAGCTCTCATTTCCTTATCGATAGCTATAGAAAATGAAACTAAATGGTCTGGTAGGGTAAATATACCACCCCAACTTTTAAGTTCTTAAAACATAATAAAACAATTATAAAATACGGATAAAAATTGAAGCCTTATTTTTTACGATTTAATAATCTAACTAGGCTATTAACTTAGTTAAAAACAAAGCAATAAAAAAGACGGATAAACCGTCCTTTTTATTTTTCTCTCGGATCGTCTAATTTTGCAAGCATTTCTGCTTTTTGCTGCTTCATTTCTGCCTTTTTTCTTCTGACGTCGTGTTTTTATAATTTGGATTCGACCACTTTGGTACGTTTGTTTCTTTTACTTTTGAGCCGTACTTATCATCAAAGACCCCGAATATTCTCAAATGAGATTGACCCAGCTGGGTCTTTTTTTTGTTTACTAGGAAGAAAATTTTGGTGAATTTTGAACGAAGTGAAAAAGAGGGCTGAAAAGCCCTTAAAACCCCTGCGTAGCAAGGGGTTTTTCTTATCTTGATGTTACGACCTTATAAAACACCTGTAAAAAATAGCTTAAGGAGTATAAACAAGCAACCTAAAAAAAATATTAATGCCAAGGTAATTAATGATTTGGGCTTAGATTTTTTCAGTAAATATATTTTGTATAAACTTAGTATGTTTAAACCTATGCCCAATAAAATTATAAATTTTATCAGTCCTTTATCTAACATTTTTTATAATTCTCCAAAGCTCTGTCATATACGGGTGGGAGTTACTGAGCGACACCAACTACAGATGCTACTGATGTTATAGCTCCTAATGCACCAATCCCGCCAGAAACTAAAGCGCCGATAACTGTTGCCCCTAACTCCCAACCTGCTGTTTTTAATAAATCTACTTCTATCGATCGGATATTATCGACATCTTTTGTAAAATTATCGATATAACCGGCATTTTTATCACTTCTTGGAAGCAAGAAAATTAAACTAACTAAAGGATAGATGGTCATATTGATTCCAATCCAGATCTAAGAAAGGTTGGTGCCCATGTGGGAACCTCTCAAGGTTTTATTATTCCAAGAAGCCTTGCTGAGGATTTGTCATTAAGTATAGAAGAAGCAATTGATATCTTAAGATAAAGAAGGATCTATTTTGTTAATCACCATCTTCATTGCTTATATATGAAGGTAAAATAAAATTTCTAAATAGTAGAAAAGGACTCAGTCCTGTGCAATACAGAACTAAATCCTTTGGATAAATTATTAATCTAACTATTTGGGTGCACTTAACTTTCGGGATGTTTTGTCAGGAAATGAATATGTAACGTAATGAAAATCTGTGCTATTACCCTATTCTTCATTGACTAATTTTTAGGCTTACCACTTGATCAGCTTGTTTCCAAATGGTTGGATTATGTGTTGCAATAATGATCAGACGTTCCTTATTTTTTAATGTTAGGAGTAAGTCCATAATCTCCTGTGAGGTCTCAGGATCAAGAGCGGCAGTTAATTCATCTGCCAAAATTAGAGGAGGATCTTTTAAAATGATCTTTGCCAAGGCTACACGTTGTGCTTCTCCTCCAGAAAGCTCATATACTTTTTGATCTAGTTGAATATAAGATAGTCCTACTCTATCTAATACTTCTTCTTTAGTCTCTCTCTTTTTTTGTTTGTCTAATTTATGACCAATTAATCCCAAATCTAAATTTTCTGAAACAGTTTTATTATCGATTAGTCCAAAATTCTGGAAGAGATAACCTAGTTCATTTCTGAAATAGTTTGTTGGTTTAATCTTTCGTAAATCTTTTCCTTTATATTGAATACTTCCCTGATCATAAGGTTCTAGCTTGGCTAGCATATTTAGTAAGGTTGTTTTGCCACAACCGCTATTTCCGATAAGAGCATAGACTTTACCTGCATCAAAATTTAAGTTCAAATCACTAAATACCGTCCGGTCCCCAAAGGTTTTTGTTAGTTGATGGATTTTAATCATTTCTATGCTCCTTTCAATATAATACTAGCCATCCTATCTTCCTTACGAGAACGATGCATTAGTATTAAAATAGAATTCAAACCAAAGACGCAAGAGGTTAGAAAGACTACCCAAAGTTTATTTGTTAGCAAAAGACCAATAGCCCCTCCCAAAATGAAGATAACTATTTGCCAGATAAAAAATTTCTGGTGTAACTCAAAAAAATTTAATCCTGATATTTTCTTAATAAGAATAGTTTTACGAAATTCTTCAAAGTAGAGGATTGTCATTGTATTAAAGAGTAGAATTGAGGTAGCAATACCGAGAAAACCACCAGCAATGATTGTCAATATTTCAACTTGAATTTTGTGACTCATACCACGATAAACATAATAGGCAAGATCATACTGACTGATATATCTCTTTATTCCACCTTGTTCAACTAGTTTTTTAGTGGCATCCAAACCTTTAAAATACAGATAATCAGATGGATAAGTGAAGAAAGCATTTTGATTTTTTCCAAAAGAGCTTGGTTTAAGGACAATAAGTATAGGATCACTTAGAAATTGTTGATATGAAATTGGTGTAGAATTATATACGAAACGCTTCTTATTGTTTGAAATATAGAAAACACGAGCTTTCATAGCCTGTTGAATTTTATTTCCCTTATCGTTTCGAATCGCTAGGAAATCTTCATAAATTTGACGCAATTTATCTTCTTGATCTTTTAATTTTTCAGGCAATAGTAGTCCAAATTCTCCTTCTCCAAGGCTATTAATGCTCTTCTTATCTTCTTCATTTAATTCTACATTCTGAACATCTAGATAATTAGGAGTCACATATAAGCTATTAGCATACGGATTGTAGTCATTTATCGACATTTTTTCTCCCGTTAAGGGATGTGAAGACAGACCTTTTAGATCGAATGATGCAAATGGATGCTGAACAAGCATTCCTCCATTCTGAATGCCAGTTTCTATGAAGTTTTTCCATTGTTCTTCCAACATTTTTCTACTATCCTGATTTCTAGCCTCTGCCCCAAACTCCCTATTTGTTGAAAGCAATACCCAATCTTTTTGATTTGACCATGCTGTATCTCCAGACTGATGCAATTGCCAAATAGTTGAATAGATACTTGTTCTATGAATGGTAAGTACTATTAAAAGAAAAGCGACCAATTGCCCCAAGTAAAGAATACCCATAATCTGTTTCAAAGGTAACTTTCCTTTGAGCAAAGAAACCAAATGTACCGTTTTAATACTTAAAACATAAAGAAAGCTAAAGAGTATAGAAAGGAACAAAAGTAACAAATTATAAGTTATGTTAGCTGAAACAATAACTGGAACAGAAAATGGTGTGATATGGAATAGACTTACACCACAGATTACAAGAAAAACCCCTGTAATTATCCCTAAAAGTAAATCTCCACAATCACTAATCATTGAGTTTCCAAAAATCTGAGTTAGGTGCAATCCAGAAATATATCGAATCCCAACTGTTCGCATTTCCTTGGTTTTTTGAATAATCATTAAGGCTATAAAAGTTAGTAGAAAAATGACCAAAACGAGTAATTGAGTACCATTTCCCATATACGTAAATAAGCTAAGAAAAATATTTGGATATGAAACAAATGTTTGTGTGAAACCCAATGATTGAAGTTCATGATTTAATCTATCTAGAGTGAGATTTCCAGATAAAATATAATAATTGGACAATAAGCCACTATTGTAAAAATCTTCTTCACTAGCTTTAACAAGGCCATTTGGGATATGGCCAGATCCAAATATTGCATAGGAAAAATGAACCTTACCTTTATCGTCTATTGTTTCAATTTGTTCACCAATCACACTGTCTGTTTCATTTGCTAATTGATCTAAACTGTATTTTACCTGATCTTTTGATACCTCTTTGTTCTGGGAAAGAATACCAATAGCTGGAAAACTATTGTGAATAACCACATATGAGGTTGAAAAACAAATCCAAAGTAGAAAACTTGTTATAAAGATATTTGAAAGGATGACAAAGAAGCGCTTCATACTTTACTCACTTTCTAAAATTTTCATGAATAGTAATATAATCTTTTCTATGAGCTATGAATTTTTTTAAATCCGTAATTAAAATATACTGTTTCACCAAAATTTCTATTTATAAAAGCTCTTGAGGTCTGATGAGAAGGAGCGTAAGCATATGATGATTTACTATCTCTTGCACGAGTTACGCTTGACCAGTGATATTTGTAATCATGGTAATAATTTGAAAATGCACCCCAGTTATTTGGATTGTGAAAGCATTAATACAAAAAATAAATAGTGATTTTCTTTTGCATATCTGCACCTCCTTCTTCTATATATATGATATACTAAACACATAACGAAGTGTAAAAATGTAACATTTATACACATAATTAGAGGTGAAGTTGTTATGCGTTGGGATTACGGTACGATCTATAAAAAAATACGGAAATCAAAACATATTAGTCAAGAGGAAGTTTGCCAGGATTACACTTCAAGAGCGCACTTGTCGCGTATTGAATCGAACCAAGTAGTGCCTAGTTTTGAGTTGATGGAGCATCTTCTAAAGCAAGTTGGCCTAGATTTCGAAGAATTTCGATATATATGTCATTCTTACCACCATTCCGATAGAGAAGAAATTATCTTATTGGCAGAAGATAACAATGCCTACCAATCAAATGATAAATTATTGGAACTGAAGAATAAGAGTGTAGCTTATTTAAAAAAATATCCTAATGATATTCCTGTATCAAATATACTAAAGAGAGTAGAGGTCATTCTTTGTTTACGAGAATCTGGTCCAAATGAAAAGGTAAGAATAACGGCAACGGAAGCTTGGAACGAAATTAAAAATCAGGATGTCTGGTATCATAGTGACCTCAAATTAATTGTCGTTATTTTATTTACACTTCCACTAGAAACAGTGATTTCTATCTGTGATGAAGTGATAGATAGGCTCAATGATTACTCTGATTATACAGAGATTCTTCCCACCAAGTATAAATTACTCTCAAATTTAGCTAGTATTTTTCTGTGGAATGGTTTGATGGAGAAATGTACGAGTATCAGTTATCTATTGTTAGATACGGCAAAAAAAAGTAAGCGATATGATTTCTAGGAAATGCTAAAGTGACACTTGGAATTTGTTTAAGTGATAAAAAGCTAGTTGATGAAGGCTTGCAGTTACTCGAATTAACTGATGAAATAACGTTGTTGGAAGCATGTAGGTCAGATGTGAAGCGCTATTTCAAAGACTAATATTCCTAACGAAATCAGTCATAAAACTTTTTAAAAATATGATCAACGTGTTATCGTAATCTTGCTTAATGTTAAAGAAAACTGATATAATAAAGTTTATAAAGATGCAGAACTTTTGAATAAGATTTTTGAAGAAGTTAAAACTTATTGGGAAAAATAGAAGGACGCTAGTCTTCAAAATTTCCTCCCAAAATTTGTCTAAAATATTGACAGAATTCCATATAAAGAGGTTTATGATTATTTTAATGCAGATTGATGGTTTATTTTTTAGATTTTAAATTTTAAATTCACCATAGGTGCTAGTACTATTTATCATAATGCTTGACATCGCTTTCAAGCGGGAGTACAATAATTATGAAGTTTGTTTATAGTTGAAAGGGGAAAATAGATGGCCTCTAAACTTGATACAGCTTGGGACTTGTTTCTGGAGGGAAAAACATCAGAAGCTAAAAAGTTGGTTGAACAAGATTTTTCCATTGATACCTGTACAGATTTTAGTCTTTTAAATCTGATGGGATATTTATTGTTAGCAGAAAAAGACTATGCCTCGTGTACCCATATCTTTGAGAAATACATTTTATTAGCTCAACAAAATGAAGATAAAGAACATGAACACATTGGCTTACATCAATTAGCGATGATCTACAGAGATCAGGGTGATTTTCATAAGGCTTTAAAGCTCATTGAAGATGAAGAGAAGATAATTGAAGAGCATTTTCCCAATGATAATCTAAAGAAAGCTATAAATAACTACGAACAAGGCTATGTGAGATTGAAATTAAACAATCTTGATGAAGCTCTTACATTCATGAATCTGTCACTGGAACAATCTTTAGAGACTGATGATGTGATTTCTCAGGCTTGTAGCTACAGAGGGTTAGGTGAGATCTATTTAGCCTTGGAAGATAAAGGATTAGCCAACACACATTTTAAACGAGCTATAGAACTTTTCGAAAGTGTTGGAGAGTTTGAAGGGGTAAAGGAAATTGAGGAATTGAACCCTTAAAAGTTTAAAAGAGATGAGTTCTGTTAATAAGCAGAGCTCTTTTTTTATTTAGAGTTAAGTTCTTTAAGTATTCATTGACCAGACTTATTTTTAGATGTATAATGAACACGTAAAATAAATCACAAAGAATAAAATACAATTATTACAACTTGTATTTCTCAATCATAAGGTGTCTTTTTTCTAGGAGAGATTTATGATTAATATCTTTAAATATCTTGATAAAAAAACAAAATACCTAACCATTATTGGGGCGCTGGCAAATGGGGGTCTCGCTTTGGGGCAACCCTTGGTTGTTGCCAAAGCATTATCGATAGATCAAAATAACCTTACCTATTCTTCTATTTGGAAATTTGCCCTCTTTGGTTTTTCTGTCTATTTCGCTTTGTATAGTCTAATGTTATTTTGTAATCATGCAAATAATGTCTTTCGACGTGAAATTCACATGAATATCCGAACGGCACTTTTTCAGAAGTTAATGGAAGACAGCGAATATAGTGAAGATGAAAAGATTACCATGCTGACACAGGATATGGAATTTTTAGGAGATAACTTTTTTGAACGCTATATGTCTATTTCATGTTGGGGATTTGGAGCGCTGATTACGGCGATCTATATCATTGCCCAAAATGTTTTATTGGGTTCTATCTTTGTTTTCTTCACGATCTTACGTCCCATTCCACAATTCTTAATGAATAATAAGCTAAAGAATTCAGGGGATGAAATGTCTCAGGGAAGAACAGCCGTTCATAACCAAATCTCTGATAGTATTCGAGGGGCTCAAACCTTGCGGATGAATCAAGCCTTGCCTGAAAATTCTCAGCGCGTCTGGAATATCAATCTTCGTTATCAACGAGCCATTCAAAAGTTTGCTTTTACCCATAATATTGTTTTCTTTTGTAATGGTTTCATGGTCTTTCTTAGCCAAGTACTCCCCTTGGTATTGGGGTTCTTCCTTGCCATGCATGGTCATCATGTTTCAGTGGCTAGCCTGGTTGCAATGTATATTGCCGCTGGTCAACTGGTAGGTCCTATACAAAATATCATGTATGATGTGGTTGAAGTACAAGGAGCCAAAACAACGGCAGAAAAGATTTTCGGAATTTTAAATCGAGCAGATGATAGTGAATCGGACAATCATTCGATCTCACAAGTAGAAGAACTAGAAATTTCTCATTTAAGTAAATCTTATAACGGTAGAGAGATTATACGCGATCTTAATCTAGCCATTCAACAAGGCAAAAAAGTCCTCATCAAAGGGCCAAGTGGCTGTGGGAAATCAACCCTCTTTCGAATGATCACAGGGGAAGAAAAGGCGGATGATGGGACGATTACTTGTCGGACAAGGGATGGAGCAAAAACAAGTTGTTTTATTCGTCAGGTAGGTATCATCAGTCAGCATCCTTTCCTCTTTAATGATACTGTTCGCTACAATCTTAGTTTGGGACAAGATTTTTCAGATCAAGAATTGGAGACTGTTTTGAGACAGGTCAAACTCGACCATGAACTAACTGATGGACTTGATTTTGTAATCACTAATAACGGAGAAAATATTTCAGGCGGACAACGAGTCCGGATTGAACTAGCCCGCTTCCTTCTTCGTAAAAAGGATATTTTATTAGCAGATGAGGTAACTGCAGCTCTTGACGTAGAAAATAGCCAGATGGTTCGAGACTTGATTTTCTCACTACCGATGATGGTGTTAGAAATCGCTCACCATATTGATTATGAAAGTCGATACGATCAAGTCATTGAACTAAGAAAAAATTGAATTATCTTCATGATAAGATAAAGTAGTGAGTACTCTCTCCAGTCGGAAACTTCCTCACTACTAATCTTAATATATTTGTTAACTGTAGTGGGGGACGAAAATTTTAACAACGAGGAAGGATATGTTTGTCCTTTCTTTTTTGATGTCGGGGACATGAAAGCGTGCTTCTTATGGTGTGAACTTTTTGGTGAAATCTAGCTCAATTCGTTTATTTTCAGGGTAAAATTCACACCATTCAATTGAAAGTTATTCAAATTAGATGAAATATTTCTTTCTTAAAAACATGTGGAAAGATTGATATTAAGCATATATTGAAATTCATTCAAATACGAGGTGTTCAAAACAGGTATTACAATTTATAAGCAAAAGAACAAATAACAAAAAGAGGAGCTTCACACTAAAGTTCCTCTTCTTTTAAATATCCGAATCATTATTTTTATTTCAAAAAGGTAGTGATTCGGTTGATTTATATTGCAATGTAGTGAAATTTAGAATTTCAAAAATCGCTTTAAATCAAGGTTTTTCACATCTATTGACGTGTAGTGAATCCCTATTTTACTTCTATAAATAACAAACAGGGCAGAGCATTGTATCATATAGAAATTTCAATGTTCTTAAGAGGTGGAACTAGTCAGTCCGCTAAGTATAATAAGAAAAGTAGAAAATCCTATAAGGATATTGACGATCTAGTAGATTTTGATAAACCTGTTCACATAGTTCCCCATATGTTCCGACATAGTTTTGTTTCAGTCATGGCTGATAAGATTGTAAGCCTAAACGTTATTAGAGAGTTTGTAGGACATTCAGAAGATAGTAGAGAGATAGAAAAATCTATCTTCATGTCATGCAAAAAAGAAAACATAAAATTGAACAAGCCATGATAGATTTAGCTAAAATCATAAAATGAGTAATAGTTGTGGTTATTGATTCAGTTTCATTAAAAAAATGATATGATAGTGATATAAAGTATCAATTAGGTGTAGGTATGATAAATAGACAAGCTAAGAAGTTTTTTGATTATTATTTAAAAATAGTTGCAACAGAAGAATATCAATCTTATTATCAAAGACATGAGCAGGAAGGATTAGAATTTCATAAAAAGTACATTGAAGAAAAACATCCCGAATGGAGGACACGGACAGACTATTTTGATGAATTCTCAATTGGCGAGTTTATTATTTTAGATACACTTTCAAATGAGGGTGTTAATAAATTAACGAAGCGTTTATATTCGTTGCCAAAGTCGAAATTTAAAGTGAAAAATTATTATAAAAAACCTACTATATTTAAAAAATACGACTATGTCCATTTAGAATATTTAAGGCATGGAGTCGGAATTTTTGCTGAAATTGAGATAATTGGAGATAATTTTTTCAGCAGTATTGAAATAAGTTGGGCGACGGTAAATAATTATTATGCTATTTTTCAATATAGATTTCATTTCAAACAAGTATTGACAGAGTCTAATCTTCAATTATTTATTTCTGATAATATCAAAAACTTGAGTAAAAAAGATTACATTAATTGGTATATTCTGGATGATGAGGACGATAAGCTTAATTATCTATCTATTGGTCAGATGACAAATGAACTTCCTTCTTTGATATGTCAACATTACATAACTACGTTTTTATATAGCGAAAATGGGAAAATGAACAAATTAATTAATCTAACAGTTGCTTTTCGAAAAGACAAAGTTGATATAGATAAAATATACTTCGGGGATATTAGTTATAGTCTATATAATAAAAAAGGCAATTACTATATTTCAAATAGTTTTAATGATAGTGATTATGTTCTATACTCAGGAAATAATTTCATTCCTAGATTTAGTATTTTAGGGTCTATATCACAATATGGGAACGAGCTCTATTACTTATTATTTGGAGAGCGAGAGCTTCACATTTTTGAAAGAGATTTTTCGAAATATGTATCAGGAAGAAAGAACATAATGTTTAATAAGAATTTTTTAAACCTTTTGAAAAAGATACAAAGCCTATCGGAGTCAGAAAACAGAATAGATATTTCTAATTTTTAAAAAAAGACTTTGAAGATTCTTGGACTATATTTGTATCAAATGACGAAGTTCAGCTAGAAAATTTATTTCATAAAAATTTGTCATATTATCGAAATGTAATTAAAGAAAATTATTCCTATTTGAATATGCTTACTGAGATAAATTACACAAAGACAAATACCATAAGTTCTACCGTTGCTACGATAGTCTCCATCATTGCTACCATTATATCTGTTATTGCACTCCTAAAGTGATATAATCAGTTAAAATTCAGTTATTTTGCTAAAATTAAAAGAAAAAAGCCTTTGAAATGCTGATTTCATAGGCTTTTAATATATCTAATCACTTCACTTTTTGTAATTATCAAGTATTACAATCTATATTTCTTTTAATATTTTACCAAATAATTCTTCTAGCTTCCCTAAGTCTCCATAGACAGTTCCGTCCATATAAAGGTTGTAAACTTCATCATCTTGTTCCACTCGTATTTGTGCAGAATATCCTTTTGATAGTGCTAAGGAACGAATAACTTCTCGTTGAGTTCGTCCATTTCCTTCTCGAAAGGGATGGAAATAATTAAGATTATCAAGAATTTTTGCTAAATGTTTAATGATTTCATCTTTTGAGTTGGCAGTTTGATGATAGGAATGAATGAGATGATTTATATAAGTTTCAGCAGCATTAAACGACTGTATCGACATAAAAGGATTACCACTTTTAGAGATATTCACCTTGCGATATTGTCCTGACCAGGCATAAACATCCTGAAACAAATAGTTATGAATGGCTAAAATATTACTCATGGAATAGACTTCAATGGCTTTCAAGCGCAAGTCTGCAAGTCTTTTAGTAACGAATAAGTGTTCATTTCGATAGGCTTCTTCAATATTTGTAACATTTTGTTTATTGATTAAGACTGTGGAATTTGGATAGGTATATTGGTGATTGGGGTCAATGTACTCATAGCCTTCGTATTGATTTTTAACCAATATTCAATTCCTTTCGTCTGTTGATAACATAAGTTTTTAAGTCAATCACATCTTGAACAGTAGGTTCATAATTTTCAATCATTGATGACCCAATAGCATACCAGACAGTATCAAAATCTGAAAAGTTATCAAAGGGAATCCCTAAAATTGTTAATTCTTCTTTATTTACATCAAGAGTCATGGCACACCTCCTTGTATAGAGTTATCCTTATTATACCATAAAATCGGTATTTTCACCTAAAGGATAGAGACCAAAAGATATATGTAAGCGTATAGATTAATACTTACAGAACTAAAAATATTCCCCTGTTTTTAGTCCAACTGAAACCCATACTTTCCAAACCAGGTCTTAAGAAAAAAGGTAGAGAAAAAGGTAGAGTTTGAATTGAAATACAGTGCAATATATCGCATTTGGCAAAAAGAAAAAACGCTTGAAATCAGCGTTTTTCTTCTGTATTGATTCGTATTGAACCCCTACTTCACTTCTGTAAAAGTTAACTTATATGCTTACAAAGCTTATTTTAACAGACTTTACGACTGTTTATGAAGAAAAAGGTAGAGAAAAAGGTAGAGTTTCAAATGACTGTTAATTTTCACCTTTTATTTGTGAAAGTCTTTCCATTAGAATATCGACTGCTTCATTCTTTCGGTTAGGATCTAATTCCGCATAGATATCCATTGTGGTTGAAATAGATCTGTGACCCATACGTTCTTGCAATTCTTTCCAATTTGCTCCAGAGTTGAGCATTAAAGATGCATGAGTATGGCGGAATAAGTGAAAACCATAATCAGGTAAACCTAACTCTTTTAATCGTTTAATAAGAGTGGCTCGCTCATTTCGATCAGTCATGTAATTTCCATAGATAGTGGGAAATATCAACTTAGATTTTGGAAGCCCATGTTTTTCAAAGTAATTATTCATTTCATTGTTAAAAATCTTTAAGTTCTTGAATAATGGTAATAGGTACTGATACTTTACGATTTCCTGAATCAGTTTTTCGCAGAATTTTTTTACAAATAACCTTACCTTTAGTACCTAAGGTTTTGTCTCCTCTCCTCCACATAAGAGTTTATTTACGTTAATTTCTGATGATTCGAAAAGTAAGTCATCAACTTCCAATGCTAATAGTTCATTAATTCGTAAGGCAGAAGCTAAAAGAGTATTACAAATAAGTTTAAAGCGCCTGTTGGCTCTTGAGTTTGGGAGCGTATCTAAGTAATTCAACCATATAGCGATATCTTTTTCATGTAGAACTTGAATTCGGTTTTGAGGTGCTTTAGGCTTGGGTGGTATCCTGACTTGTTTTGCGGGATTATTCTTTAGATTAAAGTGTACCATTCCGAAATCAAGAATATCTTTTAGTTTATGAACGACTGCGCCATAATCAGATGCCTTTCCTTTATCTGCCTTACGTTTTCCCTTATTTATTTCTATTCGAGCTTTTTCTGCTAGCTGATCAACCCATTTTTGAACTTCAGTAGATTCAATAGAATCTATTTTATAATCTCCAAATTTTGGGAGGATATATGTATCCAAATATCCCCTTACTCTATTTCTAGTATTATCAGATGATACCCAAGATTTATAACTATCATACCAAATTTCCGACAGTTCTTTTATAGTACCGACAGATAGAGTTTCTTTTCGAGTAGAATCATTTTCTTCAAATTTTCTTTTAGTCTCTAAATATTTGCGATCTAAGGCTTTTAGTGTTGGAGCTGATATAGTAGTTGTAACTTGTTTTCCTGTTTTTTTATCAGTACCTAAATAAGCTCCTTTCATAGAGTAGGTTATAGAACCATCTCTTTTGATTTTCTTAAGAACTTTCTTTTTGTTTCTTTCTATTGTCTCAATTTTCATTTAGTTTACCTCAGACGGTCAAGAATTTAAGAATATCCCCACGTTTATAATACACTGTCCGAGTTCCTTCGATTGGTGGCTCCAAACGTGGAAGTCCTTTACGTTCCCAACTTTTGAGTGTATTGGGGGATATATTCAGTTCTTTGAGGACTTCCTTTTGGGTCATGATTTCTAACTGATTAGTATCCGATTTTTTATCCAAAAGATTTACCAGAACCTGTAATAGATTTTCAATTTTCTCTAGTTTTACTTGTTGAAGTGTATCCATATAATTATCCTTTCTAATGTCCAATAACATAGGTAAATTGTTTGGCAGTTTCTGCATCAAAAAGTACGGTAACTAATGATCCCTAATCCTTTCACATTACATTCTGAGACGAGAATTGAACCGTCTGATTTGACTTGCTCCACAAATGAAATATGTCCGTATATTGGATCAGCTCCAGCTTGTCCAGGACTAAATGATAGAGCAGAGTGTTCTGTTGGTGTATGGGTTGTTGTGAAACCTGGCTTATTCATCCATTGTCCACCATTTCCCATAAATGGATCAAAGTTGACTCCGACTTGCTTTCCACGGTTGAAGACATACCAGGTACATTGTCCCCATGGATAAGTGCTTGTGATATAGCCAGTAGTGTCAATAGCTGTTGTCAGACTGTAACCTACTGGTATATCATTTGAAGTTACTCCTCCACCATCTCTGGTTTTTCCTGTAGTTTGTTCAGGAGCTTTTGGAGTTCCTCCATGTTCATCAATGAAGGCATCCAGTTTTTGCATGGTTTCTGCACGTCTTTTTCCTGATCCTGTGGTATCTGTGAAATAGACTCCACCATCAGTTGCTGGATTGAGTGTTCCATTCGCAAACTTTTTAGCCTTGTCATCTTGAATTTTGAAGGTTTGGTTTTTATTTCCAATGATGGTTTGTTGGGTTAGTCCGACAACCGCAACCTCGTCATTAAAGTTATTGGCATATTCTGGATTGGAATCATAGGCCCCAAAACCAAACATATTGGCACCAGGATTAGTGGCTACTCCAGCAGTTCCAAGGGAACTTTCATTCAGTGCGATCGCAACGATTCCACGAACATCAAGATTAGATTTAGCTTCCCATTCGAGGAGCTTTTTTCCATTAATTCGGTTCTTATCATAGGAGATTCCTAACGTATCTAAAAAGCCGTCTAATTGTTCTGCTGTAATACCGAAGCGATGAACCAGTAGGTTGTGAGTATAGGGATCTCCATCTGACCAGTGATCCGCATAAGTCACTCCATTTTGGGATTGGGGTGAGCCATTCGTCCCACCACCTCCGACAGCCCCCATAAGGATAATGATGATGAGGACCGGTAGAAAGAGAGGAATGAGACCGGCTAATAGAAACCATTTTAGTTTTTTCATCGAATCTCCTTTCTAGTTAATGTCTTATATAAGCAGTGAACAGAACAGTCCCAAAACGCCATTTTGCATCTAAAAACGACTGAATAGGACTTAGTCTGTTGGATGATTTGGTCTCTTTCTTGTTCTGAGACTGAAACAAAAGAAGGAAATCGACTGAGCGTTTTTCCTTCTTGGTAGGCTTTGATAAAGAGTTTCTTCAAGAACTCTTGGAAAAGCAGTTCTTGAACGTATCTTGGTATTCATATCATTCTCCTCTAAGTTGTTTTAAGCGTTCTGTTAATCGGTCTCTTCGTTCAATATTGGCTCTCAATTTATCATCTCGTGTCATGGTTTTCCTATAAGCACGAGTGAAGGCATTCGATCCTTGGGCTTTATACATGGATTGAGGATCTTTATATTCCTCTAATTTGTGCTCAATACTATTAATGCGGAGCTGTTTAAATGGAGAAATCCATTCTTCTTTAAGAGTTTGAAATTCCTCGTTTGAACTTGGTGTTGGCTCCACCGTGATTGGAGATTCCATTGAAGGAGTTTGTAGTGTTTTTTCTTCAACTGGTTTAATCCCTTCTAGCGTTGACTTTGTTTTCGGAATGTTTGGTTCTGGAGCATCTGGACTTATTGGAGTCTCAAGTGTTTCTGTTGGGAGCACTTCATCAGGTTGGTGCTCTGATTCTTTATTGGTAAAGAAAGAACCAACATTTTGGAAGTGACTCTTGGCATTCATCATCATTCCAGCTCCAAAACCAGCACCTGCTAGGCAAAGTTCCCAAGGTGTTGAGCAGATGAGAGACTTCTCGATGGTACTTGTGAAGCCACCTCTCTGGTCTTTGTGACCCCTTTTTCAACTTTGTTTCCAATATCATTCGCAACCATTCGTGCTTTAGATCCAAGAATGAATTGAATCAGTTCAGCTTTGTATTTCCATAGAAGGAAGTATACAAGTCCTTTTGAGACAACTGAAATGAGTAGTTTAAAGACAAGACCGAAGATAATCAAAGATGGAAGTGTTTTAAGGATGCCATCAAAACCTGTAATGACAATGTTTTCGATCATTTTTTCAATGTAGAAAACTAAAAGAGTTAATAGACTCGTGATAGCTGGAAAAAGCAGCCCACCAAACATGACTTTCAGAACTCCAAAAATCAAATCTTGCATTCTTGGTACAAAGGACATCAATAGTACAATTGGAAAGAGCAGGATCATCATCAGGACGAGTGTCTGAGCAATGACATTTAACATCTGAATCAAAATAACAGGTATCGCTAATACAAAGGCTTCACAGATTTTGAAGATGACATAAAACATACGAGTAAAGATGAAATCTGGCATAGCTGAAACCCAACGGTTCTTTTCACCATCATCATTAGCTCCATTTCCTAGTTCATCTAGATACTTATTGCGATCTTTAGACTTAACTGCTTTAAAGTTTCCATTCTTATCGCCTGTTCCTAGTACCTTACTATCGTCAAAAGTTTCTTGTTTCCCATCTTGACTATTCTTATATTTCCCATTTTCTTGTCCCGTATTGACGAAGACATAAGCTTTATAAGAAGTTTCTGCAATATAGCTATCTGCCATGGAATCGCCAATTTTAATGGATTTATTATTGCCATACTCCACCTTAATATTCGTGATATTTTTAGTGACATCTTGAGAGACATGGTTAATGGTATCTAGTAGATACAGACCACCTGATGTTCCAGCGATTGTTCCAAAGTAACCAAAACCGAGGATAAGAACCAGAAAGACATGAAGGAGAGTTCTTGAAAAAGCTCCTTTCGAAAAGAAAAATTGATAAAAGAGATAGAAAGCTAGTATTAGAAGCAACATTGAAACGAGTGATTGTTTTGCGACTCCTCCAGAACTTGAACCGACAAATCCTTTCCAGATATTCATCGCTCCATTAAATACATAGTTCTTATAGTTGGAGTAAAGATCAATCTTTTCAAGAATTCGAATCAGCAAAGAAAAGAAGCCCACCACTGCGTTTAGAATGAAAAAGAAGAAGTTGACGAAAAGCTCATTAATCAGAACCCAAGCCCCGTTAAAGGAAGCGAACCCAGTAGGCTCCATGTAGGACTTGAGAGAGAAGATATCAACTCCCCTTAGTTTGTCAAAAGCTTCTTGCATGGATTCACCTCCTAACTAGCGTATTTATTTTCAAGGCTTGATGATACTGTAGCTTTCATTGGTTTTAGAAGCATATCAATATCTTCAAAGATATTGTGTACGGAAATCATATTGAGATTGCCATAGACATCATAGTATAGGCATTGACCAGAGATCATATTATCAATCCATTCGAGATTGCTTTCAGTGACTTCGAGATTGACGTGTTTTAAGATATCTTCTCGTTCAGACTTTTCATAAAAAGCAAAGATAGTCCCAAATCCCGTTGTATCATCGTCATTTTCTGCATCATGTACAGATTGCGTAATCAGTGCCAAGGTATTGTTTTTGGAGCGTCCAATCCGACGCATATTTTTGATAACGGCTTTTCCTTCTGCGGACTTCATAAGAATCCAAGCTTCATCAAAGAACTCAATGGTATCTTCATTTTCATTTCGTTCTCCAAAGTGAGTACAGAAGGCTCCAAGCGCAAACATGAGAGCAATAGAGTTGCGTTCATGATCTGAAATTTTTGTGGAATCATCCTTTGGTAGTTTGAGGTTATTGACCTCTAAGATAGTCACCCGTGATTCATAGTTAAGTCCTTGAGTGGTTCCATCTGAAAAGGCTAGTTCCAAGATAGAGTTTGTGACAATTGAAGTCAGATAACGACCAACCGAAGCAATTTCAGAGGAAGTGGAGTCTCTAAGCACTTTTAGGACATGTTTAAAGCCGACTTTCTCACCTGCGACTCGTTTTTCTACAATTGCATTAATAGCTTCTGTGATAGCTGTTTTCTGGTCCATTGTGACATCATCTACAGCTTGTAGTAGAAATTCAAGCATGTTTTTGCGACCTCTACAGCTTGTTCTTTATCTAGAACGACAATAGGATCTAAGACTCCGTGGTTTGATGGTAGTGAACTATCCAGTGTTACAAAGTTAAAGTTCTCAATCTGTTTCTTGCGTTCAGGATAGAGACGTGCAAATTTAGGTGAGTTGATCACTTCTTGATAGTGATTTCTAAGTTCACGTTTAGGGTCAATATAAAGTGTCTTGACATTCTGTAAAGCCACACTTAAGAAGATGATCTGTGCAAGGAAGGATTTTCCTTGACCTGTTGCCCCCGTAATAATGATGTGTGGGTTCTTGGTAATCTTTCCAGCGATATCTTCTTTATTTCCTACTGTCGCATTATAGAGTACAATGTTCTTTGAAGAATCAATAGCTTTCTCAATATTGTCCCAACGCCCTGTCCAGTTATCTACTCGGCCGATATACCAACCGATACGGTTTCCAGAAGAGGTATTGGTAAAAGGCATCATTTCCGAAAAACCACGAGATGTGACCATGTGTGTCCAAGTGCGAGTTTTCTTTTGGAGGTTTTCTCCATAGAGCAGAGCTTGAAAGAGATAGGGTCCGTCTTGAGAGGCTTCACTAATTTCGACTCCCATATCATCAAAGTAGTTGAGAACGACTTGCCGTCTTTGACGGAGTTGGTTCACACTAGAAGCAGAGACAATCAGATAGGCCCCATATTCGATGATCTCTTCCTTGTTTCCGACTTTTTTCATTAAGTCTTTTAGGGAGATAGAGCCCATGATAATCTCGTCTTGTTGGACAGTATCAGTATTTTCTGCCTCTTCCATGATGTTTCTGTAACGTGTATTCGATCGTCCCATTCGACCTTTGATCTTGTTGGTATCAATGAATTCTGCCTTGATTCGTAGTTCAACGGGAAAGTTTAAGCGTTGGATAAATTCGCCAAGATGAAAACCATTGAATTGAACAGGAAATTTACCAACCGGAAGAATCGTCACAAAAGAAGATCCATAAGGGCTTTCTAGCTTAAGAAAGCCACCTTTTAGGACTTTGATCAAGGTATCTGTGATATTGAATTGAGCACGGTTAGCAAGCACCTCCTTCTTGTAGTGAGGGATATAGCGGAGGTACTGCATCCGCTGGTAATAAAAGAGTTCTTCATTGGATAACCGTTTTGCCCGAAGGACAGAGAAGGCTTGAAAAATAGTGAATTCATCACTTTTGTAGTCTTCATACCAGGTAGGGCTTAACTCATATTCATAGCCAAGACCCTTGGCAATTTTTTCTGAGAACTCATTGAAGCTCTCATAGGCCAAGTCTTTGACGGTCGCTCCATGATTTTGTTTGCGCAAGGTCACTCCAACGACCCAGTCAAACTGATAAGGAATTTCCATTTCATCTGTCAGACGATCCACCGTGTAAAGAAGAAGTTCTTCTCCTAGTTCTCGGCTGTCATCTGCTAGAGCATCTGAAAAGTCCCGCATTTTCTCTTCTAAAAGATAGTCTTTAGGGATCAGAGATATTTCAAAGAACTTGTTTTTCTGGAGCTTCTTCATCATTTGAGCAACAGTGATTTTGTGTTTGCCCTTTTTTTCATCATCCGTAATCGTGATAGGAGTGTTTGGAATACGATAATAAGCAACGACGGTTTGATCTTTTTGAGAGCTAGGTTTTCATGTGTTTCCCTAATAGGATAGGTTAAAGTAATACTCATAGGTCCTCCTTTTCTATAGATTTGTTTTTTCAAAGACAATTTCTTCTACAGGCTCTATCCGATCTTCATGGTAGATAGCTTTTTTATTGATCTTAAAGTCCCAGAAGTAAATCAGGTAATCTCCAATAAAGACGTGCATCTTTTTACCGTGAGGCTCGTATTCCGTATAGAACTTAGCCAATTTGTAAGGGAGATACCAATAGAGCAAGAGAGAAATTGAGTGAGTGATTTTTGCGAGTGGCACAAAGATAAATCCTCCAAAGAGTAACATGGCCACAAAAACGATGATAAAAACAATGAAAAAGGACAACTGCATAGGTGTCGCAAAGTACCATAGTCGAGTGCCCTTTTTTGTTTTAATTTCTTGGATCCAATAAGGAGCATTTAGGCCCTTACTGTAGTCGTAAAGTCTTTCTTCATTCATACTTAAAGTCCTGATTCAATACCGAAGAGTCGCAGGAACCAGCCGACTGCTTTGAGGATATCTTGTCCTTTGGCAATCGAAACAATAACGGCATAGAAACCAACGACAGAGAAGAGTTGAAGCCAGGAGCTGTTCCGCCAAGCCTTGATCGCTAAGAGCACCGCAATAGCTGTCAGGATCCAAATTCCGTCGCCCTGGAGGAAGGTTCGTAGATTGTCTGTATTCATAAAGTTCTCCTATTCTTTATCATTTGCATAATTTAGTGGAATGGTGTGTTCTAGTTTTGTGACATAGTAGGTCTTTTCTTTTTCTGAGAGAGTAAAGGTGAAGTTTTCTGAATGAGTGGTCCCTCCGACCTCAAAGGTTGCTTGAACATAAGCGATTAGGTTCTGACCGTCTTTTTTTAGATAGATATAATCAATTGTTTTGAAGGTGGTATTGGCTATAATATCCACATCCTTAGCAATCAGATTAAGGTTGTCTTGATTGGTAGTATAGTTGGTAAAGAAGACCTTGAGAAACTTTTCAACTTTCTTACGCTGACCATCTGAAAAGTGATCATTAGCGGTTAGTTGGAGCTGATCGTCTTCGCTAAAGTGTCCAGCTTGTGAGGATTCAATGACAGAGAACCAAGGAAGGCCAGAAATATAATATTTCCCATCTTTTTCATCAAATGGAATATTGAAACCTGTCACAATTTCTTTTTCTTCTGTGTTATTATCCCGACGGATAGTTTCCTTGTATTTGATCTTATAGGTCGCAACCTTTCCTTCTACAGTCACTAACTGAGAGTAGAGAAGTTCACTAGGATTTCGAACTTGACCTTGAGCTTTCACATCAGGAATGAAGTTGTAAAAGCTATTTAAGTATTCCACTTGAGCTTGTTGTTTATCCCCTTCTTGTGGGAGAGTGAAATAAGCATAGACATAGTCATTCAAGTAATACTGGAGTTTGTAGTCGTATTTTCTACTAGACTCCATTGGCTGTGCTTTTTGATTTTTTGTTGCCTCAACTTGAGTTTGTAGTGCTCCTACTTTATTTGATAGTGTGATAGCACGAAAGGATCCCAAGAGACCAATAAAAAGGAGGAAAGAAATTCCTCCTATGACTGCAATATTGACGGTCTTTTTATTGGTGACTTTTAGTTTTGGAGGGCCTCCTTTTTTCTCCACCTTTTTAAAGTGAGAGAGATATTCTTTTGCTTGAAGTAAGTAGCGTTTGGCTTTATCCATAGATCCTCCTTTTAGAGAGTAGCGAGTTCAATGAGCTTTGAGCCTTTTGCATAAAGGCGCTTATTGGCTTTTTCGATCTCGCCATTAATGTAATAGTAGCCTCGTAGCTCAGTTTGGAGTTGTTCGATCAGGTCAGGCTTTAGGTCTTTGGCTTCTTCTTTTTTTAGGAGACTATTTAATTCTCCAGCCTTGGTCCAAGCCTCTCTGTGATCTTTCTTTTTAAGTAATTCTCCCAGTTCATTCGTGACTTGAGAGACTTTCTTTTCAAAAATAGTTTTTAGTAGCCATTTCAATTTCCTTTCTAAATTTTTTTCTTGATTGTCTTTGATGGTCTTTTTGGATATAAGTAATGAGTGAGGGGCGCATTTTTTTATTTACGCTCAACACTTGACCATCTAGCGTGAAACAGGCATGTTCATAGTCATAGAAACCTTTCGCATCTGGTGGTTTTTTTCGGTAGATCTTCCAGCGCATTCATAGTAGAAGTCCTTGCCTTTTTCGTAAGAGGATATACATACTCCAGAATTCATGTTCTGGAAGAAGCAGAAAGTCTGTTTGATAAATCTTCTTCATCATCTCAAGAAGCCTCAAGCAGATCATCGTAGCCTAGAGCTTGGTAGATAAAATCAGAATCGAACCAGAGCCAGTCATTGATTTGTACTTCGGTTGGTGTATTCCCAGAGAAGATATCTTCACAAATGACGGTTAGAGTATCTACTCCACCACGTTCACGGACAGTGTTCAAGGTGGTTAGTCCACCAGACCAGGCTTTTAAAGTTATCTAGTGAATTGATTTGAACTTTGTATTCCATATTGTTTTTTTCCTTTCTAGTGTTCATAGTGTTTGTTGGCTTTTGAGAAGTCGTAACATGGCTTTTCCTCGATCAGTAATCTCTCCGCTATTCTGAATCATTTTCATGTATTCTGTTTGGAGGATCTTGTCTGCTTCAGTGACTAGTGCAAGGGAATTAGCAACTTGATAGGTCAACCAGCGAATCGTTCTCTCAATACTGTAAGGCTGTGGGTTGGTTGAGAGCTTTAAGGGTTCGACACCTCCAAATAGTTTTTTTGCCATTTTTTTCATCAGGTTTATAAGCTCCAAAACGGGTGAGCCCATCATAGACTTGGATTTCTTTATTGACGATGCCTCTTGCGATTTCTCCGAGATCTACACCGTTGATGTATTCCTCCACGATGCCTTGAGCTTTCTGATCTGAAAAGCGGAGTTCATAGCGATTCCAGATACCAAAAATCTCCAAGGATTCGTCCAAGGAGATGTTTTCCATTCGAGCAATTTCATAGCGCTTTTCATAAAAGTTGAAGTAGAGTTGACTTTGACGACTTCCAAAGTAAATGGACAAGCCGTGATTCGCTTCCATGTCTTCATTATCTGTGAAAGATCCACCACCCGTGATATTCCATTTCTTAATCGTGTCTAGGACAATCTCTTTGGAATAGAGTTTATCAATCAATTTGGGAATTTGAATTTGTTCGTCCTCGTGACCATAACCCTTATAGAGTTCATCCAGAGCAATATCGAGTCGCTTCACCCGAACATCTTCATAGGAATAAAGAATGTTTTGAAGAAAGATCTGCCAAGTGATTCCCTTGTCTTCTAGAAGCAACTCCAACTCACGGCATCCTTGACCAGATAGTTGAAGACAAGTTTGGTAATCATTGGTCACTGACTTATCAAAGAAATCAAAAATCCAGATGTTTCCTCGTTGCCATAAGTGGGTATAGTTCATAAGGCGAGTTTCTTGGTCTGTAAATTCGCTTAGGTGACAGTGAAGAAAGTTTTCACAGAAAGCATCTAAATCCTTTAATCTAGGAAAGGTCAATCGTAGATAGTCGATCTGAGCCCGAAGACTGTTTTTATCGCAATCTTGATAGTAACCAAGTTTTTCTTTAAGTTCTCTAAACTTATCAATCGTCAGTCCTCTTTCGCCTGTTTCATAAGAGCGGTAGGTTCTTGTAGGTAGATCAACAGCTTGTGCAAATGCTTTTTGACTAAGTCCTGTTTGTTTTCTGAAATTCTTAATATGAAAAGGACTAATTTTGTCCATTCATCGCAACACCTCTTTCTAACAAAGTGACACACTTTTTTGATGAAAGTGACACACTTCATAAAAATTGAAAACCCAACTCCCATAAGGAATGAGGAGGGGTGGACTTGGCGTTTTTGCCAAATGTAACCCCCCTATTAGAAAACGGGGGTTCATTGCCATCATGAGCCAGGAACGGCGAGCTTCGGTCTTCGCCTGACCTGCGGTCAGGCTTGCCCTTGCCCTTGTCCTAGCCCATGATGACTGACAATCGCTTCAATAGCTTTTGGATAAGACTTGCGTCCATCTTCCTCAAATTGAGCGATTATTTCAAGGAGTAACTTTTCTTGGAAAGGTTCAATGAGAATAGCAGAGTCACTCCGTTCAAATGAGATTCCATGCTCTTCCATATAAGGGATTATTTTTCGAAGAGTTTGCATCTTTAGATCGTGCTCATCCGCAAATTCTTTGAGCGTTCTCTTATTTGGTTCGTTTCCTATATCCTCTTCCTCTATAAGATCAATTGTTTCAACCGGTGGCGTGTATTCCTCAAATACTGAAAATTCTTCACCTTCAAATTCCATAATGGGAATTTTAGCGTATTCATCATAGAAGGAAAAGCCCTGGTCAAGTGGAATATAAGGTGAATAAAACTCACCTGCTAGTTTCCCACTTGAAGCAATATAACCACGCCCGACCACTTTCACTCCATTAATTTCGTCCAGTTTTTTGAACTCTTTGGTTTTATTGGCATCTCCAAACATCATGTCATATCCTGTTGATTCTAAATGACCGACGGAGAGACGCATCATAAAGTTATCCCGAAGAGAAGTCTTGATATATTCTCCATCAGGCCGTTGCATGGCAAAGATCACATATACTCCAGCTTGACGGCCCTCTAGAACGATTTGAGTTAGATATTCCATGAGTTCCGACTGCTGGCTATAGTCACGGTCAATCTTGGCCATGAGAGCAGCCCATTCATCTACTAGAAGAAATTTAGGTTTTAAGTTGTAATGGGTGTAATAGGTACCTGGTCTATAGTCTGGAAAAGATGTTAAGACTTCGTAGCGCTTTTTCATAAACTCTACATTTTCTCTAAAACAATTGATGATATCCTCTTTACTCGAATAGACTCGACCGTGGAAGACTGGAAGCTTCTTTAAAGAAGCCAAGTCTGAGTTTTTTTAGGATCGCAAATATCGATATAGCCGACTTTTAATAAAGCGTAGATGATGGACATGAGGGTAACGGTTTTTCCTCCTCCAGTACCTCCGCCAACAAGTAGATGGGAGTCTTTGACATAATCCCAGTAGACATCTTTCATGAGACGAATTTTTGAGCCTTTGACTTCAACTTGATCAATTGAAATGCGACTCTCAATCCGATTGATGGCTATTTTGTATTTGATAAAACGCTTGTCAAAACTTTTATCACGAAAATCACCATTGAACATGACTTCAAGCGTAGAGCCAAGGTTTAAAAATCGATCTTGAAATTTGTTTCCTTCTAGAATGAAACTGATTTGAAGCTCATAACGACTTTGTTTGAGGTAGACTTTTGGAAGTGTAATCTTTTCAACTATGCCTTTATCTCGTTTGACTTTCTTGACCAGATATAGGTTGTTCTCTAATAAGAAACGAGAGAGGATTCGGAGGCTATTGAGTTTTTGAAAAAATAGAATCTTCTCATAACAGAGGTAATTGACCCCCAAAGAAAGAAGAGCCGACAGTAGAACTCCAGATCCAATGAAATATCCTTGAGGTAAGGGATGAACTTTTAATTCCTCTAAATGAAGGTAGGTATAATAGATAGAAGCTAACAAAAAAGGAAACCACCAGATAAACCATGTGATTCCCTTGATATTGCGATGAAAAGCGTGAACTCTTTTCCCACGATAGGTAAAGAGTTTCATGAATAATCACCTCCTAATTTTCTTTCTTGTTTTCTGTTTGTTTCACTTCCTTAGTTTCCTTGACTGGAGTAGCTCCCCCTTTCTTTTTGATTTTTGAGGCGAAGAGTTTAAAGATATCCCGATTATTCACGTGAATATGGGCGACAACAATATCTTCTAATTCTACTTCTTCTCGGTATTTAATTCCCAGGTCTTCAATTTTAGACTCTGACATGTCTGCGATAGTGAAAAAGAGGGTTTCGTGCTGGACAGAAGAATGAATCCCTACGACGATGCCACGGATCTCGCCTGTATTGATTTGGACAAATGATCCATCAGGATTTCGTTGCGATTGATCTACTTCAAAGATGACTTCAGGACCTTCAATGCCTCGGAAAGTCAGTTTTCCAAGGATTGCCGGGACATCTAGTCCATCTGTAATGACACGATAGGTTTTGTCTGCAATTTGTAGTTTTTCTCCGTAGTTTAATCCAATTTTAGCCATGTAATTTTCTCCTTTTATTTCTTATTTTTTAAGTACCAATTTTTCTGCAAAAACATTGCGGTAAGGTGCAACATTCTTACCATTTAAAATAGTGTCTGAGAAAAAGATTGGGTTAACAGCTTCTACTAGAGCATCTTCTGGAAAGACCGTTGTAGAGGCTGGTGTGATGACATGAAATGCGCCGTGCTCTGCGCTGTTTAGAATGTGACGTTGGTATTTTCCTTTTTTACCAAATACAGACTGAGGAGCTTTTCCCCAATTTTTTTCATAATAAGCTGGGCCGATAAATTCTGGTTTCATTTTTTAGTGTTTCTGGAATCATAGGATTCTCCTTTCAAATTTTTGAGTAAAAAGAAAAAAAGAGTTAAGCTAGTTTCTTAACTCTTGAGTAATAGTGATTAAAAATTTTGCGTTTATACATGCGACTATAAGTATCAATATCCCCATAAGCAAATCCTGTTTCTTTTGCCTGAGAGGCTAAATGATCTATATCTACCAGAGCTTGACTATATAGTTTAGCTAGTAGACTTTCTGAACGATCAAACATCCCATAGGTAAAGAGATAGTTTTCATAGAGTCGCTTACATTGTAATGCGAAAAAAGTTTGTCATATTTTTCTCCTTTATTGTAATAAGTAAAAAAGCTACTAAGTGAAAAAAGGAAAGAACTTAGTAGCTTGAGAGTAGGTCTATCAACAATGATAGACAGCAGTAAAGAAAAGTTATTTGGTTGAAGGATCCCTCCTTCACGGTGGCAACGTTTAGCAAGGTGCTTTGCATCAATTACCATCGCTTTCCCAGCCAATCTCATTGGGTAGTCATGATCATACCCTTAAGATTCTCTTACGCCCTTTGGCGAAGCCAGTTCACTTTACTATTCGGAAAAGTGCGAAAGTCCGAAATGCGTGGAAGCCCACAAGAATTGAATCTTGTTTTCTATCTTCACTTCAACCACAAAACGGACTTGACTTTTAATATCAAAACATTTACAATAAAGGTACGAAGTTTATGTGTTGTTCTGATGATCAGTCCTCTGGTTGTCAGACGCACTTTTTATTTAATTTTCAATGAACAGTATTCGACTTAAAAGTCTATATTTTTTTGAAGTCGTATACATCATGTTTGATGTACTTATATTCTACATCATATGTGATGTAAAGTCAACTGTTTTTTGAAAAATATTTAATTTTTTGAAGGTAAATAATTATGGAATTTGGAGAACGGTTGAAAACATTGCGTTTGAGAGATGGTTTGACTCAAAATGAGATAGCAAAAAAACTAAACATTAGTCAGCAAAGTTACGCACGTTGGGAAAATGGGAAAGTAACACCATCACTAGATAAATTAACTCAAATAGCAACTACTTTTGGAGTTAGTACTGATTACCTTACTGGAAAATCAGAAAAAGAAAAGTCAGATGACAGCTTAAATAATATCGAACTTCTATTTCGTATGAATTCAAATGGATTAACTGAGGAAGAAAAAGAGATCTTCAAAAAGGAATTGATTGATTTTATGGAAGAACGAAAGAAGGCGTTTAAAAAAATAAAAAAATTAGTAGGGATAGCTATAAATAATAAAAAAAGTGAAGGTAAAAAAAGATTTAAAAGCTATTTATTTTTAAAAAAATATTATTAAGGTAATAGAAAATGTAGGAGATTAACGAATATGAGTGAAGAATTACTTGAAAAATATGTTGCCAAAAAAAGTCTTTTTAGTAATTGGTAATGGTTTTTGATTTAAGTTGCGGATTGCCTTCTAATTATGAAAAAAATTTTTTTAAAAAAACTATTTTAATTGAGAAGACTAGTTTTGAAGAAACCTTAGTGTTTGATACGATAAAATTAGGTTTAGAAGAATATTTAACTGAAGTGAATTTTTTTCCATGATACGAAGTTTGTAGTTGAACATACTATAAATACTAAATATAAAAATTATTCAAGAATTGAACGTGTGGTACATTATTTTCTTGTATAAAAATATGATACATAATAGTGAGTGGTATTTAGTAGAGAATCAGATTTCTGATGAACTTTTTAGAAGATAAAAAAATTCATTGAAAAATTGTTGAAAAAAATTGGTGATACACTACTCAGCATATACACCGAACAACGAAATAGTACATTTAGAACTCCAGTCTACTGTGCAAAAATAGAAGACTTCAAAACAGACGATTTAATTAATAGGATTTATCAATTTATAGCGTATTCACTTCTCAATAAAAAAATTTAAATCAGTTAGATATCTACGAAACTAAAAAAAGTATATAAGGAATTGAGGGAAAAAAAGTAGAAATATTAAATGAAGAATATGTCGAAATTTCAAATTCAAATCAGGTATATGGAGAATCAAAACAAGAGATGTTTGAAAATAGTCTCTGTTCTTTTTTCCTCTTGTAGCTCAGACATTGTTAGCAGAATTAAATGAACTAGAGTTAGATTTTTAAGAACTATCTAAATCGTAGTATCAAATCTTCAAATGGGGAGTATGAAAAAAATGCTGACTCATATATTAAAGATATTTTTAAATTCAGTTTATTATGATAGAAACCACTTTGCAGACTGATGAAAAAAATTTAATATTCTTTCATTTAATTATACTACGCCTTGGAAGAAGAGTAGCGATCCAGAATTATTTAAAAACCTATTCGAGAGTATTAATATTCATGGGGAACTTTCAAATAATAATGGGATGATTTTTTTGGTATAGATGATAAAAAAATTATTACCTACGCAAGATGAGTATATATTTGCCAAAATATCAAGAACACTAGATTTAAATACAAAAAAATAATTCTAGAATTACATTTGACAAATTGCTATCTTCAAATATTGAAAATGTAATATTTTATGGACATTCTTTATCAATTGCTGACTATGGTTACTTTTAGAATGATTTTTTTGAAAAAAATACCTCGAGAGAGAGAATGTTATATTTTTATTTTTGTATTTAAAGTTTATCCTGGGACAACAGTGGAAAAAGAAAGAAAGAAACTGATTAAGAGTATCTCAGAACTCTTTGGAGAGTACTCTATTGATAAAGAAAATAATACTGATATTTTTCAAAAAGTTAATTCAAAATCAAAGAATTAGAATAATTGATCTCGATAATAAGGCTAATTTTTTTAAAATTAGAAGAGGGATATGCTAACTTACTTTCATAATTTATGTTAGATTTGATAGTTTAAATATATATTCAGATATTTAGATATATTAATTTTTGATTAGAATTTTTAATGTTATAGAATTTGAAACAAAAAGCATATTGTATCCGATATTATGAGATAAGAAATTTAAAATGTATGGTTAAGAATTATTAATGTAGAAAAACCTATTTCCAATTTGGTACTTTTACATATTTGAGTGGACAATTGTCCACTTTTTTTATACAATGTATTCAACCAAATTGGTTTAGTTTTTGTATTTTTATACTTAAAGGAGGTATCATTCTTTGGATGAATTGTATACAAGAATAAGTAAGTCTACAAAACATGTGTTATATCAGTATATGAAAAAAATCATGGTATTTCATTACTAAACTATAATTTCAATTACTTCTTTCAACATTGTATTCAAAAAAATATCAGATTCAAGTAATTAGTCACCATTTCTCAAATCATAAGATTGAAGGATTAACTATTATCGATGACTTAGGCATTAGTTTTTCCTATGAAAAGGATAATCCCATTGTGAAGCAAAATTTCACTCTGTGTCACGAGCTAGGACATTTTATACTAGAGCATGAAGGTAATTATTTTGCAGAATCTATTGATAATCAGGAAAGCCTACTAGAGCGAGAAGCAAATATCTTCTCTGCTATCGTACTAATGCCTGACATTGTTTTGCTGTCTAAGATTTATTATAGTTGCGACACCTTTCAACAGATTCAAAACAGTCTGGATGTTTCAAAACAGGCATTGTTCTTTCGACTTTTAGATCTTCTTAGAGAATATTATCCTGGAAAAGAAAGTACCATTAAACAGGCTATTGATGCTTATATTGATGGACAAAATGCCACACTACTCCTTTTGTTTCACGGTGTCAAAGAACAGATTATAAAGGAATTCAACAACTATCAGACTTCTCTAATCAATAAGATTGAGCAATCAGTAATTAAAAAAGGCTTCGTTACTAGCCAAGAGTTACCTGAACTTTTAAATCAGGATAATTGGAAGACAATTAAGAATTGTCATGACAATCTAAAAGTATGGCTCATTTATGATAGAGGAAAATCAATAGCTTATGTTTGGGATAAGAATAAGCTAACAGACAAAGAAGCAAAACAAAAAGCTGAATTGAAATTATTGTTAATGTGAGGTAAATGATGTACCAACCAGAAAAACTAAAGGCTCGTAGAAAAGAGCTACAAATGACTCAAAAAGATATTGCGGATCGATTAGGTATTAGTTATCAAGCTTATTCCGCATGGGAGCGTGGAGTAAAACAACCATCTAAAGAAAAAGTGCAACAACTAGAGCAGATTCTAAATGTTCCAAAAGGTTATTTTACAGAGGTCGAAATCGTCCGACTATATAATACTTTATCGGATGAAGGTAAGAATAATGCACTTAGTTATGTCAGAGGCCTAGTTCAAAAAGAAAAATGTAAGAACATTGTTTCAATGTCAGAAAAACTATACGAATACCATGTTTACGAACAAATGTCTGCTGGTATCGGTTCCTCGGTGTACAACGATCAAAACTATGATACTGTCTATTTTGACGAAGAACTAGCACATGATTTTGCTTCATGGGTATCTGGCGATTCAATGGAACCCAAATATCAAAATGGATCTGTAGCTCTTATTCGAGAAACAGGGTTCGATTATGATGGTGCAGTATATGCAGTAGTCTGCAATAATAAGACATACATTAAAAGAGTTTACCAGGAAGAACAGGGTTTACGATTAGTTTCTATCAATCCAAAATATCGAGATATTTTTCTTTCGTATGATGAAGATCCTAGAATTGTAGGGATTATTGTAGGGAATTTCTTACCTGTTGAACAGTGATATTGTTAATGTAAAATAATAATAGTTGCAGCCATTTTATGACAAGAAAAAAGCTTCTGAAATGTTAGATTTCAGAAGCTTTTTGTCTATCTATTATGATTTAAACCTTGGTAAGTTATAATTTTCTGTGATATTTAGGATATTTAAAAACATAGAAGTATTTTTGTAGACTAATTTACAATTTTTCCAGTATTTTACCAAGTAGTTCTTCTAACTTTCCTAAATCTCCATAGACTGTTCCGTCCATATAAAGATTGTAAACCTCGTCATCTTGCTCCACACGTATTTGTGCAGAGTATCCTTTTGATAATGCTAAGGAACGAATGACTTCTCGTTGAGTTCGTCCATTCCCTTCTCGAAAGGGATGGAAATAATTAAGATTATCAAGAATTTTTGCTAATTGTTTAATAATCTCATCTTTTGAATTAGCAGTTTGATAATAGGTATGAATAAGGCGGTTTATATATGATTGGGCAGTACTGAAAGATTGTATTGACATAAAAGGATTCCCATTTTTTGAGATATTCACCTTGCGATATTGTCCCGCCCAAGCATAGACATCTTGAAATAAATATTTATGAATGGCTAAAATATCACTAATGGAGTAGACTTTAATGACTTTCAAGCGCAAGTCTGCAAGCCTTCTAGTAACGAATAAATGCTCATTCCGATAGGCTTCTTCAATATTTGTAATATTTTGTTTGTTGATTAAGACTGTAGAATTTGGATAGGTATATTGGTGATTGGGGTCAATGTACTCATAGCCTTCGTATTGATTTTTTTAACCAATATTCAATTCCTTTCGTTTGTTGATAACATAAGTTTTTTAAATCAATCACATCTTGAACAGTAGGTTCATAATTTTCAATCATTGATGACCCAATAGCATACCAGACGGTATCGAAATCTGAAAAGTTATCAAAGGGAATCCCTAAAATTGTTAATTCTTCTTTATTTACATCAAGAGTCATGGCACACTTCCTTGTATAACGTTATCTTTATTATACCATAAAATCGGTATTTTTTTACCCTAAAGGGATAGAGACCAGAAGATATATGTAAGCGTATAGATTAATACTTATGAAACGGTTGTAGGAGGAAAAATCTCTCCTACACTATTATTGATTCTGAGAGAAAATTGCAAAATCTCATCTACCAAACTTTCAATTATTAAGATTTTTTGCAGTTTATCTGAATTAGAATCGCAAGGCTTCTCAATAACATAATTGTCGAATTTTTTCATTCTAACTTCCTCTCTACTATTTCTTCCTTTATCAAGAAAAAAAGTTAGCTCAATATTAATAAAGTACAATTCTAAATTAACTCCAATTATTGATTCATGATAATATTTCAGTAACTCATCGTGCAATTAAAAACAAGTATTTTTATTTCAAACGATCCATCGTGATCACTTCATCAGCCATCTCCCAAATTGCCGGATTATGTGTTGCGATAATGATTAGCCTATTATCATCTCGAAGAGATAGCAAAATCTCCATAATCAACTGAGAGTTTGCTGGGTCTATTGAAGCTGTTGGCTCATCTGCCAGAATAAAGAGTGGATTCTTTAAGATAACTTTTGCCAAGGCAACCCGTTGCGATTCTCCGCCCGATAACTCAAAGATGCGCTTATCTAAGTCAAGATAAGCCAGGCCGACCTGTTCTAAAGCCTGCTTCTGCCTCAACCGCTGTTCCGACCGACTCAACTTTTGACCAATGAGACCTAGCTTAAGGTTTTCTTCAATACTTTGGTTTTCAATTAAGCCAAAGTTCTGGAAGAGGTAGCCCAATTCGTGACGGAAAAAATCACTCGATTTATATTTGGCCAAGTCTTTACCTCGGTAAAAAATCGTCCCATCATAAGATTCTAATTTCCCAATCATGTTCATCAAGGTTGTTTTTCCGCTACCACTTGAACCAATTAAGGCATAGACTTTTCCAGCCTCAAATGTCATTGAAAGATTCGAAAATAACTCTCGTTCTCCAAAAGATTTACTCACCTGTTTAAGTTCAATCATATTAACCTCCCTTCAAAACAAGCATGGACATCTTGTTTTCTTTCTGCATTTGGACATGTAACTGTAAAAGAGATAGACCAGTAAAGAGTAACAAGACTAAGAAAGCAACTACTATCTCTACCTGAAGAAATACACTCGCAACAAATCCCAGTAAAAACACACCCAGTTGAGCAAAGAGATAAGTGCGATGGATTTCTAAGAACCTGAGACCTGCAATGCGTTTGATAAAAATGGCACGTCTAAATTCTTCGAAGTAGAGCCTATTCATAGTGTTAAACAACAAGATTGAAGTTGCAATCCCAAGCACAGCTCCTGCTAGCATTACCCAAAGTTCCCTCTGGATATTATCCAATAATGTGATGTAGTTGTGGTAACCTGTTTGCATTTCTGAGACCCAATTTTCAATGCCTTGTCTCTGGATAAGCTCCTGGGCATCAGACAATTGATTAAAGAGAACGTAGTTCTGTACTGCGTCTACCCAAAAGAAAATGGACTGTGGACCAGTTGATTGGGGTGTTATAACAATGATGATTGGATCTTTCAAAAACTGCTGGTAAGAAATAGGGGTCGTATTATACACAAATCGATCCTGACCTGATTCCAAATAACCAACCGTAGCAGTCATTTGCTGTCGTTCATCTTGACTAGACATGCGACTGGTTAAGTCGTCTTCAAAAACAGATTTATAATGTTCTTCCTCTGAACGGAGGTGTTCAGGCAAAGAATAAGACAAACTCCCCTACATCAAGGTGATTCATCTTTTGCTCAATAGTTGTATCTACAGGAATGTGTTGACGCTCCAAGTATTGCGGTGTGACGATAAGGACATTGCCATTCGGGCTGTAATCGTGCCATTCTGTAGAGGTTGTCAAGTTTTTAGAGGAAGCCATGCCATTTTGCAAAGTACGTTCAATTAACTGGTGTCTAGATAAGAAAGCCTTTTGTTCTGAAACAGCCAGATCCATCAATTGATACCAAGTTCTGAGTTTCCTTTGAGCTTGTTCATCAAAACCAGGACTCGTTCCGTCACGACTGATAGATAGGATAATCAGTTGCCTTTCCTGACTCCAAACCTCTTGTCCAATCCGATGCTGTTGCCAGGCTTGGGAATACTTTAAGCTACTCCCTATTCCCAGCGTTACAATAATAATCGCAAATAGTTGACCGATTAAAATCAAACTAATGATTCCTCTGACAGGCACTTGCCCTTTTATAATCTGCATCAGGTGTATCTTTTTTATCCCAACTGCGAAGAGTTGAGCGAAAAACAGGGAGATCGACAACAAGATGAGATTATAACTGAGCAAGCCTTCTCCTATGGTCGTTAGGGATTGCGTTGGAAGCGACAGAATTTTTTGCATAAGAATGGCGAGCACGCCAGCTAAACTGAAACCAATAGCTATCCCTTTCAAATCCTCACCAACTGGTCTAAGGAAAATGGACCACCGTTTCTCTCCTGAAATGAGGCGAATGCCCGACGACCGTAATTGGCTAATTTGACTAATTAAAGTCAGTGCTACAAAGGTTAAGATGAAAATCAATAGACTGATTAACTGAAATCCGTTACTAAAGATAGCCATTAACGTAGATAGTTTAGATGGAATTATCAGGTGCATGTTAGTCAAGCCAAGTTGACTTAGCTCCTCCCTTAGCAAGTGAATATCTAGGTGTCCATCGAATACAAAATAGTTTGTTTCAACACTACTACTTTGAGCATCTTCTAGATTTTTTTCCTGGAGCCCATCAGGCAACTTTCCCTTCCCAAAGGTCGTATAAGAAAAAACTGTAGTACCTTCTGAGTTAATATCTTGGTGTTGAATCGCAATAAAGCTATCCGTTTCTTCTGCTAGTTTTTCCAAGCGTGTAGCAACATGCTGAAAAGTTGTTTCAGGGGAAGAATCACGTACAACAACGTTGGGGTAATAATGGGAGACATATGTATCAGTCCAAATGGTAAATACCCAAACAAAGAACAAACTAGCAAGCAGGTTGGATATGAGTATAAATAATTTTTTCATAGTGCATTCCTTATTCTAAAATAGAGGGCAGAAATACCCCTGCCCCCTATAAACTAACAAGCTTACTAAACTATTGATAAAAAGAATCTTCTTCAATTATTCTTTACCATCCCGCATCAAATGTAACTTGCTCCCCAAAAATTTGTATTAACAAACGCATGGGTCGCACTATGTTCTCCTGCATAAACTGTTTTTTTCATTTTTTTACGTCCACTACTTCCAACATAGGCCCAGTGATACCGTGAACCATGATAATAATTCGAATATGCTCCCCAATTATTTGGATCATGATGGCCTCCATAGTTCCACCTGCCACCACGGTGAGAAAATGCCAAAAACAGGAGAAGCCAAACTAAATGCCAAAACGACAAGGGATGATGCAACTACTGTTCTAATTTTTAACATATTATTACTCCTCTGAATGAAATATTATGAAAATGAGCGAAATGCAACTACACATTTTAATTAGGAATCTCAGTCTGAATTATAGTATCCTATTTTTTTCCTCCTTTCTAACTGCACGTTCCTTTTCTACAGACAGAGACCTAATTTTTATAAACCAATCTTAAATACTTTAGATTTTTGTAACTCATAATTTTCAACAGTTGGTTAGCTATGAAAGCATTTTATCAAACATCTCCATTCTTATATCTATCTGGTATTGTTACAAGCTCTCATCAGAATACCTTTCTCTAAATAGTTGAATTTTAAAGTAATACGAAATCAATCAGCCTTCCCAACATCAAGACCATTGGACTTCTTTTGTGATTGCACTCGAATCTCAAATTGTTTATTCTTCTGAATAAACTGTTGGTAAGGAATTGTATTACTAAACATAAAAACACCTAGTAATGCAAATGTAACTAATTTTTTAATTCCACGTTTTTTTCTCATGCAATGAAACCCCTTTCTGTTTCCTTGTTTTTATTCTAACATATATATATTATTTATTCAATTATTTTTATTACATTTTGAACTTTTTTTTTTTATTATTACCATAAAGAATTATTTATTCCTTTAACTTGCTATTTTGAACTAAAAATTTTATAATGAAATTAAGCAAATAGGAAGGTTTATTATCTTTAATGAATACACTCGCAGAGAAATTCAGATTAAAAAGAAAAGAGCTAGGACTCTCCCAACAAACTCTTGCAGAAGGAATTTGTGAACAAAGCCAGATTAGTAAAATTGAGAGAGGGCATTTCGTTCCCTCCGCAGACCTTTTGTTCAAACTCTCACAACGACTTGAAGTACCATTAGATTATTTTTTTAATGAACAAATTGAAATTAAATCTAACCTCTCTAATTTCAAGCAATTATCTGCTCGACTATTAGATGACAGAAATTATGATGATTTGGAATATATTTATAGAATAGAGATTGAACGAAGTACTTTTCTAACACTAGAAGACCGAACTTACCTTGAATGGATTAAAGCTATTATTGACTTCTATCAATATGACAGTAAGTGTGAGGCTATTTCTTCATTGGAAAATATATTATTAAAAAGTCTCCTCAAATACTCTGATTTATTTAAAAGGTATTGAATACTCTATCTAATTTCTATTCCTTAGTGGGTCGTGAACAAGAATATGAGGCAAACTACTCTCATTTAATGGAGTTATATCAGACAAAAAATTTTGAGCATCAAGAGTTTTTATTTGGCTACATCAGAGTTCGTTACAACTACGCTCACTACCTAGTGTCAAAGGAAAAATATAACGAAGCCATCCAAGAAGCTCTTGAGACGATTGAACTCTGTAAACAAAGACAGACAAGCTACCAACTGGCTCCCCTACTTATTCTTGTAGGAAATGCTGGAGCCAAATTTCTAGACAAAGAACAAGTCAAAAAAATTATTATATAGAAGCAAGAGAGTTATGTAAGATTTATAACAATCCTTTAATGTTGATGAAGATAGAAAATTATTTGAAGGAATTAGATACTGTATAGTTAATCTTGACATTATAGTTTTTTTCTGAAACGTTAAATAACCTGTAAGGCTGATAGTGATATTAATACTATCAGCCTTATAATTTTTTTCCATGGTATCTCAAATAACTATACTGATTTTTGTTTCTCGTTCTAATTTGGTAACATTTTTGATTTCTTGTATTATCAAGTATATTGATAAAAATTCTCTAATCTCCTAACCTTATATTCGTAATCATCTATCCATTTAGTCATAAATCTTTGATTTTTCTTAGGAATGATATTAGGATAGCAAGGATAATTTAGAAAAAAATTATCACATAAATTGATATAATACTTAGTATAGAACAACTTATTAAGAGGTTAATTATGTCTAAATCATCTAAACAAATCGAAGAAGACGCTATTGACTATTTAAAACTGGCACTAAAAAAATCTAAACATATTAACAGAGAAATTTCTAAAGGGGATAGAGAACCTATCTGGGATGGTCGTATCTATTTTTTTATCATTTAAAAAAACATACTTTTTTTAATACTAAATTTTTATAATATAATAGATACAATGACTTTTAAAACACTTCTTCCCTATCCATAGGTGGATAGGGTTTTTCGTTGTTCATTACACGTTCTAAACATTCAATACTAGATTTTAGATGAAACATTTCATGTTTTCTATATTTTTCATCCTGTGAGTTTAATAGTTCGTTTAGGTGACGTCTAATATGCCAAATGGCTTTTTCTAATATTTGCTTCTTTTTAAATTATTCATGAATCCATTGTATAATAAAATATAATCCAATTTCTTTGATTAATCTAATTTACATGAAATATAAGCTATTCGGTTAAGAATAAGCTTAAAAGTTTTTTGAAGTAATCTATTCAGCACAAAAAACACCTATTCGGTAAAATAGGTGTGAATAATGTTATTTATATCCATATTGTTTTAGAGCGTTTTTATATGCTTCGCTACCTTTTAAATAGTAGTCGTGCTTAACTCCGCTAATATCAACAGAAAAGACCCCATCTTTAAATGAATATTCTTCTGTTCGACTTGCCATATTTTGTCCAGTTAATTCGATCGTATTCTTTTGTTTGTTAATGGTAAAGCTGTCGGCTTCTCCATGCTCAATGGAAGCATTTTCTCCTTTAATAGTAAACGCCAACTCGTTTCTTTCACTTGAGATCCAATAATACTCACCATCTAAAGATTGGTGGTTGTTTTTTGAGCAAGCAATTAAAGTAATTATTGATAATGAAAGCAGTAATATACCTACTAATTTTCTCATAATCTTTGCCTCCTTCTATATTTTTAATTATACCAAAATAGTATTACAAGAGTATATCAGTGTCTGTTATAACGGAAAAATGAAGAAATGTCTATTATAACAGCAAATGTTAAACTTTCGGGAAGTTATAGATAAGGCCTTTTCCTACTTGAAATTAATAATACATAAACACATTAATTTTTTTAAATAGCTTGGGATGAATGTGTTAATATATATTTTTGAGTGGTATAATAGTTTTAATAGCAGTAAAATTTATTTCTTAATTCAGTTCAGTCTGGATTGTAGCTTTTAAATAAAAATGCCTTTCAGGAGAAAAATATGAACGACTATAGAGAAGTTTGGGAAACAAATAAAGAAAAATATAGAAGTCAGCATTCTAGAAACTCAATTTAACAAGAATATCTCTAATGAAATCCCGACATTAGATTACAGACCACTCTTTTATAGATTTATGGTTAATAGTCAATTAAAAGCATTGGAATCGTGATGGTTTTAATTTCTTACTTAAAAAAATTTTACGAACTTGAAGAATCATTAGGAAAAGAAAGATTTTTTTAAGAACTCTTTAAATAATTTCAACTTGTTTTACCCTCAATGTATGAACAGTTAAAAAGATATTGAGGAACGAATTAATCTTATGGAGTTATTCAATGGAAATGAAGAGTTACGGGCGAAACTATTCGCTGTTGGTATTTATAATGATCTACTCAATACAGCATACAGCAATGGGCTTAAGTTGATAATAAAAATTTTTATGGAGAAATAAACAACAAAAATCAAGATCAAAAACACTGACTCTCAAATTGAATATCTTAAAAAGCGAAATTATGATATCATCACAGATGTGTCGGATTCAGACGTTCGTAATGCAATATCTCACGGTGGTATCATTTATAATGGAAATTCTTTAAGATTTCAATTTACCCAAGGAAAATATATCAGGAAATAAAGAGGTTTCTACTACCAATTTAAGACGGACATTAAAGAGATTTTTTGATATTGCTAGTAGCATGTGTCTATCTTGGATATACTATTTACAAAACAATATATCATTTATAGATCTTCATAATTCACAATATTTGTCGGAGGAATCTAAAAATTTTTTTATTGATAGGATTTTCGTTATCTACTCTTTTTATTTGAATGTAAAAGAATAAGTTCTGTAGTTCCTTTATCTAATAAGGATAGTAGACAATATAATCTCGAATTTACCCATAATAATTTGAGTATAATTGAGAGGCTATATTTGGGGATTGAGTCTGCTACAAAATTTGTAATTCAAAAAAATTTACAACCTGGGGACTACATACATGTTTCATTTGAATCACCAAAAACTGTTCCTTCATTTTTCACAATACCAACCGAACATTTCATAAATTATTCAATGGGAGCTATCAATATTGAAAAAATTGTAGATTTAAATAAAAAAGAAATGTTGATGGGTGAGGTAAATGATGAAAATCGAAGCGAAATAGAAGACAAATTTCGTTCATATTTAGATATTAGTAACGAAGAATATTCTATTATTGAAATTGAGGATATCAGCTTAGAAAAATGTAAAAACGATTTTTCTGCAGTTTTTATTAGAAATAAAGAATCTACTAAATTTCAGTTAAAAGAAATGATAAAAAAAGCTATAGAACATATAATTTCACTAGAAAATTATGGGTTTACTAGCCATAAAGTAAAGCATGGTGATATGCCTGCTGATATTGTTTATCTCACTGTATACAATCAGGAACTACGAAGACGTAAAAAGAGGACTTTCACCAGAGAACAATAACTTTATTTTGTTATGTACAGTATGATAAAAATAAAAAATTTCCAATTCGTAATAACTTGGTAGATCCTTATTTAAAAAAGAATAGAGAGGGAAATTTTGAATTTAACTGGAATCCGAAATATAAAGGAAAAACTAACATCAATAAATAAATTCAAATATCAAACTCTTTATAAAATCGTACTGACATCATCATGTCAAACTAGATATTTCAAAGAAATCTTATCTGTACCAAATCAATTTTAATATTATTTGTATAAGTAATTTAATTTTGTTAAAACTCTTTTAAAGTCGTATTATTAAAGCTGATTTTACTTCTTTAAATAAATACAAGTACTTTCAATCGGCATCAAATGATACAATAGAAACCCTGTTTTGACATTTTTTTCTGATGTTAAATTACTAATAAAATACCCTAAAAGTAATTCCCCTACTTCGATTAAACTTATTAATATTTTTTTGAAATAAATTGGTAGTTGGAACTAGTTAGAGACTGATATAGAGATGTTTTAAAATCATTTGAAATGTATTCTTGTCAAACCAGGCTTGAAAAAAGCTCGTAAAGATTCACAATTTAGTAAACGTTAAAACTTATTTACAGTTATTGAAAGCATTTCGTATCAAAAATACGGGATGCTTTTTCTGTCTAGCTTAATTTTATAAATTGGATTTTACCTTGACAATTCAAGCTAGAGGAATAATTCTTATTACTACATGAATAGTGTAAAGTATGTCAGATTAACTCAAAAAGCATACATTTTGTAATTAGATACCAAAGTGACTTTTTTTATGTAATTATTTGAAAGTTGAGTTACTCGTTATTGACTCGATTATTGGACTCGCATTGTTTTACTTTTACTTCCCAATATAAATAGAAATATTTTAAATATTTTGGTAGAATAAAAAAAAGGAGGTATATTATGACGCAACGTATAAAAGTAAATAATAAAGTTTTATCAGCATATATTCATAATTCTAATACTCCTATTGAATTAATACGTAAAAGATTGCCTAATATAGATAAATTTTTTATCTGGAGAACTAGATCCGACATTTAATCAATTATCAATACTTTCAAAAACTTATTAATGTTCCTACTGGATTGTTAGTACTCAAAGAAAGAATTACTCCTATTAGTTTAAATATTGATTTTAGAACTTTAAATTCACAATATTTATCTGACATTAGTCCGGAATTAAAAGCTACAATTCTTGAAATGCAAGAAAAACAAGACTTTTTAAGAGATACAGTTGAGAATGAATGTTATTTCGTTGGTATGTTTGATTTTTGATAGTAAAACATGAAGAAGTAATAAAAAGCACGAACTCTTCTGGGAACTGAGATTACAAAAAAATCGATTTAACCATTATAGAAAAAGTGTTAGGTAATTTAGGAATATATTTTTTTAAATGGTAAGTATAAAGATAACACTCATCGTCCATTAAATATTAAAGAATTTAGGGGCTTTGTTCTGTCTGATAAAAAAGCGCCTATTATTTTTATCAATCAGTTAGATTCTAAAGCAGGTCAATTATTCACGCTAATACATGAATTTATTCATGTATTGTATGGTGATAGTGACTTATTTGAAAGCGAAGAGTTGAGTAAACGAAATAAAAAAGAGGCGATAATAAATTCGGTAACAGCTGAAATTTTAGCTCCAAAATCTTTAATTATAGATTTATTTGATGAAGAGAAAAATATAAAAGATAATTTAGAAATCATTTCAAAGAAAACTGAGGTTAGTAAGTTTGTTGCTCTAAGGCGTTTATATGATTTATCAATGATTTCAAAAGATACTTATCAATCTATAAATTATGAATTAGAGGAAGAATTTAAGCAAATACAAAAACTCAGAAAACCTTCCAACGGTGGGAATTATAGTAATAATCTTAGATTCAGAATCGACAATAACTTCTTTAAATATGTGAATAATGCTGTCCAACAAAATAAGATTACATATACAGATGCTTTTAATATTGTTGGAGTCGGTTATAAAGGATATAAGATATTGAGTAAGGGAGAGGGATAAATGTATTTATTAGATTCAAATATATACATCAACTTTTATGATAGATATTATCGTAATGAATTTTTCCCAACTTTCTGGCTTAATTTTGTGAGTATTTTGAATTCAGATGTAAAAGTTCCTGATATAGTGGTCTCAGAGAATTATCAAGACCCATGGTTTAGGAAGTGGTTAGCTGAAAATTACGAAAAAGATTTAATAGACCATAAATCTTATGTTAGAGAGTGGAGTGAAGTAATTCAATACATCCAAGATAGTCCTTTATATAAAGATACTGCTCTTTTATCGGAAAAAGGTTGGGCGAATGAAAAAATTGCAGACCCTTGGTTGATTGCTATTGCTAAAAGTGAGAACTATACTATCGTAACCGATGAAATTAAAAATATTAATCTCAACGCTATGAATCCTAGTAAAAATGCTAAAATTCCAGATGTATGTGAAGAATTTAAGATTAGATGTATTTCTATGAATCAATTTTTCAGAAATTGGACTATCTATCTGATGCTGATCTAGTTGAATTATAGTAGTATGGAATCTTTGACATGAATATATTAGAGGTCGAGAGTTATTGAAATAGGCTCATTGTCAACTGTAGTGGGTTGATAAAAAGTTACAATCTGGAGAGGACTAAATTGGTTCTCTCCTTTTTGATGTTTAAAGTGATGAGAATTACAGTTTCTATAACCGTCAATCTCTTGCAAGCCCTTTTCATTTTTGTATAATATATTTGAAAAAAGGGTGACATAAAGTAGTAATAATAAAAATTATAAAGGAGGTTGCAGTCATGAAAAAAATGTCTGTAAAAGAACAACAGACTGTCGTTGGTGGAGCAGTTTGGGTTTGTCTGACTTGTGGTTATATCAGTAATGACCATATATTTGTTGAAACCGCCAAAGCTACAGCATATGACCATCAGAGAAAATATAGAGGTCATAAAACAATCGTTCGTGCATAATCTTTAGGTCACTTGATTATTTTCAAGTGGCTTTTTTCTTAAAAAGTGGATATTAGGGGTTGCTATAGTATTACTAGTGAAAATATGATTTTGAGGAAAACTTATGAAAAATTATTTTAGAGGAGTAATGCAACATGATGCTCAAGACTGTGGTGCAGCATGCTTAACCTCCATTATACATTTTTGGGGGAATAATGCTCCTATGTCTTTGATAAGGGAAAAAATGAAAGTTGACAAATCGGGCTCTAACTTTTATACAATTGGGATAGTAGGGGAGCAATTTGGGTTAACTTCAACAGCCTTAAATGGTACACTTGATGAGTTATTAGAAGAATTAAAAAATAATAGATTACAGCTTCCTTTTATTGCACATTTTTTAAATAATCATTCAAAAGGGCATTTTGTTGTGGTTTATAAATATAGCAATTCAAAAATAACTATATTTGATCCTGGTGAGGGCAAACAAGTATTAACTTTTGAACAATTTAATAAGAAGTGGTCAGGTTCAATTTTAACTTTTTCAAAAAATGATTCTTGGGAGGATAATAATCAGTTTAATAAAAATTATATTAAACTTATAAATGTCATAGCCTCAGAGAGGAAAAATTTATTTTACACAATTTTATATTCTTTTAGGAATATCATTAATTTTCAATAGCTGGAGCTTTCTTTTATAAAAATGTTATAGATAATATAATACTAAATAATGGAAAGTCAAATACTTTTGACGGAATTTTAGGTCAAATTATCTCAAGAATCGATTTATTATTATTGGTTCTTGTCATACTCTATTTTTGTCAGTTAATAATTAGCCTATTAAATGGTTTTGTATTAGCAAAAATGGCCGAAAGAATCAATAATAACTTGATGTTACTTTTCTTCAGTCATATGATTGGCTTACCGCTAGAGTTTATAGATAGAACTGATTCAGGAAGTATATTATCGAGGTTTCATAATATTACTGAAATTCAAAATCAAGGAATTAATATGATTTTGTCAATGGTTTTAGACACTATATTAGCAATAGTAGGGGCAATCATCTTGTGCTCTATTAGTCCAATTTTATTTATGTCGGTAGTTGTAATACTAGTTATTTATGTATTTATTACAATTATCTTTATTTCACCATTGAAAAATGTTAATCGAAATGTACAAAAAGAGCACTCTGATTTATTAACAATAATTAATGAAGTATTATCTGGAATTGGAACTATAAAATTACAACAGGAGAAGGAAGATTCATTCATAAATTTCATGATACAACTCTAGAACTTTCTAAAGGTCTTTTTAAAATTTTAAGTTTAAAAAATATTTTAAACTCTTTGGTTGTATTAGTGGAGTCAATAGGTACATTAATAATTATTTGGATAGGTAGCAAATTAGTTATATCTGATACTATCTCATTAGGCGAATTAGTAGCTTTTGAATCACTAACTACTTTTTATCATACCTGTAAAAATATTATTAAATCATTTGGAGAATTTCAAAATACATTAGTTTCTATTGGAAGAGTTACTGATATTTTTAGAAATCGAGAAGGAATATTCAGACAGTAAATCTAATAAAAGTTTTTACTAAACAGATAAAAAAACAGTTCAGCTAAAGAATGTAGATTATCAATATAATTTAGTTAATAAAAGTCTTGATAACATTGATATTACAATAAATACAGGTTCAATTATTGGAATAACTGGAACAAATGGTTCTGGGAAAACTACACTATTGAAAATGATAGGTACTCTCATTAATCCAAAGAAGGGAGAGATTATTTATGAGGGGACAAAGCTTTCAAAAGATCGATTACCTGATATAAGAAGTAAGTTAGATACGTTAGTCAGGATCCCTATGTATTTGAAGGGACACTGAGAGATAATTTAACTTTGGGAAATTCAATGATTGTAGATGAAGAAATCAATAGGATTTGTATCGAATTTGGTTTATTTGAACTTACATCAGAGGGAAATGGGCTAGGGCTATTTCTTCTAGAAAATGGAGAGAACTTATCTGGTGGTCAAAAACAAAAAGTTGGATTAGCTAGAGCTATACTAAGTAATCCTGAAATTTTTATTATTAGATGAGGCGACAAGTAGTTTGGATAAAGAATCCGAGAAAAAAGTTTTTGAATATTTAAATTCAATTAAAAAAAACATGATAATAATAAGTATTTTTCATGAAGATAGCTTCATGAAATTTGTAGATAGATTTATTGTTATGGATAGAGGAAGAATCATTTATGATGGATTTCCCTTAGATAAGTAAATAAATAGTATGGTTGAATATAAACGTTGTTAACTAGAAGGGAAGACAAAATGGCACTATTACAAATTATTGGTCTAAATAAATCGTATAACAAAAAGAAAGTCATTGAAGATTTGTCATTTGAGTTGCAGAGTGGCGAAATAATGGGCCTCATTGGACAAAAATGGTTCTGGGAAAAACTACAATATTCAAGACGATTTTAGGTTTAGTAAAAAGAATCTGATGAAATTAAAATCAATGGGAAATCAATTGATGGGAAATCAAAGGACTATTTGAATAGTATTGGTACAATCATTGAATACCCTACATTTTTATGAATCTTTAACAGCTAGACAGAATTTAATGCTTATTTCCAGTCTTTATGATGAAGTAAACTTATCAAAAGAAGATCTTTTAAACTATCTGCATTTAGTTGGTTTAGACAATAGTGTGGATTGTAAAGTATCTAGTTTTTCATTAGGTATGAAACAACGTTTGGGTCTTGCTCAAGCCTTAATCCATCAGCCAACTATCTTATTATTAGATGAACCATTCAATGGATTAGATCCCATAGGAATTAAAGAGTTTAGAGACTTGCTCATTGAATTGTCTAAAAAAGGAGTTGGGATTGTAATTTCGAGTCATTCATTGGAAGAATTAAGTAAGTTAGTAGATACAGTTACAATTATCAATCAAGGGAAAGTAATTTTCCAAGGGAAAAAGACAGAATTTTTATCAATTGGATCTATAAAGAACGTTTGGTTGTTGAAAACTGATAACTTAGAACTTACAAAGTCTATCTTAAATAACTTAAACATTGTTTTTTCTGAGAGAATAGAGCAACTTGAGTTATCTTTAGATATAGAATCAATGAAAGAGGTAAAGGAGAAATTACTCACAGAGTTATTACGTCAGGATATCTCCATCATAAATTTTTCTGAGAAACAAAATAATTTCGAAGATATTTTTATCAAAATGCAGAGAGATATGGAGGTTTGATATGCTTAAATTAATAAAGATTGAGTTGTTCAAATTATTTGCTGGGAAAAAGATTTTCTATGTTTTTGGAGGGTTTGTTTGTGTCATTTCCTATTGATACTGTATCTAAGAATGGTTGCACCAGAATCTTCATTTTGGAAATGTTTTTAAAAACCTCCAGCGATACATTTTCGATATTTGCTTTGATAGTAGGAGTTATAGTAGCATTAGTACCGTTTTATCAAGAAATTCAGCAAAAAACAATTAAATCATTGTTAGTCACACCGGTTAAACGAGTAGAAATTTTGTTTTCAAAATTGTTAGCATCTATTTTTACCTCATTCTTAATTTTAGTTGTTTTAAGTTTAACATCTTTTATAGCGACAACATTACTATTTGGATTTTTTTAAAGTTGGAGCTTACCTTCATCTGCAGATAATATGCTTACTTTTTACGACCGGATTCATTCAAATTATTACAACGTTTTTTTACAACTATTTTTTTATAGTACTACAATTATTTGTTTATTTTTTTGATAACAAATTCTTTATCGAGTACCCCTAGTTGGAGTTGTTTTGTTAAGAGGTTTAGGAGAACTGATTTCAAGAAGTTTATTAGACCAAAATAACTTGTTATTATCTTTTTAGCCCATTAGGAGTATTGAATATTTTTAAACCCTGTTTCAAAGAATATTTCGATAATTAGCTACACCATTCAACTACTTTTTAACTGTTATTTATTCAATTGTAATTTTTACATTGACACTAAACTATTTGAAAAACAAAGAATTCTAAATCTATAAAAAAAGTACAAAAACAGTAACAATTCAAATGGTGTGAACTTTTTGGTGAAATCTAGCTCAATTCGTTTATTTTTTTAGGGTAAAATTCACACCATTCAATTGAAAGTTATTCAAATTAGATGAAATATTTTCTTTCTTAAAAAAACATGTGGAAACATTGATATTAAGCATATATTGAAATTCATTCAAATACGAGGTGTTCAAAACAGGTATTACAATTTATAAGTAAAAAGAACAAATAACAAAAAGAGGAGCTTCACACTAAAGTTCCTCTTCTTTTTAAATATCCGAATCATTATTCTTATTTCAAAAAAAGGTAGAGAAAAAAAGGTAGAGTTTGAATTGAAATACAGTGCAATATATCGCATTTGATAAAAAGAAAAAAACGCTTGAAATCAGCGTTTTTCTTATGTATTGATTCGTATTGAAACCTACTTAACTTCTATAAACATATTGAGGTAGTATTTCTTTTTTCATAAATTTTTCCTAAGTCTATTATGATATTTTTACAGCTAAGTAATCATTCCTTCTTCAAGAGTTATCACTTCATCAAACATTGAGATGAAATTATCTGATGGTTCGTGAGCAATACAAATAACCATTTTTCCCCTGCAATGAGGCCACTAATTCTTCAATACGCAATCTATTTTCTTTATCTAGAGACGATGTAACCTCATCCAAAAGTAAAATTTCCTTATTCGCAAGTAGAGATCTAGCGAAATCTAGTCTCCTCTCTTGTCCTCCAGATAATTTATTTTTGATGGGATCCTCTAAATTAATATTTTCTAAGCTTACCTTCTGTAACACTTGATGAACTAGACTTTTATCATAATCTTTACACATTGTCAAATTATCAATAGCTGGTTTATCAAAAATAAAGGTTTTCTGCTCCACGTAAGCAACTGATGAGTAATCTAACTTAATGCTAGTTAAATCCTGTCCATTAACTAAGATGTTCCCATTAATATTAAAACCATCTGGTATCAAACCTATTAATGAATTCAAAAGCGTACTTTTTCCCACTACCACTTTTTTTCCAATAATGAGATATTTTTTTATCTACCTTAAATGTTAAATTTATATTTTTGTAATATATTTTGCTCCCCACCAGATATTCCAAAATCAACAAGCTCAATTGTATTAATTTTTACATTTTCCATATTAGCGGTATCCGCTGGTACTTGATTTATAGTTGCAACCAGATTATTAACCAATTTTTTTGAAGATAATATATCAGTATAGCTATGTTTCATATTAGTAATTGGATAAGTAATATACATAGCTAATTGACGAAGGCCAATAAATTCTCCTAGAGAAAGTCTTCCCTTGAGTACAAAAAAACCTCCTACTACCCAAGCTCCCTGATTTACAACCATTGTAATTGCGTATGATATTGCCTCTATTGAGTTTGCCTTTTTGTAATAAGCTACATTAGATTGTCCTAACTGCTTACTTTTTTTGAATTCACAATATCAGTGAAAAGGGTGTACTGCATTAAATAATTTAACTGTCTTTAAACCAAAGTAAAAATCTGATACTACACTAAAATAACTTTCTTTTGACTTTACACTTACATCTCTTGCGTTTTGTAAAGAATTTTGAGTTAACAAAGGATAAAAAAGAGGAAGTAAACTCAAAACGACCATTATGATAGTATATGACGGTTGTATAAACAAAGATATGACTGAGGCAAAAATAAAAACTAAAATATCATTAGTTATACTAATAATTTGCTCTAAATATTGTTTTTTTCTAAAACTTCTAATTCATTAGTATAGGTTGAAATATTCATTTCAGGATTACTACGATAAACATCAATCAATGGTTTTCTTCCGTTACTATCAGTCAAATCACTTCGTATATCATGTAAAATTTTTTGAATTAATTTCTGATTTGAAACTTCAACACAGTACTCCATTGCAGAATCAAAAACTATGTAGACTAGCAACAACACTACATATAAGATGAATGTTTTTGAATTAACATTTGAAATAGAATCAATAATACCTTCTAGAACAAAAAGCCAAGCTCAGTACAGAAATGGCTCCAATGATATTTACTATTAAAAAAATTGACCTACTAAAAAAAGGATTTTTGATAAAAAAATATTTTTTTCATTTGAGATTCTTTTTATAACTTCTTTAATTAAATTAACCTAATAAAAAAATCAGGAGCGATAATGATCACCACCCCTGACTCAACATAATGTACTTTTAGCATTTGTGCTGACTTGGCTGATTTCTTCCCATCAAGATAGCAGCTACATCAATATCGTCAACATCAATAGAAATATTTTCTTGTTTTTTTGTAACATTTTGTTTATTGATTAAGACTGTGGAATTTGGATAGGTATATTGGTGATTGGGGTCAATGTACTCATAGCCTTCGTATTGATTTTTAACCAATATTCAATTCCTTTCGTTTGTTGATAACATAAGTTTTTAAATCAATCACATCTTGAACAGTAGGTTCATAATTTTCAATCATTGATGACCCAATAGCATACCAGACAGTATCAAAATCCGAAAAGTTATCAAAGGGAATCCCTAAAATTGTTAATTCTTCTTTATTTACATCAAGAGTCATGGCACACTTCCTTGTATAACGTTATCTTTATTATACCATAAAATCGGTATTTTTACCTAAAGGGATAGAGACCAAAAGATATATGTAAGCGTATAGATTAATACTTACAGAACTAAAAATATTCCTCTGTTTTTAGTCCAACTGAAACCCATACTTTCCAAACCAGGTCTTAAGAAAAAAGGTAGAGAAAAAGGTAGAGTTTGAATTGAAATACAGTGCAATATATCGCATTTGGCAAAAAGAAAAAACGCTTGAAATCAGCGTTTTTCTTATGTATTGATTCGTATTGAACCCCTACTTCACTTCTGTAAACACAACGTGTTTGCGAAGTTTTGGTGAGTATTTCTTCAATTGAAGACGGTCTGGAGTGTTACGTTTGTTTTTAGAAGTAAGGTACAAGCGTTCACCAGATTCTTTGTGTTCAAGTGTAATATTTACGCGCATGGTATCTCCCTTCTATTATTCAGCTGATGCAGCTTTAGCGATCTTACGTCCTTTGTAGTATCCTTTAAGTGATACACGGTGTGAACGTGAGTAATCTCCAGTTGCTTCGTCAAAGTTTACAGCTGGAGCTGTTACTTTGTAGTGCGTACGACGTTTGTTTTTTTCTTCGCTTTTTGATGTGCGACGTGCAGGTACTGCCATTTCGTTTTTCTCCTTTTAAGATATAAATTCAATTAGGTTTGATTTTCATCAACTTTAACAGTATAACAAAACTTTTTTGTAAAGTAAAGTTACTTGACAACTTTTTTCAAATAATTTCTTTCATTCTGTTGTCCTCTATCCTCGCTCTGTTAAATTGTCTGAAAATTCAAGAATTTTCTTCTATCGTTGGGCCGTAAATTGTGCTATAATAATAAAAAATACGATGAGAGGGAATCAGATGACAGAATTAGATACACGCCATCGCAGTAGCGTCTACGACAGCATGGTCAAAATCTCCCAACCGTGCCATGCTTCGGGCAACTGGGATGACCGATGAAAGCTTTGAAAAACCAATCGTAGGTGTGATTTCTACTTGGGCAGAAAATACACCGTGTAACATGCACCTGCATGATTTTGGGAAACTTGCCAAAGAAGGTGTGAAAGATGCGGGAGCTTGGCCGGTCCAATTCGGAACTATTACTGTTGCGGATGGGATCGCTATGGGAACGCCTGGGATGCGCTTCTCCTTGACTTCTCGTGATATCATCGCGGACTCTATCGAAGCTGCTATGGGTGGTCACAACGTGGATGCCTTTGTAGCTATCGGTGGCTGTGACAAGAACATGCCTGGATCTATGATTGCCATTGCCAACATGGATATCCCAGCGATTTTTGCCTACGGCGGTACCATTGCACCAGGTAATCTGAACGGCAAGGATATCGACTTAGTTTCTGTTTTCGAAGGGATCGGGAAATGGAACCACGGTGACATGACTGCCGAAGAAGTGAAACAACTGGAATGTAATGCCTGCCCTGGCCCTGGTGGTTGTGGTGGAATGTACACTGCCAACACCATGGCGACAGCGATTGAGGTCCTTGGGATGAGCTTGCCAGGTTCATCTTCTCACCCTGCTGAATCAGCAGATAAAAAAGCTGACATCGAAGAAGCGGGTCGTGCAGTTGTCAAGATGCTTGAAATGGGACTGAAACCATCTGACATCTTGACCCGTGAAGCCTTTGAAGATGCCATTACGGTGACAATGGCGCTGGGTGGTTCAACCAATGCGACCCTTCACTTGCTTGCGATCGCTCACGCAGCCAATGTGGACTTGACCCTTGAAGACTTCAACGATTTCCAAGAGCGCGTGCCTCACTTGGCAGACTTGAAACCTTCAGGTCAATACGTCTTCCAAGACCTTTACAATGTCGGTGGTGTGCCAGCCGTCATGAAATACCTTCTTAAGAATGGTTTCCTTCATGGGGATCGTATCACATGTACTGGTAAAACGGTGGCTGAAAACTTAGAAGCCTTTGCTGATTTGACACCAGGTCAAAAAGTCATCATGCCACTTGAAAATCCAAAACGTGCGGATGGTCCATTGATCATCTTGAAAGGGAACTTGGCTCCAGAAGGGGCGGTTGCCAAAGTATCAGGTGTGAAAGTTCGTAACATCACTGGTCCTGCTAAGGTCTTTGACTCAGAAGAAGCTGCCATTGAAGCGGTTCTTTCGGATGAAATCGTGGATGGCGATGTTGTTGTTGTTCGTTTCGTAGGACCTAAGGGTGGTCCTGGTATGCCGGAAATGCTGTCCTTGTCATCCATGATCGTTGGTAAGGCCAAGGAGACAAGGTGGCCCTCTTGACAGATGGACGCTTCTCTGGTGGTACTTACGGTCTTGTTGTTGGACATATCGCGCCTGAAGCTCAGGTCGGCGGTCCAATCGCCTACCTCCACACAGGGGATCTGGTAACAGTTGACCAAGATACCAAAGAAATCACCATGCACGTCTCAGACGAAGAGTTGGCCAAACGGAAGGCTGAAACAACCTTGCCACCACTGTATAGCCGTGGGGTTCTCGGTAAGTATGCCCACACGGTATCCTCTGCTTCACGCGGTGCCGTGACAGACTTCTGGAATATGGAACAGTCTGGTAAACAATAAGATATGAAAAAACTCACTTTACGAATTCGTAAAGTGAGTTTTATTGATTTATCGCGGTGGAAGGCCAAGTGCAATACGCCCATAACGGCTGATCCGGGTAATTTTCCAAGCTGGCGACCAGATTACTTCTACTTTGACGTCTTCAATACCGTCAATTTCTTTTAGGCGAGCGACGATTTCGATAGGCAAACTCTCCGCACAGTCACAAGCGGTATCGGTAAAGGTCATGACTACCTTGCAAGTCCCTTCCTCATCCAGATCCAACTCATAAATCAAACCAAGGTTGTAGACGTCCAATTCAACATCGGTGTCAAACACAAGCTCTAACTTTTCAATCAATTGTTTCTCCAGTGCTAGGGCACGGTCGTTAATCTTGATATCCTCTCTCATCTCGCTATCCTTTCCCTCCTTTGATGAAGACTATTTTCTCACAATTCTGACAATAATGCAAGTTCATCTAGAATGAGATCGAATGACAGCTACAAATCAAACTATCCGTCTTAAGACTGATTTAAAATTACAGGAAGGTATCTTAAGTTTTCTTTAAGTTTTCCGATTTATACTAATACCATCAAATGAAGACCTCCTAACTTTGTTTGATAGAAAATCCTAAACTTTTTCATAATAATCTCCCATAAGAGCCACCAAATCCGGTGGCTTTTTTCTATGTACCTTGGCGAACGTTAGTGAGCTTAGGTACATTGATGCAGTTTGAGCGAAGCGATAAACTACGACTCCTATAAAAATATGTGTCGAAGACAGTTTTAAAACCTTCAAAAAAATTTTTTTCAGCTCTATCTTTCTATTATTTCCTATATTTATAGGCAAAACAGCTATTTTACAGGCTTTATCCATCGATAATTCCTTTTGCCTCCTCCAAGTTCTTGTGCTATAATGATACGGATGCTGTTCATTTTCGAACAAGGAGGTACATTATGAAACAAAACCATTCACGTTTTCTTATTCCAGGAATCCTTATTACTAGGAGTGGTCTTACGTGCACCCATTTACGACCCTTTCCACTGTCTTATCAGATATTGCTGCTAGCTTTGGTGTCGAAGTGAGTTCTCTGGGCCTCTTGACAAGTCTGCCCCTCTTAACCTTTGCTATTTTCTCTCCTTTTGCTACTAGCTGGGCTAGACGCTTTGGGATTGAGCGACTCTTTCTTGGAGTTTTGATCCTGATGACGATTGGATCTGCTCTACGCACCATCAATCTGCCCTCTCCTCTATGTGGGAACTCTTTTGATTGGTGCTGCTATTGCCTTTATCAATGTCCTTCTACCAAGCTTGATCCAAGCCAATGAGCCAAAACGTCTTGGCTTCTTAACTACCCTCTATATCACTGCAATGGGCTTGTCTACTGCGGTAGCTTCTTCTGTCGCTGTTCCTATCACTCAAGCTACCTCTTGGCAAGGCCTAGTCTGGGTGCTGACAGTTGTCTGTGCGCTCGCACTTGTGATCTGGCTCCCCAATGCTCGTCACAATCATTATTTGAAAAAAAGCTCCTCTTCTAATGAAAATAAGACTAGCTGGTATAAGAATGGTAAGGTCTGGGCCATCATGCTTTTCTGTGGTCTACAGTCTCTCTTGTTCTATACCACGATGACCTGGCTTCCTACTATGGCGACTCAAGCAGGCATCAGTCAAGCCAATGCAGGAATTTTAGCATCTGTATTCACCCTGATGAGTCTTCCTTTCTCTATGACCATTCCAAGTCTCACCACCAGCCTTTCTGAACGAAACCGACGCATCATGCTGATAACGACTGTTTTAGCTGGTTTTACTGGAATTGCCATGCTGTTACTAAAGACAGACAACTTCATTTACTGGTTGATCCTGAATATCTTGATTGGAAGTTTTACGAGTATCCTATTCCCTTACCTCATGGTCACCTTCTCCATGAAGTCTAGCTCTCCTGAGAAAACTGCTCAACTCTCTGGGCTGGCTCAAACAGGAGGATATATCTTTGCTGCACTTGGACCTATCTTATTTGGTTCAAGCCAACAAATCTTCCACTCTTGGACACCCGGAATTTTAATTCTTCTTGTTGTTGCTTTGTTTATGAGTATGGCTCTCTATCAAGTTGAGAAAAATCTGATGTCATCCTTTAATCCACTAAACCCCATTGATCAAATGGGGTTTATTTTTTATACAAAAAAAGAATCAGGAATATCCTGATTCTTTGCTATGTCTTAATTATTCGTAAAATGATACGTGTACGTGGTCGTAATGATTTTCTGTTACGCTACCACGATCTGGCATTTCATTCCAAGTGTTTGCTGGTCCATAAATGTTATTTACTGGAGCATAGAAACGTTGTTTCCAGATGATGTAAGAAATTCCATTTTCTTGCATGTGATCGATTGCATATTGAGCTACTCGATCACCAATCTCTGAACTTTCTGGAACCATGACGTCGATCGCAAGGCCTTTACCGTGATCTTCTGGGTCACCAGGACGGTAACCACCGATATCAGTCAAGCCAAGTTCATTTATTACTTGTTCTTTGAATTTAATCGTTTGAGGTCGAAGACCTTCATTTGAAGTTGGAGTTGCTGTTGAAGGAGTTGAAGCTGTCGTATCAACAACTGGTGCTGGTGCACCATATTGTGGTGTTGAAGCAACCGCAGTAACTTCTGATTCTGCTGGAACTTCTACGACTGGAGCTGGTTCAGCTACTGGAGTCGCTGGGGCTTCCTCAACAACTGGAGCCACTACTTCAGCTGGCGCTGCAGCAGGTTGCGCAGGTGCCTCTTCAACAACTGGTGCTGGCGCTTCCTCTGCTACTGGTGCTGCTGGTGCAGGTGTTTCAGCTGATGCTTCTGGAGTTGGCAAGCTTTCTGATACTTGCTCTGCCACTGCTGCTACAACTGCAGGTGCTTGAGGGAGTTCTACAGCTTGGTTGCTTTCATCTGCTACTGGTTTTGTCAAATCACCCACTGCAACAGTTTGGTTGTCTACTTTGATTTGGTTGTTTGTCAAATCAGCAGAAGTTGTCACAGTTGCATCAGCATTACCTGCTGTAGGAGTTTGGATTTCTACACCTGTCACTTGGTTTTGATCATTGACAGTTGTTGTCAAGACAGTTCCTGGGAAAATCAAATCAATGTTGCTGATTTGGTTCAAGTTTGCCAAAACAGTTACGTCAACATTCAAAGCTTCCGCAATCGTGCTTAGGGTATCCCCATACTTGATAGTGTAGGTTTGTTTGTTTTCTGAAGTTGAAATATCTGCACGAATTTCATCTACAGAACGGGCAACCCAGTCCCCATTTGATTCTGCTTTACCAGTTGTAAATGGCAAGACTGCCATAGCAACAGTCGAAGCAATTAAAGCCTTTTTATTTACTTTCTTCATACGTTCTTTCCTCGTTTTCTTATTATCGGAGATTTATCTCCAGACAGATACATTTAATATTCTACCATATTTTTTGTCTTTAGAATGGCTCCTCTTTTCTTTTAATCTAACTGACCCTAATTTGTAACATTAGCCCTTTCTTGTTACATTCTCTTAACAATTAATGACAGTTAGTACTATTTGGATAATCAAACAAATTCATTGTGTCAGAAGCTTTTGAGAGCTCTGAACGAAGGGATTTTAGAAGATTTTTCAGTCGAATAAAAGCTAAAAAAGCACCCTAAGTTCGTGTCCTGTAGACATCACTTGAGGTGCTGTTTTTAACGGCTTGTATCTTATGAATTGAACACGCCCTAAATGCTGTGTGAAAAACGCAAACTGTAATAGTACTAACTTCAAAGGCACAGTAGCTGATTGGATTTTTCTCTCGCTTTAAGAGCTCGGAAAAATCCTAATCAGCCTTGTGGGGGCAGGACAACGAAGCATTCTATACAACAGTGCTTCTGTCCTGCTCCCTATTTTCCTTTGAGTTGCTTAACGGCTTTGTATCTTATTTGACCTTCATCATTCGGACCAGGTTGGCGCGTTCGGCTTCTTCGAGTTTCATTTCGATATAATAGATGGTTTCCTTGAGGTCTGGAATAGTCGCATACTCCAGTCCATTGACCCGACGACGCGTTTTTTCGATCTCATCGGCCATGAGCTGACAAGTTTTTTCAATCTCTGCTAAGCGCAACAGGTCTGGAAGGAGTTCTTCCATTTCTTGAATGGTATTGTCCATCTGGCTATTGGAAGCCACATAGCTGTAGACCACGTCTCCCTCATCGTCTCCATATGGATTGTCAATATGGGCATGCATCTTGGGCACACGCACACTCATGATGTTCTCCGTCTCTATATGCAGGCTGACTTCCCGCGTCGGAACTGCAAAGATTTCCTGGACCATGAGGTCGTTTTCCAGACATTTGGCCAGGACAAACTCTTGCATATTGCCAATGAGAGCAGCTTCAATCTTCTGACGGAGGCGGTCATTTTCACGGACCGATTCGATGAAGCGTCGCATGAGCTCATCTCGTTTGTCCTTGAGAAGTTTATGCCCTCTGGTTGCTGTTTTCAGACGCTCTTTGAGGGTGTTTAACTCCATCCGAGTGGGTTTGACATTTAATCGTGCCATCTGACTTCCTCCTTTCTACTCCTAGGCTTGTGCTTCCTGAGAAGTTTTTGGGAGGTATTCGTCAATCATGTCATCCTTGATCCGCTTGAGCTCTGTCCGTGGCAAGATAGCCAGCAATTCCCAACCTAGATCTAGACTTTCTTGAATGGTCCGATTGGTGGTAAAGCCTTGGTTGATGTACTCCTTCTCAAAGCGATCCGTAAATTTGACATAGAGCTTGTCGGTATCGGACAAGGCAGATTCTCCCAGCACCACGGCTAACTCTTTTGCTTGTTTTCCTTGGGCATAGGCCGCAAAGAGCTGGTTCATGGTCGCCGCATGGTCTTTCCGAGTCTTGCCTTCACCAGAACCCCTTGTCCTTCAAACGGGAAAGGGATGGAAGAACATTGATCGGTGGGCGGTAACCACTATTGTAGAGATCGCGGGACAAGATAATCTGACCTTCTGTGATGTAGCCTGTCAAGTCAGGGATGGGGTGGGTGATATCATCTTCCGGCATAGAGAGGATCGGAATTTGGGTCACAGATCCTTTCTTTCCAACCAAGCGTCCTGCACGTTCGTAGAGGGTTGAGAGGTTAGTATAAAGGTAACCTGGATAGCCCCGACGTCCTGGAACTTCCCGGCGGGCAGCGGATACTTCCCGAAGGGCTTCACAGTAGTTGGTCATGTCGGTCATGATGACCAAGACGTGCATGTCTTTTTCATAGGCCAAATATTCGGCAGCTGTCAAGGCGATCCGAGGAGTGGCAATCCGCTCGATAGCTGGGTCATTAGCTAGATTGATAAAGAGGACAGAGCGGTCAATCGCACCTGTCTCCCGAAGGTCGTTCATAAAGAATTCGGCTTCTTCGAACGTAATCCCCATGGCCGCAAAGACTACGGCGAAGTTTTCTTCAGAATTAAGCACAGTAGCTTGACGAGCAATTTGAGCGGCCAATTCTTTATGAGGAAGCCCTGATCCAGAGAATACTGGGAGTTTTTGGCCCCGAACCAAGGTATTCAAATGGTCAATGGCTGAGATCCCTGTCTGGATAAATTCATCTGGATAGTCCCGTGATACTGGGTTGATGGCTTGACCGTCAATGTCCAAGTACTTCTCTGGGATAATCTCTGGACCACCATCAATCGGTTTGCCCATCCCGTTAAAGATGCGTCCCACCATGTCTTCTGATACTGGAAGTTCTAGGGGACGTCCGGTAAAGCGAACCTTGGCTTTTTCCAAATTAATCCCGCTAGATCCTTCAAAGAGTTGGACCATGGCCTTGTCTTCTTGGACTTCGAGGACTTGTCCCTGACGGGTTGTTCCGTCATGGAGCTTGATTTCTACGAGTTCATTGTAGTGAACCCCCTCGACCTGATCGACAATCATCAAGGGGCCAACAACTTCGCTGACAGTACGGTATTCTTTAATCACGCTCATTGTCTACTCCTCCTTTTGCGACGATTTGGTGTAGGGTTTCTACGATTTCTTCTTTCAAAGCTTGGATGGTGGCCAACTGATTCTCATGGATGAACTTGCTTCGGGCAATGCGGTCCCGAAGGTCTACAGTTCCTTCCATGATTTCTGTGAAGTAAGCTCCCAATTCTAGTGCTTTTTGACTTTCTTGGTCAAAGGTCAAAATGTTGGTCAACAAGGCCACCTGCTTGCTGAAAGAGGTATAGGTATCGACCTCATCAAAGGCATTTTGTTGCAGGTAGTCTTCACGGATCATCTTGGCCGCATTCATGGTCAAGCGGTCTTTTTCAGACAGGGAATCCAGACCAACCAAACGGACGATCTCCTGCAATTCACTCTCTTTTTGCAACAGGTTCATAGCGCGGGTCACTTTTTCTGCCCAGCTAATCTGCTCATGCTGATCGATATATTGGCCCACCTCATCTTGGTAAAGGGAATAAGAACTCAACCAGTTGATGGCTGGGAAGTGGCGGCGTTGCGCCAACTGAGCATCTAGTCCCCAGAAGACCTTGACAATTCGCAAGGGTATTTTGCGTTACCGGCTCTGAAATATCTCCACCCTGGAGGGAAACGGCACCGATGGCGGTAATCGAGCCTTCACGCGCAGTGGTTCCGAGTGTCTTGACCCGACCTGCACGCTCGTAGTATTCAGCAATCCGGCTACCAAGGTAGGCTGGGTAGCCTTCATCCCCTGGCATTTCTTCTAGACGACCAGACATTTCACGGAGAGCTTCTGCCCAGCGCGATGTCGAATCGGCCATGATGGCAACGGAATAGCCCATATCACGGAAGTATTCTGCAATAGTAATCCCTGTGTAGATGGAAGCTTCCCGCGCCGCCACTGGCATGTTCGAAGTGTTGGCGATCAAAACGGTCCGTTGCATGATGGATTGACCGGTCGTTGGATCGATCAATTCTGGAAATTCATTCAGAACGTCCGTCATTTCATTTCCACGTTCCCCACAACCTACGTAAATTACGATGTCAACATTGGCAAACTTAGCCACCTGGTGTTGCACGACGGTTTTTCCAGCTCCGAAAGGACCAGGAACAGCTGCAGCTCCACCTTTAGTCACTGGGAAGAAGGTATCAATGACCCGTTGGCCTGTAACCAAAGGCTCTACTGGAATCAGTTTTTGTGCAAAGGGACGGCCTCGACGAACCGGCCATTTTTGCATCAAGGTTCCAGTAAAGAGGCTGCCATCTGCCTGCTCGATCTCATAAACTGGCTCTTCTACTGTGTAAGAACCTGCTGCGATCTTGGTCACACGTCCACTGACACCGAAGGGCACCATAATGCGGTGTTCCACCATATTGGTCTCCTGGACCGTACCAACGATGTCTCCGGCAACTACCTCTGTTCCTTCTGCCACGCTTGGTTCGAAGGTCCATTTGGTGTCCCGATCTAGATTTGGAACTTGCACACCACGAATAAGGAAGTCACTGGCGGTGACTTCTTGGAAACGTTCCAAGGGACGTTGGATCCCGTCAAACATCTGAGAAATCAAGCCTGGTCCTAACTCGACAGAGAGGGGAGCTCCGGTTGTTACCACTGGTTCTCCTGGACCGACTCCAGACGTTTCTTCATATACTTGGATAGAGGCTTCGTCACGCCGCATCTCAATAATTTCGCCAATCAAACCAAGATCGCCGACCCGGCAAATGTCTTGGATATTGGCCTCCTGCATCCCTGATGCGACCACCAAGGGACCGGAAACTTTAATAATTTTTCCTTGAGTCATGTATTCCTCCTGGGAATCCTTTGTTTCTTTGTTTTACTTTTGCGCTATCTCTCTTAGAGATTGCTTTTGTTGACCATTGGCATCGAAATTGGTTGGATCCAACCAAGCTTCGAAGCGCTCTTTGATAGCTGGCCATTCTTGGTCAATGATAGACAACCAATCTGTGTCTCGAGTCCGACCTTTATAAACAACAGCCTGACGGAAACAGCCTTCATAGGTGAACCCTAAGCGCTCAGCTGCTTTGCGAGATGCTTGGTTTAGGGCATCGCATTTCCACTCATAGCGGCGGTAGCCTAAATCTTCAAACACGTAGCGCGCTAAGAGATACTGGGCTTCTGTAGCCATGCGTGTTTTTTGGAGCGCTGGTGAGTAGGTCACTGCTCCGACTTCGATCACCCGGTTGGCTTGATCGATCCGCATGAGAGAGAAGGTCCCCAAAGCCTTGCCTGAATCTTTGTCTACAATCGCATAGTAAAAGCGACCTTGATCTGTCATGAGATCATCCAATAAGCGGTCCCACTCCTCTTCATTGCGGGCAGGATCTTTGAACAGAAAGGTCCACATCGCTGCTGGAGAGTCCGGCCCGTAGACCTGATAAAGATCTGCTCCATGTTTTTCTTTTGAGAGGCGTTCGATCACAGTATAGCGACCCTCGATCCGCTCAATAGCTGGCAGACGCCCTGGTGTAAAATCAGGCAGTGCATCGCCAATCGCTTGGCCAAATTCATTTGTTCTCATAAAATATCCTGTCCAACTGCTTTTTCGACATTGTCTCGAATTCGCTGCCGTCCCAGTCCAGTCGATCCCTTATGAGTAGGGATCAAGATGACGGCTGGGGTTACTTGGCGATCGTAGTGGGCAATGGTATCTGGGATTTCCTGAGCCATATCCTCCGTCAGATAGATGATGCCAAAATCTTCTTGGCTCAAGTGACGTAAGGTATTGATGGTTTCCTGAGCCTCTGCTACGGGAAAGGTCTGAAAGCCAATCATCTGAAAAGGAAGGATGGCATCTCGGTTTCCCACAACGGCAATTTTTTGCGTTTTACTGGCCATAGATTGGTCTCATCCTTTCTTTTATTTTGTCAATCGGGAGCTGATTATCCAGACCCGTCAAGACCAAACGAAGATTCTTCACCTCCAGCTCTTTTCCAAAGAGATAGCGAGCTAAAGGCAAGGGGCCGTCTGTCTCAAATGAAGCTTGTTCCAAAATTCGGTACTTGATCACATGCTCCAGGTATTCCACTGTCTCAGCAGTTACTCTGACCTGCTCGCATCTGCTCTTCGTACTGTGTCAATTCCACATCATAAGGCAAGGGATTGACTTGTTGGAACCAACTGATGAGGTTGCCCTGCTCCACACACTGGATGACTTCTCTTGCTGAGAGGGTCCCTGCATCGGACAAGAGTTGCTTCATAAAGCTGTTCGGCTTTTTCAAACTGAGGGCTCGTTCAACTGTGATGACATTGTAACAATCAATGGTCAAGGTGACCAAGGATTTTAAAAGTGGATGGTCCAGGTCTTTCGCCAAGCGTTTGAGATGATCAAAGTAAGCCAGATCCATGCCGATCTCCAGAACCCGAATATCCTGATAGTCGACATATTCCTGCCAGGTCGCTGCGACTTCTTGAGCCATAAACTCTGGGCAGTTCTCTGAAGAAAAGGTCTTGGCTACTTGTTCAAGAACTGCTAAGGAATAGGGACCTGCATCCAATAATAGGAAGTTCAAATCCCGCCCCGTTGCTCGCTCTTTCAAAAAGACCTTGAGATTGTGATAGGTGTACTTGAGGGCAAAGAGGTCGACCACCGCAGGGTTCGGAGCTACCTGATAAGCCCAATCGTACTCTGCCAGAAGGTGCTTCATCAAGGCTTGCTCGACCACTTGGACTTGACGCAGTTGATCTGCCTCCAAGGCATAGGCCGTCCCTTGCAAGAGATTAGCACGCGCTTCTGCATCGGAGCTATTCAGAAGGGCATCAAACTGAGCCGGGCTCAAAAAACTAGCTTCACGTACACTAATCCCGGTATTTACTTGAGAATACGTCCGTTCACTCATAGCCCCTCCTAGTTTTTCTCTTCTTTAAAAATGCTGGCTGCCATATGGAAGCTTTGCTCCTCCCGCACAGCATCAACCAAATCACGGTAGAGGTAGCTGGCATCCACTTTGCCAAAGGAAAGGACAAAACCAGCCTCTTGGGCAAGTGTTTCTTTTGCTAATTGAAGCTGTGGATAGGCCTCTATCAAATCCTGACGATCTTGATCTGTCATTTTTTCTGCCGTCACAGCACCAAACGTTAAGACCATTGCTTGATCTGCATAGCGAGGAAGAATGCGATGCAGAAATGCGAGCTCTTCTTGGCGTGACCAAGTCGCCATTTTCTGGTAGGCATCCGCAAACAACTCTTTTAAGACCCGTTGCTTGGTGACCAATGTTGATTGGCGCTTTTGATTTTCTATTTGTTGGCTTTCACGTTGCAAGCGGCGCTCAATGGTCTGCAATTGAACCGCCCGTTGGTGTAACTTTTCTTCTACCAAACGAGCTTCCTGCAACTGGGACTCTGCTTGAACCTTGGCCGTCGCTTCTGCCACTAATTTCCGGCCTTTTTCATGGGCCTGTTCAAGGATGGAATCCTTTAATTGGGAATAATCCGTCATTGTTTTTATTTCCTCCTTTGGAGTTCTTCACCACCGATAATAGACGAAGAGAACATTCCTCTTCTTTGACTGAGGTGTGTCTAGATTAGCCGACGCGAAGAGTCAAAAGGAAGGACACAACGAAGGCCAAGATGGCATAGGTTTCAACCATGGCCGCAAGGATAACCCCTTTCATCATGTCTTCTGGGCGTTTTGCCAAGATTTGCATCCCAGCAGTTGCGACATTTCCTTGGTGTTTCGCTGAGAAATAGCCGACAATCGCTACTGGAAGGGCTGTGAAGAAGTAAGCAACTCCTGTTTCAAGAGCCATATCTGGCTTAATTTGCAACCAGATCAAGATCCCGATAACGAAACCATACAAACCTTGTGTACCTGGCAACAATTGCAAGATCAAGGCTTGGGCAAATTTTTCTGGTTGTTCTTTCAAGAGTGCGGCAGCACTGACCAGTCTTACCAACACCGAGGGCTGAACCCATTCCACTAAGAGCCACTGCAATGGCTACACCAAGTGCTGCAAAGAAGGCACCCCCATGGGTTGAGAAATATGAAGCTAAAGATTCCATGAATATACTCCTATAAAATTTTTTATGATTGATTTACTGAATTATTTTTTTGTTTTGACATAGCGTTCCGACGGTTTTAGAGGTCGGAAGGGCTTGCCACCACCCTCGTAGAACTTGCCAAAGAACTCGACAAAGATCAAACGCGCTCCATGCACATAGCCTGATAAAAAGGACAGGAACATGTTGATGGCATGGAGGAGGACAAAGAGGACAAGGCCGACGGTGAATCGTCCCAGGGTTGGGAAGAGATTGACAATCAGGTTAAAGGCTGAACCGATGCTGGCCCCTGATAAACCAAGCGCCATCAAACGAGTAAAGCTGACCAAGTCTCCGACATAGCCACTGACGTTGTAAAGATTAAAGAGACCTGCTGCAAGTCCTGATAATTTCTTTGCACTAACAATGGACACGACCAAAATGCCAATCGCATTGAGAATGGCTAGCCACTGGCCAATGGGGACTAGGTAGGATAAACCTGGTAGGATGTTTCCGACTGCTAAGAGCATCAAGCCCAATAAAATCAAGACCCAGGCAAAGCCTGCATTGTAGGCTTCGGTGTAGTCTTTCAGGCGAACGTTTTTCATCCCTCCTAGGAAGAGGCCGACCAAAACGGTGATGAAACCAAAGACAACCGATAGGATCAAGATGGTCATGGCATTGGTCGTCGTACTGATCAAAGCAAAGGGCATCTCAAAGCCGAAGAAGGAACCGTAGACGACTCCCCAAAGGGCTACCGAGATTCCTAAGAGGCAGAAAAAGCGAAGGTTTTTTGCTGCGCTCGGCTGTAGCTGGAAAGCTTTTAAAGCAAAGCCAGTTGCCAGCGTCAACAAGAGGCCATAGCCGATATCTGCTACCATCATGCCGAAGAAAACAAAGTAGAAGAGAGAGACGATTGGCGTCGGATCTTTCTCGTAATACTTGGGCAGGGCATACATCTCGGTCACCAACTCGAAGGGCTCCACCAAGGCATTGTTTTTCAGTTTGATGGGCACCTGATCCCATTCTTCTTGAGTGACTTCACGTGTCTGCAAGACGACTTGGTCCCCAAATTCCTTTTGAAGTTTGGCCTTTAAAGCTTCGAGTTGAGAGGTCTCAATCCATCCTTCTAATGCAACCAGATGGGCTGTACTAGCAAGAGAGCCTTTGGCCTCTTCCCGAGCTCCTAGACTCAAGACATAATCGAGTTGGTACTTGAGTTGGTTGAGGTCTTCCTTGGCTTGACTGAGCGTTTCCAAAGTAGCTGTTTCGACAGCACCTTGTTCTTTGATCTCTCTCTTGAGTTGCTCCAAACGTTCTTTCGGCAGGGTCTCTCCTTGGTAATCAAACTCTTTGAAATGCGAACTGGTCAGCGTATCTTGAAGGTCTGTTAAATCCCCAGACTTATACAAGACTACCACCCCATGCTCCGTTTCCGAGCTAAAGACCACATCGACCTCTACATCTGGATGAGCCAGCAAGGCTTGACGCGCCTGATCCTGTTCACTATTGGGAATGGTACCGATTAAGCCACGAACATAACGGAAACGCTTGAGCCGATCAGGTGTTGTCGTCAAGGCAGCCCATTTTTCTAAAGAGGCGATTTCCTCTTGGGCTTGCTGGATGCGATCCCGAGCCTTTGCTAAGACAGCCAATTGTTTTTGTACGGACTGTAAAAGACGTTGCTCATCACGGATGACCCCATGAGACTCTAAATCGTGAAAAGACAAGGACAAGGGAGCTTCTTTTAGTTTTTCTAATCCCTTCTTCTGAGGAATAAAAGGCTCCAGGGCCTGAATAGCCTTTTCTAACTGCTCTTCCCGACGTCTTAGTTCATCCATTCTTAGAGCTGATCCTTTGGACCCATCACTCGTCTGAAAGGCAACTTGCCAATCCTCTTGATCGCTCAAATCATAAATTTGGACCGACTCCTCTGACTGGAGCGACAAGAGAAGCTCGTCCATTAGATTTGTGGGCAAAACCAGAGAAAGGTGTTGCATTGGACTAATTGCCATAGGTTGCTACCACCTTTTCTACAATTTCGTCTACCAAAGCTGCAGCGCTTATCTGTCATAGCTTGCTGCACCTTTTCGTCATTGCGTTGACTGGTCACTGCAAGGTCTGCTTCCAAGCTAGCAATCGTCGCTTTCGAGGACTCTTCCCGCTCTGCGACCAGCTTAGCAGTCTCTTTGTCATAGGATGCTGCTACCTCCTGTAGGTGATCACCTAGCTGTTGGCGCAAATCTTGGACCTGATCCTCGTAACTTGCGACAACGGCTTCTGCCGCCATTTCAATCTCTTGCATCATTTCTAGAGTTGCGTTGGCCATCACTCCACCTCCTTACCTCTTCCTTTACGAGAAGGAACAAATTCTTGTGTAAATTATAACATATTTTATCAACTTTTTTCAGCGTCTTTCCTTTGTTTCCCAGAGCTTATTTTTTTAACAAAGGTGATTCAAAAAAGATGCTGATTCTGTTCCTTCTTTCAGTCGTTCGCTGGTCGTATTCCTTGTATATCACAGGGTTTTTTATGTTATACTGTGAAATATATTATAGGATTTTCTCCATGTGTAACCTCAGTTGAAAGGAGGACCGCTGTGAAACAAGATCGTGATCTCCGAAGCATTATTAAGAGCCATCAAGAAGAAATGACGGAGCTAGAGTTAGACATCGCCCGCTATTTTTTATCTCCTGAAGCACAGCAACACTCTCTTTCCTCGTCTAGAGTGACGGAACTGTTGCATGTATCAAAAGCTGCTTTGACCCGTTTTTCCCAAAAGTGTGGCTTCACAGGCTACCGGGAATTTATATATCACTTTAACGAAGAAACCAAATCTCAAAAGCAACAATCCCCGCACGACGAACTAACCCAGGATGTCTTGCGTCGCTACCAGCAGGTCCTTCAGGTTACAGAAACCCTAGCAAAAGATGACCAAATCAAAGAAGTCGCTAACTTAATCACTCAAGCAGATCGGGTCTACTTCTTTGGAAAAGGAAGCTCAGGATTGGTGGCTTCTGAGATGAAACTTCGCTTCCTTCGACTGGGCGTTGTTTGCGAAGCCTTAACCGATCAAGACGGCTTTGCATGGACGACCAGTATCTTGGATAAATCCTGCCTGGTCATTGCCTTCTCTCTATCGGGAACTACCCGCTCGATTATCCATAGCCTCTTGGATGCTCAAGAAATGGGAGCAAAAACCGTTCTTCTTACTGCTCAACCAGACGCTATCAAAGAGGACTTTACGGAAATTTTACCAGTTGCTCCCCTACCTGGAAGCACCTATATCGACCGTATTACGGCGACCCTTCCCTTCTTAACCACGATTGATTTAATCTATGCTCACTTTCTCGAAATGGATCGGGAGCGTAAAGAAAGAATTTTCAATAGCTATTGGGAAAACAAAAAACTCAATGGCTACGATTCACGTAGACGCTAGTCTCCTGATTTATCACCAGGCGCTGAGGGCTCTTGCCTTCGGCACCTGGTTTTTCTTTTCCACAAAAAGAGTGTGGGACAGAAATCGGTCATTCGTTAGAATTCGATTTCGTCGTCCCACCTCCGCACAGTTGAGTAGGGCTATAAAAACTGATGAAAGCAGCGTTGTAGAGCCCACTCAACCACTGCGTCTTGCTCGACATTCCAAAGACAATTGAAAGGCTGGGACTTTTGTCCCAGCCTCTTTTCGATTTAATTGCGTCTAGCTTGCTGTTGCTTGAAATGGTAGTAAGCTCCTATCATCCCCGCCGTATTTTGATGATGCGCAAACTCCAATTGCGTCTTTGTCTGCTAGGCTTGGAACGAGAGAGTCTTTGAGGGCTGCTGAAATTTTTGGTTTCAAAATAGCTTCCTGTCCCATGACTCCCACCACCAAGAATAACCACTTGAGGATTGACAACATAACAGATATTGGCAAGCCCCTTGCCTAGGTAGTCGACCATGCGATCGATTCCCTGCCATACAGATGGTATTTCCTTGGGTCGCTTCCTTGAAAATGCGACGACCACTCCATTGTTCGACAGGGATCTCCATGCTGCTTGGCAACATATTCAACCAAAGCTGTCGTCGAGGCCAAATCTTGGAAGGCGCCATCTTGAAGATGAAGATAACCTACCTCGCAGGCAGAATTGCTAAAGCCATGGAAAATCTCCCCATTGATCAAGAGACAGCCACCAATGCCAGTACCGACCGTTAAACAGACAGCAACTTGAGCCCCCTGGCCATTCCCTGACATGACTTCTGCTAAACCAGCACAGTTGACGTCATTTTCAATTTCGCAGGGGATTTGAAAAGTCTCTTCAATTTCTTTTTTGAACTGAGTTCCTGCATAATTGGGAATCTGAGGGCCCGCATAAAAGATTTCCCCCTTATCGGGGTCAACCATCCCAGCTGACGAAATACAGACTCCAAGGATGTTATTTTCTTCGAGGTAAGATTCTACTAAAGCCTTGGTTTTCCCTAGAATCCCAGGGCCCCCTTTTTCAGCTTCTGTCGGCATTTCATGCGACTCGATCAGATTCTCTGCTTCATCAATCAGACCATATTTGATATTGGTCCCACCGATATCAATCGCTAGGTAATAGGCCATACACCTCTCCTTTCCGATTTCCATTCCTTTTTAAAGGAAACGTTCCTTGACTTCACGGATTAAACTAGCTGCTTTTTGGACCACTTCCTGGTCTGCTTCCGTTACTGGAGTTAATGGACTGCGAACAGATCCCAGTTCTAGACCTTCATTGATACGCAAGACTTCTTTAATGACTCCGTACATGTTTCCATGAGCAGACGTCAAGACTCCGATGATCCCATTAATGGCAAACTGCAAGGCACGCGCAGTCTCCAAGTCCTTGTCCGCAATCAATTGATTGAGTTTCAAGAAGAGCTCAGGCATAGCACCATAAGTGCCTCCAATACCCGCTCCTGCTCCCATCAGACGGCCACCTAAGAATTGCTCATCTGGACCATTGAAGACGATATGGTCTTCACCACCTAAAGAAGCAAAGGTTTGAATATCCTGCACAGGCATAGAAGAGTTTTTCACCCCAATGACCCGTTGGTTTTTCAACATTTCTTTATAAAGACTCGGTGTCAAAGCTACTCCTGCTAATTGCGGGATATTGTAGATGACAAAGTCTGTGTTTGGTGCTGCTGCGCTGATTTCATTCCAGTAGTGGGCTACACTGTATTCTGGCAAGCGGAAATAAATTGGCGGAATGGCCGCAATGGCATCTACTCCTAGCTCTTCTGCATGTCGTGCCAATTCCACGCTGTCCTTGGTATTGTTGCAGGCTACGTGAGCGATGATGGTCAATTTTCCTTTAGCCACTGCCATGACTTCTTCTAAGACTAGCTTGCGATCGGCTACGCTCTGGTAGATACATTCGCCGGAAGATCCGTTGACATACAAGCCCTGCACACCTTTCGCGATAAAATATTCTACCAGCGCACGTACCCGCTCCGGGCTAATTTCTCCTTGGTCATCATAACAGGCATAAAAAGCCGGGATGACTCCTTCATATTTTTTTAAATCTGACATTCTTTTCTCCTTTCACGAATGTTTACCAAATCCTATTTTTCTTTTTTATTCTTTAAAACGAGCAAATATCTTTTCCATCAATCCAACCTGTAGGAAGGTCAGGCTAGAAAAACCAATCAAGAAGAAGACCATGAGTCCTAGTAGAAAGCTTAAGACAGAAGTCACAAACACCATAGCTACTAGCAACAAGAGAGCCCCCATAACGAAGAACCATGGGAAATACAAACCAGATACAATCAGAGCTTTTTGTAGACACTCTGTCCAAGTCAATCGATAACGCGCCGCAATTGGATAGGCCGCTAGCATGACCAGAACTAGGAAGATAAAGAGCCCTAGACAAACAGCTTTAAACACCTGCATTGGCAAGGCTGTCTGACTCCAAAAGAGGAACAAGTCAAAGAGACAGATCCCTGAAATGAGCAACTCTATCCCTCCGAGCTGAAGCCCCAACTTCCAATTTTCTCGAAAGGCGTTGATATAAGTCCGAATGACTGGTAGGCGACGCTGGTGTTTGATGGCAAAAACCGTTTGATACAAACTAATCTTTGCGATCCCGATTGTGACAATCGGCAGACAGCTCAGCACAAAAAGAAGATTGACTGTGACTAAGTCCGCTATTTTCTCGCTGATTCGCATCACCAGATTGTCAGTATTAAAGACTGTTTTGATCAATCCTGTTTCTCTTTGTGACATACCGTCTCCTTTCTGACTCTCTTAATCGATTAAAATCTTCACTAAATGTTTTCGAACGACTTCTTCTTGACCCGCATAGCCATTGGGCTGATGAGGTTCCCCTGGGAAGAAAATCGCAAAATTATGATACCCCAGATGAAGTGGATAAGACTCCTGGCAATGGACAAAACCGATGTCCGATGCTTCATCAAAGGCGAGCGCCTCACCTGTCACACGAGATCCATAACTCGAAAACTCATGTCCTTCTACCAAAAGATGCAAATCGGCATATTTTTTGTGATGCTCAAAGCGATTGCTTTCTTCTTTATTGAGGGTGTTTTCTTGAACGACGAGAAAGACCTTATCTCCATCAATGTCGTATCTCCCTAATTCAAAAGAATCCTTCCGATGCTCATAGAGAAAATCAATGGCCTGATCTAGATTGGGATGGATCCCTTTGTAAAAGGTGATGTTTTTTAAATCATCAAATATCATACACTCATCCTTTCGACACTTCTTAGGACGAGAAAAGAAAACAAGTGATTTCTTCCCCAGCCCCTTCTAGGGCACCGATGAGGTCTGGAGCTCTGCAAGAGCCCTACACCTCTCAGCCTAGAAAAAAGTATCTGTACACTACTATCGTTTGTCCAAGCAGACGGCTTATCCCTTTGACCGCTCCCATGGTAATCCCTTGAGTGAAGGATTTTTGAAAGACGAGGAAGACCGTAACGATTGGCACCGCAGCTAAAGGCTGCTCCAGCCATGATCAAGCCATAGTTGGTGGCCATTTCAGCCTGCATGGTCGCAACCCCTAGTGAAATGGTCAGGTTTTGACGAGAGGTCAGCATTACCAATTGCATAAAGTAGTCGTTCCAGGTGTTGATGAAGGTAAAGATGGCAAGGGCTGCAAATCCCGGCTTGACAATTGGGAAGGCAACGCTCCAGAAAGTCCGTAACTCTCCACAACCATCGATCTTAGCAGATTCTAAGAGTTCTGTTGGGATGTTTTCACTAAATTGCTTCATCAAGAAGACCCCGAATGGCCATCCGACCAGTGGCAAGATAACCGCTGCAAGGGTATCGTGGATTCCCATAAAGTTGATAATGCGTACCAATGGAACCAAGACAACTTGTTTTTGGAAGGGCCATGGTCGCGATAAAGATAGCAAAGAGAATTCGTTGCCCATAGAAACGTTTCTTAGCCAAGACATATCCTGCCAAGGAAGAGGTCATACACACCTAAAAGCATGGTTGCAAGGGAGATGAAGACACTGTTCCACAACCATTGTAGGGCTGGGTTTTGTACCATCAACTGTTGGAAAGTTTTTCCATGGTTGGTGTCTTTGGCCACCATTGAGGTGGGATCATAATGGTATCTGGCTGAGACTTAAAGGCCCCTGTCAAAAATCCAATAAAATGGGAAAAATGAACAAGACTGTCAAAAGGAGCAAAATGATCGTTGAAATCACTGTAAAAGGCAGTGATGGGTTTCTTTTTGTGTTGGTTTCATCTGAGGCTCCTTTCTTTAGTATTCTACGTCGTTTCCGAGGATCTTGAATTGCGCAAAACTGATAATGGCAATCATCACCGCAAGGAAGACACCCATGGTGTTGGCATAACCGTATTCAGAGAGTTTAAAGGCTTTTTTTCATATAAGTAGTACATAAGGGTACTCGTTGAGTAGTTAGGACCACCGGATGTCAACAATTGGATCAAGGCGAAACATTGGAAAGAGTTAATGGTCGTAATGATCGCAATATACAAGGTTGTTGGCAACAAGCTTGGCCATTTGATCTTCCAGAAAACTTGAAGTTCTGTCGCACCATCGACACGCGCTGCTTCTACGAGAGAATTATCAATATTCCCCATAGCCGCGATGTAGAGGATGATAGGCTGACCTACAGAGGTTGTCAACAAGATAACAATAATAGCCATCAAAGCCCAGTTCTTATCTCCCAACCAAGAAATATTTTGGTTGATGACATGTCCAGATTTCAATACAAAGTTCAAAATACCTGATAGTGGATCATAGATCCATTTCCATACTACTGTAACGGCTACACTCCCTGTAACAACAGGAAGGAAGAAGACGAAACGGTAGAAGGAACGCGCAATGGCATTTTGATGATAGGTCTGAGAAGCCACAAACAAGGAGAACAATACTACGATTGGAACGGATCCGATAACGATGATGACGGTATTGATCAAGGACTTGATAAAGACCTTATCCGCAAACATGCGGGAGTAATTTTCAAGACCAACAAATTTGAAGGAGGTCATCGAGTAGTTGAAGAAACTAGTGACAAACCCCATAATCATTGGTGCTAATACAAAGACAATAAAGAAGATTAAAATGGGTGCTAAGAATGCGTAGGAAACCAGCGTCTCCCTCATTCGGATTTTGTTTACCTTCACAATAAGGCACCTCCTGATGTTCTTTTTCTATTTTTTCCTTGATTCCTATGTGGAACGGATAGCACTGCCCTTTCCTACATATGATAATTAGGAGAGCGAAAACACGAAGGCCCCCTCTTTCAATCTACACATGGAGATAAGAAATCGAGGGGGCCTATGCTTTCTTATTTCTATGAAAGAATCATTTGAGTTTCATAGATGATCTATTTTTTCTTGATCGTTTCGTTTGCTTTTTCAGTAAAGGTCTTCAAAGCTGGTTCTGCTTTTTCATCCCCGTTTGAAACAGATTGCAACATTGGGAACCAAAGTGTACGCATTTCTGCAAAGCCATCGATTGTGTTGTAGTATGGTGAGTAGTATTGAGTCCAAGTGCTGATGGTTTCCATCCGTTTGTCATCATACAATTTACCAAATGAGCTACGAACTGGGAAGGCACCTGTACGAACAACGTTCTTAGGACCCCATTCTTTGTCGTCTGCGATGAATTGAACAAATTTCTTAGCTGCTGCTACTTTCTTTTCATCCTTGTTGTTGAAGACTGCAAAACCATTGACAAGGTATTCCAATTTTGGTTTGCCTGTATCAGATGGGAATGGTACTTCGACTACTTCAACTTTACTTGCATCCAACAATTTAGCTTGGATACCGTTTTGTGAAGGTGCCCACAAGATGGTGTAAGAAGTTTGGCCGTTGGCAAAGTTTTGGATGTCTGCTCCACCATCAAATTGGGAACCATTCATCATCAAACCATCATTGATCCATTTAGAAGCTTTTTCTAAACCTTTGACAAATTTTGGATCATCCGTTGTATACTTGGTTACTTTTTCATCTGTTACAGAACCACCGTAAAGGTTGGCGATAAAGGCACGAGTACCTTGGTCTCCACCTTGACCGTTACTGAAGAGTGATCCTGGTGTGTAACCCTTTGTCTTTCAAAGCTTTCAAGACTTTTTCAAAGTCGTCTGTTGTCCAACCTTCTTTGACAAGGTCTAGAACTCCTGCATCTTCCAACATTTTCTTGTTCATAGCCATGTAGAATGGTGCTGAACTGATTGGATACATGTAAGCAGTGTCGCCAGCCTTGCTAGCTTGGATGATATTGTCGTTGTTGACATCTTTTACAAAATCTTCTGTAAAGAGATCGTTCAAGTCAGCCAATTTACCATTTTTACCGTATTGGATGATCCGCCCTGGTGCGTCAAAGAGCACGTCTGGAGCAGTTCCAGCTTCGATGGCTGTAGTGATCTTTTCAGGACCAGATTTGAAATCGATGGTTTCTAATTTTACTTTGATATCTGGATTGGCTTTTTCAAAAGCTTCGATAATTGATTTTTCATAAGTTCCTACGCCATCCTCAGCTTTTTCTTGTGTAAAAACTGGGAAAGCCCACCAAGTGATTTCTGTTTTACCAGAGTTATCGCTTGAAGATTCAGACTTGGATCCTCCTCCAGATCCACAAGCTGCAAGTGCTAGCACCGCTGCACCAGCTACCAACGAGTACAGTACTTTTTTCATTTTCATGTGATTTCTCCTCACGTTTGCGGTAAGATTTCTCTTACTTAGTGTATCCTCACTGAGGACGGTGGTCATTAAGTATTCTCATTTCTACTGGATGACTTTTCTCTTCCTAGCTTCCTCCTTGTCTCTTTTTACTGTTATTTTTTCTATTTTAAAGCTGCGACGAAGCGTTCTGTAATTTCTTTAGGTCGCGTAATAGCTCCCCCTACCACAACCCCTCTGACACCCCAGGTCATGAATTTCTTTGGCTTGTGCAGGATAATGAATCTTACCTTCAGCAATCACATCGACACCCGCTTGGCAGAGTTGGCGAATCAAGTCAATGTCAGGTCCGTCTACTTCGGGCTATAATCTGTGTACCCAGATAAGGTCGTCCCGACAAAATCAACTCCTGCTTCGACAGCTGTTAAGCCTTCTTCAAAGGTGCTGATATCTGCCATCAAGAGTTGATCAGGATATTTCTCCTTCACTTGCTGGATAAAGTCGACAATCGATAGACCGTCATGACGCGGACGTTTGGTACAATCCAGGGCAATCACTGCGATATCTAATACGGCCAATTCATCTACTTCTTTCATGGTAGCAGTAATGAATGGTTCTTCAGGAGGATAATCTCTCTTGATGATCCCGATAATCGGAAGCTTTGTCACTTCCTTGATCTCTTTGATATCGCGGACACTATTCGCCCGGATTCCAACCGCCCCTCCTTGCTCAGCTGCTTTGACCAAGAGAGGAATCACACCTCCTGCCTCTGTGTAGAGAGGTTCATGAGGAAGCGCCTGACAAGAAACGATAATGCCGTCTTTGATCTGTTGAATTAATTCTTCTTTTGTGATCTTGGACATACATTCCATCTCCTTTGTTTATTACGTCAACTCGAGTACTTGTAAGGTTATTATATAGTATTTTTAAAGCGCTTACAATATTGTCGAGCCATTTTGATAATAGTTTCATATTTTAAACTATTCTTCCATTCCTATGAAACTAGTTTCAGAGATGCTAACATTCTAAAATTTTTTAAGAAATTTTTTCCATTTCCAGATTTTTATACGAATAGTATAAGTGACCAAACAAAAAGAAAGGAGGACCACAGATGTACTATACTCCCATTATCATCCCATGGTTTTTGTATTACTTCTTCCGCAAATAAATAAGGAAAGGGAATACCAAACATGAAAAAGAATACCAAAGCTTTTGTTTTATTAATCTTGCTTTCATTGATTTTATTTTAAACAAAAACTTGAAACGTAAGCTAAACACTGCATTGGCTATTTAACCTTATCCTTGCTTCATCTAATCAGCTCAGCTGACACAAAATGAACAAAAAGTCAACCACATACAAGCTAGCTCTATTGGAAAATTATCCCTAGCTTTGCTATTCAACAAAAATTAGGAGTATTAAAGATATGAGATGGCCTATCCACACTATGATTTTTGCAATCATCATCGCATTAACAGTTTTACATGATGCACATCTGATTGCATTTCAACCAAAAATGAATTTAGCCATTGCGGCTACAATCTATCTAGCAGTTGATGCTAGATGGCAACAAACAAAAAAGAAAGAGGAAAACTAAATGACAACAGAATTCACACAAAAATTCACACCCTTAACAGAAGAAGAATTGACACAAGTCGATGGGGGAGCTATCCCATTGATCGCTTGGATCATTGCTCATCCCTATCTATCTGGCTCTATTGCTGGTGGTGTAACAGCTGTCGGAACTGCCATTTGGGGAGCATTTAAATAATTAATTTGAAGGAGAAAAGCAATGATAGACCAAGTACAATTTAAAGATCTCACGCATGAAGAATTAAGTGATATTAATGGTGGAGGACTCCCTTTTCTGTTAGTTTTCGCTTACGGTTTTTCTTCTGCTTATATCGGGACAACAAAACTGATCGATGCATTTCATAGTAATATGACACGAAAATGGTAAAGGAGGAGACTTATGAGTCTGGTATTTATCACCCTCATCCTTTTGACAGGATACTGCATTCTTGATAAAAAAGCACCCAAACAGGTAGAAGGGTACTTTCCTAAATTTGCTATTGCCTTCATGGTCACTTTCACCATTCTGAACGAGGCAATTGATTTACTCTACACAATCTTACATTAAGGAGGACACTTATGGATACAAGCATCCATTATACTTGCCTAACAGAAGCTGAACTGGCGACCATTGATGGAGGAGCCTCCGTCTTTGACTCGGCAAAATTCATCGTTCAAACATGGAATATTTTATACAATTCCGGACGTGATTTGGCCGTAGTATCATCAATGGCATCATGCACTAGAAAGGAGCAAGCATGAAACTCGAAGAAACACGTTTTAGAAGCTTGTCCGAGCAGGAACTCAGCCATGTAGATGGTGGATCCGTCTGGATCACTGTTGGACTAATCGCAACTCCCCTACTCATGGGAACCTTCGCTGGCGCCTTTGACGAATACGCTCGCAAACGAGGCAAATAGTAACACTTCTTTATCATCTCTACTAAACAGTACAAATATCCCAGCTATCTTCTTATAGCTGGGATTTGCTATTGTTAAACGACCCTTTTAAGCAAAAAAATGAGGCTGGGACAAAAGTCCTAGCCTCTCAATTATTTTTTGATTGTCGAGCAAGACGCAGTGGTTGAGTGGGCTCTACTACGCTGATTTCATCAGCTTTTACAGCCCTACTCAACTGTGCGGAGGTGGGACGACGAAATCGAATTCTAACGAATTACCGATTTCTGTCCCACTCTCATTTTTCTATCTTATTTAGGTGATGAAACCATCCAACTTCTTAGCTGAGGTCGTTATCAATAATGACTTTCAAGGCATTGTTTTCACCAGCATGTTTGAAGATTTCGTATGCCTTTTCTGCTTCTGAAAGTTTGAAGTGGTGGGTCACCAACTTCGTCGCATCAATCTTACCAGATTTCAAGACATTAAGAAGCATTTCAGTTGTATTGGCATTGACCAAACCAGTGTTGAGCGTGATGTTCTTGATCCAAAGGTCATCAAGATTGAAGCTAACTGGTTTACCATGCACTCCGACGTTGGCAATATGACCACCGACAGAGATAATATTTTGGCAGACATCGAAGGTTGCTGGATAGCCCACACATTCCATCGAGATGTCGACACCACGACCATCGGTCACTTCATTGATAAAGGCCTTGATTTCATCAATATCACTTGAACAAATGGTATGAGTCGCCCCAAACTTCTTAGAAGCTTCAAGACGAGATTCTGACAAGTCTACCATGATAATAGTAGCTGGAGAGAAGAATTGTACGGTTAAGAGAGCTGCTAAGCCGATTGGCCCTGCACCAACGATACAAACGTTGTCTCCTGGTTTCACGTGAGATGGGAGCACCCCAATTTCATAGGAAGTTGGGAGAATATCTGAGAGCATAACCAGAGCTTCGTCATCAACAGAGGCAGGTGCATGATAGAGACTGCCGTCTGCGTGAGGGATATGGACATACTCTGCTTGGGTACCGTTGATCAAGTGACCAAGGATCCAACCGCCCATCTTCACAGTGAGATGGCAAAGCCCACGTTTACAGTAGTAGCAAGTGTTACAAGCTGTTACGCAAGAGATGATAACCTTGTCTCCCACCTTAAAGTTCGTAACCGCATCGCCGACTTCTTCGACAATCCCAATTCCTTCGTGACCCGAGGATGGTCCCTTCTTTACAAGCTGGAACATCTCCTCCCAAAATATGGAGGTCTGTTCCACAAATGGTCGTTTTCACCAAACGAACAATCGCATCAGTTGGTTTCTTGATGACTGGTTTTGGTTGATCAATCAACTGAAGATTTCCTGCGGATACATATGTTGCTGCTTTCATAAGCGACTCCTTTTTGTTGGTTTTATCAAACCATTTTATTACAGTTTTTTACTTTGTGAATATTATAACATACAAGGTAAGCGCTTGCAACATATTTATTAGATTTCTTTAAAAGATAATTTTCGATCACAAAAACCAATTTCTAGCATTAAAATAAAGAAAAATCCCCCGCTCTTTTGAGCGAGGGATAGCTGATAAACATCATTTGTTCAGTAGCGCCTTATTTACGACGTCCTGGACGTTCTTTGTAACCATAGTAAGCATCTTCGATGATTTCTTGCATATGGTCTACCATTGGAAGACGTGGGTTAGCTGGTGAACATTGATCTTCGTAAGCAAGGAAGGCCAATTCGCGAGAATGTTTCTTCCATTCTTTTTCATCGATTCCTTGTGCTTTAAAGTTCATTTGGATACCTACGCGCTCACCGAGTTCGTAAACAGCTTTTGCGTAAGCTTCAACTGCTTCTTCTGGTGTAGAGCATGGAAGGCCAAGCATACGAGCGATGTCTTGATATTTTCTCATCTGCACGGTAGTAGTTGTACTTAGGCCATGTTGCTGTCTTAGCTGGGCGTGTACCGTTGTAGCGGATAACGTATGGAAGCAAGATCGCATTGGTCCGTCCGTGAATGGTGTGGAATTGCGCACCAATCTTGTGAGCCATTGAGTGAGAAATACCGAGGAAGGCATTGGCGAAGGCCATACCAGCAATAGTTGAAGCGTTATGCATTTTCTCACGTGAGTGGAAGTCTGCATTCTTCACTGAGCTTTCCAAGTTTTCAAAGACAAGTTTGATGGCTTGAAGAGCAAGACCATCTGTGTAGTCACTTGCCATTTGAGATACGTAAGCTTCAGTCGCGTGAGTCAATACATCCATACCAGTATCAGCCGCAACAGATCCTGGAACTGTCAATACCAAAGCAGGGTCTACGATGGCAACAGTTGGTGTCAATGAGTAGTCAGCGATTGGGTATTTACGGTTGTTTGCTTTATCAGAGATAACGGCAAATGGTGTTACTTCAGATCCTGTACCAGATGTTGTTGGGATCGCGATGAATTTAGTCTTCTTACCAAGCAATGGGAATTGAAGGCACGTTTACGGATATCCATGAATTTTTGAACCAAGTCACGGAAGTCCACTTCTGGTTGTTCATAGAAGAGCCACATTACTTTAGCCGCATCCATTGGAGATCCTCCACCGAGAGCGATGATGGTATCCGGTTTGAAGGCGCGCATGATCTCTGTACCACGTTCAACGGTTGTGATATCTGGATCTGGTTCTACGTCTGCAAAGATTTGGTAAACTACCTTGTTGCGACGAAGGTCAAGCTGTTCGATGATGCGATCAAGGAAACCAAGCTCTACCATAGCGTGGTCTGTAACGATCATGACACGTTCAACGTCACGACATTTTTGTAGGTATTCAATTGAATCACGTTCAAAGTATGTTTTTGAAGGTAGTTTCATCCATTGCATGTTATTTCTCCGGCGTCCGACTTTTTTGATATTCAAGAGGTTGATGGCACTAACGTTGTCCCCAACAGAGTTGCGTCCGTAAGAACCACATCCAAGTGTTAATGATGGCAAGAAGGCATTGTAAACATCCCCGATACCACCGAAAGTCGAAGGAGAGTTGCAGATCACACGAATGGCTTTGACTGCTTTACCAAATTCTTTGGTCAATTCTTCGTCAGCTGTATGGATGGCAGCTGAGTGACCAAGACCGTTGAATTCAACCATTTGGCGTGCTTTGTTAATTCCGTCTTCACGGCTTTCAGATTTCAAGACAGCGATAACTGGTGACAATTTTTCACGAGTCAACGGCTCTTTTTCACCAACTTCCTTACATTCTGCAGCAAGGATGTTGGTTCCTTCTGGTACAGAGAAGCCAGCTTGTTCAGCGATCCATGCTGCTGGTTTCCCAACGATGTCCGCATTCAATTTCGCACCCGCACAGTTTTTGCTGTTAGCTTTCACACCAAAGCAGAACTCTTCAAGAAGGGCTTTTTCTTTTTTGTTAACGAAGTAAGTGTGGTAAGATTTGAATTCTTCAACAAACTCATCGTAGATTTCTTTATCGATGATCACCGCTTGTTCAGACGCACAGACCATTCCGTTGTCAAATGATTTAGACATAACGATATCGTGTGCAGCTTGGCGGATGTTAGCTGATTTTTCAACATAAGCAGGAACGTTTCCGGCACCTACCCCAAGAGCTGGCTTCCCACATGAGTATGCCGCTTTCACCATGGCATTCCCACCTGTTGCAAGGATAGTCGCAACTCCCTTCGTGGTTCATAAGGGCACTGGTTGCTTCCATAGATGGTTGCGTGATCCATTGCACACAGTTTTCAGGAGCTCCTGCTTTAATCGCTGCATCGCGGACGATTTGTGCCGCATGAGCAGATGATTCTTGAGCGGATGGGTGGAAGGCAAAAGACGATAGGGTTCCGTGTCTTCAAGGAGATCAAATGCTTTAAAGATTGCTGTTGAAGTTGGGTTGGTTGTAGGTGTGATCCCGCAGACGACTCCGACTGGCTCAGCAATAAGGGTCAAACCAGTGACGTCATCTTCTTGAATGACACCAACTGTCTTAGTGTGACGCATGTTGTTTACTACGTGCTCACAAGCGAACAAGTTCTTAGTCGCTTTGTCTTCAAAGACCCCACGACCAGTTTCTTCATAAGCATGAAGAGCAAGCTCACCGTGAGCGTCAAGAGCAGCTACAGATGCTTTCGCCACAATGTAGTCCACTTGCTCCTGATCCAATTTGCGCATTTCTTCAAGCGCCACAAGCGCTTTTTGCACCAACTCGTCTACGTGTTTTTCAGCAGCGAGTTTCTTTTCTTCAGGTGAGAGAGTTTTTTTATCAGCCATTTGATGCTTTCCTCCAATGTTTGAAACCCTTATCCTTTTCCGGAACTTTTTCTTGTTTTCAGAAACTTTCAAGAATAGTGTAAGAAATTTCGATTTGTTAATTTTTTCACAATATTATTGTACTCTATTTTAGAAAATTTGTAAATAGTTTCACAAAGATTTTTTTAACTTTTTTCCATGATCCCTCCTTCTCCTTCTATACAGGAGTATTTTCAAGAAAAAATTGAAGGATTTTTTTGAGAAAGCACTTCAATTTCACAAACAAATATTTTCACGCAATTTTTTTGTAAGCGTTTTTCTTAATTTTTACTAAAAAAAGCAATTTTCTTCAAGTGAAAAATTGCTTAAATAACTAGTAAATTTCTACGGGTTTAACTGGTCCCCTGATTGGCTTGATCAACTGCTTCTTTCACGACGTTGGCATACAGGTTTCCTCCAACATCGATGGAACCATCTGATTCTAAACCAAAGTGGACACTATCCGTTCCAGCCCAAATAGCTGGAGTTATCGACAGCAACTTTGGTACCAGTCTGCTACATAGACATAGTCATATTTTTTAGCCAACTCCAACTCATACTTTCGAGTCTGAACGGTGACGCTATTGCTATCGTTGGCTTCACGCCCGTCATATGGTGTCACAAAGATTAAGCGATGTCCTTTTGGTAATTCTTGAACAAACTTATCCAACAATTCTTGATAATTATTAGAAGAGTTGGTTCCAAGTGCGATCACCACGTTCTTGAGCAAGACTCTATTGGCAATATCCGTTTCATATACTTTTAAGCCTGAGTCCAGATTGCGACTCACCAAGGCATCCATTTGGATATCTGGCAGAACTTGTTTCAAATAATCTGATGCCCGGAGGTTTACAGAATCTCCGATCATGGTCACTCCATCTGATACATTGTAGGAAGTCGCTGAAGCATTGTCTACTTGGGCACGCGTGATCTGCATCTTGCTGTCGGATTGACGAAGCCCTTCGGTAATCAGGTTTTCATCAAAGGCTCCGACGCGTGGTGCAAAGAGTGCAATCCCAAACATGAGCAAGGTCAACGGAATCGCGCTGTAAAAGAGTGGTTTCGTGAAACTTCTGAGATCCATAGAGATGCCAAAAATCTTTGGTTCACGTCCAGCCAAGGTTGGTTCAATAATATAAAAACTCAAAGGCAGCAAGACTAAAAGGATACCAGTGTTGTTAGCAGAGAAGCCCAGCCATTGGTCATTAATTGAGAAAAGATGATGTAAAATGGCCAGTGGAAGAGATAGACCCCATAACTTGTATCCGCAATAAAGGTAATCACTGCAGGTTCTTTCTGATCTCGGCGTCTTTTCATGAAGGACACGAGTCATCACAATCATCACAGATGCAGCAAGAGTCGCTACTAAAAAGCCAAATAAATAGGTCCAAACACTATCAAATGGAAGAATAAAGGTCAAGACCAACAAAACTAGAAAAGCACCCGCTAAAATCGCTAACGTCTTCTGTAGAGATAGCTTCTTCACTAATTGAGTAAGATTTGGGCTGGTCGTTGTAATCCCTGTCACTGTCGCTAAAGCACTCCCCACAAAGAAAGGAAAGACGTGAGCGATACTAGAAAGTAGACATTGGACAAATTCTTGGTGACCAGTGCTCCGACAAAGAAGGTCAGGAAAGTCACCAAAAAGAGACCTGTCGAAGATAGGAAGATATAGCCTCTATATTGGCCAACTGATTTAGCTTTTTTACCCAAAAACCAAGCCAAGAGCGCCCAGAGGACGTAGTAATGAACTTCAAGAGCCAAACTCCAAGTATGAATGAAAAGATGGGGGATGAACTGACTTTCGTAACTTCCGCCACTTAACATCTCATAGAAGTTGGTCACAAAGCCAAAGACGGCCGCAATCTGTGTCCCAATCCCAGCAATAAAGTCTCGTCTGACCAAGAAGGTAAAAGGCATGACCAGCAAGACCATAAAGACTAAAGGAGGGACAATCCGGTAGAAGCGTCGTCTAAGGAAGCCATTGAGATCAATTTTTTGATGACGGGCAAACTCATCGATCAGAAGAGCCGTGATCAAAAATCCTGAGAAAGTAAAGAAGATATCTACTCCAATAAATCCACCAGGAAAAACTTTTTGGAAGAAATGGTAGAGAAGAACGAGAAGAAGTCCCGTTATCCGTACCAATGAAAACCATTTAATTCGCATTTTGATAAATTCCTTGTTTAAACGTTCCCTTATAGACGACATTTTGTTCTGTCGTCAAGGTTCCCTGGCCTTCAGGTTGGCCATTGACAAATTGCCCTTCATATTTCCAACCAGCCTTGGCTGTAAAGGTTCCATAACCACTAAAGGTCCCATTGACAAAATTGCCCTTGTAGGTGTCCCCGTTCTCAAAAGTCACCGTCCCTTGGCCATTCATCTTGCCTCGGACGACACTTCCGTCGTAGCGAATAGCTCCCTTATCGAGGGTCAACACACCTCCGAAAGGAATGGAGGAAAGAAATACCCATAAAGCAGACAGAACAATAATCCCCAAGGACAATCGTTCAATATTCTCTCTCGTAACATAGACCTTATAGGTCTCATATAATTCTTTTATTTTTTCCATATTCTGTTCATTCTTTTTATCTTCAACCGGTTAGTCACTTTAAGGAGCCAGTCCAAAACTAATCTTCTAATCGTTCCAACCACTCTTGACAACCAGCTAGGACGCGGCGATAGGTCTCTTCGAAATCTCCTGTGTACCATGGATCTGGGACACTTTCTCCTGCAAAGAGATGAATCTTGTGCTCTGTTCCAGGCGGTGCCATTCGTTTGAGGTCAGCCACATTGATTCTCATCCATTCCCTAAGATCAGATCAAAGGTATGAAAATCTTGGTCACTGATTTGAAGGGATGTTTTAGACGCATCATAGGGCACGCCATGACTACGAAAAATCTTTTGAGTCCCTTGGTGAATAGGGTTCCCGTGCTCCCAGTTAGAAGTAGCACGACTTTCAATCTCATACTGGTTGGTCAAATCCTTCATGACAAACTCCGCCATAGGGGCTTCGACAAATATTTCCTAAACACACAAATACGATTTTTTTCATGACAGCACCTCCTTTCTATTATAACAGAATGTGAGAAAAATATAATCTGCTAAAATTATAATTTTGAGGCAAGACGAAAAAAGCCTGTCCACCGTTGAGGTGGGCTGACTTTCTTTTTTTATTCAGGCAGGATGATCTGAAGGGCTGGCCACTTTCGTTTCCAATCTTTCTTCCGCATGCGCTCTGTATAAACCGCCAAACGCTCGGGACTAGCTAAAAAATGTGGAGTCGGCTGAACGATGAAGTCTTCGATATCCCTTGTCCCATAGGGGAGAAAGATCTCTAGCTGACCATCATTCCTTAAGCAAACTGCAAGAGCTGTACACTGCTCGGGGTATTTGGAAACCGCATCACAGGCACTATGATAAGGAGCCGTCCCCGGGCTATGCTGGTGCATGTAGACTTGGTTTTTGACTTCCCAGGCATACTGAGGATAGGTCTTCTTCAATCCCTGCTCGATCTGCTGAGTCTCCTCATAGCTGATCGCGGGGTCATAAAAGACCAGATCCAGATCCGTCGTCGCGTCAAACCCTGGTCTTTCCAGAGAGCCGGTTCCAGATGAAAAATTGCGTACCGCACCTGCTGCTAACCAAGCGTCTGCCAGGTTGAGATCTCGAATAATAGTCAAGACAGTCATCATCTCCGGATCCGCTTGGATTTGCTCTACTATCGCTTCTTCCGTCAGCATCTTCTTCTAGTCTCCATTGTAGGGATAACCCAGGTGTTCATAAGCTTTGCGGGTCGCCACGCGCCCTGTCCGGGTCCGCATGATAAAAGCCTTTCTGAATCAAGTAAGGTTCATACATGTCTTCTACGGTCTCGCGCTCTTCAGCAATATTGACCGATAGGGTCCCAAGGCCAACCGGGCCACCTCCGTACATCTCAATCATGGTGCGCAGGATCTTTTGATCGACATAGTCCAATCCTTCATGGTCCACATCCAGCATGGAGAGGGCCTTGTCGGTAATGGTGTCGTCAATCAAGCCATCGCCCATAATCTGGGCAAAATCGCGCACCCGTTTGAGCAAACGGTTGGCAATCCGAGGGAGTCCCCGCGACTACGAAGAGAAAGCTCTTCAGCAGCCTCGTGGGTAATCTCCATCTCAAAGATCTCGGCGGTCCGCTCGACAATCTCTGTCAGATCATCTTGCTCGTAGTATTCCATATGGCCCGTAATCCCAAAGCGAGCGCGCAAGGGATTGGACAGCATACCCGCTCGAGTCGTCGCCCCAATCAAAGTGAAAGGAGGGAGGTCCAGATGGACACTCCGGCTAGTCTCGCCAGCACCAATCATGATATCGATGTAAAAATCTTCCATGGCACTGTAGAGCACTTCTTCGACTGACATAGGCAGACGGTGGATCTCATCGATAAAGAGGACATCGCCCGGCTCTAAGTCATTAAGGATGGCTACCAAGTCACCAGCCTTTTCAATGACAGGACCGGAAGTCTGCTTGAGATTGACACCCAGTTCATTGGCAATGACAAAAGGCCATAGTGGTTTTCCCCAGTCCCTGGAGGGCCAAAAAGAAGGACATGATCCAGCGCTTCATCCCGAAGCTTAGCCGCCTCAATAAAGATTTTTAGCTGGTCCTTGACCTTATCCTGACCGATATATTCATGTAAATATTGCGGGCGTAGCGTCCGTTCAACAGCCTCTTCATCGCCCATGATTTCATTGTCTAAAATTCTACTCATACAGTCTATTATAGCAAAAAATGATGCCTCTGATGATTTAAAATCATATTCTATTCAATATTTCACTAATTATTGATTGTTGGGTGTTGGGAATCGATTCCCCTCTTAAACTACCTTGTTTCTTTTTAAGGAACGTACCTAAACTCGCTAATACTCGTAAAGAATAAGAACGTAGTTTTCGATTCGCTCAAACTGCGTCAACGTACCTAAACTCGCTGATGCTCGTAAAGGTACGTTGAAAAAAAGCCACCGGTTTTGGTGGCTCTTATAGGGAGATTATTATGAAAAAGTTTTAGGAGTTTTATCATTCAAAGTTAGGAGGTCTTTGATGATGGTATTAGTATACGACGGGAAGCTTAAAGTTTCCTTATAGTCATTTTTAAAATTTTTTTCAAAAAAAGAGGAGGTTCCAAGCAAGGTTTTCACATCCTTGTTTGGCCACTCCCCTGTCCTCATTATTTCTTAGCAATGGCATGGTAGCTGGTCTTGCTGGTGAAGACTTTGACCCGCTCTCAAGATAACCTTTTCAGCTTGGTCGCTATGAATGGCATCTGGCACGGTTTGGAATTCCAAGGCCAAGCCATTGTGCTGAACCATTGGTTTTCCTTGCAGATAAACGGTTTCATCCACAAAGTTAGCAGAATACACCACCAAGGCGGGAGCTTCTGACTTGAAGGTCAAAAAGCGTCCAGACGGCTGATGATAGAAGAAGCCTGCATTTTCATGCCCTTCTGGAAGAGCAAATGGATGGTCCAAGCCTTCTACCAGGCGGATTTGCGGATCAGAATCCTTAAAGAGATCCTCTAAGAGCATAGCTTGGTAGAGATGCTGAACGATCGGACTTTCTGTATCCACAGTGTGAAGAGGGACACCGTCGGGATGGATAGGGTAAAGCCCCTGATGGTTGATCTGAAAGACATGGTCATTAATCGGCTGAGTGAAGTTGCCTGATAGGTTGAAATAGCTGTGGTTGGTCGGATTAACTAGCGTATCTTGGTCCGTTTCTACTCGATAGCTGATTTCCAACTCCCCTGCTTCCGTCAAGCCATAGGTCACCCAGATCTTGAGATTTCCAGGGAAACCACCGGTACCATCTGCACGCTCTGTGTACAGGGTGATTTCTTGGTCTGTCACGGATTCCACGCTAAACAAGGCGCTGTCCCAGCCAGTCGATCCACTGTGGTTGCAGTTGGCGCCATTATTGGCTTCTAAGTGATAGGTTTGACCATTGAGCTCAAAGTTGGCTCCTGCGATCCGACCAGCGACTGGACCAATGCTAGCTCCATACTTGGGGCTATTGCCGACATAGGCATCAAAATTGTCAAAGCCCAATACAATATTGGCGAATTGATCATGCTTGTCTGGTGTCACATACTCTAAAATAGTAGCTCCATAGGTCATGACAGACAATTGATAATCCTAGGTCATTTTCGAGGCGATAAGCTTCTACATCTTGGCCGTCCAATTGACCAAATAGATATTTTTGATAGTGTTTCACAAGTTATCTCCTCCAAGATCATTCATTCTAGTGAAAAGGGTGAATCACCACTCCTTGTACAACACGGTTGACTGTTCCAGTTGGTGATGGCGTGTCTGGGCGATTTTGAACCTTGAGCGAAGTCAAGAGAGAAATCAATTGACCGTAGATAATGTAAGGGAAGGCACGGTAGATATCTAGTGAGTCTGCAGAAGCTTCTACTAACACTTCCCGTACATGCTCAATCCCTGCAGCTTGGTCCGTCAAAGAGGACGACCTGACGGGCAATCTGATCTCCAGCTACTTCTCCAACCAAATCCAAATCGTACTGGCGTGTATAAGGATCAATGGAGCCAAAGACCAAGACCAGGGTCTGGTCATTGATGAGAGATTTCGGTCCATGACGGAAGCCGACAGGACTCTCGTACATGGTCGCGATTTTACCGGCTGTTAACTCTAAAATCTTGAGCTGGGCTTCATGAGCTAGACCCAAAGAAAGGTCCTGCTCCCTAGATAGATGACGCGTTCGAAATCTAAGTCTACAACTTCCTTGACCTCGCGATCTTTCTCCAAGACCTGCTCTGACAGATGAATCAGTTCTTCTACTCGTTTTTCCTTGATTTCTTCCTCACTTGGATCAAAGACCAAGAGAGCTGTCAAGAGCATAGAGGTAAAGCTAGAAGTCATGGCAAAGCCAGCATCATTGGTTTCTTTTGGCTGTAAGAGCAAGAGATTGCGCTCATCTCCGTGAGCCTGCTGGGCTAGTTTTCCTTCTGCTGCACAGGTAATGGTGATCTGATAAAGTTCATCCACCAAGTCTTGAGCTAACTCAACTGTTGCAACACTTTCAGGTGAGTTGCCACTTCGTGCAAAGGAAACCAAGACAGTCGGCACTTCTTTTTTGAGATAGGTTTGTGGATGCGCCACGATATCGGTCGTCGCAATGGATTGGAAATTCCAATGGCGTTCATCGTGCACTTCCTGCAAATCGGAACCAAGGTGTCCCCCACATAGGCTGAGGTCCCTGCGCCTGTCAAGATCACCTTGATGTAGCCATGACGCTTCCCGATAGCCTCCAAAAACTCTTGGATTTCTTTTGCTTTCTCTTGATAGAGACGATAGGTTTCTTTCCAAACTTCCGGTTGCTGATAAATTTCGCGTGTCGTAATTTCAGCCCCCAGTTCAAGCAGTTCTTCTTTTGTATAATCTAGCATGCTTCTCCTCTTTTCTACCCGCCTTATAAGCGGTAAGAGGCCGAGACAATTGTCCCAGCCCCATTCCGAATGTTCAAGCGGTTTTCGCTATCGTATTTTACTCATCCTCGTCGTCATCAAAGCTAGACAAGAGATCATTAACCTTCACGATGCTTTCTTGTGCACGCGCTGGATAAGCTTCTTCTCCTCCGACCAGGCTGTTATTAATAAATTCAATTACCATTGGCAAGTTCATCCCTGCATAGAGGTCAATGGCGCGCCCTTCAAGAATCAGACGGCTAACCGTATTACAAGGAGTACCTCCCAAAAGATCCGCAAAGACGATGTAGTCCTCAAAGTCTGCAACACAGGCTTCAAACTTGGCTGTAAACTCCTCAGGACCTTCTTCTGGCAAGAGGGCCACGGCATGAATGTTGTCTTGTGGTCCCATAATCATTTCTGTACTGGCTTTGAGCTCTTCACAGAAGCGACCATGACTGACCAATACTAACTGTTTTGCCATACCTTACTCCATTATGCCATTCCAAAGAAGAAGTGGCCAAATGCTGAGAATGCGATTGCTGCAAGGATGATGAGCAAGATAGCTTTTGTAGAGTTCATACCCTTACGTCCAAGCAACCAGTAGATTACACCTGTGATGATAGCTGGTACCAAACGTGGGAAGATAAGGTTGAGCATATCTTGAATTTCAATCGCTTTTGTCCCCAATGTGTGGAGCCCAAGAAACTTCAACACCAATCATGCTAGCAATCAAGGCACCAACCATGAAGATACCCAGAACGGCAGCTGCATCGATCAAAGCTGTCAAGGTACTTTGCATGTTGTTGATGAGGTTAACCCCTTCTTTATAGGCAAATTCCAACTGTTTCCAACGGAAAATGTCATAAGCAACTGCCACAGCGATCCACAAGAAGATACCGGCTGGGTTTCCTGCAACAGCCAAAGTTGCTGCGATTGAACCCATAATAGCTGGTACCAATGATCCAAAGATTGAGTCCCCAAGAGGAGCGAATGGTCCCATGAGACCTGTCTTAATCCCGTTCACCGCATCTTTTGATTTGACACCATCTTTTTCTTCCAAAGCAAGGTCAAAACCAGTGATAATGGTGTGGAAGAATGGTGAAGTATTGAAGAATTGCGTATGCAATTTCATCATTTCTTTCAATTCAGGTGTACCGTCTCCATACATTTTCCGCAATTGTGGAAGAAGCATATAAAGGTAACCAGAAGCCTGCATCCGTTCGTAGTTCCAACCCAATTGGAAGGTGAAGAGGCTACGTTTGTTGATTTGTTTAAAATCCTCTTTAGTGAGTTTGTAGTTCTTAGAATTCGTCATCTTCAATTTCCCCGCTTTCTACATTGCTTGCTGGAGCAGCTACAACCGTACGTTGGCTGTTTTTAAAGTGTTGCACTGCAAGGAAGATACCAATGATGGCAACCCCGATCATAGATACAGATTTGAAGTTGTTTGTGAAGGCAACCATTTGTTCTTTTGGAAGTTTTGCAAAAGCATCTGTTCCAAGCATTGCTGAAACAGCATTACCAACACTTTGAACATTGCTATAAAGCACTGTCAACATTGCTGTTAAGCCAAAGCCAAGTGCTAAGTAGTGAAGGTTACGACGAACAGGAAGGTAACGAAGCAAGATCGCAAATCCAAGACCTGGAAGCATTTGACCTGCAAGTTTCAGACCGTTTGCCAACCATTGTACATTAGCAAGACCTGTAACAACAGTTTCTACGAAAAGCTCCACCAAAAAGCAAGAGCGAAAGAAAACTGGGAGGGCTCGAGAAAGAGCCCAAGGAATCGCTCCAAGAAGGTAGTTGCGTTCGATACCTTTGTAGTCAAAGCGGTCGATTGCAGCATCTACACGGTGAGCGAAGTAAGTTGTAGTCATACGACCAAGAATATCAAAGTATGTCAACAAAGTTGCTACCGGCACAGCGATTGTAGCAATAGCAAGCTCTGGATCAATCCCTTGTGCTACTGAGAAGGCAGTCGCAAGAACGGCACCAGAAGTGGCGTCAATACGAGAAGCTCCACCGAAAGTACCAACACCGAGCACTGTCAATTGAAGAGAAGCTCCGATAAATAGACCTGTCTTTAAATCCCCCATGACAAGTCCTGTAATGAAACCAGCAAAGACTGGTGAGCCTGCTGATGAAACAATCGTCAACTCATCACAGATTTGATAAGCTGAGTACAAAGTAAGTAGTAAAATTTGCCACCATTGTATCATGACAATTTCCTCCTAAAATTTTTCTTTTTTATTTATAAACTATTTGAGCAACTTCAAGAAGTCTTCAACTGGATCATTTGGAACCATTTGAGCAGTTAACTTAACTCCTTTTTCAGCTAGCTTGTGGAAAGCTTCCACATCGGCATCCACTACGTTGATCGAACGAGTAATCGGACGAGTCTCATCTGATTGAGACATGTTCCCTACGTTTAAGGTTTCAAGTGGTACACCTGCTTCTACCAAACCAAGGAAGCGGTCTGGCTTGCGAGCTACGATGAAGAGACGTTGACTGTCATATTTTCCAGCCAAGATATTTTCTGCAGCCTTTGCTACTGGCAAGATACTGAGCTTGACACCAGGTGGTGTCGCTAGTTTTAAACCACTTTTTTCGATATCATTTTGAGCGACTTCATCATCGATCACCATGATACGTGAAATATTTAGTTTGGTAGTCCAAAGGTTGGCTACCTGCCCGTGGATCAAACGTCCATCGATACGGCATCCTACAATAGTCATAAGTTTTCCCCCTTTACTTCTTTGAATGTAGGTTGTGAAACAAGTTTTAAGGTCTCCGTCCAAGTGCCCTCTGTCTCAAAGACGAGGATCTCATTTTCCCCATCTTTGAGAAAACCATGAGGGATGTAGAGGGAGAGTGTTGGACCGACTTCCCAGAAACGACCGATATGGTGGCCGTTTACAAGAACGATCCCTTTTCCAAATCCAGTCATATCAAGGAAGGTATCCTCAACCTGATCTAGATGAAAAGCAAATTGATAAAAAGCTGGTTGACCTTCTTGCCATTCTTTCGAAAAAAATCCAAGCGATCCAGCTGGCTAAAAATCAAGCGCATATTGTTTCCAATGAAAGCTTGAAATGAAGATCGATACAAACTCCTGTTCGGATTCCTTTTTCGTTGCGTATCCGCTAGAAGCTTTGTGTCCCATAATTGACTCGTCCCATGTTTTTCGATCAAGAGCTTTTAGGTTTGTAATCGTTTTCTTTTTTCCGTTTAAAAAAAGATCTTGACCGATTTCTTCTTGGTATTGAGTGGCAATCAACTGATCATTGGCATAAACCTGTACCCTATCACGCGCATCAATGATACGCAAGCGCTCTTCTTCCGCATCCATTTCCACTTCTGTCTCATAGAGCAGATAGCCTAATGGGTGGTCGATTTCTTCCATGGTCTGTGGGTAAAGACTTTCTGTGACTTGAGCAATCTCGTTTAAATTGCCGAACAAACTAGTCTTTTTGGTCAACTCCAATGTTCGTTCAGATAAACTCGACTTCACAAGCGGATCCATCTGTGGATACTCTGGATAGTAGGTCGCCATCATCTGCTTGACTGTATAGTACTTAGGTGTCGGGTTGCCCTGCTCATCTAAGAGAGCGTCATAGTCGTAGGATGTTACTTGCGGGAGATCCACGGTCCCTCGTGCTGAGCAGCCGTTCATAAATCCGAAGTTGGTCCCACCATGAAACATGTAGAGATTGATAGAGCCTTCTTGTAAGACCTCATGGACTGCTTCTGCCAACTCTTCTGGATCTCGCTTGATGATGGGTTCTTTCCAACGATTGAACCAGCCATCCCAAAATTCCATACACATGAGCGGCCACTCTTTGTCATGCTCCGCAAAGAACTCTTTCATCTGAGAGAAATTATAATTTGCTCGCGAACCAAAATTACCGGTTACAAAGAGTCCATCCTCAATCAAAGTCCCTGCTCGAAGAGTCGCCCTCCAAGGCCCATCAGAAGTAAAGAGTGGGCAGGTAATGTCCCGCTCGATCATTAGATCTCTGATCGCCCGAAGATAGGCTTTGTCTTCGCCGTAAGATCCGTATTCGTTTTCCACCTGCATCATGAGGATATTGCCCCCACGATCCAATTGGTACTTGGCCACACGTGGCAGGAGTTCGTCGTAATAGCGAGCCACTTCCTTGAGAAAGGCCGGATCCGACGAGCGAATGCGAAGGTCTTCTTCGATTAACCAGGCTGGCAAGCCCCCAAATTCCCACTCCGAACAAATAAAAGGTGATGGACGGAGGATCACATACAGATCCAACTCTTGAGCTACTTGGATAAAGTGCTCCAGGTCCAAATTCCCTTCAAAGTGAAAGTGGCCTCTTTGTGGCTCATGAGCATTCCATGGAACATAGGTTTCAACAGTATTAAAACCTAGAGCTTTTAGGTTATATAAGGAATGATACCAATCCTCACGATCGATCCGAAAATAATGAATTGCACCAGATAAAATCTTAAAAGGTTGATCATTTAAATAAAAATCTTCACGGATTTCAAATGCCCCCATACTGAGAACCTCCTTCTAAGAAACCCTTTTCATTTATTAATATAATATATTAATCGAAAAAAATGTCAACCACTTTTAAAAAAATATGTTAAAATAATATTAACAAGGGATATCGAAAGAAGAGGTGAAGCACATGGCAATCCCAAAATACCAACACATCAAAGATGATTTGAAGCAACAAATTATCTCAGGCAAATTCGAAAATGGAGATAAATTTTACACAGAAGCCGAGTTGATTAAGATTTATAATGTTAGCTCGATTACTGTTGTTCGTGCTTTGAACGATTTGGCTAGCGATGGATACATCGTCCGCCAACAAGGAAAAGGAACCTTTGTTTCGCGCGCTAGAAAACACAAACTGGTTGAGTTTTCAGACGTTGAAACCTTCCCTATCCAAAAAGCGACCGTAAAAGTTCTCTCTATCAAGCGTGGCAACGCGCTGAACATCTTGGATAAACTAGGGCTCGCTCCGACTCAATTCTATTATAAGATTGATCGGACCCGTCATATTGGTGAAGATACTTATATCTACCACCAGACTTATGTCCCAGAGCAATATATTAACCCAAATTATCCGAGCTTAGATTACTATAGTTCGATTTATGATCGCTTTAAAGAAGATTATCATATCCATATGAATGATGAACACTTTGAAGAAATCAATGATATTGTATTTCCAACACCAAGCAAAATCGCTTCTGTGTTGAATATCGATGAAAACTTCCCAACTGTCCGTCAAGTGAAGACGACAAAATTGGAAGCGACCGGTCAAATTCTCGAATATAGCGAAACCTATAAACGCGGCGACTACTATAAAATCAAATTTATCTCTTGTGATCGTGATCATTGATCATTCAAAGTCTGGGGTCTGGCCTCAGACTTTTATGATACAAATTATAGCATGAAAAAATAGTTCCTAAAACATGTAAAACGAATAATCTATAATTAGTGATAGACTTCCTATAAATAGTTTAATCAGTCAAAATTTATTATGATAAATTCAGGCTCTAGAGCACCTGATATAGGCAAAGAAAAGAGGCTGGGACAAAAGTCCTAGCCTATTAATTGTATTTGGATTGTCGAGCAAGACGCAGTGGTTGAGTGGACTCTACTACGCTGATTTCAATCAGCTTTGTACAGCCCTACTCAACTGTGCGGATGTCGGGACGACGAAAAAGTCGAATTCTAGACGAATTAGCGATTTCTGTTCCCAGCCTCTTTTTCTATATCAAAGTCTATGTAGGGGGATTAGTCACCCCAAACCGATGCGCTCGAAGATTTCATCCACACGTTTTGTATAGTAGGTTGGGTTGAAGATTTCGTCGATTTCTTCTTGAGTGAGGCGTGAAGTCACCTCTGGATCTGCTTCAAGAAGTGGTTTAAAGTCTACTTGATTATCCCATGATTGGGCAGTCTTCGGTTGAACAAGGTCGTAAGCTTGCTCACGCGTCATCCCTTTTTCAATCAAAGTCAACATAGCACGTTGGCTAAAGATAAGACCAAAAGTTGAGTTCATGTTGCGAATCATGTTTTCTGGGAAGACTGTCAAGTTCTTAACGATGTTTCCAAAACGGTTGAGCATGTAGTCAATCAAGATGGTTGTGTCTGGTGCGATGATCCGCTCAGCTGATGAGTGAGAGATGTCACGTTCGTGCCAAAGGGCTACGTTTTCATAAGCTGTGACCATGTGACCACGGATAACACGCGCAAGACCTGTCATGTTTTCAGAACCGATCGGGTTACGTTTGTGAGGCATTGCTGAAGACCCTTTTTGACCTTTGGCAAAGAACTCTTCCACTTCCCGTTGTTCAGATTTTTGAAGACCACGGATTTCAGTTGCCATACGCTCGATTGAAGTTGCGATGCTCGCAAGAACTGCAAAGTACTCAGCGTGAAGGTCACGAGGAAGGACCTGTGTAGAGATTTCTTGAGCACGGATACCAAGTTTGTCGCAGACGTATTTTTCAACAAATGGTGGGATGTTGGCAAAGTTCCCAACCGCACCAGAAATCTTACCAGCTTCCACACCAGCAGCCGCATGCTCGAAACGCTCGATGTTGCGTTTCATTTCGCTGTACCAAGTAGCCAATTTAAGACCAAAAGTTGTCGGCTCAGCGTGCACACCGTGGGTACGACCCATCATGATGGTGAACTTGTGTTCTTTTAGCTTTGTCAGCGATGATGTTGAGGAAGTTTTCAAGGTCCTTGCGGATGATGTCGTTGGCTTGTTTGTAGAGGTAACCATAGGCAGTATCTACCACGTCAGTAGAAGTCAAACCATAGTGAACCCACTTGCGCTCTTCACCAAGAGTTTCAGAAACCGCACGTGTGAAAGGCAACCACATCGTGACGAGTCTCCTGCTCAATTTCCAAAATACGGTCGATGTCAAAATCCGCTTTTTCACGAATCAAAGCCACATCTTCCTTAGGGATTTCCCCCAACTCAGCCCATGCTTCGTCAGCCAAGATTTCCACCTCAAGCCAAGCACGGTATTTATTTTCT